>Ga0208323_1000004_pt1 | contig 386744 bp, 363 predicted proteins | sample June2015DPH_10_1_2_FD_184703 | JGI IMG/M metagenome (GOLD analysis project Ga0208323, IMG submission 184703) | Peatland microbial communities from SPRUCE experiment site at the Marcell Experimental Forest, Minnesota, USA - June2015DPH_10_100... | ecosystem: Environmental > Terrestrial > Soil >... | reverse complement strand
GAGTCCTTCAGTTGCATCTCATACGTGTAGGAGCCAACCGCGACGGTCGCCCCTACCACACAGTTCACGACCTCACTGTTCGAGGCCGTTCCACTGGGAGTGGCGCACTGCGTCGCCGTTGCTGCGGCGTAGGCGCCTAAGTTGAACGAGACCATCCACGTGTACGTCACCGTGCCACTGCCGCCAAGGGTGGCCGGTAGTGTGTCCGTCGCCGCGGTCGGGGTCTGCCCCTGGTCGATCAATGCCGTCGAGACCGTCGGAGCGCTCGCCGTCGCCAGTGTTGTGTACACAGTGACCGTCAGGGAGGGTAGCGACGTCTGGGTCTCCGGTCCCGACGCGCTATCCGTCACCTTCAGTTCGAACGCATAGGTGCTCCCGACCGTCAACGTGCCCGCCGCGATGGTGCACGTTTCCGAGGCACTGGAAAGGGCTCCTGCACCATTGTTCACAGTGCATTGCGTCGCGGTCGAGTAGCCACCGCTATTGATCGAAATCAGCCACTGCCAGGAGTACGACGATGTCCCGGTCGACGGGATCGTTCCCCCGACCGTCAGCACCTGGTTGACGTCCAGCGCAGTTTCGCTCACCGTTGGCGCGGCGGGCGCTGTCAGCGCCGTGTTCACTGTCACGACCCCACTGGGGGCAGAGGTCGTGGTCACGGGGGTCGATGCCGAGTCCTTCAGTTGCATCTCATAAGTGTAGGTCCCGACCGCTAGGGTTGCCCCCGCTACACAATTCACGGTCTCGCTGTTCGACGCCGTTCCACTAGGAGTCGCACACTGGGTCGTCGTCGCCGTCGCGTAGGACCCTGAGTCGAAGGAAATCAACCACGTGTACGTCACCGTGCCACTCCCACCAAGGGTGGCGGGTAGTGTGTCGGTCGCGGCGATCGGAGTCTGCCCCCGGTCAATCAAAGCTGTCGAAATAGTCGGGGGATTCGCGGTCGCCAGCGCTGATAGCACCGTCACGCTGGGTGATGCCGCTGATGTCTGAGTCTCCGCCGTTGTCGCGCTGTCCATCACTTGAAACTCGAAGATGTAGCTTCCAGTCGGGGTCGACCCAGTTGTTACGAACGAACACGTCTCGATGGCTCCCGCCGCCGCGCTGGAGCCGCTCGGTATAGCACATTGCGACGAAGTCGCGGGGCTGTAGGTCGATCCCGCATTCGTGCTGTAGAGCCACTGCCACGAATAGGTCGGGGTCCCCGTGCTCGGAATCTTTGCGGTCAGGATCGACGTTTGACCCTGGTCCACGATCGGGTTCGAGGTGATAGTCGGCGCGGCGGACGCCGTCAGCGCCAAACTAACCATCACCGGGTCCCACGGCGAGGACGCGACGTTTGACCCGCTGTCCGTCACGATGTAACAGTAGTAGTACGCCCCGGGACCCGTGATCTCGGACCCCGTGGCCTGGGTCGGCGCAGTGCCTAGCGCCGTGCTGGTACCCAGTCCGCACGCGTCCCCGTTGGTGACAACTCCGGTCACCGTGTCCCAATACCATTGGAGGCTGTAGGGCGGGGTCCCCCCGGAGGGGTTCGCCGCAAGCGTAACGGGCAGCTGGTCAGAGTCGATGAACGGGTTCGTCGGTGTCACGGCTCCCGCCGTCAACGCGGGGTCGCCCGAATCCGGCAGGGGCGATCGCGAAGGACCTAATCCAACGATGGCGATGGGGGCTGGGGCAGGGGCGGAGGAGGACCCGCGGTCGGGAAGAGCTGCCAGCGAAGGGGCATAAGAACCCACAGTCGCGGGGGAAGTGCTGACCTGGGGGGAGAAAGTGAAGGCGCCACGCGCGTCCCCGATCGAGGTGGCGGGCGCAGTCAATGCCGCATTGACCGTGACGGCCGCCGACGGCGGGGACGTCACCGTCTCTGGTGTTGACGCGCTGTCCGTAACTTGTAGCTCGAAGAAGTAACTCCCCGTGGGGGTCGAGCTCGTCGTGGCGAACGAGCATGTTTCGGTGGCCCCCGCAGACGCGCCCGAGCCACTCGACTCCGCGCACTGGGATGCCGTGGCGGCAAGGTAGGCCTCTCCGTTTGCGCTGTAGAGCCACTGCCACGAGTACGTGGGGGTTCCCGTGCTCGGGATTGCCATGGTCAGGGTCGAAGTCTGCCCTTGATACACGACCGGATTCGAGGTAATCGTCGGCGCCTCAAGGGTTTGGCCCGCAGCACGCGTTGTCGCGCTCGTGGGAGAGGGTGTCACCGCCGATGAGGTTGGGGCTGTCGAAGGTGCACTCGAGGTTCCCGAGGGCGACGTAGGAGCCACTACCGCGCCGGCGGAAGCGAGCGCGGCGGCCCCCAACATGATGATCGATACGACTATGGCAAACCCTACAGCGCGGCTGCGCGACGACAAGAGGCGTGCTTTCATCTCTTACCTCGGTGACCGGAATTGCAGAGCCTCGGAGCTTCCGTCCGAAGAACGAGCACGAGACCCAGCCTGACGGCTCTTCGTGCGGAGAGAATCATCGTAGACTCTCACTTGGTTCCTTTCGAGTACTCGTTCGCCCGCCAGCGCGACCACGCAGGCCCACGTGGTGACGGTCCGACAATTCTCCTCGAGCACTATTTGGGGTAGGCATTAGGCTTTCTGGCGTGGCAGGCTTGTATAACCCCTTGCGAACGGGCTGGGAGCGAGGGATGCTCACAAGGGTTCTTCGATTCGCAGGAGAGGTGCCAGACTGTTGGCTTTCGCCAGGCGGCCGGTCCTGAACGCCCTATCTCGGATGCCCAAACGCGGTCGGGCTGTCACTTGCGGCCCTGAAGTATAACCGGTTTCCAATCCGCTCTCCGTGCACGACCATCGAACTCTGCGCTTCGATAGGGAATGGGACTTGCGGGGCACGGACGACGATTCGATGGCTCGAGGGCTACTCGGAGCCCTGATCGGGGGCCCATGCAGGGGTGACACTCGGAGTGGACAGGAGTAAGTATAAATACGCATTCATACACGTTTTTAGGGCCCCCTTAGGTGGGTAGCATGACAGGGAAACGAAGCAAGTATCGGGCGATTTACATCGTGACGGCCGCGCTGATGGTCGCGATGATCGGTGGGTATGCGCTGGCCGCAACGAGCCTGACGACCTTGACTCCGGGTCAGTCCTCGAACGTCACGAGCACTCCGGCGCCCACCGGGTTCACGAACATCGGTACCATCGCCTCCGAGCAGCTGGTGGTCCTCACGGCCGCCATGACCGGCTCGGCGACCGCCGGCACCCAGATCGGCACCCTTGCCCTGGACGGAACGCCGACCGCCCTCGCGACCTGCGCCGCGGCTCCGTGTGCCCCGCAGGGCTTCCGCCCGGCGACCCCCTCCGCCTCGACCACGGGGGACTACGGCGAGCAGCTCGTCATTAACGTCGTCCAGCCGGCGACCGGCGGAACGAGCCTCGGGTTCGACTTCTCGTTCACGGTCTTTGCCTCGACCGGCACGGTCGTAGTCCAGGGATATCTAGCGACGGGGGTCTCCACGGCCGCGACGGCCCAGACGGTCCCGGTCTTCATCTTCCTGGACCTGACCACGACCACGGCCCCGGTGATCAACTCGCTGAACGTGGTCTTCAACCAGTGCGCGAGCGCGACCGTCTGCCCCTGACGGGGGCCCGGCATCTTCGCATCGGCGACGACCGCTTGAACGCGAAACCCCTTCCTTTCCCCGAGGGGGCGGGACCACCGCCCCTTCCGGGCCTTGACGCACGGTCGTCGGAGTGGGACTCCGCGGTCGGGCCTCCATAGTAGGACGTACGACGATGAAAAGGTCGGGCGGCGGGTGGCGGGCATTCGGCCTGGTCGTCCTCCTGCTGCTCGTCGTGATCCCGGCGTCCGCCTCCGCCGCCACCTCGGTTCGCACGTTCACGGCTTCTCACTACTTCGTAGCCAAGGTCACCCCGGCCGCCGCCCCCCCTGTTACGATCGGAGCGTACGCCGTCCGGTACATGGGCGCCGCTCCCGGGTACGCCGCAGCCGGGGTCCAAGGGACGTCTTCCGGTCTTCAGGGGACCACCGTCGTTCTCCCGTCGTGCGCGGGCGCGTGCACGGACCGCTACCGCCCCGCGTCCTCCCCCGCCATCGCCGCCGGACATTACACGGAACGCGTGATCTTCACCGTCACTCAGCCCCGAGCGGCAGGCCCCGCCGTAGGCTTCGACGTGGACGTGGCGGTCCACCTAAGGACCGGCTGGGTCTCCGGGTTCGGATACTTCTCCACCGGTGTGGCGACGGGGGCCGCCACGTCGACCATCTCGCTCCGACTCTACGTGGACCTTGGAACCGCGAACCCTACCGTCCTCGCGGTCGAAGTGACAGTGAACCGTTGCACATCGACGACAGGGTGTCCATGAAGAGGGCACGGGTCCTTCCGGGGGAGGAGCGATGAACTCCATGTCCTCACCGTTCGCGGCCCGATGGTCGGACCCACCGACCTCGGCCACATCTTCGCGCACCGACCCGGGCAGCGCAAGCGAGCAGGAGAGCTGGGGCGAACGAATCTACGCAGCCCTTCCGCTGTTCATCGTGGGAGGCGCGTGCATCGTGGTGTCCCTGCAGTTTTACATGGCGGGCGCCGACGCGTCCTTCGGGGGCAACAGCTCCGTCGCCCTTCGGCTATGGGTCCTCTTCGCGGCGTTGGGTGTCACGGGGGTCTGCGCCGGAACGGTGGCACTTTTCGCGAAGGAATCGCTCGTTGAACCTGTCGAAACGGAGGAGGCGGTCGCCGCGCCCAGTCCTCCCCCGGATTGGGACGAGTCCTCGATCGACCCCGACCCGATGGCCCTGGGACGGAGAAGGACTTGGGAGACGGACGAGAGGTGGCTCACGGCCGCGTCCTCGGAGGTCTCGGCGTCCGACGGCGTCTTGGACCAGATCGACGATATCGAGCAGTCCCTGCGGAAGAAGTCCGCGTCGTCCCCGCCGAAGTAGACGCTCCCATCGGCTTGGGAACGGCTCGCACGACCGGTTCGCCCGGTCGGCGCGATTATACCTTAGTTGGAGTTCCCACCAGCGTTGGCACCGTCCGAATCCGGCCCGGTACCCGGGGGGAACGCCCCGGACCGGGGTGAACAGGCTGTTCCGCCCACCGGGGAGCGGCCGTGACGCTGACCGCCGACCTGCTGGTCGTCGTCGCGTTCGCGTTCGCCTTCAGCATCGGCGCCCACTACACGGGCGCGTGCATGGGAATGCCATACGCTGCGGGCGCCATCCGCCCTTGGCACGCTCTCCTCCTGATGGCTCCGCTCGCCCTCGCCGGAGCGGCGTTCGCCAGCGGCCATGTCGAAGCGACCGTAGGTCACGGGATACTGGGTGGCGGCACGATCGTCCTGGGCGTCGCGTTCGCCATCGTCGTGTCGGCCCTCGCGCTCACGAGCATCTACAATCTCGTCACGGTTCCGACCTCGACCATCCAGATCCTGGTGTTCGCGACCGTGGGGGCCGGCCTCGCTGCCGGGCTGCCCATTCAGTGGGGGACCATCGGTTCGCTCGTTGTGCTGTGGGCCGTGGCCCCGTTCGGGGCGTTCGCCCTGGGGTTCCTGTTCGTACGAGTGGCGGATTGGTATCGCCCGCCCCTCCCCTCCCGGGACACGGCTGCCCGACAGCCCGGGCTGGGACGTAACGTGGTCCTCGGCCTGGTCGGGGTCGGGGCCGCGGCATCGTTCGCGATGGGCGCGAACGACGTCTCGAACGCCTCGGGCGCCCTCATCATGACCGGACTCTTCGGCCTCTTCGTCGCGGGCATTGTGGGGGGCTTGGGAATCGCCCTAGGAGTCCTGACGTGGGGCCGCCCGCTCCTCCAGCGGGTCGCGTTCGACCTCGTGGAGCTCGACCCGAGGATGGCGACCGCCTCTCAGCTGGCCCAGTCGACCGTGATCCTCGTTTCGGTGGCGTTCGGCCTTTTCACGTCCATGAACCAGGCGCTGGTCGGGGCGATGATCGGCGCCGGGATCGCGCGGCACCGCTCGACCGTCCTGTGGAAGCCGATCCGCAGCATCCTCCTGGGCTGGACCGCGGGCCCTGTATCCGGGGCCGCCCTCGGCTTCGGGTTGGTCTGGCTCTTCACCCGTGTCCATCTTCTGTAGCCGGCGTTCGCCGAGAACGACGCTCAAGGTTACCCGGCCCTCCGCTCCCCTTTAAGTAACCCAAGGTAATTGAATAGAGAGAGGTAACGCTCATGCCCGAACCGCCCCGCTCCATCGAACACCGTTTTCCCGGCATCCTGACCCTCGAAGGGGCGGGCGTGCGGCTCCGCCGTTCGTTCTCGAACAACGAAGTGCCGCTCTTCGACCCGTTCCTGTTGCTCGACCGATTCGGCTCTTCGAACCCAGAAGACTACCTTGCCGGTTTCCCCTGGCACCCGCACCGCGGCATCGAGACCGTGACCTACGTCCTCGAAGGACAGGTAGAGCACGGCGATACCCTCGGGAACGCCGGGGTGATCGGGTCCGGTGACGTCCAATGGATGAACTCCGGTAGTGGGATCATCCATCAGGAGATGCCCAAGCGCTCGGAGGGCACGATGTCCGGCTTCCAGCTGTGGGTCAACCTGCCCGCGGCACAGAAGATGTCGGTTCCGGCGTATCGCGGGCTGACGCGGGCCGAATTCCCGGAGGTGACGACCGACGAGGGGAGCCGGGTGAAGGTCGTCGCCGGTTCCTATGGGGGCGTGGAAGGCCCGGTAGCGGGCATTCCGGTGGATCCCACGTACCTGGACGTCACCGTGCCCTCGGGAGGTTCATTCGATCTACCCACCCACCCCGGATACACCGCCTTCGCCCATGCGGTCTCGGGAAACGTCCGGTTCGACGGCCATGATGGTCACCCCGTGCCGGCCGGCGAGACCGCACTCTTCGGACCGGGTGGGTCCGTCCGCGCGCACGCCCAGGAGGAGGGAGCCCGCTTCCTGCTCGTCTCGGGGCGCCCGCTCCACGAGCCCGTAGCCTGGTACGGACCGATCGTGATGAACACCCATGAAGAGCTCCTCCAAGCCATGCGGGAGCTCCGGGGCGGGGACTTCGTCAAGGACCGCCGGCCGATCGTCGAAGAGTGAGGAACGGTCGCGCAGGGTCGCGACCGCGTAGCACTTTTCCGAAAAGCGACATAACGCTTATGAACGGCCAAGGGTGGGGAACGACATGGGCGGACCGGCCGCTCCATCGACCTCGCCCTCCCTCCCTTCCTCCCCATCCCGTTCGATGGTGCTCAGCGCACGGGAGAAGCTGCTCATCGTTGCCGTCTACACCGCCATCGCAGCCGCCACCACGGTCGGCTTTCTCCTCCTGCTCGTCGTCGCGCGCGCCTACGCTCTCTTCCTGCCGCTCGGCGTCCTGAGCTACACGCTGGGACTTCGGCACGGTGTCGACGCGGACCACATCTCCGCGATCGACAACACCACTCGAAAGCTTCTCCAGCAGGAGCAGCGCCCCCTCACGGTCGGGACCTGGTTCTCCCTCGGTCACTCGACCATCGTGGTCGGGATGATCGTGGTGCTCGTCCTCGCCTTCGACTTCGTGAACCACACGTACGGCACCTTCGCGGCGGTGGGGTCGGTCTTCGGGACGGTCGTCTCCGGAGCTTTCCTCTGGATCATCGGGCTGATCAACCTCGTCATCGTCCTCGAGATCTACCGGATATTTCAGGGACTTCGGGCCGGCCGCCTCTCCGAGGAGGGCCTCGAAGAGCAGCTGAACAAGCGCGGGTTCATGAACCGCTACTTCGGCCGCCTCTTCCGGGTCGTCAACCGTCCCTGGCAGATGTACCCCGTGGGCGTCCTGTTCGGGCTCGGCTTCGACACCGCCTCTGAGGTGACCGTGATCGCCCTCACGCTCGGGCTATCGACCGGGCTGGCGCCGGTCCCCGTCTGGACCGCGTTGCTCATGCCGCTCCTGTTCACCTGCGGGATGGTCGCCGTCGACACGACCGACGGCATCGCGATGCGCTACGCCTACGGGTGGGCGTTCCTGAAGCCGATCCGGAAGGTCTACTACAATCTCACGATCACGATCATCTCGGTGCTGGTCGCCTTCGTCATCGGGACCCTCGAGGTGCTCACCGTCATCGCCTACGAGCTCGGGCTCTCCGGACCGTTCTGGAACAGCCTCAATGCGGTGAACGGCGAGACCGCCTGGCAGTATGTGGGCTTCGGCATCATCGCCCTGTTCGTCGGCACGTGGCTCGTGGCCATGGCCGTGTACCGGTACCGACGCTACGAGGATATCGGATTCCCGCCCCGATCGCCGCCGCCTTCCCCCGCGGGGGAATCGCCTCCCTCCGCGTCGAGGATCGAATCATGACGTCCCGGGTCGTCCGCGTCGGGGTCTCGCTCGAGCCGGAGCTGCTCCGCCAGCTCGATGACTGGGTGCATCAGCGGAACAGCCCGAGCCGCTCGGACGCGATCCGGGCGCTGATCCGCAAGGAGCTCTCGGACCGAACCCTCTCCGACCCGAACTCCGACGCCCTCGGGGTCGTCGCGCTCCTCTATCGGCACGACACCCCGAACGTCCTTCGACGTCTCACCGCTGCCGAGCACCGTTGGGGGGAGCACGTCCGCTCCACGACGCACGTGCATCTCGAAGGGGATGCGTGCGCGGAGGTGGTCCTGCTGCTCGGCCGTCGACGCGAGATCGAGGAGGCGGCCCAGGACCTCCGAGGCGTGAAGGGGGTCTTGGACGGAGGTTGGCTGGTGACCGCCCCCGCGGTCGCCGGAGGCCGGACCGGACACCACCACCCGCACGGCGGTCGGCGGTGACGCGCACTCTCCGCTCTCGTCCCGAGGACCGACTGGCGCGGGTGGTCCTCGACCAGTGCTTGGGGGTCCGTCGGGGGGAGACCGTCACGGTCGAGACCTGGAACCACACCCTTCCCTGGGCTCGGGCGTTCGTCCTCGAAGCCCTGCGTCGGGGATGCGAGCCCACGCTGGTGGTCGAGGACGAGGAGGCGTTCTTCCGCTCCCTGGCGCAGTCCGCCTCGCGTACGGTCCCAAGCGCGCCCGCGGCCCTGGCGGAGGCGAGCGACGCATACGTCTACTTTCCCGGCCCCGAACAGTTCCCTCGCCTCCTGGGACTGTCGACCGAAGAGCTAGAGGCCGTGGTCGGACGGCACGGACCCGGGTGGTGGAGAGCGGCACGCAGGGCCGGGCTTCGAGCGGCCCGGCTCGCGGTGGCAGGGGCGACCCCAACGGCAGCGGCCCGGTTCGGGGTGGACCCCGACGCTTGGCAGCGGGAGCTGGTGCAAGGGAGCCTCGTTTCCCCCGACCGACTCGCCCGGTCCGCGGGTCGGCTCGTGCGACGGCTGCATCGAGCCCACCAGGTCCGCGTCCGTCATCCGAACGGGACCGACATCACTTTCGAACTTCTCCGCGCGCCCCCGGTCATCGAGGACGGACGAGTGGACCGGGCCGACCGGCGCGCGGGTCGCCTCTGGACGCAGATCCCGACCGGGGTCGTGGCCGTCCCCCTCGCTCCGGGCGTCGCCGAGGGCGTTTGGGAATCGAACCGGGAGACGTACGACCGGTTCTCCGACCCTCCCGTCGCGCACGGAGCGCGGTTCACGTTCCATCGAGGGCGGCTCACGGAGTACTCGTTCACCCAGGGAGGTGCCGCCTTCGACCGGGCGTACCTTCGGGGCGGACGGGGACGAGAACTGCCGGGCGCTCTCACCTTCGGGGTCAACCCGGCGATCTCGCGCGCCCCCGAGGTCGGAGAGATCGCCGCGGGGACGGTCGGCCTCCTCCTCGGGGGGAACCGTTCGCTCGGGGGTCGCAACCCCTCGCGTTTCGCCTATCTCACCACCTTGGGCGACGCCAAGGTGGACCTCGACGGAGAACCGTTCCTCGAGGAGGGGACCCTCGTGCCCAGGGCGCGGGACTCGAAGTCGACGGGCGCCTCCGTCGAATGAGGCAGGTAGGTCGCTCCGGCCTCGGCCCCCTCGCCCAGTGGGGTGGGCCTAGGACGAGAGAGGGGAGGAGTCAATCCGCCCGGCGAATTCCTTGAGCAGTCCCCCAGCGACCTCGAGATGGCGGGCGGAGATCTGCTCGACGTTCACTCCGATCGGGACCGTGAGGCGCTCCGTGCGGGCCATTCGCGTGACATCCTCCCACACCGAGACGGCGATCGTCCCGCTCCGGCGGACCGCCTCGCTCTCCTCTCCCTCGAGGATCGCGCGCTCGGCCGAATCGGGAAGGTCCGCGCCGAGCCAGCGGACGAACTGGGCGTCCTCGTCGTCCGCGATGGGGGCCACGCTGAGCAGCACGGCCGCCGGTGGGAAGGACGCCTGGCGGCAGAGAAGGTCGTAGCGAAGGAGGACCTCGCGCACCGCCTCGGAGTTGAAGAGGAGCTGCGTCGTGAAGAACGACGCGCCGGCTCGCGTTTTCGCCAGCATCCGGTGCGCCTCGCCCGCCCGCTGAGGGATCGCGATGTTGCCGATCGACCCGCCCGCCGCGGTGAAGGTCGGCCGACAGAGCCGGTCGGCTTCGGCGACCGGAGGTCCCGGGTACGGAATGTACCGGCTGCTTCCCCCTACGAGGATGACGTGCCGGACTCCTCGGTCGACCGTCTCGCGGGCCCATTGCTCGACCGCGGGAATGTCAGGTAGGTGCGCGACGACCTTGTTCGTGATCACCTCGCGTCCGGTGCGCTCGGCGAGCACCCGCGCGTACGCCCGGGGGTCCCCCGACCGGTAGTGCGGCTTGCCTTCGTGGTTCTCATCGACGAGCTCGGGAATGACGAGGGCGTCCACCCGCGGTACGGTCTCGATCAACCGAACGAGGGCGTCCGTACGTTCCGCGACCCGATGCGCGGGGGTCCGCGCGGGCGACGGCACGGGTTCGAAGAACAACGGTGAGGTGCGGAGCGCTTCGGAAAGAGGACGAGCCATGGTTACCGTTCGGGCGGGTCATGTCGGGGGGCGGGGACGGGATAAATCGTTTCGTCCTCGGACGGGATTGCAGAGAGCGCAACCGCGGGTCGCGATAAGCAATCGACCGGTGTCGGTCCACGACGCTCGTTCGACCCAGGGCTGGCGGGCGCGGAAGCGCGCCCGGACCAACCGGGAACGGTCGCGGCGAGACCTCTTATCCTTCGAATCTAGGACCGCGCCGATGTCGGCGGCGATCGAGGTCGAGGGCCTCGTGAAGCGTTATGGGACGCTCGCGGCCGTCGACGGCATCGAATTCTCCGTCCCGCCCGGGACCGTCTTTTCCTTCCTCGGCCCCAACGGGGCCGGCAAGACGACCACGACCGAGATCCTGGAGGGGCTGCGGCATGCCACAGAGGGAGAGGTTCGGGTCCTGGGGCTCGACCCCTGGAAGGAGGGAGCGGCGCTCCATCGACGCATCGGGGTCATCCCTCAGGACTTCCGCTTCTTCGAAAAGATCACCCCGAAGGAGGCGATCGAGTACTACCGCGCCCTGTTCCACACCCGGGTCGACCCGCACGCCCTCCTCGAGCAGGTCGAGCTCGCGGACAAGGCGGACGCGCGGTTCGACACGCTGTCCGGCGGTCAGAAGCAGAAGCTCGGGCTCGCGCTGGCGCTCACGAACGACCCGGAGATATGCTTCTTGGACGAGCCGACCACGGGCCTCGACCCGCATGCCCGCCGGGCGATCTGGGCGGTCATCCGAACGCTGAAGCGCGAGGGTCGAACGGTCTTCCTAACGACCCATTACCTCGAGGAGGCCGAGCTCCTCGCCGACCGAGTGGCGATCATCCACCGCGGCAAGATCATCGCCTCGGGAAGCCCGGCGGAGATCATCCGGGCTCACGGGAAACCGGCCCGCATGAGCGTAGAGGGGAGTCCCGCGCTCGCGGCCTACCTGCAGATGAACCTCGGCGCCTCCGCGGTCGTGGAGGACGGAAAGGTCTCGGTGACCCTCTCCGATAAGGGGGACGCCCTCAAGGTCCTGACCGCCATCGAAGCGAGCGGACTTCCCTGGTCCTCGTTCACGACGACCCAGGACACCTTGGACGACGTCTTCGTCCGCCTGGTCGGCCAGATGGACGAAGGCGCGCTCAAGACGGAAGGCACGCCATGAAAGCGCGACACATCGCCGCCGACCTGCGGATCGTCTCTCGGACCTACCTCCGCAACCCCGTGGCGCTGTTTTTCTCGCTGATCTTCCCGATCATCCTGATCACGATGTTCGGGCTCATCTTCTCCGCAGTTGGGACCGGCGCGGTCACGCTCGTCGTCGTTAACGAAGACCACAACCCCCAGGGCGGCCCTACCGCCGAGAGCAGCGCGTTCCTCGCTGCGCTCAATTCCACGAGCGTCGTGAACGTCCAGCTCGTCTCGGTCACGCCCCAGAACTTCTCCACGTACCTCGGCCAGAACGACTACTCGGCCGGGCTCGTGATACCGGCCGGGTTCCAGAACGATTACCTCAACCGTACGCCGGTCAACCTCACTCTCTACACGAACCCCGAGGACGCGTCATCGACCGGAACGGTCGTGGGAGCGGTCCAGGGCGTCGCGAACGGCTTCAACCTGAGGGCCGTCTGCAGCGGGACGTCGTGCGCTCCGACCATCGGCTTCACGACCCTGAACGTTGGGAGCCAGGTGTACAAGTACATCGACTACCTCATTCCCGGGCTCATCGGCTTCGCAATCCTGACGAGCCCGATGTTCTCGATGGTCGACATCGCCTCGTCGTACCGGAAGGAAGGGATCTTCCGGCAGCTCTCCCTCACGCCGATCACTCGGGCGGAGTGGCTCACCTCTCGGATCGTGTGGTACGTGGGCTTGACGTTCGTTACGGCCGGGATCATGATCGGCGCGGGGATCTTCCTGTTCAACGCCCACGTCCAGCTCACGCTCGGGCTGATCCCCTTCCTCGTGGTCGGGCCCTTCTTCTTCGTCTCGCTCGGCATGCTCGCCGGCTCGGTGGCCAAGACACCGGAGAGCGCCGCGCTGATAGGGAACATCATCACGTTCCCGATGATGTTCCTCTCGGGGACGTTCTTCACCGTCTCCAGCATGCCCATGGGGCTGCAGGAGTTCGCTCACATCCTTCCACTGTACTACGTGATCGACGGGATGAACCAGGTGATGCTGTTCTCGAACACCTCCCGGGCGCTCTTCGACCTGCTGGTGGTCCTCATCGGCTCGGTGGTCGTCTTCCTGCTCGCCATCCGTCTGTTCAAGTGGCGGGATGAATGACGAGCGAACCCTCCCCCACCCCGGTCGACGTCCCCTTGTTTCGGGACCTGATGGGTCGCTGGTCGACCGGGGTTTCGGTCGTCACGGCTCGGGACGGCCCTCTCGACGCCGGCCTCACCGTGAACGCCTTCCTGTCGGTCTCTCTCGCCCCGCCGTCGGTCCTCGTGAGCTTAACCGAGGACGCCGACACAACCCCCGTCATCGACAGGACCGGGCTCTTCGCGGTCAACTTCCTCGCGGCCGACCAGCGCGCCGTGAGCGAGCGGTTCGCCCGTGCGGTGCCTCCGACCGACAAGTTCACGGACCTTCCCGTGCACCGGGGTCAGACGGGCGTAGCTCTGTTAGAGGGCACCCTGGGCGCGATTGAGTGTCGCGTGGTCTCCCGCGCGCCCGCGTATGACCACGTCCTCTTCGTCGGGCAGGTCGTCCGCGCCGAGCTCGGGCGGAACGCCCCTCCCCTCGTCTTCTTCCGGTCCGCCTACGCCGAGGCCGAACCGGGCGACCGGCTTCACCTGGGGACCGGCGGGAAACGCTAGGAGTCGCGCCTTTAACCTCCGTCGGAGCTGGTCGGACGATGGTCGGAGAGGATCGAGCGGTCCGGGTGGCGATCCTGGGCAGCGGCCCTGCCGGGCTCACCGCGGCGCTCTACGCGGCCCGCGCCGAGCTGAAGCCCGTCGTCATCTCGGGCGTTCCCCCGGGAGGCCAGCTCCTCATCACCACGGACGTCGAGAACTACCCCGGGTTCCCCGAGGGGATCCAGGGCCCCGAGCTCGTCGACCGGATGCGACGACAGGCCGCCCGTTTCGGCGCTGAGTTCGTGGACGACAACGTGACACGGGTCGACCTCGCGAAGCGTCCCTTCGTCCTCGAGACCGGCTCCCGCGGAGCGGTGCGAGCGGAGGCCGTGATCGTCGCGACCGGCGCGAACGCCCGCTGGCTCGACCTGCCGTCCGAGAACCGCTTGAAGGGCCACGGGGTCTCCGCCTGCGCGACGTGCGACGGGTTCTTCTTCAAAGGGAAGGAGCTCGCAGTCGTCGGCGGCGGCGACACCGCGATGGAAGAGTCGCTCTTCCTAACGAACTTCGCCACGCACGTCACCATCATCCACCGACGGGACAAGTTCCGCGCGAGCTCGATCATGATCGAGCGGGCCCGCAGCCACCCGAAGGTCTCGTTCCTTCTCGACTCGGTGGTCGAGGAGGTCCTCGGTCGCGAGACGGTGGAAGGCCTTCGCGTGAAGAACGTTCGGACGGGGGCGGTGACGGACCTCCAGGTCGGGGGCCTGTTCGTCGCAATCGGCCACGTCCCCGCGACCGACGTCTTCCGCGGTGCCCTCGAGCTCGACCCCGAAGGCTACGTCACGGTCCACCAAGGGACGCGGACGAGCGTCGAAGGGGTCTTCGCGGCCGGTGACGTGCACGACCGGCGGTACCGGCAGGCGGTCAGCGCGGCCGGCTCCGGTTGCATGGCCGCGATCGACGCCGAACGCTGGCTCGCCGAGCACGAGCGGCCCCACGCCCCGCCGCCGCCCAAGTCGGCCTAAGGCCGGACCCGGTTCCTTCGCTGGATATCCTTTAATATCGTCTGGCCCGGTGCACGCGAGGTCGGGCGATGCCAGGCAAGAAGCATCTTCACATCGAGTCCTCGGGTCAGCTCTGCATCTACTGCGGGGCCTGCGTGGGGATCTGCCCGCTGAACTGCATCTACCTTGACGAGACCCGGATCACCTTCGACGAGAAGGTCTGCACGCGCTGCGAGATCTGCGTGAAGGCCTGCCCGGTCGGCGCGATCGAGATCGGGTGAGCGGGCGGAGGGTTCGAAGTCCATGTCCGACCTGAAAACGGACGTCCTGGTCATCGGTGCGGGTCCCGCCGGCAGCATGACGGCCAAGTGGGCCGCGAAGAACGGCGCGAAGGTCGTGATGATCGAGAAGCGGCAGGAGATCGGCAGCCCGGTTCGCTGCGGCGAGGGGATCAGCAAGTCGTGGCTCGAAGGCGTCGGCATCAAGCCCGGCCGCTGGATCAACCTCGAGGTCGAGGGCGCGCGCATCTTCTCGCCCAGCGAGAAGGTCTTCGAGATCAACGAGAAGGACGCGGGGAACGAGGTCGGCTACGTCGTCGAGCGGACCGCGTTCGACAAGCAGCTCGCGATCGACGCCGCGAACGTGGGCGTCGATGTGTTCCTCAAGACGGCCGCGGTGACGATGCTGAAGGAGAACGGCCGCATCGTCGGGGCCAAGGTCAAGCGGTCCGGAGAGACGTTCGAGATCCACGCTCCGGTCACGATCGGCGCGGACGGCTTCGAGAGCCAGGTCGGGCGTTGGGCGGGAATCCCCACCAACATCTCGACGCGCGACATGGATACCTGTCTCCAGTACCGGATGACGAACGTCGATTGCGACGTCCGCTACTGCGACTTCTACCTCGGCAAGGTGGCCCCGGGCGGCTACGTGTGGATCTTCCCGAAGGCCGAGGGCCTCGCCAACGTCGGGATCGGCGTGCAGGTGAGCAAGGTGACGGCGATGGCCGACGCTCGGACCTATCTCGACCGCTGGATCGACCACCACCCCGGCTACGCGAAGGGCAAGAAGATCGACATGGTCGGCGGCGGGGTCTCGATCTCGGCGCCGATCAAACAGACGGTCGCCGACGGGATCATGCTCGTCGGGGACGCCGCCCGGATGATCGACCCGCTCACCGGCGGCGGTATCGCGAACGGCTGCATCGCCGGGAAGATCTGCGGGACCGTCGCCGCGGAGGCCGTCCACGCGGGCACGCCGACGAAGGAGTTCTTCCAGAAGTACGAGAAGGGCTGGCGCGCCCTCCTCGAGGAGAAGCTCTACCGCAACTGGCTCGCGAAGGAGAAGCTCGTCCAACTGAGCGACGAGGTGTTCGACAAGGTCATCGACGTCCTCCAGGGCTATAAGCTCGAGAAGCTGAGCGTCCACAACATCCTCAAGGCGGTCCACGAAAAGTACCCGGAGGTGACGAAGGAGTTCGAGGAGTTCCTCTGAACCTCCTTCCGTTCGTCCATGCCCGGCGCCCCGAACCGCCCCCCGGAAAAGGCCCCCGAAGCCCCGACCGCTCCCCCGTTCCACGAGACCCCGGGCCAGAAGGCGCTCCGCCGTCTGGTCCCGACCCGGGTCGCGCTCCTGCTCGACACCTGGAAGGGCGCTCCGAGCCCGGAGCTGGTCGGCCCGTTCCAGAAGGCCGAGGCGGCGTTCGCGCAGGGCGACTTCGCGGCCGCGCTGACAGCCCTCGACCTTCTCTCGGTCCGCTTCGCCGAGCCTCGCTGGACGACCCTTCCTGAGCCGTTCCGGCTCCTGCGCGTCGCGATCTTCGCTCCGATGCCCCCTTCCTGGGACCCGGATCACGCCCTCCCGGCCTCGGAGAAGGACGCGAAGAAAGCACGGAAGACCGCGGATGAGCAACTCGCGCTCGCCCGGGGATGCTTGGCCTGGGCGGCCGCGCACAGCGTCTCGACCACCGACCTCGCCCCGAGGCTCGAGACGGCGGCGGCGCATCTCGCGGAGCCCGAGGGCCTAATGCCCTTCTACGCGGAGATCGACGCGATATGGACCGGTCTCCACGGGCGGCTGCCCACCCCGAAGTCCGGGGCCGCTCCGACCCCCGCGGCCCATCCCGAGGAAGCGTAGGGACGCGTGACCGAAGACCCGCCCAAGGGCGGTCGACGGCGCGTCCGTCGCGGCGAGGGGGAGGTGACGCAGTGGCCTCGAGGCCTGGTCGACTACACACCGACCGGTGCCCCCGAGCAAACCCCCTCGCCTGACGAGGACCGGGACCTGAACCGGCTCCGCCTCGCCTCCCGGCTCCTCGGCTTCGCGCGGGCCCAGGGCCTCTCGGTCGACGCCGCGGTCGCCCGCCTGCACCGGGCGGACCAGGCGTTCCGTGAGGGCGACCGGGAGAAAGGGCGGCGGCTCGTGGACGACGTCCTCACCGAGGTGGAAGCGCTCACCGACCCCGTTCGGCGCTCCGAGAAGCCCACCTCTTAAAGGGCGGCGAGCTGTCCGCACTCGCCATGGCGCCGCCTCGTTTCGGAACGTTCTCGATCGTCGCGTTCGACCGTGAAACCGCCACCTGGGGAGTCGCCGTACAGTCGAAGTTCATCTCCGTCGGCGCGGTCGTCCCGGTCGCCGAGGCCGGGGTCGGGGCGCTCGCGACCCAAGCGCTCGCGAACGTCGCGTACGGACCCGAGGGCCTGGCGCTGCTCCGCCAGGGGCTCGCTGCCCCCGAGGTCGTCCGACGCTTAACCGAAGCCGACAGCGGCCGGGACGAGCGTCAGCTCGGCGTGGTCGACGCGAAGGGGGGTTCCGCCTCGTACACCGGCTCGAAGTGCATGGAATGGGCCGGTCACGTGGTAGGCGAGGGTTTCGCGTGCCAGGGGAACATCCTGTTCGGGTCAGAAGTGGTGCACGCGATGGCGCGGACGTACGAGTCGACCGGGGGGGACATCCTCGACCGGCTCCTGGCGACCCTCGCTGCGGGCCAGCGAGAGGGGGGTGACCGGCGGGGGATGCAGTCCGCCGCCCTCTATGCCGTGCGCAAGGGGGGAGGGTACGGCGGAGGGAACGACCGTTGGGTCGATATCCGGGTCGACGAGCACCCGTCCCCGATCGAGGAGCTCAAGCGGGTCTTCCAGATCTACGACATGACGATGCTGACCCGGGAGGACCCGACGACGCTCCTCGTGATCCAGGGGGACGTCGCGAGCGGGCTCCAGCATGACCTCGGGGTGCTCGGATACTACTCTGGGCGCCTCACGGGGAACTGGGACGCCGTTAGCCAGGCGGCGTTCGCCCGCTTCCTCAGCGAGCACAACTTTGAGAACAAGGAGAGGGACGACGGGAAGGTCTGGCCCTCGATCGTGAACTACCTCAAAGAACGCGCCCAGGCCGAGACCGTTCGCCGGACCCACACCGCCCCTATCGTGTCGGGAGCGCTCAGCCGAGGGCCCGGCGCCCCAGCCCCAGGAGGGAAACCATCCCAGCCCCCGAGTCGGAAGGGACCGGAGTCGAGCTGACGATCCGGCTCCGGGGTACGTTCCCGGACCCTACCACGGCGCGCCGGGTCGTGGAGGCCGTGCGGGCGGACAACCCGTCGTTCGTGTCGGTCGAAGCGCAGGGGAACGACATCGAGGTCCGCCTCACGGCGACCTCGGCCGCGAGCGCCCGTGCCACACTTGATGACCTCCTGGCCTGCCTGCGGGCGGCTGAGCGGACCGCGACCGACGGTGCCGTGGCTCCGAACGGCGGATGAGCCGCGAGGACCCACCCGCGGAATAATCGCCCATGGCCGAAGGGGAGTGGGGACCCGAGAGCTCCGGACCTGCTCGCGTGCCCGCACCGCTCGGACGGTACTTCCTCGGCGTCATCATCACGGTCTTCGCGATCCTCAGTCAGTACTTCGTTCCCGAGCTGTTCCCCGCCACCGATGTGGTCTACGGGAACCTCCCGTGCGACCTCGCCGTGGTCTACGGCATCCCGATCATCGCCTTCGCGGCGCTGGTGGGCGGGGCGCCCCTGCGCGATTGGGGTCGACGCATGGGGCTCGCCACCTGGCACGGCCTCCGGTTCTACGGACTTCTCACGTTGCTCGGCCTCCTCGTGGTCTTCGTCCTGGAGCTCGTCTACCTCGCCGTCGACCCGGCGGCGCTCCAGCTGCTGAGCCGGCCCAACCCCGCCCTCGAGCAGGCGAAGGGGAATCCCTGGTTCTACGTCGGGTTCTCGTTCGTCATCGGAGCGTTCGAGGAGACGATCTTCCGGGGGTTCATGTTCGGGTACTGGCGCGACCGCTCCGGCCCGTGGATGGTCCCCGCGGTCTGGACGAGCGTGGTCTTCGCCGGGGTCCACCTGTACTACGGAACGACCTACGGGGCCGCCGCGCCCCTCATCTTCCCGGGGCTGTTCCTCCTGGGGTTCGCGTTCGCGGCGACGTACCGGTTCTCCCGGGGCAACCTGGTCGTCCCGGCGGTCCTGCACGGAGCCCACGATGCCGCTTCCTTCCTCCAGCTCATCTCTCTCGAATGGAGCCTCATCATCAGCTACCTCATCGTGGGCGTCGGAGCCCTCATCGGACTGGCCCACTACCTGCGTCGCGAGCCGTCCGGCCTTCCGCCCATCCCCCTGCCTCCCCTTCGATAGCGGGCCGCCCCTTCTCCCCCGTCCCCCGTCAGCATCAAGAACGGACCCCGTGTTCCCCCTCCGATGGTCGCCACCGATGCCGAGCTCCGCGACGTCCTGGCCCGCGCCAAGACGATCGCGGTCGTGGGACTTTCCGACAAGCCCGACCGGGACTCGAACGAGGTCGCTCGCTACCTCCAGTCGCAGGGATACCGGATCGTCCCCGTGAACCCGATGCTCACCGAGGTCCTGGGCGAGAAGGCCTACCCCTCCCTTTCGGCGATCCCGGCCGACGTCCGGGTCGACCTCGTGGACGTCTTTCGCCGCAGCGACCAGGTCCCCCCGGTCGCTGAGGAGGCGATCGCCCGTGGCGCTAAAGTGCTCTGGATGCAGCTCGGGGTCGAGAACGCGGCAGCCGCCGCGAAAGCGCGAGGTGCCGGTATGACCGTATTCGAGAACCTGTGCATCATGGTCCAGCATCGCCGACTACGAGGTTCGCTGCCCTCCCGGGCGGGATGAGAGGAAACGATGTCGATGGCCGCTCCTCCGGTGTCCGCCCTCGCCTCTCCGACGACCCCCACCCCGCCTCCCGTACAACCCCCACGCTCCCGCGCCGGCGAGGTCCGGGACGTCGGCTCGGTCCGCAAGGAATCGGTCGATACGGACCGATGGACCGTCCGCGGGACCGTCAAGGTGACCGGGGACGTCAACCTCGGGCAGGGAACGCTCGATGGGATCGTCTCCGTCGGCGGGAAGCTCGCGGCCACGGGGCTCGCGTACCATGGGACGCTCGATGTGGGGGGCGCGATGGACGTGCGTGGCACGTTCTCGGGCTCCGGCGGGCTGCGGGCCGGCCTCACCCTCCACGCCATGGACGCCGACCTCAAGGGCACCGTTCGGGTGCTCGGCGCGACCTCGGTCGACCATGCCCTGACCGTGCGCGGGAGCCTTTCCGCTCCGTCGCTCGCTGTCGGGGAGCTCACCCTCCACGGGGAGGCGCAGGTCCCCGGCGACATCGTAGGGCATTCGGTTTCCGCGCGCTTCACGGCGGACTCCGTCATAGGGCCGATACGGGCCTCCTCGGTCGACCTGCGCGCCAAGGTCCCGAACCTCGTAGAGAAGGTCCTCGGCCGCCGGGTCACCGTCACCGTCCAGCGGGTCGAGGCCGAGGAGGTCACGCTCGAGGCGGTGGACGTGCACTTCGTCCATGCCCCGAAGATCACGCTCGGTCGCGACGCCCACATCACGGAATACGAAGGGACGATCGTCCGGCGCCATCCGTCGAGCCGGGTCGGGTTCGAATCGAAGAGCCGACCGCCGTACGGCCTGTGGCGGTAGTCGAGGCGGGGTCGCTCGCCTTTATCTTTGCCGGCTTCGTCGCGACCGCCCATGACGGCGGGTGAGGAGAGCTCCGGGGCCCCCTCCCCGCTGGCCGTCCAGGCCCGCGTCCTCGCCTACTGGGAGGCGACGGGGGTGCCCGCATCCGTGCTCGCGGGCCGGCCCGACGGCCCCATCTTCCGCTTCACCGAGGGACCCCCCACCGCGAACGGGGCGCCGCACCTCGGTCACCTCGTGGCCCGGGTCCTCAAGGACGTCGAGCTCCGCTATCGCCGGATGCGCGGGATGCACATCGTGAGCCCGATGGCCGGCTGGGACTGCCACGGCCTCCCGGTCGAGCTCGAGATCGAGAAGCGCCACGGGCTCAAGTCGAAGAAGGAGATCGAGGCGTTCGGGGTCGAGCGGTTCTGCGAGGACTGCCGGGCCGGGACCTTCGAGGTCGCTTCGGTCTGGCAGGAGATGAGCCGACGGCTCGGCTACTGGCTCGACTACGAGCGGGCGTACCGAACGATGGACCCGCCGTACATGGAGAGCGTCTGGTGGTCGCTCAAGACGCTCTTCGACCGCGGCCTCCTCGAGAAGGGGCACTACGTGCTCCCGTACTGCCCTCGGTGCGAGACCCCTCTCTCGTCGCACGAGGTCGCCCAGGGGTACCGGGAAACGACCGACCCCTCGATCACCGTCCGCTTCCCGCTGGACGGCCCGCCCGGGGAGAAGCGTGAGCTTCTGGTCTGGACGACCACCCCATGGACCCTTCCCGCGAACCTGCTCGTCGCCGCGCGGGCCGACCTCGAGTACTCGGTCGTGCGGGCGAGCGACGGTCGGGAGCTGGTCCTCGCCTCGGCCGCCGTGTCACGATACTTCCCCGAGGGGGTCGACGTGGTCGAACGGTTCCCCGGCACGGCCCTCGCCGGGCGCACCTACCAGCCGCCGTTCGACACCCCCGGGCCAGGGCCCGGCCGCTACCGGGTGGTCCTCGATGACCTCGTGACGACCGAGGAGGGCACGGGTCTTGTCCACATCGCCCCGAGCTACGGACCCGACGACCAGCGGATCGGGGCCCGCGAGAAGGTCGGCGTGTTCGACCCGCTCGACAGCCGCGGTGTGTTCACGGACGCGGTGCCGCTCGTCCGGGGGAAGGCGTTCAAGGCCGCCGACCCGATCCTCTTGAAGGACCTCGAGGCGCGCGGCCGGCTCTACGGCCACTCGACCCTCCGCCACACCTACCCGTTCTGCTGGCGGTGCGATTCGGCCCTCCTCTACCGCGCCATTGACTCCTGGTTCGTGCGCACCTCGCGCGCGACCGACCGGCTGGTCCGCTACAACGCGAGCGTGCAATGGCGACCCGAGCACCTTCGGGAGGGCCGCTTCGGGAACTTCCTCACGGAGGCGAAGGACTGGGCGCTCTCGCGCAGCCGGTACTGGGGGACGCCGCTCCCGATCTGGGTCTGCTCCGCGGGCCACGCCACGTGCGTGGGCAGCTTCGCCGAGCTCGAGAAGCTCGTGGGAAGCCCGCTGCCGACTCCGTTCGACCCGCACCGGGTGACGGTCGACCGCCTCCGGGTCCGTTGCGGGACCTGCGGAGGCGAGACCCGGCGCGAGCCGTACACGATCGACGGCTGGTACGACAGCGGTTCCGCGCCGTTCGCCCAGTTCCACTACCCGTTCGAGCCCGGACCGTTCGACCCGGTGGCGCCGCTCGACTTCATCGCCGAGGGGCTCGACCAGACCCGGGGCTGGTTCTACTCGCTCCTGGTCATCGCGACGCTCCTGTTCGACCGACCGGCGTACCGCGCCTGCATCACGAACGGTCTCGTGCTGGACGAGGGCGGCCGAAAGATGTCGAAATCGAAGGGCAACGCGCTCGAGCCCCTGGCGATGCTCGACCGGTACGGCGCCGACGCGCTCCGGTGGACGTTCCTCTCCTCCGATTACACCGAGCCGATGCGGGGGGACGAGAGCACGGTCCGCAAGACGTCCGCGCGGACGCTCGGAACGCTCGGGAACGTCATCGCGTTCCATCTCGGGAACGCCCGGGCCGACCGACTCCCGCCCGTCTCGGAGCGGCCGACGCCGTCGGGCGCGCTCGACCGTTGGCTATTGTCCCGGCTCGAGACGACCCGCACCGAGGTCGAGCGTGCCCTCGAGAGCTACGACATCGGCAATGGGGCCCGTGCGGTCGGCACGTTCGTGGACGACCTGTCAACCTGGTACCTGCGCCGGTCCCGGCCCCGGTTCTGGGCGGAGAAGAGCTCCCCCGACCGGCAGACGGCCCACGCGACGCTCTCCTACTGCCTCCTCGGTCTCGGCCGAACGATCGCGCCCCTCCTACCCTTCACGGCCGAGTGGCTTCACCAGGAGGTCGGCGAGCACGGGTACCGGGAACGCGACCTCTCCGTCCACCGGACCGAATGGCCGAGTTCGCTCGCGCCCCGCGACGAGGCGCTCGAGCACGCGATGGCCGAGCTGCGAGCCCTCGTCGAGGTCGGCCGCGAGCTTCGGCACCGGGCCGGAGTGAAGTCCCGGATCCCGCTCGCCGAGCTCGTCCTCTTCGGCGAACCGTCGGCGGCCCTCGCCGGCCTCGGCCCGGAAGGGGTAGCGCTGCTCGCGGACGAGATCAACGTGAAGCGGGTGCGCCGGGTCCCCACGAGCGAGCGTTCCCAGTTCCCGGACTCCGCCTGGGTCGTGCGAGAGGATGCCGGCGTCCTTGTCGCGGCCCTGCCGCGGGAGCCCACCCCCGAGCTCGCGGAGGAGGGGCTCGCGCGCGAGGTCGCCCGACGCCTGCAACAGACCCGAAAGGAGCTGGGTCTGAAGTACACCGAGAAGGTCGCGGTCACGGTCGTTGCGACCGGGGCCATCTACCGGGCGCTGGATGCCCGACGCGCCGCGTTGGCGAGCGACCTCCTCGCCGAGCCGTTCGAGCTCACCGAGACCCCGCTTCCCGCGGGCCCCGAGGTCCGCAGCTGGGAGATCGACGGGGTCACGTTCTCCGCGCGCGTGCTCCGCCGGCCGTAGCCGCGGCCGGGTCCGCCCGAACGACGTCGCCGCCGGGCGTCACCTCGTGGAAGACCTCGGCCTCGAACCGGCGTAGCTTCACGTGCGGGTCCCGCCACGCCCGGGGCGGCAGACCGGCCTTCTCGCACGTGCCGTCCAGGAGCTCCTCCGCCGACCAACCCTGTTCCGGAGCGACCTGGGGCAGGAGGAGGCCGCTCGAGCCGAACCCTTCGACGATCAGTCCGTCCCGCCCCACGGTCACCGCCCGGACCGCCTCCTCCGGGGTCGTGAACCGAAGCGGGACGGGGACCGTGAGGACCGATACCTCGACCGTGAGGCGGAGGAGCTCGGTCGCGCGCACCGGGTGGAAGCGAAAATCCTCGACCGCCGCGGAGACGGCCGCGCCGACGAGCGCCTTGCGGAGCGGAAGGACCGGAAGCGGGTAGCCGATGCAGCCCCGCAGCGCGTCGTCGGGGTAGCGCTTCAACGTCACGAACACCCCTCGGGGTTCGTCGAACACCGGGGAGAGGCGATCGCTCGGAGCGGCCTCGGTGGGGTGCGGATCCGGGTGCAATCCGACCGCCCCCTCGATCGCCCGACGGGCGAGCCGGACCGCGGCGACGCCATCCTCGACCGCGAGCACAAACGCGAAAGCGCGGACCGGGCGCAAAGCCTCTTCGGAGCGCGTGCCGCGCACGCTTTATAGCCGAGGTCGCGTCAGCGGCCTCCCCATGCCGTTCCCCGAAGCGGTCGAGCGATTGCTCAACAAGAAGATCTGCATGAACTGCTCGGCCCGGAACCCGCCGAAGGCCGTCCAGTGCCGCCGGTGCGGCTACAAGGGCCTCCGCGTGAAGTCGCGGGAACGCTCGGGCAAGACGGCATAACCGTCCGGTCCCCGGGGCGCCTCTTCCATCGCTCGCAGACGTTTCGCACGAGTCCGGCCCCTGGCGGGCGGGCTACGACGACGCCCCGCCCTTCTCTCCGTTCGCAGGAGCCGCGGGCACGTGGCTCCGTGCCTCGCGGGCGACCGCGAAACGCTTCTTCGCCAGGAACAGGAAGTTCCGGGTCCCGTCGCGCCAGCTCGAGAGCTTCGGTGGGCCTTGCCGCACCCGGTACGGGATGGGGATCTCGAGGAAGCGCACGCCTCGCAGGATCGCCTCGAGCTTGAGCTCCTCGCTGAACGCCATTCCGTCCTGGGTGACGTGAACCTTCCCCAGCACCTCGCGTCGGAACACCCAGAAGCCGCTCTGGCTGTCCTGGAGAACGCCCCCCGGGACCTCCTTGAGGTAGTGGTGGTAGGCGACCTCGACGAAGAGGTTCAGGAGCCCGTTCCCGATCCAGTGCTCGGTCGTCATCACCTTCCGGTCGAGCTGGGCGAACCGGTTCCCGGTGAGGAAATCGAGCCGCTCCTCGAGGAGCTTGTGGACCAGTGCGGGGACCATTTCCACCGGATAGGTGGCGTCCCCGTCCGCGGCGGCGAGGACCTCCCCCTGCGCCGCGGCGAAGCCGGTCTTGTACGCGCGGCCGTAGCCCCGGCGTCGCTCGGTGATGACCCGCGCCCCCTCCGCTTCCGCGATGGCCGCGGTCCCGTCGGCCGAGGCGCCGTCGACGACGAGCACTTCCCAGTCGATCGGCTCTTTCGAGAAGATCGTCGCGTTCGCCTCGGACGCGGCGGTGCGGAAGAGGCGCAGCACGTGCGCGATCGACGGTGCCTCATTGAGCGTGGGGATAACGAGGGTCGCGCGCATCGGGGGAATGGAGTCGACCTCCCGGTCGCTTAAAAGTTCCTTCGGGCCTCGCGGCGACCACGAAGCCACACGCGGAGCGCGGGGGCCGGGCCCGCCGGTGGGGAAGCTTCCCGACGACCGCGGACGTCGGCATCTGGGCGACCGGAGGGTCCTCGGAGGCCCTGTTCGAGGCGCTCGGGCTCGGTCTGTACGCCCTCATGACCGACCTCAGGAAGGTCCGCCGTCGGGAGGAACGGGCGGTGAGCGCGTCGGGAGCGGACCCGACGGAGCTCGTGGTCGCGTTCTTGACCGAGCTCATCGTTCTCGAGCAGACGGAAGGGTTCGTCGGCCGTGATATCCGGGCCCGGCCGGTCGGAGACCCGCCGACCGCGATCGTGGCGAGCGTGTCGGGCGAACGGTTCGACCCGGACCGTCACACCTCGCGGACCGAGGTCAAGGCGGTGACCCTCCACGGCCTCGTCTTCGACGCGGCCCACGGCCGGGCCCGGGTGATCGTGGATATCTGAGCTCGCCCGCGGGCGCGGGGGTTCCTCAGGGCATCCGGTCGACGATCTCGCGGAGCGCGGCGCCGGGTTTCGGGAGCGTGCCGGCCTTCCCCAGGATCCGCTCGATCGCGGCGAAGGTGACGAGCAGGTCCGGCCAGTCGGCGATCCCCATGTGGCCGATGCGGAAGATCTTGCCGGCGAGCGCCGCCTGACCCCCCTGCAGGAGGATGTTGTACTGGCGCTCGAGCACCTTGCGGAACTCGGGGTCGCCCATCCCGGTCGGGTTCTTCACCGCGGTGACCGTGTCGGACGCGTGCCTCCGGTCCGGGAACAGCTCGAGGCCGAGCACGTCGACCGCGGCGCGCGAGGCCTCGGCGAGGCGGTGGGTCCGCTCGAGGCGGTGTTCGAGCCCCTCCTCCTTCAGGATCAGCAGCGCCTCGCGGAGCGCGAGGAAGAGCGGGACCGCGGGCGTCCAGGGCGTATCGTTCTTCTCGATCGATTTGAGGTGAGCGGCGAGGTCGAGGTAGAACGCCCCCGGGTGCAGCGCGGCGACCGCCCGGTCGGAGAGGTGGACGAGCGCGAGCCCGGCGGGAGCCGCGAGGCCCTTCTGGCTGCCGGCGACGACCGCGTCGACGCCCCACGCCTCGATCGGGAACGGGAGCCCGGCGATCGCGCTGATCCCGTCGACGAGGAAGAGCGATCCGGACGCGCGGATCGCGGGAGCGAGGGACTGGAGGTCGTTCGCGAGCCCGACGCTGGTCTCGTTGTGGACCAGGCAGACCGCTTTGACGTCGCCCTTCGCGAGCTCGGCGTTGACCGAATCGATCGATACGGGCTGGCCCCAGGGCGCGGAGAGCGTGGTCACGTTGTTCGAGTACCGGTGCGCGAGCGTGTTCGTCCGGTCCCCGAAGTTCCCGTTCGTCAGGACGAGCGTGCGTCCCTCCTTGGGGACGAGGCAGGAGTAGACCGCCTCGAGGCCGGCCGTGCCGCTGCCCGTGACGATCACCTGGTGGCCCTTCGCGCCGAACAGGACGGGGAGGAGCTCGCGGATCTCGGCGACGACCCCATGGAAGTAATCGCCCCGGTGGTTGAGGGACGGCATCGACATCGCCCGGAGGACCCGAGGATGAATCCGCACGGGTCCGGCGATGAGGAACGTCGCCGTCTCGGGGTCGTACGTCATCGGGTACCTCCCGGGGCCGCGACCAGCGCGGTGAGCGGCTCTCCCCGGAGCGCGCGGAGGACCTCGTCCACAGTGTCGGTACCCGCCCGCGCCTGGGCGTCGTGCGTCGATGCGCCGAGGTGTGGGGTCGGGATCACGTTGGGATTCGCTAGAAGCTCCTTGTTCATAGGGGGTTCCACCTCAAAGACGTCGAGCGCAGCCCCGGCGAGACGACCCGAGGCGAGGGCAGAGAGCAGCGCGGCCTCGTCCACAAGGGCGCCGCGCGCGACATTGACGAGGAAGGCACCGGGCTTCATCCGTCCGAACGCCCGGGTGTCGAGGAGGTGGCGGTTCTCCGCCGTCACCGCCGCGTGCACGCTCACGATGTCCGCCCTCTCAAGGAGGGCGTCGAGCGGCACCATCTCGGTCCCGTCCACGGTCTTCGGGACGAACGGGTCGAACGCGATCGCCTTGGCGCCGAACGGCACCAGACGGGCCGCAACGGCCCGTGCGATGCGGCCGTAGCCGACGAACCCGACGGTCTTCCCCGAGAGCTCGCGGCCGTGGGTTCCGCGCTCCCATTTCCCGGCCTTTGTCGACGAGATGAACGGGTAGAGGCCGCGGACGAGCAATAGGTAGAACGCGACGGTGAGCTCGGCGACGCTCTGGGTCGCGGCGCTGGGAGCGTTCACCACCTGGATCCCGCGAGCGGCGGTCGCGGCCATGTCGATGTTGTCGACCCCGACCCCGGCGCGAGCGACCAGCGCGAGATGAGGGGCCTTTCCGAGGAGGTCAGCGGTCACCTTCGTCCGGCTTCGGACGATGAGCGCCCACGCCTCCGCGAGCTGGGCGGGCAACGACGCGGGGTCGGCGCTCGCATCGACCACCCGGCACGGGCCGCTCTTCAGCCGGCCGAGCGCCTCTCGGTCTATCGGGTCCGCGACGACGACGACGCGTTCGGGTGACATCGAGACACCGACCGGGGCCGTCTTGAAAACGCTTGGGGCTACCCCGAAGTTAGCCGACCTTCGGCACCGGAGTGTTGTCGACCGCGTGCCGAACGATGTCGGCGCCCCGCGTGCCGCGGATCCACGGTTCCGGTTTCACGATGATCCGGTGCGCGAGCGCGGGGACCGCGAACGCCTTGATGTCGTCGGGCACGACGAAGTCGCGGCCCTCGAGCAGGGCGCGCGCCCGGGAAAGCTTCTGGAGCGCGAGCGACCCCCGGGGGGACGCCCCGACCTCGGTTCGAACGTCGTGGCGCGTGGCACGGACGAGCTCCACGATGTACTCGGCGAGGCTCGCTTCGAGGGTGATCTCCTCGACCGCTCCTTGGAGGCCCAGGAACGCGGTCGCTTGCGCGACGGTCGGGACCTCGACGTTCTCGACCTTGCGCGCTCGTCGCCGTTCGAGGATCCCGCGCTCCTCTTCGGGCGTGGGATAGCCGACCTGCAACCGGACGAGGAAGCGGTCGACCTGGGCCTCGGGCAACGGGTACGTGCCCTCGAGCTCGAGCGGGTTCTCCGTCGCGATCACGAGGAACGGACGCGGGATCGGGTGTGTCGAGCGCTCGCTCGTCACCTGGTACTCCTGCATCGCCTCGAGGAGCGAGGACTGCACCTTCGGCGGCGCCCGGTTGATCTCGTCCGCGAGCAGGATGTTCGTGAAGATCGGGCCCCGTCGGAACGAGAACCCCCCCTTCTCGGGGTCGAGGACCTCTCCGCCCGTGATGTCGTGCGGAAGGAGGTCGGCCGTGAACTGCACGCGCTGGAACTCGAGCCCGAGCGCGCTCGCGAACGACTTCGCGAGGAGCGTCTTGCCAAGACCGGGAAGGTCCTCGATCAGGAGGTGGCCGTCCGCGACCAGCGCGGTCAGCACTTGCTCGACCGCGAGCTCACGACCCACGACCGCGGTCCGCACCGCCCCGCGGATCCGGTCCGCCAGCGCCCGGGCCTCGGTCGGGTTCATCGTCTTCCCTCGAGCGGCGAACGGTCCGAGAGGTATATGTCGAAACCCCCGGCACTAGGGCACGGCGGGGCTCGTGGCGGGGGAACTGTTCCCCAGCCGTAACGACCTCCCTCACGGTAGGCGTACGCCCTCTCAGGGGTCTGACCCCGGCCGGGGGTGTCGGACACCGGGGTTGTCCTCACGTCATCCTCGGCGGACGACCCGTCCGCGTTGAGTCGAGAGGGACCCTTCGTCGGTACCCGGGCGCAGCGGTGCCGCGCCGACCCCGGTACCGGCTCGCTCCCCATTAGCTTCACGCCTCCTCCCGGTCGAAGACCGTCGGGCGCCCCACGAGGAACGCCACGACGACGAGCGTGAGGGCGAGGAGAGCGCCGGCGACGCCGAGCGGGACCGTGCCAGCGGGGAGGAACAGGGCGCTCGACCAGGCGATCCCCAGGGCGAGCCCGGGTACGGCGACCGTTGGAAGGCTCCGAAGTGCCCCTCCCACCGGTCGGGACGGGTCGTCCGCGAGCCAGACGAGGAACGCGAGACCGGCGAGGCCCGCGACGAGCTCGGTCCCGAGCCCTACCGGGGCCGGGACCACCTCGAGGACGAGGACCGCCAGCACCGGCACCGGTGCATACCCGGCGATGCTCCGGTGGGAGCTCACGCGAAGCCCCGCGGCGAATGCGACCGCGACCGCCGCTAGGACCGGGCCGAACCCATCGGGGAAACCGGAGAGGAAAGCGAGATAGGTGGCGGAGACCAGGAGGAGGGCGAGCGATACCGGTCGGACGGACCGAAGGCCCACTCCCGCCGTCGGTGCGCTCATCAAGCCCTCCGGATCCGCGGCCGTCGGACGAACTCTACGAACTTCCCGAGCGACCAGTAGTCGTCCCAGTCGATCGTCGGGCCCTCCTCCCAGGCCCGCGCGATCCGGTCGCGACGCACGAGCCGTGCGATCCGACCCGCGAGCTGCTCGTCCACAGGGGTGAGATGCGACGCCGCGGAGAGGATCGGGAGGGGCGAGGGACTGAGGACCACGGCCGGGAAGCCCCGCCGTCTCAAGTAAGGGCTCAGGTCCTCTGACGAGTCGTCCGAGAGGCTCGAGAAGACGACCGTCGTGAGCCCGGGAGGGAAATGGCGGCGGACCGAGACCGCGCATCGCTCGGCCGGGGCGCGGATCGGGGAAAGGTGGGCTCGCTTGAGGGCCATCTCGATGCGGATCCGCTGGGTCCGGCCCGTGGAGAGCGGAACGACGTCCAGGAACTCTCCGAACACCCCGACCCCCACCCTCGACTTCACTCGGAGGAAGGAGTCGCTCAGGCCCACGGCGGCCGCACGGGATACCGAGAAGAGACGCTCATCGACCGACGCTCCGAGCGGGGTCGGTCGGGCGTCGAGGAGGATCAGGATGTCCCCGGTCTTGTCAAGGTCGTACTCGTTCGCGAGCGGCCGTCCGGCGCGGGCGGTGGCGCGCCAGTTGATCTGGCGGGGAGGGTCGTCCGGCCGTGCGGGACGGATCCCGTGGAACTCGCCGCTCTCTCCGACCCGTCGGGAGTGGGTCTCGCCCGGAAGGGGGGTAGTGCGCTCGAGGCGGACGGCCCCGATCCGGAGGAGCTCGGGCGGGTATCGGGAAACAACGAGGGGAGGGGCCGAGGAGAACGTCTCCCGCTCCACGAGGCCGATCGGGTCCCTCCACAGGACCGTCGGGACTCGGACCTCGGTGATCGTGGGCTCGGGAGCGGTCCAGTTCGCTCGGAACCCGATCTGCGTGCTCGAGTAGTCGAATCGAGCCGGGTCCCCGACCAAGCTGGCGGGCCGCTCGACCTCAACGACGAGGTCACGAGCGTCTACCCCCGGTTCCGGCACGACCGCGCCTCGGAGCCGGACGTCGGCCGCCGCGCCCTCGAGCGCGAAGTCGATCCGGACCGGTGGGGAGCTCCGCGGACCCGCGATGCCGGCCGCGACGGGCGCGAGGAGGAGGGGAAGCGCGAGGAAGAGAGGGGTCGGGTTGCGGGTGAGGACCGCGACGAGCAGCAACGCGGCTCCGGTCGCCAAGAGAAGGGGGGCGAGCGGCCGCCATCGGAGGGGTCGCAACGGAGGACCGCTCACGTCTGCCTCTCGAGGTCGTTCACGCGGGCGTCGAGATACTCCCGGAACTGCTCCGGGTTCAGCGCCTGGATCCGAGCGAGCTCCTCGATTGTTGTACCCGACCGGCTCACGTTACCCCCGGACCGATCGAGGTTGTCGAGCAACCGGACGAGGGCGGGACGGCCGTACGCTCCGGCTTGGAGCGAAGAGCGGACCCGTGCCGGGTCGGCGGATAGAGTTGGAATAGGACGGCCGGGAGGCCAGCGGGTCCGCGCGGCGACATCGACGAGCAGGAGCGCGGCGGCAGTGACCGCGACGGCCGCCGCCGGGAGGGCCGCCGACGTGTTCGTCCCGGCCGCGACCGCCAACCCGCTCGCCACGAGGGCGACGACGCAGAGGAACACCGTCGTGGCGGTGTTCATTCGCGGGAGGTCCGTCGGGCGAGGTCGTCGAGAGTCGCACGGACCGCTTCCTGGGCCCGCGTGCTCTCCGCGGGTCCCATCGGGTGGGCCGAGTACCGGGCCTCCTCGAAGAGACGAGTGAGCGTCCTCGCCGCCTCCGGCCGAACTCCGAGACGGACGAGATGGGCCGCGCGGATCTCCTCGGGGGTGCTGGTCCCGATGTCATCGACCATCGGTTGCAGATGCGCTAGCATCGCCGCATAGAGGGCGAGGATGACGACCCGGGGGTCTCCTCCGAGGTCGAGCGCCGAAGAGGCCTGGGTCAGGGCCGCGCGCATTCCCGCGGACACGGCCACGGCCGACCCACGTCGAACGGCTCCGCGCTCGCGCCGGTCGGTGAGGTAACTTCGGGTCTGGGGAACCGCGACTACGACGACCAATAACACGACGAACCCGAGGATGACGAAGGGGACCCACCCCGGTAGGCTCGGGAAGAGGATGACCCCATTTCCCGTGCCGTTGAGATTCCCTTTGATGATGGTCGTGTTGTTCGAGCCAGAGCTGCCACCGTTCGGGGGCAATGTGGAACCCCCTATCCCGACCACTCCGCCGACGCCGGCGAAGCGGGCCGCGATCAGGAAGGCGACCCCGAGCAGGACGACCGCGAGGATGGTAACGGCCATCCGGGTCAGCGCCGAACTCGGACCGGCCGAGAGGCGCCAGACGACCATGCTCCCCAGGACCAGCGCGACGATCCCCCACGAGATGGCGGCGATGGCCCACTCGGGCAGAATGACCAAGGAGGCTGTGCCGGAGGATGGGGGAGGCGCTGTCGATGCGGTGACGAGGATGCTCGCCGCGGCGCCGGTAGCGAGGGCGACGACCAGGACGACCAGGAGGACCCAGGAGACGCGAGGCGCGGGCTTGTTCGTCACGTTCGGTCGACGACCCGACCCCAAAGAAGGTCGGGGACCGCCTTATACACTTGGGGCGGCCGGGGCGGCGCTCCCCGGGGTCCCGGTCGGGGGCGGCGAGAGGAAGTAGAAACTCCGCCGCTCGTGGTCCTTCAGGATCACAACGAAGTCGTCCACGCGGTACAACATGTCGAACGCGGCCCGGAACCCGTCCCGGACGGCGTGTCGCCACTGCCGGAGCGCCTCGGGCTCGTGCTCCCGGACGGTGGCTAGGTCGAACGGGATCTCGAGGTGAGCCGGACTCCCGCTCGGCTCCGCGACGGTGGTCGGCCGCCGCAGCCCCTTCTCGCCCACCTCGGTCTCGATGATCGGTACCGAGCGGTTCCACCGGGCGAGGTCCTCCTCCGCGGTGGGGAACGTACCGGCGACCCTCTCCTCGACGTGGGCCGTGGAGAGCTCCCAGCGCAGGCGTAGCCGGTCGGTCTCCATGTCGCGATTGAGCGTGTCGGGCATCTGCCCGTAGTAGTGGATGAGGTAGCGGTCCGGGACGCCGCCCAGGAGGCGGACGTTGAGCCAGGCGTTGCGGCTTTGGAGCGGGTCGAACGTCCAGCGGATCTCCGGCAGGCCAAGCTTGAGCACTTCGTCCCGCTGGAATGACTTCAGCCGGAAGCCGAGGTGGTGATTCTGATACTCCGGTCGGACGGCCGTGATATGCGAGTAGTGGTAGAGCGTCGTCCCGTCCCATCCGAGGAAGGAAAGCGCGAACCCGGCGAGGTAGATGTCGGCGAACGCCCCGAGGACGAGACCCCCGTTGTCCTGAAGAGCCCGCTGAAGAGGTGCCGGCACCCCCTCGTCGCCCCAGACCGCACGGTGCACTTCGAGCAACTGGCGGAATTCCTCGGGCTTCTCGAGCCGTCGGAACCGGAAATCTCGGACGCCGCTGCTGACGCCGGTGGCTCCCACGACCCGACGACCGACCTTCCGTACTTAACCCGGACTGACCCGAAGCTCGGCGTCGCAACGAAGGGGTCTATCGACGGACCCGAAGCTCCGCGCGCTTCGCCTCGTACCGTCGCTCATCGATGGGAGTGAGGTCCCAGAGAAGGTCTTCGAGCTCCGTGATGTTCCGCAGGAACTCCGCCTTGCTCTTCGTGAGCATCAGGTGCTCGAACTTGCGTCGGGCGACGAAGTACGCCCCGACCATGTACGCTCCGACAACGACGATGATCGGTCCGACGATCACGAACAGGAGGTTGTAGTTCCAGTCCGGGGTGTTCGTCGCGGAGTTGATCGCGGGGAAGGGACCGACGGTGGAGAGCGGGGTGAAGAATCCGGCCGCGAGGACCGTGAGCAGGACGCCGACCACGAGGATGAAGATCGAGATGATCGCGCGGTACGTCCTCATCCCGTGGCGCAAGCGCCGCTCGAGCGGGACCTTCTCCGGGGTCGCCATTCTGCCGGCGGGAGGCGGTTTTCCTTAAGAGGCTATCCGAGGCGCTGCCGGCGAGGGGCGCCGGCGCCCGGTCCTACCCGCTTCCGCGGGGGGGCTTTCCGGCGGGCAACGGCTCGGAGCGAGCGGTCCGACCGTAGGCGAGGGGCCCTTCGGGTTCGGGCGGCGTCGGTCCGGCCGACGGAGCGGGGACACGGGAGAGCGCCGGCCGAAGGCGGCGGTAGACGAGGATGGCGCCGAGGAGCGCGACGAGCGCTCCGACGTAGGCCGTCGCCTCTCCCCCGAGGTATCCGAGACCGAGCAGGAAGAACCCGACGGCGCTGAACAGAGCGCCGGTCACGGCGCTGCCTCCGACCCGTTCGCCCGACCCGGTGGGAGGGAGCGATAGGAAGCTTCCCGACACCTGGAGGGCGACGACGGCGAGCGATTCGAGCAGCACGAGCACGGTCCCGTCCACCGAGATCGTCGGATTGCTCAGGTACTGGGAGACGACCGCGAGCGAGATGATCCCCCCGATCGCGGCACGATACCCCAGGGCGTAGAACGGCCGGGCCGGCTCCCGACCCCAGTACTTGGTACGAAGGAGCGCCCACTGGGCGACCTCGTCCCCTCCGACCAAGAGCGCGAGGAACACCAAGGCCCCGATCAGGGCACCGCTTCCCATCGAGACCTGGAACAGGACGAAGGCGATGGCGAGCGGGATCCCGACGAACAGGCCGGCGGTGTAGGCGAACAGTTCCTTCCGCTCGTCGAACAGGGTGACCGGTACCTGCGGTTCCGCGTACCGCCCGATCTCGAGCCAGAGGAACCCGCCCGAGAACAGGACTCCGACGACGGCCCCAAGGGTGAGCGACGCGACGACCATCGTCAGTCAACCCGCCGCCCGGCAGCCAGGAATCCCGTGTGCCCGAGCATCTCGAAAGCGGGTCGGGTCCCTCCCTCGCCGACGTGCAGGCCGCGCTCGAGGAGCTCGACCGCCCGGACATCGTCGAACCCGAGGTCCCGCAGCGCACGGACCGTGCGTTCCAGCTGGTTGTAGGTCGGCGTGTAGGTCGCGACGTATCCTCCGGGCATGAGCGAGGACCGGGCCGAGGAGAGCACCGCCCACGGCTCGGGCAGGTCGAGCACGACGCTCGAAAGGTCCGTGGCATCCAGCCCGTCCGAGGCCACGTCCCGGAGGCGGAAGGAGACGCGCGCTTCGAGCCCCGCCCGTCGCACGTTCGCGCGGGCCGCTTCGAGGAAGTCCTCGCGGCGGTCGTAGGAGATCACGCGACCGAGCGGTCCCACGCCGTAGGCGAGCGCCACGGTCAACGCCCCGCTGCCGGCTCCGGCTTCGGCGACGGTAGCCCCCGGACCGACCCCGGCAAGGTAGAGGAGGTGGGCCGCGTCCTTCGCCGTGACGATCTGAGCGCCTCGGCGCAGCGAGCCCAGGAGGTCCGAGAGCGAGGGCCGGACCGCGCGATAGGCCGTCCCCAGCCACGTGATCCCGGTGCCGGGAGCCCGACCGATCAGCTCGGTGAGGTCGAGGACCCCCTCGTTGCCCACCTTCTGGGGACCGCGGGCCAATCGAACGAGGAGCGCGGGAGCGCCGGCCCGCACGAGGGCCACCGTGTCCCCTTCGGTCCACGCCTCGCTCATCGGCTCTCCGCCCGCCACGGTGCGCTCCGCGTAATAACCCGGCGCTTGGGAGTCCGATGGCCCCCCCCTCCCCGCGAGAATCATCTTAAGGGGACGACCGCTCGGGCCGACGCCATGGTCGTGTACGAAGACGAGGACCTCATCGCGGCGCCCCGGCACATCCTCTGGAGGCTCCTCAACGACCACCTCGACGATACGAAGATTCTGACCATCCACCCCCTCATCCAATCCCAGAAGACCGTGAGCCGCACGGACTCGGAGATCGTGGTCGACCGGGTCATCGACGTGCGGCGGAAGCCGCTCAAGTCGCGCTGGAAGATCACCCACCAGCCTCCCGAGCGGGCGCGCTGGGAGATCCTCGAGAGCGAGGGACCCTGGACCACGGGGAGCTACCTCGACGTCCGCTACGAGGACGTTCCCGGGGGGACGCACCTCCACGCCCGGGGGGACCTTTCGATCCGCGTCCTGCCGTTCTTCCTTTCGCAGAAGCGAACGGTCGCACGGGTCCTGAACGACGTCAATACCGAGGACCTATCGTTCATCCATCGCTATCGCTTTTAGTGGCGTCCGCGAGGGGCGGCTTTAGATAGAACGAGCGATGGCCCCGGACGCTGCGGGCATAGTGTAGTCTGGACGCCTATATCAACGTCCATACACGCTAAGATCGTCTTCTTCGTTCACTTTTCATGGGCGAAGCAGCCCATTCAGCCTGAAGCCGCGCTGGCATCGGCGTGGACGTCAGGTCGGTCCATCGCGAGCTGCTGCTGCCGGCGCCTACCAAGGACCCACCGCAAATCACACCTCTCGTCTGGAGCACATCCGACCCGTTCTGGCTCGAAATCCACCGAGAGAAGGCAGGGCGAGTTCGTTACGCGCTCGGCTCCGTCGGCGCGCTCGAGCTCGACGCGATGCTCTCGTATCTCGAGAGCGCTCGTCCACGCCTCGCTCGAGGCGGCCATATCGACTGCCTCGCTGAGACACTCATTCCGGACGGCCTCTACGCGCGAGCCGTCCCCACGCTCAAACACCACCACCTTCCCATCGTGATCCATCCCAAGCTCGACCCGGCAGACCACCTCCTCCGGGTTCTCGCATCCCGAGCACTCCGTGACCACGACGTAGTCCTCCAACTCCTCTCCCAGAGCGCCGGAGGCTGGGAGTCGAGGTTCTTCTCCCCGCTCTTCGAGACGGTCGCCCAGCGCCAGCACCACATCGTCCGTGCGGCCATGAACGCCCGTCGCTCTCTGCCCGCCTATCACGTCGAGCTGCGCACCCGTATCGTCGGACCCCACTCCGAAGACGCGCTCGCCGCGATAGGAGTCTGGTTGTCCAGCTGGACCACCACCGGCGGAGCGGCTTGGAGACGGTGGAAGGTAATCCCGCCGAAGAAGGAATGGGCGTTCCAGGCGGCCATGGCGGATCACTGTCTGCGCAGGTTCGCCTCGAAGCGTGCCCGCAGAGATGTCTCGGGAACAGAGCTCAGCAGTCTGCTCAGCATACCATGGGCAACCCATCACCCCGAGTGTTCATACTCAGGCGCTCCGTCGGGGACGCCCCCACCTGAGTTGGTCATCCCTCCGACACTCACCCGGGATCCGTCTTCCGAGTCCCGGCTGGTGGTGGGGCTCAGCGGTCTTCACCGAGTCGCGCTGCCTCGTGCTTGGAACCACATGACCGTTCTCGGACGAACCCAATCCGGGAAGTCCACACTCGCGCAGAGCCTATCGCTCCAAATCCTGAGGAAACAACCGGGATCGACCGTCGTCGTCATCGAGCCCACGGGAACACTCGTGGAGGGGATTGTGTCACGCCTTCCACGGGAGATCGCTTCCGAGACGGTCGATATCGACCCGGCCCACGCCACCTTCCAGCACGGTGACATGATGATGGTCTCGGTCCCCCTCTCGCTGCTTCTGCCTCCAGAGCGGGCGAACGAGGTACCTTCGGCCCGCGATCGCTGGTCGGAAGCACTCGCCGGCGACCTCCTAGCCGCGATCCGGAGCGCCTGGGGCGAGGAGAGCGTCGGCGGTCGGGCCGAGTTCGTCTTGCGTGCTCTGGTGCAAGGCCTCGCGCTGACACCCGGCTCGAACTTGGTCGACGCCTACCACATTCTCACTTCGAAGCCCGCCCTCCAACGGTTTGTCAAGTCCGCTCCCCCCGGGCCGCTGCGCGACTTCCTCGAGCATCACCTGCCTCGTCTCGACTACAATTTCACGATGTCATCGCTCGACAAGGTCGGCAAGGTCGCGACCAACCCCCTACTCCGGGTCGCGCTTTGTCAGCGAAACCGCTCAGTGACCTTCGACCGGCTGCTTGGGCACCGACTCCTCCTGCTGAATCTCTCCAAGGCTGCCCTGGGAGCAGACGGCGCGAACTTCCTCGGGGCGATCTACCTCACCCAGCTCTGGGCCGCCGTTCAGCGGAGCGGCCGAGCAGACCGCCCGGTCTACCTGGTCTTGGACGAGGTCCACAACTACGCCGTCCCCGCGCTCGCGGACATGTTGAGCGAGGGGGCGAAGTTCGGGCTGCACGTCGTGGCCATCACCCAGTACCTCCACCGCGTGCCACCGAGGGTTCGGGCGGCTTTGCTCGGGAACGTCGACAGCTGGCTCCTCTTCTCACTGGGGACAGAAGACATGGTCGACGCCTGGAAGATCGTCAACGGAGAGAGTCATGGCTGGCTCCCTCAGGACCTCGTGGACGGCCTCCGGCCGCACGAGGTCGCGATGTCGGTGTCGGGCGACCTTCTGAAGCTCGGGACAAGACCCAGCCCTCCCGCGCACCCTCAGGCGAACGTCCTGAGGGAAGTCGTGACGGCGAGCTCGCGAAGATATGCCCAACCGGAGGACTCGGAAGCGTCGCCCTGGCTCGTAGGACAGGAGACTGTCGAGGGGCTACTCAAGGGCCTCTCCACACAGCCCATGATCCGCGAGGAGCTGGCAACAGACACGGCCCTTTCGGGGAGTCGGCTCGATGGTGCGATCGCGTGGTGCGTGGCTGCGAGAGACGTCGAAAGAGACGCGGCCGACGGAAAGTTTCGCCTGACTTCTCGTGGTAGGTTCCACCTGAAGGCGCTTGAGGCCCGCAGGAACGAGGGGGAGGGCCATTGCGCAATCCTCGCAGACGCGGCAACTATCCTCGATGCGCTTGGCATTCCGGTTCGGATAGTTCCGCAATCAGGCGGATACCTGCTTCCGGATGCGGAGTTCGAGTGGCGGGGGCGCACCTACAGTGTTGAAATCGAATGCACCACGTTGACCTCGCGATTCGACCAGGTCGTCCGCAACATCCGGAAAGCTTTCTCGCTCCATCGGAGATGTCTCGTGGTCGTGGAAGACCGCGAGAGTGCGCAGCTCTTCGCGAGAATGCTAGAGAAGGGTATCCCCGAGGCCGAGCTTTGGGGCGACCTCGGCCTGGCATGGTCGGTCGGCATCGCGTCGATGATCCCGTACGTCGGCGGTCGGCGTAAGCCATGGGGGTTCCTGACAGGTGAGGTCGACGAGGAGGACGAACCGGCGACCGCAGGCGCGGACGAGGAGACCCTGAGAACCAAGGCGATTGTGTCTGCCGCGGATGACCCCTTGGCCACTGATCTCACCCGCGTGTACGAGTGCGCCGAACGACTCCGCGCCACCGGAAGCATCGAGGTTACCGCCACCGACTTCAAGGAATTGACCGAGTCTGACAACGGGAACTCGCTGAGCCTCCGACGATTGGGAATGGCGCTGAGTTCGCTAGGAGTCCGGAGCCAGCGTGTAATGCGCGATGGAGTTCAGGTCCGGGTGTATGACCTGCGGACGCTTCTCCAAGGCGCCGGGCCGCGGCGCGCATATCCGGGGGACCCCGCGGGCCGGGACCCCAAGGACGCTTCGGGGGAAACGTAGTCGCAGAAGCGACAACGACGGCCAGCGTGGATTAGTCGAATCAGTGCTTGCCGACCTTGCCAACCTTGCCGACCTATTCTAAAGAGTAGACGGGGGTCAGCAAAGAGGGGTCAGCACAGAGAGTTGAGCCGACGTCGGCAAGGTATCGCGGGGGTCGGAAAAGCTGTCGCAGAATGAGCGAAGCACTCAACAGATTAGGTCTACGCATCAGCACCGCGCGGGTGGGGCCCACGAGCGAAGCGAGTTGGTGGGACCCGCGTTAGACGTCACGTGGGGCGGGCTGGAGAGTTCGAATCGTGGACTCCCGGATCGGGAAGAGTGACGCGCCTCCGTGCCATCGCGAGCATCGAGCTCGCGACGGCCAGGAACGCGATTCCGAAGAACCACGATAGGAAGACGATATCGAACAATTGACCTGACGTCAGGAACTCGAGGGGAACCGGGACGGAAACGCTGCACGAGAGTCCGGGCGCGCATGTTGCCCGAACCCCGAGGAACCAGAACACCCAAAGGAACGAACCCAAGTATAGGAGAATCGCGGAAGCGGCCGCGAAAAATCGCCCCGAACTTCGTCCGAACCTCAATCGGTCAGGTTCGAGAACTCTTCGAGTGCGTCTGTACTGCAGAAGGAGAATGAGGTAAGTCACAACCCACAAGATCCACAGGACGGCGAACAATCCGAGGAGCTGGAAGATGGAGGCGGAGTCCCCCAGGGTAATTCCCACAATGAGGAAGAAAGCAAATCCACCCATGACGAGCGAGAACGGAATCCATGTAGGAATTGGGAACGGTGGTCGACTGACGACCCGATCCGACACTCTCATGGCCGGCCGACCGGAACAGGTCATCACTGCGGATAAGGAATCGGCGGGGGGGACCCGCGAGCGGAGCGAGCGGGGAGGACCCGCAAGGGTCCGACACGTACCCCACTTGCCCTTCCATCGTCGTTTTGAGCGCGAGTGGCTTAGTCCGGGAAAATGAACGCGGGTCCCGGTCCCATCGCTGATCCGATTCCGCGGTGGAACGCGCGCCCAAGGCTGCCCGCCGGTCAGCCGGGAGAGCTCGACTTCGGCCAGTGGCACAAGGACACGTTGTCCAGCGATTCCTATTGTATGGACGTGGACAAGATCGAGTATCGGATCGACGCGAATGGGGAGTTGCGAGTCGTGGGGATCTACGAGCTGATTCGATGGAGCTGGCGCCACGACCTGGACGACATCCCCCAGCGATTGGCGCCGTACGAGGGCAAGCTGGCGCTGCTGCGGCGGATCAGCGCATCGATTGCCGCGGGACAGGGCACATCCTTCCCGACGTTCTTCGTCTGGCACCGGCCCGACCTGTCCGAGTTCGTGGTCTGTCGATTGGAGGACTGGACCGGGGGTTCATGGATGGCGCTCGGTCTGGGGTGCCACGCGTTCGCCGACCTGATCAAGGGTCTCCCTGGGTGGTAGGACGACCCGGGCTCCGAAGGCCCTCGGCCCAACTTACCCCTGAAAACTCCGAGGATTCACGGCGCCTGCTGACCTCCTGAGGGAACCCCCTCCCGGAACATCGCCTCCGTGATCGCGAACTGCGCGTAGAATCGCACCGCCTTGCGCCAGTAGCGCGGGAGAGTCTCGGCCCGACCCTTGGTCGTCGCGACCGCCGCGGGGCGGGCCGCTCGCGCGGGCGTGCGCCTTGTTTCAGCGAGGCGTCCGAACGCGGTAGACCACCGACGGCAACGATCCGCGCCACGAGGAGCCCTGCGAACGAGTCGGTTCTGTTCCGGCTCGCCTGGCAGCGTCGAGTATCGCATGGAACGCGTCTGGGGTTAGGCTCGCCCACGTCGTGAGGCCGGACATCACTCTGTAGGCCAGGGTCGAGTCCGGCTTGCGCACCGCAAGCGCATCAGACAAGTCCTCGAGGGTAAGGCGAACGCGGCCGCCCGCAAGATTGATGACACGACGTCGCCCGCGCGGGTACGAGAATTCGAGGTGGGCTCCGTCGACGCGCAAACTCGTCGCGACCGGTCCCATCACGAAGATTGCCCCCCACAGCCCGAACGCGACAAGGGGCCATACCAGGCAGACCGCGAGTAGAGCAATGCCGTCCGTGGTGGGATTCCACGCCTGACCGGATACGAACCCCACCAGCTTGAGAGCCAGAGGAATCGTGAATGCAAACAAGAGCACGACGATAGCCAGCACGAGGAGCCTGCCGGGAAGCTGAGCCTTGTTCCACGCGATGGCTTGAGTGCTGAGGTCGAAGTTGGCCGCCGTCTCCTCAGTTCCGGTCATTCTTCAGAATGCGATGGCTCCGTACCGCCCGACCGCGACTGGTCCAGAGGGTTATCAGCCCCGTCTCCGGAACCATCACGGGCGCCCTCGCGAAAGAGCGCTTCCGTTAGGCCGAACCCCGCATAGAAACGGGCGGCCCTCATCCAGTCCCGCTGGAGGACCTCCGCCGCACCCGGTGTAGCCGAAATCGCCGCCCGGGCCGCTTTCACGCGCCCACGCAGGTCGCGCAGCCTCCTCTCCGTGTCTCGCTCGTCCGCCTCCCGCGAGTCGTCCGGGAGGCCGCTCGTGATCTCAAGGAGGGTAAACTGCCGCGCGGGGGTCACGACCTCCTCCGCGTCCTCCTCCGGGCCGCCGAACGCGACCCGCGACTCGAACCGCGTCCGCGAGTAGTCGCCGAAGCGCGGGCCGGGGAACCGGCGGACGATGGGGCCAGAGGCCCGTCCCACCTGGGAACTCGCGTCAGGCCCGCGAATCGCCGGCAGGTCAGGGAACGGGTTCGCGGCGTTGGAGGCGCGCAAGGCGCTCATCGCGGTCATCGACACGGAGTGAGCGCGGAGGCACGCCGAGCGCCGAAGTGAGGCGCGAGGCGGGCCGTGTCGCGATAATGCTCGCGCGGGCGGCAGCGGCCGCGCGGGCTTTATCTGCGACCCGCGCGGTCGATGACTGACCGCGATGAGCGCGAGGGCCGCCGCGATGGCCCGTTCTTCGGGTACAACGCGCGATTCCGGCTCACGTCTCATCCGTACGACGGATTTATGAACGCCGCGGCAGACCACGTAATGAGAACCGCATGACGGGAGCAACCTTGGTCCCCGGTGCGTCTTCCGATTGTTATACGATGGGGTACGAGGGATTGGGGATCGGGGAGTTCATCGACCGGCTATCGGCAGTTGGCGTTGAACAGGTCATCGATGTACGGGAGCGCGCCCAAAGTCGAAAGCCCGGGTTCTCCGGACGCCCGCTGGAAGCGGGTCTCCGGGAAGAGGGAATCGGTTACCGTCACATCCCCGAATTGGGTTCACCCTCCGCTGTTCGAGCGGAATACCGGCGAACCGGGGACTTCGAAACATTCCGGAGGGAGTACGAACGCTACCTCAAGTCGAGGGAGTTATTCCTCGTCCTCCTTACGGAGCTGATCGCGCTTCGAACAACGGCATTGCTCTGCTTCGAACGCGATTCCGATGCGTGCCATCGCAGCCTAATCTGCCGGAAACTTGAACGGCGAGGTTTTTCGTTCAGTCACCTCTGACCCTATGGGCCAGAGATGCCGTCCGAGCAGCTGACGATCGACGACCTGGTGCTCCTCGGTCGAGGAGCCCCCGATAGAATACGGGACGGGCGAATAACCATCTGCGCCGCGGGATGGTCGAAGACGCATGGCTTCGTGAGGATTTACCCCACAAGAACTTCTTCGCCCCTCCGTCAATGGAATCAAGTAGCCGTCCCGGTTGAGCGCAACCCTCTCGACTCAAGACCAGAGAGTTGGAAGATTCAGGGCTCGAAATCCGAGTGGAACACTCTCGATCGAAAAATCGAGGTCGTGGGGGAGCTCAAGCAGCCCGACCGACGCCGCGTGATTCGAGAATTGGTCTCTCCGTGCGTCAATAGCATCAACGAGTCCAGAGTAAGCCTCGGAATCGTCCGACCCGTGGAGATGTCGGGATTCCTCGATGAACGGACGGACGTCGACGACGGTATCCAGCTCACCCTTACTGGGCCGCCCCAGCAGAAAACGAAACAGGGGTATCGATTCCAACCTCGCCTGCGATACCGATGTTCGGGATGCACCGCTGCGGAATCTCACGATCAGCAGATCATTGAATGGGGTTGCTACGAGTGGTTTAGGAAGAACCCTGGTCTCGAGGCACAAGTATTCGAGAACCTTCGCCTAGAGGACCCGGCGTACGAGAAACACCTATTCGTGGGGAACCAGGCAAACCATCGCGTGTCGTACCTGGTGATAACAGTCCTGCGATGGAAGCGCGACACACCATAGCCGCGACCTTCTCCGGTCTGGGAGGCACCCGTTTCGAGACCCCGCCTCGCGGTCAATCTCCCGTCACCTGGGTAGCCGCGGTATGCAATCCAATCCGACTTGCCCGACGTGCGGCGCGCCAGTCGACCTGACCCGGCGAAACGCGGTGACTCCCGTGATCTACCGGAACGTAGCGTGTCGCGGCTGTGGGGTCATCTGCATCTTGGAAGGGCCGGAACGGAATGTGAAACCTGGCACCGCCGGCGACTGAGTCTTAAATGGGCCGCGAGGCGACTGCCCCTTCAGAGGTCCATGACGCTCGGTCAACGGCTGCTCGCCGCGCTGATCGCGCTCGCGATGATGTCCGCCTGCTCCGCGATTCTCTGGGTCGTAGCGCCGCATTGAAGGTGGCGACCGAACTCGTTCGCGCGGTCAATGCGCCCTGAGGTCAGGCGATTGCCTCACGAAACTCGCGCAACAGTGCCGCGCGCGCTGCAGAATCTTCGTTCATTAGACTGAGTAATCCGCGGAGAAGGGCCGCGTTTATTGCATGCTGTTCGCCTGACTCCTCCAGGAAGTGGTCGAGGACGGCGGCAAGATTCTGTATCGTCTCAGATTGCGTTGTGTTTCTCACTCGATTGAGGGCCATAGTATCGGCTTCCATCCAGCCCGCCTCAAGGTCGTATTTGCTCAGCAATCGTGTCAACTCTGTCGGTGTTTCAGGACCAGACATAGGTACCACGGTTTGTGGAAGTCGAGTTGGCTGAATAAAGCCCACTCTCTTCGGCGAACGCCGGATCTCCTGACTTCATCAGACAGTTTCAACCAGGCGAAGAGTCAACTCTCGGGCTCTGTAGCATCAGACGCCCCGTTCTCACCGTGGGAAAGTCATCCCACTCCGGCCTTGTTGCTTCGTGATCCTGGAGGCGCTGGAAGTACTCGCGTAGCGCGTTGACCAAATCTCGCTCTGCCTCCTCGACAGAGGTCGCGTGCGCGAGGACCTCGGGGAACCCTTCCACGATCCCGAGGAAAGAAGGAGGGTCACCTTCGCGCTCGCGCACATCCAGGATGCGCAGGCGGAACTCGAACATGCGACCGCCCTCGGAATTGGTTACGCCGGGCGAGAGCGCGCGACGACCCTCGCGAACGATTCTCCCGCGTCCATGTCCCGGAACTTCGCGTGCAGTGCCCGTAGGGCGAGCACCTTCTGTTCGAGGTCCTCGAGGATGATGCGGTTCACGCGCGTCCGGAGCTGCTCCCCCGTCTCGCCGTCCTTCGCGTAATCCGCGAACCCGCTTCGCGCGGACTCGAACTGGCCCGCGTTGAAGACGAGCTGGCCGGAGGCCCACGGACGACCGGACTCGGGACTCGCGGTTGTCTCCACCTCGGTGTGGGCGACCTCGATCGTGGGTCGAGGCGCGACGGGCGGCTTCGGTGTCGTGGGTCGCGGCAGATCGCTCGCGCGGGCAAATCCGGGGAGTGATTCAGCGGGTTCGGAGCTTCGTGGGCGGGCCCAGGAAGAGCCGTAATCGGGCGAGTGTTCGCGAAGATAGGCGGGATACGGACGCGCCGCCCCGAAGTCAACCACGTAGCGGACCTCGGGGTCTCGTGGAATCACGTGACCGCATCCGCAGGTGCACTTGCGGGGGAAGCGGTTCCCGGTGACAGTTCTCAGGCGCGAAACGGTCGCGGCGGGTTCGGTCGGCGTGGGTTGTTCCGGCGTTGGATACGAGTTGCGTTGCTGCATCGCACGTCCCTCGCGAAGGCAGGGACGGGCGATGCGCGGGGCGTTGGCCCACGAGTCAACCAAGCGGTTGAACCACTGAGGTCAGACTCGGGGAACATCCTGATGAATGTCCGAAGCTCCATGCCCTAACAGATGGCGCTCAAAAAATCGCAGCTCTACAGCTCGCTTTGGCAGAGTTGCGACATGCTCCGTGGAGGGATGGACGCCTCGCAGTACAAGGACTACATTCTCACGCTGCTTTTTGTGAAGTACGTCTCCGACCGACGGGCCAACGACCCGAATTCTCTGATTGAGGTCCCTGCCGGCGGAAGCTTCGCCGACATGGTGCGGCTGAAAGGGGACAAGGAGATTGGCGACAAGCTCAACAAGATCATCGGGAAACTCGCCGAGGCGAACTACCTTCAGAGCGTCATCGACGTTGCGAGCTTTAGCGATGAGGACAAGCTCGGGAAGGGCAAGGAGATGGTGGACCGGCTCTCCAAGCTCGTCGGCATCTTCGAGGGACTCGATTTCGGTGCGAATCGTGCCGAGGGGGACGACCTCCTCGGCGACGCCTACGAGTACCTGATGCGACATTTTGCCACAGAGTCCGGCAAGAGTAAGGGACAGTTCTACACGCCCGCCGAAGTTTCGCGCATCATCGCCAAGCTGGTCGGAATCGGACCCACAACTGGCAAGGACCAAACGATTTACGATCCAACCTGCGGTTCCGGTTCGTTGCTGCTTCGGGCCGCGGCTGAGGCCCCCCAGGGTCTGACGATTTACGGGCAGGAGAAGGACAATGCGACGTGGGCCCTGGCCCGCATGAACATGTTCCTCCACGGCAATGACACGGCGGTGTTGGAGAAGGGAAACACCCTGTCCGCCCCTCAGCTGAAGGACAAGAATGGCAAGTTGCAGACCTTCGATTTCGCGGTCGCCAACCCTCCCTTTTCGGACAAGGCCTGGTCGAACGGCGTCAACGTCGAGAACGACGAGTTCGATAGGTTCGGGTATGGTGTCCCTCCTCCCAGGAACGGCGATTACGCGTTCCTCCTACATCTCATCAAGTCGCTCAAGTCGAGGGGAAAAGGCGCCATCATCCTCCCTCACGGAGTCCTCTTCCGAGGGAACAAGGAGGAGGACATCCGTCGGAACCTGGTCAAGAACGGGTTGATCAAGGCCATCATCGGCCTCCCACCGAACCTCTTTTACGGCACGAGCATCCCCGCATGCATTGTCATCGTTGACAAGGAGAACGCCAACGTGCGGACGGGAATCTTCCTCGTCGACGCGAGCCGGGGGTTCGTCAAGGACGGAAATAAGAACCGACTCCGTGAGCAGGATATCCACAGAATTGTGGATACCTGTGGCAGCCAGACCGCAATCACGGGGTACTCACGGATGGTGCCGGTCGCCGAGATTGCCAACCCCTCCAACGACTACAACCTGAACATCCCACGGTACATCGACTCACAGCAGCCCGAGGACGTTCAGGATCTTGACGCCCACATTCATGGGGGCATTCCGGACCGGGACCTCGAGGCTCTCGACGTCTACTGGAGGGTATTTCCCTCGCTCCGAAAGAACCTCTTTGGTGCTGGTGACCGGCCAGGTTACAGCAGGCCCAGAATGGATGCCCAGGCCGCGAAAGCCGCAATTCTCGTGAACCCCGAGTTTAGGGCTTTCGCGGAGAGGGTTTCGACAATCTTCGACAGCTGGGCGAAGGCGCATCGCGCTATCCTTGAACGGGTTGGGGTGGGGGCCAAGCCCAAGGATATCATTCACACACTATCGGAGGATCTGCTTTCTCGCTTCTCGAATATCCCTTTGGTCGACGGATACGACGTTTACCAGCGTCTCATGGACTATTGGGCGGAGACGATGCAGGACGACCTCTACCTGATCGCTACTGAGGGATGGCTTGGGGCGGCCCAACCTCGCGTGGTCGTAGAGGAATTGGACCAGAAGCTCAAGGAGACGCCTGACCTCGTTGTCGGCCGAAAGAAGTACAAGGCCGACTTCTTACCGCCCGAGCTGCTTGTAACTCGGTACTTCGGCCAAGAAAAGCACGCCTTGGAGGTCCACGAGGCGGCTATTGGGACGGCTGACATGGCGCTGGAGGAGTTTGTCGAAGAGAACGGCGGAGAAGATTCAATCCTCGAGGATGTTCGAGATGAGAAGGGGGCCGTCAAGAGGGGATTGGTTAGAGATTTGCTCCATGAGGGTCAAGGCGACGAAGAAGACGCAAAAATTCTCAGTCACTGCCTCAGCCTGATCGAGGTGGCAGCCGAGGCACAGAGGGCGGCCAAGCAGGGTCGAACCGCGCTGGATGAGGAGGTCCTCGCGCGGTATGGAAAGCTCTCCGAGGCAGAGGTGAAGGAGCTGGCCATAGATTACAAGTGGCTAGCAACTCTGAGGGCCCTGGTCGCTTCCGAGATAGAGGAAATCACTCGCCGCCTGGTCTTGCGAGTCACGGAGCTGGAGACACGGTACAGGATCCCGATGCCCCAAATCGAGAGTGAGGTAGAGGCGCTTGCAACCAAGCTGCGAACGCACATGGCCCAAATGGGCCTTCTTCTGGAATGACCTACATCCCAGGAATGTGGCACTTGTGGAATGCCCCCCCCGTTTGGAACCCTTGCGGAGCACCTTCGTGACGCCAATTGGGGTTAGAGGCGGATGACCCAGCCGACAGAAGCGGATCAATCGCTTACCATTTGCGAGTCCCAACCACCGGCGGAGGTGCGTTGGCCCAAACGAAGATTATCCACTCTTGGCACATTCTCAAGGGGTCACGGGATCCACAAGGTGGACCTCATCGCCGATGGGATTCCCGCGGTGCGGTACGGTGAAATCTACACTCATCATTCTGACGTGATTGATCGATTCTTCTCATTCGTTTCTCTCGAGAGTGCCAAAAAGAGTGTTCGCCTCAGGAAGGGCGACGTGCTGTTTGCGCGCCCGGGGGAGACTGCCGAGGAAATCGGCAAATGCACCGCCTTCGTTAGTGATGCGGAGGTCTACGCTGGGGATGATGTGCTGATCTTCTCACCGCGTGGCGTCGACTCCAGATACCTATCCTACACGATGAACCATCACCACGAGGTGATGCGGGAGAGGCAGAGACTGGCCCAAGGAGAAATGATCGTTCACACATCACCCGCGAGTCTTGGCCAGATTGAGATCCCCCTTCCGTCTGTGGACGAGCAGAAAGCAATAGTGACACCGCTCACCGATTCTGATGCTCTGATCGCGGGTCTCGACACTCTGATTGCGAAAAAGGCCGCGATGAAACAAGGTGCAGTGCAACAACTCCTGACCGGGAAAATTCGACTTGCCGGCTTCAATGATCCCTGGATGGATTCCACTCTCGGATCGATTGCGAAGATTTCCAAAGGGATTCAACGTAATCGGGAAACCCTAGTCGAAGCGGGTTATCCGGTGTGGAATGGGGGCGTCACGCCCTCGGGCTTCACTGATGAATGGAATACACCTGAGAACACAATCACTATCAGCGAAGGAGGGAACTCATGCGGCTTCGTCGGGTTCATAAGCGAACGATTTTGGTGTGGCGGCCATTGTTACGCGCTGAAGGAACTATCCACGAGCTTCGATCTCAGGTTCACTTATCAGAACCTCAAGTATCATCAAATGGAATTAATGTCGCTTCGTGTCGGCTCGGGGCTGCCCAACGTTCAGAAGAAGCGACTTCTGGCTTACTCCATAAAGCACCCCGGAATAAATGAGCAACGAGCCATTGGTACTGTCCTTTCGGACATGGACCTGGAACTGAAAGTATTGGAGCGGCGTCGCGACAAGATCCAGGCGATTAAGCAGGGCATGATTCAGTCGCTCCTCAGCGGACGTGTGCGGCTTGTGAGACGCGGCAACGACGTCTCGGCCTCGGTAGAGAAGGTAGGTTCGTGATTGCCCCAAGAGAGGCGGTAACCCAACTCCGAGTTGTTGAGTTCTTTCAGAAGAGTCTGGGCTACTCCTACCTCGGGAATTGGGAGGAACGCGGGGGTGAGAACGTCGAGGATCCTTTTCTGCGAGATTGGCTCCTGAAACAAGGGCACGGCGATCAAGTCATCAAGAAGGCAATCCACGAGCTGACGAGAGCCAAGATCGTCGGCGGCGCCCGCTCGCTCTACGACGCGAACCGAGAGGTGTACAGCCTCCTCCGTTATGGCGCGAAGGTGAAGCCGGAGGCAAGTGACCAGCACGTCACTATCCACCTCATCGACTGGGAGCACCCAGAGAATAACGAATTCGCAATCGCTGAGGAGGTCACCGTCAAGGGCAAGAACAACAAGCGCCCGGATCTAGTGCTTTACGTCAACGGCATCGCCCTCGCCACCCTCGAGCTCAAGCGGTCCACGGTCAGCGTGGCCGAGGGCATCCGACAGAACCTCGACAACCAGAAGGAGGAGTTCATCCGCCCCTTTTTCTCCACCGTCCAGCTCCTCTTGGCGGGCAACGACACCGAGGGCCTTCGTTACGGTGTCATCGAGTCCCCAGAGAGGTACTACCTGACCTGGAAGGAAAGAGATGCCTCGCAGATTGCAGGTCCCCTCGACCTAGCTCTTTCTCGCATATGCCGGAAGGACCGGCTCCTGGAGATCGTCCACGACTTCATGGTCTTCGACCTCGGCGTGAAGAAGACCTGCCGTCACAACCAGTACTTCGGGGTTCGCGCGGCCCAGGACCACGTGAAGCGACGCCAGGGAGGCGTAATCTGGCACACGCAGGGAAGCGGCAAAAGCCTCACGATGGTCTGGCTCGCGAAATGGATTCGCGAGCACGTGAGCAACTCGCGGATCCTTCTCATCACCGACCGGGAGGAGCTCGACGACCAGATTAAGGACGTCTTCCTCGGCGTCGAGGAGCCGGTCCACCGCGCCGATAGTGGCGCAGACCTCGTCAAGGTCCTCAACGAGGCGGACGAGCCAATCATCTGCTCTCTCGTCCACAAGTTCGGAAGCTCGGAGGAGGGGGACGTCGACAAGTTCCTCGCAGACGTACAGAGCCACCTTCCGAAAGGTTTCCGTGCCAAGGGAGATGTCTTCGTCTTCGTTGATGAGTGTCACCGGACTCAATCCGGAAAACTCCACAGCGCGATGAAGGCCATTCTCCCCGGCGCGCTGTTCATCGGGTTCACGGGCACCCCCCTTCTCAAGAGGGACAAGAAGCGGAGCATCGAGGTCTTCGGTCCTTACATTCACACCTACAAGTACGACGAGGCGGTCAGGGACCAGGTGGTTCTCGATCTGTGCTATGAGGCGCGGGACATCGATCAGAAGTTGACCTCGCAAGACAAGGTCGACCAATGGTTCGAGGCCAAGACGAGGGGCCTGAGCGATGTTTCCAGGGCCGAGCTCAAGAAACGGTGGGGGACCATGCAGAAGGTCCTCTCGTCCAAGCCCCGCTTGGAGAAGATCGTCGCGGACATTCTTCTCGACTTCGAGACCAAACCGCGACTTTCGACAGGTCGAGGGAACGCGCTCCTCGTATCGGGCAGTATCTACGAGGCGTGCTGCTTCTACGAGATGTTCCGTACTCAGGGTTTCGCGGGCAAGTGTGCCATCGTCACCTCTTACCGGCCGAATGTAGCCGACATCAAGGGTGAGGAGACCGGCGAGGGTGAGACCCAAGCCATCCAGCAGTACAAAACTTACCGTCAGATGCTCGCCGAGTTCTTCAACGAGGCCGAAGATTCGGCGGTGAACAAGGTCGAGAAGTTCGAGAAGCTCGTAAAGAAGAGGTTTATCGAGGAGCCCGGACAGATGAAGCTCCTCGTCGTGGTGGACAAGCTACTCACGGGGTTCGATGCGCCTCCCGCCACCTACCTCTACATCGACAAGACGATGCGCGACCACGGACTCTTCCAGGCCATCTGCCGGGTGAACCGCCTCGATCCAAACGACCTCCCCGAGGGGGACGTGAAGACCTATGGTCAGATCGTCGACTACAAGGACCTCTTCAAGAGCCTGAACCGGGCAGTCCACGACTACACCGGCGAAGCCTTCGAAGGCTTCGATGCCAAGGACGTCGAGGGCCTCCTCAAAGACCGAGTCCAGTTGGGTCGGAAGCGCCTGGACGAGGTCCGGGAGTCGCTGAAGGCACTCTGCGAGCCGGTCGAGCCTCCAAGGGACTCCACGGCCTACCTCCGTTTCTTTTGCGGTCCGGATTCTACCGCCGGAGGACTCAAAGCGACCGAGCCACGTCGTGTTACACTCTACGACCTCGTGAGCAGCTTCTTCCGTGCCTACACGAACATCGCGAGCGACATGGAGGCCGCGGGTTACTCCGCCGTGGAGTCAGTTTCGATTAAGAACGACGTGGAACATTTTTCGAAGGTCCGGGACGAAATCCGGCTGGCCAGCGGCGACTACGTCGACCTGAAGATGTACGAGCCGGCCATGCGCCACCTTCTCGATGCGTACATCCAGGCAGAGGACAGCCACAAGGTGGCTGACTTCGATAAGATGACCCTAGTTCAGCTCATTGTCGAACGGGGCGAGGGGGCGTTCAAGTCCTTGCCTGATGGGCTGAGGACGAAGCCCGATGCCTTGGCCGTGGCCATCGAGAACAATGTTCGCCGCGTTATCATCGACGAGATGGGAGTCAACCCCCGATACTACGAGAAGATGAGCGAACTTCTCGATTCGCTGATCGTGGCGAGGAAGAAGGGGGCGCTCAGCTACAAGGCCTATCTCGCGAAGGTTATCGACCTTGCCCGGCAGGTCATGAAGCCAGGGGAAGGCGCATCCTATCCGTCTGCGATTGATAGGCCGACCCTCCGTGCCCTGTATGACAACCTTGATCACGATGAGGCGAAGGCGATCCGCGTCGACGCGGCCGTCCGGGCGGCGAAGCACGCCGATTGGCGGGGCCACAAGCTCAAGGAACGTGAGGTCCGCAACGCCATCCGGACGACCTTGGGATCGGCCGACGCCCTTGTGGACCGCATCTTCGAGATCGTGAAGAGGCAGAATGATTACTGAACGACAACAGATCATCGTCGGCGGGATCCCCGTCGAGGTCGTTCGCAAGGAAATCAAGAACCTCCATCTGGCGGTTTACCCTCCTGGGGGGCGCGTCCGAATCGCGGTTCCGTCGTGGGTCAGAAACGAGACGGTCCGGTTGGCCGTCGTCTCTCGCCTCGGCTGGATACGACGGCAGCAGGCCCGCTTCGATGAACAGGTTCGCCAATCCGAACGCGAGATGGTAACGGGAGAGACCCATTTTTTCCAAGGACGCCCCTACCGCCTTGTCGTCATGGCCGCGCAGAACCGCCGCGCCGAGGTCAGAACACGAAACGATAGGAGGATGGAACTCCGTGTCCCCCGAGGACTCCCGGCCCATGGGCGCCGCCTTGCCCTGAACCGGTGGTATCGCCAAGAACTACGTCGGAGGATCCCGGCACTAATCGCCAAGTGGGAACCGATCGTTGGGGTGAGTGTCGCGGAGTGGCGTATCAGACGGATGAGGACGCGTTGGGGCACGTGCAATCCCGCAGCCCGGCGTGTCTGGTTGAACCTGGAACTTGCCAAGAAACAACCCTCTGCCGTGGAGTTCGTCCTTGTCCATGAGATGGTTCACATGATGGAGCGCCGTCACAATGCCCGATTTCAGAGTTTGTTGGACGGATTCATGCCGAATTGGAGGCAACATCGCGAGTGGCTGAACCAAGCACCTCTCGCGCACGAAACCTGGCGGTATTGATGCCGAAGGGGCGAAACCGAAGTCTGTTGTATTAAGCCGGTTCCCTAAGACCAAGCCCGTTTGCGAGAGGGCCCGGTCATCAGACTGGTGCGAGAAATCCCGTGAACTCTGCGAGTCCCACCAACAAGAGGATGGCTCCGATTAGGAAGATCCACCACCGTTTTCCCGCGAAGTACCCAATCGCGAGCACAATCAGACCGAGGACCACAAAGACCGTTCCCCACGCATCGTTCGCGGCGAAGCTTAGACCGCCCGAGGGCCCAGCGACCATGATTCACCCGGTGCGATCCGAACGCCAACTAGCCCGTCGAGATTCGGCAAGGTCGTAGATTGAAAGCCCAACAAAAATGAGCCCCGGCAAAAGGGCGATGGCACCAACAATCAACACCCAGCTTCCGATACTACAGAAAAAGGAGCTCCCAAAGAATGTGCAGCTATCGTTCCGGACTGATTGACCCAGGTAGATAATCAGACTCCCGATGGTGAGCAGTACGACCCCCTTGAGGAAGTTCGAGGCTGACTCCCACGTATCATGCTCACCCACGGGAACTCGCCTCCGTTGTTTCACTTACCACGTTCATGCCTTCACCGAATTTTGTCCTCTGATTCGCGAAGAGATTGGGGCGGCGTGTGCCGCGGAAGTTCGATTGAATGCTCGAGCTAATTCAATCGGGGCGACCATGGAGATACTCCACCGAGAACCTGAACAGATGCAGTTAGGCCGTTTCTCGATCGTGGGGATGTGGGAGGTACCGCTCCAAATATCGAATAGAAATTGATGCGGCCATGGACTGTCCTGATTCAAGACGCGCGCAAGGACCTGCGAAACGGCGAGAGTGGCGCCCGAGGTGGTCATAGTGACGGTGCTCGGCTCGATTCCCACTCCTCGATAGTAGCCATCCTTCTCTCCTTGCTCTCGAGTTTGTGGTGGGAGTCCCTCCAACGCCACGCTCTCTGAATCGATGGCGCCCATGCACCAGAGGCAGGGACCTCCGGATTCGAGGCGTCTCACGTCAGCCCACATCGAAAGGACCTCTCCTTCGTGCGACTCCGCCCTACAACCAACGTCAATGACGGGAACTCCGTAGCTCGTCGGGATCTGGTTCAGGACCGCTCGGGCGCTCTGGGAATCCGTGCAGCCGATGATGACATCACAATCCAGTAGCGAGGAGATTGCCTCCTTCTTCAGTATGGACGCTCGATGTTGAACGACCCTCGTGGACGAGATCTGGCGGACCCTGTTGCCGACCACGGAGACTTTGGGAATTCCTCGCGCAGCCTGCGATTTGGTGAGACCATAGAGTCGGTTGAGATTGGAAATGTCGGTTGATTGGGGATCGAAAAGGACCATTTCTCCGACATCAGTTCTCGCAAGTTGGAAGGCGCATGCACTCCCTGTGCCACCGACCCCCACAATTCCGATCCTAGCCTGTCGAAGGACGGATTGCCCATGATCCTTCCAGAGACGTCGTTGCCGGTCTGTCTCCTCGGACTCTTGTGTCCCCGGTCGCAGTCTAAAGGAGAGACGCGGGCGGGACCCACCGCAGGTCACGGATTGAAACGGTTTCCGATCCGCACCCACCCACATGTCCGCGATGAGCGTGTCCCCGGCGACAACAATCGCGATAAACGCGCCGCTGTCGCAGTTCTCTTCGAAGAATGGGGCCCAGGCCTCGAAAGCCCACTCGTCAACTGGGCTGAAATGTGCCGGTCCGAATGGGTGAGTGTGGACGAAGGCAGGTATCCGTTTCCTTTGATTCGCCACGCCGGCCGTTAAACTCATGTAAGCTGTGGTCGGAGCGAGCTGTCCGGAATTCTGAAGCCTCCACTTCTCGGCGGCAGGGAAGGGCACGTCGCCGTCAATCACAACGCGCAAGCCTTCAGGGGTAGCAGTCGCCCGCGCGAGGAGAAACCCGCCCTCCTCGGTATCCATGTTAGAGGCGAACTGCGTCGAGAGACGGTCCCAAACCGGCCCGAGAATAGAAAGTCTGATCACGGCCTAATCGACCTCTGCCAGCCGCTGCTGGACGAAGCTGATGTGGCTGAGCAAGTCGTCAACCGCGGGATTCCAACTGCCGGTATGCCACGAAAAACGTCTCCAGTTTCTCCCGTCGTGTTGCTCCAATGTCTCGGCTCCCTTGGGGATCGCACCCCCTGAGAGGGTGACATCCGGATCTGTGTAGAACATGTCGAGTTTTGCTTCTGGGTAGGGGAGTGGAACGATCACCAGTAGGTCGGTGGCGGGCTTGTTGAATCGACCCGCGGGGAGTGGAAATCCAAGAATCTTTGCGTAGACTCGCGCGCCTTCTACCGTTAGATCGACCTTGTAATGGTTGGATTTGAGAGTCTCAACGTCGGCGACCAGTCGATCCGGGGCGGGTCCCTGCCCCACGTTCCTATCCTTCGGCACGCAGCGCAGGTAAATTGGCTGGTCTGAGACCGTTCGGTCAAGAATAGCCGTAAGCTCGATCGGTTCGCCTTTTTCGTCGTTCTCCGACTTCAGACGGAATACGTCGCAGGTATTCGGATCCCGGCCGGTAGCCTTCACTACGGCGAAAACCGTGGGCTTGGGTTCGTCGAAATCCTTCAGGAGCTTGCGGTTCACATAGATCGGGGCTAGACGCTCAGTCATGTTTCCTCAAACTGCTCGGCCGACTATAAACATGTCCACACAATTGTGTGGATAACGAGGATGTTGAAGATTGTGCGGAAGGAGTGTTGGGTTCAGTCGATTGGTTTTCTGAGTCCGGGTTGATCGATTGCCGAGAGCGAGGCATAAATCCGCCCGCTCGGTGTCAGCTCAACCAGCTTGGCCACGCCGCTTGGGACGACCCTTACGAGGCCCTCTTGTTCAAGCGGCGAAATCAATGTGCGGACCATCCTAGTCACATTCGCATTCTCCCGCCTGCGCTTTATTGTCGTGGCCGGAGATTTGGGAACCGCGTAGCCGGAGCCGGGAATCTCTCCCAGGAATCCGAGAATGTCACGATATGATGTTCGTGTTTGGATTTGGTGCTTTAGGTAGCTCAATACTCTCAACTGCGGGATGGGCGGGAGTCGCAACGGTAGGGGAGTAACTTCCTGGATTCGATCCAAACCTATCCCGAACCCGTGATGCTGGAACTCGTCCTGGCTCAGGGAATATCGCTCTGGCCGGACATAATAAACCGATCCAGTTGCAGGACGGATGTGAGCCATAGCGACGACACCCGCAGCGAAGGCAATCAACTTGGAGCCCGAGCTGAGATTGATGTGGACTCTATCTCCCCTCTCAATTGCTCGCGCGCATATCTGGGAGGCGACGTCCACGATCTGTTCAAACTCGATTAGCTTTCCAGTGCTGAAATCCTCTCTAGCGACAGAATGCGGGATGACGGGGGCGATCCTTTTCAAGCGCTCCAGAGCCAGCTCTGGGAACCCCTTTCCCACTTCTTTCCCCTCGGAAAGAATGTGGAATTCGTGGGCATGATAGATGGGGGGCTTTCCGTTGACGGTCTCGAAAGGCAGGACGGCTCGATCGAGCTCCCATCCCAAGGGAATGATGTGGACCTCGCGGGTTGTTGTCGACGCATGTGGGTCCTGATTCCGCTGAACCATGGCGCCTCTCGAGGGTCTCAGGGTGCCACCTATGCGAACTACATGATTAGGGAGACTGTGTTCGCGTGGACGCGGCGTGTTCTCGGTGTTTGAAAGAGTGTTTTCTCCTGTTTTGCGAACGTGCGCAGACTCACGCGATATTAGTCTCCCGAGACCTGTTTCGCGACCTCACCGATTGCCATAGTTGAGACGGCGTCGTTTACCTTCCATGGGCCCCGGCGTCGTAAGAAGAACGGCTTTGAAAACCATTGTTCAAATACAGGCGTCCGTCTTAGTTCAGCCACCACCCACAGGTTATAAGTACGGAGAATTTGCGGAGTTTCGATTCGAGTGGGAAATATAAATAATGGGGGATCGACGGATTTGAGCCAGTTCTCATCCGTTCAAGCGTCGACGTTCATCTCACTCGACAAGGACGTTCGGGGCAGTGTGCTTTGCCTCGTCATGCGCGAATTGGGCCTGCCATTGGCGATTGACACGTTCGATGTGCGGAAGACTCTCCAAAAGCTAGTCTTCATTGCTCAGAAAGCAGGGGTGGGAATCGGCTACAGCTACCGATGGCACCTCTACGGCCCATACTCAACCGAGCTCTCCAAGACCTACTATTCAATTGCGAGTAACCCCGCAGAATACGACAGGCAGACAAAGGACCTCAAACTAAAGCCGGAGGTTGTGAAAATACTTGGGAGTATCAAGTCCGCGCTTGGAACGGACATCAAGAGCCCTGAACTCCTCGAGGCGATGGCATCGTCCCTTTACCTCGGCAGCAGAGATATTGACAAACTGACTCTGATCAAGCCGACTATCGGCGAGACTACTTGGAAGACTGCTTTCCAAAAGCTCGATGCGCTTAAATTGGATTGACCTCAATCTCCCGGATTGAGGTTTCCACGACGTCGGAAGGTCATCCGCGACTCATTTTTGACGAGGTTGTCGGATTCGTCAAGCTCAAGGGCGTCGAGGCGAGGCTCTGGGAATCCCCAATCCTCTCAAGATTGGGGTACGTCAAGCAACTTGGAATCGCGTCGAATGTCTTCCCAGGCGCGAGCCATACTAGGCTGTCCCATTCCCTGGGGACTATGTTCTACGCCGATCGACTTGCGTCCAGTTTTGAAAACGCCTCTCAAGGGAAAAACGGCGACCCCCAGTTTCGTGACAAAATTCGAGTGGCGGCGCTGCTCCATGATATTGGGCACCCCGCTCTCTCACACAACTTAGAACTGTGGTTCGGTGACGTTTTCAACGATGCAGTCAGCAATCGAAGTATTTTGAGTGGTTATGTACCAGAAGAGCAACTCCAAAAACACCCGGTGGCAATCGAAGCCGGGTCAAGGTTCGAACCCTTCGGACCGAACCAGGACCCCTTTCACAATAGCGTTGCTAGCTGGTATCTGATTCGTCGGTCACCCATAGCTGAAATCTTGACCAGCGAAGGATTCGACCCGGAGGAGATTGCCTCCATTGTCGCTGGAATCCACGGCGGCCCTGCCGTAAGATCGGTGTACGATCAAATCCTGGATAGTGGCCTCGATGCAGACAAACTCGACTACCTTCAGCGAGATGGGTACGCGACCGGCGTACGGTATGGGACATTCGACATAGAACAGATTCTGAAGAGCGTGGGGCAGCACGAGAACCAGCTGTGCGTGGATGAGGACGCTATTCAGGCTTGCATTCACTTTACTCTGGTTAGGTATCTCTGGTACAGTCAGATAATCTGCAACAAGAATCTGGTGGTTTTCGAACAGATGGTGCGCTTCGTCTACGAGGCGCTAGTGCTGAATAAAATGGTCCCGAGCCCGGTCGAAGTCCTTCACATGATGAAGGGCGTCTCTGAGGGAAATGAGCAACGAACCGATGAATGGCTCGCATTCACGGATGAAGGAATCATACGGAGAATGGAGCGAATGCGCCGACGGCTGAAAAAAGGCGAGAAGGTAGACGAATCCGTCCTCTCTAGGGATCTCCTATTGGATTACATCGAACGCATTGTCTGGAAGCGCGAAGCGCTACCGAACATAGCCCGTGTGGACTACGTAGAGGGGGCTAAGTGGCAGGGCAAGCATCCAAGGGGAGAGCGCTACAGCATCTTCCACAATTGGGTCCTAACCGATCGTTCTGAGGACTACAACGCGCACCGGATAATCATGAAGAGCGACCATGTGAAGTTGATAAAAGACGAGGGCGATGAAACCCCGATACTGATCAAAACCTCTCCACACGACCTCGAACCCATTCCGCTGCAGCAGCACTATGGTTGTATCCTCCAGCAATTCTCTGGAGACAATCAGATTGGCCTGCACATGAGTCGGGTCTATTCGGTACCGAAGCTCTACGACGAACTCGTGAAGAAGTGGGATTCTATTCCCGAATCAGCCCAGTAGGGCCAGTGTCGCAAATAGGGTCTCAGAGAGGCAAGACTGGCACTCGAGGAAGAGTCCGGAACTCGTTGAGATTGTGCCAGTTGACCGATTCTCGGATAGGGTGTGAACCAGCTTTAGTTCAAATCCCGCCGAGGGCGATTCGGGCTTAGCCGGCACTTTCCACACTTCGCCGGCGAAGAGCCCTACTTAGACTGAGCTTCGCTCGACCGTAGCGGTGGCGACAGGGACAGTCCGCGGAACAACCATCTCCAGGGCGGGAGCCCTAACTGCCGCGTCCCGGCCGTCAACTATTCCGCGGTTCGCGGGCGCGGACCTGATGGTATCGCTGCGTGAGATGAAGGAGATGGTCCAGGGTCTCAGCCCTTCGCATCCTCTTCGAGTCCTGCTGCTGGGGGAACCTGATGAGATTCCCCGCCAAGAATATGCGAACAAGGTCGTCGGATGGTTCCGCCTCATCGTGACGTCGGTGGATTCAGCACCACCTGGCGGCCGTTGACCGCCGCGACCACGGTCCATCCCTCCTCGAGATAGCGGGGCAGCTCCTCCGCGTCAACGAGACGTTGCTTCGTGACGGGTGAAGCTGGCGGGACTTTCTTCGTGACTAGATCCTGAAAGGTTGTCATGTCGAGGGAGTCGAAGTTCACCGAGGAGAGCTCCTCCTCCGTGTAGCCGAGCCCCATGAGCATGACCTTCGCGATTCGGGATTGGGTCTCTTGCTCGTCCTTCACGGGGATTGTCGAAAGGTAAGCTTCGCAGCGCTGGTAGGCCTCCCGCATCTCCTCCACGAGATCCGGCCGCCACTTCTTGTCCAGATTGTATCGCCCCGATACGCCGAGAGAGTGGCCCAACAACGACTCACGTACATCCCTGGTGATCAGCCCCTTCGACTCAGCGAGCAACAGTTGAGTGGAGTTCCAAGCCCGAGTGACGTAAGGACGGGGTGTGTTCTCTGGGATGGCGACCTTGAACGTCTTCTTGATGTCAGTCGATAGGCCCTCCTCCGTGAGAAAAACCGCTCCATCTGCGGAGCGGCGCCGTAGGTCGAATCGAGCTCGCTTGTCGACTGTGATCACCGGACTGGAGAACGAGATTTGCTCGCCGCGTGAGGCGCGTTCCGCGGCGTAGGCTTCGACCGCTTCCGCGGCCTCCCTCGTACCGAATGTGGCGTATCGCCGCTTGGTCTTGCTAAGGTCCGGAGGAATCTTCACGAGGAAGGGGACTCTCGTGAACTTGAGCTTGGTCGCGTCGAACTCGGGGAAGTCCCGGAACCTTAGACCGTCCGTCGAGTAACGATTCGCGAGAACCCCAATACGAACGCCGGTGGAGAGGAGCAGTAGTAACGCGGCTCTGCCTCGCGTGTCGGTTAGACCAAGAACTCTGCGCCAGTCGTCGGTTGTCGGGACCTGTTCACTCTCGATCTTCGTTCCCGACCGAACGACTAAGGCAGGCTTCCACTGGGGAGCGGCGTCGTTGTACTTGAGCCAACTCCGGATCGCGGCATAATTCAGCGAGATGTAGCTGTCAGGGCGGCCCGCTTCACGCATCTCGTCCACCCACCGAGCAACTAGGTCCTGGAATTGACGAGACTTCCTTGACAGCTGATTCCGTCCCAGGCGGATCAGGTCGCGGGGGTTCGCACCGGCCCTGCGACAAAACAACTCGAGCTGGGCGAGCTGGACGTCAGCGGTACTCGCGGAGCGGTGGTCTTTATGCCACCGTCGAATGTCGGGGTCCGCCAGGAGTTCGTGGAGACGGTGGCTCACCGACTCTTCGAGAGGAGCACGGGACACAATAGGGTAACATTCAGCGCGATATTTAGAGTATGGCCGCCTGTATATGCGGGCATAGTGTAGTCTGGTTATCACATAGGCTTGCCAAGCCTATAACTCGGGTTCAAATCCCGGTGCCCGCACCTCTCTTCTCGGCGGACGAAACCCTGGTCGGCGGGGTTCGCGAGGCAACCTCACGCACTCTTTCCGAGGGGTCGAGCGACCTCGGTGGACGTCGAGGCGAAGTGGGGCAGGGAGACGAGTCCCACGAAGATGAAGATGACTCCGATGAACTCGGAGTAGTACAGCGCGGCGGGGAAGGATGCGATGTAGAGTGCCCCTCCACCGGCGAGAACGCACGCCCCAACCCCCATCATGAGTGTGCGCCATTGCCACGATCGGCGCAGGGCCAACACGACCGCGCCCAGGAGCACGAACGTCGCCGGAACGGTGATGAAGGACGAGACCAGGATCAGGTCCGTAGGGGGATTTCCCGAGATCACCCCTTGCGACACCATCCCGCTCGACAGGGGGGTGGCGAAGCTGAGCCCCGCGACGAGGGCGCACATGGCCAGCGTGTACACGGTGTACACGGACCGGAACCGTTCGCTCCGGATGGCGCGGGTGGACCCGAGCGAGAGCACTCCCACGATCGCCGCCGAGAGGAAGACGTACGTCTGGAGAAGGGGACCGTTAACGAACCCGGCGTACACGACCAGCTCCACCGCCGTGGCGAGCGCGGCGAGTCCGAGCCCGACGCCCCACATCAGCTGAGCTCGGGACCGGACCCGGAGGGAGCGTAGGAGACCGCGCGCCGACAGCCCACCGAGGATCGCCGTGAGGGCCGCCAGCGATAGCGGAATCCCGAGCGAGACCGCGTCCAACCTCCCCTCCGAGCTCCGCAGGCTCCCTACGGAGTCGCCTTGCCAGCCTCGGGCGTCGCCTTGGGCTTGGTTTTGCCGTTACGCCGTATGGGCGGGACGGACTCACCGTCCGAGAACCTCTCGGGCACTCCGAGGATCACGGCCACCATCGCCATGAGGATGAACAGCCCCATCAGCACGAAACCGACGTTGAACAGCCAGTAGGCCCAGGTCCCCTGCTGCCAGTTGAGGAACACGTAGTAGTACCCCCCCAGCAGCGCGAGCAGGATCGACAGCACCGCGACCCCGGCGATCGGAGTCCGGATGCCCCGTTGGTCCACGTAGAAGTCCACAGCGAGCAGGGCCATGCAGATGGCGGGGATCCCGATGAGGGCGAAGTACTGCAGGGCCCCGAACGTGAGGTCCTGCGGAGCGCCCGAAAGGGCCGACTCGTGGAACTCGATGTAGAACCCCTCGATCGGTGTCGCGATGAACGCGAAGATCCACGTGACGAGGATCGACGCCCGCACGGGGTCCCGCCACGTCGGTGTTCCGCGCGCCTTCACGAAGAAGAGGGGGACGAGAACGATCATCGCCCCGATCGCTGCCCACAACATCGTGGTGTCGTCGCTCGCCATACCGTTCGGGGCGGTGTACGAGTAGAGCTGGATCGGTCCCCCGGGGTTGCTCGCGAACAGAGCCGGAGGGATTCCGTTCGGGAATACGGTCGTGTACGCCTCCAGGAAGAACATAATGCTGAGAGCGATCACGCCCGTGATAGCGACCCAGAGCCCCACCACGGACATGGTCCGCTTCCAGCCGGTGACGTGCAGGACCTCGAACCGCTGGACGGTGACGGCCACGATACCGAGGATCAGGCACATCACGATCGCGTGGGAGTGGGACCCCATCGCCGTCCCAAGGACGGCCGAGGGCCCGCCGAGCCAGTTGATGTACCCGCCGAGCAACCCCGGGGACTGGCCGATATCGACCACGAAGTAGTTCATCCAGAACACGACGAACCCGGTGATCCCCGCGATGAACGCCCCAATCACCGTCACGAACGTGAGCCAGTACGCCGAGTCCATCTTGCGGAACTGCTTCCACGAGGGGAGGCTCGACCATCGGGGAATCATCCCGAGTCTGTTCGTGTCCGAATCGTACGTCCCCTCCATCTTGGCAGGAAGGAGGTACAGCTCCACGAGCAGAGCACCACCCACATCGGCGAGAAGGATGAGGCCCAGCAGGATGAGGCCGAGCGGGATTGGCGCGAACTCTTGGTTGAACACCGGCCGCAGGTAGAAAAACGCGCCGATCGCGGCGATCACGTTCGCGACGAGCGCGCGGTACGAGAGGGGGAAGTCGATGGGGGGCTCGTACTTGTCGAGGTCGAATGCCATGAAGACCAAGTATACCCCGAGCGCCGCAAACCCGATCGCGATCGAATGAAAGTAGAGGTCGGAGGCGCCGAACGAGAATGCGGGAGGGATCGTTCCCTGGGCGTCCGGTGAAAGTCCCAGCACGAAGTAGAGAAGGGACATCACTCCGATGATGAGCAGGGTAATCCAGACGTAGGTCTTCTGAGGGTGGAGGTACCCTCGCTTGGTCATCAAATACCGGCTCGCCGGCTTCAGCTTCGGTTCGGTCGGCGCCGGCTCCTGCACAGGTGCGGCTCCGCTCGTCTCTGTCATCTGTTGCCTTAGGTCCGGAGAACGAGGGAGCTCGGTCTCGCGTATACCGCACGGATTGGGCGTCGCGCCGCCCCGGTACAGATGGGCGAATGCCCAACGCGCCCTGACCCGCCGATGCTCACTAGCCCCGACCCTGCTAGGGCGACACAAGGGGGGTCAAAAGTCGCTACGTGAAGCCGGCTCGACGGTTCGGGGTGAACTTCGGTTTACGAGCCATTCTTGACGGCGAGGCCCGACCTGCCAGCAAGCGCGGAGGGAACGCGACCGCCGGACCGAACGATGGGGTTCATCGACGAACCGACCAGGTGGCCCGCCCCGGGCGAGTTGGCCCGGTCTCGGGCACACCCCGATCAACCCTGGTGGGACACGCTGTTGGCGTACGGTCAGCTCCTGAAGCCGAGGATGGTCGCCCTTCTCGTCTTCACCGCCGCTGTCGGCATGGTCGTAGCCGCCGCCTCCTTCGGTATGAGCCTGAGCCCGACCACGTACATCGCGGGTATCATCGCTATCACCGCTGGGACGGCCGGCTGCAACGCCCTGACCGGATACATCGACCGGGACATCGACCGGCTGATGGGCCGTACGCGGGAGCGACCGTTGTGCACAGGGCGGATCTCTCCCGCCTACCGCGCGGTGGTTCTGGGGGCGGCGCTCCTCGGGGTTTCTCTGGTCCTCTCGGGGCTTCGCAACCCTCTCGCTCTCGCGTTCATGTCCATCGGCATCTTGGACAACGTGGTCGTCTACAGCCTGTGGCTCAAGCGGACCACCCGATGGAACATCGTACTGGGCGGGATCTCGGGAGGAATGCCCGTAGCGTTCGGCTGGGCGTTCGTGACGGGGTCGATCGGACTCGCCGCGATCCTCCTCGCGGCGCTCGTCGTCCTCTGGACCCCGACCCACATCTGGAGCCTCGCGCTCCGGTACCGGGACGACTACGCCCGCGCCGGCGTGCCCATGCTTCCCGTCGTGACGAGCGAGAAGACCGCGCTTCGCTGCATGGTCGCCACCGGCGCTCTTCTCGTTCCGTTCAGTCTCGCGTTGCCGTGGGCGACCCCGGTCGCGGGCCTCGGGTACTTGGTCGTCTGTGTTGTCTTCGGAGTGCCACTTGTCGCCATGAGCATCTGGCTATGGCTCCGCCCGACCCCGGCCGGGGCGTGGACCCTTTTCAAGTTCTCCAGTCCATATCTCGCGGTCGTGTTCCTCGCGCTGCTGGTGAGCGCTCTTTGGTGACCGGGGTTCGGCCCGGACCCTTCTTCCGACGACGCAGGAGGCTCCCGGCGTGCGAGGGCCTCCGCCACTGTCTTCGTCTCGTCGGGCGACCCACAGCTTTTGCGGCTGTTCGAGCGACCCTGAGCAACACCGCCGAGAATGGAAAGACAGCACTTTCCTCGGGGGACGATCGGGGTCGCGCGCCAGGATGAAAACGGCGAGGCGCCGAGCAGCGACTGCCTTCCAAGATCGCTTGGGGACTCGGCAGGACCGTGGATCCACCGCTTACTCGGACACATCCGGAAGGTATGTTTCTGAAGCGATCCCGGGGACCTCTCCTCCCTTCCATGCAGAGCGCGGCCAACCGGGATCCGGTCCCGCAGCAACCCGAATCACGAGGCGGGAGAGTTCGGATATCCACGGAGCCTCGAGGGCCTCGGCGATCGGCACCTCCCGGAACTCCGCGATCTCGGGCGGGCGGGCGCTCGGCTCTCCTGCGACGTGCTCGAGGGCGAATGCGAAGTAGACATCGCTCTCCGCCTCCCGGACCACCTTGTGTCGGGTGAGGAGGAGGCGCCCCACCCTGACCGTCACCCCGGTTTCCTCCTCGAACTCTCGAACCACCGCTTCCTCGAGGCTCTCGCCGGGTTCGACGTACCCGCTCGGGACCGTGAACCGGGTCCGGTAGACCGCCCGGTTGACGAGAACCCGCCCATTGCGTATCCGGGCCCCGCCCACACCGACCCGGGTGTGCGGAGGAGGGAGCGGAGGGAACGTCGCGCCGGACACCGGTCCTCGGGGGACGCGTCAGGCGGCCGCAAGCATTGAGTCGAGGAAGCCGATCGGCGGCGCGCCGAATCCCAGCAACGTGTCGTGGAACGCCTTTCGAGACCCGTGGAACTTCGTCGCCAGGTACTTTGACCGCACGTCGAGGATGGCGAGCTTGCCCAGCGTGTAGCAGAAGTACTCGGGGTTGTAGGTGCCGCGGACCGCCTCCCGATGGGCGTGGACCTCTTCGAGGTGTGCTTCGGTGCGGAGCAGCCGGGCCGCGTCAGAGACCGACATCCCTTGGGTGTGCATGCCGATCGACACGATGAGCCGAGAGTCCCGCAGCAGGGCGTCGTGCAGCTGGGTCACCTCGGCCGACGTCGACCGGTCGTCGAACCCGGCCTCGAGCGCGGCCTGCTCGCAGTAGTGGGCCCAGCCCTCGACGAACGAGTAGGAGAACCACACCTGGCGAGCGAGGCTCTGAGCGGTCTTTCGGAAGTGGAGGGACTGGAGATAGTGTCCGGGCCAGACCTCGTGAACGGTGGTGTTCTTCAGCATCGCGTGATTGAGGGTCCGCATCCATTCCTCGGCCTGCGCCGGGGTCCAGGCCGGGTCCACGCCCGTCACCCAGTAGATCCCGTCCACCGGCTTCTCGAACGGGCCGGGCGAGCTCATCGCCGCGGTCCACAGGTTTCGGGCCCAGGGGGGAGTTTCCCGCACGTGGCAGACCTCGGGCTCGGGAATCGTGGCCAGTTCCTGCGTACGGACGAACTCTCGGATCTCGTCCACGAGGCGACGAGCGAGCGGTAGGAGCTCCTCCGGCGAGGGGTGCTGGTCGTACTGTCGAGTGACGAGCTGGTCGATCGAGACCCGCTCGCGCCGAGCGATCTGGGTGAGGCGCTCCCGGTTGCGCTTCAGGTCGTCGTGGCCCCTTCGAAGGACCTCTTCGACCGGCAGGGTGAGCCCTTCCCGGACCCAGAGGAGGCGCTGGAAGCGCTCCCGCCCGAGCGCGAAATCGTCGGTGGCTTGGGGCAACCGCTGGGTCGTCAGCCATTCGGCGAACGCCCGGACCGCGGCGTCGGCGCCTTCCCTTGCCTTTCGTACCTCGTCTCGAAGCGATGGGGAGCCGGTCGCCGCGAACGACTCACCCTCCTCGAAGTGGGAGGGCAGTCCGCCGGCGATCTGGATGGAGAGGGTGACGAACGGGCGAGGGAGGACCGGCTCGAGCCGCTGCTTCGCGGTCTCGAGCAGGGACGGGACCGAGGTGAGGACACGCACGATCGAAGCGACTCGGTCGGCGACCGGCGCATAGTCCCGGGCGATGTAGTTCGTGAGGTCCGGCTGGAACAGATAGCTCATCGGGTTCCGGTCGAGCTCGCGCGTCTCGTCGAGGTCGAAGAGAGCCCCTTCGAGAAGGAGCCGAAGCAGGTTTCGGTCGTGCCGGCGGTGGACGGCGAGGTCGGACTCCCGTACTTCCCCAAGCTGTCGGAGGAAGCCCTGGGTCGTCGTCCGCCATCGGTCGGTGCTCTCGACGGAAAGGTCGGGCAGGAGGCCATCGTACTCGTGGAGCCCGAGGTACGACGCCATGGTAGGCCGTGCCACGAACAGGTGGGCGACGACCTCCTTCTCGAGGGATGACAACCGATCGGGGGACTCCGGGGCCATGGTAGGGTCCGGTGCATCGGCCTCGCAGATAGGGCTTGCGGGGATTGGCGGGGCGAGCCTATGCCGGCCAAGGGGCGATGAGGGTCCGGTCGATCTTCGAGAGAGAGCTCCGGCCGGTGAGCACCATCGCCGAGGCGATGTCGGAAGCGAGGAGCTCGAGGTAGCGGGCCACCCCGCCCTCGCCGTTAGCGGCGAGCGCCCACAGGACCGGGCGCCCCACCCCCACGGCCCGTGCTCCGAGCGCGAGCGCGATCAGAACGTCGCTCCCCCGCCGTACCCCCCCGTCGAGGTAGACCTCGGCCCGGTTTCCGACCGCGGCGACGACCTCGGGGAGCATGGCGAGGGAGGCGGGAGCTCGGTCGAGCTGTCGGCCTCCGTGGTTCGAGACGATGACCGCTCGGGCCCCGTGCTTAACCGACAAGCGTGCGTCCGCGGCGCAGAGCACTCCCTTCACCACAATCGGCAGGTCGGTCGCCTCTCGAAGGCGGTCGACGACCTCCCAGGTCTCGCCGGTAGCACTCCCCACAGAGTACTTCTCTCCGGTCCGCTCGGGCCCTCGGGAGGGGGGGACGACCCCCGGTCCGCTCCCGAGCGGGATGGACGAATCGATCGCGAACCCGGTCCGCAGCTGGGCGTCGCGCACCCCCAGCACCGGGGTGTCCGCGGTCAGGACCACGGCGGTGAATCCCGCCCGCTCGACCCGCTTCACGAGGCGCTCGGTCGCCTTCCACTCAGGTTGGAGGTAGAGCTGGAACCAGCGTGGCCCGCGCGGGCGCGCGCTCGCGATCTTCTCGAGCGACCATGAGGAGAGCGTGCTGAACATCGCAAGGAAGCCGGCGCGGCTGGCCGCGCGGGCGGTGCCGCCCTCCCCATCGGGATGGACCAAGCCCTGGTAGGCGGTCGGAGCGACGTAGACCGGCGCGGAGACCGCCTCCCCGAGGACGTGGGTCCTGAGGTCGACCTCGCGGACCCCGGCGAGGATGCGCGGCTTCACCACCCAACGGTCGAACGCCTCCCGGTTGGCACGGTCGGTCCACCCCGTGGCTGCCGCGGCCTCGATGTACGACCAGGTCTTCGGAGTGACCTTTCGGGCCGCTGCCTCCTCCACTTCGCTCAGCGAGGCGAATCCGCTCTTCGGCCGCTTCGTCACAGGTCCGACCACCCGTGTCGCCGAACCGGCCGGGGATTAAAGTCCGGGCTCTTCCGCCCGTCCGCGACCCGCTCTTCGGGAGGGGGTATAAGGGGGTTTGCCCCGCGAGGGGCGCACCGGACCCGGCAACGTGACGTTTTTGAGAGGGAGGTGGTACGTGCCTCCATGGCTCGCGTGAGGCGCGTGACCGTATCGGGACACCGGTCGTTCGAGTATATTTCACAGGGAGAGGGTCCGGCGACCCTCCTCGTTCACCCGGGCGGTCCCGGCTGGACCTATCACTACCTGCGCGGACTGCTTCGGCTCGCCAACGCGAACCTCCGAGTCGTCCTGTTCAACCCGCGCGGGGTGGGCCACAGCTGGGCCCCGAAGCGGGCGAGCGAGTACTCGATCGCCAACATGGCCGACGATGTGGAGGCGATACGACGCGCTCTCAAGATCACCGAGCTCCACCTTCTCGGGCATTCGACCGGCGGGTTCGTGGCGCTCGAGTACGCCCACCGGTACGAGACCCCCATCACGTCGCTCCTCCTCTGCGCGACCGCCGGTGCTCCCGAGGAGATCCACGCCGCCTATCGATTGATGATCGGTTGCGCCAGCCCCCACCAGCGCCACCGCCTGAGGGACCTCGCGAAGGCTAAAGCGTTCGATTCCGCGGAGTACAAGCTGCTCTCGGAGCAGGTCTACCAGCCGTTCCAGACCCGCTTCGTGAAGGAGACCTCCAAGGACTGGAAGGCGACCCGGTTCAGCCAGACCGTCTATCGCGCGATGCTGACCCGTAGCGGCGATGACTTCGCGTGCGACGGCACGATCGCCGACTGGGACGGCCGCAAGTACTACTCCAAGATCGAGGTGCCCACGGTCGTCGTCGTCGGTCGGTACGATTACTTCCTCGGCCCGTCGGTCGAGATGGCGGACCGGATTGAGCCCGCGCACCTCCGCGTGCTCGCCCGCAGCAGCCACATGGCGATCCTGGAACAACCGAAGGAGTTCCTCGGCACGATCCGGGAGTTCCTCAGCGACGTCACGGGCGGCTAACCGTCGGACTGGGTCCGATAGAGGTAAACCCGCGCGGGGCCACCGGGTGCCGGTAGGCACCCCATGTCCCCCGACCCCGCTCACCGCAACGGACCCGCTCCCGAGACACCCCCGGTCCGGCTCCGGCTCACGCCCGAGGCTCGCGCCGCCCTCACCGCAGCGCTCGTGGGCCGCCCTCCGGGCTCCGGCGTCCGGCTGTGGGTCGAACGGGGCATGCGACCCCACGCTCAGATGATGATCGACCATCCCTCCGTCCGGGACGTGCCGGTCACGGTCGACTCGGTCCCGCTCCTGCTCGACGAGAGCAGCTTGAAGTTCCTCTTGGACGCCGAGGTCCGCTACCACTCCGACCCGGCTCGCGCTGGGTTCGAGGTCGTCGGCCCGTTCCTTCCGTCGGCCACCGCGCCGGCCCCCCCCGCGACGTCGGCAGCCCTGGCCCCTTCCACGGCCGCTTCCGCCCCCGGCTCGAGCCCGGGCTCGGCTCGGCCCGAGATCGAACAGAAAGTGCAGGACGCGCTCCGCAACATCTACGACCCCGAGATCCCGATGAACATCATCGACCTCGGTCTCATCTACGGAATGGACTGGGACGCCTCCGGCGGCCTCACCATCCGAATGACGATGACGAGCGCCGGGTGTCCCGTGATCGACGCGCTCACCCAAGAGGTCGCGGCGGCCGCCCGGAATGCGAGCGGGGTCGAGAAGGTCCAGGTCGAGGTCGTCTGGGAACCGCCGTGGGGCCCGGAACGGATGACGGACTTCGCCCGGCGCCAGTTCGGCTACGACTAACGAACGGACGGTCAGCGGCGGGCGAAGAGCACGCGGTTCGAGAGGTCCTGCCAGACGACATCCACCTCGCGGAACCCCGCGCGTCGGAGCGCGTCCTCGTGGACCTCGAGGGGGAGGATGACCTCCTTCGGATGATGCGCGGAACGTCGCTTTCGCTCGTCGAAGTACGGGCGAAGGGTCGGGATCCGTTCGGCCCTCTCCCACCACCGGGTCCACGCGGTCCACTCCGCGCCGATCTGCCCGCCGCCGAACCGCTGTTGTCGGACCTTCTCTACGAGTTGGGAGATCCCCTTCGCCCGGGGTCCCCACGGAAGATGATCCCCGTCCAGGAACACGCCCCCGCGCGGGAGTAGCCGCCCGAGGTCCCGATAGAGCGACCGTAGGTCGGCCTCCGGGAGCCAGTGGAGGGCGGTCGTTGAGAGGGCGGCATCGACCCGTCGTCGAGGGAGCGCGTCGCTCCATCCTCGAGCGCCGAGCTTCGCATCCACCCAGCTCAGACGGCCGTGGAAGCTCCCGAGCGCGCTCCGACCGACCTGCAGCGACACCGGGTCGTAGTCGACGGCTATGACACGGGCCGCGGGGAAGCGGCGGAGAAGACGGACGCTCAGCGACCCGGGGCCGGACCCCAGGTCGAGGGCCGTGAACCGCTTAGGGACGGACGCCTCGAGGACATCGAACATCGCGGAGAACCGACGTTCCCGGTCCGGGTTGAAGCTCTCCTGCTGGGCGTCCCAGCTTCTCAGTAGGGCTCGCCAGTTCAGCTCTCGTGAACGTCGCACCATCGATCCCCGGAGTACGTCCCAGCAGCGTCGTCCCAAAAAGCCATCGCGTGCCCCGCGGCGAGCTTCCCGTCGGGATCTTCCCCCGCAACGGAATCCGACGGCCGCGTCACAAACGTCACACGTAGGTTTTTATTCTCATCAACCGGCTCTGAATCATCGATGGTTTCCCCCCGGGCCGCGGGAACTCCCCCTCCCCTCCGGGCGGTCGGCAAGGGACCGTGGGGGACCTTCATCTACGGGACTTCGCGGCCCCTCGTCCAGTGGCTCGCCCAGGCGATGGCCGCCGCGTATGAACCCAATCCCGTCTGGGTCGATTTCCGGGACGCCGACGTCGGACCCGACCCGTCGGGGCCCGTCGCCCTCGGAGCGGTCCCGGAGGACCGTCTCTACGTCGTGACGAGGTCGGAGGCGAAACCCGGCCCCGCCGTGACCGACCGCACTCTATGGACCGTGATCCGCTCGGACGAACCTAAGGACACGATTGCCGAGCTCACCGACTTCCTTCGCCTTCCTCCCCGGGCGCAGGAGATCGTCAGTCGCGCCGGCGGAAAGGCCCCGCGGCTCGCGCTCGTGGTCGCGAACTCCGACCGCGTTCGAGACTTCTACCCGCGCTACGGCCAGTTGATCCGGGCGCTGATCGATTCGACGATCCGGGCCCACCTGCTTCCCTTCTTCGCGTCCCTTCCCCCCACCGACCCCGGATACCTATCGTTCGACCTGGTCTTCGAGGTCCGGGCGAAGGGACTGACTGAGTGGCGAGAGGGAACTCTTCGTTGCGAAAAGGCGCCGGCAGATTCCGAGTTCGTCAGCGGGCAGACGAGCCCCTTGGGCTCCCTTCCCGAGCTCGCCTCGCTGCTCGACGGTCGCCGCCCCTGAGCGGGCCTTCGGCCGAAGAACCTTCGTGCGAAGGCCTGCTCTCGGGCAAAGCCCTCACCGGGGCAAATGGTAAATAGGGTGCCCTACGTCCTCGAGCCCTTGACGGCCGCCGCGCTATCGGTGGCCGGGGGAAGCGACCGCGTGACCGACCATACGACGCATCGCCCCCTCGGTGCTGCTGAGTACACCCGCTTTGAGCGGGCCCGCATCCTCGGTGCCCGTGCGCTCCAGATCTCGCTCGGCGCCCCGATCCTGACCGATGTTCCTCCCACGCTCGTCGACCCGGTCGAGATCGCCGAGCTCGAGTTCGCCGCCGGTCGAATCCCGATCACCGTGCGTCGCGGCCCGGCGACGTAGGCGTTCGGGTCACACTCCGGCTTCGTCTAGCGCGTGGGCGCAACCGCACGTGGGCGGCGCCGCGACGCGGGGCAGGAGCGCGGAGAGCACCCGGTGCATCCGGTCGGCGTTCTTCTGCATCGTCTCGAGGATCTCCTTCGTCTCAACGGGGCGCTCCGCCCACACGTCGTAGTCGGTGACCATCGCGAGGCAGGCGTAGCAGAGCGCCCGCTCGCGGGCGAGGGTGACCTCGGGGACGAGGGTCATGCCGATGATGTCCGCGAACGAGCGGAAGAACTTCGACTCCGCGCGGGTGCTGAACCGGGGTCCCTCGACGCAGACGTACGTCTTCCCTTCCACGAACGGGCTCCCGAGCTCTCGACCGGTCTCTGCGGCGGCCTTCGTCAGGTCCGGGCAGAACGGGTCCGCGAGGGAGACGTGGTAGACGCGACCGCCGTCGTAGAAGGTCGTCGGTCGCTGCTTCGTGAGGTCGACGAACTGGTTCGGGAGGACGAACGTGCCCGGCGCGAGCTCTTCCCGCAAGGACCCCACGGAGCTCACGGTCACGATCGCCTCGGCGCCGAGGGACCGTAGGGCGTCCACGTTCGCGCGGTAGTTCACCCGGTGCGGGGGGATCGTATGGCCCGGCCCGTGTCGGGCCAGGAAGAGCGTTCGGACCCCGCCGACGGTCCCCTCTTCGATCGGTCCGGACGGGGCGCCCCAGGGCGTCGCCACCGTGTGACGCTTCGTCGTCCCGGGCTCGAAGATCCCGGAGATCCCCGAGCCTCCGATGACCGCGACCGTCCGCCGGGGCGCGTTCATCGACCCTCTCGGGCCGTGCCGGTGCCTGGGACATGGGCTCGGAGGTGGAGACGGGCCATGACGACCTCGCCGCGGGTCCGTTCGAGCAGCGAGCGGGCGGTGTCCTGTTTCGGCTTGAGCTGCACGATCGCTCGCGTCGTGTCGAACCGCAGAAGGTCGCGGGTGAGCAGGTCCATGAGAGCGAGATGGGCCTCGGCGCCCGCGAGGTCGTCGTGCGCGAGGCGGTCGAGCACCAGTCGGCGGACCTCGCCGACCACGTCCCCGAGGCCGAGCAGGTACGGCTCGGGGTCGACCCCGAGGTCGGACGGGCCCGGGAGAGGGGTCCCCGAGAGGATTGCGGCGAGCAGGACCCCCTCGACGCCCTCCTGGAGCGCGTCGAACGCGAGCCCCTCGTCGCCCCGTCCCTCGCGTCGCAACCAGTCCGCGAGCTCCGAGAGCTCCCGGCGGACGTCCGCGACCGCCGGCGGAACGGTGTGCTCGGCGTGGAGGCGGGACATGGTCGATTGGGCGAGGCGGCGAAGTCGACGGGCGCGCTGGTAGAGCTCCTCGCGACGGAGCTCGCGCTGGCGCAGGTGAGCCTCGATGCCGGCGAGCGCCGTCTCGGGAACCCCCGCCGGGACCGGCGCAGGGTCGCTATCGGAAGAGGGTGAACCGTTGGTCATCGTTCCCTCCGTCGAGGAGGCCGAGCCGCACGCCCGCGTCGAGCCAGCCGTGAGCGTAGCTCGCGGCCGCCAAGGCCCGGTCGCGGTCGCCGGCGGCCGAGAAATGCTCCGCGTCCGCGAGGTAGGAGCGGGCCATCGCGAGGAAGTCGTCCGAAGCGCCCCGGAGGAACGACCGCTCGGGCGCGGCGGGCGTCACCTTCGCGAGGGCCTCGCGGGTGAGGCGGAGGTACTTCTCGAGGAGCGGGGGTTCGGTGGTCACGGGCGACACGACGTAGCGAGCGGGCCGTTATAATCCGTCGGTCCGCGCCCGCGGTGCTCAGCCCTTCGGGACCTTCTCCCAATCCTTGAGGAACCGGGCGAGCCCGATGTCGGTGAGGGGATGCTGGACGAGCTTCTCCATGACGGAGTAGGGCATGGTCACGATGTCGGCCCCGATCTTCGCGGCCTCGAGCACGTGGACGGGGTGCCGGACGCTCGCCACTAGGACCTTCGTCGCGAACGAGTAGTTCCGGTAGATCTGGACGATGTCCCGGATCAGGTCCATCCCCAGCTCTCCCTGGTCGTCGAGGCGGCCGATGAACGGGCTCACGTACGCCGCGCCGACCTTGGCGGCGAGGAGCGCCTGGTTGGCGCTGAACACGAGGGTCATGTTGACCCGCGTGCCCTCCTTCGCCAGGATCTTCGTCGCTTTGAGACCGGGGGCCGTCATCGGCACCTTGACGTAGATCGCGGGGTGGATCTCGCGCAGGTGTCGGCCCTCGCGGAGCATCCCTTCGGTGTCGGTCGCGACGACCTCGGCGGAGACCGAGGGCACTCCCAGGGCGCAGACCTCGCGGAGGACCTCCTCGAACTTCCGCCCCTCCTTCGCGACCAGGGTCGGGTTGGTCGTGACCCCGTCGAGGATCCCGACCTCCCACATCGTTCGGATCTCGTTCACGCTCGCGGTATCGAGAAACAGCTGCATCTTCCTACCTCCGAAACCGTTCGACCTACTGAACCTTGCCTCGGAGCCTCAGGAGCTCCCAGGCCTCGTTGCGGATCCGCTCCTTGGACATCCCGAAGCGGTCGAGCAGCGCCCACGGTTCGCCGGATTCCCCGAACACGTCCGGTACGCCGACGCGACGTACGGGCACCGGGTAGTTCTCCGACGTCGTGGAGGCGACGAGCGCACCGACCCCGGTGAGCACGCTGTGCTCCTCCAGGACCAAAAGAGCCCCGGTCTCGCGCGCCGCGCGCAGAAGCGCGGGCTCGTCGAACGGTTTCACGGACGCGAAGTCGAGCACCCGCGTCGACACGCCGACCTTCGCGAGCTCCTCGGCGACCTCGAGCGCGCGTGCGACCAGGGCGCCGACGGCGACGATCGTGAGGTCGCTCCCGCTCCGCAGCTCGGCGGCCTTGCCGATCTGGAAGGATCCGTCGGTGACGGTGGGAAGGTTCTCGCGCGTGAGGCGGACGTAGGCCGGGCCGTCCCGCTCCGCGACCGCGAACGTCGCCGCGCGGGTGGTCGGAGCGTCGGCCGGGACGATGACCGTCATGCCGGGGAGGCCCCGCATCAGCCCGATGTCCTCGACAATCTGGTGCGTCCCTCCGTCGGCGCCGACCAAGAGGCCGCCGTGGGTCGCGACGATCTTCACGTTGGCGCGATTGTAGCAGATCGATTGGCGGACGAAGTTGTACGCCTGCCCGGCGGCGAAGACCGCGAAGGTGCTCGCGTACACGGTCCGGCCCTGGAGCGCGAGCCCCGCGGCGATCGACATCATCGTCGGTTCCATCACCCCGACGTCGAAGAACCGGTCCGGGAACTTCTGGCCGAAGAGGATGGTCCGAGTGGAGCCGGAAAGGTCGGCGTCCATCGCGACCAGCAGGGGGTCCTTCTCGCCGAGCTCGAGGAGGGCGTGGCCGTAGGCGTCCCGCAGGCTCTGCGCCTTGCCGATGACGGCGGTCATGGTCGCGCCTCGCTGCCGCGGGCGAGTTCCGCGAGCGCCTGTTCGGCCTCGGCCTTGTTCGGGGGCTTCCCGTGGTACTGGTACTTCCCTTCCATGAAGGAAACACCCTTCCCCTTCACCGTCCGAGCGATGATGGCGGTCGGACCCTCGGTCGTCCTACGCGCCTCCGCGAGGGCTCCCAGGATCTGGGAGAAGTCGTGACCGTCGATCTCGACCGTGTGGTAGCGGAACGCGCGGAACTTCTCCGCGATCGGCTCGATCCCCATGATCGACTCGGTCGACCCGTCGGTCTCGAGCCCGTTGCGGTCGAGGATCGCGACGAGGTTAGAAAGCCGGTAGTGCCCGCCGGCCATCAGGGCCTCCCACGTGGGGCCCGCCTGGCACTCCCCGTCCCCGAGAATCGCGTACGTCCGGTACGGGGCCCCGCGGAGGCGGGCGTCCAGCGCCATCCCCACGGCCATCCCGATGCCTTGACCGAGGCACCCGGTCGATGCCTCGATGCACGGGAGCTTCGTGCGGTCCACGTGCCCTTGGAGGCGGCTTCCGAGCTGGCGGAACGAGGCGAGTTCCTCGCGCGGCAAGAACCCCCGGAGCGCGAGCGCTGCGTAGAGCGCCGGGGATGCGTGGCCCTTCGATAGGACGAGCCGGTCGCGGTCCGGCCAATCGATGCGAGCGGGGTCGATCTTGAGCTCGTGGAAGACGAGGGCCGTGACGAGGTCGGTGACGGAGAGGCTTCCGCCCGGATGGCCGCTCTGGGCGGCGTAGGTCATCCGGATGACCTCTTGGCGGATCTCCCGGGCGGTCGACTCGAGCGAACGAATGAGCTCGGCCGGGGTGCTTTCCGGCATGTACGGCGCTCGGAGGTAGGGTTCGCTATTTGACTGTTGACCCGCGCGTGGCGCTCCGCCGGGCCGTCGTGCGTGCCTTCGCGGGCGCGGCGGGGGGCTCCGCGAGGGAGCGGAGCGTGCGCAGGTCGGCGGCATAGCGAGCGTATCCTCGGTCGTCGAGCGGGGTCTCGAGGTAGCCGGGGGTCTCCTTCCAGCGGGGGTCGGTGACGAGGTGGCGGAACCCTTCGGCTCCGATCTCGCCCTTGCCGATGTTCTCGTGCCGGTCGAGGTGGGAGCCGAGCCCCGCCTTGGCGTCGTTGAGGTGGAACGCTCGGACCGTCTCGCGTCCGAGGACGCGCTCGACCTGGTCCATGAGGCCCCCGTAGTTGCTCTCGTCCCGGAAGTCGAAACCGGCCGCGAAGAGGTGGCAGGTGTCGAGCGTCACCCCGAGCCGGTCCCGTCGGTCCGCCTGGGAAAGGACCGAGGCGAGCTCCTCGAACTTCGACCCCAGGGTCGTTCCCTGCCCGGCCGCGTTCTCGAGGAGGAGGCAAACGTGCCCTTCGGGAGCCTCCTCGAGGGCGAACCGAAGGCTCTCGGCGATCGTCCGGAGCCCGGCTTCTACCCCGCTTCCGAGATGCGCCCCGGGATGGAAGATGAGCGCGTCCACGCCGAGCAGCTCCGCGCGATGCATCTCGTCCACGAACGCCGCGCGGGAGCGCTTCAGCATGAACGCCTTCGGACTTCCGAGGTTCGCGAGGTACCCGTGATGGACCGCGGTCGCTCGAAGGCCCTCCGCCCGCACCGCGACCCGGAACGCTTCGGCGGCCTCCGGGGGGATCGCCGGTCCGCTCCACATCTGCGGGCTCTTCGAGAAGACCTGCAGGGACTCGCAGCCGATCCGACGGCCTTCGCGAACCGCTTCCGCGAGCCCTCCCGAGATTCCGAGGTGAGCCCCGAGCCGCATCTACCCGGGGGCGGGCGACCGGGAATTGATTAGGTTATCTCGCGCGGGAAGAGGAGGGGGAGGAGGCTGACAGCTTTCCACGTTTCCCGTAGGCTCGCGCACTTCAGTACCGCGCGGAACGCCAGTGGGCTTAACTTCCGGGTTCGGAATGGGACCGGGTGTTTCCCCACCGCTTTGGCCGTCAGCCAAGCGGTCCGACCGGAGCCTCGTATTTAACGTTGAGCGGGGCGCCCGGACGCGGCCCCCGGTCGTCGGCGCTGGACCGCGCGCTTCGGGGGTAGTGTGTCCGGTTCGCGGGCCCAGATGTACCACGTTCCGCGCGCTTGGCTGAGGCGGTGACCGTCCTCGCCGCACAGGTCCCCCTCCGCGAACACGAAGTGACGACCGCGTCGCACGACCTCCCCTCGGGCCGTGAGCGTGTCGCCCTCCCGGGCCGCGCGCAGGAACTCCACGTAGAGCGAGGTGGTCGCGGCGGTCTCGCCCGGTCGCAGCATCGAGAGCACGGCCCCTCCCATCGCGGTGTCGAGGATCGTCGCGTAGACCCCACCGTGGACGACCGAGTTGATGTTCAGGTGACGCGGCTCGACCCGGCCCGTGACCGTGCAGGTCCCGCGGCCGCTGCGTGTTAGGTCGATCTTGAAACCCACCTCGTGGTGGAACCCGTGGCGCACGGCGTGCATCAGGTCCGGTAGCGGCGGCGTGGGGCGTGGCTCGGGAAGCTCCTTCGCGCGGGGCACGGCCGGTGCGAGCGGCCGTCGTGGATAAGTACTCCTCGGAGCCGTGCCGCCCGGGTCGAATGGAGCGAGGACCTCGGCTCGAAGCCACCTACGAGGCCCCGCCGAACATCGCCCTCGTGAAGTACTGGGGGGACCGCGACCGCGAGCGGGCGATCCCGTACAACTCCTCGATCTCGGTCACCCTCGACCGGCTCCGGTCTCGGACCACCGTGCGCTTCGAACCGGACCTCTCGGACGACCGGGTCGTGCTGAACGGGGAAGGGGCGACCGGTGGCCCCCGGGACAGTGTCGTCCGCTTCCTCGACCGGGTCCGTGAGATGGCCCACGTGACCGACCGGGCGGAGGTCCGCTCCCGGAACAACTTCCCGACGGCGAGCGGGCTCGCCTCGAGCGCGAGCGGCTTCGCCGCCCTCGCCGGAGCGGCGACGGCCGCTCTCGGGATGACCCTCTCCGGCCGCGAGCTGTCCCGGCTGGCCCGCTTCGGCTCGGGCAGCGCCTCACGCTCGGTGTTCGGGGGGTTCGTGGAATGGCGGGCCGGCGTCCGTCCCGACGGAGGCGACTGCGACGCTCGGTCGCTCTACGGGCCCGGCCACTGGCCGTCCCTCGTGGACCTCGTACTGATCGTGAAGGCCGCGCCCGTGAAGGCCGTCCGTTCCGCGGACGCGATGCAGGCCACGGTCGCGACGAGCCCCACCTACGCCCGTCGGCTCGCGGAGCTCCCCGGCCGCATCCGCAAGATCCGCGCCGCGATCGGGGCTCGGGACGCGCGTCGGCTCTTCCCTCTCGTCATGGAGGAATGCGACAGCTTCCGCGACGTGTGCGAGACGACCCGACCCTCGCTCGATTACCTGACCACGACCTCGCGGGCCCTTCTTGCCGAGGTCCGATCGATCAACCGGGACGCCGGTCGTCCTGTCGCAGCGTACACTCACGACGCCGGGGCGCACCTCCACATCTTCACCCTGGCCCGCGACGCCCCGAAGGTCCGGCGCCGCCTCTCCGGGCTGCCGGGGGTCGAGCGTACGATGCTGCTCCACCCGGGCCCCGGCGGTCGGCTCGTCGGATAGGTCGGGTGGACCGCTTAGGTCCGACGGGCGACGGGCGGTCGACGCTCTTCGATCCGACCGTCTGGGAACCCAACGACCACCAGGCTCGCGAGGCCCGCGAAGATGCCGGTCTCGACCACACCGGTGTGGCGGCGGATCGCCTCGGCCGCCGCGGCCGGGTCGTGGATCGGCTCTCGGGGAGAAAGGTCGAGGACTTCGTTTTCGTTGTCCGTGATGAACGGTCGGCCGTCGGGGCCTACCCGTAGGCGCACACGGTAGCCCTCCGCGGCGAGCTCCCGCTCGAGGATGGAGCGGCCGAACGGTACCACCTCGACGGGGATCGACGCCCGCTCGCCGAGCGCCCCCACGAGCTTCGAGGGGTCCACCATGATCACGACCGAGCCCGACAGGTGCGCGAGGAGCTTCTCGCGGAAGAGGGCCCCCCCTCCGCCCTTCGTCATGTCGAGCGCGGGGGAGACCTCGTCGGCGCCGTCGAGCATGAGGTCGAACCGGTCGTCGCCGCGCAGCGGGCGGACCGGTATCCGGAGCTCCCGGGCGAGCTCTTCGGTGGCACGGGAGCTCGCGACGCAGTCGAACTTGCCGTCGGGGAACCGTTCGGCGATCGCCCGGACCGCCTGCGCGGCTGTGGAGCCCGTCCCCAGGGCGAGACGGAGGCCCGGACGCACATGGTGCTCGACCGCGTGGCGAGCAGCGACCCCCTTGGCCCGTTCGAGGTCCTCAGGCACGTACCCCCGAACCCACCCCCCTATTCAACCCGGCGCCGCCGCGGGCCCACAGTGATAAAGCCGAGGGGCGCTCCCGGACCTCGAATGGTTCCCGCTCCCCCGCCCGACCGGGCTCCCGTCGTCGTCTCGATCGGAGGTTCCGTGCTCCTCACCGGGACCGGCGACTCCGAGTACTTCGAGCGGCTGGCCGACCTCCTCCGCCGGCTCGGGGCCGAGCGACCGCTCGTCGTGACGACCGGCGGAGGCCGCACGGCCCGAGAGTACATCCGGTTGGGACGGACGCTCGGGCTCACCGAGGTCGAGCTGGACGAGGTAGGGATCGAGGTCACCCGGCTCCACGCGCGGCTTCTCTCCGCCCGCGTCGGCCCGCCGGCTCCCGCGCACCCTCCCACCACGGTCGCGTCCGTGGTAGAGCAGCTGAGGACCGGTTCCCCCGTCATCCTGGGCGGGACCGAGCCCGGCCACACGACCGACGGCGTGGCGGCGCTCGTTGCGGTCCGCGTCCGCGCGGCGCGCGTGGTGAACGCCACCGACGTGGACGGCGTCTACGACCGGAACCCGCGGACGAACCCGGAGGCCCGTCGCATCGAACGGTTGACCTGGTCGGAGTTCCGCGCGATGGTCCACGAGGGGACCTCGGGAGAGGCGGGGCAGAACTTCCTCTTCGACCGGCTCGGCGCGGACGCGCTCGCCCGGGCCGGCATCCCGCTCCTCATCGTTCCCGGCCGCGACCTCGAGAACCTCGAGGACGCAATCGTGGGGCGGCCGTGCCGGGGAAGCCGGATCGGCGAGACGGGAACCGAGAAAACGCCTTAGTAGACCGGCGCGGGTCGCTTGGGCATGATGCACCGTATCGTCTTCCTAGGCCCCCCCGGCGCCGGTAAGGGAACCCAGGCCGCTCGTATCGCCCGTGACCTCGGCGTCCCCCACCTCTCGACGGGGGACCTGCTCCGGGCCGCGGTGGCCGCACGGACTCCCCTCGGCCTCGAGGCCGAGGGCCATATGAGCGCCGGGCGTCTCGTGCCGGACGACCTCGTCCTTCGAATCCTCCACGAGCGCCTCGAGCAGCCGGACGCGCGGGTCGGCTACCTGCTCGACGGCTTCCCCCGCAACCTCGCGCAGGCCGAGGCTCTCGGGAAGTTCTCGGAGGTCGATGGAGTGGTCTCGCTCGACATCGCTCCGGACCGCCTGGTCCGCCGCCTCTCGGAGCGGAGGGTCTGCCCGAAGTGCCAGTCGGTCTACAACCTCTCGACGAAGCCCCCGGCGACCGCCGGGATGTGCGACCTGGACGGGACCCCGCTCGTACATCGGCCGGACGACCGACCCGAGGCGATCGCCACGCGTCTCAAGGTCTACGCCGAGCAGACCGCGCCCCTGCTCGACTACTACGGAAAGCGCCACCTCCTCCGTTCGGTCGATGCGAGCGGCACTCCGGACGAGGTCGCGGCGCGGGTGCGCCAGGTCCTGACCTAGGTGGGTCCGGCGCTCACTTTCGAACCCGGAGGACCTCTCCGCGGACCCACGCTCCTCCTTCGAGAAAGAGTCGGATGCCTTCGAGGTGGCCGGCCGGCGGGCCGAAGGAGACAGCGTCCTGAGGACGGGACGCCGCGGCCGCGAACTCGATGACCCCCCCATGGGAGACCATGAGGAGACGGCCTCCCTCCGGGAGCCGCTCGAGCTGCTCGCGCATCAGGGTAGCCTGACGTAGGGCGTACTCCGCCATCGCCTCGCTCCGCTCGGCGGCGCGAACGTAATCCGCGAACGAGCGAAGGTTCAGCTCGTCCACCGGGAGCCCCGCGTCGTCGGGCATCATGCCGAGGTCCGGGAGGATCGCGTCCAGCGAGAACCCGAGCGCTTTCGCGGTCTCGACGGCCCGCGGCTTCGGGGACGTCACCACACGGTCGAAATGACCGAGCGTGGGGGCGACGCGTCGAGCGAGCTCGACCCCTTCCGGACTGAGGTGGATATCGACCGGGTCCCGACGACTGTGACGGCGATGCTCGACGACGCGCATGACGTGATGGCGGGCAGGTGAGCCGACGGAGAGTTTATAGGTCGTCCGCCGCTCCTCGAGTCGTCCCGGCTTAGCTCAGAGGTAGAGCGGGGGACTGTAGGCGAGACTGCCGGGAATCCGGCAGCCCCCGTGGAGATCCTCAGGTCGCCTGTTCGAGTCAGGCAGCCGGGACCTGAGGACTCGCCCGGAGGCAGGGCCCCGACCTCTCACCGGATCCCGGGCGGCATCGACCGAGGCGAGCGTAGGCCTCCCGGCTCGGGAGAGGAGAGTGCGGTTGTCGGGATTTGAACCCGAGTAGGTAGCTTGGGAAGCTACCGTCCTAACCGCTAGACCACAACCGCGCGGACGTTCCGGGAGGGTCGAACCCTCATACGGTTTGTGCGAAGGGGGTGGCCGAGGAGCGGACCGAATCGACAGCTCCGTCTCGAGGTGGGGGCGTGCCGGACGACAGGGGGTATGGACTATCGGACCCCCCCGGCCGTCGGGAAGCCACGAGGAAGGGGGTTGGGCACCGCGCCGAATTCTTCCCGGCGTGCGCCGCGCACCTATTTATACACGAATCGGGCCTAATTCACGCTGCTCGGAGGTCGTGCTCCGGGCCGCGGTCCATCTGATGGGGGGAATGGTGGCAACTCGGGCGGGGCGACGCTATCGCCGGGCGCGACGCCTCCGCTCCGGGAAGCGGGGAGTGGTGGCCGTCATCGGTACGTTGCTGGCCTTGCTGGTCTTCTTCGCGCTCTTCGGGATCTTTCTCACACAGTACGTACCCCTCTGGATGACGGACAACGAAGCTCAGTTCACGAACTCGGCGGCGACGTCGTTCGCCCAGTTCAAGGGGGGCGTCGACACCCAGTACGCCCTCGGCGTTCCCCAGCTCCTGGGCACTCCCTTCACGCTCAGCTCGGGCGGGGTGCCGCTGATCGCACAACCGACCGAGTCGGTCCTCAACTTCCTTCCGAATTCCTGCCCGGGCGGGTTCTACGTTCGAGGAATGACGGGAGCTTCGACGACGAACTTCGGCCAACCGGTGATTCCCGGCTACTGCGTGTTCGAGAACCAGACGATGTCGACCGGGCCGGGCAGCTCCCCTCGCCTCTACGAGCAGGCGGCCTCCGGGATCCTCCAGATGGCGCTCCCGAACCGCTACTACCCGAGCCAGCTGTTCTACTTCGAGGACGATGCCGTGGTCCAGGTCCAATCCGGGACCCACAATATCATGGCCGTCGCGCCCCCGTTCAACGTGACCCGACTCGCCGGCAACACGACCGTCACCTCGAGCTTCCTGCAGCTCTACGGCAACACCTCGACCGTGATCGCTCAGGGGTCCGAGGAGATCTACAGCCAACTGCGCTTTACCCAAGAGATCACGTCGAATGGGAATCAACGGCTCAACTCGATTGGGCAGACCATCTTTCCGTTCCTGAACTACTCCTTCGAAGTGGGCACCGAGTATCCGTGCGCCTGGGCGTCGTTCCTCCAGTCGCAGATGAACGTGAGTGGCCTGCCGTTCGTGACGCATCCGTCGGCCACGCAGCAGGGCTACAACTACACCTATCTCGCGTCGACCACCCAGGCCGCGACCATCCCGTACACGGGCGCCTGTTACAGCCCCTCGGGCGCCACGACCGTCCTCGAGGTCAACCTCCACGCGATTAACTATGCGAACCTGTACTATGCCGGCGTGCAAGTGACCGTCGGCATCGGGAGTGTGTGATTGCATGGCCGCAGGAACGTTCCGAGTCAAGATCCCCCGAAGCGCGTCCGCCGGAGCCGAGACCTCGCCTCTCACCCCGACGCCGTCGGTCGAGGCTCCGACCGCGCTCCCCGGCACGTTCATCACCGCGATGCCACCGCTGCTGGAACCCACGATGAAGGAGCTCGAGGTCAGCGCGGTCAACCCCCCCTACTCCTACTCTCGCGTGACCTACAACGACCGGAACAAGGAGTACCTCTACGAGGTCATCGAGCCCCAGCTCTCCGCGCACGAGAAGCAGCTGGTCGAGCACCTCAAGGCGACCCTGACCCGGATCTTGGGAGCCGACGTGGGCGCCCTCAACCTCGCCGACAAGCGGACCTACCTGCGCGAGGAGTCTCGGGAGTACTTCCGCAGCCGCAAGATCACGCTGAGCCCCATCTCGATGGAGCGGATCATCTACTACACGCTCCGGGACTTCGTGGGTTACGGACCCGTGGACGCCCTCATCCTGGACCCCGAGGTCGAGGACATCTCCTGCGACGGCGTCGACGTCCCGCTGTTCATCTTCCACGGGAAGTACGAGTCGGTGAAGACGAACGTCACGTTCGCCGAGGAGGACGCTCTCGACTCGTTCATCGTCATGCTCGGGCAGCGCTGCCTCAAGGCCGTGAGCGTCTCGGCGCCCATCCTAGATGGGACGACCCCCGAGGGACACCGTATCCAGGCCACCTACGGTCGTGAGGTGACGACCCGCGGGGCGAGCTTCACCATCCGCCGGTTCAAGGAGCGACCGTTCACCCCGGTCGACCTCGTTGCCATGGGGACGGCGAACGAGGAGATGGTCGCGTACTTCTGGCTCGCAGCGGAGCAGGGAGAATCGGTCATCGTCTGCGGCGGCCCGGCCGCCGGCAAGACGAGCACGCTCAACGCGATCGCGCTGTTCATCCCGCCCACGGCCAAGATCGTATCGATCGAGGACACGCGGGAGGTGAACTTGCCCCACGAGAACTGGATTCCGGGAGCGACGCGGAGCGGGACCGGTGACCGCGGGTCGGACGGGAAGGCCGCCGGAGAGGTCGACATGTTCGACCTCGTACGCGCCGCTCTGCGGCAGCGGCCGAACTACATCATCGTGGGGGAGGTCCGCGGCAAGGAGACCTACACGATGTTCCAGGCGATGGCGACGGGCCACACGACCTACTCGACCATGCACGCCGACAGCGTGAAGTCGATGGTGAACCGTCTCGAGAACCCGCCGATCAACACCCCACGGATTCTCCTCTCGGCGCTCAACAACGTCATCATCCAGATCCAGACCCGAATCGACAAGGGGGTCGTCCGCCGGCTGAAGCAGGTCCTCGAGATCGTCGGGTTCGAGCCCGAGACGAACGAGCTCATCACGAACACCGTCTACGAATGGGACCCCTCGACCGATAAGTTCGTCTTCAAGGGCCACTCGTTCCTCTTTGACAAGATCATGGAACTCAAGAACTTCACGACGGACGAGATGGACGCGGAGTTCCAGCGGCGGACGGCCGTCATCCGGTGGCTCGTCGAGAGCAAGACGACCGATTACCGCCAGCTCTGGAAGACGATCGCGCAGTACTACAAGGACCCGAACGAGGTCATGGGACGCGTCCAAGCCGCCCAGGCCGCGAGGGCGACCGAGTCGCCGGGGAAGGTGTGACCACCGTGCCGGCGACTCCGACGGCCCGAGCGGGCGTTACCAGCCCGCCGACGACGACCGTCCCGAGCCGCGCCGTGCGGTTGAAGCGCGGCGCGCAGCCGACCCACTCGAGCATGACGGGGTTCCAACGCTGGGCTTGGAGCACGTTCCGCTCCCGCGTACTGGCCCGCCCGACCGACCCCGCCCTCGACGAGAACCTCGTCAAGGCCCACATCCGGATGCGGTCCGACGAGTACCTGGCCGTGATCTATGCGACCACGCTGGTCGTCGGCATCGCGACCGCGGTCGCGGGGGCCGTCGTCGGTTATCTCTTCGTGTCCGCGGGGGTCGCCTTCCTCGGAATCCTGATCGGGGTCCTGCTCCCGGTGTTCGGGACGATCGGGACGTTCTTCGTGCTCAAGGGCACCCCGGCCTCGAAGGCGAAGGACCGGGGCCGCAAGATCGACCGGAAGATCTCCCCCTCGATGAGCTTCATCTCGGCCATGAGCTCGGCCGACGTGAACATCGACGCGATCTTCCGGGAGCTCGGCCGGCAGAAGGTCTACGGAGAGGTCGCCGAGGAAGCGGCATGGATCACCCGCGACACGGAGCTCCTCGGCGTCGATATCTTGACCGCCATCCGCAACGGCGCCTCCCGCACCCCGTCGAAGCGGTTCCAGGACTTCCTCCAGGGGGTCGTGACCACCGCCACGAGCGGCGGGCAGCTGAAGCCGTACTTCCTGCTCAAGGCCGAGCAGTTCGAGCGCGAGAACAAGCTCGAGCAGCTGCAGCGCGTGGAGACGATGGGGCTCCTCGCCGAGACGTTCGTGACCGTCGTGGTCGCGTTCCCGCTCTTCCTGATCATCATCATCGCCATCTTCGCGGTCATCGGTGGGGGCGGCACGTTCATGATCGACATGCTGTGGGGGATCGTCGGGGCGATGATCCCGCTCGCCCAGTTCGGGTTCATTTTCTTCATGTATTCGATCGCGCAGGAGATGAACTAGGATGTCGACCGCGCTCCCGTCCGCATCGGCACGGGCCGTCCGGACCGCCAGCGTCGCCCCGGCCGAGACGAAGTCCGAGGGGCTCCCCCGCGAGCTCTGGCTGCTGATCGCGGGCAGCCTGGTCGCCGTCGTCTTCTGGGTGGTCGCGATGCTGAACTACATCGGCACCCTGACCATCACGCTCGCTCCGGGCGAGGCCACGGGGGCCAACCCTGCGATCGACTTCTTCGTCCTCGGGCTGCTCTGCATGATCGCGCCGTACGGCTTCGCGATGACGGCCAAGCTACGGAACATCTCGAAGATCGAGGAACGGCTCCCGGACTTCCTGCGCGATGTCTCCGAGGCGGGGCGGTTCGGTATGACCCTGCCGGACGCGATCGTGGTCGCGAGCACCGGGCGCTACGGTCTCTTGACCGACGAGATCAAGAAGATGGCGAGCCAGATCGAGTGGGGCGTCCCCGTCGCCCAGGCGCTCGCCCTCTTCGAGCAGCGGGTCCCGACCCCGCTCGTCCAGCGCGTCGTGTCGATCGTCACGCGGGCGAACGACGCCGGCGGGAACGTTGCGGACGTGCTCTCGATGGTAGCGCACGACACGCGCGAGGCCCAGCTCGCGCAGCAGGCGCGGCAAATCTCGATGATGACCTACGTGACGGTGATCTACATCGCGTTCTTCGTCTTCCTCGTCACGATCTACATCATGTGCGCGACCTTCCTGCCCCAGATGATCACGGCGGGCCAGGGCGTCTCGACGTCCGGGCTCTCGTCGTCGGGAGGCGTCAGCCTCGCGTTCGGGTTCGTGCCGGCCCTCTTCCTCGCGTTCCTGGTGGCGGTGATCGCCCACGCGGTCGGGGACGGCATCATGGCGGGCGTCTTGATGAACGGACGGGTCGCGGAAGGCCTCCAGCACGCGACGATCATGCTCGCGGTCGGTTGGCTCATCATGCGGTTCGTCGTCCCGCCGCTCAACGTGGGATAGCGGAAAGAGGAAGGTCATGGCAGGCGAAGCGATCGAAGCACCGACCCCCGACGTGGAAGGGACCGCGATCCCGAGGGCCGGGGAGCGAAAGAAACGGTTCTCCCCGTTCCTGCGGATGGGGGCCTCGCTCCGCAAGGGGTCGGCCGAGCCGCGGCCGGTGAAGCTCGCTCGTCTCGGTATCTCGGGTCAGGGCGCCGAGCGCGAGGTGACGGTGGTCCCGCCGCTCTCCGACCCCGCGCTCAAGGAGCTCGACCTCGCCCCGATCCGGCCGGGCCTATCGTACATCCGCATCACCTTCCACAACACCCGCAACGAGTACAACTACGAGGTCATCGAGCCGCCGCTCTCCCGGATCGAGCGGGACCTCCTCGAGCGACTGCGGACCGTCCTCGTGGAGCAGTTCGAACCGCTCGCCGAGCATGACCCCGAGTCGAAGCGGCGCGAGCTTCGCCTCATGGTCGACCGTCAGCTCCAAGGGTGGGAGCTCGCCCCGAGCCCCATCACGAAGGGGCGGATCCTCTACTACCTCGAACGGGACTTCATCGGCTACGGGGTCATCGAGGTCCCGATGACCGACGTCGATGTCGAGGACATCTCGTGCGACGGTCAAGGGATCCCGATCTACATCTACCACCGCAAGTACGGCTCCATCCGCTCGAATCTGAAGTTCCAGACCGCGCAGGAGCTCGACGATTTCGTCGTTTGGCTCGCTCAGCGCTCGGGCAAGCACATCTCGGTCGCGAGCCCGGTCCTGGACGCCACGACGCCGGACGGCTCCCGGCTCCAGGCGACGCTCGGAAAGCACATCACGAAGCACGGCAGCACGTTCACGGTCCGACGGTTCCGCGACAACCCGTTCACCCCGGTCGACCTGCTCAAGTTCCGGACGATGAGCCCGGAGATGATGGCCTACCTCTGGATCGCCATCGAGAACGGACAATCGATGATGGTCTGCGGGGGCACGGCGAGCGGCAAGACGACCACCCTGAACGCGACGCTCCTGTTCATCCCGCCCCAGATGAAGATCGTCTCGATCGAGGACACCCGGGAGCTCAACCTCCCGCACGAGAACTGGGTCCCGTCGCTCACGAAGGCCGGCTTCGGCGCGAAGAACCTCGTGAGCGGGAAGGCCGCGGGCGAGATCGACATGTTCGACCTCCTCGCCGCGGCGCTCCGCCAACGTCCGCAGTACCTGATGGTCGGAGAGGTGCGTGGGGCGGAGGCGTTCATCGTCTTCCAGGCGATGGCGACCGGGAAGACCTGCTACACGACGTTCCACGCGGAGAGCGTGAGCGCGATGGTGCACCGGATGGAGAACCCGCCGATCACGCTCCCCCGCTCGCTCGTCTCCGCGCTCAACCTCGTCCTCCTCCAGCGGCAGGTGAAGGTCGGCACGAAGATGACGCGCCGCGTCCAGTCGCTCACCGAGATCGTCGGTCTCGACCCCGAGACGAACGAGCTGATCACGAACTCGGTCTACTCCTGGAACCCGGCGGACGACACGTTCCTCTACTCGGGGCACTCGTACATCTACGAACGGGTCGCGCTGATGAAGAACCTCACGATGAAGGAGATGGAACGAGAGGTTCGAAACCGCGTCGAGATCCTCGACTTCATGATGGCGAAGGACGCGCAAGCGACGCGGCAGAAGCCGTACACCCACCGCGACGTGGGCCAGCTCGTCTCCTTCTACTACAAGGAGCCGCAGAAGGCGCTCCAAGAAGCGCGCGCGGAGCTCCAGCGCGTCAAGGCCGCGACGCCGGCGACCCCCCGCTCGTGAGCTAGGCGAGAGGGGCAGCCCTATCCGCCCGGACGCCTCCCCTCGAGCGGAGGCGCGAACGTGCCGCTCTTCGACGAGGTCTCCCTCGGCCGGGGCCGCTCGGTCCGCCTGTACTGCGAGGACGCCCTACCGGGGCTCGGGCGGCGCCTCGGACGCGCCCGGGCCGACGTGGTCGTCACGAGCCCCCCGTACAACCTCGGGGTCCCGTACTCGAGGTATCGGGACGACCGCCCCCGGGAGGAGTACCTTCGCTGGACGGGCCGCGTCCGGGACTCCGTTCGCGAGGTCCTCGCCGACCGGGGCTCTTTCTTTTTGAACATCGGGGGCCCCCCGTCCGACCCGTGGCTCCCGTGGGACGTCGCACGGGAGGTCGCCCAGGGGTTCGTCCTCCAGAACGTCCTCCACTGGGTGAAGTCGATCGCCATCGACCGAGTCTCCGCCGGTCGCGCCGCCGGCCTATCGAGCGACCTCGCGCTGGGCCACTATAAACCAGTCCGCTCGGCCCGGTACGTGCACGGTGCCCAGGAGTACGTCTTCCACTTCACGCGGCGCGGCGACGTCCCCCTCGACCGGCTCGCGGTGGGGGTCCCGTACGGCGACAAGTCGAACGTGACGCGGTGGCGGGCCGCCGGGGCGGCGGACCGGCGGTGCCGCGGCAACACCTGGTTCCTTCCCTACCCGACCATTCGCTTTCGGGCGCGCGACCGGCCCCACCCGGCTACGTTCCCGCCCGAGCTTCCTGAGTGGTGCGTCCGTCTCCACGGGCTCGAGCGCGCCCGTCTCGTGGTCGACCCGTTCGTCGGGATCGGGGCGAGCGCGGTCGCGGCGGCCCGGCTCGGGGTGTCCTTCGTCGGCTTCGACATAGACCGGGAGTACCTGCGGGTCGCGGCCCAACGGGTCCGCCGCGAGGTCACCGACCCGCGGGGGGGACGGCGGCGGACAGCTCCGAAGAGCCGGGCTCGGATTACTGAGTCTGTTCGGACGGCGGGGACTCCCCCGTAGCGGGGGGAGACCACTGACGCATCGGGGTCCGCTTCACTCCGGCGGCCGTGGCGAGGGCGTTCTTCGTGCCCGTCTTCGCGGCTTTGCCCGCGGCGACGACCGCGTCCCGGGCGGCGCCGGCCGCGCGGACGGTACCGGAGCCAATCGCGACGCCGGCGTCCGAGATGCGTTGCGGGATGCGGCGCATCTCCTCGTCCATCGTCTTGCCGAGGTGGGAAAGGTCGTCCTGGATCTCGAGGCCGAGGTACTTCGCTTCCTTAGCGGTCGCGGTCCCGAAGCGCTCGATCTTCCGGTCGAGGTCGGAGAACTCATGCGCGAAATCGCTTCCCAACCCGCCGGCCGCACGTCGCATCTCGGCGAGGTGCTCCCGGAACTTGGCCTGTTGGCGGAAGTCGGTCATGGTCGTTCGGTCGGTCAGCGTCGGGTCGGAAGATAAAGGTTGACGGGCATCCGCAACGCCGGTCAGCCGCCCATCCGGCGGTCGGACTTCCGTCGACGGCTCCGGGCGGCGGCCCTCGGAGGGGCGGGGGGGGCCAACGGGGCGGTGGTCGTGAGGCGGCGCTCGGTCTCTTCGCCATGCGCCCACCGCACGAGGAGCTCGACCCCGAGGTGCGCGGGGTCGGTCACGACCATCTCTCCGCGGAGGGTCCGCGCGATCGCCCGAGCGGCCGGTTCGTACTCCGGATGCTCGGACTTGAGGAGCAACACCGTGCTCTTCAGCGACACGACGGTCGAGAGCTCGCGGGCCCGCACGAGGGCGTGCTCCATGGCAACATCGAGCTGTCCGCTACGGACCCGCCCGTCCTCGTCCGTGTACGCCTCCGGTAGACCGTCCGTTAGGAGGTAGAGCTCCCGGCGAGTGGCCCGGGAGGCGCGCAGGAGCAAGTGCGCGGCCCGAAGGGCCTCCGCCGTGTTCGTGAACGCGCCGGCCCGGCACTCCCACAGCTCGACCAGGTCGAGGACCTGGACCTCGTTGTCGAAGGCGAGCACGTCGATCGTGGCATCGGAATACCGACGCCGGATGGCGACGTAGAGCGCGAGGAGGGCCTTCTTCGCCGCGTCGAGCTTCCCCTCCTCCGACATGCTGCCCGACCGGTCGAAGGCGAGCACGACGTGGACCCGCTCGCTCGTGACCTCCCGGAACACGTAGCTGGTCGATTCGTCGATGTGCTTCGAGCCGGTGAGACGGGCCGCTAGGAGCGAGCCCGGGACGTCCAGGTGAGCGATCTCCTCGGGACGTTGGAGCCGCGCCTTCTCGTAGACGCCCGTCGACCCCCCTCCCCGTAGCGACATCCGGATGTCGCCGGGGAGCCGCTGGCTCTCCTCTGCGAGCAAGAGCCGGGCGAACCGCTCGACGAGGCCGTAGGTGACGACCAGCTCCCCCCGGTGCTCGGCGACGAACCCCCGTTCCTTGAGCTCCCGTTCGACCCGGCGCTCCTCGGCGTGGCGGACCCGGGATTCGGCGTCCGCCTCGGCCCGGCGCTGGGCCTCGGCTCGCTCCTCCTCGAGACGACGGCGTTGGGCCTCCGCCTGGCGGCGTTTCTCCTCGGCCTCCTTCTCGATCCCGCGCTCGCGGGACTTGAGGGACCCCGTGACGTTGTTGGCGAGCTCCTGGCGCTCGCTGCCGGAGAGCTGCGCGAGGGCGTTCCCGAGCTCGGAGGGGCCGATCGACCGACCGTCCGCCGCGGCGGTGGCGAACAGCATCCGGCGGCCTTTGGAGGGGGTGGGACGCGCCGTGCGTTTTCGAGAGAAGAGCCCCCGTAGCCATGCGAAGAAGCGGGCGATCGCCGCCCCGATACGAGAGAGGATGCCCGGCGGTGGAGGAGGGCGGTTCCACGATGCGTCGGGCAGCAGGAGGGCGTTGCGGACGTCGTCTAGGAGGTCGGGAGACGGCAATCGGGACCAATCGGTAGCGCGGGCCGATCGGAGCCGCTCCTCGAGCTCGGCGATCTGCTCGGCGACCTCGGCATCGGTCCGGTGGCGGACCTCCTCGAGGGCGACGACCTGCTGGTCGTACTCCTCGACGATCCGCTCGATCCGTCGACGGCCCTGCCGGCGGAGGCGGTCGCGCAGCCGCTCGAGCCGCTCTCGGAGCTCGGCGTCCTCGCCCGAACGCTCGCGCAGGAGGCGGCGGGCCCCTTCGACCCCCTCCTCCGCGAGCGCGCGGACGAGGGCCGCGGAGTCGACCGCGTCGAGCAGATCGTCCGAGACGACGTCGTCGGCGTAGCCGGTGCAGTCGGGAAGGCGAAAGGCGTCGCTAGAGGGGGTCGTCGTCGCCTTCGTCCTCCTTGCAGGAGAAGAGCGAGAACTCCTCGAGGAGGCCGAAGACGTTCGCCGCAGCGTCGGCGGAGGAGACCGTCGGCCCGGGCCGTTCGCGCTCCTCGACGTACCGGACGAACGTACGGAACTTGGGGAAGATCTCCGGGTTCGTGGAGAGCTGCCCGCGGAGGCCCGCGTCGTCCTTGAGCCGCCGACCCTCGCCGACCAGCGCCTCGGCCTCGCCCCCGTTCTCCTTGAGCACTCCGCGGTAGAACCGGCACCAGTAGACCCCGGCGCTCCGCTTCAGGGACGCGGTGAGGTACTGGTCGACGAACTCCCCGACCCGGCGTTCGTTCTGTCGGAACGAGTCACCGCTGCGGGCGCGGATACGGCCGCGCATCGCGTGAAGAAGGCCGGCCTTCAGGTCGGCGCTCGAGGGAGGGATGCGCCCGGCGAGGGTCGCGATGGCGGCCGTGCGGGCCGCGACGTCGATGAGCGTTCGGTTCGAGCCGACCTCCCCGATGTCCGGGTTGTCCTCGCTCGTCTTGAGGCGCCATGCCTCGATGACGCGCACCCCGGCATCGACTAGGATCTCGGGCACGTACACCGAGGGGAGGTCGGTCCGGGCGAGGGTCACGATCTGTCGGTTGTCGGCATGGCGGGCGTTGTAGCCCACGTGCAGGCTCGTGAGACGGTCGGAGAGCGGGTCGTTGATGTTGTCGAGGTCGGAGAGGTTCGACGTGCTGACCGCGACGAACGAACCGGGGAAGCTCTCCCGAGACTTGGATGGGGTGACGGTCCCCTCCTGGAGGGCTTGCAAGAGGACGTTCTGGGTCCCGAGCGGCAGCTTTCCGATCTCGTCCACGAGCAGGAAGCCGCGGTTCGCCTGGAGGAGCTTTCCGGGCTCGAGGACGAGGGGGCTCATCGGGTCCCCGATCTCCTCGAGCTTGCGCAGATTGATGTTGCCCGTCATGTGGTCGGGGAACACCTCGGAGCTCCCCTGGAGCCGGGCGAAGCCGAACCCTTCGCGCAGGAGGATGAACTGGGCGGGGATCTTCGCCGGGTCGATCAAGCTGGGGTCGAAGCGGGCCGGGTCACCTCCCGCCGCGAACCGGCGGGTGCAGATCGGGCACGGAGGGAATCGGGCAGCGGCGGCGGGGTCGACGAGCGAGAGCGGATGGTCGAGGACCGGGCAGCCCTCCACGACCCACACGCCCTTGGGGAAGAGGTTCCAGAGCTCCTTCGCGAGGCTCGTCTTCCCCGCGCCGGACGGACCGAAGAAGAGGAGGTGGGCGCCCGAGACGATCGAGGTGACGACGTCCTCGTAGGTAGCGTCGGTGAGGACGGTGCGGGGGAAGAGCGCCCGGAGCGCTTCGGAGCGGTCGAGCCCCTTCTGGCGAAGGCCATCGATGGTGCGCAGGACCTCGTCGCGGAACCGTTCGGCCGGGCTCTCGACCGGAGCCCCGGCGTCCTTCAGGTCCGCGGCGGTCGCTCGGGTCCCCGGTAGTGCCGAAGTTCGTGGCGTGGCCGCCATGGCGCGCGAAGTCGGGGTCGAGTTAATTAGGTTGCCGAAACGCACGCTCTCCCCGCTCGGGCCGCGCTCCCCAGCGGTCGCGAGCGCGGGAACGGGCGCGGGTGCGACAGGGCGGCACTTTTAAGTAGCGTTCCCCGGTCCGCGCCCCCGCGAGCGATGGCCGAGAAGGAGTCCGGAGCGAAGAAGCCCGCCTTGGCCCGTACGGTCAAGGACAAATGGCGGTCGAAGCGCTGGTACAAGGTCCGCGCCCCCGGGCTCTTCCAGCACGTCGAGCTCGGCGAGACGGTCGCGACCGAGCCCGAGCAGCTCGTGGGCCGGACCCTCGAGGCCACGCTGCCCGAGCTCTCGGGCTCAGGGGACTCCGGCAAGGCCCACGTGAAGCTTCGCTTCCGCATCGAGAGGGTCTCGGGCGAAGGGATTGCCGAGGCGCGGTTCGTCGGCCATGACCTCACGAGCGATTACGTCCGGAGGCTGGCCCGTCGGAAGCGCTCGAAAATCGACCTCGCCCTCACCGTCACGACCAAGGACGGCGTTCAGATCGTCCTCAAGCCGGTCGCGGTCGGCGAGCAGCGCCTTCAGACCCGACTGCGCGCCGAGCTCCGCCACAAGATGGTCCAGGTTCTGCTCGAAGAGGCCCAGCTCCGCACCTCTCCCGAGTTCGTGCGGGAGATGATCCAGGGGGACCTTTCGAAGGTCCTCGCCCACGGTGTGAAGACCCTCTATCCGCTCAAGAAGATCGAAATCCGACGCTCGGAGGTCCTCGGCATGATCTCGGACGAGATCCCGGTACCAGAGCCGACCGCCATCCCCGAGCCGTCGACGCCTCCCGAAGAGGTCGCCGCTTCCGTGACCGACGCGGGCGAGGGACCGGCGGCATAGGCCCCAAGGGCGCGAGATGACGCGTCCGATTCCTGTCGGAGTGGCTCAGCCCGGTAGAGCACGGGACTCATAGCGGGACGCGTGCCGCGTCCCGGGAGATATCCTGGGGTCGGGGGTTCAAATCCCCCCTCCGACATCTTTCACCGATTTCTCGCCAAGAATTCGCGTCTTTTTCTCGCTCCTCCAGAAGATTTGAACCCTCGGGGGGTTCGAATCCCCCCTCCAACAGTTGAAACATCCAGGTGTGCCCGTTCCGGAAAAGGGTGGGTTTCCGGAGGAGATGCGCCAAGGTGCGGGAGCTGGTCGGCCCCGCGCGCTCCTTGCGGTCGTGTCATCGAGCGGGCGCGCCCCCGCGTCAAATTCTCGGTCGCCCGGGAATGTTCGTTTGGAGGAGAGGGGCGACTCCCCCCCTCCCTCGACCCGAAGGCTTGACAGTCGATGGAGACACCCGGCAAGTAACCGCGTCTGCTCTTTAATTCCGGGGAGACCGGGGGCTCAGGATGGCTCCCCTTCGTCGACCTCTCGTACGTTAGACTGACCTAAACCCGACGGGGTCGGGCCTCCGGGTTTGGAAATCCGTGCTCGACCTCGGTCAAACCATGGCCGGCTCCACAGGGCGAGGTACACGAGCGCGAGGAGAACGGGTACCTCCACCAGCGGACCGATCACGGAGGCGAACGCCTCCTGGGACGCGACTCCGAAGACGACTACCGCCACCGCGATTGCGAGCTCGAAGTCGTTGCTCGCAGCGGTGAACGCAACGGTTACCGACTTCTCGTAGCCGAAGGCGAGCCAGCGGCTCACGAGGAACGCGAGCAGCCACATCCCGAGGAAGTATGCGAGCAGCGGTGCGACCACGCGAAGGACCGTAAAGGGGAGTGTGGTAATCGAGAGACCCTGAATCGCGAACATCACTACCACCGTGAACAGGAGTCCCCAGAGTGTCAGGCGACCCACCGCCGGTGTGAACCGGTCGTCGTACCAGCGTTGCCCTCTCCACCGGGCGAGGCCGACCCGGCTGGCGATGGCCGCGCCGAGCGGAACACCCAGGAAGACGAGCACGCTGAGGGCGACGGTCCAGGCGTCCACCGAGATCGTCTGCGCGGACAGGTGAAGCCAAGCGGGCAGGATATCTAGGTAGAAGACGGCCAGGCCGGCGTAGGCAAGGATCTGGAACACGGCGTTGAGCGCGACCAGCACTGTGGCGTACTCAGGGTCCCCACCGGCGAGCTGGTTCCAGACCAGCACCATCGCGATGCACCGGGCCAATCCGACCAGGATCACTCCTGTCCGAAGCGCGGGAGCGTCCGGAAGGAACGTCCACGCGAGCCCGAACATCAACGCTGGACCGACGACCCAGTTCAGAACGAGAGAGAAGCCCGTTGCTCGCCAATCCCGAGCAACTTCTCTGACCCGCCCGTATCGCACACGGGCTAGGATCGGGTACATCATCAGCAGAAGACCGATGGCAATCGGTACTGAGACCGACTGGATCTGCCAGAGACCCAGCGCGGTGCCGATTCCCGGCCACACACGGCCCACTGTGAGGCCGACCGCCATGGCCGAAATGACCCACACGGGGAGGTACCGGTCCACGACGTCAAGCTGACGACTCGGGGGAGGGGTCGACGGAAGAGCCCCTTCCGGTGAAACAGTGGCCAAGCTCACCTCGCACCCTCGATGTCGACGCGACCCCGAACCATCGTTGGGGACGCGCGCCGAGAAAGTCTGAGCCGTGAGGGGCGACCGGCTCTTGCCATGGAACCGACCGTCGCGACGGTCCGTCGGCGGGCGCAGACTAGGGGTAGAGCCGCGCGAGATGACATTAGGCCGATCTCGCGGAAATGTCCTCGGCGACCCCTTTCCGGCGGCGGTCCGAGAGGGCGAGCTCGGTTCGGAGGCCCTTCACGGACCTCGCGAGCCGGTCGCGGACCTCTCGGAAGCCGTTGTCGTCCAGGAGCGCAGGGTCGGGGAGCGACCAGTCCCGCAACTCGAGGGTCTTGAGGCGTGCCGGACAGCTCGCGTCATCGAGGCACCCCATCGTTACCCGGACCCGGGCTTGAGTCATCATCTCGGGGGTCAACAACTGTGGCGGATGCGGCGGGAGGTCCAGCCCGAGTTCGCGGAGCATCGGGGCGGTCCGCGAGTTCACCGACGCCGCCGGACTCGTTCCGGCCGAGATTGCGGTCCACCCCTCGGGAGGGTTCGCGTTGAACATCGCCTCGGCCATCAACGAGCGGCCGGAGTTCCCGACGCAGATGAACAGAACGACCTTGGACGCCGTCACGGATGGGGGCCTCCAGGTTTCGTCGCGCGGACCTCTCCCGGCACAACTCCAATCTCATCTTGGGCGCGGAGAGACTCCGTCGGAGCGTCACCCCCGAGAATCGAGACTTGGATGGATTCGAATCCGGCCGTGATCAAGCGCTCCGTGACCTCGGCGCGTGTCAGCGCCCCCGAGGAACAGGAAGCCCATAGTTCCGAGTCGTTCCTCAACTCGTCGGAAATCGGGCGGGTGGCGAGAACGTCGGCGACCACGAGGCGTCCCCCCGATCTCAGGACCCGAAACGCTTCGCGGTAGACCTGACCCTTGTCCGGGACAAGGTTGATGACGCAGTTCGAAAGGACGACGTCGACCGAAGCGTCCGCCACCGGAAGGTGCTCGATTTCCCCAAGGCGGAACTGGACGTTGATCCGGCCGCTCGAACGCGCGAGGCCGCGGGCGCGAGAGATCATCTCGGGCGTCATGTCCACACCGATCACCTGACCGGACGGGCCGACCTTGCTCGCGGCTAGGAAGCAATCGACCCCCGCACCACTGCCGAGGTCGAGCACCACCTCCCCCGGCCGGAGCCCCGCGAGTTGCGAGGGATTCCCGCATCCTAGCCCGAGGTTCGACCCTTCGGGGAGGCTTGTCAGTTCAGCATCTGTGTAGCCCGCCGCACAACAACCCGTTTCGGCCCCGCGGGGGGATGGTTCGCAACAAGAACACCCGCCGGAATGCCCATTCTCCCCACAACCACCGATGTCGTGTCCGTCGGCGAGGCCGCCATATCGATTCCGAACCGAACGACTAATCGTCTCCTCGTCTCGCTCGGGTTCGCTCATGGCATCTCCGCGAAGACTCCCGGCTTCAGCTGGTAGTACATCCACTTCCCCCGTCGCCGGGCCGTCACGATGCCGGCAGCCGTGAGTACGGACATGTGGTGGCTAACCGTGGCGTGAGTGAGGCCAAGAGCGGCCTGGATCTCGCACGCACAGAGCTCTCCTTCTCGACGAAGAATCGCCACTGCCGTCAGCCGTTGCTCATCCGAGAGCGCCCGAGCGCGCGCGAGGGCCTTCGCGAAAGCGCTTCCCTTGGCGACCTGCTTGCCCATGCCCTGGTAGCGGGGGAGACAGCCCGCACCGTCCGAACCCGTGAGCCTTCCCAACCGGCCCACAAGGCCCGTCTCGGGCTTCGATGACGCCATCATGTCGATGCAGGTCAACACAGTATATGTAGATGTTCATCGACATATATGCCCGGGCTGGCCTGATTTTGGCCATCGGCGGGCCTGAATGTTTGGGGCCGAAGTGCGTGAAATCGGCCGCCGTGCTAATCCCCGCTCACGCCGAACAGCCGTTCACCGCGGAGTCGTCCCCGTTGAACTCGGCGAAGCCGTAGTCCTCGTAGAGGTCCGACTCGGTGACGGTCACGTGGTTCACGGGATCGTAAAAGACAACCACCCCGGTGGCCGAGTCGTAGGAAAGAATGATCGAGGGCCCAAGAAGTTTGTGGAGCTGGGAAAGCGTCGAAGAGGGGATGGAGGGGTTATCGGACTGACAGTTCGCCGGGGAGCCGCCGCCTCCGCCCGGCGGGGTCGGGCTCTGGAGCAAGGGGACGGCGTTGTGAGCGACCGGGTTAGCGGCAACGACCGCGGTGACGGCAATCAGGCTTAGAATCCCGGCCGCGGCCCGGTAGCTCGCGGGCCACCGAGGGGAGGCGCGGCCCGTGGGCCGATCGGCCCGGCCCTTCGAACGCGCCTCGGAGCGGCGGGGGACGGTGGCACTCACTCCCCGGCGCCGAAGCAGCAGGGCGAGGAGGTTGCCGAGCGCGAGCGCGACAAGAATCCCGAGGCTCGGGATGAAGAGAGGAAGGAACGCGGCCGAAATCCCGACGACTCCGGCAAAGAGGACCTGTTCATGGGCGGCCCCCGGAGCCGTTCGTGGTTCGACCACCATGAAGAGGGCGAAGAAGAGGGTCGCCGGGTCGACCGCCTGGAGCAACAGCACGTGAGGGTCTACGCTGGTTCCCGCCACCAGATGCTGCACGCCGGCGAGGAGCCCGTACGTCACCAAGAACACGGCGGGGAGCCGCCACTGACGCGGGGTTCGAGCCAGCAGCACGAGACCCAAAGCGATGATCGCGATCTCACCGTAGGGTCCGATTCCGACCCACCAGGCCGGTGCGAGTCCCAGGAAGAGCGTGCCAAACAGGACTCCTATGGCCGCGGGATTGAACCAGGGCCGGCCCCGGAAACGCAGGACGTGTCGGAACGCAACCGCGGCAAAGGCCACTGTCGCGACCAAGACCAGGCTCGCGGTGGGCGGGAAGATGAGGGCAATGAATAGACCCGTCGCGAGAGAGGAATCGGGGAAGCGAGGTCGATCGAACCGGACCGACTGGAATCCGAGGTCGACAATGCCCGCAATGACCGGGGTGACCACCAAGGAGGTCGCGCCGAGTCCCCCGAGGTAGTTCGACCCGTAGATGCCGAGGCCAATCAGCACCAACCAGAGGACGCGAACGGGGGGTAGAGCACGGCGGAGGACCGCTCTGAACCTCGGCACGGCGGAGGGTATCTCGACGATATTCCCCTCCGTGGCCACCTCCTCTCTCGACCCGAGAACTTGGCTTAAACCCTCCGTTCTGTCATTTTGGGGCGGTCGGTCGACCTATCGTTCCGACCACTCCCCCAACGGTAACGTGGGGGATTCGAACTATCCAGTCGTTCCCCCCTCCGACATTCTTATCCGGCTCGTCACCGGTAAACTGCGACGTCTGACCACTTGTGTATTATGGGCTTGAAACCGAAAATGCGGCGGGTGATAAACGAGGGTGGCTCTCGCCCTCGGCAGCGTTTATCCCGAAGGTCGTTGGCGCCTAGAGGCTGTTGAGTCTTCGGGGGCGCGAGTAGCCCGACGGGGGGGCCACCCGGGCCCGAAGACGCCGGCGATCTGGAGTAGTAGGTACGCGACCACGAACAGCACGATCGCGACCAGAAAGATGTCGATGTAACGGAAGTACGATGTAACAGCCGTCCAATTGGACCGAAGCACCATCCCAGCGTACACCAAGGCCAGCGTGAAGGGAATCGACCCGAGCAAGGTGTACACCCCGAAGCGGACCGGCGGCATCTTCGCTGTTCCCGCGGGGTAGGAGATGTAGGCACGCACCACGGGCACGAGGCGCGCGAGGGCGACCGTGAGCTCTCCTCTACGGGCGAAGAATCGGTCCATCCGTTCGAGATGGCGGGCTTTGAGCCGTAGATGCCCGATGCCGAAGCCCGTGATGCGCTCGCGCCACAAGCGACCCACCGCATAGGCGGCAAACGAACCCACCAGGCCGCCGGCCAAGGCGGCCACGAGCGACCCTCCGAGCGAGAACGTCCCTTCGGCCACTAGGAAGCCGGTGAACGGGAGGATGATCTCGGAGGGCACGGGAGGCAGTCCGAAGCTTTCGACCACCATGAGCGCGAAGAGACCCGGCAAGCCGATGGTCGTCAGGACGGTCGTGATGAACTCGGCCACGCTGCCGATGAGTGAGAACGTCACGATCGAGCTCCCTCGTCGCGATAGCTGGCTTGGCGGCGGTTGGCTTAAGCCCTCCATCTCGCCGCGCTAGGCCCGGGGGGCCTATCCGGGTCCTTCGGATCGGCTGAGATGTACGGCCCACCCGGTTTCCGTTCCTCTCCTGCACTCTCCTCGGTCGGCTATCGACCGCGCACGTCGCGCAAGATGCGTTCCAGGGGCTTGGATGTGCCCGTGAACGGTGGATCCAACGTCCCTCCTTTTTCGACCCCGTTATGCGAGCGCGCGGGATGGCGTGATTCGCTGGTGGAGCCCCGTGAGTCCTGCCACCGTCTGGGGGGGGCCAGGTCCCGCCGCCCGGCGGAAGACACGCCGAACGTGGTTCGTCGCGGGTTTCTTGGTAGCCGTAGTCGTCGTAGCGGCCGTCGTGGCCGCGCTCCCCCCGCGCGCTTCGTCGTCGGGGGGCAAGCTGGGGCCATACACGTTGAACTCCCTCGGAGGCCCCGAGAATTCGCTGTCGGTAGAACTCTCGTTCCCTCTCTGTACCAACGTGACCGTTCAATGGAACATCACGGCGGACCCTCAGTGGGAGGCGAGCGGCGAGGGCAACGTGACGTTCACGGTCTGGACACCCGCATCGGTCCAGAACTCCACCTGCCGGGGGACGCCCCCTGCCGAGAACCTCACCTGCCCTTCGCAGGGTTGCCCGGTGTACGTCGGTCAACCGGTGTGCATCGATACGGGCGCTGCCGGGACGTGCGCGTTCCAGGCTACCCAAACGAACTACACCTTCCTGCTCTACTCCCGCTTCGACCAGGGCGTGATCGGCATCCTCTCGTTCACCGCCAGTTACTCGTAGCTCGAAGACCCTCTATGGGACCACTTCGCCCCGAGGCACGCGAGTCGGCCTGAGCATCTCCGTCGAGTCGCCCGTGGTCCGAGAGGCGCACGGCGGGCCGAGACGAAGGCCGGTGACGGAGGGCACGGCTCAGAGCTTCTGCCGCAGCAGGGTTTATCGGGCTGGCAATAATCTCGACTCAGGGTGGGTGTCTGTGGCGGAACAAAAGGCGATCTTGCCTACGTGGGCGCGAATACTGGCCGTCATCGTCGGAGTACTCTTGCTAGCCGCGGCGGGTCTCGTGTTGCTCGAGCCCGTGTATGGACTCTTCTTGATGGTGGTCTTCCTCGGGATTGCGTTGGTCTTCCTCGGCATGGACCGGATCGTCGCGGGGATTACCGGCCACCCGTACTCCTGGATGACCATGACCCCCGTCGGACCGACCGGCCCGGCCGGTGGCCAACCGGGTGCGCCGCGCTCGCCTTCGTAAGCCACCCGCCTGGCGGTCCAAGATAGACCCCCACGACGGGGGCAGCCGACCTACGGCGTAGGGGGCCGCTCGGTCATCGTCCGACAGGGGAGGTTTCAGGCCCACGGTCTCGGGGCGGTCGGTCCTTCGGAACGGCGGGACGGACTATTCCCCGGAGGCTGACCCAGGGGGCTCGCGAGACAGTCCCTCACCCTTCTCCTCGACGAGCGTCTGTTTGAGGTGCTCGAACTCTGGTACGAGGTCCGGACGGAGAGCGGGCAGGTTCTGGCGTTCGAGGTCGTTGACGTAACGTCGGGTCTTCGCGTGGTCTCCCCGTCGCTCGGCCAACTGGGCGAGCCTTCAGGACGGTCGGGGGACGAAAGCGACGTGCGGCGGACCGGCGTTGGGGGCCTCGGTCACAACGTAGCTCGAGAAGGAGGGCCGAACGCCCCGGACGATGAGCCCAACGTCGTCTCGATGGAGCGCGAACTCGGCGTCGGCCAATCGGCGCACGCCAGCGGCGCACCCCAAGCCGGGCCCGAGTAGGCCGATCCCAAGGTTCCCGATGGCCCGTGTTCGTTTTGCGCCGTAGAAGAACATCTGCAACGCTTTGTCCACTCCGAGCAGCGTTTCGAAGACCTCGAAGGCGGTGACCTCGAGGAACGTCTTCTTGCGACCCCCTTGGACCACCCGCTCGGCCTCCTCCATCTTGGCAACGGCAACCTTCCTCTCCGTCGGAGTAGTCGCGTGTCGGTCCGGAAGCCCTCGGTGGCTGTTCAAGTTCACGACGTACGGCGGGCCTTCGTCCTCGCCGATGTAATCGATGACCCGAACCCGACTATCGAACCGCCGCCGGGTCACGAAGCGTGTGATCCGCCCCCGAAACCCGTGAGGGGAGTCACGAGACGGCAGTACGGCCATCATCCCCCGGGACTGATAGAGGAAGTTGAGGAACGTCGGGAAGAGGAGCAGGTCGAGGTCCTCCAACCCCACGGTCTCGTCCATCGCGAAGAGCGCCAGGCTGCCGCGTGCGAGCCCTCCCCCCAGAAGTCGGTCGAAATCGATGATGCCGGTAGAGTAGCGACCTTCCGGATCCGGTATCGGCTTCCAGCCGGAGGCTTTGTGAGCGGTCTTCGCAGGTCCGCGCATGGCAGAGGGATGGGCGAAAGGAGTTCTTAGAATGATGCCCGGGGAAGGGCGATTTTCTGACGGCAGAGCGGGTCCGTTTTTTGGTACGCCGTGGGCCTACGCTGGTACCCAAAGTGGGTTTTCCGGGCGCGCACGATGGAATAGCGGTCTTGGGATCGTTCCGGGGTATTGTCCCAATTACGGTCGAACGCCCCTTGCCGGGGCGACTCAGAATCGCTCCAGCCCAGAACGGAGGATACTATCGGCGGGTGAAATCGGACTGACTGAGAGTATTAACGGTCCCTCTTGCACCATTGCATCATCCTGCAAGTGAGCAACTGCGGGAGAACGGAATCAAACCTAGGAGTCGGGAAATGTCGGGAGCAACCGCGGCCACATCCGAAGCGAACCTGCACAAGAACCTCGGGCTGTCCTCGGATCGCCCGGAACCGTCTGAAGCTGCCCCAAGCGGTCTGTCCATGGTGGTCTTTTCCGGGGACCTCGACAAGGTCCTCGCGGCGATGATCATCGCGAACGGTGCCGCGGCGATGGACCTGCCGGTGAACATTTTCTTCACGTTCTGGGGACTCAACGTGCTCCGCCGCGGAGGGCCGGTGCGCGTCGAGGGGAAGAAGACGATGACCGAGGGGATGTTCGGTCGCATGATGCCCCGCGGACCGGACCACCTCCAGCTCTCGAAGATGAAGATGGGCGGGCTCGGGACCCGGATGATCAAGAAGGAGATGGGCAAGAAGCACGTCATGAGCCTACCGAACCTCATGAAGTCGGCCCAGGAGCAGGGCGTCCGCTTCATCGCCTGCACGATGTCGATGGACCTCATGGGGATCCACAAGGAAGAGCTCATCCCGGGGATCGAGTATGCCAACGTCGGCACTTTCATCGACGCGGCCGACCGAAGCCGGATGACGATGTTCATCTGAAGGCAGCGGGCACCCATGACCGGTCGACCACGGGCCTCGTTCACGGGGCTCGACCTCGAAGGGTTCGAGCTCGAGGCCGACATGATTCGCGTGCTCGCGAACCCCAAGCGGCTCATGATCGTGGACCTGCTGGGACGGGGCCCCAGCACGGTCACCGAGATCGCCGATTGGCTGAACCTCTCCCTGCCGAACGCCTCGCAGCATCTGCGCGTGATGAAGGACCGGGGCATCGTCTCGGCACGTCGTGACGGGCGCGAGGTCCGCTACGCTCTACGAAGCCCCGTGCTCTCGCAGAGTTGCCAGCTCGTCCGCCGAGCCCTGCTCGCGGAGGCCCGGTTCCGTACCGGGCGCTTGCCCCTGGAGAGAGAACCCGCAACCTCTTCGAACTTGCCGCGGACGCGCGAATCTCGGCGCGTCCGAGTCCATGTTCCGGTCACCCGTTGAACCAAGGTAGAGGAAAAAATGAACGTAGATGAGTTGAAGAGCCTCAAGGTAGACAAGGTCGTGGACGCCCGCGGAACCGCCTGCCCGGGCCCGCTCCTCGACGCCAAGCGGGCGATGGGGAGCATCCCGATGGCCGGGGTCATGGAAGTGATCTCGTCCGACATCGGCACAACGCAGGACATCCCACTCTGGGCTTCCAAGGTCGGGCACCAATACCTGGGCATGGTGACCGAGCCGGGGCTCTGGCGGCTGTACATAAAGCGCGGAAAGTGAGAGGCGCGGTGCCCGCATCCCCCGACCGCTCATCTCCGCCGAGGATCCTCGTGTTCTCGACGAACGCGATCTCGGACATGGCCATCGACCTCGCCGGGAGTTCCCACCTCGACTATTCGCCGACCGTCCAGGTGATCGCCATACCCTGCTCGAGCGGGATCAACCCGACCTGGATCACGCACGCCGTAGAGGCCGGGTTCGATGGGGTGTTCGTTGCGGCGGACGGAGGCGAGTGCGCCTACATACCGGACTGCACGGCCCGCACCGGGCGCCTGGTCGAGCAGGCCCAAAGCCTGCTCACGAAGAGCGGGTCCGATGCGCGCCGGGTCAAGATGGGGGCCCTGTGCTCGGTCTGCTCGGACGCGTTTGTCAACCACATGAAGCAGTTCGGTCGGGAGCTCGAGGAACTTCGGGCGACCGCTGCGGCGGCGTAGATGAGCGGCCCCGAAGCGTCCTCCGAATACGACGTGCTGGTCGTCGGGGCCGGAGTCGGCGGCATGGAGTCGGCCCTCTCCCTCGGCGACATGGGCTTCCGGGTCCTCCTCGTAGAACAGGAGGCCAGCGTCGGAGGACGCATGATCCTCCTCAGCAAGGTCTTCCCGACGCTCGACTGCGCCAGCTGCATCTCCACTCCCAAGATGGCGGGGGTCAACAACCACCCCAACATCCGGACCCTCGTCTACTCCGAGGTGGACGATATCACCCCGAAGGAAGGCGGAGGGTTCCTGGTCCATCTGACCCGAAAACCGACCTTCGTGGATGCGGCCAAGTGCACCGGGTGCGCGCTCTGCGAAGTCGCCTGCACGGTCGCGTTCCCCGACGAGTTCAACTACGACCTCGCCGCCCGACGCGCCGCCCACATCGCATTCCCTCAGGCGGTGCCCAAGAAGGCCGTAATCACGCGCCGCGGCACCTCCCCCTGCTCGTTCGCCTGCCCCGCCGGGGTGAAACCGCACGGCTACGTTTCGCTCGTCCGCGCCGGGAAGCACGACGCGGCATTCCGCCAACACCTCGAGGACGCCCCCCTCGTGGGGGTCCTCAGCCGGGCGTGCTACGCTCCGTGCGAGGAGCAGTGCTCGCGAGCGGCCCTCGAGGGAACGGTCTCGATCCGTGGGATCAAGCGGTTCATGGCGGACCGATACTACGGCGAGCACGCCGACCCGGAGTACGGCCCGACCTCGAAACGGAGCGGAAAGAAGGTCGCGATCGTCGGCTCCGGCCCGACCGGCCTCTCTGCCGCGTTCTTCCTGGCCCGCTCGGGCCACGACGTTACCGTGTTCGAGGGCGACAGCGAACCCGGCGGGATCATGCGCTGGGGAATCCCATCCTATCGACTCCCGAAGGACGTCCTCGCTCGGGACCTGAAGAACATCACCGCTCTGGGGGTCCGGGTCGAGACGAACCACCGCATCACGGCGCTCGCCCCCCTCAAGGAGGAGGGGTTCGACGCCGTCTTCCTCGCCACCGGGGACCGAGGCGGCCGCAAGCTCTCGGTTCCCGGAGAGGAGCTCGCCGGCGTGGTCGACTCGATGGATTTCCTCCACGCTACGAATGCGGGCCATCCGACGGACCTCCACGGAAATGCGGTGGTGGTGATCGGGGGCGGCAACGTGGCTATCGACTCGGCCCGGAGCGCGCTACGGCTCGGGGCGCGGTCGGTCAAGCTGTTCTGTCTCGAATCCTCCCCCGAGATGCCGGCTCATCGCTGGGAGGTCCAAGAGGCGGAGGATGAGGGGGTCGTAGTGACCACCTCGTGGGGCGTTCATGAGATCCACGGCGAGGAAGGGAAGGTCCGAAACATCGAGCTCGTTCGTTGCACTTCGGTCTTCGATTCGGAGCACCGTTTCCGACCAACGTTCGACGAGACGGTGAAGGAGACCGTACCCACCGACGTGGTGATCACCGCTATCGGGCTGATGGCGGACACCGCCCCCTTCGCGTCGCAGCTCGAACTGAACCGCGGCGGCACCGTTCGGGTCAACCCGGAGACGCTCCAGACCTCGGTACCGTACGTCTTCGCCGGCGGCGACGCGGTGACCGGACCCTCGATGATCGTCGCCGCGATCGGCCAGGGGAAGCGGGCGGCGTACTACATCGACCGCCAGTTGAGCGGACAGCCCCTCGAAGGGGTCCGGTTCGACGATCGGTTGCCGGTCTCCGACCGGGCGAAGGTGATCGCCCAGGCCCGCGACCATGTCACGCCCCGCGAACCGATGAAGCCGAAGCGTCGCACCATCGCCGAACGGGTCGCCTCGTTCGCGGAGTACGAGGACGGGCCGAGCGAGGCCGATGCTCGGTTCGGTGCCAACCGATGCCTCGACTGCGGCGTCTGCTGCGAGTGTCGGGAATGCGTAGCCGCGTGCCCCGCCTTCGCGATCGACCTCGACCAGCGGGCCCGCCATGAGACGGGGAGCGTCGGCTCGGTGGCGCTGGCGACGGGGTTCCATCCGTTCGACGCGCGTGAGAAACCCGCCTACGGATTCGGACGTTTTCCGAACGTGATCTCGGGCACCCAGATGGACCGTATCCTCGCGCCGACCCGACCGTTCAACGCCGTGGTGCGTCCCTCGGACGGAAAGGCCCCGGCCAACGTGGCGTTCGTCCTGTGCACCGGGTCGCGGGACGAGCAGGTGGGGAACCGACTCTGCTCGCGCGTCTGCTGCATGTACTCGATGAAGCAGGCCCAGCTGACCCTCGGGGCGCTTCCGGTCGCGGACGTGACGATCTACTACATCGACATCCGGGCCTTCGGGAAGGGGTACGAGGAGTTCTTCCAGCAAACCCGGTCGATGGGCCCCTCCTTCGTCAAGGGGAAGGTCTCTCGCATCGAGGGGGCCGACCACGATGACCTGATCGTGCACTACGAGGACATCGAAGGCGGAGGGGGCGTGAAGACCGCGCGGCACGACATGGTCGTGCTCGCGGTCGGCCTTCAGCCGAATCAGGGAGCGTTCCGCCTGTTCCCGGAGGGTACCCTCGCCCGGGACGAGTACTCCTACGTGAAGGAGACGGACGAGGAGCTCGAACCCGGTCGGACCAACATCCCGGGCGTCTTCGTGATCGGCTCCGCCGCCGCGGTGCGCGACATCCCCGACACAATTCTTCACTCGGAGGCCGCCTCGGCTCAGGTCGCGGCCTATCTGAAGCGACCGGGGGCGAAGACATGACGGAGGAGCCGCCGCGCCGCATCGGAGTGATGATCTGTCAGTGCGGCGGCAACATCAGTGACTACGTGGACACGGAGAAGGTCCGCGCTGAGGTGGCCAAGCAGGGGGACGTAGTCGCGACCCGGGTTGAGATGTTCGCCTGCTCCGATTCTGCCCAGGAATCGATGGTGCAGATGATCCGGGAGAAGAAGCTCGATGGGGTCGTCGTGTGCTCCTGCTCCCCGAAGCTCCACCTCTCCACGTTCCGAGCGATGACCCAGCGGGGAGGCCTTAACCCGTACGAGTACACCCAGGTCAACATCCGGGAGCAGTGCTCCTGGGCGCACACTCACGACAAGCCGGCCGCCACCGAGAAGGCGCTGCGCCTCGTGCGCGCCGGGGTCGCGAAGACCGCCCTGTCCACCCCGCTCGAGCGGATGCGGGTCGAGACGATCCCCCAGGTCCTCGTGATCGGGGCGGGGATCGCCGGACTGCGGGCGGCCCTGGCCCTATCCGACCTCGGGATCTCCGTGCACCTCATCGAGAAGGCCCCCGAGCCCGGCGGCCACGTCGCCCGGTGGGGCAGGGTTTTCCCGAACGACAAGGACGGCCGAGGACTCATCGATACCCTCGTTCGCGAGGTCCGGGCCCGCGAGAACATCGTCCTCTATCTCGGGACTGAACTCACCGAGATGAGCGGACGCATCGGCTCTTTCAGGGTCAAGGTCCGAACTCCGACCGCGGAGACGATCTCGTTGAACGTCGGGAGCATCGTGGTCGCGACCGGGTTCGAGACCTATGCTCCGAAGCCCGGAGAGCTCGGCTTCGGGTTGGAGGGTGTGGTCACGCTGCCGGAGCTCAAGGAACTCCTCGCGACGAACCCGAGCCGCCTCGAATACCATGGAAAGGCGGTCCGCTCGATCGCCTACGTCTATTGCGTCGGCTCGCGCGAGGAGGGGTCCGAGACGAACCTCCGCACCTACTGCTCGCGCTACTGCTGCAGCGCCACCTCGCACATCGCCACCGTCATCACCGGGATGGACCCCGGAATCCGCCAGTTCCACCTCTTCCGCGACATCCGAACGTACGGCAAGTACGAGGCGATCTACGAGCGGGCCCTACGGGGTGGCTCGGTCTTCCTCCGCTTCGGGGAGGAGGCACCGCCGTCGGTCACGTCCGAGAACGGCCAGCTGGTCGTGAAGGTCAAGGACCGATTGATGGCCGGCGAGGAGGTGGAGCTCCGTCCGGACCTCGTCGTCCTCGTCACGGGCATGGTCCCTCGGGAGGATGGAGAGGTCGCACGTGTCCTCAAGATCCCGATCGGCAAGGACGGATTCTTCCATGAAATCCACGTCAAACTGCGCCCCGTGGAGACGGTCGTCGACGGGGTCTTCATCGCCGGCGCCGCCCAGGGACCGAAGAACCTCGCGGAGAGCGTCACGAGCTCGATGGCCGCGGTCTCGAAGGCCGCCGCTCTCCTCTTGAAGGGATACGTCGACCTCGACCCGATGGTAGCGGAGGTCAACCCGGACCTCTGCGCGTGGTGCGACGCGTGCACCCTCGCATGCCCCTACGGGGCCGTGGAGAAGGTCGACCACGGTGGCACCGCGGTGGCGCGGATCAACGGCATCCTCTGCAAGGGGGAAGGTGCGTGCGTGCCGGTTTGCCCGAAGCAGGCGGTCTCGGTCAAGGGATACACGAACGACCAGGTGCGCTCGATGATCGACGCGCTTGTTCAGGAGGTCGCATGACGGGCACGTCCCGCCTCCGGGACCTCGGAGAGGTCCTGAGGGACGAGCTCGTCGAGCAGGACCGTATCGCGGAGGTGCTCCGCGCCGGCCCGAAGACGCTGCCCGAGATCGCCGAAGCGCTCGGTCGCCCGCCCCATGAGGTCACGAAGTGGGTGATGGCGATGCGCCGGTACGGACGGGTCCGAGACCTGCCCAAGTCCCGGACGGACGACTACTACCCGTACGAGCTCGTGGAGGAGCGCCGATGAGGGTGGACCCGCAGTTCCTGACCCGCGTCCGTCAGGGCGGGGAGTTCGATGCGAGCGTCTGCATGAACTGCGGCGTGTGCACCGCCCTCTGTCCGCTGGGGGTCGAACTGCTCCCCCGGCGACTCTTCCGGTACGTTCTGCTCGGCAACCCCGACGCCGTCCGTGAGCAGACGGAGACGATCTTCTCCTGCCTCCTCTGCCACATGTGCGAGTCGAACTGCCCGGCCGGGGTCCACATCACCGAGAACGTGCGAACGCTGCGGACCCATCTCAATCGCGAGCAGTACCACCTCGCGGAGGCCTGAGGTCGGAGGGACCATGTCGGTACCGATCGGAAGCACTCTCGGCATCCTCGGCGACAACCTCCGCAAGCGCGGGAGCGCCCTCCCCCTCTCGCGTCGTGTCGCGACCGCTTGGGCGAAGGGGCTCGACCTTCCACGGGGAGGCGAGACCGTGCTCTACACGGGCCAGATGTGGCAGATGGTCCCGGCGATCAACGCGATGAGCCGACAGCTCGGCAAGTACGAGGGGCGGGGAACGCGACTCTTCGGGTTCGCCCGCTCGATGAACAAGGTCGTCAACCTGACCCCGTTCCTCGCCCGGACCACTCCGAGCGAGCGAACGGCGTACAACGAGCGCCTGCGGAACATCGTCCGCCTCCTTCGGGCCGCCGGCGTCGAGTTCGGCTACCTCTACGAGAAGGACCTCTATCCGGGGACGTTGGCGTACGACGAAGGCCTTACTCAGGGGTTCGTCGCGCACGCCCGCCGCGTGGCGAGGACCCTTCGCGAGAGCGGGGCGAAGCGGTTGATCACCGTCGACCCCCACACGACCAACATCCTCCGCAGCGTCTACCCGAAGGTGGTAGACGGCTTCGACCTGAGCGTCCGTAGCTACCTCGAGGTCCTCGCGGATCGCACGCTCACGGCGACCGAACCGCTCCACGAGTCGGTCACGATGCACGATTCCTGCGTCTACGCGCGGTACGAGGGGGTCGTCGAGCAGCCCCGTCTCCTCCTGGCCCGCGGCGGGGTCGACATCGTCGAGCCCGAGCTTTCGGGTTCGATGACGTTCTGCTGTGGAGGCCCGCTCGAGACGCTCTTCCCGGGAAAGTCGACGGAGATCGCTCGCAAGCGGGTCGAACAACTCTCCGCGTGCCGCCCGAACCTCGTCACCGCCTGCCCGCTCTGCCTCGCGAACCTCCAGCGGGTCGCCCCGACGGGAGTGGAGGTCCGGGATATCTCGGACTATCTGGTCCGGGCGTACTGTCCGGTCGTGACCCCCGCTTAACGTGCTGCTCTAGGAAGAGCGCGTCGCATCGCGTAGCAGTTCCGCGGGGCACAGCCGACGTCACGGCCCGAGCTCGGGTCGATGTCTCAGCTTCGGGCTATCTTGGCGCGGTCGATCTCCGCCTTGATCCGGGACGCGGCCTCGTCGGGGGTCACGGTGACCGTTTCGCGTCGCCGCCCGGCCTTCTTGACCTCGCGGAGCCCGGCCACCGCGGTCGGGGAGCCCTTGAGCCCCAGGTACTGCGGGTCGCCGCAGAGCTCCTTCTCGTTCCAAACCTGCACCTTCGCGCTCTGGGCGAACGCCCACCGGTCGTAGTCGAGGAAGCGGGGCTCGTTGGAGCCGACGACCACGGAGATGACCGCGGGGACCGAGAGCTCCACGGTCTCCTTTCCGTCCTCGAGCACCCGCGTCGCGTGGACGGTCCCGTGCTTTCCTGGGACGAGACGCTCCACGTAGGTTGCCTGGGACGCGTTGAGCCATTCGGCGATGCTGGGGGGGACCTGGCTGGTCCCTCCATCCGAAGACTCCTCGCCGCAGAGGACCAGGTCGACCTTCCCGATCTTCCGGATCCCGGCCGCGAGCGTGTAGGAAGTGGCCAACGTATCGGCTCCGCCGAACGCTCGGTCGCTCAGCAGGATCGCCTCGTCCGCGCCGACGGCGAGGGCCACGCGCAGGTACGGCTCGAACGGAGGAGGGCCCATCGAGAGCACGGTCACCTTCCCGCCGTGGGCGTCGCGGAAGGCGAGCGCGGTCTCGAGGGCGTTCATGTCGGAGGAGTTGATCACCGACCGGGCCCCGGCCCGGTCGAGCATCTTGGTCGCGAGGTCGACCTTGACCTCCTCGGGACGGGGAACGACCTTCATGCAGACGACGATATGCATCGTCAGGCCCCCCCGAGCGACCGCAGCAGGGATTCGACGACGGGACCGAGGTCCCCCACGATCCCGAGGTCGGCGTGCTCGAAGATGGGAGCTTCGGGGTCCCGGTTCACCGCGACCACCGTCCCCGCTCCATCGATGCCGACCGTGAACTGCACCGCGCCGCTGACGCCGAGCACGAGGACCAGCTTCGGTCGGGTGATGACCCCGGTCTGGCCGATCATCCGGTCCCGGTCGACCCAACCCGCGTCCGTGGCCACGCGCGTCGCGCCGACCTCGCCTCCGAGGCGACGCGCGAGCTCCTCGATCCGACCGAAGTTCCCGCCCGTTCCCCGTCCCCCGACGACGATGACGTCGGCCCGGGTGAGGTCGATGGAGGAGCCTTTCGGTTCGAAGGAGACCCGGCGCGAGCCCACGTCCTCCTCCGAGAGGTCGACCTTCACGGTCTTCACGTCCCCGGTGGGAGACCCCTCGGGAGGCGCGAGGAAGACCCCGGGCCGGACCGTGACCATCTGGGGTCGCTTCTCGGGGCAGGTGATCCCGGCCTCGATCCCGCCGCCGAACCCCGGCACCCAGCCGACGAGTTGACGGCCTCCGTCGAGCTCGAGCGATGTGACGTGCGCGGTGAGGCCCGTGCGAAGCCGCACGGCCAGCCGTCCGGCCAGGTCCTGGCCGTTCCGCGTCGCGCCGAGGAGGAGGGTCGAGGGGTGGGCCTTCTGGATGGCCGTGCCGAGCGCCTTCGCGTAGGCCTTGCCATCGTGGACGGCGAGGAGCGGGTGGACCAGTTCGAGAACGTGGTCGGGACCGTATCGTTGGAGCTCGGAGGCCGCTCCGCCGTCGTTCCCGACGGTCACGGCCGTCACCTCGACGGAGAGCTGGCGCGAGAGCTCCTTCGCCTTGCCGAGGATCTCGAGGCTCACGGGGGTGAATGACGACCCGCGCCGCTCGGCGTAGACCCAGAGGCCGCCGTCGTCCGTGGCCGTCATGGCTTCAGGCCTTCACTCGCCCGGCGATGAGTTCGGCCACGTCCGTTACGGGGATCGCCTCGGACCCCCGCTCGGACTCGAAGACGCTGATGCAGTACGGACACGCGGTGGCGAGGAGCTCCGCACCGGTTCCCGCGGCTTCCTGGACGCGACGGGTCCCCGGCCGCTCAGCCGGAGGGGTCTCCATCCACATCCGTCCCCCGCCGCCTCCGCAGCAGAGCGCCTGGGCGCGGCTGTTCCCCATCTCGACCACCTTGAGTCCCGAGAGCTCGAGCAGCCGTCGGGGGGGCTCGTAGACGCCGTTGTGGCGGCCTAGGTAGCACGGGTCGTGGTAGGTGACGGTCCCCTTCTCGGACCCTTTGGTGAGCTTCCCGGAGTCGAGCAGCTGCTCGATGGCCTGCGTGTAGTGGACCACCTCCGGCCCTCCGTTCGCCGACTGGCCGGCCTTGAGCGCGTCGAAGGAGTGCGGCGAGATCGCGATCACCCGTTCGACCCCCCGCTTTCGGAAAGCCTCCGTGTTCCGCTGCTGGAGGTCCCGGAAAAGCCCGTCGTGTCCGACCGAGCGGGCCGCCTCCCCGCAGCAGACCTCCTCCGTGCCCATGACCTGGTATTCTACGCCGGCGAGGTTGAGGAGGGCGGCGACCGATCGGGCGATGCGTTGCGCCCGGGGGTCGTAGGAGGCCGCGCAGCCGACAAAGAGGAGCGTGGAGCCCTTCCCGGGAACCTTCACGTCCTGCATCCAAGAGGCGCGCTGCTTCGGCGGGAGATGGAAGGTGTTGCCGTCGGAGTACATCCCCCACAGGAGCGTCGGTAGCCCTTTCGGCACGTTCCGGGTGCGCCACTCGCGCCCCCGGAGGGTCCGGACGAGACCTACAATGTCCACGCCGCGCGGGCAGGACGCGTTGCACTCCGCGCACGTCATGCACTTCCAGAGGAACGCGTCGGTTTCGCCGAACTGGGCCTCGCGGACCAGTTGGCGCACCCGCAGCGGGGTGTTCTCCGCCAGGGGGCACGCCGCGGTGCACGTGCCGCACTGGAAGCATAGGTTCGCGTTGGTCGTGGCCGCGAGGGCCTCCCAGGCCTCGTCGTCGAATCGGACCGGGGCGGGGTTCTCGGAGCGTTGGGCCATGGCGACCACCTTAGCTCGCCCCCGCAACCGGCGCCGCCGGCGGCGACGTGACGTTCTCCCGTGAGGCGTTGTAGCGGTCGAGGACCTTCGCCATCTCGCGAACCTTGCGGGCGAACTCCTTGCCCTCGGCGGCGGAGATCCACTCGAGCTGGAATCGCTCGGGGGTGATCCCCTTGCGCTCCAGCATTCGACTCCAGGTCTTGAATCGCTTCTCCGTCCAGGAGTTGGCGTTGATGTAGTGGCAGTCGCCCGGATGGCAGCCGGTCAGCAGGACCGCGCCGGCGCCCTTCTCGAACGCGTGCTTGACGAAATCCTCCGAGACGCGACCCGAGCACATCGTGCGCACGGTGCGCGCGACGGCCGGGTATTGGATCTTCTCGATGCCGGCCTGGTCCGCCCCGGCGTAGCTGCACCAGTTGCACGCGAAGACGATCACCTTGTGCTGGGGGTCGTCCTCGAGGGCGGCGTCGATCTGGGCCAGGACCTGGTCGTCGGTGAACCCGGGGTTCGTGATGGCGTCGCGGTAGCAGTCGGCGCCGCAGGTCCCGCACCCCATGCACGCCGCTCCGACCACGCGGACCTTCTTCTTGCCGTCCACGACGATCGGTTCGATGGCCCCGTACGGGCAGACGGGCACGCAGCGACCGCAGCCATTGCACCGCTCGAAGTCAACGAGCGCGACCAGCGGTTCCTTTTCGATGATCTCGTGAGAGAGGAGCCCGCTCGCCTTCGCTGCCGTTGCCAGGCCCTGCGCGATCGCCTCGGTGACGTCCTTCGGTCCCTGGGCGCTGCCGCACAGGAAGATCCCCGCGCTGGCCGCCTCGACCGGTCCGAGCTTCGGGTGGCGTTCGAGGAGGAACCCGGCCGAATCCCGCGAGACCTTGAGCATCTGGGAGAGCTCCGGCTCGGTCGGCTCGATCGCGCTCATCAGGACCAGTAGGTCGGTGGGCAGTTCCACGTCCCGTCCCAGGAGCTCGTCCCGGAAGACCACGCATCCGTCCCGGATTTGGAGCGCCTTCTCGGGGGTTGTGTCGGGGTACTGGAAGAACGCAACCCCGGCTGCCGCGGCCTCGCGGTAGAGGTCCTCGGCACCGCGCGCGTAGGCGCGCATGTCGCGATAGAGAACACGAACTTTCTTTCCCATCCGTCGGAGGCGAAGGGCCTGACCGACCATCGAGCCGCAGCAGTATCGGGAACACTCGAGTTTCCCGTTCCTCGAACCGACACAGCCCACGAACGTGACCCGCTCCCCGGGCACCTGGCCCTCGCGGATCATCTCGTGCAGCCGCTCGTTGGTGATGCTGAGCGGTGCCTTCGCGCTCGAGAGCGGGCCCTCGGTCGCCGCCTCAGTGGAGGTCTTGCCTCCCGTCGCAAGGATCACCGTTCCGACGTCGATGACCTCCCCGGTGGAGAGATGGGCTCGGAACTCGCCGACGTGGCCCTCGATTTGGGCGACCACGGAGGAGAGGTGCACCCGCGCTCCGGACGACTCCACCTCATGGACCATCGCCTCGAGCAGCGGGCCGGCCTCGACCCCGGACGGGTCGATGTACGACATGAAGCGCAACGCTCCGCCGAGGCGGTCGCTCTTCTCGACGAGATGGACCTCGTAGCCCATCCGGGCCAGGCTGGAGGCCGAGGACATCCCCGCGGGCCCGCCGCCGATCACGAGGGCCGCGCGCACGACCTTCTGCTCGAGAGGGATCAGCGGCTTGAGCCGAACGGCCTTCTCGACGCCCATCCGGACGAAATCTTCGGCCTTGGTCGTGGCCTGCTCCTTCTCGTTCTTGTGGACCCAGGAGTCGAGGTTCCGGACGTTGGCCATTTCGAGGAGATACGGATTCAGGCCCGCGCGTAGGCAGACCCGCTTGAACGTTCCCTCGTGGGTCTTGGGCGAGCAGGCGGCCACCACGAGGCGGTTGAGCTGGAGGTCGACGATCTTCTTCGCCATGTCCGCCTGGGTGTTCGCGGCGCAGGCGAACCGGACTTCCTCGGCGTGCACGACGTGTGGCAGCGACGCCGCGTACTGCGCCGTCCTCGGTACGTCCACGGTGCCGGCAATGTTGCTCCCGCAGTCGCAGAGGAAGACCCCCACGCGGGCCTCGCCGTCGGTCGGGAGCGGCGCGCCGATCTCCGGCTTCGCCCAGGCACGCTCGTTCGCCCGTTCCATCGACCGCGCCGCCGCTGCCCCGCCTTCGACGACGCTGTCGGGGATGTCCTTCGGTCCGGCGGCGCTGCCGGCCACGAAGACGCCGGGAGGCGCGCCCTCCTCGGTCATGAAGCCGTCCGTCCCGGTCCTTAGGCCTAGGACCTGGGCTAGCTCGAACAGTCCTTTCGGGGGCTTCGCGCCCGTCGCGAGCACGATGAGGTCGGCGCCGACCTCTTGAAAGTCACCGGTGACGGTGTCCGCGACGCGGACCTTGAGCTCCTCACCATCGAACCGGACGCGGGACGGCCGTCCGTGGACGAAGTGGACCCCCAGGTCCTTGGCGCGCTGGTAGAAGCCGTCGAATCCCTTGCCGTAGCTGCGGATGTCCATGTAGAGAATCGTCACGTCCTCGACGCCGTGGTCCCGCGCCTGGACGGCCTCCTTGATGGAGTACATGCAGCAGAATCGGGAACACTGCGGGATGTTCCGGACGTCCCGGGACCCCGCGCACAGGACGAAGACCACGCGTTTGGCGTGCCGTCCGTCGGACGGGCAGATGATCTCCCCACCGCTCGGACCCGCCGAGGAGAGGAGCCGCTCGAGCTCCATCGAGGTGAGGATGTCCGGGTGCGTTCCGTACCCGTACTCGGGTAGGAGATGGGGGTCGAGGAGCTCGAACCCGGCCGATACGATGACCGACGAGACCTCACGCTTCAGCTCTACCCCGAGCGGGCGGTCGTAGCCGATCGCCTTCGGCCCACAGGCATCGTAGCACCGGGTGCACGGGAGGAGGATCGGATAATCGTTGACGCACTGCTCGACGTCCAAGAAGTACGGCCCGGGGACCGCCTGAGGGAACGGGGTGTAGATCGCCTTCCTCGAGGCCAACCCCTGGTCGAAGGCGTTGGGGAGCACGACCGGACAGGCCTGGACGCAAAGGTCGCAGCGGGTGCACGCGCTGCTGACGAGGTTCCCCTTCTGACGGATCGTGACCTCGTACCCTTCCCCCTTCTTCTCGAGGCCCACGACGTCCGCGTCGGTGATGATCTCGACGTTACCGTTCTCCGCGACCTCGCTCAGCTTCGGGGCCTCGATGCAGATGCTGCAGTCGAGCGTCGGGAAGTTCTTGTCGAGCCCCGCCATGACACCACCGAGAGAGTGGGTCTTTTCGACGAGCACCACTCGGCAGCCCGCTTCGGCCAGGTCGAGCGTCGCCTGGACGCCGGCGATGCCGCCGCCGATCACCATGACGGGAGCCGAGCTCACAGCCGCGCCCCCGCGTCGAAGGCCTTCATGTTCAGTTCCCGGGTCGACGCTTTGACCGTTTCCCGAAGCGCGGCCTCCATCGCCTCTCGCGGAACGATCTGGGAAGCATTCGTGAACGCGCCGAGCATCACCACGTTCGCGACGATGCGCCGTCCCAGGCCATCCGCGGTCCGGGTGAACGGAAGTTGGTGCGCTTTCTGAGCGACGTCATCGTCCAGGTGGACCAGGTCCACGTCGCTGAGGACGAGCGACGCCGCCCTCGCTTGGTCCATGTGCTTGGTCGCCGCCTCCTGCGAGAGCAGCACCAGGACGTCGGGGTGCGTGACCATCGGAGTATCGATCTCGGCGTCGCCCACGACCACGTCGGCCTCGCAGGAACCCCCGCGCGACTCGGGCCCGTAGCTCTGGGTCATCGTGGCGTGCATCGGGGTGTGGACCGACACCGCCCGACCGAGAATGAACGCGGAGAGGATTACTCCCTGACCGCCGAACCCGGCGAACCGGACCTCCTTCCTCATGATTTCGACCCCCTCGCCTTCGCGACCACCCGCACGTACCGCTCGCGGAAGGTCTCCCGCTCTCGGTCGACGAACGTGCCGACGACTATCGGCTTTCCGAGCTCGATATCGGTCTTCGTGATCTCGGTGCTCTCGACGCGGGACTTCAGGACCTCGAGCGCCTGGTAGTATTCCATCTCCTCGACGCCGCTGCCGATCTTGTTGGTCTTTCCGAAGCTCACCGGGCAGGGAGTGAGGATCTCGACGAACCGAAACCCGTGGCGGTTGACGACGTCTGCGAAGGTGTTCCGAAGCCTCCGCACGTCCAGCGTGGTCCAGCGGGCGACGTAGGTCGCCCCGGTCGCCCATGCGAGGTTCGGGAGGTTGAAGGGAAACTCCGGGTTGCCGTACGGGGTGGTGGTCGAGAGGGCCCCCGCTGGGGTCGTCGGACCGCCCTGGCCGCCGGTCATGCCGTAGTTGAAGTTGTTGATGCAGACGACGAGGATGTCCATGTTCCGCCTCGCCGCGTGAATGAAATGGTTACCGCCGATGGCGAAGAGGTCCCCGTCGCCGGCGAACGCGACCACGTTCAAGCTGGGGTTACAGAGCTTCAATCCGGTGGCGAACGGTATCGTTCGGCCGTGGGTCGTGTGGTAGGCGTCGGTCTTGGCGTAGAAGACGATCCGAGAGGAGCAGCCGATCCCTCCCACGATCACCCGCTTCTCCTTCGGGACCCCCGCTTGCTCGAAGCCGTAGATGAGCGCCCCCACGGCCGTTCCGATGCCGCAGCCCGGGCACCAGATCGTGGGCAGGTCCGCGCTCCGGAGCAGATGGTCGTACGGGTGGAGCTCCGGGGGGAGCGCGACCTCGGCGTTCGCCGTCATGGCTTCGCCCTCCGCGGGGACATGCACGCCTCCAAGATCGTCTCCGGCGAGATGACCTGTCCACCGGGATTGCCGACGTGGACCACCTCGGCGTAGGGCCCGGCGATCCTTCGTACTTCGAGCACTACCTGGCCCAGGTTGATCTCCGCCACGACGATCTTCGTGACGTTCTTGAGCGAACGGAGCTGTTCCGCAGGGAAGGGCCAGACGGAGATCGGCCGGAACAGGCCGAGGGCGAGACCCTTCTCCCGGCCGAGGTCCACCGCTCGGCGGGCCGATCGCGCGGTGATCCCGTAGGCGACCACGAGGGTCGTCGCGTCCTCCGTCTTGTAGAGGCCGAGCCGTTCGTAGACGTCTCGGTTCTTCAGAATCTTGTCTCGCAGTCGGGGCACGAGAACCTTCTGGGCAGCGTACGTGGTGACGGGCCGCCCGTCCTCGTCGTGCGTGAGCCCGGTGAACAGGACCGAGTATCCCTCCCCGGCGAGCGCCATGGGGGGCACCAGGTCCGGCCCGGGCCGGTAGGTATGGTACTCCTCCGGGGGGACAGTAGCTCTCGGTCGGGCGACCAGCGGGATCTCTCCGGGAGGAGGGATGACGACCCGCTCGTGCATGTGACCCACGACCTCGTCCATCATCAGGAGGACCGGGGTCCTCAGCCGCTCCGCCACGTTGAACGCGTGAATGGTGAGGTTGAACGCCTCTTGGGGAGACTGGGGAGAGAGTGAGATCGATGTGAAGTCGCCGTGCGGGCCGAAACGGGCCTGCATCATGTCCTGCTGGCCCACGGTGGTGGGGAGACCGGTGCTCGGTCCGCCACGTTGGACGTCCACCACCACCGTGGGCACCTCCATCATGTAGGCCAGACCGAGGTTCTCCATCATCAGGGAGAATCCCGGGCCGGAGGTCGCGGTCATGCTCTTGGCGCCCGTCACGCTCGCACCCAGGATCGCGATCATGGAGGCGATCTCGTCCTCCATCTGGATGTACTGGCCCCCGACTTCCGGGAGCCGTTCCGCGAGCCGCTCCGCGATCTCGGTGGCGGGGGTGATAGGGTAGCCGGCGAAGAATCGGCAGCCGGCATAGAGCGCACCCTCGGCGCAGGCGTGGTCCCCGGAGAGGAACTGCGTGCCGGTACGGGGGCGGTCCCACACGGGGGAAAGGATCAGATTCGGGGGCTCGGTCACGCTCCGGGCTTCGCTCATGGTGAGTCCTCCACCACGTAGATCGCATAGTCCGGGCAAACGTGCTCACAGAACCGACAGGCGATGCAGTCGCCCTCCTTCCCGGTCTTCACGCGGGCGGGTCGGTACCCCCGGGGGGTGTAGTGGTCGGAGATCTCCAGCACCTCCTCCGGGCAGAACTGGACACAGAAATTGCACTCCTTGCACCGGAGCTCGATGACGTGGACCGTCCCGTGGTGACGGGTGGGCTTATCGATAGGAGCGCGCGACCCATGCGATGTTTGGAGGCTATTCGCGATAGCCATGTTCACGACTCAGCGCGGGTGCGGTCGGTACAACGGGGGGCCAAGGCCATCCCGGGCGTCGTTACCACGATAAGCACAGGTTGGTACGGAACGCATGAGCGCGTAGTCAAGCTATATTGACGCACGGGAACCGCTTAATCCTTCGGAATCAGGACCCGAGGGCAGTTCAAGGGCTCCGGAGCGCGGTACGTTCGAGTGAGTTCGTAGGGGAGAAATCGCCATGATGGATGAAAGAGGAGGTCCCGAAGAGGACCAGCCGCCGCTGGCCAGCTCGACCTCTCCTACTCCCAAGACCGCCGAAACCTTCGACCGACACTACGCCAACCGCGTCATGCTACTCCTGGCCGGGGTCGTCCTCGTGGTCCTCTACATCGAGGGGATGCTCCTACCGTCCCTGAACACGATTCAGTTGGACTTCCACGTCGACGCCGCCCAGGTCACGTTGATCCTATCGGCCTACGCCGCCACGGGCGTAGCGCTCAGCCCGGTGGTCGGCAAGCTCGGGGACATCTACGGGAAGCGGAAGGTCATGATCGTGGTCATGTTCACCTACGCGGCGTCCGTCTCCGTCACCGGCTTCTCGCCCAACTTCGCTTTCATGGTAGGGGCGCGGACCATCCAGGGCGTCGGCCTGACGATCATGCCGCTCGGGATGTCGCTCATGCGGGAGGAGTTCCCCCGCGAGATGGTCCCCCGGGCCCAAGGACTCCTGAGCGCTATGTTCGGTATCGGCTTCGCGATCAGCCTTCCGCTCGGGTCGTGGGTCTCCCAGGATTACGGGTGGCGAACGACCTACCACTCGGCGGTGCCGTTCGTGATCCTCATGGCTGTCTTGGTCTTCCTCCTGGTCAAGGAGTCCCCGTACCGCCGACCCGACACGCGCGTCGACTATCTCGGGGCGGTATTTCTGGGCCTCAGCCTAGCGGGCATCGTGATCGCCCTTTCCCAGGGAGAGGCGTGGGGATGGACCTCGCTGATGACCTTGGGCTTCGCCGTGTTCGGGGTGCTCATGGTCGTCCCGTTCGTGGTGGTCGAGAGGAGGTTGACCGTTCAGAAGCGCGAACCCATCGTCGACCAGCACCTGCTCCGAGAGAGGAACGTGGCGGTCACGAACATCGTCCTGACCGTCGCCGGTCTCGGGATGTACCTGGCGATGTTCAGTCTGATCTACCAGTTCGAGTACCCAATCGCCTCTGGGGGATACAATGCCTCGTGCACCTCGCTCCTGAACTGCAACTTTCAGATCCTCAACGCCGGTATCGATATCCTTCCGTTGGCCGTTGGGATGACCTGCTTCGCCCTGTTCACTAGCTTCGTGGTCTCCCGAGTAGGCATCAAGCCGCTCGCCCTCGCCGGTGGTCTCATCACGGCCCTAGGTTTCGTCTTGGAGGCCTACGCCCGTACGCTGGGGGTCGCTCTGGGCATCGAGGTGCTCGTCGGGGCCGGAATGGGCCTTCTCAACGCCTCGATCATCAACCTCCTGATCCTGACCGTGGACCCCAAGGACATGGGCCAGGCCACGGCGATGAACAACGTGTTCCGCAACGTGGGAGGCAGCGTGGGCGCTCCCGTCGCCGGTTCGTTCCTCTCCACGTACCTTCTGACCACGGGACCCTTCGCCGGGGTTTTCCCGGCTCACATGGCGTTCCAGTCCGTCTACTTCCTCGCCGCAGGGATCACTGTGGCCGGGACCGTGACCGTCCTATTCGCTCAGGAAGTTCTCGGGGTCCGTCGGCACGCGAAGTTTGCCCATCACCCAATGCTACCGCGCAGGGCCTGGAGGGGCCGCGATGCGCCCGCACCGGCGGACCCGACCCCGGCGCCTCTGCTCAGTCGTGGGCCTTGAAGAACTCGACGAGCGTCCGCATGAAGGCCGCGCGCTCCTCCCAAAAGGGCACGTGGGAGCTCTCCTCGAAGACCATCTGACGCGCCCCGGGAATGTGGTCGCGGATCTGGCGCGCGACGTTGGGCGTGACCTCGTCGTATCGGCCGCCGGTGACCAAGGTGGGCACGTGGATTGTGGAGAGGCGGGGTGTGAGGTCGATGTCCTTGATCGTTCCCGTGATCGTGAACTCGTTCGGCCCGTTCATCCGCTCGTAGACGTCGGGGTTGGTCTCGGCGAGCGCGCGGGTAAGCTCCGGCGGGAACACCGGCAGTCGGCAGAGATGACGGTGATAGAACTCGTCCACGGCCTGGAGGTATTCCGGGTGATGGAACTCGCCGAGGCGGCCGTACTTCTCAATGACCGCGCGGGTCCCCTCGGGGAGCTCCCCGATCAACCGCCACATCTCGGCAGTGGTGAACGGGACGTCAGCGAGGCCACCGATCGTCACGAGGGTCTTGAGGTGGTCTTGATGTTGGATCGCGTACGCGAGCGCGAGGAGCCCTCCGTAGCTCGAGCCCACGAGGTGGACCCGGCCGAGGTCGAGCGCTCGGCGCACTCCCTCGACCTCCTGGACGTTATGCTCGAGCGTGTAGACCGAGGGGTCGGGGGACCGCTCGGACTTCCCGCATCCGACCTGGTCCATGAACACCACGCGATAACCGTGGTCCGTCAGGTCGGCGAGAGGGACGAGGTACTCGTGGTGCGCCCCCGGCCCTCCGTGGAGGGCGAGCACCGTGCTCGTGTAGGAAGCGGGTTCGAACGTTCGATAGTAGACCCGAAAGCCTGCCGACGCCACGAAGCCCTCGTATTCGCGAACGGTCACGCCCCCGGGAAACGCCCTCGAAGAAAAGGTCATGCCGAGGTGAGAGAAGACGCGAGCTTCGGCGTGTCCGGGAGGCCGGACGGCCTTCCCCCGGCGGGGCTGGCGCGCGAACAGTTCATCATCGAGGGGTCCTCTCGCTCCTCGTCCATGAAGGCGATTCAGGACTACTATCCGGACGAGCTGGCCCACTGCCTCGGTTGCGGACGGCTGAACGAGCACGGGCACCACCTGCGAACCTTCTGGGACGGCGAGACGAGCGAAACTCGGTTCACCCCGCAGCCGTTCCATACGGCCCTCCCCGGGTTCGTGAACGGGGGGTTGCTCGCGTCCCTCATCGACTGTCACGCGACGGGAACGGCCGCGGCCGCCGCGTACCACGCCGAGGGACGGGAGATGGACACCTTGCCGGCCCATCGGTTCGTCACCGCCTCGCTCCGGGTCGACTACCTTCGACCGACGCCGCTGGGCCCGGAGCTTCTCCTACGCGGCCACGTCCGCTCGATCTCGGGACGAAAGGTCGTGGTCGAGGTCACCGTCTCCGTCGGAGGAGAGACCACCGTACGGGGCGAGGTCATCGCGGTCGAGATGCCCGATTCGATGCGGCCACGGCCGACGAGCACCTCCTCGTGACCGGGATGGGCCGGGATAGGCAGCGATGAAGTACGCGGGGACGATACGCGTTCCATGAAGCCCCGTCGGCTGGGCCGTGATGGGCCCCTCGTCTCGGCGATCGGTCTCGGGTGCATGGGCATGTCGCAGTCGTACGGGCGACCCGACGAGGCGGAGGCGGTCGCAACCCTCCATCGGGCCCTCGACCTCGGTATCACCTTCCTCGACACCGCCGACGTCTACGGCCCGTTCACGAACGAGGAGCTCGTGGGACGCGCCATCCGAGAACGGCGGGACGAGGTCTTCCTGGCGACCAAGTGCGGGCTGCTGTCCGACACGAGCGGCGGTCCGATGGGCGTGGACGGAAGCCCGGACCACATCCGCGCGGCGTGCCACGCGAGCTTGCGCCGTCTCGGCGTTCAAACCATCGACCTCTACTACCTGCACCGGGTCGACCCCCGCACTCCGATAGAGGAGAGCGTCCGGGCCATGGCGGGCCTGGTCGACGAGGGCAAGGTGCGCTATCTCGGGCTCTCCGAGGTCTCCCCACGGACGCTCCGGCGAGCCCACGCGGTCCACCCCATCACCGCGGTGCAGAGCGAGTACTCTCTGTGGACCCGAGAGCCCGAGGCCGGCGTGCTCCCCGCGTGCCGCGAGCTCGGCGTCGGCTTCGTGCCGTTCAGCCCGCTCGGCCGCGGCTTCTTTTCCGGTACGGTTCGCACCCTTGAGGGACTTCCGGCCAACGACTTCCGTCGTCGGCTCCCCCGCTTCCAAGAGGGGAACCTCGGCGAGAACCTGGGACTGGTCGACCGCCTCGGAACGATCGCCCGTGAGAAAGGCTGCACACCCGCCCAGCTCGCCCTCGCCTGGCTCCTCGCCCAAGGGGACGACATCGTGCCGATCCCGGGCACCAAGCGCCGGAAGTTCCTCGAAGAGAACGCGGCGGCCACAGAGGTCTCGCTTTCGGCATCGGACCTCGAGCGCATCGGAGCCGCCATCCCGAAAGGTTCGGTGGCTGGGGACCGCTATTCCCCCGAGAGCTTCGCGCTCATCGAACGGTAGCGCCCGAAACGGGGCCGAGCAGGACCTCGAACCGCGGGTTCAAGTGGGAGGAGGGATGTTCCACCACGATGGCCGCCCGCTTCTGTTCCCACTGCGGTAGCCCCCTCGTTGCGAACAGCAGCTTCTGTGCGTCGTGCGGAGCACCGGTCGGCGGCATTCCACCGCCACCGGCTCCGCCGGGAACTCCCCCTCCGCTGACCTTCCCCGCCCCGCCGCCCTACGCCCCCTACCCCCCGTACGCGTCGGCCTATCCGGCCGCGGGCGGAGGCCCTCCGCCCTTTGGCGAAGCAGACCGGAATGCGCTATCCCATGTGAGCCTCGCGGCCATTTTGGGGTTGGTCGGCGCCGTGCTCATCATCGTGGTGCCGCTGTTCACCCCCTTGTTCGCCTTCACGAGTGCCTCGACGGTCGGGTCCGGGACATCCGTCTCCCTGGACCTGTCGGGGCTCTTCCTACTGGCAACCACGGGCGCCATAACGCTGGTCTTCACCGTAATCGAGCTCTGGTTCTTCCGACAGGCGTTCGGAACGCTCGCCGTCGGGGATCGACGGTTCTCGACCCCCGCCACGTTGACCTTGCTCGCCCTCCTCGCCTTGATCATCATCGTCGTGGCAGTGGTTGCCCTGGTCGCGGTCGTGTACCAGGCGATCCTTTGTGCGGGAGTGGGGAACACCATCACCTCGACCTGCCTCAACGTCGGGGCGGCCTTGGCGATGATTGCCGTGGTGGCCATCGCGGCGATTGTCCTACTGGTAGGATACATCGGTCTTTTGATCGGGATCTGGCGGCTCGGAACGCGTTACGGACAGGGGATGTTTCAGGCCGGCGCGATCCTTCTCATATTCCCTCTATTGGGAATCGTGGGGCTCATCCTGATCCTGGTCGCGGCGCGGTCCGTACGCGGAAAGTTCGACAGCACTGCGTACCCGATGACGTTCGGTTGACGTTCTGCCCCCCTCGGGAGTACGCGAGCCGTGGTCCATCGAACGAAGTGGATAGCATTCTAGCTCGTTACGCGGCGGTGCGCTCGACCTAATGGGGCTCCCGGCACTTCGACGATCGGGGGAGATTCGTGAAGGCCGCCATCGTTCGGGAGTTCGGGCATCCTCCGTACTACGGGGACTTCGCCGAACCCACGCCGCTACCGGGCGAAACCGTGGTGTCCGTCACGGCGACGGCGGTAAGTCCTCTCGTTCGAGGACGCGCCTCCGGCGCGCACTACAGCGCGGACTCCACGCTGCCGCTCGTCCCCGGTGTGGACGGCGTAGGGCGGACCCCGGAAGGGCGACGGGTCTACTTCGGGTTCCCGAGGCCGCCCTTCGGGTCGATGGCCGAGCGGGTGGCGGTATCGGCAGACCGACTGATGCCGCTCCCGGACAGCCTGGGCGACGCGACCGCCGCCGCGGCGGCGAACCCGGGCATGTCGTGTTGGGTCCCGCTCACGATTCTCGCTCCGGTCCGCCCGGGAGAGTCGGTGCTTGTCAACGGCGCCACCGGCGCTGCGGGGCGGATGGCGGTCCAGGTCGCGAAGCACCTCGGCGCGCGGAAGGTGATCGCGACCGGGCGCGACGAGGCGAAGCTCCGAACGCTACCGGAGCTGGGCGCGGACGTCGTCCTCTCCCTGGGCCAGAGCGCCGAGTCGCTGCGCGAGGCGGTGCGGAAGGAGGCGCGCGAATGCGAGGTCGGCGTCGTGCTCGATTACCTGTGGGGCCCGCCCGCGGAGACGATCCTCTCTGCGCTCGGGGGACCGGGCGCGCCCCGAGGAGCGGCCCGCATCCGGTACGTGCATATCGGGAGCCTGGCCGGTAACACGATCTCGCTCGCAGGGGCGCCGCTCCGGAGCTCGGGCGTCGAGATCCTCGGGAGCGGCCTCGGAAGCTCGACCGACAAAGACCTCGTGACCGGCATCGGTCAGTTCTTGGAGGCCTGCGCCAGCGCACGGTTCCGGATCGCGATCGACGTCCACCCCCTTTCAGAGGTAGAGCAGGTGTGGACCCGGACCACCGGGGAGAAACGGCTCGTCTTCCGCGTCCCGTAGGACCGCCCTCCGCCTTCGTAGGGCTCCCGGCCCGGGCCAATTCCAAATGTGCGCCTGCGAAACGTGGCCTATCCAGCGGACGTGGAAGGGGAGCGGGCGGACTACCTGGGACCGCGGGTCCCGGAGGCGACGTCCAGGTCGACCCGCTCCCGGAGACCGATCCAGCGATCGACGTCCAGCGTCTTGTGGGCCATCCGCACCCAGTCCGGGAAGCGGGCGGTCCCCGGGCCCTTCTTGAGTCCCGAGAACAGCACGACCAGTTCTTCCTGGTTCAGGGAGGGGAGCGTCCAGCGCATCCACGTCTCGAACAGGGAGAGTGGGAGATTATCGTAGAACTCGGCCCTCATCGCGCGGAGCTGCTCGTCCGTGAACCGCTCCCACAAGAGCGGTACCAAGGTCGCCTCCTCGTTGTTCATGTGCGAGAGGTAGAACGCGCACAGGTCGTTCACTTCGAGGTCCAGACGGTCCCCTACCTCGACGCGACGAGCGGATGAGGTGAGGGTCAAGATCTCGTCACACGTCTTTGCGACGCCGTAGATGCGACGGGCCGCCTCAGCGTGTTCCCGCATCATCAGGTCGATGGCGTCGGGGTCGTGGACCCGCAACCGGGAGAAGATGTCGTTCTCCTCGTGGCCGGAATGAGCGCGGAGGAGGCAGAGGATGCAGTTCGAAAGGGACCCCTCGAGGTCCTTCTTCAGTTGGGAGACGAACTGGTTCGACTCGGCCACGTCGGCGAAGTCCGTGGTCTGCAGCCGGCTTCCAAGGTCGTAGAGCATCGTACGGATGCCCTTGTGGATGGGCCGGAAGAGATTCTCTCGATCGCTCATGTCGGACGCCAGTAAGCGGGCGTGCGGTCGGGGATGGTATAAGACCTCGTCGTCCCAGGTAAAAAGTTCTCGACGACCGACGGAGACGAGGGCGGCTCGTGAGGGCACCCTACGGCGGCTGGCTCGGGTTCCACCGCGTGACGGACCCGGCCCTGCCATCAGGGAAACCGAACCGGAGGGTGCCCGCTAGATTACGGGTCTGGCTCGTCGTTGGGAGCCCGCGGCGCGCGGCGCCACCCCTTCCAGATCCGGTCCTTTCCGAGGGCCAGCACTGCTGGGGTAAGGTACGTCTGCACCACGAACGCCTGCAGGAGAACGGCGATCCCGATGCCGAGGCCGACCCCTGCCAACATCCCCAGAGGGCTCGTGAGGCCAAGGAGGAGGAAGGCGCCTCCGAGGATGACCGCCGCGGCCGCGATGACCCCTCCCGCATGGGTGACGGCCTGCTGGATGGCCTCGATGGAACCCCGCCCCCGGGCCCGTTCCTCCCGGACCCGAGTGAGGAGGAGGACGTTGTAGTCCATCCCCAGCCCCAGGACGAGGATGAGGATGATGAGCGGAAGGAGGAAGATGAGGGCCTCATGTTCGACGATCCCGACCACGAAGTACGTGGACGCCCACCCCCACAGGATCGACAGGCCGATCGCGCCGAGGGCGAGCACGGGGACGAACGCCGACCCGAGGATGATCAGCAGGATGAGGAAGAGGCCGACCGCCGCCCCGATCAACATCCCTTCGTTCGCGTGGTTGACCATCGACTGGATGTCCTGGGTCGTGGGAGCGGCCCCGCCGAACAGTACCTGTCGGACCTCGGGGTGACCGGTCGCGAACGTGTTCGCCCGGCTGTGCAGGTCATCGAGCACCGAGATCGCCGTCGCGGAGTACCCGCTCGCGTTGGTACCTATGTTGAAGAGGACCGTCGTCCCGTCGGCCCCGACGTAGGAACCCAGGGCCTCGTGGAGCGCGACCTGCTCCGCCGGTAGGAGGGTCGTGAAGTTCAGCCAAGCGTCGAGCGGCGCGCCACCCCCACCCACCAGCGTGACGACGGAGGCGACACCCGGAGTCGTGGCCATCGTCGCGGCAAGGTCCGCGACGTCCCGGAACTCCGTGGCGTTGGCTCCGCTCGAGGACATGAGAGGCGCGGAGAAGTTGACCAGGGCGTAGCTCGGGGAGAAGTAACTCGCCCCGAACTGGTCCGTGAGCTGGTTGAAACCGACCTGGGCGGGGTTGGAGGACGGGAGCCCGATGTTCGTGATGTCGTAGGAGACCGGCACGTTGAGCGCCACGACCACGACGGGGACCGAGAGCAGGGCGATGACCGCGATCACCGTGATCGGCCGGCGCGTCGCGGTCCGCCCGGCGCGGGCGATGAAGTCCCGGTGGGACTCGATGCTCTGCCGTCGGCGCTCGGCGTACCGCTGGAACCGTGCGCCGGAGTTGGGCCAGAACACTCGCGGCCCGACCAGCATGAGGATCGACGGTAGGACCGTGAGGTTGACCAGGAGCGCGACCAGGACCGTGATGAAGAGAGCCTCGCCGAGCTGACCGAGGAAACTGATCCCCGACAAGGTGAGCGCGACCGTCACGACCATGACGGTGAGCCCGCTCGTCGTGATGCTCTGGCCCGCCCATCGCACCGTGGTCTCCACGGCCTTCGCCGGCGAGACGCCCCGGACCAGCTCCTCCCGGTACCGAGCCAACAAGAAGACCGAATAGTCGGTGCCGATGGCCATCAAGAACACCAACATGATCGACTCGATCTCGGGGTTGAACGGGCTGACGAAGGTGCCCAGCACGAAGATCATGGCCAGACCGACCACCATCGCCACGCCGATCAGACCGAAGGAGAGCAGAGGGGCGGCGGGCGCCCGGAAGTAGAGGAGCATGATGACGAGGAGCACGACGATCGTCAGGACCAGGAGGAGGCTGATCGCCGACGTCGCCAGGTAGTTCACGGCATCGTCGAGCGGGGCCGCTCCGGTCTCGTAGTTGGTGATCCCCTCGTACGTCGTCGAGGAAGCGAGGACCTGGGAAACGTCGTTCTGGATTTGGGAGACGTCAGCGTACGTCACCACCGACCCGTTGCTGGTGTAGGTGTCCGACACATCGAACGAGACCACGACGAGGGTCGCGGTCCCGGAGGGGTTCACGAACGATGAGTATAGCGACGCGGGGATCGGTAGCGGGAACCGGTCAATCGGATTCTCTCCGACCTGGTCGCCGACCCACGCCGCCACGGCAGTGAGGGAGGGGGGTGTCCCGGACGGGAAGGCATTCCAGAGAGTGAGCAGCCACGAGGGGGAGAGGCCGACCTCGGCCCCGAGCAGGGCCGTGACGACCGCGTGCTGCGGGACGGGAAGGGTCCAGTTACCGAGAGCGAGGCCCGAGAGAACCGCCTCGGCGGCGGAGCGGTTCGCGGGAGAGGGGAACAGCCGAGGGACGGCCGTCGGGAGGGTGCTCCACATTGCGTTGTTGGCGCACGTCGTGACGTTCTCGGCTCTGAGAGAGCCGTTCGCGACGCTCTGGTTGAAACCGACGGTCGATCCACCGCTTCCGTTGTAGAAGACCGTGAGGACTTGGGCTTCCAGCGACCCGGAGGCGTACTCCCCACGGGTCTGGTTGAAGGCCGGCCAGTCCGCCTGCGACAGCGGCACGTCTCCGGAGAGGTTCGAGGCGATGCTCTCCCAGTTCCGGACGTAGGCGGCTGCGGGACCCCAGATTGTGGCGGCGGTCTGGTTCACCACCACGGGGAGCGAGGACGTACCGTTCAGCGCCGGTCCCAAGAACGACCATCCGAGCTCCACCTGGCCGGTCAGGTAGGCCGAGTACGCCGAGTAGACCGAGAGGACCGAGCTCACGTTCTTCAGACGGGGGTCCTGGGTCAACGATTGGGTGACCGCGATCGTGGCGTTCTTGCCCGCAGGTCCGATGATGTTGGAGGACTCGAGAAGGACGATCGCGGAGGAAGGGGACGACGCGGCATGCGGGAACTCGGCATTGTACGCGTTCTGGGCCAGGACGCTCTCGTCCGAGCTCGGGAGCGGATTACTGAACGTGTTCGTGATGACCGACCCTACGTTCGCGGCGGGCAGGATGCAGACCGCGATGATCGCGGTCCACACGATGAGCGACCGCCACGGATGCCGGACGATGCTGCGTCCGAGCCAACCGAGAGGGGAATCCCTGGCCCTCCCGCCGTTACGGGAGGGCGGCTGAGTTTCGGCCATGGAACGCTCTATAGACGATTCCAGTCCTCCGAGACTCCCCGAAGAACGGAAGGTCCGGCCACAGGCTTAGAGGGTCACGTCAACCCCTGTTCACCGCGGGGGGGGTCGTGGGTTAATACCGCGCCGGGATTCGAGGGGCGGTGAACGCCGGCCCGCGGCCTTCCCGGCACTTTCGGCTCCAGGAGCTCGCGAGCGGCGTGCATGCGGCGGTGGCCGTCGACGGGGGATACGCCCTCTCGAACTCGGCGGTCGTCGACCTCGGGGGGGCGACCCTCGTCTTCGATACGGGGCTCACCCCTCGCTCGGGCGCGGACCTCGCGCGCGCTGCCCGACGGCTCACCGGCCGCCCGGCGGACTACCTCGTAAACAGCCACTGGCATCATGACCACATCCGGGGGAACCAGGTGTTCGCGAACCCTCGGGTCATCGCCACGACCGAGACATGGGAACTGATCCGGACCCGAGGAGCCGAGGATGTGGCTAGCGACCGCGCCGAGGCGAAGGTCCGCTGGGAGGAGTTCGCCGCGGGAAAGGTCCCCACCCCACCCCGCGACCGCGCCCTTCTCCGGGGCTGGCTCGGGGGGATCGTCGATTCGTTGCCCAAGCTACGGCTGACGCTGCCGAACCTCACCTTCGATTCGGAGCTCGTCCTTCGGGGCACCCGACGCACGGCCCGGATCCTCACCTACGGCGGGGGTCACTCGCCGAGCGACACGTTCGTCTTTCTTCCGGACGACCGCATCGCCTTCCTCGGGGACCTCCTCTCGAACGGCTACCATCCTTGGCTCGGGGACGGCAACCCCGACACGCTCGTGCAGATCCTCGACCGGATCTCCTCCCTCGGCCCGCGGACCCTGTTGCCGGGTCATGGCGCCCCGGGGGGCCCCCGCGTCCTCTCCGCGATGCGGGAGTATGTCACGTCCGCCCAGCGCCAGGTCGCCCGTCACCGTCGGGCGCACCGCCCTCGCAAGGAGCTCGCCGGCCTCGCGATCCCCGAAAAGTTCCGGAACTGGAAGTTCTCCTCGTTCTACCCCGATACGCTCCGGTTCCTGTACGGACGCGCCGCCCGGGGGTGACCTGCGCCGGCGACGCGGGCCTCGACCGTGCGTCAGGCCGGTCGGACGCCTTCGAGGAGCGAGTCAAGGAGACCGATCGGGGGGCATCCGAGGCCGAGCAGGGTGTCGTGAAACGAGCGCAGGTTCCCCCCGAACGTCGGCTCCAGGAAGCGGGAGCGGGCGTTCAGGATCGCGAGCTTCCCGAGGGTGTAGCAGAAGTACTCGGGGTTGAACGTCCCGCGGATCGCTTCCCGCTCGGCCGGAAGCCGTTCGAGGTGCGCCTCCGTCTGGAAGAGCCGCGTCGCCGCCTCGAGGGTCATCCCGCTCGTGTGGAGGCCGATGGACACGAGGAGCCGAGTGTCCCGCAAGAGGGCGTCGTGGATCTGCGCAACCTCCGAGAGGACGTTCTCCCGGCCAAGACCCTTCTCGACCGCGAGCTGCTCCGAGTAGTGCGCCCATCCTTCAGTGAACGAGGACGAGAGGTAGACCTTCCGCGCGAGGCTGCCGGTCGACCGTCGGAAGTGCAGGAACTGAAGATAGTGCCCCGGGTAGACCTCGTGGACCGTGGTGTTCCGAAGCATCGACCGGTTGAACGACCGGAGCCACTCCTCCTGCTGCTGGTCCGTCCATTTCAGGTCGACCGGGGTCACGTAGTAGATGCCCTCCGTCGAGGTCGCGTCGAACGGTCCGGGCGGGTTCATGCTGGCCGTGGAGAGCGCGCGCCCCCAGACCGGGGTCTCCTCGACCCGGCACCGGGCTTCCTCGGGAATGGTGGCTAGGGCGTGGTCTTTGACGAACCGACGCGTCTCTTCCACGAACTCCTGGGCCATGGGAAGAACCTCGGCCGCCGTCGGGTGGTCGGTGTTGAGGCGAACGAACAGCTCGGGGACCGTCACGTTCTCCGCGTGTGCGATCTCCTCGAGGCGGTGCTGGTTGCGGGAGAGGTCGGCCGCCCCAGCCCGACGGATGTCCTCGAACGGGGCCTCGATCCCTTCCCGGACGAACAGGAGCTGCTGGTAGCGGGCCGGCCCGAGGGCGAAGTCCGGGATCGCCCGAGGGACCTGGTACTCTCGGAGCCACGCGAGGAACTCCGTGACGGCCGCTTCGGCGGGGACACGGACCGCGCGGACCTCCTCGGCGAGGTGGGCGCGACCGGCGAACTCCTCGGCTTCGGCGAAGTGGGAGGGGAGGCCGCTTCCGATCGCGAGGGACAGCTCGAGGAACGGCTTCGGGAGGGGTCCGCGGAGGCGGTCGCGGCCCTCTCGCAATAGCCGCGGGACCTGCTCGAGCGTCCGAACGATCGGGCCGACGCGCTGCTCCACCGGAGCGTAGTCGCGGCTCAGGTAGGCCGTGAGCGAAACGGCGCCGAGGTAGTTCATCGGGTTCCGTTCGAGGTCGGAGACCATGCGAAGGTCGAAGAGCGGACTTTCGAGGAGCAGGCTGAGGAGGAAGCCGTCGGCCTTTCGATCGGGGGAGAGCGACCCTGGGGAGACGGCGGCGAGGCGCGCGAGCAGGTCGTCCGCGCCCCGTATCCATCGGTCGGTCCCCGAAGGGGAGAGGTCGGGAAGGCGGCCGTCGTACGCATGGAGTCCGAGCCCCACCGCGTAGGAAGGGTACAGGACGAACAGGTGGTCGACGACCTCTCGCTCGATCGAGTCAAACTCGGGGACCGGCGAGGTCGGAAGGCTCATGGTTCGGGGAACTGGTGGGGCTCAAAAGCTCGCGGTCGAAGCGGCCCGTGCCGCGGTCGGTCCCTCACTCAGCCCAGGTCATCCGGCAGCTCGGGCAGGTCTTGCCCTCGAGCAGTGTTCCGCAGACGAAGCACTTGGATAGCCCATCGGGCGGAGGGGACGGCGGCGGAGTCGGCTCGGATACCGGGCGGTCGGGCAGCGGGGGCGGAATCTGCGGCGGCGCGGGCGCGGCAGGAACGACGGGAGCCGGAACGGGGGCCTCGGCGGGGGGAGCGGGAACGGCGGGGGTCCGCTCCTCGGTGGGAGAAGGGGAAGGTTCGGTCGAGGCCGGCGTCTCGGTTCCCGGCTCGTCCTCCTTGTCCCGACGGAAGCGTCGGAAGAGGGACATCGGTGGACGGGAGCCAGATTCCCCTCTTTACTCCGGCGTCGAAGGGTCCGCACACGTTTTTCGGCCGGGCGGCTCTCCTCTACCATGACCTCGACCCCTTCCGAACGGCTTCGCGAGCTCGGACTCGTGCTTCCCCCGCCTCCGCGGCCCGCGGGCACCTACTCCCCGGTCGTCCTCGACGAGGAGCGGGCCTGGGTCTCAGGGCAAATCGTGACCGAGGCGGGAAGTGTCGTGCACCCCGGGCTCGTGGACCGGGACGTGCCCATAGAGGTCGCTCGAGACCTCGCTCGCCGCGCCGCGCTTCAGGCGTTGAGCGCGCTGGCGGCCGAGCTGGGGTCGATCGACCATGTTCGACGTTTCCTTCGGGTCACGGTCTATGTGGCCTCATCACCGGGGTTCGCTCGGCAGCATGAGGTGGCGAACGGGGCGACCGACCTCCTGGTCCAGGTGTTCGGCGAGGCCGGGCGGCCGGCGCGCGCGGCGGTCGGCGTCGCCGGCCTCCCGCTCAACGCGCCGGTCGAAGTCGAGTTCCTGGTCGGGACGGTACCGCTCCGGTGAAGCCCGCCCCCTGGGAGAGGGTCTACCGGGAGGGACGAGACCTCTACACGGTCAATCGAAACCCCGGAACGAAAGTCTACGGGGAGGCGCTCTCGACGGTCGATGGGGTCGAGTATCGGGCCTGGGACCCGTTCCGCTCGAAGCTCGCGGCCTTTCTGCTGAAGGGGGCTCCCGCGGACGTCCTCGGCCGGCCCCCCCGGACCGTCCTCTACCTCGGAGCGGCCCACGGAACGACCGTGAGCCATCTCTCCGACCTCTGGCCCGAGGCCACCCTCTTTGCGATCGAGAAGAGCCCGACCTCGTTCGCCCGGCTCCTCGCGCTCGCTCGGCAGCGACCCGGGCTCGTCCCGATCCTGGCCGACGCCCAACTGCCCGAGCGCTACCAGGCGGACGTCGGGGCGGTCGAGCTGCTCTATCAGGACATCGCTCAGCGGAACCAGGCCGGGATCTTTGTCGAGAACGCCAGAGCCTGCCTCTCTCCCCGCGGTCGCGGGATCCTGATGCTCAAGGTCCGGTCGGTCACCCAGCAACGCCCGACGGCGACCGTCGTTCGGGAGGCGCGGTCCGCGCTATCGGCGGCCCGTCTCGCCGTCGCCTACGAGACGGCCCTCACCCCGTTCTCGCGCGAGCACGCCGCCCTGGCGGTAGTAGCCTAGCGACGACGCACCTTTCACCCACCGCCGGGGGCTGGCGCGCGAAATAGCAGGCCCCCCATCCTCGACCCCGGGTGGTCGCGTGACGGAGGTCCGCACCGAAGGGGCGTCCCGCCTCCTTCCAATCGCGGTGGACTCGATCCTCCTCGTGGGACTGCTCGTCACGACCCTCGGGCATTCGGGAGCCCCCGTATCCTCGGAACTCCTCGCGAACACCCTCTCCCATCCCTCCAACGACGCTTCGGCGGTCGACCTCGCCATCGACCCGCCATCCTACGAGATGCGCACCGGCTCCAACCTCACCGTCCAGGCCGTCTGGTCGGCCGGAACTCCTCTCTGCCGCGTAACGGCCCTTTGGTACCGCTGGTCGGTTGACAACGGGAGCGCGACGGGGTTCCTGAACGCCAGCATCGGACCGTCCGCGACGTTCACCGCGGAATCGTTCGGTTCGGGAACGGTGCCCGTGTCCGTCCGGTCGGGAGCCGTGCTCGACTGCAGCGGGAACGAGACGGTTGTCGGACGGTCGAACCGAACGAGCATCTCGATCGTCGTTCCCCTCTCGTTGTCGGGGGTCGATGTCGGACCGAACCCCATGGCACCCGGGAACACGGCCGTCCTCGAAGGTACGGTCACCGGAGGTGAACTTCCGTACACCGTGGAGGTTACCTGGGGCGACGGCGCCCATTCTACGGTCGCCGTTCCTGCATCGGGCCCCTTCTCGGTCGGCCACCCGTTCTCGGCAGGGGAATTTGTCCCCTTCGTGGTCGCGAACGACGTCGGTGGCAGTTTCGTCAACGTCTCGGTCGCGGAGGCCCTCTCCGTTGGGACCGGCCTCGAGGTGGCCATTACCCCGGCCAGCTACGTGGCGGTGGTTGGGGTCCCGGCCGAGTTCACCGGGGTTGCCGAGAGCAAACCGGCCGGGGCGGTGACGCTGTTCGATTGCTCGAACGCTACTGTCGGTCCGGACCCCACTTCCCCGGCGTCTCCCAACGCGACCCCGTTCTCCTGCACGTTCATCGCACCGGGGACCCAGGAGGTCCTCTTCGGCGCGTACCCTCCCCAACCCGGAGGGACATCGGCGAGCATCGTCCTCTACGAGAACGTCGTGACCGCGCCACAACTATCGGCGACGCCCGTCGAATCGGTGGGGGAGGAGGGCAGCACCGCGCTCGTCCAGGTCCACCTCTCCGGTGGTGCCCTACCGATCTCACTAACGTGGAATCTTTCGGGAAACCGGTCGGGGGGCGCCGAGACCGTCGGTTCTGACGGAAGTGGGGTCCTGAGGGTCCCGCTCGGGGTCGCGGGGGAGTACACGCTCGGGGTCCGGGCGAGCGACGCCCTGGGAGACATGGGAACGAGCGTGACGGCGACCGTCTGGGTCGACCCCCCGCTCGATGCCAACGTGACCGGCGCCCGTTCTCTCGTTTCCTACGGCGCGGTCGCAGAGGTCGCCGGCGAGGTGCTCTCTGGCTGTCCGCCGTTCTCCTGGTGGGTCGTCCCTGACCTCGCACCCGCGAACGGGTCGCCCGGGAACGGGACCCTCCCGGACGTCGGAGCGTTCTCCTGGAACGGGTCGTACGACCAAGAAGGGAACCTTTCGCTTACCGCGGGAGTAGCCGATGGGTGCGGGGCTACCTGGCGGACGGGGCTCGAGGTCCCGCTCATCCCTATCCTGTCGGCCGAGGTCGCCGTCGCCTCGGGGCCGACCTCGCCCAACGAAACGCTCGCGGTCAACCTGTCGGTTCAGGGCGGACAGTCGCCGTTCCAACTGTACGTGAACGCGAGCGACAACGAATCCTGGAACCGAACGCTGCCGTCGGACGGGACGTACCGTTGGCTGTTTCCCGCACACGCGAACGGCTCACTGGAGGTACTGGTTTCGGTGACAGACCGTCTGGGCAAAGACCTCGAGACCCACCTTACGGTCGCCCTGATTGCCCCAGCGGAGCCGACCGTTCCTCCGCCTCCCCCTTCGACGCTGCCCGGACCATTCGGTAATTCGACCACCACGGCCCCGATGGACCCGACCTGGCTGCTGCTGGCTCTCATTCCGGCGGGTGGCATCGCGACGGTCGTGTTCCTACGGGGGCGTCGAGCTCGAAAGACACGCGGCGAAACTCCCGGACCAGACCCCGTAGAGACACTCAAGCGCATTATCGAGCCGGCCGAAGGCGCGGAGCGATTCACTGTCGAGCTATTGGCAGAGGAAGCGGGGATTCCGCTCGCCGTCGTTCGCTCGACCATCGACCGACTGGTCTCCGAGGGCGCGATCCGCTCGGAGAGCGGAGCCGACGGGGAGGAGGTGCTTTCGTGGTCATCCGAAGCTGGTCGGTAACTCATCTAGGAACGGGCGCCTCCCGAAGGACTCGGACGATTGCATTCCTTCTCATCGCCCTGGCGACCGTACCCGTACCGGCAGGCCATTCCTCCCCACCTCCCGTACTCGGTCTCCGGACCTTCGGAACAGCCCCTTCGACCCCCGTGAGCAACTTCTCAGCTTCGATCAATCGTCTGGTCGACTTGGTGGCTCTCGCGGGGAGCGGGATCCTATCGCTCGTCTGGGCTCGCGTCGCATTAAGCTGGTTCTCCAATGACATTACCAAGAAGATCCAAGCGAAGGACCGCGCCCGGGACGCCTTGATTGGAACCTTGTTGTTCATGGCGGCGGTCACCGGACTCCTCTACGGGCTCGCCCACTGGGTTCTCACGGGCAGTTAGGAGGGACAGGGTGCCGATCCCCTCCGTGGACCTGGGCGACCTTGTCCGGACCCTTCTGTTCCTGCTCTTCGCCGGACTCACGGCCATCATCACGGCGGTCATCGGGCCGACGTACGACAACCTCCTCGTTCCCGAGCTCCAGCCCAGTGCCCTCTTCCCTCCCCTCCTGGGCTCGGGAAGTGGCGGCGTGAACTACCTATCCACGGGGGCGCGGTTCTCAGGGTACGTCCTCACAAACGTGGTCGACCCGGCGGTCACGCTGGTCGCGCTCGGCGTCGCTGTTCTCTACCTGTCCCGGTCGGTCGTCTCGCGGTGGGCAGACGCACTGGATGGGCTCCTCCCCCGGCTCATCATCGGCGTCGTCGGAGCGAACTTCACGGTGCCGATCGCCGGCGCAATCATCGGCGTTGCGGGAGGTCTCTACCCCATCATCTCCGGCTGGGATGGTGGTGCCTGGCAGCACTGGGTGAACTTGGCCGGTTGGGGACAGGTCCCGTTCTCCTGGGACAATGGAGCGCTCGCATTCGTGCTTTCCCTGGTCGAGTTCGCCGCAGTCTTCGTCCTGGTCCTCGCGGTTGGGATACGGGATGCCGTTCTGGCCGTCCTGCTCGTGCTGTTACCGATATTCACGCTATTGTGGCCCCTTCACCCCCTCTCCCCCCTCGCCCGAAGAGGGTGGCTGCTGTTTGGCGAGCTCGCGTTCCTACCTTGCGTTCTCGTCGTTCCTCTCGAACTCGCTGTCGGGAGCCCGAATCCCGTCATGCTGGTTGCCTATCTCGCCGTGGCCGTTGCCTCCCCGTTCTTTCTCTCGCTGGCCGGCACCTCCCTCGTTTCCTTCGGATTCGGTGGTGCATCGGGGGTTGTCCAATCGAACGCGCAGCGCGGTCTCCAGGTCGCACCGTCTGCCGCTGCCTCCTCGTTCGCGCCGGCGGCCAACGGAATACGAACCAGCAGTCCCGCGGGGGGAGCGTTCGCCGGAGTTACCCGAGTCGCCGGATCGGCGGCAGCTCCGGCGGCGGCCCCGCTCGTGGTCGGTGAGCTGATCGGTCACGGCGCGTGGCAACTGTTGCGACACGTCGGACCATCCCACGGAAAGAACGGCCCCTCGGCCCAGCCGCCGATGCTCAAGGGAGGGGCGAAATGAGATGGGCGAGCGCGAGGGCGGTCCCCTCATCATCGGGCTTCCCGAACGATTGGACCGCCGAATGCGACTCGGTCCGTTCCCGTCTTCGCGCGACGCGCTCAAGTTCCTCACGTACGCCGCGACGGGGGCGTTGTTGTCCCCCTTCGCGAGCCCCCTCGTATGGCTCCCGGTGGTGCTGGCGGGGTTTGTCATCTCGGCCTGGCGCCCGGACGGCCGTGCCTTTGACGAAAGGATGCTCACGTTCGTCACTTGGAAGGTGCGTACGGCGGGCCCGAGGAGTGCCGTGAAAAGCGCCGGGTCCCGGCCCCTCGTCCGCCAGGGGCTACTCCAGCTCGAGTCCCATCGCTACGTGGCCGTCGTTCGCACGGGCGGCATGCCCATGGCGTACCTGCCACCCGACGAGCTCGCCCGGCGCTTTGAACTCTATCGTGAACTCCTACGCTCGACGGACACCAGCTTCTCGTTCCTCGTCACAACAACTCCGATTCGCTCCCAAGCCGTTCGACCGGGAATCCCCTCGGGAGGCGGTCAGCAGGCCCAGGCGCGCTCGGGGTACTCCGAACTCGTGACCCTGCTTTGCCGGCGCCGGTTCCTCCGGCGAGTGTACTTCGTCCTCGGCACATTCGAGGTCGACACGGATGCCATCGGGCGTCTGGAGGGGAGGGTCGCAAACCTCGTCGAGCGACTCGGCTCCCTCGGGCTCCGACCGGTTCGGCTTCGAGACCGATCCCTGGCCGAGGCTGCACACCGGTTCGGCTGGCCCACGGAGGGGCTAGGGGCATGACCGGCGGAACAGGTGCCGGCCCCGTATTCGAATTCGAAGCGTTCGGCGCCGCCGTTGGATTGGCCGTCGTCTGCGGGGGGTTGTCGATAGTGTTCCCGCTCCTCATCGCGCCGACGGCCACGCTCGCCGCTCTCGCGTTGGCGGGATGGGTCTCGCGGGCCCGACGACGGGGTTCGCTCACCCGAAAGGGTCCGGGCACTGGGCCGGCGATCGCGCTCAGCGTTCTGGGGGCCGCTGCGATCTTGTTCCTCATTGCTCCCCCATCCCTCGCCGCCTTTCGTGGCCTCCTCCTTGCGGGGGGTCTCGTCCCGCTCTTCGCGACCGAGCGAACTTCGTCTCCGCTTCGCTCCCCGGTGTTCTCCCGTTCATGACCCGATCCCTCCCTTCGAACGCGCCCGCCGAAGCGCCGACCTTTTGGCGGGTCGGCCGAAGCTACCGCGCACCGCTCCTGATTCGAAGTTTCCCCCCGGAAGTTCCCTTCGGGTTCCTTAGCCGCATTCTTCCGACCAATGAGACGCTCGAGCTCTCGGTAGAGGCCCACCAGATCCCGTCTTCGAACGCGCTCGAGCTCCTGCATGGGGCGAGGGCCGTCGCCGAGGCGGAGCTCGCCACCGGTGGCAACGGAGGGCAGACGGCCGAGCTCGAGGTCGAACGTGCGAGTGCCGAGGAGCTGGGCCGCGCGGTCGCTCGGCGGACTCAGGAGCTCTGGAAGGTCGGAATACGCTTCGTGGTCCTAGCTCCGACCCGGCCGCACGTCGAGGCGAGGAGGATGCGCCTATCCGAGCGGCTCTCCGCCATCGGGTTTCGGTCACGTGTTCCTCGGTACGAGGTCCGCGAGGCGCTCCTCCCGCCGGACCTGTCCGCGTCCGAGCCACGGCCCTCGGGTTACTGGCACACCTTGCCGACCGATGGGCTCGCCTCGCTCTTCCCGTTCGGAGACGAGACGCTCTTGGAGCCGGGAGGGGTCCTCCTGGGTCTCGCGCTTTCCGACGCGAGCCCGGTATTCGTTGACCGGTGGTCCCACGCGAGCTACTCCTGGGGTATCTTTGGTACGACGGGGTCGGGCAAGTCGTTCGCGGCGGCGCTGACTCTGCTGAGGACTCGGTGGCTACGACCCGACACGTCCATCGCCATATTGGATCCTCTAGGGGAGTACTCGACCTTGGTCAAGGCTCTCGGAGGCTCGGTCATCCGTGTCGCGGACGGGGTTGGGGGGAGACTGAACCCGCTCGACCCGGTGACTACCCGGGGCGACCGACGGGAGAAGGCCGCCCGGGTCGGAACGATGCTTCGGGCCCTCTTCCCGAGCCTTCGAGACGAGGAGGCGGCCGAGCTGGACGCGGCCGTGACCCAACTCTACGAGCGAGGACCAGACGTGCCGACCTTGCGAGACCTTCGGGACCGAGTGGTCGAGCGGGGCGGAGCGGGAACCCGCCTCGCGACCCTGCTTGAGGTGTTCCGGTCGGGTTCGCTGCGGGCGTTGGATGGACCGACGACCGCTCGCCCAACCGAAATGGTCGTATCGGTCGACTTCCAAGGAGTGCCCGATGACCAACTGCCGTTCCACCTCACGTACGTCCTCGATTGGGCGTACGGGCGGATGGCCGGGCTCACGGGCGGCAAGCTGCTCCTCATCGACGAGGCGCACCTTCTCGCGCGCCACGCGATGACCGAAGAGTTCCTGGACCGGGTCGTGCGTCACGTGCGACACTTCGAGGCAGGGCTACTGGTCCTTTCTCAAAGTCCGGAAGATTTTCTCGTCCGTCCGGCCGGAAGGTCTCTCCTCAGGAACTTGTACGCGACCGCGTTCCTACGCCTCCCGGAGGTGTCGGCCGAAGCGCGGACGTTCTTTGAACTCACGGACGCGGAGGGCGATTGGCTGCCGCGGGCGCGTCTCCCGAAGGAGACCGGGTACTCCGAATCGCTCTGGAGAGTGGGGGAATTACACCTGCCGCTCGCGATCGTAGCGTCGACCCCCGAGTACGAGTTCCTCGAAGCCAGCCTGGGTCGACCCAGGACGACTCCGGACGCCCCCGATGCCGCTCCAAAGGGAGGTTTATAGGGGCCCGCGCGCCGAACGAGGAACGTGGGCGCGGACGCGACGGTCGAAGGCCCGCCGCGCCGCCGGACGAGCTGGAGCCTGAAGACCATCGTCGAGGACGTTGCGGGTCGACCTATTGGGGAGCTCCAAGACCCCGGGCGACCGGTGCACCCGTACCTGAAGGGAAAGGTCGTGGAGGTTCCTTCGGAACTGTCCACCTCCTCGAGGCCCCCCAGCGAATGGTACGACCCGGTCGACCGACTCTATCCCCCCTTGGTCGGCCCGACCGGGCGAGAGTTCCACGGACCGGACCACGAGAACCATGCCGACACGATTGACCGACACCGACCCCTCCCCGGTCACCTCCCGGGGCCTACGCATCGCCCGGAGCGGCTCTACCTGCACTACCTATTGCTCCACATGGACCGGCTGAGCGCCTCGGCGCTCCAGTACCTCAAGCTCGCCGTGGACGAGGAGATCGCACACCGCGCCCAACCCGCGCCTTCATCCCCTTCGGGCCCCGCGCCCGAGCGGAAAGCGTGAACCCGCGCGCCAGCGCACTCGCCTCGAGGGCACCGTAGGCGCCTCGGTCCCATTCCACGCCGATCGCGTCACGACCCCAGCGGCTCGCCGCCCAGAGCGTGGTGCCGGTCCCGGCGAACGGGTCGAGCACCGTGTCGCCCTCGACCGAGAACATCCGCACCAGCCGTTCGGCGAGCTCGGGCGGGAACGCGGCGCTCCTCCCCCGGGGCGAATCCTGGCGAGCGCCCCGGATATCGGTCCAGACCTGGCTGAACCAGCGGTCTCGCTCTTCGCGCGAGAACCGGCTGGCGAGCCGAGCGGCGTCGTGGGTCGGGAAACGCCGGAGCTTTCCCTTGCGGAAGAGGAGAACGTACTCGCAGTCGAGGGTCACGTAGGCGTTCGGTGGCAAGAACCCCGAGCCGAGGAACGCGTTGGGGCGGTTGGTAGGCTTCTTCCAGAGGATGTACGGGAGCGGAACCAAGCCGAGGCGAGTCGCCGACACGAACGTCTCGGCCGGGTTCGGCCAGAGGCGAAACTCCCCGTCCGCCGAGCGGAGCGCATCGCCGATGTTGACCGCGAGGATGCCGCCGGGGACGAGAACGCGTTGGCATTCGGCCCAGGCGTCGGCGAGCACCCGGAGCATCCCTGGGTAGTCGGTCGCTCCCAGGGCACGGAACAGTCCGTCCCACTGGGGGATCATGGGGTACGGAGGCGACGTGACGACCAGATGGACCGTTCCGCTCGCGATGCCGTTCAGCTTGCGCGCGTCGCCATGGATGAGCCGAACGGACCCCAGGGGTGGGCGCCGCACGCCGGGCCGAAGCCCTGGCACGGTTAATATCGCCCGCCCTCTCGGTAGGACATGCGGCTCGACCGACCGGTCCTCCAGGTCGCGCTCGACTTCGAGAACCTCTCCCGCGCCCTGCTCGCGGCACGCGAGGCGGTCGAAGGGGGAGCGGACTGGGTGGAGGCCGGGACCCCGCTCATCAAGAGCGAGGGGTTGGACGCGGTCCGCGAACTGAAGAAGGCATTCCCGGACCACCTGATCGTAGCCGACCTGAAGGTGATGGATACCGGGGCCTTCGAGGTCGAGATCGCTGCCAAGGCGGGGGCCGACATCGTCACGGTCCTAGGCGCCGCGGACGACGACACCATCGCGGACGCGGTCCGGGGTGGAGAACTTTACGGAGCCGAGGTGATGGTCGACCTGCTCGGCGTCGCGGACCCGGTGGCTCGTACGAAGCGGGTCGCCGAGCTCGGCGCGGCGGCCGTCTGCTGGCACGTGGGGATCGACATGCAGATGACGGGGAAGACCCCGTTCGCCGTGCTCGCAGAGCTCGCGAAGGCATCCCCGATCCCGGTTGCGGTCGCCGGCGGTCTCACGAGCGAGAGCGTCGTGGAGGCGGTCCGCGCCGGCGCTCAGATCCTCATCGTCGGAGGAGCGATCACGAAGAGCCCCAAGATCGTCGAGGCGACCCAACGCATCGACGAGGCGATCCGGACCCAGAAGGCGGTCGCGAGTGAGCATTTCCGTCGCTACCGCAGCGAGGACCTCCGGGAGGCCTTTCTGAAAGTGTCCAGCCCGAACGTGACGGACGCGATGATGCGACAGGGGGCGATGCACGGCCTCCTCCCGCACCTCAAGGGCCCATCGGTTCGCGTGGTCGGGACCGCCGTGACCGTCGTTACCCGCGACGGGGACTGGGCGAAGCCGGTCGAAGCGATCGACCGAGCCGGGCCCGGTGACGTCATCGTGGTCGACGCCGGAGGCGGGACGACCGCGGTCTGGGGGGAGCTGGCCAGCTGGTCAGCGCACGGCCGTCACGTCGCAGGTGTCGTCGTCGACGGGGCCATCCGGGACCTTGACACGATTCTCGAGATGGGATTCCCCGCGTTCAGCCGGTCGGTGAGCCCTAATGCTGGGGAGCCGAAGGGTCACGGCGAGATCGGGGTCGAGGTGACGGTCGGCGGCCAGCGGGTCCGCCCCGGCGACTGGATCGTGGGAGATGTGAGCGGGGTCGTGGTCGTCCCGCGCGAGCGGGCGCAGGAGATCGCGAACCGGGCCCTGGACGTGCTCGAGCATGAGAACCGTGTCCGGGAGGAAATCCAGCGCGGCTCCACCCTAGGCGCGGTGCAGAAGCTCGAGCGCTGGGAACGGGTCGGGTAGCGCGTCCCTGAGTTGCTCCAAGGTGGCGCGACTTACACCGTGCTCAGCGCCTTGAGCAGCTCGGACTGCATCCATAACGAGTCCGTCTGCGATCGAATCCGTGCCTGCTGGTGTCGGTTGGGCCCTGTCCAGCTCAACGTCCAGGGCAGGGGGTACTCGACGTCCCACAGCACAAGACCCTCCGGGTCTACTGTCGGCAAGGTGAGGCGGACATCGCCCTTGAGCGCGGCTTCGAGCCGCGCGAGCGTCAAGCGGCCGGCATCGTATTCCCGCAATGCCCCGATGATCTTGCGGACCATCCCCCAGACGAATGAGGGGGCGCGGACTTCCACGATGAGTCCTCCCTCCGTTGGGGCCACCGTGACAGATTCCACCAACCGCAGGATGGGTACTCCCGCTGGGAGACCTCGCCCGAACGACCGGACGTCAATCGCTCCGGAGAAGAGGCGCGCCGCGCGTTCCCATCGATCAGGGTGGTGCCCTCCGATCGGTTCGAAGTAGCGATAAGTCCGCCGCACGGCTCCTCGCACTCGGAACTCCTCGGGGACCGGGGTTGCGGCCGAACAAATCAGTTCCGTGGATATTCCGTTTAGAGAACGCAGCAGAACCCGGCTCGGAAGCTCGGTCGACACCACAAAGGCGTTCGCCCGCGCGCTAACCCCCCGATCGGTCCGGCTCGCCACGGCGACCCTCGCTGCCTCCGCAGAAGGAGTCACTCCAAGACGGACAAGTCCACGGAGAAGCTCACTCTCTACCGTACGGAGACCCGGTTGGCGGGCCCATCCGGCAAACTCGCGGCCATCGTATCCGAACCGAACGAGCCACCGCATGCGTAATCCCTTCCGCGGAGCACCACTGACGACCAGTCGGGCCGCAACGAAGAAAGTTGCTTGACAACCCGTGTCAAATAGACGCCTATTGTAATCTATATACTCTACGGCAGATTAGTATAAATCCCCTGTAAAGTTCGTTCCTCCGATGTCGACCCGGACGGCTAGCCGCGTTGTGGACGGGCTTTCCCTCTAAGGTCGACGGAACCGACACAGTCCGTGAACAGAAGAACGGCAGGAGAAAAATGAGTAGCAGCCAAGCAGGAACGAGTGCGCCACCGACAAGTGAGGCCGGAACTCCGGCAATCCAACGGCAAAAACGAGGCCGTGGCCCGATGATCGCGGTGGTTGCAGTGATCGTCGTCGTCATCCTCGTGCTGGTCGTCGGGTGGTCGGCGGGATGGTTCAACAGTAGCAGCAGCAGCTCCAAAGGAACGTCGGGATGCACGCTCCCTAGTGTGGTCCAACTCAAGGGCGAAGGGTCGACTCTGGTCGCTCCCTTGATGGACCAGTGGGCGACATCCTACTGGAACGGAGCAGCCGTCACGTATGACTCCGCAGGGAGTTCGGCGGGTATCCAAGCTATCACGGCGAAGACCGTGGATTTCGGAGCCAGCGATGCTCCTCTCACCTACGCTCAACGTGTGGCCGCGCCGGGGATTCTAACGATTCCCGAGTCGGCCGGCGGTGTCGTCCCGATCTACAACTTGCCCGGCGTATCCGCGGACCTGAACTTCAACGGGAGCGTCCTCGCCCAGATGTTTGACGGCGGGATAACGAACTGGAACAACTCGGCTCTCCAGACCCTGAACCCCCACGTCGTCCTACCGGTCCAGACCATCTTCCCCGTCCACCGGACGGGCGGAAGCGGAACCACGTTCATCTTTACGAGCTTCATGAGCGTGGAGAACGCCGCGTGGGCCCATACCTACGGTAAGAACACAGCCTGGCCCACCAACATCACGATCGGAGGCGGAGCCTCGGGGAACGGCGGCGAAGCGTCCACGGTTCAAACTACGCCGTATTCGATCGGTTACGTCGACCTGAACTACGCGCTGAACGCGGGGTCCGGGGTCGGTGTCGGGAACGTCCAGAACCCCAAGGGGGACTTCATCCATGCGACGGTGGCCAACACCGAGTCCGCGCTTGTCGACTCGAGCGTCGTGCTTCCCGCGGGAACGGGTGACTGGTACAACGTCTCGTTGCTCAACGCACCGGGCGCGAACGACTACCCGATCACGTCCCTTACGTACGTGCTAGTCTACCAGAACCTGAACGCGTTCAGCAGCTACACGCTGACGAACGCGGAGAATGTGGTCGACTTCTTGCACTGGATCGTGGCGGTCGGACAGAATGACTCGGCGCTGCTCTACTACGTCCCCTTGACCTCGGCCATCGTGAGCGCTGACATCGCGTCCATCAACTCGATTACCTTTGGCACGCAGACCATCCCAGTCTGCGTCCCGAGCTCGAGCTAGTCGAGAGGCCGGGCGGACCCACCGAGGTTCTCCGGATGGAGCCGCCAACCCTTTCCAATTCTTCTTCTTCCTCGACACCGGTTATTCCCCGCAGGGCACCCCGGCGGTCTCGACCGACGTCCCGGTGGCCCGACCGGGTGTTCTTTGGCATCGTCACCGCCGTAGGGGTCTCGGTCATTGGTCTCGCGGCGGCGATCGTCGGGATCCTCGCCTACGGCTCCCGCTATTCGATCCAGGTCTTCGGCTTCTCGTTCCTCTGGGGGACGGTCTGGAGCCCCACTACCAACGTCTTTGGGGTGGTGCCGGTCGTCGTCGGAACGCTACTCACGAGCGCCATCGCCCTCCTCATCGCTATCCCGCTCGCCCTAGGCTCGGCGATCTTCCTCACGACCCACGCGCCGCGATGGCTCCGCGGTCCGGCGGGTACCGCGGTCGAGCTCCTCGCGGCAGTTCCCTCCGTGATCTATGGGCTCTGGGGAATCTATGTGGTCCATCCCTACATGGCGTCGACCATCGAACCCGGATTGAAGCAGTACCTCGGGTTCACCGGCCTCTTTGACGGCACGCCGATCGGGCTCGACGTGCTCACCGCGAGCGTGATCCTCGCGATCATGGTCATCCCTACCATCTGCGCCATTAGCCGGGACACGCTGGCCGCGGTCCCCCAGGCCCAGAAGGAGGCCGCCCTCAGTCTGGGCGCTACCGACTGGGAGACAACCCGCGTTGCCATGATCCCCTACGCCCGATCTGGGATCATCGGCGGCATTATTCTCGGACTCGGACGAGCGCTGGGCGAAACGATGGCCGTGACCATGGTGATCGGCAACGCTGACCGGATCCCGACTTCCCTCTTGTCGCAGGGTCAGACGATTGCGAGCCTCATCGCGAACGAGCTGCTCAGTAACAGCGGACCTCTCCAGGAGTCCGCCATCCTCGAGGCCGGTCTCATCCTACTGGTCATCGCTCTCTCGGTGAACATCATCGCCCGGCTCCTGGTGTGGCGCGTGCTCAAGGGTGGGGGAGGGGGAATCGTCGAATGAGGAAATTCGACCGCTACGCTCGCCGCAAGCTCTTGAGCCAGATCATTGCCGTGCTCACTGGGCTCTGCGTCCTAGCCGTCCTCTACCCACTCGTGAGCATCGTGTACGAGTCGTTCCTTCAAGGAGGGGCCGTTCTCTTCCAGGCCCAGTTCCTCACGTCGGAGGCACCCAACGCCTGTTCGGCAATCTCGTGCAAGACCGTCGGAATCGGACCCGCCGTTCAGGGGACGCTGATTGTCGTCGGCCTCGCCGCGGCCATCTCGGTCCCGGTGGGCATCCTCGCCGCCATCTTCGCGTCCGAGTACCGCGCTCGGGGCCTCGGGCGGGCGGTCAGCTTTATCGCGGACGTCCTCACCGGAGTACCCTCCATCATCATGGGGGCGTTCATCTACGGTTACTTCGTCATCTACTACCCGCAAATCGCCCTCAGCTTCTACACGGGCGCACTCGCTCTTTCCGCCATCATGATCCCGATCGTCGTGCGGACGACCGAGGAGGCCCTACGAGTGGTCCCCAACTCCATCCGGGAAGCCGCACTGGCCCTCGGCATCTCGAAGTGGAAGGCCACGCTTCGAATTGTCCTGGTCGCCTCGTTGCCGGGCGTCGCCACAGGGGTCCTGCTCGCGGTCATGCGAGCCGCGGGCGAAGCGGCCCCGCTTCTCTTTACCCTGGGCTACTCCACGCTCTGGTTCCAGGGCTTCAACCACCCGGGGGCGAACCTACCGATCCTGATCTACACCTTCGCTCTGAGCCCGTACTCGAACCAGGTTAAGGTCGCCTGGGGCGCCACGCTTTTCCTCCTCATCCTCATCCTTGTCGTGAATGTGATTTCGCGACTGGCGATCCATCGGATGCGGGTCCGGATGGGAGGAATCTAGAGTACCATGAACCCAACCAAGCTCAAGGTCGACCACCTCACTGCCTACTACAGCGAGAAAGCCGCGATCACCGATGTCTCCATCGAGTTCCCCGAACGAGCCGTCAGCGCCATCATCGGACCGTCTGGCTGCGGAAAGTCGACGTTGATCCGCTGCCTCAACCGTATGCACGAGACCGTCGTCCGGACCCGGGTGGAAGGGCAGGTCCTGCTCGACTCGGAGGATATCTACCAGCTTGACCCCGTGCGGGTGCGCCGACGGATCGGGATGGTCTTTCAGAAGCCAAATCCGTTCGTCACGATGTCCATCTACAACAACGTGAGCGCCGCGCTTCGATTCAACGGACGACCTTCGAGGGAGGAGACCGACCGGCAGGTGGTGCGCAGCCTCCAGCAGGCGGCCCTCTGGGACGAGGTCAAGGAACGGATCGACGCGCCCGCGGTCTCCCTCTCCGGCGGCCAGCAGCAGCGGCTCTGCATCGCGCGGGCACTTGCGGCGGAACCCGAGGTCCTTCTCATGGACGAGCCGTGCTCGGCCCTGGACCCAATCGCCACCGCGAAGATCGAGGAACTGATCAAGCAGTTGAAGACGGAGTACACGCTCGTGATCGTCACGCACAACATGCAGCAGGCGGCCCGCGTCGCCGATTACACCGCGTTCATGTACCTCGGAAAGCTCATCGAGTTCGGACCGACCGAGGAGTTGTTCGAACGGCCGAAGGATTCTCTCACGGAAGCGTACATCACAGGAAGGTTCGGATGAACAAAGATCCCCTCGCCGACACAGGACGACCCCGCGGTTACGACCTCGAGATCCGTCAGCTGAAGGCTCGCGCGGTGGCGATGGGAGAATGGGCGTTCGCGATGGTCCGGGACGGATGGCGAGCGTTCTGCGGGGGGGACCTCGTGGCCGCGCAGGCCGTTCTCGACCGAGGTACCGAGCTCGACCGGCTCGATGAGGACATCGAGCATGCAGCCATCGCCTTCCTCGTCCTTCGCCAGCCCACGGCCGGCGACCTGCGGACCGCCGCCGGTTTGCTGAAGATCACCACGCATCTTGACCGGATCGGTCGGCTCGGGTTCGACATGGCCCGAATCACCACCGAGGGCGCTCCCAGTGAACCCGCGGACCTCCGAGAGGTTCTCGAACGGATGGACTCCGTGGTCGAATCGATGGTCAGCCAATGCCTCGAGGCCTTGGGACACGACCGAGCGGACCTCGCTCGCGACCTGTTCCGCAGGGACGATGAGGTCGACCAGCTCCATCGCGATGCCAACCGGATTATCCTACGGGAGCTGAACGCGAAAACCAGCAATACGACCCGGGTCGCGGACGACCTACTCGTGGCGCGTCATTTCGAGCGAATCGCCGACAATGCCTGCAAGGTTGGGGAGAAGACGGTCTATGCACTCAGGGGTCAACGACGGTCGGAGTACCTGCCCCGCCACCGCTACATACCCTACACCCTCGAGGGACCGACGTCGACACCGAGAACGACAGATGATTCGCCTCCCGTCTGACGGCGACTTTGCCTTCGATTAACGAGGCCGTCTGTTTCGAACTTCCCTGATTCGTGGTCTCGGGTACACCTTGACCATCGTTCACCCGGCGGTGAACGTACATATTCTCCTTGCAACAGACATCGGACTGTGCCCTACAAGGATCCTGCTAAGCGACGTGCGTACAACCTGGCCTATCGGCGAGAGTACTATCGGAGTCACAAGGTCGAATACCTCGCCAAGAACCGGGTTCGGAAGAGGGCGGCCCGACAATTCCTCTCAGGTGTGAAGCGACGCAATCCTTGCGCCCGATGCGGAGAATCCGACTTGCGATGCCTCGACTTTCATCATCGAGGTGGTCATGAGAAACTCGCAGGGTTGTCTATCATGGCAACGGACGGGGCTGCGATTGCCTCCCTGGAAAGGGAACTGCGCAAATGTATCGTCCTTTGCAAGAACTGCCACGCGAAGGAACACTTCAAAGGGACCGGCGATTCAGGGAAACGGCCGGGGACGCTCCCGTAGTCTAGTCCGGTCAAGGATAGAGGGCCTTCGAGGCGCCCCATGGGGCGTCGAGGAAACCCTCCAACGCGGGTTCGAATCCCGCCGGGAGCATCCCAAACATGGTTTAATACCGCCGTACTGACATGCCGAAACCGTGCCTCGGTCTCCGATGGGCGGTATCGAGATCCGCGAGTTCCTTTCCCTTCCGAGCCTCAGGGCTTGGTATGAGAACGTAGCTCGAGGGTCACGGATCACGGCCGACGTCTACTCTCGTTCCCTACGCCTATTCTGTCACCTGACAGAGAAGGACCCATCCTCGCTGCTTCGACTTGCGGAGCCACAGCTCCATTCAATCCTGCTCGAGTTCGTGACCGCCGAGGAGAAACGGAAGCAGGCGGGCAGCTCGACGGCGACCCACCTCAAGGCGGTGAAGTCGTGGCTCGCGTTCAACGGTATCCGCATCACCCGACCCGTCAAGGTCCGTCGCGTGCAGGAGACGCCGACACTCGCGGAAGAGCGTACCCCCACCCAAGACGAGCTGCGCCGAGTGTTGCTCGCAGCGACCGCTCGAAACCGAGTATCCTGCGCGATGATGGCCTTCTCGGGCGTTCGTCCAGAAGTCCTCGGGAGTTACCTCGGCGATGACGGTCTCCGCGTCAAGGACCTCCCGGAGTTGCGGATCCGCGGCTCCGAGGTGCGTTTTGAGCGAACCCCGGCGACGGTGGTGGTCCGCTCCACTCTCTCCAAAGCCGGACACCGATACTTCACGTTCCTGGGGGAAGAGGGGTGCGGGTACGTCGCCGAGTACCTCCGCTCGAGAGTCAAGGAGGGAGAGACCCTCGGTCCCGAGTCCGACATCGTTCACGCTGAGGCCGGCCACAGCACCCTGCGTGGAGGAAACACGTTCATCCGGACAACCAACGTCGGGGATGGAATCCGTCTCGCCCTACGGAAGGGGGGTTTCCCGTGGCGTCCGTACGTGCTTCGTGCCTACTTCGATACCCAGTTGCTGCTTGCCGAGTCGAAGGGCAAGGTCGCCCACGACTACCGAGTGTTCTGGATGGGGCACAAGGGATCGATGGAGGCCCGGTACACGACCAACAAAGGACGCCTCCCGCAGAATCTCGTCGACGACATGCGCGATGCATACTGTCGGTGCGAACCGTTCCTGTCGACAGTCCCCTCACGAAACGAGCAAGATGCCCAAGCAAAGATGGCGAAGACCATGTTGATGGGCCTTGGCTACACGGAGGCAGAGCTCGCCGCGATTGACTTCGAGAATCTGGACGTCACGTTATTCCAAGACCTCGTCACGAAGAAGATGGTCTCCTCAGGTGCGGGTGCAAAGCAGCAGCTCGTAGACGCGGGCGATCTTCCCCGCTACCTCGAACAGGGCTGGACTGTCGTCACCGCGGTCAATGGACACCAAGTCGTGCTGAATCCACCGGCGTCACGATAAGCCGGAACCATCCGACCACCTTCGCCGCATACTCCTGACGGGGGATCTCGTCGGGTTCGCCAAGGACCAGGATCCGCAGAGGGTGGGAAGGGTCGAGACTCTGGGCCATCGCCTTCATCTCGCGCAGGGAGACCAAGAGGTCCGCACCCCCGAAGCGCACGAGGGATGACGACCGGGAGGCAGTAGTGAGGGCTCCCGCCCTGGAAATCGGTGTTCCGCGGGCCATCCCGGTCGCCACCGAAGTCGTCGAGCGAGTCCTGCCATAAGAATCGAGTTTCCCCGATGAAGCGTGGAAGCTGCTCGGCGTCGAATCTCCGTTCAGATTCCGCCGGGTGAAGTAGCCCAATAACCCCGAATCGGCGCTCGCCTATGCATGGACAGCGGACCCGTCCATCGCGAACTGTTGCTGCCGACGCCGACCAAGGACCCGCCCGAAATCCCGCCGCTCGTCTGGGCCTCGTCGACCCCGTTCTGGCTGGAGATCCACCGAGAGACGACCGGACGAGTGCGATACTCGCTCGGTTCCAGCTCCGTATCGGACCTCGAGGCGATGCTCGCCTGCCTCGAGAGCACGCGCCCCCGCTTGACGGGAGGCGCGCCGATCGAATGCTTCGCCGCGACGCTCGTTCCGGAAGGGGTCTATGCTCGGGCCGTACCCGTCCAGAAGCACCACCACCTGCCCATCCAGGTCCAACCCAAGGTGGACAGCGCGAGCTTCCTTCTGCGGACCCTCGGTTCGCGGACGCTGCGCGACCACGACGTACTCCTGCAGCTCCTATTTCGAAGGGTCCGAGGCTGGGAATCGAGTTTCTTCTCGCCCCTCTACGATACGGTCGCCCAGCGCCAGGCCCACCAGCTGAGGGGCCAGATGGAGGTTCGCCAGGGCGAAGCCGCCTATCACGTCGAGCTGAGGACGAACATCAAGGGACCACAGCCGGAGGAGGCGCTGACCGCGCTCGGTGCCTGGCTGGGGCAGTGGACGACCACTGGGGGAGTGCCCTGGAGGCGGTGGAAGGTCATCCGCCCCAGGGCGGAGTGGGGATTCCACGCGGCTCTGGCCAGCCACGACCTCCGCCGATACTCGAGCAGGAAGGCCCGTCGGAACGTTTCCGGCACGGAGCTCGCGCATCTGCTCAGCATACCTTGGGCCACTCACCACCCGGAATGCTCCTACGCCGGGGCGCCTCGTAGCCAGCCGGCGCCAGAACTCGTCGTGCGTCCGTCCTCTTCCCCCAGCTCCCCCGCCGACGCGCGGCTCATGGTTGGGGTCAGCGGCTCTCGCCGGGTCACACTTCCGCGGGAATGGAACCACGTTGCCATACTTGGCAGGACCCAGTCGGGTAAGTCGACTCTCGCCCTCAATCTCGTCCTCCAGACGCTGAGAAAACACCCCAACTCCACCGTCGTCGTGATCGAGCCCACCGGGACGCTGGTCGAGGGGATCGTGTCGCGACTTCCCCGCGAAATCGCCTTGGAGACCGTAGAGATCGACCCCGCCCACGCCACCTTCCAGCAGGGTGACGCGACCATGGTCTCGGTCCCCCTCTCGTTGCTCCTGCCGCCGGAGCGGGCGGACGAATTGCCTTCGGTCCGCGATCGCTGGTCGGAGGCGCTCGCGGGCGACCTCCTCGCCGCGATCCGGAGCGCCTGGGGGGAGGAGAGCATCGGGGGCCGGGCCGAATTCGTCCTGCGCGCACTGGTGCAGGGCCTCGCACTCACGCCCGGCTCGAACCTGGTCGACGCCTACCACATCCTCACTTCGAAAACCGCGCTCCAGCGGTTTGTCAAGTCCGCGCCGCCCGGGCCGCTGAGAGACTTCCTCGAACACCACCTCCCTCGCCTCGACTACACGTTCACGATGTCGTCCCTCGACAAGGTCGGTAAGGTTGCAACCAATTCCCTCCTCCGGATCGCGCTCTGCCAGCGGAACCACGCGGTCTCGTTCGACCGGCTGCTCGGGCATCGCCTGCTCCTCCTGAACCTCTCCAAGGCCGCCCTGGGAGCGGACGGGGCGAACTTCCTGGGGGCGATCTACCTAACCCAGCTCTGGGCCGCCGTTCAGCGGAGCGGACGGCCGGATCGGCCGGTCTACCTGGTCCTCGACGAGGTCCACAACTACGCCGTCCCGGCGCTCGCCGACATGCTGAGCGAGGGGGCGAAGTTCGGGCTCCACGTCGTGGCCATCACCCAGTACCTCCACCGGGTGCCGCTGAGGGTCCGGGCGGCCCTCCTGGGGAACGTCGACGCTTGGTTGCTCTTCTCCCTCGGGACGGAGGACATGGACGACGCGTGGAAGATCGTCAACGGGGAGACCCACGGGTGGCTACCTCAGGACCTCGTGGACGGGCTCCGGCCTTACGAAGTCGCGATGGCGGTGTCAGGAGACCTTCTGAAGCTGGGAACGCGCCCCAGCCCTCCTCCAGACGCGCAGGCGAACGACCTGAGGGACGTCGTGACGACGAGCTCTCGAAGGTATGCCCAGCCCGAGGACTCGGAGGCGTCGCCCTGGCTTGTGGGTCAGGAAATGGTTGAAGTCATACTCAGGGGGCTATCGATTCAGCCCAAGACACGCGAGGAGCTAGCCGCCGAGACTGCGCTGGCAGCAAATCGACTGGACGGAGCGCTCAGCGTCTCCATCACCTCTGGAGATATTGAACAAGAGCCGACTCACGGGAAGTTCCGCCTGACTTCCCGCGGAGACTTCCACCTCCGGGCGCTCGAGTCGCGGAGGAACGAGGGGTCGGACCACTCTGACCTGCTAGCGGACGGCGTAGCCCCTCTTCAGGGTCTCCGGCCACGGGTCACGGCGCAGGGTGGAGTGCTCCCTCAGCCGGACGGCGTATTCGAATGGAACGGGCAGACCTACAATCTGGAGGTGGAGACGAGCAACTTGGTCAAGCACCCGGAACAGGTAGTCCGCAATCTTCGGAAGGCTCTGGCGATGGAACGACCGTGCCTCTTTGTAGTTCCGGACCGGGAAAGCGCCGGACAGCTCTTCCAAATCCTGGCCCGAGCCGCCCCCGAGGTTGCGCTTTGGAGGGAGTTCGGGCTGATGTGGAAGGAAGGGCCGGGAAAGTTCCTTCCCTACATCTCGGGCTCCGGGCAGCCATGGAGCTTCTTGATCGATGGAAGGGGGTCCGCGGGGGGTGTGGTTCCACCGAGCACAATCTTTCCCCAGGCCATCAGTTCGGCGGATTCGGACCTTTCCCGAGTGCACCTTCGTGTCAAACAACTCTTGGCCGAAGGCAAGTCAGAGGCGACCTTGCAAGACTTCGCCGATCTCTTCGGTCCTGGCCAGGGCGGTGTCCTCGAACGGCAGCGCCTTGGGATGGCCCTCATCGCCCTTGGTGTGAAGAGCCGAAGGGTCCGCACGGCGGACGGCCAGGAGCGCGTCTACGACATCGGTCAACTGGCAGATTCGGTTGGCAGCTCACAAGACGGGGCTACGAGGCCCGCGGACCACAGTCGCAACGAAGGCGACAACGGGAACGATTCCGGGGTCGGACCGAACAACTGAGCGCCCGGTACGCGCCGACCTTGTGCCGACGGTGCCGACGTGCCAGTGTATGAGGAAAGAGGGTACGTTCTATCGGCACAGCAGGGTCGACACAATCATCGGCACTGAATTCGGTCAGTGGTCTCGAATGGCTCAGGACTCGCCGACGGTTGTCGTCATGCGAGCGAATCGCCCGTGATCACCTGCCTCCGCCACGCGGGAGGGGCCCACGAACGAAGTGAGTGGGAGGGACCCGCGCCAAGCCGCCGGCTCGTTAGGGGAAAAACGCTCGCATATCCTTTCGCGAGACCTCAAGGATCCTCGCACCTGTCACGGCCAGAACAATCCCGACCGCCAGGATCGCGAAGAACGCTCCCACGTTGAACCCGGACGCATCGGGAAGGCATCCCGGGTCCGCGACGCACGCGTTGAAAACCGCGAGGGCTTCCACGCCCGCCGCGATGAAGATCAGACCGACCGCGAGAGTGACCTCTCCCGCGCCACGGAACGCGAAGGCGGCTCGAACGTTCCCCGCCATTGTCCCTCACGCGGGGGCGGTTGCCGCATCCGAAATGAGCAACGCGCTCGCTGCGGCCCGTTCGAACCCCCGGGACCGCTCCGGGCTCACGCGCGGGCCAACCTCATGCGTAAGGATCTCGGTCGCAACCTGGTAGGCCGACCAGCGGGTGAGGAGCGCGTTGTGCGAGGCAGCTGCCTCCGCCCGCGCACCAATCGTGGTTGCGTAGACGCGGGGGAGCCCCGCCGCGATGAGCAAGGGTGTCACGTCCTCCGCGAGGACCTCATCGCCCATCGCGTCCGCGTAGACCTGCAGCGCGTCCCGGAAGCGGCCCAGGATCGTGTGAATGGCCTTCTGGAGCATCGCCATCAGGTCCGTCTCCGAGGAGAGGTGGACCTCACGAAGCTCCACTAGGGAGTGCATTCCCGCATAGAGCTGGTTCGCGCAGGCGATCCGCACCCCCGTTCCCTCGGCCCGGACCGCCCAACTCCCGTCCAGGCTGTTCATCACTCGGACGCCGGGATAGACGGACTCCCCCGGCGCGAGCTCGTACCGGGTCCCGACCACGAGTCGGACCTCCATCCGACGTCCTCCCGCGAAGAGGCGGATCTGCTCGCGGGGGAACACGGGGGCGTTCGCGTCCAGGACGGGGCGTTCCAGGGCCTCCCCGATGGCATGGACAGCTTCCGCGACCTCGCGGTGCTGCACGAGCTGGTAGCGGTCGCTCACGATCGACACGACCTGGGAGGTGTCCTTACGGCGGACGCCCCGGTAGGCCTCGAGGGGCTCCCCCTGGGGTCCATGTACGGGGACCAGGTCATAGAGGGGAACCTGGTCGGGAGTGACCACGGTCTCGTACGGTCGGCGCAGGTTCTGGCTTTCGGTCGGGTTCGAGGCTATCATCGTTGTCCTCGGTCACGAGGGACAACGAGGGAGCCTCGCCAGAGGACTAGGTCCCTCGAGACGCGAGGGCACGGCTCGCGAGGTCAGCAATCTGCGGCACCCGCCTCAGGGTTCAGGGCGTGCTCCGCGTCCTCTATAGAAACAACGGGAACTCCGGACCGGAGCTGTCCTTCCGTGACCCCAAAGCACGCATAGAACTACGCCGCCTTGCGCCCGTCGCGCGCGAGCGTCTCGACCCGGCCCGGGGAGTCGCGACCGCCGCCCGCGCCACCTTCACGCGGGCGCGGTTAGGGACACGGTGAGTACGAGAATACCAAACCCGCGCCTGTGCTCGACGTCTGGGCGAGATCGTCGTATTGCCAGACGCCCCCGTTGGCAGGAAACGTGTAGTTGTACCAGGCGTACGTCCCGTTGGCATAGTTCGCGCTGTTCGCTCCGCTGGGGTCGAGCGGAACCGAAATTGAATGGCCCTGCCACTCGAAAGGAGACGTCACGGGCCACCCTTGACTGAAATCTCGAACCACTTGGCCTTGGGTAGAGCCACAGGTATCGACCGTGCCTGTGGCCGCATGGAAATTCAGGTCGAACTGCGCCCCCACACCGCACGATAAGTAGGATGTGTTCTGGACCTGTTCGCAGAGTTGGCTGCCGTTCAATCCATTCAAGAGTCCAGTGTCCGAGACAAGGTGAGAATACATCGGCCAAGACGTGGTCCCGCCATGACGCAACCCCTGCGCCGGACTTGCGGAGAAGTAAGCGACCATCGAGCTCAAGCAAGGAGTCTGAGCGCCGGGTCCTGACACGGACGCATTCGTCAGCGAGTAAACGGTCCAATTCTCGAATCCGACAATAAACGCCGTGACATTGCCGTCAGTCACAGGGGTATAGTTCAGCGAGACACTCAGGTTTCCCCCAGGTATCTTGCCCCAGATCACCACCTTGCCCGACACCAATCCGTGGTAAGGCGCGGCCGCAATAGCGCTCGGTACCCAGACTGTAACGTTGCCGAGACGTTGGTCGACCTGGCACTCCGTGTGCGAAAAGAATCCCCACCCTGGATGTCCTGTTATCGCTACGGCGAGAACAAGAATCACTCCGACTACAACCCCGAGCACCGCGGAAGGTACCGAGGCGCGCATCGTGGGGAAACGTAGCACAGGAGCCTGTATAATCGTGCCATCCAGGAAGGCTCACGCGGTCTGGCTCTCTCCTGACTCGTGGTCTGAGTCTTCCGGACCAGAAGCAGGAACACCCTGGCGGAACTGGGTCTCGGTGATGCCAAAGCTCGCGTAGAATCGCGCCGCCTTCACCCAGTCCCGCCGGAGGACCTCCTCCGCTCCGGGCGTGCCCGAAATCGCCGCCCGGGCCGCCTTGACGCGCCCGCGCAGGTCGCGCAGCCTCCCCTTCACGGCACGTTCGTCGGCTTCGCGAGAGTCGTCGGGGAGGCCGCTCGTGGTCTCCGAGACGCTGAACTGCCGGGCCGAAGTCGCAATCTCCTCCGCGTCCTCGTCTTCGTCCGGGCCGCCGAACGCGACCCGCGACTCGAACCGCGTTCGCGTCCGGGTCGCGCCGCATCACGCCCGTCGCTCGCGAGCGTCTCGGCCCGCGCGGGGGGGACCCGCGAGCGAAGCGAGGGGGGAGGACCCGCGCCGTCCGCGTGCCAGCGCGAATCTAATGAGCCTGGCCGGACGCGCCGTCGGGCGGGGGCGTGGTTGGCGAAGGCTTCGCCCGACGCTTGCTCCGCGTCAGGACGACCACCACCACGGCTGCGGCCACGAGCAGCGCAACGAGTCCCCCGACGATGTAGTACCCCGTCACCCCGGGGAATCCGAAGAGCCCCCGGGATGATCCGCCACCGCACGCGGAGGTTGAAAAGGTCACGTTCAGCTTGGTCGGGCCGCCCGCAACGGTCACGTTCCCTGAGGAAGGGCACGCGGTGTGGTTCGTTTGGTTGCTGACGGTGAAAGGAAACGTCCCGTTCGTCTCCGGGAACGTGATCGAAGTGTTGGTGGACGAGAGAGTCGTTCCTCCCACGGTCGCCGACCAGTTCGTCCCGGTAGGGAGGCCGGACTCGTGCACGGTCAGCCGGAAAATCTGAGGTAGGATGGTGATGTTGTTCGTGTCCAAATCGGCGACATAGACGTTGTGATTGGCCGGGTCATACGCGCTTCCGAAAGGTTCTTGTTGGACGGCTTGGGTCAAGACAATTCGGTTGGTATCAGGGTCGATGACTGTCACGTTGGACGCGGGCTGACCTCCGATATGGTACCTGTCGGTTACATAGACGTAGCCATTGTACGGATCGTAGAGGGCGGACCCACATCCAGTGGCGATTGGGATTGTGGCAACTACCTCGTTGGTGGTTCCGTTCACTACACTGACGACATTCGAAATGCCGGGCTGGTTCCCGTTCGTGCAAGCGTAAACGTCACCGTTCGAACCGGCGTACGCCACACCAGGGCCACCGCCTGATGGGTAAGCCTGCCCAACGACCCGATTGATTGTAGTGTTGATTACCGTCATGTTAGAGGGTATGGCATTTCCCTCGTTGGAAACGAACACCTTTCCGTTCGCCGGGTCGTAAGCGGCCCCATTCGGACCGGCTCCCACCGGAACGACTGCCACGACCGCGTTCCCATGGATCACGGTCACGTTGTCGCTGGTGAGGTCGGTCACGTAGATGTCGCCGTTCGCGGGGTCAAAGACCTGTACGTGGGGGGCGCAACCGGTTGGGCACCCGTAAGCAAGGAGAGGGATGGTCCATTGGACCTGATTGGTCGATGAGTTGATGGCGTAGACTCTGTAGACAGTCTCAGCGACGTAGACCATTCCGGTCGAGGAGTCTACCGCAAGCGTCCCGATTCCGAATGGCATCGGAATCCACGCCACGACATGGTTCGTGGAGGTGTTGACCACGCTGATATTGCTCGAGCCGAAATTGGTTACGTAGAGAAGCCCGTTGACCGGATTGTACGCGACGCCGATTGGGCCGGCTCCGACCGGGAATGTGACATTCGCCGGCACTGCAGAAGCGAGTGCCGACTGGGAATGAGTTGGGCCACTACGGAACTGGCTGACATTCGCGACGGAGGGTACCAGGACCGCAACGACAACAACGATCGCGAGCACGGTGAGGAGGCGGCGTGGCGGCTCCACGATTCTCTGAGGGCGTCACGCCGTATACACTTGGCCGTGAATCGTGGCGTGCGGCCGCCGTGCGCCCGTCGCGCGCGAGCGTCTCGGCTGGGCCCGGGGGGGTTTCGCGACCACCGCCCGCACTGCCTTCACGAGGGTGGCTTGCCTCGAATCCGGAGTATAGTCCGTGGCCCACGACCGGATTGAGAGATGGTATGGACCTCCAATCCCGCGCCACGGGCGGATCCAAGAACCGCGTGAAATGCCTCCTGCGTGAGAGGGTTGTCCAGCGGATAGAGGGTTCGGATTTCGTGTTGCGCGAAGGGGTATGGCTGGCCGTTGGGCAAGGTGGGAGGCGAGAGCCACAGCGTGAGCTTTGCCTCGGGGTCGTTCCAGCGATAATCCTTGCTCCGACCTTTGGCATAAGCGAGACGAATCCCCGTAGCAGAAACCTCTAGCCGCACGGCGCCTGGCGAGAACATGAATATGGCTAGGGTGCACAGAAATCCGACCCCTACCAGGATGAGCGACGCCATTCCGATCGAGTAGAGGTTCGAGAAGAAGCCCGGTGTCGTCGCGATTACGCCAACTGCGATCGCGAGTAGAAGCACGAACCCTGCCGTGAAGATAATTTGGACGGTTCGAGACCCCCCACGGTAGTCGTGTAGGGAAGCGACTGAAAGGTCGAAGACTGCGGAGGCGGCTGCTGATTCAGTCATGATCCCTCGTGGAACTCGCCAAGCCCGATTCCCAAGGATGTAAAGTCGAGGCCTGCGGTTAAGGCGTTAAGGACGAGAAGCGGGCCCGATCTGTCCGCGGGGTAAATCGCGAAGTCGATGAGATCCAGCGTTACACTCGTCCCGCTTACCCCCAGGGATGTCTCTTGCACTAGGCGATTTCCGGAGGCGCCCGCAATCCCGAGAGCGATACTTACTAGGGCGAGACCGAAAGCGACGGACGGCAGAATGAGTCCATCGCCCTGAAAGTATGCAGCTGCCAACAATCCGAGACCAATTTGAGTACTCAGCAGTGTCGCGGTCCAATCCGCCACACCCGCAAGTGCGTTCCAGTTTGTCGTCCAATTGCCGTCATTCTTTGCCGGAGGGCTTGTCGAGTTGGCCACACCCTCAGTAGCGTGAATGGCCACGGCATTGATGAAAGTAACTTTCGAAAGCCCCGAGGTGTTGGGGGACGTAGACGATTCAATTGCTTGCAGAACCGCAGAGACGATGAGGCCGACGACGATTCCGACCAGGAGTCCCGCACCGAGGCTCAGCCCCATCAGTATCCCGATGACAACTTCAGCTACAACCGCTATCGCGATTCCGGTCAGGAACAGGGGACCGAGCAGCGCGTTCCAAAACGATGCGGCGTGAGCCTCGGAAACTGCCTTCCCAGCCACGGTGTCGCTCACCGCGCCCGAGAGACCCACCGATACGGACGAGCCGTAAGCCGAAATCGCGGCTTGGAGTGGAGCGAAGGCCGTTGCCAGGATGGCCTTCACGAACGAGATGATGTAGTTGAGGAGAGCTTGGAGGACCGTCCACATTGCAGTCCCGATGGCTCGCAACGCGGTCACGGTCTGGCTCACGAGAGCAGTGATTCCGAGCTTACTCGCGAGCGCGGCAGCTGCGTCGGCGAGGTAAGCTGCGGCGGCTGCGATCCCATTCCAGCCCACTGAGAAGAGCTTGGCAACGACGGTGACGACACCAGAGACGGCATTCCAAACGTAAGAGGCGGCCACGTCCCACCAAGGCTTGGAGGGAGGGGGAGGCTGCGAGGTCGATACAGGGGTGCCATAGGCACCGTCGTTTCGGTAGGTGGCGTTGGCGAGGGTAGTAACGACGTTGGAAGAGAGGCCGAGGGCGGGCAATCCTGCAGTCTCGTTGATGAGGTTCCCTGTAAGGTTGCCCGACTGGTTGAGAAGGAGACCGCCAAGGAGGTCGTTGAGTTCTGCGGCACTGGTCGTGAGGTTCGAGTTGTAGCCGGCGCTGGAGACATTGATCCAGAAGACGGCCTGGACCTGTCGGGACTGGTATCCGTTCTCGAGAGAGGGATTGGAGGCAACGCCCCCGAAGGCGCTCGGGTCGATGCCGGAGTAGATCTGGGTCGTGTTAGAGAAGACGTGGATGAACCCGGCCGAGGACGGTCGATTTGTCGAGGTGTTGAGGACACGAGGCAACCAGTTGTAGGGGTTGAAAGTGAGGCTGGAGTCCTGATGCTGGGAGGGGACCTTCGCCGATGCGGTCGCATTGATCAGGGTCTGACCCAGAGGGCTGGCGAGGAACATGGCCCGGGGAATGAGCAGATTGTTAAGTCCCGGAAGAAGTGTGACAGTATACTTCCAGTTCGACTGAGGTCCGAAGACGCCACTGATCGCAATCTTGCTTGCGTTGGTTCCCGGGGGCGCCGTATCGTTGAGCACGAGCAGGTCGAAGTCCTGCTCGGCGGTGTAGCGGGAAAGCCCGGTGGGCAAGGGGGAGAGGGTCGAGTTGTTCGGCGGGGCGAGAATCCAGGTCGGGGCCTTCGAGTAGACGGGCAGGACTTGGTAGGTGAAGGAGATGCTAGGGGTTGCCCCGGCGCTGGGATACGAGACACTCTGTAGCTGGCCGTTCGCCAGGTCCACCTTGTAGTGCGGCGTGCTGGCGATGGCATAGACGGTGTTAGGCGAATTGCTCGTGGACTCGTTTTGGACAAGCGAGAGGTTGAGGTAGGCGAACTGTTCGGTGTTGGTGACAGGGAAGGTGACGACAAACGACTTCGGAGAGGTGGAGCTTGGGAAGTTGGCTGTGCCACCGGAGCCGGCGGAGACCTGCACCGAGTATCCGCCGTAGTCCGTTCTAGCGGCTGAGTAATACGTAGCGGAAGAGTTCGCCGCGACGAACGCCGACACGCCATTTCCTGCGGCGTTGGCTGTATCCTTCCAGCCGGTAAGTGTCACCTGGAGGTCGGTTCCGCCTAGGGGGTTCACCTGTGCGCCGTCCGGAGCGCCATCGTTGGAAGTCGAAACCGCGAGGGGGTTCGCCCCCCAAGAGAGCTTTCCCCACACTGTCAGGGTCGGAGTCCCGTTCCATTGGCCCTCAACGGCTCGTAGAAAGTCAACCCCGCTGATTTCACTCTCCAGCTGGGTCCAGACGCCCCACAACATCTGGAACGCCTGTCCCGACCAGAGCACTTCGGCCGCCCACGGAGATCCGTCACCGCTGTAGATCCCGTTCTTCGGATTCGGTGTGAGATTGGCGATGTTGGTCGCCAGGGGATACCCCTTCTCGTGGAGTCCTGGAGCGTACAAAACGTTCGAGCTGAACGGCCGGTATGTCGTGCTCTCATTCCATAGATTGTAAACATCCCACCCAGAATTCAGCAACGACCAGCTCACCGCGAAGGTCAGGTTCCAGGTATCAAGCATCTGGCTTTCGGCGGTGTCCAACGTGTTCGGATCGAGTCCAAGCTCCTTTTCCACGAAGTCACTGACAAGCCCGTTCGTCGAGAACTTGGCTGGGTTTGCGGTAACGACGGCTTCGGAAGGAGCTATGCAGCTGGATGGCGGGCAGGTGTTCACCGGTCGGCCACCTGGCACCTGAGTATACGGCAACGGGATCGTCCAACCGGCCTCCTTCTCGACGTCGGTGAGCCCGTCGCCTGAGCTGTCCCGCTCGTATACGAACGTGGCAGAACCGGTGGCATTGACCGCACGGCTCAAGGCCGTGTAGTTGAGGTAGACCGAGACGGAGTAGGTATCGTTCAAAGTGGGCAGAGTCACGTTGAACCCGAAATTGGTGGCCGACCCGACCGGTCTGATGATCTCCGACGACGACGCGATGGGCACAACGAATTGGGACCCGTTCCGGATATCCTTGAACCCAAGACAGCCAGACGAAAGAGAGGGCGTCTCGCCGACGAACCAAGATGGAAGCGACCATTGGATCTCCGCTCCTCCACCGACATGACCTACCGAGTCGTAGGGCAGGTCCTGTTCCCACACGGGGAAGACGGGAGGGGTGACGATGGAATCCGGAGCGTTCGCGTGGACCGAATCGACGACGCAACCGCTACCGTAGGAGATGCCGTAGGTGACTGAGTAAGTCGTCCAGGGTTCGAGGTCGTCGAGCTCCACGCTGTAAAGGCGAGTGCCTCCGGAGACCAGCTTGCCCGGGATCGAGGAAACCGATTCAGTGATTCCCCCCCATGTCGACTCCGAGAGTGTAACGAAGCCCGTGCCGCTGGTGTTGGCGTACCAACTGAACAGAGCACTTGTGGCCGTGTCGTTCGAGGTCGAGTTTCCCCAGATAACGAAACCCGGCGGCGAGAGCGTGAAGCCGCACGAAGAGGTTGCAGTCTGAGCGGGCGCGGTCATTCCGGGGTCGTAAGCGATCACCGGAGAGGAGCCGGTCGGCACCCCCGTCCCGGCACGGCTGGTCGCAGTGATTGACGCGGAGTAGATGTTCCCAGATGTTCCGGCAGGGTTGACCGGTAGGTTCTGTGAGAGCTGGTACGAGGTACCCGGGGAGACAGTGGCGTACTTCCCGGTTGTCTGGTTGTACAGCGTACCGCTCCCGGTTGCAGGCATGGTGGTGCCCCAGGAGTAAGAGATGGTGGCGGTCTTGGAGCCGGAGCCGAACGAGGCTTGAACGACCGCTCCGCCGTTCGTGATCGAGAGGGTCGTCGTGACGCTCCCGGACCCGGAGGAAGGAACGCTTAGGGATTCCGTGCTCGGACCGTCGGTCACCGGACTGACCGGGCCCCAATCCACCACACACGGTCCCGCATAGGCCCACATATATTCGGAGTACGATGCGGTGAACTTCGCCGTCCAGGTGTAGGTCTGGTAAGGTGTGAGGTTGGTGACCCAGACCGGCGAGGGATACGACGTGGTGCCTGAGAAGACATGGGCAGTTCCGCCATTGATTGAGACGGACACCGAAGTGCTGGTGAGATTGGTCCACCACTTGTAGTAGACCTCGTTCCATGCTCCATTACATATCACTCTGTAGTTGGCGTTGGCCAGGCCGGAGAACTTCGACGGGATCGAAGCGCTGGTTCCCAGTTGGAACGAAGTGGGACCGTAGAGACTCGGAGTCACGGTCACGGACTCGAGCTGGCCCGAGTAACTGAGCTGATTCGACGCGGACGAGGGCAACGAGCTTACAGTCTGCACGGTGGCCGATTGATTGGCGAGGGGAGTCACACCGACCGGCACGCCTTCCGATTCGAGCAGCCAGTCAGCATAGACGGCGAGGTAAGTGTTGGGAGCAAAGGGACCGACTGTCGGAGCGATTGGTGAGGTTTGGTTGTTCGGCTTTAGACTAGAGGCACAGACGGTACCGGACTTCAGGACGCTCAGGGCGACGTGCGTGACGTTGGCGTAGAGACGGAGAGCTGTCCAGTTCTGCAGGTTACAGAGATTCGAAGCCTGGGCCGTGTAGCTAGAAGCCGTGGCAATCGCCGAGGCTACACTCGTGTTGAAGTTTGACTGGGTTGTGGAAGTGGAGGGGTTGAAGTTGGCAGGGGCCAGGGGGTCGGTAACGGCCAGATTGATTAGCGACAGAGATTCATTGACCGAAGGGAAATCCCCGGTGAACGAGATTGCATTACTCGTGGCCGGGTTTGGAGAAGGCCAGGCAAGCATCGGTCGTTGGAATCCATCGACCGCGATTGCCGGCGCCCCGGAGGGAGTGTTGGTGGGGATTCCCGTCCCGGCAAGAGCGGACGGTTCGGACAACGGCATCCCATCGGGGAAGTAGATCGCCTCATCGATACCTCCGGAGCCATAGTATGGGTCGATCCAAGTCGCGTAGACTAGACCGGCGGGCGACACGCTGAGACTCAGGTTCTGAACCGCCCCGTACACCGGACCTGACGCGTACGGACCATTCCATGACTGACCGCCATTGCTGGATGCCTCGGTCATGACCTGCGCCTGGCCGGAGGCAGTCTGGGTCGTGTAAGCAAGGAAGAGCCCGCTGCCGATCGAGGTCAGGGCGACCTGACCGGGGGTCGAGGCTGCCGGAGCCAGGCGCGTCGCTCCAATCGAGGAAAGGCGAGGATCGGGAGTCAGTACGCCGAAGGTCGCCACGGCCGTTGGAGCAGTGTAGGACGCGCCGCCGTTGGTACTGGTGGCCAGTTGAATCTGGTCCGACCCAAGGACGCTGAAGATCGTTGCCTGGAGATACGTGGACCCGTAGGGAACAGTCGTGGACCCGGTTTGAAGGATTCCAGTCGCTCCCGAACCTGATGGGGTGAGGGTGACCTGACCGACCGAGGAGCCGGTCAAGGTGCGGCTGGTCACCGAAACGCTGGTGATCCCGAGCGTAGCCACCGAAACCTCGGAGGGAGTGGCCGCGACCGAATTGACAACCCCCGAAATCGAGGTCCCGAGCGACCTCCAAGTTTGCCCGAGGTTGGCCGATTGGTAGAGATAGGTCGTTCCTCCACCCGAGGCCGCGACGACCAGCGTGTTTCCGACGGCGACCAGTGCATCGGAGGAGATGGGAGCGCTGAAGGAAGCTACTCGGGTCGGACTGTTCCATAGGAGAGGCACCGTCGAGCAGTTGGTCGAACAGGTCCGCTTCTGAATCTGGACAGCAATCGAAGCGCTGTAAGATCCGGTCTCAAACCAGAGGGCCCCGGCGTTCCCACTCCTGGAAGAATTGATCATGCCGAATGAGGACGGAGAAGAAGGAAGCGCTATCAGCCGAACGCTCGACGTAGGGTGCGTCGAGCCGAGTTGAGAAGGCGTGGGGAAGAGGGATGCACTGACGTTGTAGATGTATTCGAGGGGCCCATAACTGGCCGGCGATGATGCCGCCGGCCGGAGTCCGGAGGATTGGACAAGGGCGGCGGGGTTCGGCAGCGACGATTGGACGAGCATTAGCCCGACACAGAAGATTGCGACGACGACGGGGACTGAGAGAAGCCGAGAACGCCGGCGCCACGGACGCAAGTCTCCCATCGGGGATACTGGGGCCACCTGAGGAGGGCCTTCCCGGTCCGCGAACGTTTGACCGTTCTGGGTGTGTCGAGACGACTTCATAAAGTTCTCACTACTCGCGGCCAGCACCGGTCCAGGTCTCGGGGCCATTGTCGTTCTCCGAGCCGTCTCGGTACCCGGTTAGCCCAAGGCGTCCCAATGGGGGCGACCGGTCTCGGTCTTATGAATCCAGCGTTGGAGCGACTCACGCGGTCGGCTTCGGATGAGATTCGGACCTGCTCTCCGAAGTCGGCGTCACGTTCCCTTGACTCGATGGGTATCGTAGGGACCCCGATCCGGACCTGCCTCTCGGTGATTCCCCAACGAGCGTAGAACCGGGCCGCCCGCGTCCAGTCGCTCAGAAGGATGTAAGCGAGCCCAGGAGTTCGTGACACGACCGCCCGGGCCGCCTTGACGCGCCCACGCAGGTCGCGCAGCCTCCGCTCCGCGGCCCGCTCGTCCTCCTCCCGGGAATCGTCGGGGAGGCCGCTCATGATCTCCCACACGCTGAACTTCCGCGTCGAGGCCGCAATGAATTCATCCTCCGCGTCCTCGTCTTCGTCCGGGCCGCCGAAGGCGACCCGCGACTCGAACCGCGTCCGCGAGTAGTCGCCAAACCGGGGGCGCGGATACGAGCGAGGGGCAGGGCCACGAGGGTGAGGCAGCTGCGGGCTCGCGTCGGGCCCGTTGATCGCGGCCAGGTCGGGGAACGGGTTCGCGGTCTCGGGGCTATCGCTCTCGGTCGCGCTGGCGGCGCTGATTGCGGTCATCGGCGCGAAGCGAGCGCGCAGGGCTCGCGGCGAGCGGTGCGAGCGAGACGCGAGCACGCAGGTCGACCGAGGGCCGATTCGAGGCCCGAGGGCGACCGAGCCCCCATCATGGTCGCCGAGCGAAGCGAGGGAACGGCGGCCGAAGGCCGCCGCGACCTTGATGTGGGGCGCGCGCGACCGATGACTTGACCGCAATCAGCGCGCGGGACGAGGAACGACCGCGAGGAGCGCGCGAAGGCCGGCGCGAATCCTCGCTCCTTCCTAACGAGAAAGACTACGCAGCGGTGCTATCTCCTCGGTACAGGGTAAACCAAGTACGAATCCCCTGCATTGTCCCCAATGCCGCGCATCCCAGGCCTAGGGCAAGGCTCGCTACTCCCGCAGCCCACGCAAGTCCGGTCCCACCGGCCACGATTAGAACCCCGTCGACGATGGTCACGGCGCTCGCAAGGGCAACTGCGCCCATCACCGACGGGCGGATGACATACGCGCCAAATGTGCCGAGGACCAACTCGAGGAATCCCAATGCTATCACTTGGGTTCCCAAAGTCTGGTAGCCCATGGACCGAGCAAGCCCGGCGAGAATCAGGAGGCTAAAGGCGACGGTGAACGCTCCAAAGATTGCCACGGAAATCCATAGGTCGATCCGATCCTCGACGTCCTCGAACACGCCGGCCTCGAGAGACTCGGGACCTTGGTCTGGCCTCGAGCTCGTCGGGAGACTAGCGATGCTGGGGTTGTCAGGCAATGCCTGTACCACCAGCGATCGACCCTGCGGCATACGGCGACTATCGATGGCACGATGGCCCAAGTAGGATTTGCGTTCTTCGATACATCGTTCCACCCCTGCTGAGCGGAAAGTCGCCGCGACCTTGATGTGGGACGCGCGCGACCGATGCTATGAACGCTTCGTCCGCCAGCCGGGGACCAGCGAGTGCTGAGTCTGGGGCTAGAGACGAGCTACGTGAACCTCCAGCTTCTCACCTGTGTTCGCGCACGCAGTATGCTATCGGCGTCTGACACGCACTTGGACAGCGGCGGCCGCGAACCCCCGAGTCGCCTCCCGGCACAATGACGGTGGCGGCCGTCTTACGACGCCGCAATCGGTCGCTGGCGGCTCGACGACTCGGGAGCGTGAGGTTGGTAAGGCGAGCGACGGCGAAGGACCGAGGCGGTGATCCGCACGAGTTTCCGTGCGGCGGCCACTGCCCCAGTCCCCATGCCCTTCCGACGGGCGACCCGATGGCCGACTCGATACACGTCCCCTTTCCCCTCATGCCGGCGGACGTTCCATTGGGCCTCGACCAGGACCCACTTGAGAAGGTGATTCGCGTCCCACACGAGTGGACCGTTGTAGCTCGTCGTTGCCGATTGATGGACAGAAGGGCAGAGGCCACAGTACTTCACGACGGCATCGAGACTCGAGAACCGCTCGATCGGACAGAGGAAGGCGACCAGAGCGACCGAAGTGAACTTGCCCACTCCGGGAATGGTGGCGAGGAGCTGAGCTTCCGTGGAGGCCTCATAGGCATCTCGGATCGCCCGATCGAGTGAGTGGGTGATCTCTTCGATCGAGGTGAGCTCCTGGAGTCCGCGCTCGATCTCGGGAAAGCGGGGATCCGCGACGCTGTGGCGGAGGGTGCGACGTTGCAGAAGACCGGGACGAAACGAGATCCCCTTCTGGAGGAGGACGGCGTAGACGTGGTTCGCCACGCCGGTCCATAGGCGAGTGTAGAAGACTCGCTCGCGGACCAACTTGCGCAGCGCCCGCTGCTCGGGGGTCGGAACGTACGCCTCGGGGATGGCTTGGAGTCGGGCGAGTTTCGCCAGCTTCTCGGAGTCCACTCGATCGGTCTTCAGCGTCGTCTTGCTGACGAGCTTGGTCTGGAAGGGATTGGCAAGGAGAACTTGGGCACCGGTGGCGGCCGCGGCGTCGTAGATGTGCTCCCAGACGTTGCACGCCTCGAGCACGACCTGAATGGGTCCCGGGAGATCCTCGAGGAATCGTCGGATCTCCTCGTCACTGGTTCCCAGCCTCTCCTGTCGCCGTCGGTGTCCCAACGGGTCCACGGCGGTCGCTGCAACACTGCTCTTGCTCACGTCGAATCCGACATACGTAGAGATCTCCATCGGTCGCCTCTGAGGCCGGGACAGGAGGCGACCGGCTTGGGGTCTTGCCCGCATGGTCGAAGCGTATCATGTCCAATGACGGGACCGCACTTATGTGACTTCCGCCGACTTCGATTTCCTGTTTACATGGTTCTCCCGGTGTGTGTGCGCGGGCTCTGCACCCACTTATTCGCGCTTTGTGCGCACGATGACAGTCGCAGCCGCCCGCTCCCGACCGACAGACCCCAATCAATACATCGCGGCCGTCTCACGACTCCGCAGCGGTCCTCTCGAAGCTCGGTCGGTCAGGAGTGTAAGGGGTTCCTCGTTTGAGAACCGCATAGACGATCTTCAACAGTTTGTGGGCCCCGGCGACATTGCCCGACTGCTTGCCGCTCCGTCGGGCGACACGGCGGGCCACTTTCGTGACGTCACTCTCCTTCCCCGCCCATTGGCGATGCGACCACGACGCCTCGACGAGGAGCCACTTCACCATCCGATTCGCGTCGGTCTTTAGGTGACCCTGATACGAGGACTCGCCGGACTGGTGGTTGGTCGGGACCAGGCCGGCATACGAGCAGAGCTTCTCGACGTTCGGGAATCGGTCGATCGGACACAGCTCGGCCACCAACGCGACCGCCGTGTACTCCCCGATGCCGGGGATCGTCTTCAGGAGCTGGGCGTCCTTCGACTCCAGAAACTCCTGATGGATGGCTTCGTCCAGGTCCTTGGTCAGCTCATCGAAACGGTTCAGGACGTCCAGTCCCCGATCGACCTCGGGGATCTGATGGGAGCGTAGCTCCTCGCGCTTCCGCTTCTGACCGAGGAGTCGATCGTCATACTGGACTCCCTTGCGGAGGAGCATGGCATAGATGTGGCTCTTGATGCTGGCCTCCTCCCGCTTGTAGAACCAGCGGTCCCTCACCAGCTGGCGAAGAGCGCGAATCTCGGGGTTGGGAGCGTAGGCCACAGGGATCCCTCGGAGGCGGAGGAGCTCCGCCAGAGTCTCCGAATCCACCTTATCCGATTTCAAGCTCGCCTCTGAGATCAACCGAACCCGATAGGGGTGGGCGAGGGTCACCTCCGCCTCGGTGGAGAGCGCGGCATCGTAGTAATGCTCCCACACATTGCACGCCTCCAGCACGACGTGCTTGCGACCGGGGAGGCCATCCAGGTAGGAGATCAGCTCCGAGTCTCGGGAACCGAAACTCGACTGGTCCACCCGATTCCCCTCGCGATCCACCGCGGTGGCCACGACGGTCTTCTTGTGTACGTCCAACCCCACAAACAGCTCGCTCTCCATGCGGCGCCTCGAGGGTGACGAAGAGAGGCGCCGCACATGCTCCTTGCCCGACATCGGGCGGAAGTCAGCATGTCATCAATCAGCGCGCGGGGCGAGGAAGGACCGCGAGGAGCGTGCGATCCGAGTATGCATCGTCCACTTTCGTCCCCGGGAAAACCGGGGCCGCCTTAACCGGTGTCTTCACGGTGAGGGAATTCAGGGTTGAATGCAGGAGTGCCCCGCTACTTACGGTACGACACCAGATTCAAGCTAACTAGCGCCCATGCCCGCCCCATGGCCGCGGGAAACGCTCCGACCCATCCATATCGAGGCGGCGGGATAGCCTTACTCGTCTTGGGCATCGTGTTCATCATCGGAGGTATCGCCGCATACGAGTACTGCAGCGTCAGCCTTCTCGGCGTATGCTTGGACTACCCATACCAAGCCGCGGGGGGCGGAATCGCTGCCCTCGGCTTTGTCCTCCTGATTGTAGGAATCGTCCTTTCGGTAATCAGTAGGCCGGCTCCCGCGCCGGTTATGTCCACTCAACCGCAGACCGTCTACTACGTCACAAGCCCCCCTCAGCCTACTCCGCCACCACCGACCCCGGCCGCCGAACGGTACTGTCAGTCGTGTGGGATGGGGAATGCGCGCGCGGCTGCCTTCTGCCAGAAGTGCGGCAAACCGCTTCCGCCTCCACCGTAGGCCGGCGGGAACCCGACAACAGCTCGCAGGCTGCCTTTCGTCGGTCGACTTCGGCGTGCCCAGGTCGGAGTTGAATGACCAACCGCGCTGAACGCGGGGGAATGCGTCTTCTCAGGTGGTCACGATTGTCCCAGAGATGCTGTAGCTTCCCGTCACGGACGGCACTTGAATCGTCAACGTGAAGGTCTGGGATCCGCTCGGGGCCAAAGTTACCGGGAGGGTCGGGCTCACCGACGTAACTGAGAACCCGCCCGTCACGGTGAAGTCGTCGATATTGTGGTTCAAGAGGGCCGCAGTGCTCGTGAGTCCAAGAGTAATGGTCAGACTACCCCCCACGGCGACCTGAAGAGGACAGCCAGTACCGCAGGTGTAGGAAGAGCCTAGGTAGCCAGACGTCGTCCCCGTGTAATCGGGAGTGAACGTGAACCCGGTAATGGTAATCGGGGGCGTACTCCCCGATCCAGAGGAACTGCTCGAATTGAAAACTCCCGCGGCCCACAAGCCAACCAACACGACGACGAGAACCACCACAACTGCGATCACCACGATAAGGGCGGTTCGTGACTTCTTCGGCGGTAGAGGCGCAACAACAGGGGCCCAGGCTGGTGGACTTGAGGCGGCTGGAGCTTGTGGGGGAGGGCTCGGTGGGGGGACTGTGGAAAGCGCCGCCCCGCACTTAGAACAAAACTGGGCCCCTGCCTGGTTTGGGGTCCCGCACTTCTGGCAATAAGAACTGGCCATGAGCGCGCATCTCTCACCCATGCCTTATAATGTGGCTCGGACGCGCCTGTGCCCTGCGACCCATTGCAGAGTCTCCCAGCCAAGATCACTTCGCCACAGCGGCCGCGCTGGTCGATTCACGGCCGCGACCGTAGAACCGCGCCCACGTTCGATGACCGACCGCGAGGAGCGCGACCGCGCTTCCACGTCGCCGAACGACTCGTTCGCATCCAACTTCAGCTGCCCCTTTCACCCCTGAGAGCGTCAACGAAAAGAGTCCGCGGTATCTTCCCCGGCTTGGTCGCCTAAATGCCCCCGGACACCAAGGAACTCGTCCTTGCATCTTCGCCACACTCGCTCCGACTGCGAGTTGTGAAGTCAGTCCGAGGTTCCGATTCCAGCACTTACTTGATGCCCCTGCCAGGGCTCGCACCCCCGAGTTTCAAGCTCTCGATTCACCCTTCCGGAGAGCTCCACCTCAAGTCACGCGACGAGGGATTGATTGCTCGAGGGAGCCTGAATCGACTACCTAGCGCTTTGACTGACGGCACGTTCGACCGACTAGCGGCGAGTTTGATTGTTCGCCCAAGACGCCAGCGAGCTGTCGAGGGTGTGATTGTCCCCTATGAGTGGCTGAAGCGGCTCGCGAACTGGTCAGGATCGGTGGAACTGAGGATCGACGAGTTCCTGAGGTCGGTCCAACCGCTTGCACTTGGCGATAGCCGGCACCTCGGTCCAAACATATCCCTGCTTCGGACCGCCGGATACCTCCGCCCTCTCGACGTGGTTTTACTTTCCGATAGAAGACCTGAGAGCACTCTATCGTTTATCAACCTCGGCTACGGTGTCGGGAAGCAATTGCCGACCCTCGCCGATCTCAGGTCGTTCCCACTGTGGAGATCACTTGCCTTAGCTATCGCACAGATTCAGGAGTTCGGCGGAATTTTCGTCATTATCCCCGAAGGCCGGCGATTGGTACGCATTGCGGATCGGCTCGGGCTAGGCGATGTGGCGAGGGGTTTTTCCGCAATCGACCAGTTCCTAGACCAGTCAGGCCAAAAAGCACAGATTCAACAGCGCGTCGAATGTCTGGAGCGAGGATTCGTCCGACCCTTGGCTGCATTGAACCCGCGACGTCCCCTGCGTGTGTCCAAACTCAGGCAAATGGTCTCTAGGCGCCGGGGGATCGAGCGAGCTGTCTCGATTGCTTAGTTTGGGCTCCTTTCTGCTCCCGAGATAGACGTCCTGATCAGGCAATCCCACGGTTACGAACTGCCGAGCGGCCAGGGTAGCCTCGTTAAGTTTCCTAGGAGCCTGAGGAGATGACCGTGCCCCGGGCCGCGTGCTACGTCGCAGACGCAATCGTCCTCATCTTCGAGATCCTATTCGACCTCTGGCTATTGTCTACGCCTTTGGGGCGCGTTTTCGACCCCGGTCTTTCAGGGGCAATCGGGGTTCCGGTTCTCCTCCTAGCCTGGGGGGTTCTGATTCTCGAGGGCGTGATTGCATGGCAGGTCGGCGTCTCCTGCAAGCGGGCGGAGCGTGAACGAGGAGTGGGCTACGGCCCGGTCTCATAAGATAAGGAAAGTCGAAACCGGACCGTTTGGCGGACGGACGAGTGCGTCCACAGCTTAGTTCGGACGCCGACTCGCTCGCGTCCAAATCGCGGAGCTTCGCGGGGAGCGCCCGCGACCATGAATGGGACGCGCGCGGCCGAGTCGGGGAGGCTAGGCTGACCCGCCTCCGCGAGCGGACGAATTCATTCGCGGGGTTCGTCCAGAGACGGGAGCGCGATCAGCGCGGGCGATGAGGTCAAGCCGCGGCGTGCCCTTTCGGGGGTGAGACCATGTCGCCACTGCCCAAGAAATGGGCCGGCATCGTCATTGTCGCCGCGATAGTCGGGGTGACGGCTTCCCTACTGATCCTGGCGTATCCGTTCTCCCAAGCGTCGGCCGGTAACATCTCCATCGATGGGAAGAACTACTCGTTCGAATCCGAATCCCTCTTCGGCAACGCGTCGTGGCTGAACTACTCGTACCGTGGGGTCACTTTTGGATTCCACCTCTGGCGTTCGATCGGCTCGGGCGCAGGTGAGGTCTGCGGCAATGCCACCGAGTCCACCGGGACGTCCTACCCCTACTCGTTCTCCGATGGACCCCCCTCGCCCAACCCCCCTTGGCAAACCTGGGTCGCGCCCGACGGCCACGAGGCAGTCCAGTACAGGCAGGGCGGGCTCGTCCACCTTCTAGTGGCAGCTTGATCCGTTCGCCCTGAGCGCAGGAGCCCGTCACGAGCTGAAACGTGAAACGTGGTGCCGCCGGCTACGGCGCCTTAAATGGGCCGCGATGCGGCTGCGCTTTGGAGTTCCATGACGCTGGGTCAACGACTGCTCGCCGCGCTGATCGCGCTCGCGATGCTCTGCGCCCTTTCCGCGATTCTTTGGGTCGTCGCGCCGCATTGACCGCGCGTGGTGCGCCCGCAATCGCTACAGATCGCGGATGTGCTCGGAGTCACCTGTCCTGGGCAAGTCCACTGCGATTCGTTGGCGCCAGCCTTCGTCGTCAAGGGCAAGCCTGAGAAGCAACATTCGGTCCGAAAAGTAGAGCGACATGTCCAGGGTTTCGCGCCGTGCCCTCCTCTCGGCGGCCAGTTGATCCCGTAGCTTTTCTGCCGCCCTCTTCGTTGCCTGTTCCCAGGCCCTTACTGTCGGGCGGGTTCCACTCGCTGACCTGAAATTGTGAAGGGCCTCTCGTCGCAGTTGTTCGTAGGCCCGTTGCCATCTCCGAAGTTCTCGTTCCCTGCGAAGGAGCGGATCCGAATCGACAATGCGCTCGGACGCTTTCCATTCGGCCGTGCCCGTGAATCCAGGCTTTGTGACGTAATTGGCCGTGTTGCCCTTCCTGACCACGCGAACGATAATTTCAGTAGGACGACGGCCGAGACCAAAGCCCCCCTTCGAAGAGTTGCAGGCCCGGCAAAGGACTTGGTATCCCGGGGGAAAGCCTTCCCTCCTGAGTCGGCGGTAAAGCTTCGCTCCAATGTCTCTATCGTTCGCGCGGCCCTGTTCTGCACGACTCTTGATGTGATCAATTCCTAGATCGTCGGTGCTACCGCATCGAGCACACCGGGGATTACCATCGGAATAGTGGGCGATCACCTGAGCCTTGATCATGACATTCAGCTGGCGCTGGGTTGGTCTCCACATCCTCGGTTCCCGCAGGATTAACGGATGATTATATGGGCGGCGGCCGCGCAGGCATCATGAAGGCCGCGCGCGGCCGATAACGGTCCCCCAATCAGCGGGCGGGCTCACTTCGACCATCGCCACGGAAGATTCGAGGAAGGAAGAGACGATAGGTGACCTACCCGTGGTGGGATCCGCCGGTCCGCCCTCGCTTAATCGCAGCAGAGACGCGGTCGCGCAGTTCCCGTAGGCCGGCCCGAGACAGCCTCAGGCTATTCTCCTGGGCATACTCGCGCACGCGTTCCAGGTTGAGTGATCGAAGCGGGATTTCCCGGCGCGAGACCCACTCCTGGCATCCCGACACCGCCCGCTCGACGACCTCACGATCAGCCGCCCGCAGTTTACGCGCAATCTCGGCAATCAGGGGATTGAGCGTCCCACTCAAGTCCATGTCACTATGCAGCTCGAAGTAGGTCGCGCCTGACTTCAAGCCCGGTAGTTTCAGAAGGTCGGCAAGGTAGGCCAGCAGGTCTCGGCGCACATCCCACTCGGAATCGGGATCCGGGGGAGGCTCGTCTCTTGTTCGGACCTTCTCGAGGTAGCCGTCCATAACCTCTTGCCGCTTCGACCCGAGCGCCGCGTCGACCTGACTCAGGTCGTGTCTCACGGACTCGGAGGAGGTCCCTCCTGGAAACAGATTGTGGCCTCCGCGTTCATCAGACGGTACCTCTTCGCCCTCCGGAACCTGCTCCTCGTCCTCCGCTTCTTCCGGTACCCACTCGGCGACCTCTAGGAACGAATGATACGTTCCATCGAGCAGAAAGGAGGCATGAACGCTTGAGGTCTCTCCGACGTGAGGGGCGTACGCCGGGTCTTCCTCTCCCTCGGGGACGACATGCTCGTTGAGGTAGATTATCGGGGCCCCCACCTTCTTGGCGAACATGATGAACTCCGTGACCTCGGTCCCTTCCCAGTAGATCTCTTCATCTGTTGGCAGTAGTCCCTTGAAAGGGTAGATTGGAAGAACAGATTCAGCCCGGACTTGATCAGCGATCTTCCCGAGCGGTCCTCGATCCGACGGCATCGCCTGAAGAGTGGCTTGAAGTCGCTCGTGAAGATATTAGCTTAGGGGAACCGTTTCGGGCTCTCACTTCGCGCTCCATCTCCCTGCCTGTCCATGGTGCGTTCATGGAACCCAATTCAATCTGTCCGAATTGCGGCGCGTTGATCGACCTGATTCGGCGAAACACGGTAACTCCCGTGATCTATCGGAACGTGGCGTGTCGCGGCTGCGGGGTCATCTGCATCCTGGAGGGGCCAGAGCGGAATGTGAATCCCCGCCACGCGACCGAGGAGAAAGCCGCATAATCCGTTTCTCGCGGCCCCGTCATAACCCGTGAAATCGCACGGGAGCGTTCGCGCTAAGCCTGTGCGGCACATCCCGTGTGGGGAACAGGGTCCTTGATAGACAAGGAATCGAGGGAGGCAACTCGGATCGCGTTGGCGCTCCAAGAGGACGCAGCCCGAGAAGCCATTCTCGAATCCCAACGCCGATGGGGCGAGATGTGGGACGAATCAAATGCGTGGGGCAAGTTGTTCCTGGGTCTCCTCGCGGTTGGAGCCCTTCTCCCCCTGATTTTCCAAGTCGCATTTTTCTTCGTGCTCTGGCTTGTGATTTATCCTTCGGTTTCGAGTTCGTGGCTTCATTGGGCCGTCATTTCTTCAATCCTAGGGTTGCTTCTCGCCATCGCCCTTCAAGTGCGCCAAATAGCGACGAAGGGAGCCGCGATGCTCTATCTCATGTGGGGTCCGTCGAAGCATGCTCGAAGAAAAGGGCGGCGCTGAGCAGTAGGAGACGGTCGACCGGTATGGTCAAGAAAAGACGATTCCACATCGACTCGGGAAGGTCGTGGACGAACGACCCCGGCGACAGGATATCCGCTTACGCGGAAGAGGACACCGCCCATGCCGTCGGAAATTATACGACGATGCAGGGGCGCTCCAGCCTTTCTCTCTCAGAGATTATTCCGTCGATTCGCCTCGAACCATTCCAACCCCGCCGGGTCGACGACACTCGGGATTGGGTAACGGGCTACGAACTGTCCGACCTAAACGGGGCTGCGATGCTCCTGCGGGACCTCCACAACGAAGGGTTCGAAGGATTCCTGGAAGTCGTCGCTGATGGGAACATCGCTCCCTTCCTCGCGGACGACGCACGGTCCGTAACAGCGAGGTGGAACGAAAGGAACTTGGCGATTCCTGTGCGAACAACGATACGCGAATTTGAGCGAAGTTTCGATAGGGTCGATTATCTCTACAAGGGCGACATGCCGAATCTCGCGGACACCGTGATTCAATGGGCAAAGAAGCTCAAGAGAACGGACCGCAGCGTTGCTCCCAAGTGAGGGGACGTTCCAAGGCCGTGCCTATACGGGTTCGGCGGGAAGCGCAGACCTGTAGACCCCGCGGCTGGTCTCGCTTCTGAGCGAACTGTGTAGGCGCCAAGGCAGAGTGGGCCTAGCCAGTTTCGAACCGGCCTAACCTGCCCTCGGACCCAAGTAGAACCGCACCGAGCGTACCGTCGGGAAGTCGTCCCAGTCGATTCGCGTCGACTCGCGATCCTGGAGTCGCTGGAGATATTCGCCCAGCGCGTTCACGAGGTCCCTCTCTGCCTGACCGGGAGAAGTCGCATGGACCAAGACATCAGGGAATCCCTCCACAATCCCGAGAAAGGAAGGAGGGTCCGTGTCGCGTTCCCGCACATCCAGGATGCGCAGAGGAATCTCGAACATGCGACCCCCGGGCCCGCTTCAAGCTGGACGTGACCGCGCGACGACACCGGCGAACGACTCTCCCGCGTCGAGCTCCCGTAGTTTCGTGTGGAGCGCCCGGAGCGCGAGCACCTTCTGCTCGAGGTCCTCGAGGATCGTCTGATTGACGCGTTCCCGCAGCTCTTTGGCGGTCTCGCCGTCGCGCGTGTAGTCCGCGAACCCGCTGCGCGCCGACTCGAACTGACCCGCGTTGAAGACGAGCTGACCGGAGGCCCAGGGACGGCCCGCCTCGACGCTCGGGGAGGCGTCCGCCTCGGAGTGGGCGGGATCGGTTGTGAAGTCCAGCTCGACCGGGGGCTTCGACTCAGTCGGCTTGGCCAGGAGCGCGCTCGCCGGGACGAACCCGGGAACTGACGCGAGGTCGACGCGGTCGCGGGGTCGACCGCGGTAGGTCCCGAAGTCGGGCGAGTGCTCGCGTAGGTAGGCGGGGTACGGTCGCGGTGCGCCGAAGTCCACCACGAGGCGAATCTCCGGGTCGCGGGGGATCTCGCGGCCGCATCCGCATTGACATTTTCGGGGAAACCTGTTGCCTGTTACGGTGCGGAGGCGGGACGGGGCGTGTTCGGTCGGCGTGGGGCGTTCGGCGGTTGGGTACTGGATGCTGGGCTGCATCGCTCGTTCCTCGCGAAGAGGGGAACGAGCGATGCATGACGTGAGTCACATCCTCGATGCGTCGTGCATCTGGATGGAGACCGCGAAGATGGAAGTCGGTGGGTCTTTGCGCCCCAAGCGGTTTCGGGTTTTGATGTCGACAAACAGATTTCCGATCGAGAAGAGGAGGAGACAGGAGCGTGAGCTAGTCGAATCATTCATTTCGTGGTTCTGCGGCCCCGACGACTCGTACAAGACAAACGTGACCGTGGGCACCTCGCTTGTGATAAACGCCCTCAAACGAGCGGACTCCGGATACTCCAGTTCAACCCCAATTAGCCCGTTCGAATCATTTCGCACGGGCTTCCCTCGGAAATCGTCTTGGTGGCGAGGGAAGATTGATCTATTGGTGGAAAAGGAAGGCGTGACTTGGCTCTTTGAAGCAAAACGGTATTCCTCGGTAGGGGAGATTGCCAAGGCTCTCGGCCAGGTGAATCTCTACGCGGACCTTCTCAAACGGGATCGACCCGAGGCTCCGACCCCTCGAAAGGCGGTCGTATTCGGCGACATCCCTCAGGGCCTTACGGAGGGAGAAGGCGTCTCGCATGGGGAGGCAATCCTGCAGGAGATCGGGGCCACGCTTCGGGCGTATAACGTGACCACTTTCGCTCGCGACAGGGATGGCGCATTCCACGAGTACGGTAATACCCGGGTGTGAGTAACGGGACGTGGGACGATGCCTCACGGGTTCAATGAGGTGTGGTGAGGGACCCACGTGTCGCCGGTCGCGCGTCCGCCCGCTTTGCGGCGACGGTGCCCTTATTGCGGAGACGAGATCATGATCGAGGCGCCTTACCGGGTCGGGACGATTCGCACCGCTACGATACCCTGCCCCAAAGACGACTGCCTCCGTCAGCTTCGAGTGACGTTTATAGGAGGGCGGGCGACTGGAATCGTTGCCCCAAGAGTGTTCAAGTTCAGCTCGCGACTCAGGGGGGTCGGGAATGAAATGACCCCTGTTGCGAGCTTGGTCGACCAGGCTTGTGAGTCTGGGTATGTCGGATCGGTGCGCGCTGGAGCCGTCGCTTTGCGAGCGGCGGCAGAGACCTTCTCCTCGATCACGCTCAAACAGGCGCCACCGACTCAGAGCCCATCCACCCTAGGTCACGTCCTCCCCGTCTTGCACACCTATCCGGGCTTCCAGGCGCTCCCGCACTACAAGCAGGGATCGACTCGGTCCTGCCTCGAGAAGATTCACAATCTAGGGGATTCCGCCGCGCATCATCGTCTTGCAGACGAGTCACGTCGTGTACCCTTAGAGCCCTCCGCCGTGACCGATTGCGTAACCCTCTTCGAGCGAATGCTTACTGACATCTACGGATGGTCCTGATGCCGACGAAAGACTGGGAAGCATTCGATCTCTCCGTCGCCGCGAAGGTCATCCAGCACCTGAGCAGCGGTATATACAGAACACCAGGCGGAGCGGTGAAAGAGCTGGTCAGCAACAGCTTCGACGCGCAGGCCTCCTGGGTGAGCATTGATACCGGTTACCCACGCCATCGGACCTTCGTGGTCGAGGACGACGGAATCGGGATGAATGAGGAGTTGATCCGCCGGTCATTCTCTCACATCGGCGCCAGTGTCAAGGTTTCCGATTCAGGAATCTACCCCACGGACCCGAACCGGCCAGTTATTGGCCGTTTCGGGATCGGGATGCTTGCCGCCGCCCACATTAGCCACCAGATTAAGTTCACAACCTACCCGCAGAAGTCTGACCATGGACTCGAGTGCGAGCTCGACCTGGAACCCTTTTTCGACCTGGTCAACGCGGTCAAAACTCTCGAGGAGGTCGCGCTCGGGACGGTTCGTTTCCGCGAGATTCCTAGAGCAGGCCATTCCTCAGGTACGACCGTCGAGCTCCTCCACATCGTGGAGGGTTCGAACTTTCACCGTACGATTACGAAGTCTAGCAAACACAAATTCGTGAAGGCGTGGCCGAAAATGCCCGCTCGAGTTCGTGACGGAGGCAAAGGAATGGGCGCGTTTGTCCGCGCCTTTCGCGAACAGGGCCTTCCTTCAATCGATCGATTGAACGGCCGAGAGAAACTCCTGTGGGAACTCGGACTGATCTGTCCGGTGAAGTATCTTCCCTCGGGCCCTGTAGACCCAGAGTATCTCGAGGGGAAAGCTAAGGCGATTGTTGAGAGTCTAGTCGAGGAAGCAGATCGCAGTTCGTTCACCGTCTTTTTCGACGGGATCGAAGTGCGGAAACCTATCCTTCTCCCGACACCAAAGGCGCGCGAGTCGTACGTCGACCGGGAGGACCCAACACTATCCAAGAACGTCGATGTCTACCCGATCGATATTAAGAGCTCAAAATCGAAGGTCAAGGCGCGCGGTTACCTGGTACACCAGCCGCACGTTGTCCAGCCAAGAGAGATCCAAGGCCTGTACCCGAGAATCCGGGGTGTGGGGATTGGCCAGTATGAGAACACCCTTTTCCGGACCCTCCGGGGCGAGGCCCCAATCATTCGCGTCCGTCTGTCGGGCGAGATCTATATCGAGGGCTTGGACGACGCAATTAACCTCGATCGGTCCGGATTCAACGAATTGGCGAAGGAGTTCCAGGAGCTGCTCGACGGACTAGAGGGGGCGCTATCGCTTCCAGGAATGATCCTCTCCGATGTCAAGCGACGGACCGAGGAGCAATCCGAACGCGTGAAAGAGGTGAAGTCGAACTACCGGGCCAGGGAGGCTCAGGCGGTTATCCAACGTGAGGTCCAGAGGTCTGGTCTAAAGCTCAAGGTACGTGTACGCGCTCCGGAGACGGAGCGCAGGTCGGGTGCGATTCGATATCCTTTTGTAACTATCCTCGACGAAGACGGAACTATCGCAGTCGATTCTAACGAGAAAGATCCGCGGATCGCGAGGATCATCGTGGAAGTGGATCGTTTCCTATCGGAGCTGCCCGATGGTCCTCGACTGCGGGTTGAGCTCGCCAAACGTCTGCGTGACCTGTTCGGGTCGGGCTAGGCCACGGCAAGCCGTTTGAGGAGGCCACCCGCTGGGTGAGAGCACTCTTGTGACTCCCCTTGGGCTTGGGGCCTCGCTTATGCGCCAGGTATTCCACCCACAGCCGGCGGATTTCGAACTCCTCCTCTCGTGAGAGCAACTGCATCCCGGTCGATCGCTCGAGGGTCTTTAACCGTCCGAGAAGCTGTTGTCTGAACTCGATCCTTAGGCCCGCCCAATGGTTCCTCCGCCAAAGTCGGTTCTTATGCAGGGCCGACTCCACCAGGATCTCATTGCGGAACTTGTTGAGCTCGGCAAGCGGTGACCTGGGGTCCCGAGCCACGAGCGCTTCCATGGTTTTGTCCCTCCTAACCAAAGTGCAAGTCCAGCAACCGAACCTGAGGCTAGTGTCGCCGTACAGGGCGTAGACGTCCTGTGTCGGCCATCCGGCCCGCGGAGCAACGAAGTGGAGGAAATCCCAGACTTTGCATGTCTTCCATTCGATGATTGGAGCGAAGTAAGTGATGTTGGAGCCTGTCGGGCCGCTCTGGGCCCAGTAGTCCTGCCCGCACTCTCCTCCAGTCGTGCATGAGGCCACAAGTCGACCTGTCCGCTGGGTGCTCTCCCCGTACCGGACGCCGGTGAGGACCGCCGTGGGTTTCCCATTCGTCACGGACGACGCAGCGGGCGTGATCTTCAACCGTCGGGTGCACCATCGAAACTTTGGTTTTGGCGGCGGGTAGCCCTTGCCGATCATCCGAACCCAGAAACGGTCGTCCACCTTCGGGCGAACAACCCGAACGCGAATGGGAAGGGCTTCCATCGTGCCGAACTTTCGCAGGTAGTGAAGGAACGAACCCGCCGCCCGGCGCATGGCGGGAATCTCTAGCAGTGTGTCCGAGTACACGATATCCAAGTGGGGAGGGGAATCCATGGTTGCGAGGTAGTCGACCGCCAAGAGAGCGGTAAGAGTACTGTCCTTGCCACCCGAGAACGTGACAACCCAGCGGGGGAGATGTCGGGTCGCGATCTCGTCGAAGACCCGTTGAGACTTCTCGAACAGAACGCGCAGCTCCTTGTCCGGGTGAGCGCCGAGCGCCTCATACAGCGATTTGACCCTCTTCCTCTCGGCGCTCTCCAACTGGGTCAGCTGGATCGGCGTGGGCAAGCTGGCTGTGGCAGCCACGGCACTACATCGCATCCTCTACTAAAGACCAGCTTCGCCGAAACGGCAAGAAAGAAAGTCCCCGCCGCCGCCATTGCTCTGGCAAGGTTTCGATTTCTACCCGGTTATAGAGGAGGGCTTCCCACCAAACTCGAGGAGCACTCGCCCTGTCTTGTTCTACGCGGAAGGTCCATCGGCACGGCCGGCGGTGACGTCTGGCCCGACTCAGATCATCACGGCGGTCGCGGTAGGGCGAACGGCCGGCTCTCCCCGATGTCCCTGATGAGGTCGCTCTTGTTGGCCCAGAGAAGGCCAGTGTAGGCGCAGATGACAGAATCGAGTGCATCGTGGTCACGGGTGAGCATTTCGCGATTCTGACCGAGCGCCACGCCTAACCGCTCTAGGTCAGCGAGGATGGCAGTCCTTCCCTCAGGGGTGTGCTTGTCCAAGGTTCGCTTGTCGTCGATCCCGATTCCCAGGCCGAGTCGCGACGCGTAGGGGTAGACCTCGATTGGGAGATACCCGAGGGTCGTGAGTCGATCGGCGAGCGCGATGCCCAAGTCGACCCAATCGCGCGTCCACGGGGCTCCAGACGGAAAGACTGACATTCCTTCAGAATGGAGACTTTCTTCGCAAGCTCGCCACACGCCTCCACCTTGCGGCCTCGACAACGGGCAGTCAATTGCGACTGTAGCGACCTCTTCGGTTGGAGGGAGCAGCTCATGGAGCCCATCAGCACGAGAGATGCGCGAATGCAAAGCTACCAGGCTCTTGTCTCGAATGTCCAGAATAGAGAGGGCCGTTGATCTCCGCCGCCTACTTGAGCCGAGATCAATTCCTACGACGAGTTGATGCATGATGATTCCTCGCCCGTAGACGGACTGAGGGCCCACCTAGCGCGCTCGATTGGCCCGAGGACTATAACCCGCTCGTTCTGCACGGCCTCGCGAGTCCCCAACCACCCCCGGCGGGGCCCGGTGTGCTAAGGCTGGGCCATTCGATATCACTAAGTTAGTCCGAGCTGCTGACCGAGTTCGAGGATCGTCTTGGAACCGGAAGAGGAGGCGCGTAGGGAAATCGACTCCTCCCTAGAGAACGCTGGGTGGGTTCTCCAAGACCGGGATCAGGCCAATGTTCGCGCGGGTCGTGGCGTCGCGATACGTGAGTTCCCCCTAAAAGCGGGCCACGGCGAGGCGGATTACCTTCTCTTCGTTGATGGCAAAGCCGCAGGGGCAATCGAGGCAAAACCCGCAGGAACCACTCTTACGGGCGTGGAGCGACAATCCGAGAAGTACGGAGCGGGTCTCCCTGACCAGATTCCCCGCTACTTGTCCCCACTACCATTCTTGTATGAGTCCACCGGGATGGAGACTCACTTCACCAATCGTCTGGATCCCGAACCTCGAAGTCGATTGGTTATGGGTTTCCATCGCCCCGAAACGCTCGCGAAGTGGCTCGAAGAGCCCGAAACCCCATCATTCAGAGGACGACTACGTCAATTGCCACCTTTGGTCGAGGCGGGACTCTGGCCGATTCAAGCCCGGGCAGTTCGGCACCTAGAGGAATCTCTAGCCAAGGACCGACCGCGCGCCCTGATCCAGATGGCGACGGGAGCCGGAAAGACCGTGACGGCCGTAACATCAGTCTACCGGCTCGTGAAATTCGGGGGGGCGCAGCGCGTCCTGTTCCTCGTTGACCGGTCGAATCTCGGACGCCAGGCACTGAAGGAGTTTCAATCATACACGACCCCCGACGACGGGCGCAAGTTTACTGAGCTCTACAACGTCCAGCTCCTCACCAGCAACAAGATTGACCCGGTGGCCAAGGTCGTAATCACGACTATTCAACGGCTCTACTCCATGCTGAAGGGCGAGCAAGAGCTAGATCCTGTTCTAGAGGAAGGTTCCCAGTTCACCCCGGGGGGACAGGCACCCGCGGAGCCCGTCGGCGTGCCCTACAATCCAAACATCCCCATCGAGTTCTTCGACTTCATTTTCATCGATGAGTGCCACCGAAGCATCTACACGGTCTGGCGGCAGGTTATCGAGTACTTCGACTCGTTCCTCGTCGGGCTGACCGCCACGCCAAACAGTCAGACTTTCGGCTTCTTCCACCGCAATCTAGTCGTGGAATACAATCACGAGCAGGCGGTGACCGACGGTATAAACGTCCCCTTTGACGTCTACGAAATAGAGACTCGCATTACGGACCAGGGAGCTACGATTGCCGCCAAGCAGTACGTGGATAAGCGTGATCGACAGACCCGTCAGATTCGATGGGAACAACTAGACGAACCCCTCACCTACGCGGCGGATCGCCTCGATAGAGATGTCGTCGCGATGGACCAAATCCGAACGGTCGTTCGCACGTTCCGTGACAAACTCCCAACGGAGATTTTTCCCGGGCGCACCGAGGTGCCGAAAACACTGGTCTACGCGAAGGACGACTCCCACGCGGACGATCTCGTTCAGGTCATCCGGGAGGAGTTCGGGAAAGGGAACGAGTTCTGCCAGAAGATTACCTACAAGACTACGGGTGTCCCCCCGGAGCAACTAATCCGAGATTTCCGGGTGAGCTACAACCCACGTATCGCCGTCTCGGTGGACATGATTGCCACCGGGACCGACATCCGGCCCGTCGAAATCGTCTGGTTCATGCGTGCCGTGAAGAGCCGGACTCTCTTCGAACAGATGAAGGGACGTGGCGTCCGCGTCATCGGGGACACCGACCTCCAGCAGGTGACCCCTGACGCTCGGACCAAGACGCACTTCGTTATCGTGGACGCGGTGGGCGTCTGTGAGACGGAACTCGAGGACAGTCGCCCGTTGGAGAAGAAGCCCGGTATCAGCTTTGAGAAGCTGCTGGATCAGGCAGCCTTCGGCGTCTCTGATCCGGACACAGTATCGAGCATCGCGAATCGACTTGCCCGCCTGGACAGGACTCTCGACAAGGAAGGGAAAGAGAAAGTTCGAGAGGTCGCTCACACCTCACTTCAGGATTTGATCGGCGGCCTCCTCAGATCGCTCGATCCCGATGAGCATCTCCAAGCTGCGAAACAGAAGCACGGATCTTCACCCACTCCGGTCCAGGTAGCTGAGGCGGCGGCCGAGTTACGGCAAGACGCGCTGAAGCCACTTGCCGCTAACCCACACCTACGGAACCACCTGATTGCCGCAAAGAAGCGGAGCGAGCAGACAATCGACACAGTGTCCGCGGACGACGTCCTCCACGCCGGATACTCTGCTGCAGCCAAAGAACGCGCTAAGGCGGTTGTGACCAGCTTTGAGAAATTCATCGCCGATAACAGGGACGAGATCGCCGCGCTGCAGGTATTCTACAGTCAACCCCATTCCAAGCGTCTTCGATACGAGGATGTGAAGGCAATCGTGGAGGCGATGCAGGAGCCGCCATTCGACCTCACTACGGAAAAAGTGTGGCAGGCGTACGAACAATTGAATCGCGACCACGTTCGAGGGGCGGGTGCGAAGCGCTTGCTCACCGACATCGTGCCTCTAATCCGATTCGCGCTCCGACAAGAGGAGACATTGGTTCCATTCCCGGAAACCGTGGACGAGCGATTTGCTCGATGGATCAGCGGGAAGGGATTCACCCCCGAGCAAAGGCGGTGGCTCGAGGATATGCGGGACCACGTCGCGGCGAACCTTCAGATTTCGCCCGAAGATTTCGACTACGAGCCCTTCGCCCAGCGCGGCGGTTTGGGAGCCGCTGCGCGAGTGTTTGGAGACAGGCTCACAACCGTGATTGATGAGATAAATGGAGTGCTTGCCGGATGACGGGTCGCGAATTCGATTCGCTTCCGTCTACTTGGACCCGGGCGGCGATAGGCGACTTGACTGAAGGAAAAGTAGGACAAGAGGGTCCGCAGAGAGACACCGCATTCACGTACGTCGATATCTCAAGCATCGACCGCGCGACCAAACGAATTACCGACCCTAAGGAATTGCCAGTGAGAGACGCCCCGAATCGGGCCCGACAGCGGCTAAAGGCTGGTGACGTCCTCGTATCGATGACACGGCCAAACCTAAATGCCGTCGCCCTCCTGCCGGCGTCCTTAGACGGCTCTATCGGCTCGACCGGGTTCGACGTACTCCGAACCTCCAAGATCGACCCGCGATGGCTTTTCTACTTCGTCCAGACCACACCCTTTATCGAGGCAATGTCCGCCCGGGTGCAGGGTGCGCTCTACCCCGCTGTGAGGCCCAAGGACATTCGGTCGTACTCCATTCCAGTCGCACCACTCCCGGAACAGCACCGAATTATCGAGGTCATCGAGGGTTCCTTCACGCGCATAGACGCTGCCGTACGCGCGCTGAAGCGGGTGCGGATGAATCTTAGCCGATACATGGCGAGCGTGGTGAAGGTAGCCTGCGAGGATTCGCGAACCAAGTTTCCAAGCAGAGCGGGGTCGCTTGCCTCGTTTAGTGAGACCATCACGAAGGGCGCTACGCCTACGTCGTATGGTCATTCTTTCACCGAGACGGGGCCACTGTTCGTCAAGGTGGAGAGCCTTGATGGAAAGGTGATTCGCCATGATTGGTGTGCTCACATCTCTCTTCAAACCAACGCTTTCCTTTTACGCTCGCAATTAAGGTCCGGCGACCTGCTCTATTCGATTGCAGGAACCCTTGGCAGGACGGCAATCGTAAGGCCAGAAGACTTGCCAGCCAACACAAATCAGGCGGTCGCGATCATTCGGCCGAAGCCTGGGCTCGAGCCTCAGTACCTTCGGATAGTAATGAATGGTCCGGGCATTCGAACTGCGAAGGATCAGAACAAGAGAGGTGTTGGGCTGTCCAACCTCAACCTTGAACAACTCCGACAGATACCACTACGCGTCCCGCCGATCCAGATTCAGCGCGAGATAGTCGTTGAGGTGGAGAAGCAAACATCGTTCGCTGAGGAAGTCGCGCGGGAGACCGAAGTCGGCCTGAAGCGCTGCGACCGCCTGCGTCAAGCCATCCTCAGGATGGCCTTCGAGGGCCGTCTCGTTCGCCAGGACTCGAATGACGACCCCGCGAGCGCTTTACTGGAACGATTCACGAGCAAACGCACCGAGACACCTCGGACCGCTTCTCGCTGGGGAAGAACGGCTAGTATGGGGTAGGGTTGTAACAGATCGTCGAGGCAGATTACATGCCGACAATTTCTTCGCCTTCCGCTCTCGACAATGCCGGGGCACTGGGATCGCTCGAGCGGGGACTTCCGGAAGGTTGGGCCGCTGCTACGCTGGCTGATCTCGTCGAAATTCTCGATTCGAGAAGGGTTCCAGTGAACGCCAAAGAGAGGGAACACCGTGTCGGGAGAATCCCTTACTATGGCGCGACGGGCCAAGTTGGGACCATTGACGGTTATCTTTTCGACGAGGAGCTCGTCTTGCTTGGAGAGGATGGAGCTCCATTTCTTGACGGTGCCAAACGGAAAGCCTATGTGATTCGAGGTAAGAGTTGGGTGAACAATCACGCACACGTCCTGAGGGCAAGACCTTGCGTGAACTGTCTCTTCTTGATGCACGAGTTGAACGTCGTGGATTTTCGACCGTGGGTGTCTGGCACGACTCGCCTAAAGCTGCCGCAGGCTCCAATGCGACAAATCCCTCTGCGGGTGGCCCCGCTTAGCGAACAGAAACGTATCGTAGAAGCCGTCGAGGCTCGCTTCACGCGCGTAGAGGCCGCCGTCGCGGCGTTGGAGCGGGTACGCGCGAAACTGAAACAGTACCGGGCGAGCGTACTAAGGGCGGCGTGCGAGGGGCGTTTGGCGGGGCTCGGTCTTTCCCCAACAAAATGGACGAACGGCCAACTAGGCGGTGTACTTGATTCAATCAAGAACGGGATCTATCGCCCACCGAATGTCTACTCTGAGGATGGAGTGACCTGCCTGAGGATGTACAACATCTACGAGGGCCGACTCCTCATGGTCGACCTGAAACACATGAGATTGACACCGGCCGAAATCGATGAGTACGAGCTGCGACCGGGCGACGTTCTGGTCAACCGAGTCAACAGTAGGGGAATAGTTGGCAAGGCCGCGTGTGTTCCCGACAACCTGGGCCTTCTAGTATATGAAAGCAAGAACATGCGACTTCGATTCAAGGACGGTGTTCATCCGCAGTTTGCTACATACTGGCTCAACGCCATCGGAATCCCCCACTTTGCGCGCAACTCGCAACAGGTCGTTGGAATGGCCTCGATCAACCAACCCCAGGTGAGGGACCTGCCATTTCGCCTTCCTCCCCCGGACGAACAGTGTAGAATCGTTGCTGAGGTGGAGCGCCGATTGTCCGTCACTGACGAAATCACGACTGAGGTGGATATGGGTCTCAGACGCTGTTCGCGGCTGCGCAGTTCCATTCTTAGGAGAGCTTTCGACGGGCGTTTAGTCCCCCAAAACCCCAACGATGAGCCCGCGCACGCCCTGCTCGCTCGCATCAGCTCGCAGCCCCAGGTCATAGAGTCCCCCCACCCGAGGAGATTGAGGCGACCCGCTGCGCCGGCATCGTGACAGAAAGCCTGAATCTAAGAGTGTACTCAGGAGCAGTACGTAATGGCGACTAATCATTCCCAACAGATCGTCCAGAAACTCTGGAACTACTGTAACGTTCTACGCGACGACGGCCTAAGCTACGGAGACTACGTCGAGCAGTTGACCTATCTGCTCTTCCTCAAAATGGCCCATGAGCAGACCCAGCCGCCGTGGAATCGTGCCAATCCCATACCGGGCGGTTTCGACTGGCCTGCATTGCTCTCGAAGAGCGGCAACGACCTTGAGGCGCAGTACCGCCGCTCGCTCGAATCTCTTGGCAAACAGAAGGGCATGCTGGGAATCATCTTCCGCAAGGCCCAGAACAAGATCCAGGACCCCGCCAAACTCGAACGGCTCATCAAAGAGTTGATCGACAAAGAACAGTGGATGAGCCTCGACGCGGACGTCAAGGGTGATGCCTACGAGGGCCTACTGGAAAAGAATGCACAGGACACGAAGGGTGGGGCCGGCCAGTACTTCACTCCGCGGCCCCTCATCCAAGCCATTGTGGAGGTCATACAACCCAAGCCCGGCGAGACCATCTGCGACCCAGCGTGCGGGACCGGGGGATTTCTCCTCGCGACCCACGATTACATTCTGAGGAGGAATCCTCACCTTGACCGGGACGAGAAGAAGCGTCTGAAGCTCGAGGCACTCCGTGGTGTCGAAATCGTTGACGCTGTCACACGGCTCTGCGCGATGAATCTCCTGCTGCACGGGATTGGACCCACAGCTGACGAGGCGGAACCGCCGGTCCGTACCGATGATTCCCTTCGCTCGGACCCAGGCGACCGTTATGACGTGGTCCTCACGAATCCCCCATTCGGCAAGAAGAGCAGTGTTCTCGTTGTCAACGAGGAAGGTGACGAGGACCGCCAATCGATAACCATTGTTCGGGATGACTTCTGGGCGTCAACGTCGAACAAACAACTAAACTTCGTCCAACACGTCCGCACGCTCCTCAAACAGCACGGCCGAGCCGCCGTAGTGGCTCCGGATAATGTGCTCTTTGAGGGAGGGGCCGGAGAGACCGTCCGCAGAAAGCTACTGCAGGAGTGCGACCTCCACACAATTCTGCGTCTCCCCACCGGCATATTCTATGCACAGGGCGTGAAGGCCAATGTCGTCTTCTTTGACCGCCAACCCGCCAGCGAGACGCCTTGGACGAAACAAGTCTGGTTCTACGACTTCAGGACGAACGTACACCTCACTCTCAAGACAAACCCGCTCAAGCGGTCCGATCTGGATGAGTTCGTGAAACTCTACGAAGCAGGGAACCGAGCCAAGCGCAAACCCACATTCAACCCGAAGGACGGCACAGGACGCTGGCGCGCCTTCGATCTGAAGGATATTCTGGAAAGAGACAAAGCGAACCTCGACATATTCTGGCTGAAGGACGATTCGCTCGAGGACTCAGCGAACCTGCCCGACCCGGACGTCATTGCTCAGGAAATGGTGGAGGATCTGGAGGATGCTCTCAATCAGCTCCGCGGGATAGCATCGGCCGTCCCGTCAGCCGACAAGCCAAGCGTGAAGCCAGCGCCAGGGCTGCCCCCGAAGTAGGTTTTGAACCAACTATAGTTCACATCCCGCCGGGAGCATCTCTTCCCTAATGTCCAACCATACGGCCTTTACGCCGCCGTCAAGGTCGCGGGCTTTACCAATCAGTGGCGGGTTGGGAGCGAGTCCGTGGCGTCGGGGCCCGTGCGCTCGGGGCGGCGTTCCCCAGATAGTTCACAACGTGTAACTTACCGTCGTGGTGACAAGGATCGAGGGGCAGCCGGTTCCGTTCGGCGGCATCGCGTCGATCGCCCAGAAGGCGAGCGGGTTGGAGTCCGAAACGAACGACCCGCTGCCGTTGGTCCCGATCTGGTCTATCGGAGTGAATCCCCTCGCGGAGACCTGGTACCAAACAGCCCCGCCCGTGGAAGTCCACTGAACGTGAACGGTGGCCCACAGAGGGAAGGCGTGCTGGACCGAGGGCAATGTCTCGCCGGCGTACGTGCACGTAGGAACCTCGAGCGACCAGCGGGATGGGCTAGAGGGATAGAGGGCGGTAGGCACGACGCCGGTCCACACGAGCAGGCCGACCGTGGCGACGACCGAGCAGCCGAGAAGCAGGGCAATGTCGGTCTTTCGAGCGCGCGACCAGCGCCGTCGTTTGCCGGTCGCGTGAGGGCCCGCTCGGCCCAAGGAGGGCGGGACGGGTCCGTTCATCGAGTTCCGGCCGAAGTATCGACCGATTCATCTCGGGCGTCCGAATCGAGCTGAGTGGCGAACCCTACACTCACCAGCAATAGAATGAGCGCTATGGTCACGAGGACCGGGAGGAAGTCCCACCCGGTGCCGTAGGGAGGGTTGGTCTGCTGGCCGTAGACCGCGGAGAGTACGATGGTCGCGACGAGCATCAGAACGCCGGCCCAGAACAACCAGCGGCCAACGGGGATCTGTTCCATGGTCTGCTTTCCCACCGGTTTCGTGAGGCTGCGCACCGGAACCCGATCGAGCGGTATAGTTGTTGCGACATGACCGCGCGGTGCAGGGGTCGGCGCTGGAACGAGGACCTCACCATCGAACGGTTGGCCCCGAAACGATGACGAGCCCAACGCAAGGCCGGTCACGACCGCCCGGTGGATGACCTCCGGGCGAGAGTCCACGTGTTCAGTGCTACCCCACCAGCTCCACCAATCGATTCCGAAATCTCGTCCGTCCGACGTTCCTTACTGAATGGTCGTCCGGTGGAACCCTCCACACCACGTCCCCCTTCCGGACCTTGAGGCGTTCCTCTCTCCCCTGGGGGTCCGTCATGACGACCGAGGCGTTCTCGAGCATGATCGATAGGTAGGGGTACCGGTGACGGTGCAGGGGGTAGGCCTCCCCCGGCTGGAGGACCATCTCCCATACCCGGACCCGACGATTCTTCATCAGGAGTTTCTGCGCGGGCGGTACGTCTTTCATGGGTTGGGAGGTAACGTCCCGGGGACTAGGAAGACACCTGCGGGTCCATGAGAATCGTCACTGGCATGGGAAGACCCGACGCCCCAGGAGGTGCTCAGGTCCTCACGAAGTGGGGCATGTCGTTGGGGAGTTCGAACGTTATCTCGACGAGCCCCGCCACCTGTCCCTTTCTCTTCCAGTGAGCCTGATATATCATCTTCTTCACGCCCTTTTTCTCGACCGTGTAGACGTTGGGCCGGCCGGAGTCCATCACTTTCTTGAGCTTCACCTGGGCCTCGGGGGGGTGGCAGTCCATCATGTTCTTTCCGACGAGGGCCTTGCCTCCGTCGCTGGCGTTCACCTCGGCGGACCGGTCGTTCAGGTAGAGGATCGTGTAGTCCTTGTCACAAACGGTCACCGAGCAGGGTAGTTGTTCGAACCATTCGAGAGGGGTCGGGTCCACCATGGAGTTGCCTCGACGCGCTCCAGCCCACCGCCTTGACTTAAGGGTGCTTCCGCAGCAACGCCCGCCCGGGAGCCACTCTGCGTACCGAGCCCGGTAGGACCTCGAGTCGAGTGGCGTCCGAGTTCGGCCCAGACGCGGGCGGTCGACGACCGGCTGCCCGTAGCGCGCCGGCGTCCTACACCGATTCTTCGATCTCTCCGGCCTGCGGGGCTCCCGCGAGCTGCTTGGCGACCGTGCCGAGGATCTCGAGGTGTCGGTCGACGTCCTTTTCTGTGTGCTGGACCGAGATCGTCCACTGCTCGTCGGGGCCGGTCCCGCTCGCGATGAGGTTCCGATTGAGCGAGAGGTAGTAGTAGAGCATCGAGCGGTCGCCGTCGACCGTCAGGAAGTCCCTCCAGTTCCGCACGGGGTGGTCGGAGAAGAACACCGTGCCCGAGACGCCGTCCGCCGACACAAAGGCGGTGACCCCGGCGTCCTTGAACACCTCCGCGTACCCCTTCGCGAGCCGCATGTTGAGGCGGGTGGAGCGTTCGAGGGCTTCGTCGGTGAGGATGTAATCGAGGCAAGCGATGCAGGCGGCCATCGAGAGCGGGTTCGAGTTATACGTCCCGGCGTGCGCCACCTTGCGCGGGCCGACCTCGTCGAGGATGCCGGGTCCGGTTGCGATGGCCGAGAGGGGGACGCCGCAGGCGATCGACTTCCCGAGCGTGATGATGTCGGGTTTGGCCCCGACACGGCCCGCCGCCCCGTGAGGATACTTCGCGCCGGTCTTGATCTCGTCGAAGATGAGGAGCGTGCCTAGCTGGTTGCACAGCTCGCGCAGGCCGGGGAAGAACTCCTTGTCCGGGAGGATGAACCCCATGTTCATGGGGATCGGTTCGGCGATAATCGCCGCCAGGTCGTCCTTGTGCTCGAGCGCGATCTTCCGCGTGGACTCGAGGTCGTTGAAGGGGGCGATCAGGGTCCTCTCCGAGACCTCCGTAAGGATGCCCGGGGAGGCGGGTGCGGACTTCGGGTGGTCGTGAGGCCCGGCGACCTGAAGGCGCGGCTTCACGCCGACCAATAGCGTGTCGTGCGAGCCGTGGTACGACCCTTCGAACTTGAGGATGTACCGCTTCTTCGTGTAGGCTCGCGCGAACCGGGTCGCGTGGTGCGTCGCCTCGAGGCCGGTCGTGCTGAACCGGACCTGGGCCATCCCGTAGCGCCGGCAGACCCGCTCGGAGACCTCCGGGGTCCGGTCCCATTCGTAACCGTAGATGCTGCCGTTCTCGAGCTGGCGGCTCAACGCCTCGACTAGCTTCGGGTGGGCATGCCCGCTCTGGAGCGAGCCGAATCCCATGTTGAAGTCGAGGTAGTCGTTGCCGTCGGCGTCCCAGAGGTGGACCCCCTTGGCCCGGTTCACGTAGAACGGGTACGGGTCCAAGAACCGGTAATTGGAGTGGACCCCGAGGGGGCTCCATTTTCGGGCTTCCTCCCAAAGCTTCCGTGACTTGGGGGTTCGCCGTTCATATTCGGCATAGGCCGCCTCGAAACGAGGGTCTGCCATACCACAACTCCTGCCCAAAACCCCACAAGGGGCTCCGGACGGCGATTGCAGTCGGAGGGGGCTACAAATAGCCTCCGACGAAGGGAGTCGTTAGCCGTCAAGGGACACCCCCCCGCCACGTTCAAAACCCCCTTGGGCACGGAGCGGCTAGAGATCATGTCCGACGTAATCGAGCTAGAGAACTACATCGGCGGAAAGTGGGTGCGCCCCCGGTCGACCGGACGGCTCGACGTCTTCGACCCCTCGGATGGTTCGGTGATCGCCCATGTGCCCCGGTCGAACGCCGAGGACATCGATCTCGTGGTCCGCGCGGCGCGCAAAGCGTACCTCGCGTGGCGGGACGTCCCAATCTCGGACCGGGCCCGCCTGATGCTCGCCTTCCGTCATGTCATGGATGAGCACACGGAGGAGCTGGCCCGCTCGATCACCCGGGAGCAGGGGAAAACGATGGAAGAGTCTCGCGGGTCGGTCTTCCGCGCCCTCGAGGCGATTGACGCGGCAGCCTCAGCCCCGACGACGATGCAGGGGTACTTCTCGGAGAACGTCGCCAAGGGGGTCGACACGACCCTGATTCGGCAACCGGTCGGCGTCGTGGCGGGCATCACCCCGTTCAACTTCCCGGTAATGATCCCGATGTGGATGACCCCGTTCGCGATCGTCTGCGGGAACTCGTTCATCCTGAAGCCGTCCGAGCGAGACCCGCTCTCTCCATCGCTTCTCCCGGCCCTATTCGAGAAGGCCGGGTTCCCCCCCGGCGTGTTCAACGTCGTGCACGGCGACTTCGATGCGGTCAACGCGATCCTGACCCACCCGGGCATCGACGCGGTGTCGTTCGTCGGTTCGGCGCCGACGGCGAAGCACATCTACACGACCTCCTCCGCCCACGGAAAGCGCGTCCAGGCGCTCGCGGGTGCCAAGAACTTCATGATCGTGATGCCGGACGCCGAGCTCAAGCATACGGTGTCGGCGATCATCGCGAGCGCCTGTGGCATGGCCGGGGAGCGCTGCCTCGCGGGATCCATCGCGTTAGCGGTCGAACCGGGCGGGGACCGGCTCGTGGAGGCCCTCGCCGAGGGTGTCCGGACGCTGGTGACGGGCCCGGCGAACGACCCCAAGACCGAAATGGGCCCGGTGATCCGCCCGGAGAACCGGGACCGGATCCTGAAGTGGGTCGAGGACGGCCTGGCCTCGGGTGCGAAGCTTGCGGCTCGCGGCAACGTCCCCGCGAACTCGAAAGGCTTCTTTGTCGCGCCCGTCCTCTTGGACCACGTCAAGCCCGAGTGGCCGATCGCCCAGGAGGAGATCTTCGGCCCCGTCATCCTCGTGATCCGCGTGAAGTCGCTCGACGAAGGGCTCGAGATCGCGAACCGGTCCCGGTTCGGCAATGCCTCCTCGATCTTCACGCAGAGCGGAAAGGCGGCCCGCGAGTTCACGCACCGGATCGAGGCGGGGATGCTGGGGATCAACATCGGAGTACCGGCTCCGGTCGCGCCGTTCCCGTTCGCAGGGTGGAAGGGGTCGTTCTTCGGCGACCTCCACGCCACCGGGCGCGACGGGATCGAGTTCTACACGCGGAAGAAGGTCGTCACCTCGCGCTGGTTCTGACGACCGTCGTCCGTTCGATTAGGTCGCGGGCGAAGGGCTCACCTTCGCGTCCGCGACCGAGAGCGCGCGGTCGAGCACCGCCAGGCCGCGGTCCAGCTCCTCGCGCGTGATGATCAGCGGCGGCGCGATCACCAGGTGGGAAACCCAGCCGATGCAGAATACCCCCTCCTTCATCATCGCGCCTGTGACCTGTTCGATCAGCAAGGGCCGGCCCGCCATCTTGTCGTCCTGGGTGTTGAACGGCTCTTTCGTGGTGCGGTTCTTCACGAGCTCGACGGCCGCGAACAGCCCCATCCCCCGGACGTCCCCGACGGATGGGTGACGTCCCTTCATCTCGTTGAGGCGGGAGAGGAGGTACTCCCCATCCTTCCGGGACTTCTCGAGCAGGTTCAGGCGACGGTACTCTTCGATCGCCGCCACGGCCGGGCTGAGGGTGAGCGGGTGCGCCTCGTAGGTGTGCCCGTGCGGGAAGTAGTTCTCGCGGAAGGCGTCGTGGACCGCTGCCGTCGTGGCGGTGAGCCCGAGCGGGATCATGGCTCCCGTGATCCCCTTCGCGGTCGTCAGTATGTCCGGAACGACGCCCCAGTGGTTGACCGCGAACCATTCGCCGACGCGGCCCCAGCCGCTCATCACCTCGTCGGCGATGAGGAGGGTGTCGTGCTTCTTCGTGATCTCTCGGATCCGGGGCAGGTACTCCGGGACGGGCACGAGGACCCCATTCGTCCCCACGACGGGCTCGAGGATCATCGCGGCCACATCCCCTTCGTGGGTGAGCTGGTAATCGACGTACTCGGCGCAGGCGACCCCACAGTCGGGGTAGGTTAGGCCGAACGGGCAGCGGTAGCAGTAGCAATCCGGCGCGAAGACCGACCCCGGAACCTTCTGAAGTCGTTCGATCGAGCGCCGGCGGAACTCCCCCGTGACCGAAATCGACGCCGCAGTCGCGCCGTGGTACGAACGGTACCGGGATAGGACCTTCGTGCGCCCCGTCACGGCGCGCGCGATCTTCAGGGCGGCCTCGTTCGCCTCGGTGCCCGAGGTCCCGAAGAAGAGACGGTTGAGTCCTTTCGGAAGCACCTCGATGAGCGCGAGGCTCGCGCGGGCCCGGGCCTCGGTCGCAAAGCTCGGAGCGGCATAGGCGAGCGTCTTCGCCTGGGAGGCGATCGCTTCCGCCACGCGGGCGTTCCCATGGCCTAGGTTGGTCGCGACGAGCTGGCAGGAGAAGTCGAGGTATTCCTTCCCGGCCGCGTCCCAGAATCGAGATCCTTCGGCCCGGGTCACCACGAGCGGGTCCCATCCTCCCTGCCGCCGCCACGTGACGTAGTTCGTCTCCCGGACCACCTTCCGGATCTCGTCGCCGTCCATCGGACCGTCCCCTGGGTGGCTGGGACCACCCTTCAGGTCGTAAAGACGAGCCCCTGTCGGCTCATGACGACCCCGTCCGAACCGGGCTTGCCTCAGGGAGGCCGAAGAGCCTGCGGGCGTTCCCCCCCAGGATCGCGGCACGGTCCCGTGGGGGGAGGTCGAGGGAGTTGACAAGCCCGACCTGGACCTTGAGGTCGATGAGAGGCCAGTCGGAACCGTTGAGGACCCGCTCCGCCGAGCCGATCATGAGTATTCCCTCCAAGACCCGCTTCCGGCAGAGGTCGATCATCCGGTCGAAGAGCGGGTACGAGGGGTGCGCGAGCAGGCCCGAGATGTCCGCGTAGACGTTCGGGTTCTTGTAGACGAGCTCGGCGGCCTCGTCGATCCAGGGGTTCCCGAAATGGCAGAGGACGATCGGCACGTCCCGGAACCGGACCGCGACCTCGTCGATCTCGATTGGGCGGGTGTACTTGACCAGCCCCCAGTTGTCCATCGTGTCGCCCGTGTGGATCAGGATTGGGATCTTGCGCCGGTGAGCGTATTCGTAGACCGGGTCCAGCCGGCGGTCGTGAGGGTAGAAGGGGTTGTAGCCGGGGAACAGTTTGATTCCCGCTAGCTCCGGGGTCTTCTCCCAGAGAGCGATCTGGGCGGCGACCGCCTCCGCCCCCTTAGTCGGGTCCACGGTCGAGACCAGCCGAAGACGGCCGGCGCTATCGGCCACAATCCCCCGGGCCTCCGCCAACCCATCCCAGACGTTGGGGGCGTCGTTGACCTGGATGAGGACCGCGTGACCGATCCCTGCGGCATCCATCTCATGGAGGAGGCCTTTCAGCGTGTAGTCGATGTCGGGCCGGTATCCGGTGGCCTTGATATCTCGCCACCAGCGACTCAAGTGAAGGTGGGTGTCTACGTAGGGTAGTGCTCCGGTCATAGGAATCCCGCCCGGAGGATAGGCCGCCGTGCTTAGGTCTGTCGGTGGTCCGGCTACAGCGTTGAAGGGGCGGTAGGGAAGCTGCCGGCCGGTGGCTCGTTCGGCGGACAATACGACGGCTGAGCGGAGTGCCCGTCTGTTGGAAAGACACGACTATGTAAACCGGTGCACCCCACTTCACGGCCCACGAAACTTTCGAGGGCCCATGGTACGCTACGCGGCCACCGACATCGCCCTCGGCTCTATGCTGGCCGGTGGGGCCTTCGTTGGGTTTGCCCTGTTTCATCTCTGAGGGCGCTGTGGCATGGCACTCTTGAGCCCCGTGGTCGCTCGCTATGACCACTGTCGGCCTCGCATGGGCTGCGATCTCGCTCGTCGCCCGTCGGGCGGTCGTTTGAGTCCTTTGCGTCGCGCATTGAGCTAACGGCCGAGGGCGGGCCCCGGGGACCGGACAGCGGGTCCGGTCCAAGGTATGCCAGACCACCAGGGTGGGTTGCCGGAGCCGCTGTCGGCCGAGCCTTGATATGCGGGAGAGAGCCTCGCCACGCGAGGTTTTCCGTGACGTCCAAGAGCGACTGGCTGAGCTTCCCCGACGCCCCGCACATCGTCGTCCCTCCGCCCGGTCCCCGTTCCCGGGAGCTCCTTGCGGAGCAGGCCCGGCTGGAGACCGACGCGATCGGCTACCCGCACTACTTCCCCATCGCCCCGAAGGTCGCCCAGGGCGCCACCATCGAGGACGTGGACGGGAACCGGTTCATCGATTGGGTGGCGGGCATCTCCGTGCTCAATCTCGGACACCGCCATCCCCGCCTCGTCGCGGCGCTCGAAGCCCAGTCCCACGAGATCTGGCACGCGCTCGAGCTGCCGACGGAGGCCCGTATCCGCTTCTTGCGGGAGCTCGAGGGGGTGCTGCCCGGCGGCCTACGGGGCCACGCGCGGATCTTCTTCACCGTCACCGGTGGGGATGCCGTGGAGACCGCCGTCAACCTCGCCGACTTTGCCCAAGGGAAGCAGGGGACGGTCGCGTTCTCGGGCGCCTACCACGGGGTCCACGGGGGCGTCGTCAACCTCACCAGCGGCCGTCGCTACCACTCTACGTCCTACTTCGGGACCGGCAAGGTCATTCGGGTCCCGTATCCCGACCCATACCGACCGGTCCTGGGGGCGGACAAGGGTGCCGCGGGGACGATCGCGTACCTCGAGCACCTCGTGAACGACCCCTCCTCAGGGGTCGACGCGATCTCCTCCGTCCTCGTGGAGCCTATCCTCGGAGAAGGAGGCTACGTCGTGCCCCCGGACGATTTCCTGCCATCCCTGCGCGAGTTCTGCGACCGCCACCACATCCTGCTGATCGCGGACGAGGTCCAGTCCGGACTGGGCCGGACGGGTCGCATGTGGGCGGTCGAGCACTCGAAAGTGACCCCCGACATCCTCTGCATCGCGAAGACGGTCGGAGGCGGGATCCCCCTATCGGTCGTCGCCTACCGGTCGGACCTCGTCAAGGAGCTCCCAAGAGGCTTCCACCTGGGAACGTACCGTGCGAACCCCCTCGCCCTCGCGGTCGGCGCCGAGACGGTCCGGGTCCTGAAGGAAGGGGACCTCATCGACCAGACCCGCTCGCGCGGCGAGCAGCTCCTCTCCCGGTTCCGCTCGCTCGCCGACCGCCACCCGTCGATCGGGGACGTCCGCGGTAAGGGGTTCATGATCGGGGTCGAGTTCGTGCACAACCGCACCTCCCGGCTGCCGTGGGGTGACCGGGGGAAGGCGATGCGCGCCGCGCTCCTCGGACGCGGGGTGCTGATGCACACCGCAGGCGCCTGGGACCAGGTGCTGCGGTTCATGGCCCCCCTCATCATCGAGGACGAGCTCCTCGACCGCGGCCTCGCGGCGTTCGAGGATTCCCTCGAGAGCCTCGACGCGACCCCCGAGCGAACGGCCACGACCTCCCCCCAGGTCCCCCACCGGGCGGAACCGGCCCCGCACTTGCACCCGCCCCCGGAGCACGCGATCCCGTCGCCCGTGATGCCGGAGCGCCCCGGACGGAACCTCGAGGAAAAGGACGCGAGTTAGTTAGTCTCGTTCGCCTCAGGGCGAGGCGAAGTTGACCGAGATGAGCTTCACCTCGGTCATCTCCTCCATCGCGTAGCGCAGCCCCTCCCGCCCGAGGCCGCTCTCCTTCACGCCGCCGAACGGGAGCGCGTCCCAGCGGAGCGTGGTCGGGTCGTTCAGGTGGACCCCACCCGCGCGGATCCGTTTCGCGAGGGCGAAGCCACGCCCGATGTCGCGGGTGTAGACCGCGGCCTGAAGGCCGTAGGGGGTCGAGTTCGCGATCCGCACCGCATCGTTGAGGTCGTGGAACCGGAGCACCGGCGCGATCGGCCCGAACGGCTCCTCGCGCGCGACCCGCGCGTCCTCCGGGACCTCGTCCATCACGGTCGGTTGGTAGAAGCTTCCCGGGCCGCTCGCAGGCCGGGAACCGCCGGTGAGGACCTTCGCTGACCGGGCCCGCGCGTCCGCCACGAGCTCCTCCATCCGCACCACCGCCGCCCCGTCGATGAGGGGGCCGACCTCGGTCGTCTCCTCGAGCGCCGGGCCGACCCGCAGGGTGCTCGCCTTCTCGGCAAGCAACCGGGCGAACTTCTCCGCGATCGAATCTTGGACGAGGAAACGCTTCGACGCCGTGCAGACCTGTCCGGAGTAGCCGAACGCCCCGCGGATCGCCGCCGGGACCACGACATCCAACGGCGCGTCGTCCAGGACGACGAACGGGTCCATCCCTCCCATCTCGAGGATCACGCGCTTCGCCTGCCGACCGGCCTTCTCCGCGATCGCTTTGCCGACCTCGGTGGAACCGGTGAACGTGACGAGACGGGTCCTGGGGTGCTCGATCAGCGTGTCGCCGACCGTGCGCCCCGGCCCGACGACCACGTTCAGGACCCCCCGCGGAAGGCCGGCCGCTACGAGATGCTCGGCCAGGCGGAGCGCCGTGAACGGCGCCGCGCTGGTCGGCTTCGCCACGACCGGGTTGCCCGCCGCCAGGGCGGGGGCGACCTTGTGCGAGAGCAGGTTCAGCGGGAAGTTGAACGGGCCAATCGCGACCACTACGCCGATCGGGTCGCGGACGGTGAACAGGAACCGGTGCTCGTTGCCGGGCGGTCGCTCGTAGGCGTCCGCGGGGAAGCTCTCTCCACCCAGCTGGCGGACCTCCTCCGCGGCGAGCTCGAAGACCCCGATCGCCCGGTCCGCTTCGACCCGGGCGTCCACGATGGGCTTCCCGACCTCTGACGCTATGAGACGGGCGATCGTTTCCCGGTCGTCCCGCATCCGGGCCGCGGTCGCGCGAAGGATCTTCGCGCGGACGTGGCCTGGGGTAGATCCCCACGACTCCTCGACCGCCGCGGCCGCCTCAACCGCTGCCCGAGCCTCGTCCGCGGAGGCGAGAGGGGCTTCTCCGATGGTCTGGCCGTTGGACGGGTCGACGACGGGCGCGTATTTCCCGCTGGCCGGGGGTCGCCACTCGCCGCCGATGAACAGAGCGCCCCGACCGCCTTTCGGCACGCCTTCGATCACGGTTCCCTCTAGCCGGGGTCGCCGAAGGTGATGTAGTGCCAGCCCTTCCGGGCCAGCCCCGTCAGGTCGATGTACATGTTCTTCACGACCGTGTAGTCGTAGAGCGAGTCCGTCCCAAGGTCCTTGCCGAAGCCGGACTGCTTGATCCCGCCGTGGGGGGTCTCCGAACCGAGCGGGAGGTGGTCGTTGACCCAGACGTCCCCGAAGCGGAGCGCGTGGGCCGCCCGGATGGCTGTCCGGACGTCCTTGGTCCAGACGCTGCCCGCCAGGCCGTACACCACGCCGTTCGCGATCTCGATCGCCTCGTCGAACGTGGAGAACTCGAGCACGTCGAGGACCGGCCCGAAGATCTCCTGTTGCGCGATCGTCATGTCGGGAGCGACCGAATCGAAGACCGTCGGGACGACGAACGCGCCCTTCGGGTGCTTCTTCTTGTCGTCCGTGCCGCCGATCTTGAGCTTCGCCCCTTCGTTCTTCCCCTTCTCGACGAACTCGAGGACCCGCTTTTGCTGTACGAGGCTCACGAGGGGCCCCAGGTCGGTGCTCCGGGACATCGGGTCGCCGATGCGGATCGTGCGCACGCGCTCGAGCAGCTGCTGGACGAACTTCGTGTGGATGCTCTTGTGGACGATGAGACGGGTGGCGGCCGTGCAGTCCTGACCGCCGTTCACGAACCCGGCCGCGACCGCGCCTTCGACCGCGGCGGCGAGGTCGGCGTCCTCGAAGACCACGAACGGCGCCTTCCCGCCGAGCTCGAGCTGGACGCGCTTGACCGTCGCGCTCGCCGCTTCCATGATCTTCTTTCCGGTAACGGTGTCACCGGTGAGCCCGACCATGTCGACCTTCGGGTTGCGGGCGAGCTCGTCCCCCACCTCGCCGCCCGGGCCGGTGATGACGTTGAGGGCCCCCGCCGGGAGCCCGGCGTCCTGGAACGCGCGGCCGAGCTCGAGCGTCGTGATCGGGGTGTAGCTCGCCGGCTTGAGCACCACCGTGTTGCCGACGATGAGCGCCGGGGCGATCTTCCAGACCGCCATCATGATCGGGTAATTCCAAGGAGTGACCGACGCGACGACCCCAATCGGCTCCCGACGGAAGATCGTCGTGCCGTCCCCGGTGAACTCGCCCGGGCTCTTCGCCTCGAGCGTCCGGCCCGCACCCGCGTAGAAGATGATGTTGTCGACGGAGAACGGGAGGTCACCGTCGGCCGCCTGCTTGATTGTCTTCCCCTGGTTACGAGTCTCCAGCTCCGCGATCTCACCCAGACGCTGCTGGAGGAGGGCCGCGGCCTTCAGGAACACCTCGCCGCGCGCCCGGGGCGGCAGCCGCGGCCACGGACCCTTGTCGAACGCCTCCCGCGCCGCGTCGATCGCCTTTCGAGCGTCCTCTCGGGAGCCTTTCGGGACCGTCCCGAGCGACGAACCGTCGTAGGGGTTGGTCACTGCCATCGTCTCCTCACCGGACGCCGCCACCCACTCTCCCCCGATCAGCATCGTGCGGTCCATCGCTCGTTCCCCCAATTCTGGGATTTCGACGCCGCTAAAGGGTTTGGCCCCGGATTCGGGATTGAGGGGGCGGGGCTCGTTCTGGAGAACTATATCAAGAGGAAGGGAATTCGAAACGCGTTCTCGGAGGGGTATCGATGGAACCGAGGCGTCGAAACATAATCGTGATCGTCGTGGTCGTGGTGCTGGTGGCGGCGGGCGTGGGGGGGTACTTCGCCCTCCAGAAATCGGCGGTCTCCGCTACCTGCGGGTCGAATCAGCGGACGACCATCTGCGTTGACCAGGCCGAGCTGCCCGACTCGCTCGACCCCGCGGTCACGTTCTCGACCCCCGGCTGGGCCGCGGTCCAGCAGGTCTACCAGGGCCTCGTGCAGTACAACGGGACGAGCGTCATCCAGTTCTCGGGCGTGCTTGCGAAGAACTGGTCGGTCGTCTACGACCCCACGACCGGGTTCGAGAGCTACGTGTTCACCCTCTGGACGGGAGCGCACTTCTCCAATGGCGACCCCTACAACGCCTACGTCCAGTGGTACAGCCTGTACCGGAGCCTTCTCCTGGCCCAGGGCCCCCAGTTCATCCTTGAGGAGAACTTCTACTCGACCAACTTCAGTACGACGAGCCCCCTCTCGTACTATTCGGACCTTCACGCCGTACAGGCGGCGAACACGACCCTCGCGAACGACCTGAACTCGTGGAACTTCGCCGCGCCGACCACCGCCGAGATCGCCCAGATGAGCGAGCCGGCCCAGTCGTTCCAGGTGATCAGTCCCACGGTGATCGCGCTCAACCTGGGCTACGGCTACCTTGCTAGCAACTACACCTACCTCCTCGCCGCCCTCTCGGCCCCGAACTCCTACACGGTCGACCCGACCTGGGTCGACGCGAACGGCGGGGTCCAGGTCGCGGCCGTCAACGACTACCTCACGACCCACACCCTCGGGACGGGGCAGTACCTCCTCGAGGGCTACAACGGGGTCGAAGGGGGCGGCTACACCCTCGTCGTCAACCCGAGCTACTGGGGGGCGGCCGCGTTCGCCACCGAGCCTTGGGACCTCGACCTGCAGCCAGCGAACACGACGGTCGACATCGTCTTCCAAGGAACGCTCGATGTGACCATCAGCGACCTCACCAGCGGGAAGGTATCGGAGGCCTCGTTCGCCTACATCGGTCCGTCCACGGTCGACAGCTTGCAGGGCCACCCCAACGTGGTCGTGCAACCCCTGAACATCACGGTCAGCTCGACCAGCGGGGCGTGGTGGGTCTACCTCAACCAGAGCGTGTTCCCGTTCAACAACCTCTCCGTACGCGAGGCGATCGCCAGCGCGATCAACTACACCGAGATCATCACCGAGGCGTTCGGAGGCTGGGCCCGGCAGTGGGTCGGGCCGGTTCCTCCCGGCTACCCGTACGATAACAACGTGACGGCGAAAGAGCCGTACTACGCGTACAACTTGGCGCAGGCGAAGCAGGATATCGCGAACTCCCCGTGCGCGAACAATGCCTGCAAAGGCACGCCCATCAACTACGCGTACCTCGACATCGGGGCCGACTGGGCGGAGATGGCCGAGTTCCTGGTGACCGACCTCGCCCAGATCGGGCTCACCATCAACGCCCTCCCCATCTCGCTCCCCGACCTCTACGTCGAACAGGGCCTTACGGGCGGCCACTGCGCGTCGGCCACCACCGCGAACGGCGGGCCGTTCTACATGGGCCAGGAGTTCTACACGGCGGACTACGTAGCTCCCGACGACTACACGCAGAACGATGCGTATAGCGCGGGGAGCGCCAACATGTGCATGGCGGGCTTCTCGAACGCGACGGTGGACTACGACGTCTACGACGCCGCGTCGCAATCGAACCCCGTGAACATCACGGCGGACTATACGAACATCACGTCCATCATGTACAACAACTACACCGACATCTGGACGGTCATCCCCACCTCGTTCGCGGTCTACAACGTGAACCTGCACGGGGTCATCATCAACGCGATGGGGAGCGCCGAACCCTACGCGATCCTGTTCAACACACAGTGGTTGAGCTGACCGGGACCGCGACGGCCGCGGACGCCCCGGTCGCGCCAGACGGAGTCAATCCGGCCTCCCGCGGTAGCTCGGTGAGCGGAGATCGGGACGACCGGCTCGGCCTCTAGGTCAAGGGCCTGATGGCAGGACTGGCTCCCGTATGCGGCGCGCTCGATGCGCGCATTCAGCCAGTGAGCTCTTGCTCCGCGGTCCTCCGGGCTCGGACCACGATCCCACGCTCGCGTAGCATAGAGAAGAACGGCGCCGGGTCGAGCGCTTCGGCCGGGTGCACACCGGGAGTGCGGATCGTGCCTCCCAGCATCTGGAGAACCGCCATAGCGGCCGGGGTCCCGGTGAGGTAGGCCACTGCCGTGACGTGGTAGAGCTCGCTCGCCTTCCGGTGACTGAGCATCGTCGAGAGGGTCTCGATGACCGGGTGGCCCCCCTTCTCTCCCTTCGTCTCGACCACCAGCACGCTCACACCGTCGATCTTGCCGGCGAGGTCCGCCGGCCTCGGCAGCGCCTTCACGATCGCCCCATAGGGTCCGGGCGCCTCGGGTGTCCCGCGGTCGAGCAACCGTAGGTCCCGAAGGGTCTGGAGGGTGCGGACGGTCGCGTCGTCCATGGCCAGCTTGAAGTCCACGTACTGGACGCCCTTCCCGATGAACCGCGGGAAACTGTCGACCTCCTCGTGGTCCACCGAATAGACCTTCTGCGGGCCAACCGGCGCGGGGAAATCGTACACCTCCCCGTCCCCGAACGGCGGGACGTCCCGGTAGCGCCCCTCGTCCCAGATCCGAGAGACGTGCAGCGTCTCCTCGAGGAACGTTTCGGGGCTGAAGAGAGGTAGGAACGCGAGGTCCGGGCTCGACGCCGTGTCCCCGTCCCGTACGCGAATCGACTGGACCGTGTCCAGTCCGTCGGCCGAGCGCCGGGCCATCACGTTCGATAGGCCGGGGTCCTCCCCCATACCGATGAGGGCGATGCGTCCGCGGGCCCGCCATTCCCCGTCGGCGGCGTACGGGTCGATCGAGTCGGCAGCGAGGTCGATGTAGTTCGCCCCCACGGAGAGACAGGCGGCCTGGATGGCCGCGTTGAAGCGGGGAAGGGAGGCCTGCACCACCACTTCGACTCCCGCGAGTGCCGCCTCGAGGGCGGCCGGGTCGGAAGCGTTCAGAGCCTGCGTCGTGACCTTGGCCGGAGCGCCCAGTCGGGCCGCTACCGAGCGGGCCAATCGCTCGTCGACATCGGCCAGGGTCAACCGATGGACCCGCGCATCCGCTGCGAGATGGCTCGCGATGACGGTGCCGACCGCCCCGCAGCCGATTAGCAGAACATGCCCGTTCGCCGAAGGAATAGTATCCGGCTCCGTCCTTTCGTCTCATTGAGGGGTATTAGGTTTGTCCACGCCGCTCGTATGGGACCGGTCCCGCCGAGCCGATTTGGCAGTACTCGAGCTCGCGGAACCTTTAAATCGGCCAGGAATCGGCCAAATCCGCTGGCGTGAGACGGTTTGTCAGGGAGCTAATACGGAGGGGCGACTACGCCCTTCGCTCTCGGAGGGAAATCGATGGAGCCGAGGCGTCGGAACATAATCGTCATCGTGGTGGTCGGGGTCCTCGTCGTGGCGGGCGTCGGAGGGTACTTCGCCCTCCAGAAGTCGTCGGTATCCGCCACCTGTGGGTCGAACCAAAGAACCACCATCTGCGTTGACCAGGCCGAGCTGCCCGACTCGCTCGACCCCGCGGTCACCTTCTCGTCGCCCGGCTGGGCCGCGGTTCAGCAGGTCTACCAGGGCCTCGTGCAGTACAACGGGACGAGCGTCACCAACTTCTCGGGCGTGCTTGCGAAGAACTGGTCGGTCGTCTACGACCCCGCGACCGGGTTCGAGAGCTACGTGTTCACCCTGCGTTCGGGGGTCCACTTCTCGAACGGGGACCCCTACAGCGCCTACGTCCAGTGGTACAGCCTCTACCGGAGCCTCCTCCTGGCCCAAGGCCCTCAGTTCATTCTTGAGCAGAACTTCTACTCGACCAACTTCAACACGGCGAGCCCCCTGAACTACTCCTCACCCCTGCCCTCCGCCCAGTCAGCGAACACGACCCTCGCGAACGACCTGAACTCGTGGAACTTCGCCGCGCCGACCACCGCCGAGATCGCCCAGATGAGCGAGCCGACCCAGTCGTTCCAGGTGGTCAGTCCCACGGTGATCGCGCTCAACCTGGGATACGGCTACCTCGCCAGCAACTACACCTACCTCCTCGCTTCCATCTCCTCGCCGAACTCCTACGCGGTCGACCCGACCTGGGTCGACGCGAACGGCGGGGTCCAGGTCGCCGTGGTCAACGAATACCTGACGACCCACACCCTCGGGACGGGGCAATACCTCCTCGAGGACTACAACGGGGTCGAAGGGGGCGGCTACAGCCTCGTCGTCGACCCGAACTACTGGGGCGTTGCGGCGGCCGCCACCGAGCCTTGGAACAACAACCTCCACCCGGGGAACACGACGGTCGATATCAGCTTCCAACCGACGCTGGACGTAACGGTCAGTGACCTCCTCAACGGGAAGGTCCAGAGCGCAGAGCTCGATTACGTCGGTCCGTCCACGATCTCCCCTCTCTTGGGGCACTCGAACGTCGTGGTACAACCCCTGGCGACGGTGGTCGGGGCGACCAGCGGGTCGTGGTGGATGTACCTCAACCAGGGCGTGTTCCCGTTCAACAACCTCTCCGTACGCGAGGCGATCGCCCATGCGATCAACTACGACGAGATCGTCACCGAGGCGTTCGGGGCGTACGCCACCCGATGGGTGGGTCCGGTTCCCCCGGACTACCCGTACTATGACCCGGGTAACCTGCCGCCCTACCCGTACAACCTGACGCTCGCGAAGCAGGAGATCGCGAACTCCCCGTGCGCGAACAATGCCTGCAAAGGAGGGACAATCAACTATGCCTACCTCGATATCGGAGCCGACTGGGCGGAGGCGGCCCAGTTCATCGCGACCGACCTCGCCCAGATCGGGCTCACCATCAACGCCGTCCCCATCTCGCTCCCCGACCTCTACGTCGAACAGAGCGAGACGGCCGGCCACTGCGTGTCGACCACCAACGCGAACGGCGGGCCGTTCTACATGGGCCAGGAGTTCTACACGTCCGACTACGTCTCGCCCGACGACTGGACCCAGAACGATGCGTACACCAACGGGAGTGCGAACCATTGCATGTCCGCCTACAGCAACGCGACGGTCGACTCCCTGGTCTACCAAGCGGCCGCGGAATCGAACCCCGCGAACCTCTCGGCGGACTATTCGAACATGACGAGCCTCATGTACTACAACTACACCGACATCTGGCTCGTCGTCCCCACGGCTTTCGCCGTGTACGCGTCGAACCTGCACGGCTCCATCGTTAATGCGATGGGAAGCGCCGAGCCTTCGGCGATCCTGTTCAATACCCAGTGGCTTAGCTGACCCTAGGGAGCGGCGGCGGCCGACGACCGGACCGAGGCGAGCGGCGCCACGCCGCCTTCCTGGAGCAGCTCGGCGGGAGAGACGCCAGCGACCTCCTCGGCCCGCAGGCAGGCGACCTGGTGACCGGGCGCTCCCGGTCGGGGCAGTAGCGACGGGTCGGTCGCGCGGCATCGGTCCTCCACGAACGGGCACCGCGGCGCGAACCGGCATCCGGGCTTCGGGTCGACCAGCGTCGGGATGTCGCCCCCGATCCGGTAGCGCGTCCGCCGCCGGCGGACGTCCGCGACCGGGAGGGCGGCGAGCAGGGCCTTCGTGTACGGGTGCACGGGGCGTTCCAACACCTCGCGTACGGGGCCGAGCTCGACGATCTGGCCTAGGTACATCACCGCGACCCGGTCGGCGACGAACCGGACCGCGGCCACGTTGTGCGTGATCAGGATGTAGGCGAGGCCGCGGTCCCGCTGGAGCTCGATGAGGCGGTTCAGGATCTGGGCCTGGACGGCGACGTCGAGCGCGCTCGTCGGCTCGTCCAGGACGATCAGCTTCGGGTTGACGATCAGCGCCCGGGCGAGCGAAATGCGTTGCCGACCCCCGCCCGAGAACTCGTGGGGGTACTGGTCGAGGACGGCGGGCATCAGCCCGACTAGCGGCAGCGCCTCCTCCACCTGACGCCGAATGTCCGAATTGGAGAGGCGACGAGGTATCGGAAGGATCGAGGAGGGGGGCACCACGAACTCCCGTTCCGCCTTCCGACTCCGACCCATGGCGGCCTGGTACTCGTCGTGCAGTCTCTTGCGCTCCTCCGGGGAGGGGAGGGGGAGCTGTTCGGCCCGCTGGAGGGCGGTCCGGTACTCTTCGAGGGCCTTCTTGGCGTCCGCCTTCTGTGCTTCCCGGCTCCGTTTCAGGGCGGCTTCATGTTCGGCCTGCAGCCTCTTCCGCTCCGCGGGGGTGGGAGCGGGGGAGGTGCCGACCGGTCGGAGGGCCGCCCGGTAGGTGTCCATCAGTTTCCTTTCCTCCGCCGGGCCACGCTCCTTTCGTTCCTTCAGGCCCGCCCGGTACTCGCGGGTGAGCCGCAGGCGTTCTGCCGTCTTCGGGTCCACGGCCGCGCGGAGCTCGCGGGTGAGCCGCTCGCGCTCCTTCTGGGAGGCGAGCCGCTGCTCGCGCCGGATCCGGGCCGGCGCGGTCCGGGCGTACCACCGTTCCATCTGGTTCTGGGCCCGTACCGGTTCCCCGACGATCTGCCAGACCTTGAGGCGGGGGTCTAGGGACCCGACCGGGTCCTGGAACACGACCTGAACGTTATGCCGCCAGTGCCGGAGCTCTGTCCCGTCGAGCGCGAGAACGTCCTGACCCTCGAACCGGATCGACCCGGCCGTCGCCTCGTGCAGGCGGGCGATGACCCACCCTAGGGTGGTCTTGCCGGACCCAGACTCTCCGATAAGGCCGACGGTCTCCCCGGGCTGGACGGTGATACTGACCCCGTCCACGGCGTGGATCGCATGGGCCGCGCGACCTCCGACGACGTCGCCGATGCTCCGGACGATGGGGAAGTACTTCGTGACCCGGTCGGTCTCGAGAAGCGGGGGCCCGGTCACGGCTGCGACTCGACCTCCTCCGCGAAGTGGCACGCGCTCTGGTGGGGCGTGCCCGACCCGGCCGCTTCCCCCACCACCCGCAGCGGAGGCGGCGGTTCTCGGGCGCAGATCGGGCGCGCGAGGGCGCACCGAGGATGGAACCGGCAGCCCCGCGGGAGTTGCGAGAGGTTCGGGACGGACCCGGGGATCGTGGGCATGGGCCAGTCGGTCTTGTACCGGGTCGGGATCGACCGCAGAAGCGACTTCGTGTACGGGTGCCGGGGCCTCTCGAAAATGTCCGCCACCGGACCGAACTCGACGAGGCGTCCGGCGTACATCACCCCGAGGTCGTCCGCCGTCTCGGCGACGACACCGAGGTCGTGGCTGATGTAGAGGATCGAGGCGGAGACCTCGTCGATCAGCTCCTTCATCAGCGTGAGGACCTGGGCCTGGATCGTCACGTCGAGCGCGCTCGTCGGCTCGTCGGCGATCAAGAGCGCGGGCTTCGCCGAGAGCGCCATGGCGATCATGATCCGTTGGCGCATCCCACCCGAGAGCTCGTGCGGGTAGAGGTTGAGGATTGTCTCCGGGTCGTTGATGCGGACCAGTCGAAGGTACTCGAGCACCTCGCGGCGGTAGTCCGAGCGCGATACGAGCCGTCGGCTCACCGCGTCCTTGGCGACGCCGGGAATGACCCCGTGCGAAAGGACGTCCGACGGCTCGGGGAGGGGGCGGTGGGTGTAGTCCCACGGGGTCGGGCCGGGGTGGAAGACCGGGATCACGCCCATCTCCCGCCAGTGCCGTATCTGGATCGCCTCGGCGATCTGGTCAAAGACCCGGAACGCCGGGTTCAACGAGTTCAGCGGCTCCTGGAAGATCATCCCGATCCCCGTGCCCCGGACCTGGGGAAGCTTCCCGCGTGGAACCGGGACGAGGTCGGTCCCCTGGAAGATGATCTTGCCCTCCAGGATGTGGGCGGGTGGCTCAGGGAGCAACCGAGGGATCGCCTGGGCCAGCGTGCTCTTCCCGCACCCCGTTTCGCCCACAATCCCGACCACCCGGCCCGGCGGGACGACGAGGGAGACGTCGGAGACCGCCTGGAAGTGGCCGGCACCGACCTCGTACTCGACCGAGAGGTGCTCGACGGACAGTACCGGCTGGGTCATGCGGCTTCTCCTAACGCCTCTTCGGAGGCGTCATCGAGGACCTCGGCCGTCGTCGACTCCGCGGCGAACCTAGGGTCCTCGGGGGGAGGCTCGTGGGAGACCTCGGCGAGGGCGCGGCGCGTACGCGGGTCGAGCACGTCGCGCAGACCGTCCCCGAGGAGGCTGTACGCGAGCGCCGTCACGAAGATCGCGATCGCCGGGAACGTGATGTACCACCAGTACTGGCTCAAGAGGAAGTTGCCCTGGTAGTACGACATCATGCTGCCCCACTCGGGGACCGGGCCGGGATACGGGATCCCCGCTCCCACGAACGAGATCGTCGAGAAGGTGACCAGCACCGTGCCGATGTCGAGCGTGAAGTAGACGATGATCGGGTCGAGGACGTTGCGCAGCACGTGGCGCGTCAAGATCCGGCTCTCCCGGACCCCGGCGGCCCTCGCCGCGGTGACGTACGGGAGGTGTTTCACCGCGAGCACCTCGCCGCGGACCAGACGGACGTAGAACGGCCACCACGTGGTCACGATCGCGAGGAACGCCGCCCCGACACCGCGCCCTATGGAGGCGACGATGGCGAGGGCCAGGATGAGGCTCGGGAACGCGAGGAACACGTCGGTGGTCCTCATGATGACCGTCGAGCACGCCCCTCCCAAGGTCCCGGGCTTGTCCCAGAAACCGGCCACGAGGCCGAGGAATCCGCCCAGAAGGACGGAGATCCCGGCGATCCCGATCCCGATCCCCAGGTCGAGCGGAAGCGCCAGGAGGACGGACGAGTAGATGTCCCGGCCACCTTGGTCGGTCCCGAACGGGTGCTGGATCGAGGGGGGCCACTGGAGGATCGTGGGAGGCTCCCGGTAGACTCCCGTGTCCTGGGTGGCGCCGTACGGAATGATGAGGGAGGGGTCGGCGACCACGATCACCGCCAGGATCAGGGTGATCGCGACGAGCACGAATCCGACGAACGAGAGCGGGTTCGCCCGCATCACCCGATACAGTCCGCGCGACTGCTTCCAGAGGGACCTCACCCATTGGAGGGGGCCCTTGGCGGGTGGGGACTTCTGAACTCCGACCATCCTGGCTTACCTCCACTCGACCCGGGGGTCGAGCACGCCGTAGAGGATGTCGGAGATCAGGTTCGCCACGACGACGCCGATCGCGAACACGATGGTAACGGCGATCGCCCCGTCGAAGTTCGGCTGGCCACCGCCCCCGAGCACGCTAAAGGCGTAGGCACCGATGCCGGGCCAGGCGAAGACCTCCTCGATGACCACCGTCCCTGCGAGGAGCCCGCCGGCCGTCAGCCCAAGCACCGTCACGGTCGCGATGAGCGCGTTGCGGAGCGCGTGCTTGTAGAGGACGAGGAAGTTCGAGAGACCTTTCATGCGAGCTGCCTTCACGTAGTCGAGCGGCAACACCTCGAGCATCGACGCCCGGGTCATCCGGGTCGCGATCCCCATGTTGATGAAGGCGAGCACGGCCGCGGGGAGGACCAGATGGCTGATCGCGTCGACTGTGTACGGGAAGTTCCCCGCAAGGATCGCGTCCACGACCGACATGTGGGTGATCTGAGGGAACGGTGGAGGAGCGCTGTACTCCCCCGACGTGGGGAGGCCGAGATACGGCGCTAAAAACACCGCCGCGATGATCGACCCCACGTACGTGGGGACGGACCATCCGCTCAGGTACAGGACACGGACCAGGTGGTCGCCCCACCGACCGGCGAACTGGGCCGCGATCACCCCGAGGGGGATCCCGATGACGATCATGAGGAACAACGACGCGAGCACGAGCTCGACCGTCGCCGGGACCGCGGAGGCGATCACAGGGTAGACGGGCACACCGAGCTGGGAGGCGCCCCAGTTCCCCTCAAGGAGCTTGGTGAAGTAATTCCAGAATTGGGTGGTCAGTGGCAGGGAGAACTGCGCCTGACAGTGGGCGAGGACCGCGGTGCTCGCCTTCGGGTACCACCGAGGGCAGGGATTGATCGAGGCGACGTGCGTGATGAGGAACGTGAGCACGATGACGCCGAGCAGCACCGGAAGCAGCTCGAGCATCCGTTTGCCGACGAATATGAGAAGGTCCTCGAGATTCCGCCCCATTTCCCTATCTCTCGAACCCCCGTTCCTCCGACTCCCCGGTCAGGGGGGTGGCTCTCGGGCCCACCCGGTCATTTCCCCTCAGTTCGGTCCGCCATATGGATTCCGTCGTGGCCCCCCGGTGCTCCGGAGACGGTCCGTTAGGCCAGGTAATCGCGAGGCAGCGTTCTCAGTTCCGTGAACGTCTCGTTCGCAATCGAGAGGAACTTCTCGATGTCCTTCTCGGTGTGCGCGCTCGAGAACGTTAGTCGTTCATAGTTGTCCGGATGGATGTAGATCCCCTTGTCGAGCAGGAGCTGGTGATGCCGCAGGTACAGATTCCAGTCGATCTGGAGGGACTCGCGGTAGTTGATGATCTTCTTCCTTCGTGTGAAGAAGAACTGCAGCATCCCGTTCACCCACTGAACGAGGACGTTCATCTTGGCATCTCGGCCCGCTTCCTCGAGGCCCTTCCCGAGCTTGTCCGTGAGCTTCCCGACCCGGGCGTAGAGGTCCTCGCCGCCTCGGCTGAGCATCTTCAGGTTCGCGAGCGTCCCGGCCATGACGAGGTTGTTCGCGTTGTAGGTGCCGCCGAAGCTGATCCTCCCGGGGGCGATGAGGTCCATGTACTCCGCCTTCCCGGAGACGGCCGAAACGGGCACGCCGCCGCCGAGCGCCTTCGCCCAGCAGGAGATGTCGGGCTCGACGTTGTAGAGCTGCTGGGCCCCGCCCGGCGCGACCCGGAAGCCCGTGAACACCTCGTCGAAGATGACGAGCATGTCGTTCTGGTGCGCGATCTCGATCAGGCGCTTCAGGTAGTCCGGTGCCGGCGGGATGATGCCGGAGTTCGCCATGATCGGTTCTAGGATCACGCACGCGAGGCGCTCCCGGTACCGTCGGACGATCCGCTCGAACGCGGTGACCGAGTTGTAGGGCGCGACCATGACGTAGTCGGTGACGCCGGGAGGGATTCCCGCGGAGTTCGGGAGCGGGCGGGGATATTCGTCGAGGCCCGCGACGATCGGGGGCGCTTCCGCGCTGATGAGCGCGATGTCGTGCTGCCCGTGGTAGTGGCCCTCGAACTTCAGGATCGCATCCTTGCCCGTGACCGCACGCGCGATGCGGATCGCGTTCATGGTCGCGTCCGAGCCGCTCGTGCAGAACGCGACCCGCTCCGCGTTCGGGACGAGCTTCCGGAAGAGCTTCGCGACTTCGACCTCGATCTCGCTCGGCGAGCCGAACTGCAGGCCGAGCTCGGCCTGCTCCTGGATCGCCTTGACCTGCGCCTCGGGGGCGTGGCCGTTGATCAGGACCCCGTAGGAGAGCATGAAGTCGAGGTACTCGTTACCGTCCTCGTCCCAGATCCGCGAGCCTTTGCCTCTCGCGATGAACGGCGCGACCGGGTCGTAGGACGCCGTCCGGATGAGGGAGCTCGACCCGTTCGGGATGTGCTTCTTGGCCTCCTCGAACAGCTTCAGGCTCTTCTTCAGCTTGGGAATCAGGCGGGCGATCGAGATTGGGATGGGCGGTTCCGCTTCGGGGCCGGGCGTGGCCTCCTTGACCGCCTCTTTGGCGGGTTCCTTGGTGGCCTCCTTCGGGGACTCCTTGACCGCCTCTTTGGGGGATTCCTTCGGCGACTCCTTCTTCTTCTCCTCGGACGGTCCGCCCGCCGGAGCCGGAGGGGAAGGGGCCGAGGGAGGGGGGATGGCCGACCCTTCCGCGGTCAGTCGGGAAAGCCCGGGCGGCCCTCGTTCGAGGGTCTCCGGGGAGGGGTCAACCTCAGGGGTCCGAGACGGCAACACCGGGGCGGGGTTCAGCTCCGCCATAAATACAGTTTCCGGGCGTTTGTCGGACCCCTAGGGGTCTATATATAATTGGCTGGGCCCGAGAATACGAGGTACAACCAACGTTATGTAGATAAGCGCGTGCGCAAAGTGGGTTTTATATGGCCTAACCTGTTATTTTCTTGTCGCGATACGATAGAAACGAGGCGGAAATGGTTGGGAATCGCCCTCCCGGCCTCTAACCAGTCTTCCGAGGCGGTAGTGGGCCTTCGGGGGGCGTGATCGTCATGTCGACCCCTCGCTTCGTGAGGCCGGCCCGGAACGGCTCGGGCGGGATGCAGAGCTCGGGGGGCAGCACGCCTTCCCCGGGGACCTTGCCTTGCGCGATGAGCTCCGCGCCCACCGCACCCGCGATCCCTACCGCATACTCGGTCACCGTGAGATGCCAGTCGGGCCGTGGCGGGAACCTGGCGATCGCGTGCCGGACGACGGGTTTGCCTCCCTTCGCGCCGCGGACCTCGATATCGAAGACCTCCCAGTCGTTGAAGACGACCCCTTCGGGGACCCCAAGGAGCTTCCCGTGCTTGAGGAGGGCCAGCGTGAACTCCCGGGGCGTGACCTTCTGCCCCTTGACCTCCAGCGGTTTGTCAGAGGCCAGGCCGAGCAGGGCCATCGTGCGCAGCACCTCGATTCCGGGACCTCCCTCCTTCCATTCACAGTGCTTGATACCCTTCGAGCGCAGGCTCTCGGGCAGCGTCGCTGGCTCGGAGTGCAGCGTCCGGTAGACGCGAGTCTTTCCGACCGGGGGCCCGAAGTCGAACTCCTCGGCCGAGCTCATGGGCGGGTATTCCTTGTAGGCACCCCCCTCGAAGACCTGCGCCGGCAGGACCATCTCGTCGAGGAAGGTGCTCGGTGACCAGGTGAACGAGATCTCGGGTCCTCCGACCGTGAGGTCCTTCCAACCGTCCCGGATCACGAGCGACTCGACCCGGTCGAGGTCTTGGCAGGCCTGCATCGCGAGCACGTTCGAGACCCCGGGAACCTCCCCGAGGCCGGGGATGGCGAGCAGCTTCGCGCGCTTGAACGCGTCATGCATCGCGAGCTGGCGGCGGGTCATGTGGAAGAGACCGCCGAAGTCGAGGTAGGGGACGTGCGCTTCGAGCGCGGCCTCCATCACGGACAGGTTGAACTGATACTGGACGGCGTTCACGACCACGTCGGCCCCGCGGAGAAGCTTCGCGACCGCCGCCTTGTTCCCGGCGTCAACGGTCACCGCGGTGGCACGCGATCCGGCGGCTTTCGCCGCCGCCTTGGCGAGCTCCGCATCGAGGTCTGCGACGACCACCGAATCGAACACGCCCCCCGTCGCGAGGTCCCGCACCGAACACTGTCCCGTTAGCCCTCCACCGCCCAGTACTACGGCTTTCATCGACACACTCCACCGGTCGAGTGCCCGAGCCAGGTGGGCTATACGAACCTTCGGGTGTTCTCAACCACGCCGCCGGGCCGGAGCGCGTCGGATGGGGGATTTAGACTTAGGGGTCGAGGTCGGGGAGGACGTCACCGGCGTCGGGTCGGGGGCCCTCGGGCTCGCTGAGGTCCGTGTCAGAAGGTCCCGGAAGGTGTCGAAATGCCGCAGGAACGGGTCCGCCCTCCGCTGGTCCTCGAGCTCGCCGAGCGCGATCTCGAGCGTGGCCTTGGCCTTGGGATCCCCCGTCGACGCGCGGACCAGGTAGACGCAGAGCACCTGGTAGTGCGGGAGGACGAACGCGTCGGTGCGGGGCGTGCTCATGTCCCCCTTGCGGGGACGGTAGATCCGCTCGACGGGGACCGCCTCCGCGACCACCCGACGGTGCGAGAAGCCGAAGTACCGTCCGGGCCCCAGGATCCGGGTGACCTCCCGGATGTTGCCGTTCAGGTTGTTCGTCAGGCGGTCGCACTCGTGCCAGCACCAGAGGCCGAAACCGTAGTCGCCCTCCTGGTAGGCCTCCCAGGCCTGCTCGTACAGCCTCCGCTCCCGTTCCTCCTGGGGGAGCTCGGGACCGATAGCCGCCTTCCAGTCGGAGATGAGGAGGTCGACCCGCATCGAAGGGGAAAACTCCTTGAACGTCGGCACGTCGTTCGAGGCGGGCATGCCCCCGCGAGCGTCGGGGGAGGTTAACCCCTTGCTCCCCGTTCCGCTTCCCCGACGGGGGAGACGCGGACCCCGTCAACCCATGTCTCCCGGACCGCTGTTGCCCCGAGCCGGATCGCCTCTCCGAGGTTCCTCGCGTCGAGAACGATGAGGTCGGCCTTCGAGCCCACCTCCAGGGACCCCAGCGAGGGTTCTCCGAGAGCCTTTCCGGCGTTGCTCCCGTACAGGCACGCCGCCTCTTCGAACGTCAGCGCCTCCCGTGGGTCCGGGTTCGCCGACCGCCCGAGCTCGTCGCGCCGCTCCGTCGCGGCCCGGAGGCCGCGCCAGGGGTCGGGGGGGTCGTACGGCGTGTCGCTCGAACCCACCAGGAGATGGCCTAGGTCGGTGAGGGTCCGGAACGCGTAGGCCCAGCGCACGCGGTCGGCGCCGAGCCGGTCGGAAAGCCAGGAGTCGCTCCAGACGAACCCCGGCTGGACGACCAGGGCGGGTCGGACGGTGTTCAGAACGGACAGGACCGATGGGGGGGTCAATCCGACGTGCTCGATCCGCGCGCAGGCGCCCACGCGTCGGACGTACGGGGCGAGCAGGTGAGCGGCTCGTTCGACCGCGCGGTCCCCGATCGCGTGCAGGGCGGGGGCGAGGCCGAGGTCGCTCGCGGTCGCCAGCGCGCGCGAAAGCGCCTCGTCGGGCTCGACCGCGAGCCCGCTCCCTTCCGGGGCGTCGGCGTAGGGCTCCGAGAGCCATGCGGTCCGGGGACCGAAGGCCCCGTCCGTGAACCCCTTCGTCCCGACCACCGCGAACCGACCCGGACGACCGACCGGCGCTAGGTCCGGGCCGCGCACGTCGCCGATCGATAGGAGCCGCAGGTAGCATCGGACCCGGATCGGGAGACGACCCTCTGCGGCCAGCGACCGGAGCCCTGCGAGCTCCTCCGGCGAGACGTTCATCGACGCGACCGTGGTGAGCCCGAACGAGGCTAGGAACCCGAGGGTTCGGACCATCGCCTCCGGGTCGAGCGGCGTCTCGGTCAGGGGGGCCACCCACCGAAGGGCCTCCTCGTACAGGATCCCGTTCGCCCTACCGCCCGCCGTCGTTCCGACCCGGCCGCGGAGCTCGGTCGCCGACCGCGACTCGACGCCCGCCGCGGCGAGGGCCCGATCGTTCGCCACCGCGGCGTGCCCGCTCGCGTGATAGAGGACCACGGGGCGGTCGTTCACCACCCGGTCCAAGTCCTCGCGAAGTGGCCAGCGGCCGTGGAGGCCGCGGTCTACGTCCAGACCGACTCCGACCACGGGCCCGGTGGGGTGGGCCGCGGACCACTCTCGGAGCCTCCGAATAAGGTCGTCCAGGCCACGGACCTCTGTGAGGTCCAGGCCCTCGCGGAACCGGGCAAGGTCCTCCACGTGGAGATGGGCGTCGATGAGCCCGGGGAGCACGAGCCGTCCCCCCAGCCGAACGACCTCGGTGCCCGTCGGGGCCGACCGCCGGACTTCTGCCTCCGACCCCACGGCGACGACCGTTCCTTGGTCCACGAGAACCGCATCGGCGTAGCGCCCTCCCGTGAAGACCCGACCCCCGGTCCAAAGTCGTGCCTCGCCCATCGATAGCCTGCGGTCGCCGGAGGATGGGGGAATGGGATGAAAGGGTTGGCCGCGGTCGCGCTCCGTTCCCTTAGACGTCCATGTACCGGTAGAACTCGTAGGGGTGGGGTCGCAGGTTGAGCTCGAGCTGCTCCTCGCGCTTGAGCTCGATGTAGGTGTCGAGCAGCGACGAGGCGAACGCCGGTTTCAGGAAGTCCCGGTCCGACTCGAGGCAGTCGAGCGCCTCGGCGAGAGAGCCGGGGAGCTCACGGACCTGGAGCTCCTTTCGCTTCGCCTTCGTGAGCTTGTAGATGTTCTCGTCCACGGGAGGCGGCGGCTCGATCTTCCGTCGGATCCCGTCGAGCCCCGCGAGCGCGAGCGCCGCCTGGGTGAGGTAGATGTTGGCGGCCGAGTCGGGGGTCCGGTACTCGACCCGCTTCGCGGCGGGGCGTCCCTTGTGGTAGAACGGGATTCGGACGTTCGCCGAGCGGTTCGCCTTGCTCCACGCGATGAACACGGGGGCCTCGTAACCGGGGACCAGCCGCCGGTAGGAGTTCGTGATCGGGTTGGTGATCGCGCACATCGCCCGGGCGTGTTCGAGGAGGCCTCCGACGTAGTACCGGCAGGTCTGGCTCACCTCAGCATAGGCGTCGTTCGCGTCGAAGAACTCGTTCTTCCCCTTCGCGCAGAGCGACTGGTTCACGTGCATGCCGATGCCGTTGTCGCCGTAGATCGGCTTCGGCATCAGGCAGGCAATCTTTCCGTGCCGCGCCGCGACGTTCCGGATGACGTAGCGGAGGTCCTGGATGTGGTCCGCCATCGGCACGAGCTCGTCGAACCGGAGGTTGATCTCCGACTGGCTCGCGGTCGCCACCTCGTGATGGTGGGCGTCTAGGGTGAGGTGGAAGTCGTCGGCGAGGATGTTGCACATCTCCGCGCGTAGGGGGAGCAACGAGTCCTGCGGGGGCGTCCGATGGTACCCTTCCTTGAAACGTACCATGCCCGCCACGGGCCCTCCCTGCCACGGCGCTTCCGAGTGGCGGACGAGGTAGCCGGCTCCGGCCCATGCATCCCGGACCCCGGCCGCGGACGGAATGAGCTCGATCGAATCGAAGACGAAGAACTCGACCTCCGGGCCCCAATAGGAACGGTCGTACCCCGCGGACGCGAGCACCTGCTCGGTCTTCCGGGCGACCCAGCGCGGGTCGTGGGCATACGGCTCCTTCGAGCCGCCGATCCGGATGTCGCAGATGAACCGTGCCGTCCCGCCGGCCTCGGGGTTCCACGGAATGGTCGCGAACGTCGAGCGGTCGGGTACGAGGTTCATGTCGGAGTCGTAGATCTCTCGGAACCCGCGGACCGAGGAGCCGTCCAGCTTGGGAATCCCCGCCTCGAAGGACTCCTCGTCCAACGTCCCGGTCGGGACGTCCACCTGGTTGAATCCGCCGAAGACGTCCGTGTAGAACAGTTGCACCCACCGAACCTTGTCGGTCTTGAGCTTCTCGAGGGTCGCTGCCACGCTCGATCCGGCCTTCGCACTACGTTGAGGGGCCACTCACTTACCTCCACGGAGAGCATCGAAGCGCGCTACATCAAGATTCTTCCCAGAATAATGGACGTTCATCCGTATTGTGAGGATACATCTATATTTCTGACCTCTACCTTGAAACAGCATGCGCCGAACGTCCATTCTGGACGAACTCGACCGGTCGATCCTGGAAGAGCTGAATGTCGATGCTCGGCGCAGCCACCGGGAGATCGCGCATCGGCTCGAGGTCTCCCCGACCACGGTGAGCGCCCGGGTGGCTCGGTTGGAGAGCCAAGGCGTGATCCGAGGGTACGTCCCGGTGCTGGACGATGAGCAGCTCGGGTTCGACCTGTGGGCCGCGATCGGGATTCGCATTTCGAAGGGCCGTCTCCGAGAGGTGGAGGAGCGCCTGGCCCGGGACGCTCGAGCGTACGCGATCTACGATGTCACGGGGGAGAACGATGCGCTCCTCATCGGCCGGTTCCGCGACCGGCGCGACCTCGACCGTTTCGTGAAGCACGCCCTCCAGGACCCGTACGTCGAGCGTACCAACACACAGGTCATCCTGAACCGGGTCAAGGAGGACCGCCGGGTCCCGGTCTCGCGCCACTCGACCGAGACCGTGCTCCCGACCTAGGCGAAGCGACTCCCCTCGCCCCTCTCCTCTGAGAAACGCCTAAGAGGGCTCGCTCCCCCATGCGGGCCGAGGGAACCCATGGAATGGGGAATGGCGAACCGAATGCACCGGATGTTCCAACCGGGGAGCGGAAACGCGGTGATGGTCGCGGTCGACCACGGCTACTTCATGGGGCCGACGCGCCGCCTCGAGAACGTTCGGGCGACCATCGCGCCGCTGATCCCGTACGCGGACGTGCTCGGAGTCACTCGGGGGGTCCTCCGCCACGCCATCGACCCGGCGGCGACCACGCCCATCCTCCTCCGGGTCTCGGGCGGCGTGACGGTCCTCAAGGAGGACCTCTCCCACGAGGAGATCATCACCTCGATGGAGGACGCGGCCCGACTGGGCGTCTGCGCGGTGGCGCTGAGCGTCTTCGTCGGAGCTCCGCACGAGCACGAATCCCTGCACCACCTTTCCCAGCTGATCGACGCCGGCGAGGCCTGCGGGATCCCCGTGATGTCGATCACCGCGGTGGGCAAGGAGCTCGAGAAGCGTGACGCCCGCTACCTCGCGCTCGCCTGCCGGGTCTCGGCCGAGCTCGGGGCCCGCATGGTGAAGACCTACTACTGTGACAACTTCGAGAAGGTCGTGGAGGGGTGCCCGGTCCCGATCGTCTGCGCGGGCGGACCCAAGCTGGACTCGGACCGCGCGGCGCTCGAGCTCGCGTACGGCGCGATCCAGGCGGGGGCCCACGGGCTCGACATGGGTCGGAACATCTGGCAGTCGGACCACCCGGTCGCGATGCTGAAGGGACTCCGCGCGATCGTCCACGAGAAGGCGACCGTGAAGGAGGCCCTCGACGTTCTCGAGGCCGAGAAGAAGGCAGGGTCCGCGGCCCCGAAACGAGCGGCGGCCCCCTGACCGGTCGGCGGACGCTTCTCCTCGGAAGCATCTTAAGGCCGACCTCGCTCGGCCCCGCCGCGCGGGGATTGCCAAGCTTGGCCAAAGGCGCCAGATTCAGGGTCTGGTCCCGTAGGGGTTCGTGGGTTCAAATCCCTCTCCCCGCACCCGAACCCGCCGCGTCGTCCGGGCCCCTCCACCGGACCGATGCGGTGCGCTCCTTTCGAGAACGACGTCCGGCGGGGGGGACGTCCCCGGCTCCCTAAATAGCGGGGTGCGGTCCGACCGACGATGGCGGCACGTCGCCGGCCTCCGGCCCGAAAGCCCCCGGCCCGGATTCGGGTCCCGCCCGAGCTGCGGATCGAGGCCCCCACCGCGCGGATCATTCGGGTCGACCTCGTCGAGGACCCGCACGCTCACATCGTCTGCCGCGCGTGCGGCCGGATCCAGGCTGTCGAGCTGACCGAGCTCGACCGGCATTTCCTGACCGAACTCGCCGGGCACCACCCCGACGGTTGGAGCGTCGACGGGATCGCCTTCTCCTTGATGGGAGCCTGCCGTCGATGCCGCGAAGGCCCTACGCCGTGAGCTCCGCGCTAATCCGCCCCGGGATGGGATGACCGGCTTCTTCACGTCGCCCCACATCGCTTGGGGGCCGGGCGCGGTCGAGCAGCTGAGCGGCCTCGCTGCACGCCGTGCCTTCCTCGTGGTCGACCCGGCGGTCGCCGCCCACCACGGTCACCTGCGGGTCGCGGAGGAGCTCGCGAAATCCAGCACCGTCGTCGAGGTCTTCGAGGCGGGTCCGCAGGTCGACCGCTTGGATTCGGTCGCCGAGCTGGCGAAGCGGATGAGCGATTTCGGTCCCGACTGGCTCGTCGCCATCGGTGGAGGGCGCACGCTCGATGGCACGAAGGCCGCCCGCCTGGTCCTTGAGCGGCCCGACCTCTCGCTCGCCGACCTACCGCCCGTGTTCGAGCTCCCCGACCCGCCCCGATGTCGCCTTGTGGCCATCCCGACCACGAGCGGGAGCGGCAGCGAGGCCAGCTGGAGCGTCGACCTCCGCTCCACGGAGGAGGAACCGGTGGAGTTCGCGCACCGCGCCCTGGTCCCGGACTGGGCCGTAGTGGACGTCGGGTTCGCGGAGACCCTGCCGAACGACCTCCTGCGCGACGGAGGGTTCGAGGCCCTCGCCCAGGCGACCGAGGCGTACCTGTCGGCCTGGGCGAACCCGTTCTCGGACGCGCTCGCGCTCTCCGTCGCTCGTACGGTCTTCGAGCGTTTGCCTCACGCACTCAAATGGAGCGATGACCCGGATGCCAAGGAGGCCGTGCATTACGCGGCCACCCTCGCTGGGCTCGCGGCCTCGAACGCTCAGCGGGGAGTCGGGCACGCGCTCGCGCGTGCGCTGGTCCAGCCCACGGGACTGTCCTACGGGCGACTGGTCGGGTTGTTGCTGCCCTACGTACTGGAGTTCGACCGACCGTCCGCCCGCGACCGAATCGAGGTGTTGGCCGCGGTGACGCGCTCTCCGGACGACCGGGCGTCGGTGCCCCTCGGGACACGCGTGCTCCGTCTGCTCGAGACGCTCCGGGTCCCCGGGTCGCTCGCGGCCGCAGGAGTCGACCGGACGCGCCTCGACTTGCTCCGGCCCACGATCGTGACGAACACCCTCCGCTCCCCCGCCGTGCTCGCGAACCCCCGGGTGCCCGGCCCACACGACATCGAGCTCCTCCTCGACGAGGCGTTCGGGCGCCCGGGCTCGGCGCCGTAACGAGAGTCCCGGGACGAGGCGGCCCCGTAGGGGTTTTCTCGCCACGGGCTAAATACACGAAAACGTCGACTCGGTCGTGGCGTCGGGCTCTGCCCCGCCGGGAACGGCTCCCCCCGGGACCCCATCAGACTCGCGGCGAATCCTGACCGCTCTGGACAGCGCGCGGGTCCAGCGGTTCCACTTCCGGACGATCGCCGTCGCGGGGATGGGCTTCTTCACCGACGCCTACGACCTCTTCGTCATCTCACTCGTGCTCCCGATCCTGGTCGCCCTCGCGCCGGGGGGCGCGATCGGAAAGACGGAGCTCGCGTTCCTCGGGTCGTCGGCCCTGATGGGAGCGGCCGTCGGTCAGGTTCTCTTCGGCTGGTTGGGCGACCGTCTCGGCCGTCGAAAGATGTACGGGGTCACCCTGGCGATCATGGCGATCGCGGCCATCGGCAGCGCGTTCAGCATGCCGGTCGCGGGGCTCTCCACGGTCACCGTGCTGATCCTCTGGCGGTTCGTCCTGGGCGTCGGGGTCGGGGGTGACTACCCGCTCAGCGCCACCATCATGAGCGAGTACTCGAACGTCCAGAACCGCGGCCGTCTCGTCGCGAGCGTGTTCGCGATGCAAGGGTTCGGGCTTCTCGCCGGCGCCGGCACGAGCCTCGCCGTCGTGTTCCTTGCCCCGAGCCTCGACCTCTCGTGGCGACTGATCCTTGGCTTCGGAGCGGTCCCGGCGCTCTTCACGATCTACTATCGGCTCCGATTGCCGGAATCGCCCCGGTTCAGCCTCTCCCGAGGGGAGGTCACCGAGGCCGCGCGCACGGTCGGGTCGATCACGGGAGTCGCGGTCGCCTCTACGGGGACAGCGCGGCCCGCCGGGGTCCCGTTCCGCCAGATCCTCCGGTCCTACGGCCTTCTGATCTTCGGAACGGCCGCGACGTGGTTCCTTCTTGACATCGCGTTCTACTCGACGAACATCTTCAACCCGCTGATCCTCAAACAGATCGGGTTCGCGAACGCCGCGTCATTCCCTCCCCTCCAACAGGTACGACTCCTCGCGACCGGGAACGTTCTGATTGCGCTCGTCGCCTCCGTTCCCGGCTACTGGGCCGCGGTCGCGCTCATCGACCGGGTCGGACGGCGCACTCTCCAGTTCACGGGGTTCGCGGTCATGACCGGCGCGTTCCTCACCCTCTCGCTGGGATGGGGCACCCTCGTGGGGATACTCCCCGCCTTCCTCGCCATCTACGGCCTCACGTTCTTCTTCGCGAACTTCGGCCCCAACACGACCACGTTCGTCTATCCGAGCGAGGTCTTCCCGACGTCCTTCCGGACGACCGGACATGGCATCGCCGCAGCCGCGGGTAAGATCGGGGCCGTGGTCGCGGTCTTCGTCTTCGCGAGCTTCTACGCAGTCTACGGCCTCCCGTGGTTCTTCGGCGTTCTCGCCGTGGTCTCGTTCCTCGGGTTCGTCATCACGTTCGCGATACTTCCCGAGACCTCCCAACGTTCCCTCGAGGACGTCTCGGGCGAAGACGAGCTCGAGGTCCTCGTCCGGCGATTCTCGACGTACCTGCGCTCGCTCTCCCTGACGGCAGAGCAGGCCGCGATCGCGCTGCGGGACCTGCTCGCCGACCCGACGACCGACCGCGATGCGAAGGTCGCTCACATCCAGGCGATCGAGCACGCGGCCGATGAGGAGGTCCACCGGATCTTCGTCGAGCTGAACAACCGACGCTTGAGCGCCGACGTACGCGCCGATGTCGGGCACCTCGCGAGCGCGCTGGACGACGTCGTGGATGGGATCGAATCGGTCGCCAACCGGGTGCGGACGTACCAGCTGGTCCAGGGCCGCCCCGAGCTTCGCCGGTTCGCGGACATCGTCGTCGAGTCCGTCCAGTACGTCAGCAACGGGATCCTAGGGCTCGACGAGCTCTACCGGGGATCGGCCACGAACCTCAACCGCGCGATCGTGGAGGTCAACCGCCTCGAGAACGAGGCCGACGACCTGCTCCGTGACCTTCTCGACAAGCTGTTCGCGCAGCGGGACCCGATCGAGATCCTGAAGTGGAAAGACTTCTACGAGCGACTCGAGGTCATCACCGACCGCTGCGAGGACGTGACGGACGTCTTCCAGGACCTCGAGGTCCGCTACGCGCCGGGCGCCTGAGCCGCGACCTTCCTCGGGGCCGTCGCGGCGACGGGGTCGGCCCGGGGCGACTCGACCGCGCGGTTGATCGCGATCTCCGCGAGGTCGCTCGCGTAGAACGCGCTCCGCTCGAGGCTCTCGAGCACGTAGGCGAGACCGACCGCGAGGCGCCCGTGCTTGGACGTGAGCTGGTGGAGGATGCTGTCGCGTTCCTCGGTGAGCTTGTGGGCCGCGTCGACCACTTCGTTCGCCTTCTGGATGTCTCGCGAATCGAGGCAATCGAGGGCGTCGGCCAGCGCCGTCGCCGCGGCAGCCGCCATGCGGTCAAGCTCGCTCACGAGCCGCTCGGGGATCCGCTCGCGACCGAGGATCGTGACGGTCTCGGCGATCCGGACCGCGTGGTCGGCGATCCGTTCGAGCGTGCGCGACGCGAGGAGGTACGTGGAACATTCGGGCAGCGTGAGGTCGACGACCGCCAGGATCCGGGCATCGCGGAGCGCGCTCGTCACCTGTTTCTCGAGGAACCAGTGGAGGCGGTCGACCTCCCAATCGCGTTCGACCACGTCCCGCGCGATCGCCGCGTCCCGCGACCGGAACGCGGTCATCGCGTCCGTTTGCATCGCGCGGACCATCTGGTGCATCCGCCGGATGATGGACGGTATCGGGAGCGGGTTCTGGCCGACGACATCCTGGAGGATCACCGCCTCCGCGGTCTCCTCGAGGATCTCGGGGCCAATCATCCGCTGGGCGAAATTACGGATCACCTCGCGGGTCCGGGCCCCCATGCGACCGGGGGTGCGAACTTCGAGGAGCGGGTACCCGGCAATGTACTCGGCGATCAGCCGTCGGAAGAGATGCTCCTCGTTCATCTCGTTCCGGACCTCGACCACCCTTCGCTCCATCTCGGAGGGGTTCGCCGATTCCGCGAAGACCGTGAGCGAGCCGTCGGCACGCGGCGTGAAGAACAGCACATCGCCCGGTCCGAGGCCGCGGGCGGTCACCCAGTTCTTCGGAAGGGAGATGATGAAGGTCGACCCTCCCGTCTTCTGGATCCTCCGACCGTGGAACCCGCCGCTGCTACGCATTGATGGTAGTTGGGCGGAGTCACTATTCTCTATATAGCCTCGGCCAAACCACCGGCCTTAGCGGCCGAACTCCGGGCCCTCGTACGGCCCCGCCGGGGACCCTAAATACGTCGGGCGCGGGTGCCGAGCGGTCGCTCAGCATGGTTGGGGAGCCGGACCGGCAGTTCTCATTCCGAGGGCGACCGCGCTCGGCTCGGAAGGGTGAGACCCTCCTCTCCGTCCTCTCTCGCGACCGGATTCCCCTCCTGCATCGGTCGATCCAGTACCATCGGCCCCAAGGCCCTCTCTGCGGGATCGGACATTGCACCGGCTGCCTCGTGCGGGTCAACGGCCGCCCCAACGTCCGGGCCTGCCGATACGAGCCGACCTCCGGAGATTCCGTCACGACCGAGAACGCGTGGCCGTCCCCGAGCTGGGACCTCCTCGGAGCCATCGGCCTCCTCATGCCCGGCGGGGTCGACAGCCTGCACGGACTGAGGCGGCCGGCGGTGGCTACCCGACTCTACCAACGGTTAGTCCGTCGGCTCGCCGGCACCGGGGAGCCACCCACGGACGCCGTCTCCCGGGCGCTCTCGGCCCCGGCGGTAGAACGCTCGCCGGAGGTGGTGGTCATCGGGGCGGGGGAGGCGGGCCGTTCGGTGGCCGCCGCACTCGCCGCACGAGGGATTACCCCGGTGGTGGTCGAGCGAGGGCTTCATCCCCCGACCACCGACGGCGCGGAGCTCCTGGGCGCGACGACCGCGGTGTTCCTCCCACCTCCCGCGGAGACCGGGGAGCGACGGTTCACCCTCCTCGCCTTCCGCGAGCCGGCACAGGGCGTTCGCATCGACGCTCGGTCGGTCGTGGTCGCGACCGGAGGATACGATGCCTCTCTTCTCTTCGGAGGAAACGACCGGCCCGGCGTCCTCACCGCCGACGCGGCCCTAGCACTCGCAGCCCCATCGCGTCCTCCTCCGTTCCATGAGGCCGTGGTCGTGGGCGGGGGCCGCCGTGCCGCGGAAGTTCTTTCGTCGTGCGGGGACGCGGTCACCGCGGTCGTCGCCCCGGGAGAGATCCGTCCCGAGGTCGTTCGGGCCGCGAGCGACCGCGGCATCCTGCTGTACCCGCGTTCTCTGCTCCTCCGGGCCGGTGGGCGCAAGCACGTCCGTTCGGTCCGCCTCCGCGCTCGAGGTGGCGGAAGCGAGACGACGATCGCGTGCGACGCGATCGTTCTCGCGCACCGGCGGGTCCCCCATGCCCAACTGTTCTTCCAAAGCGGCGCCGCGATGGAATGGCGGCCGGGAGTCGGGGCGTACGCGCCCACCGTGAGCGCGAACGGGGCCACCAGCGTCCCGGGCCTCTTCGCCTCCGGTTCGGTGGCCGGCATCTCTCCTTCCGAATTCGCCCACCACGCCGAGACCGTCGCCGACGCGGTCGTCCGGGGGGTCGGTCCGACCGGGTCCGCGCCCTCCCCGACTCCGGACGTGGCGGCCACGGAGCTCGTGGGGTACTACCGCGAGCTCCTTCGCGTCCCGGGCCATGGACGGTGGGTGGCCTGCCCCTGCGTGGACGTCCTGGTCGCGGAGGTCGAGCGGGCGGTCCGCTCCGGATACCGCGGCATCGAGGTCGTCAAACGGTACACGAGCCTCGGCTCGGGGATCTGTCAGGGCCGGTACTGCCTTCCCGACGCGCTTCTCCTGCTCTCGATCCTCGAGGATCGACCACCGGCGGAGGTGGGGTACATCACCCAACGACCTCCGGTCGTGCCGATCCCGCTCGCCGCGCTCGCCTCCCTGCCGAACCCTCCGGCCCTCGAGGTCCACCCATGACGTTCGCCCGGGACTCGTACCGGACCGTCGTGGTCGGGGCCGGGATCGTCGGTCTCTTCACAGCCTACCATCTCGCCCGGGCGGGCGGCGGACCGATCCTCGTCGTCGACCGCGGTTTCCTTTCGAGCGGGGCGTCCGGTCGCAACGGGGGCGGGGTACGCCAGCAGTGGGAGACCCGCGGGACGGTCCGGCTCGCCCGCGAGTCGGTGCAGGCGTACCGTCGCTTCGGCCTCGAGTTCGGGTTCAACATCTGGTTCCGGCAGTCCGGATACCTGTTCCTCGCCGAGAACGAGGGCGAGCTCGCTCGCCTTCGGAACGTCCACGCCCTCGTGGCGTCCGAAGGTCTCCCCTCGAAGGTGTTGGACGGGGACGGGATCGCTCAGCTCATCGAGGGGATCGCCCCGGGCGCCGCGGTGGGAGGCACGTACCTCGAGAGCGACGGATTGCTCTACCCGTTCCCCGCACTCTGGGGCGTCTACGAGGCGGTCCGTTCGCTCGGCGTCGAGGTCGCGCTCGGCGTCGAGGCGCACGGGGTCGAAGTCCGGGACGGGAAGGTCGCCGGTCTGCTCACCTCGAAAGGCCCGGTCGCGACCTCGACCGTCGTGAACGCGGCCGGCGGCTGGTCCGGCGACCTCTCGCGCCGGTCGGGGCTCGAGGTCCCGAACGTTGCCACCCGTCACGAGATCCTCGCGACCGAAGCGCTGAAGCCGTTCCTCGACCCGATGGTCGTCCGCGTCTCGGACGGGCTCTACTTCAGCCAGTCGATGCGGGGTGAGGTCATCGGCGGCCTCACCCTCCCCCATCGGCCCGGAACGTCCCGCGGCCAGGGGAGCTCTCCGGCCTTCCTCACCACGATGGCGCGAGCGCTCGTGGGTCTCGTTCCGCGGCTCGGCTCCGTCGGGGTCCTGCGCGCTTGGTCGGGGTTCTACGACGACACACCGGACGGGTTCCCCGTGATCGGCGAGGACCCGCGTCTTCCCGGCTTCGTCCACGGGAACGGCTTCGGGGGTCACGGGTTCATGCTCGCCCCGGCGACCTCTCGGCGCATCGCCCTCGCCGCCCTCGGTCAGCCGACCGACCTCGACCCGGCCCAGTTCTCTCCGAGGCGGTTCCTCGCCCCGACCCCCGTCGCGACCGTGGAACGCCTCCAGCTCGGATAGGCGACGTTCGCCCCCGCTACGCTCTTGAGCGCGCGTCCCGCTCCCGCTCACCGTGATCGGACAGTTCCCATGGGACCCGTTCCCTCCCTCGGGGGAACCCGACCCGAAGGGTCCGGACCCGCTCCACACGATCGCATTCCGGGCGGCCGTTACCTCTGCGGACGCCTATCGCTCGGTGCGGCTCGCGCTGCGTCGTGAGTCGGGCGCGCTGCGCGTCGGCAACCGGTTCGTGACGGACGGACGCTATCGCCAGGTCGCGTTCCTCGCGTTCGGGAACGCGGCGAACTCGATGGCGCTCGCCGCCCTCCACGCCATCGGCGACCGATTGACCCAGGGGTTCCTCGCGGGACCGGAGCCGGTCACCGACGAGGTCCCGTTCCGGGGAACTCTCGTACCGCCCGGTTGGGGCGACGCGCCCGAGGCCGAGGAGGCCATCGCCGCAGCGACCGAGCTCGCCGGCGGGCTCTCCGAGCAGGACCTTCTGCTCGTGCTCCTTTCCGGAGGCGCGGTGCGCTGCCTCAGCCGTCCCCCCCGGGGGATGGGGGACGAGGAGTTCGGGGACTTCCTTCGAGACGCCCATATGCGTGGGGCCACCGGTGCCGAGGTCGGACTCCTGCGCCGGGTGCTGGGGAGAGGGGTCGTGGGCGGTCGGCTCGCGAGCGCAATCCCTCGCGCGGACGTGGCGACCTTGATCGTCGATCGAGGCGACGGGGCGAAGCTCCTGGGGGGTGGCCCGGTCCACCCCATCGGACCCACCGAGCGAGGAGCGTGTCGAGAGCTCCTCGTACGCCTCGGGCTTTCAGACTCGCTTCTGGCGTCGGTCCGCGAGGTCCTAGCGACGGGAGAGGCCCCCGGGTCCGACCTCCCGGACCGGATCGCCCGCCCCGTGGTCGTCGCGAGCCCGGGGGACGCGCTCAAGTCCGCGGCCGATGCGGTCTTCGACAAGGGTTGGACGAGCCGTCTCGCGTTCCTAGCGCTCCGAGACGCGCCGGCCGAGGCCGCCGCGCGGTTCCTTGCCCGCGCGGAGGACCTCTACGCGGCCGAAGGACTCTCGGCCGAGAGCCGGACGAAGGGCCTCGGCGCGTTCGCGATGACAACCCTCGGACTTCCCGAAGGGGTCGACGAAGGGCCGGCGTTCGGTGAGTTCCTGACCGAGGCTCGGGCCGGGCTCCGTCGACGAGAGATGAGCGTGGGCCTCTTCCGGACCGCCGGCACGGTCGGGGCGCCCGAGTACCCGGCCGGCGCCGTCGTCGGCGCCGCGACCGACCCGGACTCCCGGGTCCGCCCCGACCGGGCCCGGGTGGTCGCGATGCGGCGGGGGATCACGGACGTCGGGATGCTCGCGATCGCTCTGTTCCCTACGCCGGTGGCGGCGAAAGGCCGGGCGGCGCGACCGCGCTAACGGCTTTCCGGGTCTGCGCGCTGCTCGGCGCTCGCGTCGGTCTCTTGGAAGTGCCGCTTGAGGGCCATGTACTCGGAGAACGAGATCTTCTGACGGGCGCGAACAGCCCCCGCCTGCTTGAGCGAGATGATCTGATAGAGACGGAGAAGCTCGCTGACAGGTCGGGCTCCGTCGTCCGCGCGTCCCACGACGATCGGGACCGCCGCGATCGGGGTATCGAACCTCCGCTCCGGAGGGGGCGAGGGGACCTCGGCCGGCGCGGGGGGGGCACTGAGGTACTCCGCTAGACGGGCGTGCTCGCCCTCGGTAAGCTCGCCTTCGCCGAGGAGGAGGTCCACGAGCTCGCGTTGCCGCGGCCGGTAGGTCTCGACGAGCTCGGTCAGGTCGCGGTCCGGGCGTGTGGCCGGGAGCGCGGCGAGCGGAAGGCCGACGAGGCCGTCCAGGTCGGCTCGGAGGTCGTCGAAGGCGCGCGCGAGCTCCGAGTGGTCCGGGCCGGACCCGTCCGGGGGAAGCTCGAACCGGGCCGAGAGACGCACCGAGCCACCGGCCGGGTCACCGGGCCGTAGCGGCCGCTCGACCGTGAGCTCGATCTCGCGACGACGGATGGGCACGGCGCCCGACGGGCGAGCGCGGAGAAAAGGTACGCCCGCTCGATGAGAGGTGCTCCGGGTCCGATTGAGTTACCACCGTTCACTTGCTTGCACACAGTAACTATAAGAGGGTCCGTGGGTCTGCCGAGCCGAGGCAAGACCGATGGAGACGGAGCGCTCTCGGCGAACCAACCCCGCCCACCCGGCAGCGGTGGGCACCTGCGACTCGGCCGACGGACGTCACCTGTGCCCGGTGCTGGCCGCCGTGGGCGTCATCGGTACGGAGTGGCGGCTCGCGATCGTCCACCGCCTGCTCGAGGGGCCGCAGCGGTTCAGCGAGATCCTGAAGTCGAACCCGCGGCTGAACGCGAAGACCCTGAGCGCGACACTGAAGTTTCTCGAAGGCCAGGGCGTCGTGCAGCGCACGGTCGTCAGCACTCGACCGTTCTCCGTCGTCTACTCGCTCACCGAGATGGGCCTCGGCCTCGCGCCCGCCGCGCGCGAACTCCGGGCATGGGGCGAGCGTTGGCTCCTGCCGCGGGCTGCCGCGACGAGTCGCGCGGCCGCCGCGACGGCGCGACGGCCCTCGACGATCCAGGGAGAGCTCCCTCGGATCGTTGTCGCCGAGCCGGACCCCCACCGTTCCCGGTAGACGGAACGGCTCGCTTCCGAGCCGTTTCACGACCTCCCGTCCGCGGCTCAAATACCTCGGAAGGCCCTCGTTAGATTGCAACCACCCCGGAAAGGTCCTTCCATATCGCCGCAAGGGGACAGCACCGTGTCCCAGGCGTGCGAGGGACCTTTCCAAAACCTTCCTTCTTCAACGCCTCAACCAATAGGCATGATGGAGACCGGTGGCATCGTGATCTCCTCTGGCGACAAACCGCAAGCTCACCGAGCGTCGGGAGCCGCCCTACGCGGGGCCCCTACCGGGTCGTTCGGCCGTGGGTATCCGACCGCTTGAGGAAACTTCCGAGAAGGGTCGTCTCTTTGCCGAGAGACCCGCCCATTCCCGAAACCCGGGGCAGGTCGTTGCCGTCCACCGTCGTCTCGACGGTGTCGTACCCGAGAACGTTCGCTCGGTGGACGCACGCACGGAGCAGCTCAGGCAGTCGGGCGGAGTCCGGGGCCCAAGCGTATAGGTACACGCTCTTCTCCCGCATCGCGGACTGCCCCAAGCGATAGTACGCCCCCAGCGACGGCATTGCTCCCTCCTCCCACCGGAGATGGTCCGTGAGACCTGTGACGGACCAGTCCCACCGAACCCAGTCCGCAAAGCTGGTTTGGAACCGCCCCAGAACATGCTCGAGGGGCTCTAGAGGAGCGAACGACCGGATTGGCCCCGTAACGAGCCCCGGCACCTCTTCGACCTCCTGGGTTTCTGACGGAAGCCGCAGCTCCTGCTGGCGCGCGACGACGTCCACGAGACCGCACTTGTGGTAGAATCCGACGGCGGCCTCCTCCGGATTCGTCGTGATTATTTCGCAGCCGGCTTCCTCGGCTCTTCGGCGTGCGTCCATCATCAACGCGCGGCCCGCGCCTTTCCTTCGGAACTCACGATGAACGTTGAGCGCGTCGATGTGGGCCGTCTTTCCCCACCGCATGTCCGGACCCACGACCACCTCCATCTCTCCGACGACCCGGTCTCCCTCGATCGCGACCAACGGCCACTGACCGCTGGCCAAGACCCCGCGTAGGTGCGCGGAGCATCCCTCGGGGTCCATCCAAGGACCGCCGTGCAGGAACCGCCCGAAGAGATCCAGCTCCTCGTACCTCGCCGGGACCCGCGAACCGTCGGGAAGCATCCGATACCACGCGTCTACGTCCGAACGGTATACCTCGCTGATCCCGACGGCGTCCTGTTCGGTCGCGAGGCGAACGTTTGTCATGGGTCGACTCGGAATCGCACGACTCGGGGTCGACAGTACTGCGCCGGATTTCGATGAGCTTTTCGACACTCCGACCCGCGGGCTCGTTGCTGGGCCGTACTGCGAACCTGCTCCCCCTCACCGTTCAGTGTTCACCACCCGGTAAACCGACCTAACCCCCGGGAGCGGTCGCGGCACGATACCCCATGGCGTCGCGCGTCGCCCCCTCCGCCTCACTCCGCGTTCGACCGATTGGTTTTCCCGCGGACTCCGACGGACCCCGACATGCCTCGCCCTCACCCCCGAGCCGAACGCGCCCCGGACCCCGAGGCCGATCCCACGGTCTCCCGCTCCGCGTACCGTTCCCGGCTCTAACCGCCCAGTGACCGGCGTCGCCCCGAAGGACGAGGGGTCCTTCGAGGACGCCTCCCGCGAGCGGACGCCCGGCCGGAAGCGTCGGTCGCCCTAACCGCGGGGTGGTGCGCCGGTCCTGAGCGTCTTCCCGGCCGATCGCCGGAGCGCTCCTTCCCCAGCCTTACGGCGCTCCGGCCGCAGGGTGGGTCCTGGGGAGGGGGTTCCCGGGCTCTCTGAATGGGGGGCCTCCCGTCGCACGAGTCCGTCCCGCCCGGGACCCGCGGGAGGGGCGGTGGAGTTTTGGAAACCTTGGATGCCGAGCGCATCGTCCTAACGCCTCCCGAACCCGTTCCAAGCCTACCCCTTCCCGAAGGCGCAGCCCCGCACGTGCGGAAGGTCGGAGAGCTCCGGCTCCCGATCGCCGGCCCGTACCATCCCCGCGCACGCCTCTACCGCTACCCGGACGGACGGCTCCTCTGGCTCGTCCGCCTTTGGGAATGCGACCGGGCCGTGCCGCACCTCGTTTCCACCGCGGTGCTGCACGAGTTCGCCCGCGTGAACGGGCTAGCGAGCTTTCGCGCGGAGGTCGATGCCCTCGTGGAACGGGCGACGGCCGGCGCCCGACCGTGAGCACCACCCGTACGGTCACGGTCCTCTGCCGCGGGTCTCCCTCACGACGGCGGCAATGGTACGGCGAGCTCGCGCGGCTCATCGCCTCGGCCCCGCCCCCGGCCGCCGTCCTGGTCGAGGGAGCGTTCGAAGGATCGCTCCGAAGGGTCACCGTTCGACCGGCGGAGATCGTCGACCTTCTCCGAAAGAGCCTCGCCGGCGCCTCCGTCCGTGTCGAGGAGTGTGGCGCTCCGTCGCCGACCCCGCCTCCTCGGTTCCCGTACGAGCGAACGGGTTGCGTGGTGCGGCTGGGGGAAGTGCGAAGTCGCCTCCCCGGTGAGGAGAGAACGATCGTCGACCGTGTTGGGGTCGGCTCGGGGCTCGGCCCGGAGAGCTGGCTCGGACTCCAGACGTTCTGGTTGCCGGCCGGACACGGCACCCTCTGGCTGGCCCGGCGGTTCCGGTTCGCGGCCCGGTCGAACGCCGAGGCCGACCGACGATGGCAGGCACTCGGGTCGGCGGTCGCGGCCGAGTGGAGCCTCCGGGTGGGCCTCCCGGCGACGTTTCGTGGCGGTCGCCTGGGGTCCCAACGCGACTGGAGACGCGGGGGCCTCCGTACGATCCCGCCCGACGGCTGGTTTGAGCGACCCCCCCCCTGTCGCCGCGCGGTCGGTCCTCTCCCTCGAACCGGGCGACTCCGGGCTGATGGAGCGCCCGGTGGAGACCCCGGCGATCGTCCTCGGGGCGTCGGGGGCCGGGAAGACGACGTACCTCGCCCGCTGGGCCGCGGGGGTGGTGCGTCACGCAGGGTCCGTGGTCGTGGTCGACCTGCACGGAGACCTGGCTCCGGCGATCCTCGGTCGGCTTCCGCCGGAGTCCCGGAGTCGAGTGGTGGCGGTCGACGCGACCCTGCCTCCCGTACCGGGAATCGCGGCGCTCGCGGCAGACGGGTCCCGAGACCGGGCCGCGGCGCACCTGGTCGCCGCCCTGAAGCGCCTGAGCCCGGACGGCACCGACCTCTACTGGGGGTTCCGGCTCGAGAGGATCTTCGACACCTTCGTCCGGCTCGCGCTCGAGACAGGAGGGACCCTCACCGACCTCTACGACCTGCTCACGAATCCCGACCGAAGGGACGCGGCTCGACTCGCGACGCGGTCGCTCGAGCTCGCCCGGTTCCTGGACGAGCTCTCACCGGTGGTGCGCCGGAACCCCGAGTTCCTCTGGTCGGCCTCGACCCGGCTTTCGAAGGTTGTGCTCGTGCCCGCCCTGCGGGATCTCCTGGCCCCGGAGGAGGGGGGCCTGCCGGTCGAGGCGCTGCTCACCGAGGGACGCTCTCTCCTCGTACGATTGCCGTTCGCGAGCCTGGGGCCTGAGGCGGCGGCGTTCGCGGCGACGCTCGTGCTCGGCCGGATCTACCTAGGGGTCGCCGCCACCGCAGAACGGCGGGGACGCCCGGTCCCGGTGTCGGTCGTTCTCGACGAAGTGCACGCCATCTCCCCCCGGCTGGTCGCCGAGATCCTCACCGAAGGCCGCAAGTTCGGCCTCCGGACGGTGGTCGCAACGCAGTATCCCGACCGGCTCGCCCGTGAGGTGCAGAACGCCGCGCGCGGTGCGCTCCGCGGGTTCGTCGCGTTCCGCGTTCCTCGCGCTTCGGCCGTGGAGGTCGGAGCATGGCTGGGACTGGGACCCACTGACGCGGCCGAACTGCTCCCGAACCTCCCGACCGGTCAGGCCATGGTGCTGGACCCGCTCTCCGACGGGGTGCGTCCGACCGTCGCCGAGGGCTCTCCGCCCGTAAGCGACCCGATGGTGTGGAAGGAGGCGGTCGAGACGACCCGACGCGAGTTCGGGGACGGCACGGCCGGTACCGGGGAAAACGATGGGATGGACGACGCGACCGAGCGCCTCCTACTGGCCGTTCTCTCGAGCGCAGAATCGGGCTCGACCCTGCGACGAGAGAACGTCGTAGCCGCCGCGGCGACCCTTCCGGGGTCGGGTCCCGACCCGGCCCTGCTCTCCAACCGCCTCGTGACGGTCTTCCGGGACGGCTATGTCCGTGAAAGCGCGGAAGGTCTCCGTCTGACCGCGGCGGGCGAGCGGCGGCTCGGGCTCACCGCACCGACCGAGGCGACCCGAGAGACCGCGGAGCACCGCGCCCTGCTCATGACGGTGTTCCGTCGGCTCGCTCGTCGAGGGTATCGCCTCGAGATCCTCCGGCAGGGACGGTTCGACACGACCCTCCCGGACGCGCGGCTCCGCCAGCTTCCCGGCCCGTACGAGGCCTGCGTGCCGGCCGACCTCGCGGCGGAGGTCGAGCGGGCGCGTCAGGGTTGGGCCTGGAGGTTCTTCCACGGCCGGGACGTCTACGTCGAGGCCGAGGTCTCGGGTGCGCTGCGACCCGAGCGGGTGCGTCACGGGGTCCGGAAGGCGCTCCGCCGGGGGGCGTTCGTCCTGTTCGTGGTCGGCGACGCTCGCCGCGCTCGCCGCGTGCGCTCCGTCCTCCGTGCGATGGGGCTCGGCGTGGACCGGGCGCAGGTCTGGACGCTCTGCCTCCCGCCCGGGTCGACGGAGCGCCCCCGGGAAACGAACACGTAAGTGCGAGCGCTCGTTCGACCGCGCCGTGCGCGCGTTCGTGGCGGTGGAGGTCCCCTCCGGTTCCGGGGAGGCCCACCGGGGTCCGGCTCCGGAGCATCTCACCCTTCTCTTCCTGGGGGAGGTCCCGAGGGAGAGGGTCGGACCGATCGTCGAGGCCCTCACCCCGGTGGGAGCGGCCACCGCCCCGTTCGACGCCACGCTCGAAGGGGTCGGGGCGTTCCCCACGCCCGAGCGAGCGCGGGTCGTGTGGGTGGGCGTGACCCAAGGCGCGAGCGAGCTGACCCGACTCGCGAACCGCGTTCACGAGGTTCTCGCGGACGAGGGAGAGCCGACCCGACGGCCGTCGTTCGCTCCGCATCTCACCCTGTTCCGGGTGCGCTCGGCGACCGACCACCGGCGCGCGGTGGAACTCCTCGCCGGGACCGTTCCGGCGCCCGCGCCTCGTCGATTTCGGGTCGGCGAGTTCGTCCTCAAGGAGAGCGAGCTTTCCCCGCGCGGGGCGACCCACCGGACCGTCGCGACCTTCCCGCTCCGAGGGCCGCCTTCCGAGCCGACCCCGACGTAGGCGCCATCTCCACGGTGCGGAACGCGTCGGGTCAGCCCGACTCGGCCGCCGCTCGGTCGGCCACGAGCTTCCGCCAGAGGTAGAGGGTGGCATAGCTGCCCCAGCCGGGGTAGTTCCGTTCGGCCCACGCCCGGGCCCGTTCCTCGGGGGCGGAACGCCGGAGCACGCCGTACTCCTCCAGCGCGACGCGCACCCCGAGGTCCCCGGCGATGAAGACGTCGGTGCGACCGACCCCGCGCAATAACGCGTTCTCCGCCGTCCAACGACCGACCCCGGGCAGCCGGTCGAGGCTCTCGACCGCGGTCTCGATCGGGAGCGTGGCGAGCCCGTCTGAAGGGAGCGAGCCGTCCTCGACGGCCGCGGCGAGGGCGAGCAGCGAACGGCTCTTCACGCCGCTCAATCCGGTCGACCGGAGCCCGGGGACGCCGAGCGAGTGCAGCTCCTTCGGGGTCGGTACCCTCGGGACCTCGACCCCGTTCGCCTCCAGGAACGCTCCCGTGCGTTCGAGCAGGCGCTCCTTCATCGTGTTCGCGGCGCGCACCGAGAGCTGCTGGCCGAGAATCGCGTGGATAAGCGCCTCGTAGACATGCGCGTCCCGAGGGACACGCAGGCCGCGGAACCGACGGTCGGTGCCCCGCAGGGTCGCTTCGGCCCGGACGAGGCGGTAGAACTCCTCGATCGGATGGTCGAGCGAGAACAGCGCGCGCGCCGCGACCCGAGCGGTCGGCCCGTCGGCTCCCCACGCCTCGACGCGCCAGCGCTCCCCCCTCGGCTCGACCGACAGGACCCACGGCTCGTCCGGCGTCCCCCACGCTCGGAGGAGGCGGTCGCCGTCCTCGGTGATAACGATTGACCGGGAGGAGTACTCGAGCTGCTCCCGTTCGGCGGGAAGCGACGCGAGACGGGGAGGGATGATCGAGGTGACCGTAGGGGAACGCACGCGGACGGGAAGCGACGTCCCCTAAGAGACCGCCGGCCGCCTCGCGTCGCAAGTACCGCTCTGCCCCGGAACGACGATACCGTTAAGCGGCTCGGCACGACTTGCGCGTCGGCTCCCCGGTCCGAGGGGAGCGGGAGCTCGGGTGACCGTCGTCCGACCGCTCTTCGGCAACCCACCGCATCGAACCGCTCTCCTCGCGTTCGTCGCGCTCGCTCTCCTCGTCGCTACCGTCCTGCCGCTCGCGCTTCTCACCGGCCCGAGCGCGCGCACCGCGGACGGGTCGCCGCCGCTCGCGACCCACCTATCGTCCCGGGATGGCCCCCTCCGCGACGCGGGGATCGCGACCTCGATCCGGGAACTGGGGTCCGCCCCGGCGGAGGTCGAGGTGGGCATGCCGACGGTGTTCGCCTGGCAGGCTCTCGACTCGGGTCGCGCCCGGGTGCCCACTTTCGCCGCCGAAGGCGAGCTCACGGTCACGAACAGCGTCAACGGCTCGAGCGTGCCCGCTTGGGTGAACGGGTCGACGACAGGGCCTCTCGTCCGGGGGGCGAATGGGACGTTTTCGGTCCCCTCCGCCGCGTGGACGGCCGGGGTGCTGAACCTGACCGTGAGCGTCACCTCCGCCGTCCCGGTAACCGTCCAGCTCTCCGGTCCGCTCCTCCCGACCCGACCCGACCCCGTCGCGCTCACGGTCCTTCCCGACCTCGACCACCTCGTCCTCTACGACCACGGCCAACCGGTCCAGAGCGTGCGGTCGAACGACACGTTCTGGCACGTCCGCGACCGGTTCGGCGACCCGACGCCGGGGGCGTTCCTCATCGTCGAGTACTCAAGCGGCCCCTCGGTGAGCCAAGCGTTCGTGCCGGTGACCTGGACAATGGAGGGCACGACGGGGGCGTGGGTGAACTACTCGGCCCCCGGACCGGGGAACGGGACCTGGGAGGTCACGGACGAGGCCCACACCGTGCTCCTCGGCCCGGTCCCGGTGGCTGCGCCCGCGAGCTCGGCATCGGCTCCGACCGCATCGCTCTCTCCTCTCGTCCTCGTGGCGGCCACGCTGCTCGCGGTCGGCGCCGCCCTCGGGATGGGGTCCCTCCTGCTCGGGGGCCGGGCCCGCCCGTCCCCCACTATCACCGAAGGGGAGGAGGAGCTCCGTCGGCTGGCCGAAGGCCGGGAGACGATCGTCGACCTCGTCCGGCAGGCGGGCTCGCTCGGGCTCCCCGAGATCGAGGACGCGTGGGAGCCGCCTCCCGCGCCCCCCGCCCTCGCCGATTGGCTCGCGTCCCTCGTGACCGACGGGACCCTCACCGTCACCCTTGGGGAGGGAGGGCGGGCCCGGTTCGCTCTCGCCGAACGGCGGAGCCGAGAGCCGAGGGTCACGCTCGACGAGGCCGCGCTCGAGGAAGGGATCGCCCGCCGCGACGCCGCGGTCGAGGACGACGAACGTGAGGGAGCGCCGTAGGTAGTTAGTTCGTGCGTGCGTTAGGACGGTTCCCGACCGACGAGGTCGTAGTAGCGGTACGCCGCCTCGCCCGCGCCGAAGCAGAACTTGAGCGTCGTGAAACCGCTCTTGAGCTCCGCGGCCGCGCGCGCGACCTCCGCCTCGGACTTCCCGCGGTGGAGCAGGTCCTCGAACAGCTCGGCGATCCGTTCCATCTCCTTCTCGCGCATCCCGAGACGGGTGACCTCCGGGGTGCCAAGGCGGAGGCCGCCCGGGTGCTTCGGGCTCTTGTCGCCGGGAAGGAGGTTCTTGTTCGAGATGATCCCCGAGTCCGCGAGGCGCTTCGCCACCCGTTCGCCCCCGCCTTCCTTCTCGACGCGCACGGCGATCGTGTGGGAGCGAGTGAACCCGAGGTTGGGCGCGAGGACGTCGAACCCGCGGTCGTGGAGGGCCTGGGCAAGGGCTCGCGCGTTCGCGACGGTCTGCCGGGCGTACTCCCGCCCGAACTCGATGTGCTCGGCGAGGCTGACCGCGAGCGCGGCCATCGCGTTCAGGTGGTGGTTGCTCGTCACGCCGGGGAACGCGCCGCCTTGGAGGCGCCTCACGACCTCCGAGTCCTCCATCGAGCCGAGCAGGATCCCGTGCTGGGGGCCGGGGAGCGTCTTGTGGGTGGAGGCGCTCATCACCGTGCACCCTTCGTGGAGCGGGTCCTGGAACTCGCCCCCGCCGATGAGGCCGAGGACGTGCGCGGCATCGTACCAGCCGCGGGCGCCGATCTCTTCGAGCGTGGGCCGTAGCTCGTCGAGCGGCATGGGGAACAGGAAGAGCGAGAGGCCGAACAGGCAGACCTTCGGCCGGACCGCCCTCAGAATCTCACGGGTGCGCGCGACGTCGATCGTCATTCGCTCTGCGTCCCACGCGTAGTAGACGGGCTTCACGCCGCGCAGACCGAACGCGCCGAACGACGCGCTCGAGATGTGGGCCCCGTCCGCGAGGCGGCTCGTCCCGACGAGGTCGCCCGGTTCGGTGAGCGCCTTCAGGACCGCCATGTTGGCGACCGTGCCGGACGTCGGGCGAACGTCCGCGAACGAGCACCGGAAGAGACGCTTCGCGAGCGCGAGGCATATCTCCTCGACCTCGTCGACCTGCTCGTTGCCTTCGTAGTACCGCTCCCCGGGAAGCCCTTCGGCGTACCGGGAATGGAAGTCGCTGATCAGCAGCTCTTTCGCGTACGGGGAGAGGAGGTTCTCGCTCGCGATGAGCGGGATCGCCCGCTCGAAGCGCAGGGAGTGGCGACGGACCGCGTCGCGGACGCGGGTGACCGTGGCGGCCATCTCCCCCGGGTTCGCGGTCGGGACCGCGGACCCCCCCACCCCCCCACTACCACTGGAAACGGGTCGTGCCCTCTGTCCTGCCATGATTCCCCACTTCGGAAGTGACTGGAGGCCCGTACCTCCTCGAGGCCATATAGGGACCGTGGCCGTTCCCACCATAACATGCCATTACCGGCTCCACCGGCCCACGGACACCCGTGGCCCGTCTCCCGACGCTTCTACGTACCGTACCATGACCTCGACGTACTGAACCACCTCAACCACGCCTCGTACTTCGTCTACATGGAAACGCTTCGTTGCGACTACTATCTGCCCTTGCTCTCCAGCACCGACCCCACCCAGATCGACCTCATCGTCGCCGAAGCTGCCTGCCGCTACCTCGCTCCTGTTCCGTACGGTGCCGAGCTCGTCGGCGAGGTCGCACCCGCCCGTCCGCTCGGTCGCACGAGCTTCACTCTACTCTACCGCTTCACCCACGCCGGAACGTCCGTGACCGCTCGCGGCCGGACCGTCAGCGTCGTCTATGACTACTCGAAAGGAGAGAAACGCGAGATTCCACCCGCGCGACGGGCCGTCCTAGAGCGCGATGCCGTGGACCCCGGGGACGAGGGCTGGTAGAGAACTCTCCAGTGGAAATGGAGGGGTGGGGGACCGCTCAGAAGCCGGGATGCTCTGGGTCCCGGCGTGGCATCGGCGGGGGCCAGGGGATTGGCGCGATGTACCCCGGCTCGTCCGATACCGTGGCGACGCGGTAGAGGACTCCCGTCCCCTTGAGCGCCTCGTGGATCTTCGCGAGACGCTCCTGGAACTCACGCTCGAAGTCCCACTCGAAGACGAGGTCGTGGGAGCCGATGATGAACGAAAGGCCGGCGACCGTGCGAAGGCGGTCGGAGAGCTCGAGGGGCGATGCGCTCTCGGGTGTGAAGTAGAGGTCTACGTAGGTATGCATCGCGGGCACGGCATCGAGAAAACGCGGCCCCCTCCTATTTAAAGCTCCCGCAGCCGCCGGAAACCCCCTCGAGGGTGCTAGGCCAGCAGGATTGCCGTTCGGACGGACCGCGCGGAGACCCCGCGTGCCCCTCGGCCCCGTCGCCCCGCCAGCGTCGACGGGTCACGGTAAGGCTGCTCCCGTCAGGACCTGACCCGATGCCCGTGATGGATAGCCGCTAGGGCGCTCCTCCGAGCGCCCGTCGCAACACCCGCGGCCCGGCGGAACAGAGCGTCTGCGAGGCGCCACGAGACGCACAGTTCGTCCGAACGTCGCTCCTGCCTGTCACCCCCGCTAAGGACGGTTTCGGTGTGTAAGGGGACGCCCAACCCCCCGGTCTAGCCTAGCGAGGAGACGACGCCGGGGCTCGTACATAGCCCTTGGCTAGCGCCGCCGGACCGTACGCCTCCCGTCCCGGGGCTGCCGCCCGGTCTATCGGATGTGCTCGAGAGAGAACGACCCGAGGTTGAACGAGCGCTTCGTGAACGAGTAGCCGACCCACGAACGCGCCTGCGCTTCCCCGATCCCCTTGATCGCGAGGAGGGTCTTCATCTGCTCCACCTTGAGGTTGATCGACCCGTCGACCATGTGCTCGAGCGTCTCGAGGTCGCTCTGGGTGTGCATGCCGCTGTCGAGCATGTAGTAGCTCACCGCCCCGTCGATCTTCCGACGCCCGACGAACGGCTGCAGGAACCGGAAGGTCGCGGCGGTGTCGAGGTAAGCCGTGACCGTCGAGACCGACTCGAAGATGAGCCGGTACGCCGGGAACTTCTCCTTGAGCTCCTCCGCGTAGGACCGGACGGTCTCGGAGAGCTGGTCGAGGACGTTCTTGTCCGTGGAGGACAGGAACCGCACGCCGACGCCCGTGGGCGTGGCGCCGACCGCGCGGGAGTACAGGTCGGCGTAGCGGATCATCCCCTTCTTCTCGGCCTCCGCGAACCCCGGATAGAGGCCGGCGAGGTCGTCGCGGACCTGGAGGTACGTCTTGTCGGTCACGACCCAGATGGACGGGATCCCGAGCCGGAGCCCTTCGGCCGAGAAGAGGCGGGCGAGCACGTCCTTGCCGGTGTGCGCCGGGCCGTTGACGAGGATCTGCGACCCCACGGGGAAACCGCCGTAGAGCAGGTCGTCGAGGCGCCGGATCCCGCTCTTCACCTTCGTCTCGGAGACCGTCGCGACCGCCTCGGCTTGCATCTTGTTCGCTTCCGCCTCGGCGGTGGCGCCGCTCATCCGCTCGAGCTCCTGGACCCGCTGGGCCAGTTGGCTCTCGCGGGCACGGAGCTCGTTCTCCTTCTGCGAGAGCTGGTGGCGGAGGTCCTCGACGCGGCGGGCCTCGTCGCTCGGCGCCGAGCCGGGCGCCGGGAGCTCCTTGCGCTGCTCCTCGATGCGGCGCGATTGGATGTCGAGCGCCTGGCGGCGCGTCTGCAGCTGCTGGTCGAACGCGGCGAGCTCCCCTTCCTTGAACTCGAGGAGCCCGCGACGGCGTTCGTTCTCCTCGGCGTTGATCCGGATCTCCTCGAAGCGGGTCCTCAGCTCGTTCTCGCGAGCGACCAGGTCCCGCTCCTGTTGGTGGACCTCCTCGAGACGGCGGGCGAGGTCCTCCGTGACCGGGCCCCGGTCCTTCGACAGGATCGACTCCCGGTCCCGGGCCCGCTCGGATTGGCTCGAGAGGCTGCGAACCTCCCCTTCGAGCTGAACGATGCGACGACGGAGCTCCGTTTCCCGCTCGATGTACTCGTGCTCGCGTTGCGCGAACTCCTCGCGCAGGCGCTGGTCGAGCTCGCGGGTCGACTTTTCGACCGCGTCGGCCGCGGTGGCGGTGGCCGCCGAGGTCTCGGCCCGGGGGCCTGCCGGCGCGGAGGGGGAGGGCGCCCGCTGTCCGTCCACTCCCTCGAGAGCCAGAAGTCGGAGCTTGAGCTCGGCGATCTCGTCGTCCTTGGAACGCAGCGCGATCTCGCGCTCCTTCGCCTCGTGCGAGCGGACGTATTTGATGACGGCGATCGAGCCGCGCTTCACGTGCTCGACCTCGTCCTCGAGCTGCTTGCGCTTCGCCCTCTCGTCGAACAGTTGGCGCTGGAGGTCCTGGGCCTCCTGGATCATGGAGGATGGGTCGAACTGGTCGCTCTTGACGCGGTCGAGCAGCCCGGTGAGCCACCGCACGACCGTCTCCTCCCGCGCCAGGACGGGCGCGGTTGCCGCGGTCTCGGCGGAGGTCGGCGGAGCGGGGCCTTCGGCCGGGCCCGGCGTGGGGGGGCTGACGAGGGGGGCCGCGGGCGCGATCCGGTCGGCCTCGGAGGCGTGGATCCAGTCCTCCATCGCTCGGTCGTCGCCGTCGACCCACTTCCTCAGGACCTCCGCCGACTCCTTCGGAGCGACCGCGGGCCGTCGGCGACGCGTCCGGTCGGGGCGACGGACCGTGCCGGCCCATCGTTCGACGATACGGTCCGAGTCGAGAGGAGCGGGACCCAACGCAGGTTCTGACGCGGCGGCCGCCGCGGGCTCCGAAGCAGTCTCCGTCGCGGGTTCCGGAGCCGCGGTCGGCTCGGGCTCTGACGCCGCCAGTGGTACGGGCTCCGGGGGGGTTTCCCGCACGGGTTCCGGCGCGGCCTCCGACACAGGCACCGGCTCTGGGGGGGCGGGGCGGAGCCGAGTCGCCTCCTCGGCGGAGATGCCGAGCTCGGTGAGGGCCTCGGCCGACAGTTCCCGGGCCGCGGAGACGCTGGTGTGACCGGCCTTCACGAGCCGTTCGGCCGTGTCGACGCTAACCCCGAGGGCACGGGCGAGCTCCTCGGCCGGAGCGGTGGCGGGAGGTGCCAGCGGCACTACGGTCTCGGTCGATTCGTCCATGGGCGGGGGTTGATTACTAGCAGCTCGGGGGGTCTTAATAAGTCCGGGCGCCCACGAACCGGCCGCTGCCGCCGGGACGCTGCCGACCTCTATCGGATAAATACGGACGGCCCTGCGCCTTCCCGATGGACATCGACGAGCGCCTGGCCCGGGTCGTCCGACATACCGAAGAGGTCGTCACCGAAGAGGAGCTGCGGACCCTCCTCGCCTCGAATGACCACCCGCGGGCGTACATCGGCTTCGAGCCGTCGGGGTCCCTCACGGTCGCCCACCTCATCACCACGCGCAAGGTCCTCGACCTCGCGGAGGCCGGGTGCGACGTCACCGTCTTCCTCGCCGACTGGCACGCCTGGATCAACGGCAAGCTCGGCGGCGCCCTCGACCGCATCGTCGCGGCGGGGCGGTACATGCAGGCGACGTTCTCCGCGCTCGGCGCGGACCCCGAGCGCGTTCGCTTCCGCTGGGCGCACGAGCTCACCGGTTCCGCCGACTACTGGGCCCGGGTCGTCCGGGTCGCGAAGGCGACCAGCCTCGCGCGCACGAAGCGGGCGATGTCGATCATGGGGCGGAGCGAGGAGGAGTCGACCCTCGACACGTCCTGGCTCTACTACCCGGCGATGCAGGTCGCGGACATCTTCGAGCTCCCGGTCGACATCGCCTACGGCGGCATGGACCAGCGGCGGGGCCACGTCCTCGCCCGCGAGACGGCCCACCACTACCGCTGGCCGGTGCCCACGTCGATCCACACCCCGCTCCTCTCGTCGCTGAGGGGCGGCGGCCGAATGGACCCGACCGACGGGACGGTCGAGCGGAAGATGTCGAAGTCCGACCCGGGGTCCGGGATTCCGATCCCGGCGACCCGAGAGGTCATCGCGGAGAGGGTCCAGGGCGCCTTCTGTCCCGCGAAAGAGGTCGACGGGAACCCGATCGTGGAGATCGTGCGGTTCATCGTGATCCCGTGGGAGGGTCGTCTTCGGGTCGAGCGTCCGGCGAAGTACGGCGGCCCGCTCGAGTTCACGACCGAGAAGGAGTTCCTCGCGAGCTGGGCCGGCGGTCTCCTCCATCCCCAAGACCTGAAGGGGGCGGTCACCGACGCGCTCGACCGGCTCGTCGACCCGGCCCGACGGTACTTTGCCGGGCACCCCGAGCTCTCTCCGGCCTCGTTCGCCGCTCCCGCCTCCCCGAGCTCTTGAGCGAGTGCGCGCAGCGCAGAGTTAAATAGCGCAGCCCGTAGCCGGCCCCACCCGTGAGCCGAGGACCCCCCGATACGGGGGTTCCGCTGACGCGAGGAACGAAGATGGCGCGACCAATCTACGTGCGATTCGAGACCCCGAGCGACCTCGCCGACAAGGCCCTTCAGCTCGTCCAAGTGGCGAGCGAGACCGGAAAGGTCCGGGTCGGCACGAACGAAGTGACGAAGTCGAGCGAACGCGCCGAAGCGAAGCTCGTGATCATGGCCGAGGACGTCGACCCGGTCGAGATCCTCGTCCACATCCCGATGCTCTGCGAGGAGAAGCGGATCCCGTACCTCTACGTCCCGAAGAAGCAGCGGCTCGGCCAATCGGCCGGCCTCTCGAAGTCCGCGGCGAGCGTGGCGGTCGTGGAGCCGGGCGAGGCCCGCGCCCTCCTCGAAGAGCTTTCGGCCGCGTTCTCGACCCTCAAGAAGTGAGGGTGCCGGTAGCGGAACGACGGACGGGAGGGAACGATGGCGGAAGAGAAGGGCTCGCCGGCCGAGGTCGTCGAGCTCGTCGGTCGCACCGGCATGGCCGGGGAAGCGACGCAGGTGAAGGTGCGCGTGCTCGCCGGCCGCGACCGTGGCAAGATCATCACCCGCAACGTCGCCGGTCCGATCCGCCTGGGAGATGTCCTGATCCTGCGAGAGACGGCGCGCGAGGCGCGCAAGCTCTCGGTCCGGTAGCGGAGGACTCGCGATGGTCGTCAAGCGTCAATGCTCGTTCTGCGCCCAGGAGATCGAACCGGGCACCGGCATGATGTTCGTGAAGCGGGACGGCACGGTGTTCCACTTCTGCACTTCCTCGTGCCGCAAGCAGCAGCTCCATCTCCACCGCGTCGGCCACCGCTTCAAGTGGACGCGCGCGCACGAGTTGAAGCGCGCCGCGGACCGCTCGTCCGCCCAGAAGGGTCCCGCCGCCGCGCCGAGCCAGAAGGCCGGGCGGACCCGTTCGGGCGGCCGCCAACCCGCGGTCGCGGCCAGCGCGGCCGCACCGGCCGCCGAGCCTCCCTCGAAGGAGAGCGCGCCGACTCCCGAACCGACGACGGCTTCCCCCGCGCCCGCGACGAAGCCGAGACGCCCGCGGAAGAAGGCCGAGGCCCCGGCGAAAGAGTGAGCGCGTCCGCCGCTCCGGTGCGCGTGCAACGGAATCGATAAGCTCTCGCGCGGACCGCGTCCCGGCGCATGGGACCCGACGGGCGATGGACGACCCCGTCCGACCTCGCGGACTACGTCTATTGTCCCCGCTCGCACTGGTACCGGCATCACCCTCCCCCCGAGGGGCCGAGCCGCTCCTCCGAGCGGAGCGCGCTCGGCGGGGTCCGATACCATGACCGCGTTCTGACCGCCGAGCGACACCTCGCGGAGCGCGGGGGATCGTACTGGGGGGTTCTGCTTCTCGGAGTGGCGCTGGCCGCGCTGGGGGTATGGTGGATCTTCCGTCCCTGACGGTCCCGGTCCTCGCCGCGGGGGTCGTGGCCGTCGTCGGCGTCGCTCTCACGGCCTGGGCGCTCCACGCACTCTCCGAGCGTCGGTACGATGCGACCCGCGGTCGACTGGTCGCGGTCGACGCCGGCCGCCCGGCGACGCTGCGGTCCGAGCGGTACGGTCTCGCGGGGCGGCCCGACGAGCTCCGTCGCCTTCGGGACGGCCGGGTCATCCCGGTCGAGCTCAAGACCCGGTCGACCCCGCCTCGGGGCCCGACCCCCTCGCACGTGGTCCAGGTCCGGGCGTACTGCCTGCTCGTCGAAGAGGCCACCGGGGTCGCCCCGCCGTACGGGGTGCTTCGGTACTCGGACAGGGAGTTTCGGGTCCGGTGGGACGGCCGCGCTCGGGACGAGCTGCTGGCGGTCCGGGTCGAGCTCGGACGGCCGTACGACGGACGCGCTACCCCGTCGCGGGCCCGGTGCGCCCGGTGCCCGTGGGTCGGAGGGTGCGACGCCCGGGTCGTGTGACGTACGGCTCCTCCGCGCGACCCCGGACTCGGAGGGAGCCGAGAGGAGCCGGGGGAGCGCGGGCGCGAAACCTTAACCCCCGGTCGGGCTCGGCGGGCCGATGGCCGAAGGGTCTGTCGAGCGGACGTTCGCTCTCGTGAAGCCGGACGGAGTGCGCCGAGGCATGATCGGGGAGATCGTCGGCCGCTTCGAGCGGAAAGGCCTCAAGATCGTCGCCGCGAAGATGCTCCGGGTGACCCCGGAGCTCGCGCAGCGCCACTACGCCGAACACCAAGGCAAGCCGTTCTACCCGGGTCTCGTCCAGCACATCACGTCGGGGCCCGTGGTCGCGCTCGCCATCGAAGGGCGCTCGGCGATCGCCGTCGTCCGCCTCCTCACGGGCACCACCAACCCTCAGACCGCCGCCCCGGGGACCGTCCGCGGGGACCTGGGTCTCGCGATCACGCCGAACCTGCTCCACGCCTCCGATTCGGCCGCTTCGGCCGCGCGGGAGCTCGCGCTCTACTTCACCGAGGAAGAGTACCTCACCTACTCGCGCGTCGGCGAGGAATACTTCTAGGGGTCGATGGGGCCCGCGCTATCGAACGCGGTGAAGGCGCTCCGACGGGGCGGGCTCGTCGTCTATCCCACGGACACCGTTCTCGGGCTGGGCGCGCTCGCGAGCGACCGCAGCGCCGTGAGGAAGCTCATCGCGGCGAAGGGCCGCTCCCCTACCCAACCGATCTCGGTCTGCTTGAGCTCGACCGAGGAGGTCGAGCGGTACGCTCTCGTCTCTCCGATGGCGCGCCGGTTCCTGCGCCGCCACCTTCCCGGGCCGTTCACGGTCCTTCTCCTTCCCTCCCCGGAGGCATTCCGCCGGTTCGCGCCGAGCGTCGGCGGCGGCTCTACGATCGGGTTCCGGGTACCGGACCATCCCGTGGCGCGCGAGCTCGCCCGGGCGGCCGGACCCGTCACGGCGACATCTGCGAACCGACACGGCGCCCCGCCCGCCCGCACGGTCGCCGACGTGCGTCGCGCGCTCGGAGCGGCGGTGAGCGTTTACCTACCCGCGCTGCCTCTCGGCTCCGGGGAGCCATCGACCGTGGTCGACCTCATCGGGCCCGAACCGCGTGAGATCGTGAGGAGCTGAGCGGACGCGATGGCACGATACCCTCCGGACCTTGACCGGTGGCGCGAGGCCGCGCGCATCGCGGGGAAGGCTCGGGAGCTCGGACTCCGCCTCGCCGTCCCGGGCGCTCGCCTCGCGGACGTAGCCGAGGCGATCGAGGCGTTCATCCGGTCGGAGGGCGCGGCGCCGGCGTTCCCGGCGAACCTCTCACGCAACGACGAGGCGGCTCATTTCACCCCGGCTCCGGGCGATACGGTCACGCTCCAGGACGGGGACCTGCTCAAGGTCGACGTCGGGGCCCACTTGGACGGGGCGATCGCCGACACGGCCGACTCGGTCGAGGTCGGCGGGACGCACCGGCACGACCACCTGATCCGCGCCGCGAGGGAAGGCCGCGCGGCCGGGATCGCGCGCGTGCGGGCCGGGGGCCGGGTCGACGACGTCTCCCGCGCGATCGCCGAGGCGATCCGCGCCCGGGGACTGAAGCCGATCGTCGACCTCACGGGACACTCGATCGAGCGCTACCTCCTGCACGCCGGCAAGTCGATCCCGAACGTCCCTGGGATGAGCGCCGAGACCCTCGAGGAGGGCGAGGTGATCGCGATCGAGCCGTTCGCCACCAACGGGATGGGGTCGATCGGGAACGGCCCGTTCGGGAACATCCTTAGGTTCCGCAACGACCCGGGAGGGTCCGACCCCGCGCTCGCCGCGATGTTCGCCCGGTTCCGGACGCTTCCGTTCACCGCCCGCTGGGTCGTCGCTCCGGAGGAGAAGGCCGCGCTCGAACGAGTCCGCCGGAAGCTCCAGTCGTACCCGGTGTTCGTCGAGCGGGGTCACGGCCTGGTCGCCCAGGCCGAGCACACGGTCCTCGTCGGACCGACCGGGGCCGAGGTCCTGTCGGGTCCCTGAGGGGCTATCGCCGCGGGTTCTCGATCTCGGCGCGCGCGAGCGCGGCGCCGGCCACGACCGACTCGAGCTTCGCGCGGGCGACCGAAAGGCTGCGGGTGCGAAGGCCGCAATCCGGGTTCACCCAGATCCGCTGCGGGTCCCCGAGGTACTTTGCGGCCCGCCGGATCCGGTCGGCGACGACCTCGGGCGGCTCGACCGCGTCGCGGTGGACGTCGACGGCGCCGAGGCCCACGTCCCGCCGGTCGCCGTACTCCGCGAGCACCTTGAGGACCTCGTAGCCGTCGTGGCCCGGCGTGTCGCGGTTCGCGAACTCCCACGCCCACTGTCGGCAGCGCTTCGCCTCGAGAAGCGTCGGGAGGAGGTCCGCGTAGTTCGAGTAGCAGATGTGCATCGTGAACTCGGCGTCCAAGCCTTCCGTCGCGGCGTTGAACCCGTCGACGACGATCGCGGCCTCGTCCGGGTGGGTCCCGGCGGCCGGCTCGTCGATCTGGATCACCCGGCACCCTCGGTAGATGAGCGCGCTCAGCGTGGGCCGGACCGCCCGTCGGGCGAGGTCGACCACGAACTCCTGTTGCGCGGCCCGTCGCGCCGCCCGGCCCTTCCAGCCGGGCTGACGGGCGAGGTAGTACTCGTTGAACGACCAATCGGCGAGGGTGTACGGGCCCGTGACCGGCAGCTTCGGCTCCGCGCGGGCGTGCGCCTTCACGAACTCGAACTCGTCGACATGGTACGGCCGGTCGAGGCGGACCTCGTCCGTCACGGCCGCCTTGAGGTAGTACTTGTTGTCGAACGAGCGGACGTGGCCTCCGAAGCGGAAGCCGTGCATCTGGCGGATGGGGTGCTCGTACATCTCGATGCGGCGGGCTTCCCCGTCGTAGACCCGGTCGAGCCCGGCCGTCTCGAGGAACCGCAGGCCGAAGAGCGCGCCCAGGTCCCGGACCGCGTCGGGGCTCGCGTCCCTCGGTCGGCCTCCGAGCAGTGCGTCGCGGACCTCGGGCGCCTCGGCCGCGAACCCGGTCCGCGAGTCCCAGAGCCGGAGCTCTTCCTTCGCGCTCTCGTCGAGCGGCTCCGACCGTTGGCCGAGGATCTGCCACCGCGGCTTCGCGAGGCTGCCGATCTCCTGCGTCGGGAAGAGCCCTCGCGTCATGCGGACCCCTCCGAAAGCGCTCGCGCGACCGCCGGAAGTACGTGGAGCTTCCGCGTCGCCGGCTCCCACGGGAGGAGGTCGAGCGGGGCGCCGGGGCCGAGCCAGACGGCGCTCGGCCGTCGGCGGGCATGCGCGGCGCGAACGACCCGCGCGACCTCCACCGGGTCCTCGGGGAGGGTGGTGCGCGGGTCGACGACCCCGAGCCCGAGGCCGGTACGAGAGGGTCCGGCGGGGAGATGGTCGACCTCCGTCTCGGCGAGGTCGACCCCGACCACCGACACGGGGAGCCGGTCCAAGAGCGGGAACGCCGGGCGCGCGTCGGCGCCGTACGTCCAGACGATCGAGGTCCCGCCGTTGAGCGCCGCTTCGACCGCGCGGTAGCCGGCGACCACCGCCTCGGCGCGGGGGCCCTCGGGGGGTTGAACGACGAGCTGGGGCTCGGAGAAGAGGAAGGTCGCGAACCCCCGCCCCCGGAGCTCCTTCACTTCGTCCCCCAGCAACCGCCCGAGCCGGTGGATGAGCGCGCTCTCGGTCTCGCCCGAGCGGTTGTCGAGCATCACGGAGAACGAGTACGGGCCCGGGAGCAGGACGCGCGCCGTCTTGGGCGAGCGAACGAGCGGAGGCGGCAGCCGGGCCGCGATGGCGCCCGGGGTCCGGCCCGGCGGAGCGAGGAGGATCGGCTGGCGGTAGAACGTGTTCGTCTCGAGCCACCGGGTGAGCGGCCCGACGGCGAACCCCTCCCACGTCTCCGCGAACGGTCGGAAGAGGTCCGACCAGCGGAGGTACCCTGCGGTCCGGTCGTCGAACCCGAGGCGATGCTCGAGCGCGACCACCTCCTCCTCGGTCTTCGCGAACAGTTCCTCGACCGCTTCCGCGCTCGTCCGACCCCGGTCGAGGTCTCGGGTCGCGGTCACTAGCGCCTCGGAACGGGGGAACGCCCCCGTGAGCCCGGTGCGGACGATCATCGCGTCCCTGACCCGGGGAGGGGCTTAAGGCTGACGAATTTCCGGGAACGTGCAGACGAAGAAACGCGGTTGCGCGGGGGACAATCCCCCACGTCCTACTCGTCGAGGTTCGTCCGCACGATCCGGTCGAAGTCGGTCGGCTTCGGCGGCCAGCCTTCCGTCATGTACTTCACGAACGCCTCGAGCGAGCCTTGGGCGAGCGCCTCGTTGCGGACCCGCTCGAAGCCGACCGTGGAGACGTGGCGTTCGGGCAGGGCATGTCGCGCGCCGTAGTGCGCGGGGTAGACCTCGGTGGCGTCCGGAAGGGTCAGGATCTTCTCGTTCAACGACGCGTAGAGCTGCTCGGGGGAGCCGGCGCCGAGGTCGGTCCGCCCACAGCTCCCGAGCAATAGCGTGTCCCCGGTGAAGATCTTGTCGCGAGCGTGCAGGGTCACGTGGTCCGGGGTGTGACCCGGCGTCTCGAGGACCACGACCTCCTCGTCCCCGAACTCGACCGATTCCCCTTCGGCGAAGGAGCGGTGCGGGTAGCGTGCCTCGGACCGGCGGCTCAGGTAGATCGGCGCGTCCGTCGCCGCGTGGAGCGCCGCGTGGCCGGCGAGGTGGTCCGCGTGCGTGTGGGTCTCGACGATGCCCACGAGGCGCCAGTTCCCCTCCGAGAGGAGGGCCTTGTACGGAGTGATGTTGCGGCCGGGGTCGATGATGATCCCCTCGCGGGCGTCCCGGTCCCCGAGGAAGTAGGTGAGGCATCCGACCTCGGGCCGGGGGATCTGGCGGAGGATCAGGTGAGTGGTCGGGTCGTCCGCCGGATAGCGGGCGAGGCCGGGGTCGGCGACCCAGGAGTATTCCTCCAACCCGCCCTCGAGCGCCGCGGAGAGCGGGAACCCCCGGTCCTGTAGGAAGCGGGCCGCGCGCCGGGCCTGGGCGCCAAAGTGGTCGTAAGCGACGATGGGTCGGTCGTGCGGAAGGGAGGCGAGCGCCGCACCGATGGTGTCGAGCGGGACGTGGCGGTCTCCCGGCAGGTGGACGATCGTTCGCTCCTCGACGGAGCGAACATCGAGAAGGAGGGGCGGAGAGGAGGACTCGATCAGCCGTCGGAGGTCCTGAGGGGAGACGAGCGGGACAGCTCCGTTCGTCAGGGGACGGACGAAAGGGTGCGGCAGGGGGTCCGGAGAGGCGCTCATGGGGTGAGGGAGTGCATCCGCTCGCCTATTTAACGCAAGTTCGGGCCCTTTTTTGGGAGGAGACCGCCGGCCCACGGCCCGTAGCTCCGTCAGCGGCCGGACACCCCGAACGCCTTCGCCATAGGGCTAATAACCGAGGTTGGGTCAACGCGCTACGATGGCCCAGGGCGCTCCCTCCCGGGTCGACCCCGTCCGGGCCGCTCGGCGGAAACCCCGCGACCGGGGCACCGCGGCCGAACGGAGCGAGGAGCGGACGGACCTCCTGGGAGAGCGCTCGGTCGAGCTCTCTCGATACTTCGGGGGTAAGATCGAGACGGTGCCCAAGGTCCCCGTCCGCTCCCTCGAGGACTTCGCTCTCTGGTACACGCCCGGGGTCGCCGCGGTCTCGCGCGCGATCCAAGCCGACCCCGAGAGCTCGTTCGACCTCACGGGACGATGGAACACGATCGCGATCGTCACGGACGGCTCCCGCGTTCTCGGGCTCGGCGACATCGGTCCCCAGGCCGCGCTGCCCGTCATGGAGGGGAAAGCGCTCCTGTTCAAGGTCCTCGGGGGCGTTGACGCGATCCCGATCCCGATCCAGGTGGAGTCGCCCGAGCAGTTCATCGCAACCGTCGAGGCGATGGCGCCCGCGTTCGGGGGGATCAACCTCGAGGACATCGCGTCCCCGAAATGCTTCGGCATCCTCGAGGAGCTCTCGAAGCGGCTTCCGATACCGGTCTGGCACGACGACCAGCTCGGGACCGCGGCCGCGACGGTCGCGGGCCTCCTGAACGCCCTCGAGCTCACGCACCGGTCGGTACGCACCGTGCGGACGGTCCTCCTGGGGGCCGGCGCGGCGAACCTCGTGACCGCGCGCCTCCTCCTCGCGCTCGGCCATCCGGCGCGCCAGCTCACGCTCGTCGACCAGAAGGGGATCCTCCACGCCGAGCGAGAGGACCTGGACGAGCTCGAACTGCACAACCCGTGGAAGTACCGCATCGCTCTCACGACGAACGGTGGCGGCCGCACAGGGGACCTAGCCGCGGCGCTCGAGGACGTGGACGTCCTGCTGGCGGCGTCCACGCCGAACCCGGGCACGATCCGTCCTGAGCACGTCCGCTCGATGGCGAAGGACCCGATCGTCTTCGCCCTCGCGAACCCGGTGCCCGAGATCTGGCCGGAAGTGGCCCGAGCGGCCGGCGCCGCGGTCGTCGCGACCGGACGCAGCGACTTCCCGAACCAGGTCAACAACTCGCTGATCTTCCCCGCCGTTTTCCGCGGGGTCCTGGACGCGCGGGCGCGGTCGATCCCGGATGAGGTGGTCCTGGCGGCGGCGAAGGAGCTCGCCCGCGGCGCCCTGCGGAAGGGACTTTCGGACCGCCACCTTCTGCCCACGATGGAGGAGCCCGAGGTGTTCCCGCACATCGCCGCGGCCGTGGGGGACACCGCGGTCCGCCTCGGCATCGCCCGCCGAAAGCTCTCCCACGACGAGTTCCTCGAGCGGGCGCGGACGCTGATGGGCCGGCCCGCGCGGCTCGTACGAGCGCTCGCCCGCGCTCGTCTTACGCCTCCGATGCCTCGGCGCCGGCCACCCCGGAGAGGGACACGATGAGCGACCGCGCAGACGGAGGAGGCCGGTCGAGCGGCCCGGGCGGAACACCGGCGGCCCCGGTCCACCTCCGACCGGCCCGCGACGCGGACCTTCCGGCGATCGTCTCGCTGCTCCTACGGCTGAAGCGGCTCAACGAGGAGTTCGACCCGCTCCTCAAGGTTCGGGACGATGCCGAGCAGCAAGCCCGCCAGGTCCTCAAAGCGGACCTCGCGAACCCGATGTCGGTCGTCCTCGCCGCCGACGGCGTCGGGGCGGACCGGGGCAAGGTCGTCGGGTTCGTCCGCGCGCTCGTTCGGGAGCGGCCGTTCTACGCGCCCGAGCACGAGGGCGTGATCCTGGACATCTACCTCCTGCCGCTCTACCGTCGCCACGGGGTCGGCGAGTACGTCCTGCGCGAGACCTCGAACGCGCTCAAGGCCAAGGGGGCGGGGATCGTCACGGCCGAGTTCCCGGCCCAGAACGAGATCGCGAGCCGTTTCTACTCGAAGCGCGGGTTCCGGCCGATCACCGCGGTCCAGGCCCGGTCGCTCTAGGCGCGCTTCGGCGGACGAGCGCCCGGGGCTCGGGCGCTGACCTTAAACTGCCCGGAGCTCCTCGGTCGCCATGGCGAAGACCCCGAGCCCCGCCTCGTCCTCAGCCCCCCGCTTCCTCCGCCGAGGGAAGGTGAAGGAGGTCTACGAGATCTCTGCGACCGAGCTCGAGTTCCGGTTCACGAACGACATCTCGGTCTTCGACAAGCACATCCCGAGCGAGATCCCGCACAAGGGTGAGACGCTCGCGCGGACCGCCGCGTTCTGGTTCGAGCTCTGCTCCCGTCTCGGCGTCCCGCACCACTACCTGAGCCTCGCCGGCCCTACTGCCATGCGGGTGAAGCGGGTCCAGGTGGTGCCGAAGCCCGCGACCCTAGGGCCTCACCCGAAGGGGTACCTCGTGCCTCTCGAGGTGATCGTTCGGTACTACCTCGCCGGTTCGATGTGGGACCGCGTGAAGTCCGGTCAGGTCCCGGCGGAGGCGCTCGGCTTCCCGAAGGGGAAGACGCTCACGTACGGTATTCCGCTCCCCGAGCCCCATTTCGAGGTCACGACGAAGCTCGAGCCGGTCGACCGCCTGCTCACGACCGCGGAGGCGCTCTCGCTCTCCGCGCTCGACCCGAAGCAGCTCGACGGGATCCGGGAGACGGTCCTCAAGGTCGACGCGGCGATGCAGAAGGAGATCGGTCCGCGCGGCCTGATCCACGTGGACGGGAAGAAAGAGTTCGCGGTCGATTCGGACGGCGTCCTCATGGTCGTCGACACGTTCGGAACGGCCGACGAGGACCGGTTCTGGGACCAGGCCGCCTACGACCGCGGCCGCCAGGTCGACTTCTCGAAGGAGTTCGTCCGCCAGCACTACCGCGGGACCGGCTACTACGACGCGCTCCTGAAGGCCCGGGAGGCCCACACGAGCGAGCCGCCGATTCCGGCGCTCCCGCCGCTCCTCGTGGACGAGGTGAGCCGCCTCTACACCACGGTCTACCAGCGCCTCACCGGCGAGCCGTTCGCCCCGCTCGCCCGGTCCGGATAGGGCGCTGCGTTCACCGTTTCGCGACCCCTCCCGTACCCTTATCTCCCCGCGTCCCGGTCGGTCGAACGTGCCTACGAAACCGAGCCCGAAAGCCGCCGGCGCGGAAGAGAACCCACCGGCCCCGAAGCCCGCGGTCGCCCTCGAGGACCTACCCGGGATCGGGGGGATCACCGCCGACAAGCTGCGCGAAAACGGCTACACCGACCTGATGGAGCTCGCCGTCGCCTCTCCGGGCGACGTCGCGGAGGCCGCGGAGATCGGCGTCGCGATCGCCCAGCGGATCATCGGCGAGGCCCGCCGCAAAGCGGACGTCGGAGGGTTCGAGAGCGGCACGACGCTCCTCGAGCGACGCAAGAAGCTCGGCCGCGTCACGACCAACTCGAAGGCGCTCGACGAGCTCCTCGGCGGGGGGGTCGAGACGCAGGCGATTACCGAGTTCTCCGGTGAGTTCGGGACCGGGAAGACCCAGATCGCCCACCAGGTCGCGGTCGACATCCAGCTCCCGCCCGCTCAGGGGGGCCTCTCGGGCGAGGTCGTCTACATCGACACCGAGAGCACGTTCCGTCCGGAGCGCATCGTCGACATGGCGAAGGGCGTTGGCATCGACCCGGAGGAGGCGCTCAGCCACATCCACGTCGCTCGTGCGTTCAACTCGAACCACCAGATGCTCCTCGTCCAGAAGGCGCAGGAGCTTGCCCGCGAGAAGCCGATCCGTCTGCTCGTGGTCGACTCGCTCACCGCCCACTTCCGCTCGGAGTACCTCGGGCGGGCCGAGCTCGCGCCCCGGCAGCAGCACCTGAACCGTCACCTCCACGAGCTCCTCCGCTTCTCGGACACGTACAACGCGGCGATCCTCGTCACGAACCAGGTGTCGGCCCGACCGGACATCCTCTTCGGTGACCCGACCCGACCGATCGGGGGGAACATCGTCGCCCACGCGGCGACCTATCGCGTCTACCTACGGAAGTCGAAGCCCCCGAAGCGGATCGCGCGGCTGATCGACTCTCCGAACCTGCCCGAGGGCGAGGCGGTCTTCTCGCTCACGACCGAGGGGATCCGCGACTAGCGCGCTCGCCGACCCTTCGCAGCGCGGTCGCCTTCACGTAAAGCCATACGGGAACGCCCGGGCGCAGCCCGAGCTGGCGCACCGGCTCCTCGGTCACCGCGACCCGTAGCCGGGCGCCCGAGCAGCGCGCGACCAGCGTGACGCCGAAGCTTCCCCGCTCGCGCCGGAGCGTCTCCACGGTGGCCCGCAACACGTTCCGGGCGCTCGAAGGGAAGCGACGTCGGGCGACGACCACCGACTCGGGGTCTAGGAGGACGGCCACCGCCTCGCCGTCCTCGGCGTCGAAGGCGACCCGCAGGCGCAGCGACCTCGACACCCGGACCTCGGGGTCCGGCGCCCGTTGGTAGACCCCTCGCAGGAGGTTCGGGGAGGCGAGCGGGGTGACCGGGCGCGCGTTGAGGAGCTCGACCGATTCGAACCCTCCCCGCACGATCCGGTCGCCGAGGGCGGTCAGGGTCGTCCGACCGTGACCCGTGCCGCCGCGCACGCTGTGCACGACCGGACCTCCGAAGGCGTGCTCGAGCCGCTCGATTCGGTAGACGGCCCGGTCCCGGGAGATGCCGACCCGACGGCTCGCGCCGACGAGAGAGCGTTCGTGCCCGAGCGCCCGCAACAGCGCGATGTCGGTGCTCGTAACGAGGTTCGCTCGGAACGTCATTGGAGGGTGCCTCGTGGTGCGGAAGCGGGCGGACCCAGCGCGAGGACGCTTTTCTCCTCTACGTCAAACCGCACCCGAGCCCCAACGAATGGGACCACTCCCGTGGGCGGTGGGGGGAGCCGAAGTGCGACCGACAGGTCGTCGACCCGGACCGTCACAGCGAGGCCCTCGGGGGTCGGGCGGGCACTGCGCACGACGCCTTCCCAGGCACCGTGAGGATCTCCCACGGCCTTTGGGGTGGGCCGCACGAAGGCAACGCCGTCGGTCCCGGCGCGTTCGGAGAGCCAGGCGGCGAGCGACCCCGGTCGGCCGCGTTCGAGCGAGGCCCGGTCGTAGACGTTCTCGAAGCCGGCGAACCGCGCCAGGAACGCATCGGACGGGTGGGCAAGCATCGTCGCAGCGTCGCCCCGAAGGGCGACCTTCCCGGCCCGCAGGACGAGGAACGAGTCGGCCACGGAGAAGGCGAGCGACGGGTCGTGCGTGACGACCACCACGGGGACCCGGTCGGTCTCCCGCAGCTCCTCGAGCACCCGACCGAGCTCGTGGCGCGCCTCGACATCGAGCGCCTGCCAGGGCTCGTCCCACAGCACGAGGTCGGGTTCCCCGGCGAGAGCACGGGCGAGTGCGACCCGCTCGAGCTCCCCGCCGCTCAACCGTGCGGGGCGGCGGTGCGCGAGCTCGGCGAGGCCGAACCGTTCGAGGAGCTCCCGGCTGCGCGCGATCGCGTCCGTGCGGCCTCGGACCTCGAGCGGGTAGCTCACGTTGCGCTCGACGGTGCGGTGCGGGAACAGGCCGAGGCCCTGCGGTACGTAACCGAGGCCGCGCTCCTCGGGTGGCCGGTCGGTGAGGTCGACACCGTCTCGCACGATGCGGCCCGCGCGGACCGGAAGGAAACCGGCGAGCGTGCGGAGGAGCGTGGTCTTGCCGGCCCCGGAGCTCCCGAGCACCGCGACCACGCGCCCCGGGGCAAGTTCTAGGTCGACCGGTCCGAGGCGGAAGCCGTCGACGTGGGAGACCACCCCCTCGACCGACCAGGCGTTCACGGAAGGAGCTCCCCCCGGCGCCACGGCACCCATCCGGTGCGCTCGCCGAGCCGGACGAGGAAGAACAGCACGAACGCGATGAGGAGGAAGAGCGAGCTCACCGCCGCCGCGTCGGCGAGGTCCCCCGTCTGGAAGAGGTTGTAGACGTAGACGGAGAGGGTCGACGTGACGGGGCCGCTGTAGGGCCCGCCGGGGTAGACCGCGTAGGCGAGGATGAGGATCCCGCCGATCTCGCTCACCGCCCGCGCCCAAGTGAGGAGGAGACCCGCAACGATCCCGCGCAGTGCGAGCGGGAAGGTCACGGTCAGGAACGCCGTCGCCGGGCCGGCGCCGAGCGACCGGGCCGCCTCGAGGACCCGACCATCGACCGCGCGGAAGGAGAGGTCCGCAGCGAGGACCGTGTAGGGGGCGCTGACGAAGACCATCACGAGAACGACGCCCCAGATCGTGTCGTAGATGGGGAGGCCGACCGCGGTCGTGAACCGGTAGAGCGGGCTCCCCGGGAGGATCAGAAAGAAGAGCCCGACCCCCACCAGGAGGTGGGGGACGACGACGGGCAACGCGACGACCGACTCGACTACGCTCCGGCCCCGGAACGCCCGACGCGCGAGGAGGTACCCGAGGGGGATCGCGAAGACCACCGCAGCAAGCACCGCGATCCCGGAGGCCAGGAACGTGAGGTAAAGCGCCGTCGACACGGCCGGGTTGGTCGCCGCGGCCAGGATCCGTTGCGGAGGGGCGTAGGTGAACAGCGCGGCGATCGGGAGCAAGAAGAGGAGCAGCAGCGAGCCCGAGAGGACCAGCTGAAGCGCAAGCCAGTAGGGGCCGGTCCGCCACCGCGGTCGACCGGAGGCCGCCCCTCCCCGGCTCATGTCAGCAACGCAGTGGCCCAGGAGGGCATGGCCGTCACGTCGGGGGCGAGCACCGACGGGACCGCGGTCGGGTTATCCGCCCATCCGGGGAAGATCGGTGTGAAGGCGCCTCCCTGCGCGCTGTCGTTGAGGATCGCGGCGCCCTGCGGGGAGAGGAGCAGGTGGAGGAACGCCGCGCCGAGGGCCGGGTTCGGGGCGTTCGCCGGTACCGTGACCGCGAACAGCACCGGCGCGGGGACGTCCTTCGCCGTCCCCCCGGTGGCGGTCACGACCTGCGTGGATAGTCGTGCGTAGTCGGCGAGCGCCGTGGAGTTGTTGGCGACGAGCCCGACGATCGGGCTGAACGGGACGAACGACATGTGGTTCACGACCGCGTACGAGCGGTACGTGATCACGGCCGAGACGACACCCGTGGAAACCAGGGAGGCGGCCTGGGATTCGTGTTCGATCATGGTGGTGACCGGGTTCGGTACCGCAAGGCTCCCCGGCGCTCCGCTGTAGAAGTGACCGTACACGGTGGAGACGTTGCCGCCGTCGTAGATCATTCCCTGAAGCATCATGCTGAAGATCTCGTTGTAGCCGTTCGGGTCGGTCGACGCGTTCCAGACCCCGAGCGGGGCGTTGCCGGACGTGGTGACGTCCGCAATCAGCTTCGAGGCCCAGTTGGTGGAGGTGATCCCCGCGAAGGCCGGGAGGCTCGGGTTGTACGCGAGCACTTCGGGGGTCGTGCCGAAGACGACCTCGTAGCCCGCGTGCGTGGGTTCGAGCATCTGAGGGATGAGCCGGTAATCGGCGACCGCGGCGACATCGGCCTTGGCGCCGAGCGACGTGATGGCGGTCGTGATGTCGATCGACCCTTCGTAGGTCTGGGCCGCGGAAGGAGCGGTGACCCCCGGCGTCTCGTTCACGAGCGCGTTCGCGACCTGAGGGAAGAGGGTGTCCAGCGTTCCGGCCCCCAGCACCGACAGCGTCGAGTTCTCGACCGCCCCGGGGGATGCGGCGGGAGACCCCCGGTACTCGTAGCCCGCGAGGAACCCGACCCCGCCGACGGCGGCGGCGACCACAATCACGACCACAACCCACACCGGTGTAGCGGCGGCCATCGATGTGGGGAATTGCCCTATCGCTTAAGGATTTCACCCGCGGATCGCGGAATCAGAGCTCCCGACGTCGGTCGGGCGGGAAATAGCAGCGATACACCCGGCCGACGACCGAGCGCGTCGGCACGGGCCCGAACTGACGGCTGTCCCGGGCCATCTCGGCCGCGTCCCCCCGGACCTCGACTGACCCTTGGGAGGGGTCGACCTGCGCCACGCGCTTGACGAGCCAGAGCTTCGCGTCCGTGGGATCTACCAGGACCACGACGTCCCCGACCCGAGGGGGCCGGTCGCGGTAAGCATGCCGGTCGACCAGCAGCCGGTCCCCGGGTCGCAGCGTCGGGAGCATGCTCTCGTCCCGCACCACGACCCTTCGGCTCCACCAACGACGGAACCGGGACGGCGGGGGCCTGGAAAGCGCCGTACTACCCTCCGGGGGCTCCGGCATCCTTATCCTCCTCCGGGATTGGCGAGGACATGCCCACGAGAAGCCCCTCTCTCGGACTAGTGGAACGCCTGCTGGACGCTGTGAACCCCCCCCGCGCGGTCTACGCGCACTGCGACATCCCCTGCGGTATTTACGACCCGCATGAGGCCCAGATCGCGGCGCTCACCGTCATCCGCATGGACCAGCTGATCGGAGAGCTCGCGCCTCCTGCCATGGACGCGAAGCCCGAGGAGCGGTCCGCCTTCATCTCCAAGATGGCCCGCTACACCGCGGTCAAGGAGCAGCACGCCGAGAAGGTGAAGCAGGAGGTCCGCGTCATCTGGGGCGACTACTTCACTCCGGACCACGCGAAGCAGTTCCCGCAGGCCCACGAACTCGTCTGGAAGATCCTGAAGCAGGCCTCCAAGGCCCGGCAGGGAACGAACCTCGCCGATGCGCAGGAGCTTTTGAAGCTCGTCCAGGAGTTCGCCGAGGTCTTCTGGCAGACGAAGGGCGCGAAGACGAAGCGGCAGCCGTCGATGCAGAAGTCCGGCGGCGAGCTCGTCGTTCCGGTCTCCGCTTAGTCCGAGAACGAACGGACGCCCAGCTCCGGGTCGCCCCGGGGTCGCGCTCCCGGTTACGCCGGAGGGGCCGGAACGGGCGGGGCCCGGGGCTCGACGGCCTTCGGGAAGCGAACGCTCTGACCGCAGCTCGGGCAAACGTACTCGCTCAGGGCGCGATGGCGCAAGGGGGTCCGGCACTTCGGGCACGGGATCGGCTTTGCGCTGACGTACGCGGCGAACATCTCCTGCGAGCGGCGGTCGTCCAGCCCGGCCGAGCCGGCGTTCCCGGCCGGTAGGGGAGGCGGGGTCGTCGTCGGGGTCGGGTCGGCGGTCTCGCGCCCCTCCCGGGTCGAAGAGAGCCGGCCGCACTGCGGGCAGACCGCGAGGCTCTCGGTGCCGGTCGACTGAAGGGCGACGTGGCAGTGAGGGCAGAGCGTCTTGAGACCGACCGGGGTGAACACGGGCGAAGGGGCCCGGGGGGCGCGCGGCGGCTCGGGCAGAGGGGGCGCGGCCAGGGCGGGTTCGCTCACCGGCGCCGGCATCGCCCAGCGTACCACCCGTCGGCTGGGTTCGTAGACGATCGGGCTGTTCGGTCGAGCGAGCTCGTGCGCCAAGAGCTTCTCGGCCTTGCGCTCGCGCACCGATAGGGCGGCGGCGAGGCCGGGGACGCTCGTCGTCCCGAGGGACTGCACGGTAGATCGAAGACGCTCGAGGTCTTGCTGCGAAGGGCCGAAGAGGGCGACCATCGCACGCCCTCCACCGTCCCGTACAAAGAACCTATCGTTCCACACGCACGGAAAAAGGGAGGCACCGGCGGGGCGGCCCCTGGCCTCTTGGACGGTGCCACCAAGAGACGCTGCCGCCGATGCCCGAGGCCAAAGAATGTACAACCGCAGGAGACTATATAGTTATCCGGGGGCCCGGACGATGGGCGATGAGCCCGTTTTCCACATGGCCGCTCCCAACCCGAGGAGTGGTGGGTAGCTCTTTTAGGGAGTGCGACTAGTGGTTGTTAGGAAACTCCGGGACCCCCCATGGGGTGACGACCATTCACGCCGTCTACAGCGAGTCCGACAAGGGCGCCAGGGGGCCCACGGGCCCGCCAGCGACATCCCCTCCCAACACCACTCCCGCGGTCCTTCTCGGGGGCAGCGAGGACACACGGCTGCTCCTGCGGGGCCTTCTGCGCCTTCATCGTCACCGAGTCCTCCTGGAGGCCCCCACGCGGGAGGGGATCGAGCGCCTACCTCCATCCTCCGAGACCAAGATCCTAATCCTGGACGCCGGGACTGACAATGGCGAACGGTGGGCCGATGACCTCTCGGCCGTCCTTCGAAATCGCTCGGACCTGCACGCGCTCGTGATCCTCCCTCGCGCCGACCCGGCGCTCGAGACCCGCGCCCGGCAGGCGGGCGCGCAAGCGGTCCTCGTTCGCCCGTTCGGCATCCACGATTTCGTCCAAGCCGTGGACAGCATCGGGACCCCATCCCCGTCGGCCTAACCGCGAGTTCGCGGGGGTGAGCCGTGTCGCGGCCTCGTCCGGCGGTACCTCCGGACACGACCCGGTCGCTCGAGAGGACGATACGGGGTCGAATCACGACCGACGCGGTCGCCATCGCCCCGTTCGGGCACGATGCGTCCCACGTTACCGGTCGCCCGGTCGCTGTCGTGGCGCCGACCGACCCGGACGACGTGGTGGAACTGGTCCGATGGGCGCGCCGCACCCACGTCCCGCTCGTGGCCCGGGGCGGGGGTACCTCGCTCGATGGGGAATCGGTCCCCGCCGACGGGAGCGTCGTCGTCGACTTCTCCGGATGGTCCCACCTGCTCGAGGTGGACCCCGACGGTCTTTGGGCCCGGGTCGAACCGGGGATCGTGAACCGGGACCTCCAGCGGGCGCTCCTTCCTCACCGACTGTTCTTTCCCCCCAACCCTGGGTCGTGGACGGCTTCGACGGTGGGCGGGAACGTCGGGACGAACGCCTCGGGCATGCGGTCGTTCCGATACGGCCCGACGCGGGCCTGGGTACGAGAGGTCGAAGCGGTACTCGGTACGGGGTCTCGGGTCCATCTCGGCTCCCGGGTCGCCAAGCGCTCGGTCGGACCGGACCTCCTCCAGCTGTTCGTCGGCAGCGAGGGCACCCTCGGGATCGCGACCGAGGTTACGGTCCGCCTGGCGCCCGTGCCGGCCGTGCGGCACGGCGTAATCGTCCCGGTCCCGCGGAACGCCTCCCTCGGTCCCCTGGTCGTCGGCCTCACCCGGGTCCCCGATAGCGGGCTTTCCGCCGTGGAGTACCTCGACCGGGGTTCTGCGGCCGCCCTCGCGGAAGGGCGGAAGGCCCGGTGGCCCCGAGACTCTTCGCTGCTGCTGCTCGAAGTGGAGGCGGGGGGTCCCGACGAGGCCGAGCGGAGGATCTCCCGGCTGCGCGGGGCGCTCGCGAAGATGGGAGCGGCTGACGGGTTCGCGGTCTTCGAGGACGCGGACGAGCTGTGGACGCTCCGCGGGGCGTGCGGCGACGTCCTCATCGAACGCTACGGCCAGCACGTCCGGGAGGACGTGGCGGTCCCCTTGGCCCGGGTGGACGCCCTCGTCGCCGAGCTGGAGCGGATCGCCCGGAAGGAGAGGGTCCCGTTCTTCCTGTTCGCCCACCTCGGGGAGGGAAGCCTCCACCCGAACTACGCGGTCGACCCGGCCACGTCGGCCGCGAATCGGATCCGAGCTGCCACCCTGCACGCCGCCCGTTCCCTCGGCGGGACGATCAGCGCGGAGCACGGGGTCGGTCGGGTGAAGCGGTCGTTCCTGACCGAAGAGCTCGGCGTGAGCGCGGTCGAGCTCCTGTGGGCCGTGAAGCGGGCGTGCGACCCGGACGGGATCCTGAACCCCGGGAAGCTCTATCCGACCCTTGCTCGGCCAACGCGACGACCTTCTCGGTCGCCTTTGGGATGGGAAGGCGGCCGAGTTCGGACGGGGTCACCCAACGCCGGTCGGTCCCCGTTCCCGCTCCGGAGCCCCCCCGGGGGTGGCCGGCGAAGGCGTGCAGCTCGACCGTGAAGTGGCTGTAGGCGTGCCGGACGGTCCCCAGCGGGACGAGATGGCGGACGAACAGGCCCGTCTCCTCCCGAAGCTCCCGTCGAGCGGCGGCCTCCGGCCGTTCGCCCGGTTCGATGTGGCTGCCCGGAAACTCCCAGAGACCCGGTAGGAGGCCGGACGGCGGTCGGCGCTGGACGAGCCACCGGCCTCGGTCGGTGAGCACGACGACCGCGGCCCGGTGATGCGGTCGACGGCCCCGGTCGGGGCGCCTGGGTAGCGTCCCCGGGTCGGCGAGCTCGCGATGAGCACGGCACGCGAACGCGGCCGGGCAGGACGGGCAGTCCGGCCGGGTCGGTCGGCAGACCGTTTCCCCGAGCTCCATGACCGCTTCGTTGAACGCGCCGGCCTTCGTCGGGGGCAGGACCGAGGCGAGGGCCTCCTCGAGCCGAGCACGCACGAGCGGGTCCCGCACGTCGCCTTCCTCGCGGGTCCAACGGGCCGCGACCCGCCGGCCGTTCGCTTCGAGGGCAACCACGGGGCGACCGAACGCGATCGCGGCCACGGCCCGGGCGGTGTAGGGGCCGACGCCCGGAAGGGCCTCGAGCTCGGGAACGGTCGAGGGGAACCGGCCTCCCGGCTCTCTCACGATCCGGCGGGCGGCCGCGTGCAGGTGGTGCGCCCGGGCATAGTAGCCGGCGCCCTGCCAGACCTTCAGGACCCGACCGAGGGGCGCGCGCGCGAGCGCGTCGACCGTGGGGAACGCGCGGACGAACCGCTCGAAGTACGGGGCGGCTTGCGCGACGCGCGTCTGCTGGAGCAGGACCTCCGCGACCCAGACCCGATACGGGTCCCGGTCGCGGCGCCACGGAAGTGCTCGACGGTGGACACGGTACCACTCGAGAAGGGCGGTCGCGAGGGAGGGCGGGAGCAAAGCCGCGGTCGTCGGAGCGGAACGCACGGCCCTCGCACGCCGGACGGAGCGGAGACTTAAAGCGCGCCGGTCGTTCGAAGGCCCATCGTGAGCGAGCGGTCGGAACCGGTACGGGTCACGGACGCGACGTTCGAGCGCGAGGTCATTCGTTCGCCGCTTCCCGTCGTCGTCGACTTCTACGCGGATTGGTGCGCCCCGTGCCGGGTCGCGGAGCCGCTGCTCCGGGACCTGAGCGCGCAGCTCGCCGGCCGCGTCAAGATCGCGAAGGTGAACGTCGACGAGGCGGCGCTCGTCACTCGCTCGTACGGGATCCACATGATCCCGACGTACGTCTTCGTGGAGTCCGGACAGGAGAAGGGCCGGGAGGTCGGTTCGGTGGACCTCGTCGCGTTCCGCCAGAGCGTTCGCAGGTACTTCTCGAAGGCGCGCCTTAGTGGCGGAACACGCGCCAGCCCGTGAAGTACATCGAGATCCCGTACCGCTCCGCGGTCGCCACGACCTCCGGGTCCCGAAGGCTCCCGCCCGGCTGAAGGATGGCGGCGACGCCGGCGCGTCCCGCGACCTCGACACCGTCCGAGAACGGGAAGAACGCGTCCGAAGCGAGGACCGAGCCCTTCGCCCGGTCGCCGGCGACCTCGCACGCGAGCTCGGCTGCCTTGACGCGTGTCGGTTGGCCCGAGCCGATACCCACGGTCGACGACCCCTGCGCGAGGACGATCGCGTTCGACTTGGCGTGGCGGACGACGCGCCAGGCGAAATCGAACGTCCGCAGCTGTTCGGCGGTCGCCTCGGGCCCGGTGACGTGCTTTAGGTCGGTGGGGAGCAGCTGCCGGACGTCCACCTCTTGGAGCAGGAGGCGACCGAGGGAGCTCTTCGCCTCCCAACGACCGGGGTCGAGGGTCGGAGGATTGGTCCGGACCAGTTTGACCTTCGCTCGGCGCCCGAGCGCTTCAAGCGCCGTCGGGTGGAAGTCGGGGGCGGCCAGCAGGTCGACGAACACCCCTTTGAGCCGGGCCGGGTCGTCCGGCCCGAACGGTCGGTTGACGGCGACCGCGCACCCGTAGCGAGCGACCGGGTCGGTCGCGACCGCCTTCTCGAGCGCTTCCGCGAGAGTCGCCCCGGAGGCGACCCCGCAGGGGGTGGCGTGCTTCACGACGGCCGCGCTCGGGGCGGCAAACTCGGCGACGGTCGATAGGGCGGTGTCGACATCGAGGAGGTTGGTGAACGAGAGCCCTTCTCCCTTGAGGACGGTGAACGGCCTCGGGGCGAGGCCGGCGCCCGGCGGGGAGACGATGCCGTAGGTCGCGGCCTTCTGGTGCGGGTTCTCGCCGTACCGAAGGCGGACGGGGATGCGGCGGAAGACCACCTCATCGGGGAAGAGGTCCGGCGGCAAGGCCGTGGTCCCGAGGCCTCGGGCGATCGCGGCGTCGTAGCTCGTGCATCGCTCGAAGGCCCGCACGGCCAGCTGTCGTCGTGTCTCGGCACCGACCGTCCCCTCGTGGGCCCGCAGTTCCGCGAGCAGCGCGTCGTATTCCGATGGGTCGGAGACGACCGTCACCCAGGCATGGTTCTTTGCGGCGGCCCGCGCGAGCGTCACCCCCCCAATGTCGACGAACTCCTCGAGGTCATCGGCGCCCGGGTGGTCGGCCAGGTGCCGTTCGAACGGGTAGAAGTTGACCGTCACGAGGTCAAACGGGAGGAGGCCCCGCTCGGCGAGCTCCTTTCGGCCGGCCTCGGTCCGAGGGGCGAGGATCCCCCCCAGGAGGCCCGGATGCAGGGTCTTGACCCGTCCCCCGAACCACGCCGCGATGCCGGTGAGCTCCTCGGCCGGACGCACGGGGATGTGGTCCTCGGCGAGCGTCCGGCGGGTCCCGCCGGTCGCCCACAGCTCGACCCCGAGGTCGGCGAGCCCGCGCGCGAACGCGCTGAGGCCTGACTTGTCATCGACGGAGAGAAGAGCGCGCTCGACGCGAGTCCGAGACGTCGGTTCAGCCGCCACCCGCCGTACCCGGAACGGGGAGGGAGGCTAAGAGATAAGATTCTCGGAGGCGGGCCTTGGCTACGGGTCCCACCCCTCGGTGGACGAAGACCGGCCCATCGCAAGTATTAATACGCCTCTCCCGGCTAAAATCATCGTTACCCAGGCGAGGACGGGGGTCCACGATTCCAATGTTGCACGATCATCGACGGGCGCGGCCGCACGTCGTTCGACCGCCCCGACGGAACGCTCGAACCGGTCGAAGGGCGTGGCGTCTTCGGTCGCGCCGGGCCCAGGTGTCGGCGGTGGCCGTGATCCTCGGACTCCTCCTCGTCGTCACGTTCATCGCGAACTACCTCACGACGACGTTGCCGAACACGATGGGGCAGAACGACCTGACGCACGAGGCACAGGTCCAGGACCAGGTCGCCCAACTGGGCGGGGTTATGCTGATCGCCGCTCAGCAGGGAGCGATTGGAGCACAGATCTCGGGACCGATCAGCCTCGGTTCGGCGGGAGCGCCACCGTTCGCCGGTCAGGACCCGTCCACGATTACCCCGCTCGCCAACCGGTCTCTCTATACCGTCAGCTTCACCCTCACGGGTCCTTCGGCGTCCTCGTTCGGCGTTTCGTACTCGACCCGAAGCACGTCGTGCGGCACGTCGTTCTGCGCGGGGGCCGGTTTCGTGGTGCACCTCCGGAACACGTACGCCACGAGCGGTGAGGTCGCCTACGAGCAAGGCGCGGTGGTCTATGCGCAGTCGGGAGGGATCCCGATCTTCGTCTCGACGCCCCCGATCACGTTCACGAACGGGATACTCTCCATCTTCCTGCCTCGCTTCTCCAACAACACGGTCAACACGGAATCGGGCGTCGGCACCGCGGACCTGAACCTACGCCTCCTCTCGGCAGCCCCGGTCGTCGTCCCGGGGAACGGGTTCTCGTTCCCCAGCGGCACGTTCGTCACGGCCACGATTCAAAGCGCGTACGCGGCGGCCTGGTACGCCTACTACCACTCCCTGACGGCGCTCGCGCCGGACGTGACGTGCACGCCCACGGGGGCCAGCAGCCCCTGCACCGCGAACTACGTTACCGGCGGCCCGCTCGGCACGGTCACGCTCAAAGTGCCGATTTCGGCGATCACGACGCTCGACTTCCTCGTCGGGGTCTATTCCTTCGCCATGTCGTGACCACCGGGTCGACCGGACCCGGAGGCGGGTGGGTGGTTCGGTCGAACGGGCCGACCCTACCGCGGGCTCTGGGGTCGTCGCTCGCGGAGCCACGCCTTGGCTCCCACGAGGGTGCCCCACGTCCGTCGCGGCACGAGCCCGACCTCGTTCGGTCCGGCGGGTCCCGCGCTCCAGGCCGCCCGCGCCCGGGGGGCGGCGAGGTGGTCGACCTCGACGATCGCGCGTCGACCTTCTGCCCGGATGAGACGGAACCGTCGTACGGGGACGCCGGCCGAAGCGAGGCGCTCCGCGAGCAGGCTCTCCCACGCTCGGGGGGAGAGGGACGGAAAGTGTTCCCCCGCCACCTCGAGTCCGAGGTAGCGGGGCCGGAGCCCGGGGGGCTTACCGGACGAGGTCGATGACTTCCTCGGCCTCACCGGCCGCGTAGCCTCCCTTCTGACCGAGGAGGCTCTGCGCGCGGACGCCCGTGATGATGAGGAGCACCTTGATGGTGTTCTCCATCTCGGGGGAGTTCTCGACCGAGCAGCCCCAGATGATCCGAGCGCGCTTCGAGATCTTCCCGCCGACCAGCGCCGCGGCCTTCTCGGCCTCGCTGACCGTCATGGTCGGACCGCCGATCACGCGCACGAGGGCGCCGGTCGCGTCCTTGAGCTCCACCGAGCCGAGCAGGGGAGAGGTGAGCGCCTCGGTGACCGCTTCGGTGACCCGGTCGGTCGCGCTCTCGCTCTCGCCGAGCCCGATGAGCGCGACGCCGCCGTCCTTCATGACCGTCAGGATGTCGGCGTAGTCGAGGTTCACGAGGCCGGGCTTCGTCACGATCTCGGTGATGCCCTTGATTGCGGTCATCAGGACCGCATCCGCGAGCTTGAACGCGGAGTCGAGGGGCATCCGAGGGACGAGCTCGAGGAGCTTGTCGTTCTGGATGACGATGGTGGTGTCGCAGACGCGGCGCAGGCGCTCCAGCCCGTCGCGGGCCTGCTCCATGCGCGCGGCTCCCTCGCCGGCGAACGGGAGGGTGATGACGCCCATCGTGAGCGCGCCCGCTTCTTTCGCGAGCCGAGCGACCAGGTGCGCGGAACCGGTCCCGGTCCCGCCGCCCATGCCCGCGGTGATGAAGACGATGTGCGCGCCGGTCACGAACGCGCGCAGCTCTTCCTCGTTCTCGCGCGCCGCCTCTTCCCCGATCTCGGGTCGAGCGCCGGCACCGAGGCCCTTCGTGGTCCGGCGGCCGATGAGGATCTTGCGTCCCGAGTGGATGCTGAGCAGGTGTTTCGCATCCGTGTTGATGGCGCACATCTCGGCGCCCTGGATGCCTTCCTCGACGCAGCGGTTGATCGTGTTCGAGCCGCCACCACCGCATCCGACGATCCGGATGTTGACCTTGAGGGTCTCCGCCAGCTTCGTCAGCTCAGCGTCGTCCTGGCTGGCATAGGCGGGCGCGGTCGGCTTCTTCTCTTCGACCAGGGCCTGGTTTTCCTGGTGTTTCGCGATCGCTTCCTGGATAATGGACTTCATCGTTCTATCTCCGCTACGTTTGTCGGACGAGCGTCATACGCTCTGGACAAGCAGTTTGGAGAATCGTACATAAACGTTTGCGTAGAGCGGAACTGTTACGATTTCGGGTCTTCTGAATTCTCCTCGACCGGTGTTACATTTCGCGTCTTTCCGGTCTTCGTCGCTTCCCTGAGAACCGTCATCCAACGGAACCCATCGCCCGTCGGAATTCCTGCCGCTTCGCCGGGCGTCATTCCCAGCGTTTGGTGATCCTTGACCAAATTGTAGTGCGCCCGGAAACCCTCCATGAGCGCCGACGTTCCTCCGTCGTTGTCGAACCCTCGCATGACCTTGACCCGCTCCTTCTCCGTGCCGTGGAACCGCTCGATGCGGTTGTTTGACTCTTTGGCCCGGATGCTCGGAACCCTCCGGTGCGGGCTGAACCACCCTCTGCGGACGAGCCTCGGGTCGTCGAACGGAGTGGCCCTCCGGCCGAGTTCCTTACTGACGGCCTCGGGGTAGGTCTGCATCCCATCGGTCAGGACATCCACCGGGCGGTCGGGAGTCGCCTCCTTGGCCTTGTGAAGCGGGGCGCGGGTATCCTTGAGGTTCCGGCCCCGGCTGACATGGGTGGCCAGGAGGAACCGCGTTTCATGATCCAAAACATTCCAGAGATACTTGTTAATTCCATTCACTCCGACCACCGTCTCGTCGACGTGCCAGCGGTCCGAGGTCCGGGCCCCCTGAGCGTCCATCCATTCGGCTGCGATCTTCCCGAAGTGCGCGACCCAGCGGTAGACGGTGACGTGGCTAACCTTGAGTTGGTGGACCTGCCGGAAATGCTCCTGAATCTTTCGCACGCTCATGCCGCGGAAGTAGAGGTCGAGGGCCAGGGCAATCTTCTCCGGGTCGGCCCGGCGGTTGTGGAAGCCCTCGCGCCCGGCGAACCGGCGACCGCACGTCGAACAGAGGTAGAGCATCACATCGCCGCTCTTGTTTCGGCGCACACCCTTGCGGATTACATCCGTTGACCGACAGGACTCGCAGACCACCGCAGGCACGCTATGGGTCGGCGCGTTCTCCTGGAGTCCATTCCTGAATCGCACCGCGAGAATGTGAATGCACGTCATCCGGGCCGACGAGAAGAAGGCACAGTCACACGACCACCGGCCACCTTCCTGCGAGACGGTGTGCGCCTCCTCGGGATGGCTCTGTGATCGCACGGAGTAGGTCGCTGGGTCGAGCGTCCGGATTTGGTCTCCCCTCGCGACGATGGCGAGCGCCGGCGTTCTCTGGTCTGTCCAAGAGTGCGAGCGCCACCAGTCGGCCTCGCTCATTCGTTCTGCCGCTTCCGTCATCCTCTTTCTCCTCAGGCGTTGTCTAATGCCTTGTCTAATAGTAGAGGCCCTCCCATACTTAAGACTTTGGCCAATCTGCACCCCAACGTTTAGAGCAAGTTGATATAGGCGGCCACCTACTGCCGTAGTAGGCATGTCGGAGAAACCGGAGTCCTCGGTCGGTGAGTATTCGTCCCGGGTGATACGGACGCAGCCCGGGTCCTCGTCGGTACACGCCACGATCCCGCAAGTGGTGGCGGCGATCCTAGGTGCGAGGGAAGGAACCTCTCTCATATGGTCGGTGGAGCCGCGAACGGGGAAGGTCTCCGTCCGCTCTGAAACGTCGAAGGGACGGCTGTCAAAATCTTCCAAGCGCGGCTGAGTACGACCCCGACGTTCGGAGTTCATCACAGTCCTCTGCCCACTTCCATGCCCCTACCCCTTTAGGCATATCCGTTAATCCGACAGGCATATCGTTATAACGGTCATTCGCTTCAGTTGCGCCGATAGGATAATCCAATCGGGGCGCCCGAACCATTCCACGAATGGCTACGGACGAACCGAGACGGATGGGAAACCGCACGATGGAGAAGGAAATCCTCGACTACGTCCAACTACATCCCGAAGGAACCTGGTCCGAGAAGATCGCAAGAGAACTGAATCACAGCCGACAGACTGTCGGCCGGTACATCGGCCAACTCGAAGCCGACGGAAAGGTCCGAATCGCGATAGAGGGTCAGATGAAACGGGTCTACCCTATCCCGCCCGATACCCCTCGCAAGAAGGTTGCTCCAGTCTCCACTCGAAATGGAGGGGTGGGGGTAGGATAGTGGCACAGTCGCTCGCGCGTGCCCCGGCCTCGCTTGAATCCGACCCTCGTCGGCTTCGTCGGGCCGACCCTTCGTGGGACTTCCGGGGTGAGGACACCAAGTACGCCACTCACGGAATCTATCGCTATCCGGCGATGATGGTTGCCCCTGTCGTCAGAAGGCTGATAGACGAGTACTCCCCCATTAAGAACGGAGGGCGACTCTTGGACCCGTTCTGCGGGTCCGGCTCGGCACTCGTAGAGGGAATGCTTCACGGCATGACCGCCGTCGGCGTTGATCTGAATCCGCTGGCGGTGCTCCTCGCCCGAGCCAAAACTACGCCGCTGACCGACCGCGCCATCCGGGTCGAGCATCAGGCCATATTGAGACGGTACGACGAGATCACATCCGCACCTGCGAACGTGGATATCCAGAACCTCAGTTTCTGGTACTCCGCCCGATCTGTCGCCGAACTCTCACGTCTGCGCGCGGCGATTCTCGCCACCGAATCCGAGGAACTGCGCCGGTTCTTTGAGGCATGCTTTGCCGAAACCGCTCGGTTCGTGTCGTGGACTCGGAAGGACGAGTACAAGACCTATCGGATGCCGGAGGAAAAGCGCAAGGATTGGCGTCCGTCCGTGCTCGGCTCATTCGCAAGTGTTGTCGTTCACAACCGGGAGAAGATGGGTGACTTTGTGTCCCGTCTTCCGAAAGGAGTCCCAACGGCAAACGTCGTACTGGGCGACACGCGCGACCCGGCGGCTCTCCCGAACGGGACCTACGACCTAATCGTTACCTCTCCCCCTTATGGAGACAGCCGGACAACAGTCGCGTACGGCCAGTACTCCAGCCTCTCCCTCAGTTGGCTTGGCTACGACAGGGCCACCGTGAACCGAACCGACCGGGAATCCTTGGGAGGCCGACCCGCAGCAGAGCTGACCCCCCGACCCGACTCTCCAACCTTGGACCGTCACCTTACCGATATTCGGGCGAAGGACCCGGCGCGTGCGCGAGACGTCCTATCGTTCTATGTGGACCTCTGCGGGGCTTTTCGATGGGTCGCTGGCAAACTCGCTCCGGGCGGGAGGGCATGCGTCGTTGTGGGCAATCGAACCGTCAAGGGGGTCCGCCTCGAAACCGACGTGATCCTGTCTGAATTGTTCGAGCATGAATGCGGCTTGGTCCACGAGGAGACGATCGTCCGAGGCATTCCTAACAAGGTCATGCCGCTCCGAAACTCCCCGAGCAACATTCCGGGGCAGCTTGGGGAGACGATGGCGAACGAGTACGTTCTGATATTCAATCGGCCCAGAAACTAATCGAGCTTTCGAACCCGAGCGGGGCGGACCCCGGTGGGGATTTGCTGCGGTGGTGTCGGAGGAGGCCCGGCAGAATCGTATCGCCGCACTTCGGCGACCAGCTCGTCAAGCACACGGATAGACGGGTTGTCTCTGAATTCCGATCTTCCCTCTTTGACGCTCTTGGGAACGAAGGCGACCAGACGGGTATCAGCCATTTCTTCCAGCCGGTCGGGCGTGATGTCGTCGCCGAGAGTAACCAAGTACACGTATCCGCGCCTGCCCTCATCGATTAGGACCCGCCACTTTTCCCTGGCTTCTGTCTTGAAGCTAAGTCGAATGGCCCGGTCGGGGGTAGTGAGTGCGACGAGCACCGATGGGACCACTTTGTCAATCTGGCGTAGCTTCCGTGCGGCCTTTCCTGTGGGCTTCTCGGAGTGAATGCCATTCCATTCAAGAAAGAAGCCCCCCAGCCTCTCCCAGACCGACCCAGCGCGAGACTTTCTCGCCTGACCCGCTCGAAACTCGAAGGCGGTAAAATCCCGCGCCGCTCGGGACAGAAACGACCGAAGCCATTCTTGGAAGTTCTCCGTGGGGGTGGGTGGAGTCGCACTCGCGACCCACTTATCGACGAGCATGCTCAAGGCCGCATCCTCTGCGGCCCGGTATATTCGCTCGACCTCGTGATGGGAGGCGACTAACCACCTTCCGAACTCGGATCGGGCCAGTTCTTCGTTGAACCCCTGCCGACGTATCTCGGCCAGCCCCGCCTCAATCTGTTCGGAAACGGTGGGTATTGTCTCGCGGACCTCATCGACCCAGGCCGAGCCCAATACAGCCGTCGCGCGAACTCCTGGTCGGCGCCTGACGGAGCCACTCACGGGGTGCACCACGGAGCAACGTGACGATAAGGCCGCCAGTCAAGATCGATAGGTTCTGGCACCTTAACCGAAGTAATCGTCCCAATCACCCCAGGACAAAAACTCGACCTCTTTAGTCGCCTCGTGGACTTTCCACCACAGAATCCCACTCTTTCCCAGGTGGCAATGCCGCGTACCTTTCGGTTCCACCGAGACATTCCCGAAGGATTTGGGTGCCCTCAGAATCCTATCCATACAGTTCTTCAGTAACCGCTCAGCCGGGGACCCATCTGGCAGTAGTTGGGCGTCGAACTCCTTGTTGGGCCGTCGTTTGTATGGAGGGTCGCTCAAGCTGATGACGCGCACGGGGGCTACCGGAGTGTTCAGGACTACGAACCCTCTCCGGCCGATAAAGCCCTCTGCAGAATACGTCGACCATTCTCCGAAAGCTTGTGGTTACACTGGTCGACCTTTTTCACGCTCGACCAATCGACCTTGTCGCCATCCTCCGTTCCGTAAAACGGAAGGGTTCGCTTGGCGGCATGCATTAGCGAAGTCAAGGGCATCGACCCGTATTCGCGGATAACGAAATCACAGGCCGCCTTGACTTCGGCAGGTAGAGTGGGCTGGGGTACGTCGTCCTTAACCTTAATTCGGAGGCCCATGCCCACATCGGTCTTCTGGAAGGTAATGAAGAGGGGTCCGCCTTTCTCTTCCTTCATGGCGAGGACCCGATCCTCCAAGGTCTTGGAGTTCATTCCGAACCGATTGTGGTAGAACTCATAGTCCATCAGGCGAGCTCCGTTCCGATCGGCGTACTCGGCCTCGACCAGATAGAGGAGTTTCTGAACCCTGGTTCCGTTCAGGCTCACCCGACGGCCAATGTACACTACGATGTCCCTTAGCAGGTTGGGGCTCGATTCAGCCGTGGTCTGACGGGTTTCACTCATTCCCATGAAGAATGGTCGAGACTCGGGTGCTTAGGCCGAGCGCTCATGGGTGCCGTTCCTCCACTGTCGTGCAATGAAAGGAGGGTTTCATCCGATATAAGGGGAGAGGGGGGAGGGGTATCCCTGCGAGAAATGAAACACCCCCCTCCCGAGGGGGCCGAAGCCTCGACCCGTTACACCCGGGAATCGACTGATAGGAACCCGAACGCGGCCGCGACGTCTTGGGCGACTTTCTGGGGGGTCTTCCCATTGATATTGACCGTCTGATCTGCGATACAGGTTTCAATCCCCCACTCGGTAATCCAGCGACGCAGACAAGCCTCTCGGTTCGGCCCTGGACATTGATGCCTACGGTGCTGGGAGTCTACAAGGTACCGGACGATTTTATCCACATCTCCTTCAAGCCTGACGACCTTTTGGTCGAAAGGGCCGTCGTAGCGGTTCGGGATTGCTTCCAACAGATTGTCCAGTTCCACCTGATCCTTGATGTGGCCTTCCACGAAAATATTCCGGCCCTGAGACATATACCAGCCGGCCGATTCACCAACGAAAATCGTGTGAAACTGGCGAATACTGGCCCAGTGAGTTGCCACCGTCGTGGTGGCCCCCGTCTCCGTCACGTAGCTTGAGCCAGAGACCGTGGAGAATGAGTTCGTCGGCATTGTAGTCACAAATCCCGACCGAGCGTCTTGTAGTGGGGGATATTTTGCGAAAGTGGGTCCGATGAAATCGTCCGCGTGCAATAGGTTCCAGTCTTCTGCGGGAGCGAAGGCAATTCGATTTGCAGCCGAGGTCTTTCCGGACCCGGGCACACCTGTCAGCACAAAGAGCTTGGGCGTGTCGGTCATCGATTCGTCGCCCCCAATACCCGCCGGCCGAAATAGAGTAGGTCCCGACCCGTTACAACCTAATCTTGACGGCCAGGAAGACCAGAGGAGTACGGAGTCTCCACCGCTAGGGCGCTGAGTTCAGTCGAGTACAGTTAGGTCAGTGGCCAGTTCGGCGCAATCACCAATGGCGTCACGGTAAGAATCGCTTGGTCTTTGTTCCAATCTAGAATCGATCCGAACACCATCACGTTGGAAACCTTCCGCGATGGTGTCAGCAAAGAGATCATGTGAGGTTTCATCATTGTCATATCGAACGGGGCCGAGATTACCACGCTGCTTGGCAGCTCCAAACGGAGGACGTTCGCTCTTGCTTCGATAGATGGCGTCCCACCGCCCGTGGGAATCGGGCCCACCTCCATTCCGACCACGAACTCTCCCCTCAACCCGACGAACGCCTTCTGGCACGCACGTTCCACTTCCTTGATTTTCTCATCTTTTGATGTTGCTTGGCCGGCCGTGAGTTTGGCCTTGAGCTTCTCTACCTTCGCGCCGTCGAGTATCTCCGAAGCTCCAATCCCGGCCAGTCGGCCGGTTGCTTCCATGAGTGCGTTCAATCGGTCCTGGTCGGGTCGGCTAGCTTCCAAGTCGAAGGCAACGTGGTCCTGCCTGACCAGTTCTTCCATCAGCTCCTGGGCCAGCACATCGTCCAAAGGAGCCGAGAAGTCCAACGCGTTCTTCTCTGAATCCTCCTTCTGTCCGCTGCCCTTCGCCACTGGGCCTCCCACTTCGAGCTTCGATTGAGTGGTCGAAGCCGTCTTGACATGCCGCTCCTCGGGAACCGGGCCGATGCATCGAGCGTACACTGCCTTGACCTCCGGGCCATTCACATAACAGTACGGCCGTACTTTTCCTTCGGAAATCTGTTCGCCGAGGGACAACTCTGTCTTGGGCGTCTTCTTCGATGAGCCTCGTTCTTTGGCCATCATCTTGAAAAGCAGAGCGATTAGAGCGATGGTGTAAATGACGCCAAAAACTATGACAAAAATGTAGGCAACAACAGCCAGATTCTCTATCCAGTCCATTCCTTTCCGCCGTTCACGACCATGTGATCGAGCTGTAGCAATAGGGACATTGGGCTATGCCTCGCCGAATAGGGTTCTTGCACCGAGGGCACGGGACCTTTCGATTGGCCAGAAGACCGGCGGCAACGGTAGCACCGATGGCGACTGCCGCGATTGCGATAATCGCCCCCGCGCCTGAGCCCGAATCCGACATTCCGGCGCCCCCCACCGCGACGGATGTACAACTGCAGTGCATGGACCCTTAAACTCTTGCGCGGGCAGGGGCAGCCTGAATCTTGACGGCCGAAAAGACTCGAATTGTAACACCCTCGGTCCGACAGTCAGAAAGCCCCGGATAGTAACAGAACCAGGGGGGAGGGGTATCCCTGCGAGAAATGAAACACCCCCCTCCCGAGGGGGCCGAAGCCTCGACCCGTTACACCCGGGAATCGACTGATAGGAACCCGAACGCGGCCGCGACGTCTTGGGCGACTTTCTGGGGGGTCTTCCCATTGATATTGACCGTCTGATCTGCGATACAGGTTTCAATCCCCCACTCGGTAATCCAGCGACGCAGACAAGCCTCTCGGTTCGGCCCTGGACATTGATGCCTACGGTGCTGGGAGTCTACAAGGTACCGGACGATTTTATCCACATCTCCTTCAAGCCTGACGACCTTTTGGTCGAAAGGGCCGTCGTAGCGGTTCGGGATTGCTTCCAACAGATTGTCCAGTTCCACCTGATCCTTGATGTGGCCTTCCACGAAAATATTCCGGCCCTGAGACATATACCAGCCGGCCGATTCACCAACGAAAATCGTGTGAAACTGGCGAATACTGGCCCAGTGAGTTGCCACCGTCGTGGTGGCCCCCGTCTCCGTCACGTAGCTTGAGCCAGAGACCGTGGAGAATGAGTTCGTCGGCATTGTAGTCACAAATCCCGACCGAGCGTCTTGTAGTGGGGGATATTTTGCGAAAGTGGGTCCGATGAAATCGTCCGCGTGCAATAGGTTCCAGTCTTCTGCGGGAGCGAAGGCAATTCGATTTGCAGCCGAGGTCTTTCCGGACCCGGGCACACCTGTCAGCACAAAGAGCTTGGGCGTGTCGGTCATCGATTCGTCGCCCCCAATACCCGCCGGCCGAAATAGAGTAGGTCCCGACCCGTTACAACCTAATCTTGACGGCCAGGAAGACCAGAGGAGTACGGAGTCTCCACCGCTAGGGCGCTGAGTTCAGTCGAGTACAGTTAGGTCAGTGGCCAGTTCGGCGCAATCACCAATGGCGTCACGGTAAGAATCGCTTGGTCTTTGTTCCAATCTAGAATCGATCCGAACACCATCACGTTGGAAACCTTCCGCGATGGTGTCAGCAAAGAGATCATGTGAGGTTTCATCATTGTCATATCGAACGGGGCCGAGATTACCACGCTGCTTGGCAGCTCCAAACGGAGGACGTTCGCTCTTGCTTCGATAGATGGCGTCCCACCGCCCGTGGGAATCGGGCCCACCTCCATTCCGACCACGAACTCTCCCCTCAACCCGACGAACGCCTTCTGGCACGCACGTTCCACTTCCTTGATTTTCTCATCTTTTGATGTTGCTTGGCCGGCCGTGAGTTTGGCCTTGAGCTTCTCTACCTTCGCGCCGTCGAGTATCTCCGAAGCTCCAATCCCGGCCAGTCGGCCGGTTGCTTCCATGAGTGCGTTCAATCGGTCCTGGTCGGGTCGGCTAGCTTCCAAGTCGAAGGCAACGTGGTCCTGCCTGACCAGTTCTTCCATCAGCTCCTGGGCCAGCACATCGTCCAAAGGAGCCGAGAAGTCCAACGCGTTCTTCTCTGAATCCTCCTTCTGTCCGCTGCCCTTCGCCACTGGGCCTCCCACTTCGAGCTTCGATTGAGTGGTCGAAGCCGTCTTGACATGCCGCTCCTCGGGAACCGGGCCGATGCATCGAGCGTACACTGCCTTGACCTCCGGGCCATTCACATAACAGTACGGCCGTACTTTTCCTTCGGAAATCTGTTCGCCGAGGGACAACTCTGTCTTGGGCGTCTTCTTCGATGAGCCTCGTTCTTTGGCCATCATCTTGAAAAGCAGAGCGATTAGAGCGATGGTGTAAATGACGCCAAAAACTATGACAAAAATGTAGGCAACAACAGCCAGATTCTCTATCCAGTCCATTCCTTTCCGCCGTTCACGACCATGTGATCGAGCTGTAGCAATAGGGACATTGGGCTATGCCTCGCCGAATAGGGTTCTTGCACCGAGGGCACGGGACCTTTCGATTGGCCAGAAGACCGGCGGCAACGGTAGCACCGATGGCGACTGCCGCGATTGCGATAATCGCCCCCGCGCCTGAGCCCGAATCCGACATTCCGGCGCCCCCCACCGCGACGGATGTACAACTGCAGTGCATGGACCCTTAAACTCTTGCGCGGGCAGGGGCAGCCTGAATCTTGACGGCCGAAAAGACTCGAATTGTAACACCCTCGGTCCGACAGTCAGAAAGCCCCGGATAGTAACAGAACCGCGTAGAGCGGAAGCTCTCGGTGAATTCTCCCCGGTGAGAAACGCGCGACGACCCACACTCACCCACGCAGAGCCGAACCGAGCGTCGGTTCCGACGGTGAGTTCGCCCGGCTCGACCGGGTCGGGACGGGGCATGACACCGACGTTCGCGCCTTCAGGAATTCCGATGCGTTGGGTTCGCAAGGAACTCTGGTCCTCGTCGACCGCCCGGCGTGGGGAGGCACGGCACCACCGCCGCGAGCGTTATCCGAAACGTCCGAGTCGTGTGTTCCGGATGGATCGCCAACGCAAACGTAAGCGCTCGCGGAGTCGGACGGCGGGTTCGGCCGGGCACATTCGCTACAACCGCGCTGTCTGGGACCGGATAAGCGGGTGGTACGACTGTCGTCACGCCTGTGTATTGGGGGGAACATCCGCCACCGCGTGGGGGTTGTTCCGGGTACCGGAGAGTAAATTGGGTCTTCTTGGGAATACGCGCGGGAAAGCCATCCTGGAACTCGGTTGCGGCGCGGCCCGCTGGTCGATTGCGCTGGCTCGCGGAGGGGCCCGGTCGACGGGCATCGACCTTTCGTCGGTCCAGCTCGCGAGGGCCCGAGAGCTCCAGCGGGAGTCCAAGGTCCGCTTCCCCCTGGTACGCGCCAGCGCAGAACAGCTTCCGTTGCGGGATGGCGTGTTCGACCTCGTCTTCTGCGATTGGGGAGCGATGACGTTCGCCGACCCGATGCGGACGGTACCCGAGTGCGCCCGTGTGCTCCGCCCCGGAGGGAAGTTCGTGTTCGCGACCGCGAGCCCCTTTCGCTACGTGACGTTCGACCGCGCGAAGGACCGACAATCTCGCCGTCTACTCCGCCCGTACTTCGGGAGCTATCGCATCGACCTCGGAAGCGACGCGGCGGTCGAGTTCCAACTTCCGTACGGTACTTGGATCGACCTGTTCCGGAAGAATGGCCTCACCGTCGAGCGCTTGATGGAAACTCGTCCGACCCCTGGACGGCAGTCGAGGTACCTCTCTCGCCCCGATGCGAAATGGGGCCGGTCCTGGCCGCTCGAGACAATCTGGAAGCTGCGCAAGGAATGAGCGGCCCCTAGGACCCGACGCGCGACCGCTCGCATTTCGTCGTTTCTCGCGAGGGGGAAGAGCGACGGGAGCACGCGGGTTTATGTCCGCGCACTCTCTCGCACGCTCGTGGAGTCGTATTTTCTGTCGGTCGAGGCCGAGGTCGACCGCGCGTACGCGGTCGCCGAGAAGGCCCGCCACTCCGGCTACGACCCCGAAGTCGTTCCCGAGATCCCGCGCGCCCAGGACATGGCGATGCGGGTCGAGAAGCTCCTCTCCCATCTCGGGATCGAAGGAATCTCGACCGAGATCCGCGCGCTCTCGGCGACCATGCCCCGCGAGGAGGTCGCCCTGACCATCGCCCGTCGCATCGCGCGCGACCCGTCGCGGGGGGAATCGATGGCGGCCCGCGTGGACGCCGCTCTCCGGGTGGGTCTCGCGATCCTGACCGAAGGGATCCTCGTCGCTCCGCTCGAGGGGCTGGCCGAAGTCCACATCCATGAGGACAACGAGCATGGTCCGTACATCGAGCTCTACTACGCCGGCCCGATCCGAGCCGCGGGCGGTACCGCCCAAGCGTTGAGCGTGCTCCTCGCCGACGTCGTCCGGCGGGACCTGGGATTAGCTGCCTTCCATCCGGAGCCCGACGAGGTGGGGCGATACAAGGAGGAGATTCCGCTGTACAAGTACCACCAGCACCTCCAGTACGTTCCCACCCCGGAGGAGATCGACCTCGTGGTCCGCCATGTTCCCGTGGCGATCTCGGGGGAGGCGACCGAAGGGGACGCGGAGGTCAGCGCGTTCCGGAACTTGCCCCGCGTCCCCACGAACGGGATCCGCGGCGGGGCGTGCCTGGTCATCGCCGAAGGCCTCTGTCAGAAGGCGGCGAAGCTCCGGAAGATCGTGGAGAAGCTCGGGCTCGACGGTTGGGAGTTCCTCGCGGACGTCGGTCACAACACGAGCGATGAGGAGGAGGCGCGGACACCGAAATACCTCCAGGACTCGGTTGGGGGCCGACCCGTCCTCGCGCACCCGAACCATCCCGGGGGCTTCCGCCTCGTCTACGGCCGGGCCCGCACGACGGGGCTCGCCTCCTGCGCGATCAACCCGGCGACGATGTCGATCCTCCAGAACTTCATCGCGATCGGGACCCAGGTCAAGCTCGAGTACCCCGGAAAGGCGACGGCGATGGCGGTCTGTGACACCATCGAGGGTCCCATCGTAGAGCTGGACGATGGCACCGTCACCGCCGTCCACGACCTCGCGCGGGCGGAGGAGCTGCGGTCGAGGGTCCGGCGTATCATCGACCTCGGTGAGATCCTCGTCTCGTTCGGAGAGTTCCTCGAGAACAACCGGCCGCTCGTCCCGGCGGGCTACTCGCTCGATTGGCACCTCGAAGAGCTCCGTGCGGTGGGAGCCACGGACGCCGAAGGGTTGGGCGTCACCACGTACGAGGACGCCGTTCGGGTCTCCCAGACGTACCGGGTCCCGCTCCACCCTCGCTGGCTCCTCTTCTGGCACGACCTCACGCCGGCCGAAGTGCGGGCGCTCGGGGAGTTCGTCGAGCGCAGCGGACATTGGGTCGATGGGACGCTCGTGATACCCGCCGACCCCTTGTGGCGGGAGGCCCTCGTACGGCTCGGGTTCCTCTTCTCCCCCGTGGGAGGGGACGACCTGCGCGGGGAACCGGACGCGTCCGCCGCGCTCGTCGGGGGTCTCGGTCTCGCACCCGAAGGGGAGCTATTGGCCCGTCGCACGCCGCTCGACCCGGTCGACGAGGACACGCTCACGTACGTGAGCCATCTCGCGGGCGTCCCGGTCCGGGCGCGTGGGCCGTCTAGGGTCGGCGGGCGCGTCGGCCGTCCGGAGAAAGCCTACCACCGGAGCATGCAGCCGAACGTCCACGGGCTCTTCCCCGTGGGCGCCGCGGGAGGCCCTACCCGCTCGATCCCCGATGCGGCGCGCCGAACGATGCGCGAAGGCGTGAAGGTCGACCTCGGGGTCCGCAGCTGCCCGGCGTGCGGCCGCTCGACCGTATGGACCCGGTGCCCGTGCGGGGCCCATACCGAGCCCACCGGTAAGACGATCTCGGAGCCCCTGCCGGTCGCCCGCCTCTGGAGCGATGCGCTCGAGCGTCTTCATCTGGGCAAACCCCCGGTGGTGAAGGGGGTCAAGGGGCTCACGTCCCCGGGAAAGGTGCCCGAGGCGATCGAGAAGGGGATCCTTCGCGCCTCCCACGCCATCTCCGTCTACCAGGACGGGACCGCCCGCTTCGACCTCACCGACCTCCCGCTCACGCACTTCCGGCCGGTCGAGATTGGCACCGACATCGCCACCCTCCAACGACTGGGGTACACCTGGGACTGGTCCGGCGCGCCGCTCACCGACGACGAGCAGTTGGTGGAGCTCCTTCCCCAGGACCTCATCGTCTCTCGTTCGTGCGGGGTGTACCTCACCCGTCTCGCCCAGTTCGTGGACGACGAGCTGGTCCGTCTCTACGACGTCGAACCGTACTACCGGGCCGAGCGGCCGGAGCAGCTCATCGGGCACGTCGTCGTCGCACTCGCGCCCCACACCTCGGGCGGGGTCGCGGGCCGGCTGCTCGGCTTCACGAACGCGGAGGCGTGCTTCGCGCATCCCGTCTTCCACGCCGCCAAGCGTCGGAACTGTGACGGCGACGAGGACTCGGTGACGCTCCTCCTCGATGCGCTCCTCAACTTCTCGAGGTCCTACCTACCCGATAGTCGGGGCGCGCTCATGGACAAGCCGCTCGTTCTGACGACCCGCCTCGAGGCCACGGAGGTCGACAAGGAAGCCCACAACGTCGACGTCTCGAGCCACTACCCGCTCGCGTTCTACCGAGCGGCGGCGGAGCGACGGGACCCCAAGGAGGTCGAGGCGCTCCTCGACCTCGTCGGTCATCGCCTCGGCTCCGACCGTTCGCTATCGGGGTACGGGTTCAGCCACGACACCCACCGCATCGCGGGCGGACCGCCTCGTTCCGCGTATCGCGAAGGTCGGCCGATGGCCGAGCTGGTCGAGCGGTCGATCGTGCTGGCGTCGCAGATCCGGGCCGTCGACCTAGCCGAGGCCGTCACGCTCGTGCTCAATGCCCACTTTCTTCCCGATGTGATGGGGAACCTGCGGAGCTTCGGGACGCAGAAGTTCCGGTGCAAGGCGTGCGACACCTCCTACCGGCGGCCCCCGCTCTCGGGCCGCTGCGTCGCGGAGCGCGCCGGGAGTCGGTGCGACGGAGAGCTCCTCTCGACCGTTTACGAAGCGTCGGTGCGCAAGTACCTCCCTCTCGCGCAGCGTCTCGGAGCCATGGAGGGGATCACCCCGTACGTTCGGCAGCGCATCCAACTCATCGCCGACTCGGTCGCGACGCTCTTCCCCGGGGCCATCGCCCAGACGACGCTCGACCGATTCCGCCCGGAGCCCGCGGCCCCGTCCGCCGGCGAGGACGGCCCGTCGGTTCTCGGTTCGCCGGCCCCCGCAAGCGCCGGGGACGGGGAGTCCGGAACGTCCAAATAGCCGACGTCCCGTGGAAGGACGGCGGGCTTGTGGGGTAGCCTGGACTATCCTGCTGGCCTTCGAAGCCAGCGACCTGGGTTCGAAATCGCGGAGCAGTGCCGCGACGGAACTCCCAGCAAGCCCGTCCCCCGCTTCCGGTGCGGACTAGCCGAAGTACGCCGGGGATTGCGGAGGCTCGCTCCGCTTCTCCTCGTCGGCCTTGACGGCCTCGAGGATGTCGACCGCGAGGATCGCCGGGATCGGCACGAGGCGGACCCGCCCCTTCTCGGCCCCGCCCGACCCGTCAAGCTCGATCGCGAGGGCGTTGTCGCCGCCGATCGACACGAGCCCTCGGAACGTGCCGGTCGAGACGATAGCTTCGTTCTCGGTGCCGGCGGACCGGACCGTGACCTTCGAACCCGACGTGAGGGCGATCGTCGGTCGCTTCGCCGCGCTGGTCGGCTCGCTCATCGGCTCCCTCCGCGTTCCCGACCCGGGCTCCGGGACAAGGGGGCGGCCTTCGGCGGGATCTCGAGCGCTCTTTTCTCGACCAAGGTCTGCAAGTGATTCACGGTCTCCCGATATCGACGGAGGGCGTTCTGCGCGTTGGCCTCCGTGAAGTCCCAGGCGCGGGCCAGGTTGCCGTAGCGGAGCCGGTACCCTTTTCGGCCCTTCCCGTCGGTGGCCCCTCCCACTTCCTCCAGCAGGTCGAGTGCCTTGAGCTTGTTGACATGCCGGTAGACCGTGGGCTTGGACGTCTTGAGCACCGCCGTCAGCTCGTCGACGTACCACGCTCTCGCCGGGTCCTTGAGGAGGCAGTCGCGGACGAGCCGGTAGGCGAGGCTCTGCGCGACCGGTCCCTCGGACCCGCGTCCCTCCTCCCCTTCGGGTAGGTAGCCGACGAGTCGAAGGAACTCCCGCAGCACCTCGTCCAGATCGACGATCGGGGTGAGGGGAGTGCTGTAACGCAACGCGAGTTCGAATGGCATGCGGTCCGGTTGCCAAAACCGCTCATCAGATAAAAAAGAAGGCGTGAGTTGCCCCGCCCGCGGTGTGAAACCACGGACTCCGCGTTCGGCTCCTCCGCGAGGACTCCGTCGTTCCCCGTCGGCGCTCCGTTCCCGTCCGACGCGACAGGACCCAACGACCCCGGGCCTCCGTACGCGCCGGAGCGGGTGGCGCGAGCGCTTAAGCCTCTCAGGCCGTCCCCTCCGACATGCCGCTCTCCCTCACGGAAGTCCGGGCGCTCGTCGCCCAGTACCCCTCCCCGCCGGTGGTCGGGACGGTCGGTTCTCACTCGGCGCTCGACGTCGCCGACGGAGCGGTCACCGAAGGTCTTTCGAGCCTGATCCTCGCGCAAGCCGGTCGGGACGCGACGTACACCCGCTACTTCCGGTCGGTGCGGGCCCCGGACGGCACGCGGACGCGGGGGTGCGTGGACGACGTCTGGACGTTCTCGAAGTTCGCCGACATCGTGTCTCCCGCGGCCCAGGAGCGTCTCCGCGCGGCGGGCGTCGTGCTCGTCCCGAATCGGGCGCTCAGCTCCTACGTTCCCCTCTCCGCGATCGAGGACGACCTCCGGGTCCCGATCGTGGGGTCGCGCATGATGTTGAGGATCGAGGAACGGAGCGAACGCGAGAACTACTACACGCTCCTCGAGCGAGCCGGGATATCCACCCCCCGCCGCATCCCGGGTCCCGACGCGATCGACCGCCTCGCGATCGTGAAACTGCCCCATGCGACCCGCCGGCTCGAGCGCGGGTTCTTCACTGTCGCGAGCCCGGAGGCGTACCGCGCGAAGGTCGAACGGTTGGTGGCGCGAGGCACGATTGCCCCGGACGACCTCGCGACCGCGCGCATCGAGGAATACGTCCTCGGTCCGGTGTTCAACTTCAATTACTTCTTCTCTCCGCTCGTCCCGCGCGAGGAGGGGCTCGAGCTGCTCGGAGTGGACGAACGACGGGAAAGCAACCTCGACGGGCTCGTCCGCCTTCCGGCCGCGCAGCAGCTCGAGCTCAACGACTCCGACCGGATCCCCGAGTACACGGTCGTGGGCCACGGGACGCTGACGGTTCGGGAATCGATCCTCGAGGACGTGTTCCGCATGGGCGAGAAGTTCGTCGATGCGGCGCGCGCCCAGTACCCCCCGGGTATCATCGGACCGTTCTGCCTTCAGACCTGCATCGACCGCAACGGGCGGCCGACGGTCTTCGACGTCGCGGCCCGGATCGGCGGCGGGACCAATGTCCACCTTGCGCTCGGACATCCGTACGGGAACGCGCTGTACCGGACCGCGATGAGCAGCGGCCGTCGGGTCGCCCTTGAGATCCGGAACGCCTCCGAGCAAGGGCGGCTCGCGGAGATCGTTACATGACCGACCCGAAGTCCGAAACCCCGCTCCGTCGCACGGCTCTCTACGATTTCCACCTACGGCACGGGGGCCACATCGTCCCGTTCGCGGGCTGGGAGATGCCGCTCTACTACACCAGCATCCTCGCCGAGCACCGCGCGGTCCGGGAGGGGGTCGGGGTCTTCGACGTCTCCCACATGGGCCTCCTCACGGTCGAGGGAGCGCACGCCGCGGACCTGCTCGGTCGACGTACAACCGCGAATGTCCCGTCCTTGACTCCCGAGCAGGTTCGCTACACGTTCCTGCTCGAGGCGACGGGCTATATCGTCGACGACCTGCTCGTCAGCCGCCTCGACTCCGGCGATGAGTTGACCCGCTCGTTCATGGTCGTTCCGAACGCGAGCCGCGCCGACGAGATCGAGGAGATCCTGCGCCAGCACCGCGGTCCCGACACGACGATCGGCCGGTGGAACGGACCGGTGGCCCTGCTCGCGGTCCAGGGGCCCAAGTCGCGCGCGGTCCTCGAGTCGCTGTTCCCCTGGGACCTCTCGGGACTTCCGTTCTACCATGTGCGTTTCTTCCCAAAGAAGGACGGCACCAAGCCCCGCTCCGGCCGTCTTGGGCTTCACGTACCGGGCGCGCTCGAGGAGTGGCTACTCGTGAGCCGGACCGGCTACACCGGGGAACTTGGCTACGAGGTCTTCGTTCCCGCGAAAGAGGCGGACGCGCTCGCCGAGCGTCTCTTCGCTGCCGGTGTCGTGCCATGCGGCCTGGGGGCGCGGGACACCCTTCGCCTCGAGAAAGGGTACCTCCTCTCGGGGCAGGAGTTCCACCGGGACCATACCCCGCTCGAGGCCGGTCAGGAACGGTTCGTCGACTTCGACCATGTGTTCGTCGGGAGCCCAACGCTCGAGAAGGAACGCGCCGAGGGCCCGAAGCGTCGGCTCGTCGGGATCGAGGTCGCCGAGGCGGACGCGATCCCGCGCCACGGCACCCCGATCACGGCGGCCGGCAAGCCCGTGACCGAGGCGACGAGCGGCGGCCTCTCTCCGACGCTGGGAAAGGGGATCGCCCTCGCGTACCTCCCGCCCGAGCTCGCCCCGCCCGGAACGGCGCTGACCCTCGAAATCCGAGGCCGCGAGGTCGCCGGCCGGGTCGTGGCGCTTCCGTTCCTCAAGGCCGCTCGGCCGCGTACGTAAATACTCAGTCCACCCCATCTACTCGGACGGAACGATGGCGGCCGAAGCCGGGTCCGCTCGCCCGTTCGTCGGCCGGGTGGAGACGGTCGAAGCCCTTCACCGTCGGTTCGAGGACGCGCGCGCGGGCACAGGAGGAGTGACGCTCCTCGTGGGTGGGACGGGGGTCGGGAAGTCGGCCCTCGTCGCCGAGCTCGTCCAGGACATCCGGGCCCGCGGGGTCCGCGTGCTCCTCGGTCGGGCCCTCGCGCTCGATGACCCGCCTCCGTTCTCGCTGATCCGCTCCGTTATCCAGAGCGCGCACGACGACCCGACGTTCCAGCCGGCCGACGCGCCGCCGCTCGGCGCGGACCAGTTCCTGATCGGCTTCGCTCCCCGGCTCGGCGAGCCGGCCTACCCGGCACCCACCGGCATGGAAGAGCGGCTGCTCGAGGTCCTCGGCGAGACCGACGAGCGCGGGGAATCCTCCCGCGAGCGGGTATGGACCGGGATCGCCGAGCAGTTCCTCGAGTTCACCCGCCACGGTCCCATGGTCCTGATCTTCGAGGACCTCCATCGCGCGGACGAGTCGTCGCTCGCTGCGATCGAATTTCTGGCGAACCAGCTTAGGAACCGACCCCTTTGGATCCTGGCGACCAGCCGTCCGTACGCGTCCCTATCGGAATCTGGGCGTGCGCGGCTCGAGGGTTTCGAGAGCGCTACCCACGCCCGACGGATCGTCCTCCGCCCGATGACGTCGGGAGAGGTCGCCGACTACCTCCGGATGAACGACCCCTCCCGCGAGTACACTCCCGAGGAGATCGCGCGCCGCTACTCCGAGACCGGCGGGAACCCGCTTCTCCTCCAGCAGTTCGATCGTCGCATCTCGGTCTCCGAGGCCCCGGGCCGGACGGAGGCTGCCCTCCCGCCCCTCGACGAGGAGGCCCATCGCACCCTGGATGTCGCCGCCGTGCTGGGGCCCGAGTTCGCGTTCGGCATCCTCCTGCGCGCGAGCGGCGAGGACGAGGAGCGTCTCGCGGAAGCCGTCGACCGTTTGGTCGGCCAGGGGCTCCTCTACGAGCGACCGGGAGAGCTCCTCGCGTTCCCCGAGGACCGGCTGCGAGAGGAGGCGTACAGCCGCCTCACCGAGAGCCGACGTCGCCTCCTCCATCGACGGGCCGGGGATGCCCTCGAGGCGATGGGGAGCGCGGACCTGACGACGATCTACGCGCTCGCGCGCCACTTCTACTTGGGCCGCGTGGACGAGAAATCGGTCCAGTACAACCGCATCGCGGCCGAGATCGCCGACCGCGCGTTCGCGCCCGACGTGGCCCGCGACCACCTCGCCCGCGCTCTCGAGAGCCAGCGCGACCTGGACCCGGACGACCGCGACGCCGAGTCGGAGCTCGTGCTCGAGCTCGCGCGAACGACCAACGAGCTCGGTCGTCTGCAGGAGGCCGAAGGGATCCTGCGGGACTTCCTCGACCGGGGAAAGGATGACCTTCGACTTTCCCCGCGCACCCGCGCGACCCTCGAGATCTACCTCGCCCGTGTCCTGAGCGACCGGGGGGACTGGCGTGCCGCGGCGGAGGTCGCGGAGAAGGTGCTCTCCTCCTCGGGGCTCGAAGGCCAGCTGCTCGTCCGGCTCGGGGCTCACCGACTGCTCGGCGAGGCGTTCTTCTATGAGGCCCGCTACCCGGAGGCTCTCGCCCAGCACGCCGAGGAGATCCGCCTCGCGCGCGAGGCTGGCAACGACCGCGCGACCGCGCTCGGTCAGGCCCGGCACGCCGGCGTGCTCATGATGATGGCCCAGTCCGAGCAAGCGCTCACCGAGGCGCGCGAGGCCGCCGCCACCCTCGAACGGGTCGGACCCGCTCGGGAATCGGCCCAGGCGCACCTGTTCCTAGGGGTCCTCATCACGAGCATCCCGTCCGCGACCCCGCGCCACGAGGAGGCGATCGCGGAGTTCGCGGAAGCGACCCGACTCGCCGAGAAGGCGCAGGACCCTCGCCGGATGGGCTGGGCCCTGTTCAACACCGCGGACATCATGCGCGACGCGGGCCAGTTCGAGGAAGCGGTCGAGAGCGCCGAGCGGGCCCGGGAGATCCTCGAGCGGATCGGCGACCGGTTCGGCCTCATCCAGTCGATCATCGTCCTCGGGAAGATCGCGATCGACCGGGGCGAGTTCGACCTCGCAGAGTCCAACCTGCTCGAAGCGTACCGTCTGGTCCGGGACCTGAACGCGCCGGCGGACGAGGTCGACGTGGTCCTTCGGCTCGCGCAACTTTCCTATGCGCGCGGCGACCTCTCGAGCGCCCGGCGCAGGGTCGCCGAGCTCGAGCGCCGGAACCTTCCCGCCCTCCGGCCCGATGTCACCGAGGACTTCGACCGCCTGCGGAACGCGCTCGTCGCTAGGGAGGGCGACGCCGACGTCCCGTGAGATCTCCGCGGCCCATCTCGAGGGGCTAGCCCGTAGCGCCCTTCGGGAGGACCGTGCGTCCCGGGACCGCACGACCCGACTGCTCCTCGTCCGTTCGATTCCGGCGGAGGCCCGCGTGGTCGCGCAAGGCTATGGTGTCCTATCCGGGATGGCGGCCGCGCGGGCGACCGCGCGGGCGCAAGGCCTAACGGTCGTCACGGCCCGGAGGGACGGTTCGGCGGTCCGTCCGGGCACCGTCGTCCTGCGACTCCGAGGGGACGCGCGACGGATCCTGGCGGCCGAGCGCACGATCCTCAACTTCCTCATGCACGCGAGCGGGGTCGCGACCGAGACCCACCGAGCCGTACTGGGGGCACGCGGGGCCCGACGTCCCCTCGAGGTGTGGGCTACACGGAAGACGTTGCCCGGCCTTCGCGACCTCGAGAAGGCGGCGGTCGTGCACGGGGGCGGACACCCGCACCGGCGGGACCTCTCGGACGCCGTGCTCATTAAGAACAACCATCTCGCCCTCCTTTCGCTCCCGAACGCGGTGGCTCGGGCGCGCGCCCGGGCGCGGAGCGACGAACCGGTCGAGGTGGAGGTACGGACCGCCGCCCAGGCGGTGACGGCGGCGCGCGCGGGCGCGGACGCGCTCCTCATCGACAACGTCTCCCCCCAGCGGGCCCGCGGGATCGTCCAGAGGCTCGAGCGCGAGGACCTGCGACGCGGGCGCTGGGTCGAGCTCTCGGGCGGGATCACACCCGAGCGGGTCCCCCTCTACCGGTCGGTGGGTGCGGACGCGGTGAGCCTGGGCGGGCTCACCCACTCGGCGCCGGCCCTCCCGTTCCATCTCATCCTGCGCCCCACCCCTCGCTTAAGACACCGCGCGGCCTAGAAATCGCGAACGTCGATGAGTCTTGCCGAAGAGATTCTCCGCCTCAAGGAGGCGCGGAACGCGGTGTTGCTCGCGCACAACTACCAGCGTCCGGAGGTCCAGGACATCGCGGACTTCGTCGGCGACTCGCTCTACCTATCCCGGAAGGCGATGGAGTCCGACCGCTCGGTCATCGTGTTCGCCGGGGTACGGTTCATGGCCGAGACCGCCAAGATCCTGAACCCGAGCCGAACCGTGCTGCTCCCCGACCTGAAGGCCGGCTGCGGTCTCGCGGACTCGATCACCGCGGAGCAGCTTCGGACGTGGAAGCAGGCCCACCCGGGCGCGGTGGTGGTGGCGTACATCAACACCTCGGCCGACGTCAAAGCCGAGGCCGACATCTGCTGCACGAGCTCGAACGCGGTGAAGGTCGTCCAGCAGGTCCCTCCGGGCCGGGAGATACTCTTCCTGCCCGACATGTTCCTCGGGGATTACGTGCGTCGGCGGACCGGCCGGGCGATGCACCTGTGGGTCGGGGATTGCCCCGTCCACGCGAAGCTTCGTCCCGAGGACCTGGCCCGCGCCCGGGCCGACCACCCGAACGCGCCGGTGATCGCCCACCCGGAGTGCGGGTGCGCGACCCAGGCGATGGGGCACGTCGACCAGATCCTCTCGACGGACGGGATGGTGCGGTTCGCGGAAGAGACGCACGCGCCCGAAGTGCTCGTAGCGACGGAGGTGGGGATCCTTCACCGCATGTCGAAGCTGAACGCGACGACCCGGTTCACCCCGATCGACGCGGGCGCGATCTGCCCCTACATGAAGGAGATCTCGCTCGAGGACGTCCGCGACTCCCTCGCTCTCGACCGATACCGTATCGAGGTCCCGAGCGAGACGGCGGCGAAGGCCCGCATCGCTCTCGAGCGGATGGTCGCGGCCTGAACGCTCGCTTTAGAACCGCGGGACGATCGGCGCGAACCCGTGCACGTAGAGCTCGAAGGCCGCCGCGAAGAGTCCAAGGGCCGAAAGGAAGACGACCGCGATCGCAAGCCAGGACGGCTTGCGCGTGAGGTAGAAGTGCGGACTGAGCGGGTTCAGCCGGGTCGATAGGAACGACGTCCCCGAGAAGAGCAGGACGAGGCCCAACAGGGCGGTGAGCAGGACGGTGAATCGGCTCAGGTAGAGGCCCAGCACGACGAGCACGATCGCGACCGGGATCGCGGCGTGGGAGCGCTTCGTCTCGGCCTCTGCGGCCCGGTTCGGCGGAGGGTTGGTGGGGCGGCGGTAGGCGGATCGATAGGCCCGGGCGCCGGACACGTTATCGAGGGGTCGGTCGGTCCTAGATGAACCCAACCCTCCAACGGAACCCTTTTCCCGTTGGACCTAGGCATAAAAAGGGGGACACCTCCTCCCTGGGGTCGGTGAACGAGCATTCCCCCCGGCGTACCGCCCCGTCGAACCTCGCCCGGCCCCCGCCACCGGCGCCGGCCTCACCCTCGCGTCGCTGGCCCGAGCCACCGGCGCTCCGAACGAATCCTCTCGTGGGAGCTCGGGCCTGCTCGAGCTGTGCCGCTCCGATCGGGGCGTCGTCCGTCCCTCCCCGTTGCTGGGGGTGCGGCCGTCCCCTTTGCACCGATTGCTACTGGCGGCACGGGCTGACGCCCACGGCGCATCGGTGCACAAGCTGCCTCATGATGACGGGCGCCTCCTCCCGGACCGCGATCTCGGGGGGCCGCTCGACATCCCTCTCCGCTCCGGGGTCGACCCGGACCCTGTGGCACTGACCGTTCCGAGCGGGCCGGCGTTGACCACCGCGTCCGGAGCCGCGCCGGCACGCCGGGCGAACCCGAGGGCGACGAGCCGTGTCGGGTCGTCCGCGGCCGCTCCCAGACCGGTCGGCACGTGAACCGCGACCCCCGCCTCGCGGGCCTGCCGTCCGGCGGTCGAGTCGAGACGCTCAGGACCCGGGCCGACCTCGATCGCGGCCGCGGCCCGCCGTGCCTCCCCGACCCACCGCGCGAGAGCCGCCGCGTCCGACACGACGGAGGAGCCCACGTGGGCGACGAGGGTTGGCGAGCGGGCGCTTCCCCGGGGCCCGATTTCCTCGGAGGGTGTCGAGGTCGGTCGCACGATACGATAGTCGAACGGGGTCGACTCGAGCTCCTTCGGCATCGGGCCGACCCCGGTTTCGACCGCGCACGCGACCCGTAAGCCGACCGGTCGGAGTTCCGTGAGCCGAGCGCGCGTCGCGTCCGGAAGAAGCCAGACGGTGCCGTCCGCCCGGACCCCGCCCACCACGACCCCGACGTAGTCGAAGTGATGGGCATGGGCGTCGGCAACGATCCGGTCCACCGCGTCGGCGTTCGCGTCGGGTGCAAGGTGCGTGTGCAGGTCCCCCCGGAGGTCGCTCTCGGAGACGAGCCGCGGCACCTTCCCCCGCGCCGCCACCTCGATCTCGCCTCGGTCCTCCCGTAGCTCGGGCGGGATCCAGGCGAGGCCGAGGGACGCGTAGACCTCCTCCTCGGTGGCCCCGGCGATGCGTTCCTCGCCCCGGAAGACCCCGTACTCGTTGACCTTGAGCCCCCGGTCCCGCGCGAGCGAACGGAGGCGGACGTTGTGGTCCTTCGAGCCCGTGAAATACTGCAACGCGGCCCCGAACTCCTCGGGCTTCACGACGCGCAGGTCCACCTGGAGCCCCCCCGTGAGCAATACTGTCTCCTTCGTCTCGCCCCGCATCTTCACCTCGGCGACGAGGGGGTGCGCCGTGAACGCCTCGAACACCTTCCCCGGGTCCTTCGACGTGACCAGGATGTCCAGGTCGCCGACCGTGTCGCGGGCCCGACGGAAGCTGCCGGCGACCTCGACCCGGTCCGCGGTGGCGCCCTCCCGGAGCGCGTGCACGAGAGCGGAAGCGACCGGGTAGACCTCCTCGATGGCGCGTCGGGCGAGTACAGGCCCGGCCACCGCGGCCCGAAGGGCCGACCGGAGTTGCTCGATCTTCTTCTCCCCGAAGCCCTTCACTCCGACGAGCCGTCCCGCGGCGATCGCGTCCCGGAGCTCGTTCGGCCCTTCGACGCCGAGCTCGACCCAGAAGCGGCGTGCGGTCTTCGGGCCGAGCCCGGGGAGTCGCATCAGCTCGACCAGTCCGGGCGGGATCTCGCGTTTCAACCGCTCGTAGTAGGAAATGGACCCGGTTCGAAGGTACTCCTCGATCTTCTCCGCGATCGCTTCCCCGACACCGGGGATGGAACGGAGCTCGTGGCGGGCGGCGACCGCGCCCAGGTCCTCGGTCAGGCTTTCGATCGACCGTGCGGCGCGTCGATACGCCTCGGGCTTGAACTTCTCGCCGAGAAGGTCGAGGAGGTCGGCGACCGTCCGAAAGACCTCCGCCGCGTCCGCATTGGAGGTCATCGCCGCTCCGGGGGGCACGCTTCCGCTCGACCGTTCGGCACCGGCTTCGGGCTCTTCACGGGGAGAAATCGGCCCCGAGGTCGAGCCATGTGCGCCGCCCGACGGGGCGGAACCCCAATTGCTCGTAGAGGCGACGGGCCTCGAGACGGTCCTCTCGAACGTAGAGGCCGACCCTCGCCCGAGCCTCGCGCGCGCTCGCGAGAGCCGCCTCGACTAGCACCCGTCCGACCCCACGACCCCGGACGCCCGGGTCGACGAACACACCGCCGACGAGCCATACGTCCTTCAGGCGAACGGCGGCACGGACCGCGCCGAGAATCTTCCCATGGTCGAACGCTCCCCAGATCCACTCCTCTCCGGGGTCGAGGGTGGGGTACTCGGCGGCCACGGGGTCGGACTGTCGCCCCGCGAACGCGACCAGTTCCGAAAGGTCCGAGCGCTCGAGGCGGCGGACCTCGGCCGAGGGGGGAGGGTTTGAGTTCACCCTCGGCTTCTCGGCCGGTTCGTTCGCGAGCAGCAGGAGAGTGTACGGCCGCGCGGGGCCCCGGGCGGCGACCACCACGTTCTGGAACATCTCGGGGACGATCGCCACGAGGGGTCGCGAAGGGAGGGCATCGACGAGGCCCTGGGCGCGGGGGTCGGCCCCGACCCAGTGAACGACGGTACGGGTGGGATGCCCTAGCCAGATGAGCAAGTAGCCGACCGTTTGGTCCCCGTCGAGCGCGGAGACGAAGCGGACCCGGTTCGGCGTGTGGTCGAGGTCCCATCGGCCGTAAGCGTGGTTAAAGGGGTCCCGGAGGGCTGCGCGTTCGAGCCACTCCCGGTCGATCGTCGGTCGGAGCTCCATCGGACAGCTCCCGGTGCCCTATCCGTTCGGACTAGTTAGGGGTGTGGTTCCCTCCTCTCGGACGCGAACGGTAAATGCCGGGCGCGGGTCCCGCCAGCCTGTGCGAGCCTATCGTCCGAGCGCGGAGTTCCCCCGCCATCTCGAGGAGCTCTACGCCCGGTTCCCGTTCGACCGGTCGCTCGCGGACGACCCGATCTCCCTGGTCCGACCGCTGGCAGTGGACCTTCGACACGCGGAGGTGGCGGGGGTCTTCGCATCCACCCTCGCCATCGGCAACACGACCGCGATCCGAGGCGCGGTCGCCCGCCTCGCCGGTCTCGCCGACGGGGACGTTGCGTGGCTCGTCTCCCCGGGCCACGCGCGGGAGCGGGCCCGACGCTTGGCCTCCTTCCGCCATCGGTGGATCCGGGGGGACCAGCTCGACTACCTGGCGCGGGTCCTCGAGACCTACTACCGTCACCGTCCGTCCCTCGAGTCGGCCTTCGTCGAAGGATTCACGGACGGCGGCTTCGCGGGCGGGCTGGACGAGCTCTCCCGCGTTCTTCGGGCCGATGCGTTGCGGGGACGCCTGGGTCCTCCCCCTCGGGGGTACCGAGCGCTCTTCCCAAGCCCTCGCGACACGGCGGCAAGTCCGTGCAAGAGGCTCACGCTGTTCGTTCGCTGGATGGTCCGCGACCGCTATCCGGACCTGGGCGTCTGGCGTCGTGTGCCGACCGGGGAGCTTCGGATACCGCTCGACCAGCACGTGCACTGGATCGCCTACCACCTCGGCCTCACGGGCCGACGCACGCGTTCCTGGGCGGCCGTGGAGGAGGTCAGTGAAGCCTTGCGCCGGGTCGACCCTCTGGACCCGGTCAAGTACGATTTCGTTCTCTGTCACACCGGGATCTCCGGGGATTGTCCGAAGGAACGGGACATTGCGGTCTGCGGCCCCTGCTCGGTGCGACCCGATTGCCGCCTGTGGCGAGGTCGGACGGTGACGACGTGAGCGAACGGAACGTCCCCCTCCCCATCGACCCCGGCCTCCTAATGCGGTACCGCGCGGCCGGACAGAAGATCGCCTGGCGAGGCGCGCCGTCGGGAGCGAAGAGACCCGCGAGGCCCCGAGCCCGCATCGCCCACCTCCACGACGAGGAGGCGCGGGTCGAGGAGTGGGGCCAGGGAACGGCCGTCCGCATAACGGTCGACTCCGGGCCCCTGGGGGCCCTCGTGCTCCTCCTCGAGATCGACCGGCGTGGGTCGCCGACCGCGCTCGGCGCGCAGGAAGCCGGTCGGAGCCCTGCCTTTCCCTCGGGGGCGATCGTCGCGGCGTGGGGAGGCGCGAGGGTCCCGGAGGACTCGCGCCCGGGGCTCGACGACCTTGTCGAGCTCGCGCGCTACGCTCTCGCATAGGCCGCGAAATGCTTATATTTCCTAATTATTCGGATATCGAATAGTTAGGAAACCTCATGGTGGTAGTGACCCCGCCCCTCGAGCGCCGATCCGAATCGAACGACGTCGTTCGGCTCATCGACCTCTTCCACGAGGTTTTGCGCGCGTCTTTGCGAGAACTTCACCCGACCCTTACGAAGGAGGGGATCACGATGGGGCAGTTCTGGGCCATTCACACCGTCTCGAGCCTCCAGGGCGCGTCGGTCAGCACGGTCGCCCGATACCTCGGGGTGTCCGCTCCGACGGTCTGCGGGAACATCGACCAGCTCGAGGATGCGGGCCTCGTGCGACGCCACCGCTCCGAACGTGACCGGCGCGCGGTCGAGCTCTCACTCACGCCACGGGGGCGGAAGGTCGAGGCCCGCATCTGGAGCGAGATCGCGGGGGTCATGGCCGAGGCCGCCCGCGGGTTACCCGAAACCGACGTCGCGGCCTCCGTGCGTGTCTTCACCGCGGTCACTCACCGTCTCAGCCGAAGCGGCACCCTCCGACCGGAGGGCACGTGAACGCTTCCGAGCGGGACCTGACGGCGGCCGGCACGCCCTACAACCCGCACGCGGCGCGGGGGGCCATCATCGTCCTCGCGGTGATGGCGCTCATGGTCACGTACGTCGAGACGATGGTCCTGCCCGCGTTCTCGGCGTTCCGAACGTTCTTTGACAACGCGCCGACCACAACGGTCGTCTGGATCATTTCGGCCTACCTGCTCGTCGGGACGGTCGCGACCCCGGTCTTCGGCAAGCTCGGGGACAAGTACGGCAAGAAGCGGATGCTCCTCATCGTGATGGCGCTCTATGCGGTCGTGGTCAGCATCGCCGGGTTCACACCCAACATCGGGGCGGCGTTCGGGGTCGACCGAGCGAACCAGATCTACCTCCTGATCGGCGTCCGTGCGGTCCAGGGACTCGGGATGGGCATGTTCCCGCTCGCCTTCGCGATGCTGCCCGAGGTCTTCCCCGCCGCGCGGGTCGGCCAGGCCCAGGGAATCGTCTCGGGGATGTTCGCCGCGGGCGCGGCGCTCGGGCTCGTGGGCGGCGGTTATATCGCGTATCAATTCGGCTGGGAGCTCACCTATCACACCGTCACCCCAATCGCGATTCTGCTCGTGATCCTCGCGTATTTCTACCTCCATGAGTCGCCGCACCTCTCCCCGAAACCGATCGACCTCCCCGGCATCGGCAGTCTCGGCATCGCGCTCGCGATGGTGATGTTCGGGCTTACGGAGGGTGTCTACTGGGGCTGGACGAGCTTCTCGGCCGTCACGTTCGCCGGCATTCCGTGGGGGGTTCCCGAGTTCTTCCTCCTCGCCCTCGCCGCTACCGCGTTCTTCCTCTATTGGGAGCCGCGGGCCCCGACGCCGGTCGTCTCGTTCCAGGCCCTCAAGGAGCGGAACATCTGGATCTCGAACGTGAACGGGGTCATCGTGGGCGTGGGGATGTTCCTCATCTTCGTCACCCTCACGATCCTCGTCGAGGACCCGATCTCGCCCGGCTTCGGATACACCGAGTTCCAGTTCGGGTTGGTCGCGCTCCCCTCGGCGCTCGGGATGCTGGCGTTCGCTCCGCTCTGGGGACGCTGGGTCGCCGCGAAAGGACCGAAGCCCGTGATGATCGCCGGCTTCTCGGTCATGGGCCTCGGCGCCCTCGGGCTGACCCTCTTCCACTCCTCGATCCTCGAGCTGATGGTATTCGCCATCCCGGCGCTCGTCGGGAACGTCGCGGTGCTCATCGCGATGTCCAACATCATCGTGCTCTCCGTATCCCCGAAGGAGCTCGGGATCCAGACCGGGATGAACCAGACGTTCCGGAACCTCGGGAGTGCGGTCGGACCCGTTCTCGCGGCCGCGGTCACCGCGACCTTCACGGCCGCCGCCGTCGTCGCCGTGACCCCCCGCGGACCCGTCACCGCGAGCGTCCCGTCCATCACGGGCTTCGTCCTGCTTTTCGCGATCACCGCGGTGATCGCCCTAGTCGGGCTCGTCCTGTCGCTCGGCCTACGGAACTTCCGCTTCCACGTCGACGGGACCCGGCTCGGGGCTCCGTCCACGGCGGAAGGCACACCCACCCCGCTCGTCGGTGAGCCCGCGCCCGCCGTTTCGGCGGGTCCCTCGTCGTAGGTCGGGCCGCTTCGCGTCGAGATCCTACGAGCAGCCGCTCGTGGAGCCGCAGACCGTGCACGCGTAGCACGTGCCCGACCGCACCATGATCCCACCGCAGAGCGCGCAGGCCGGCGCGTCGTCGCTGACGCCTCCGCTCGAGAACTCGGGGGAGAACGCGTCGAGGGCGCGGGTCTCGAACTTCACGGTCGAGGGGCGGGAGGCCGACGGTCGCGTCCCGGTCGGGACGGCGGCCCCGTGGCCGTTGCCGTTGCCCTCCGGGGGTCCCTCGAGACCGATCGCGCGTCGCTCGTCCTCGGTGAGGAACTCCAGAGCGAGCCACCGAGCGACGTAGTCGGGGATCGACTTCGCGAAGCGGATCTTCGGGTTGTTGGTCGCTCCGGCGGGTTCGAATCGGAGGTGGGCGAGCTTGCGGACGAGGTCCTTGAGCGGCACCCCGTGCTGGAGCGCCATCGACATTGCGAGCCCGAGCGAGTCCATGAGCCCGTTCACCGTCGAGCCCTCCTTCGTCACCCGGAAGAAGATCTCACCGGGGCGGCCGTCGGGGTAGAGGCCGACCGTGACGTAGCCGTCGTGGCCCCCCACTTCGAAGTGGTGCGTGATCGCCTGGCGCTCGTTCGGAAGGCGCTCGCGGGCCGGCCCGCGGGGTCCGACGGCGGCTCCGGCCCTCCCCTTTCCCGTTTCGAACGGTTGGGACGCCTTGCAGCCGTCGCGGTAGAGCGCGACCGACTTGATGCCGAACTTCCACGCCTCGAGGTAGATCTTCTCGATGTCCTCGACAGTCGCCTCGTTCGGGAGGTTGATCGTCTTGGACGCCCCACCCGAGAGGAACGGCTGGACGGCGCCGAGCATCTTGAGATGCCCCATCGGTGGGATCGTCCGAACGCTGCCGGCCGGAGCGAGCGCGCAGTCGAAGACGTTGATGTCCTCCGGGGCGAGGCCCGGGGCTCCCTCGATCGTCCCGGTCTTCTCGACGTACTCCGTGACGGCCCGGATCTCGTCCGGGGAGTAGCCGAGGGCAAGGAGGCCGTTCGGCACGGTCCGGTTGACCATGCGCAGGACCCCGCCGCCCACGAGGTTCTTCACCTTGACCAGGGAGAGCTCGGGTTCGAGGCCGAGGGTGTCGCATCCCATGAGGAGCCCGATGGTACCGGTCGGCGCGATGACGGAGATCTGGGCGTTCCGATACCCCCAGAGCTCGCCGGCCTTCACGGTGTCGTGCCAGCGGTCGGCCGCGGCCTGGGCGAACGCCGTCAGGCGGGGGTCGTTGTAGGGGATCTCCTCGGCGGCCTTCGCGTGCTTCCCCATGACCCGCAGCATCGGGGCCCGGTTCCGCTCGAAGCCGGGGAACGGGCCGACCCGCTTCGCGATCTCGCTCGACATGTGGTAGCCCTCGGCCGATAGGAACGCCGAGACGGAGGCCGCGAGCGTGCGTCCCGCGTCCGAGTCGTAGGCGAGGCCGTAGTGCATGAGCAGGGCGCCGAGGTTCGCGTACCCGAGGCCCAGCGGCCGGTAGTCGTGCGAATTCTGGGCGATCGGCGCGGTCGGGTAGCTCGAAGCGTCGACGATGATCTCCATCGCGAGGACCATCGTCCGGACGGTCTGGCGGAACAGCTCGATGTCGAACTGCCCCTTCGCGTCCAGGAAGCGCATCAGGTTGATCGACGCGAGGTTGCACGCCGAGTCGTCCAGGAACAGGTACTCACTGCACGGGTTAGAGGCGTTGATCCGGCCGGAGTTAGGGCACGTATGCCAGTCGTTCGTCACGTCATCGAACTGGACCCCCGGGTCCCCGCAGCGCCAGGCCGCGTACGCGAGCTTCCGCCACAGTTCGCGCGCCGGATACGTCTCGGCGACCGAATGGTCGGTCCGGTGGATCGTCTTCCAGTCCTTGTCGCGGACGACCGCTTCCATGAACGCGTCCGGGACGCGGACGGAGTGGTTCGCGTTCTGGTAGGCGATGGACGCGTACGCGGAATCGGGGTCGGTGCCGTCGAAGTTGACCGAATAGCCCTCTCGGATGAGGGCCGCCGCCTTGTCCTCCTCGCGGACCTTGCAGTCGATGAAGTCGACGATGTCCGGGTGGTCCATGTTGAGGATGACCATCTTCGCCGCACGGCGGGTCGTCCCGCCGGACTTGATGACGCCCGCGAGGGCGTCGAACGCGCGCATGAACGAAACGGGGCCCGACGCGATCCCGCCCCCCGCGAGCCGCTCATGACTGCCGCGGAGCGGTGAGAGGTTGGTGCCGGTCCCGCTGCCGCCCTTGAACAGGCGTCCCTCGCTCGTCGCGAGCGCCAGGATCGAGTCCATGTCGTCGCTGATCGACTGGATGAAGCACGCCGAGCACTGCGGAGGCTCGCGTACGCCGACGTTGAACCAGACGGGGCTGTTGAACGCCGCCATCTGCTGGACCATGAGGTACGAAAGGCTCTCCTCGAACGTCGTCGCCTCGTCCGGAGTGTCGAGGTAGCCCAGGTCGAGGCCCCGCTCCGCCATGAAATGGCAGACGCGGCGGATCATCCCGTCGATCGAGTTCTCCCGACGGCCCTGCAGGACGCGGAAGTACTTCGACGCGGCGATGTTGACGCTCGTCTCGGACCAGGACGTCGGGGCGCGAATTCCCTTCTGCTCGAAGATGGCCTTCCCTTCGGCGTTCTTGATCATCGCGTCGTGCGTTCTCCACTGGACCGTGTCGAATGCGGTCTTTCCGCGAGGAACGAGGCGAGGGACGGGAATCGGTTCACGCCCGATGCGAGGAGCGGGTCGTCCGACCGACTCGTCCGATGCGGGCGCGGTGCGCTTCTTGGCCACTGCCATGACGGCTTTACTCCTGAAGGATCGATGGGACGTCCCGACCGATGAGTAATAACACCACGCGAGGACCTAACCCATCGGCCGGTCGCTGAAACGGCCCTGTCGAGGGGCTGTTTCGCACCGGTCGCCGACGGTCGGGTACGCGGATGGTGTCGCTCGGGACACCGTGAAAACCCTCCGGGTGCGAGCCAAGTGTCATCCGGTATAAGTCTACTTGGTCGTCGCGACGACGACAGCGTCGAAAATCGCGTCGCCCGAAGCGCACACGCCGTTCCTTGGTAAGAGGGGTTGCGAATTTCCGAACGCTCCCCGGTTCTAAGTACGGGGAACGACCCGTCTCCTCCGATGACCGAGGAAGCTCGGCCTCGTCTCTTCCCTCGAGCGGTCGCGTTCTTCCGGCGACATCCGGTACTTCTCTTGCTCTGCTTCACGCCGGGGATCCCCGAGTATCTCTCGGGGTCAACACCGGTCGCGGCGCTCGTCTACGCGCCCGGGGGCTTCCTGCTATTCCTCGCCCTGAACCTGGGTCTCTACGGGCCCGGGGTCCTTCTCGCCCGAGAGGCGTTCGTCCGGTGGCGGCCGGGGTGGGCGGGCGTGGTTCTCCTCGGCGCGGCCTACGGGCTTCTCGAGGAGGGAACTGCCCTCAGTACGCTGTTCAACCCCCACGCGTCCGTCGTGGGCGCCCTCGGCTCCTACGGCCGGTTCGCCGGGGTGAACTGGGTCTGGACGGTCGGTGTGCTCGGTGTGCATATCGTCCTCAGCGTCGGTCTTCCGATCCTCCTCCTCGGCCTCGCCCTTCCCGAGACGCGCGGCCGCTCGCTCCTCTCGAGCCGCGAGATCCCTATCGCCCTCGCTGTCTACGCCCTCGACATCGGGGTGTTGGTCCTGGCCACCGGCTACTGGCGGACCGCGCCGTGGCTGCTCGTGTCCGCCGCGCTCCTCGCCGGGCTCCTCTATGCGGTCACCTGCCGGCTCCCGCACGGCACGCTCGACCCCCCGTACCCCGGTCCCCGGATCGCTCCGGGTTGGTTCTTCGGGCTCGGTCTCGCGTTCTACCCGATTCTGCTCCTCGTGCCCGGTCTCGGGGGCGCGGTCTCCCTCTGGCCGCCGCTCACGATCGCGGTCGACCTTCTCTTCAGCGGCGCCCTCTTCCTGTTCGTGCGTCGGGAGGTCGGCCGTAGCGGGAACGAGGCGGCGCTCACGATGCTGGCCCTCGGCGCCCTGCTTCCGATCGTCGCCATCGGATTGGTCTCCCAGCTCTTCCTGCCGGTGGTGCTCGTGCCCGACGTTCTCTTCGGGCTGTTCTTCTACGCGCTCTGGAAGCGCTATCGACCCGGGCCGACCGTTCCCACGGTCCGTTCGACCTAGGACGCGGTGGGCGAAGAGCGCCCGCGCCCGAGCGAAGGTGCCTCGGTCACGGTAGGAGCAGGCCGCACCGTACGAACGAAAAAAAGAGGGTTGGGAACCTTCCCGAAGGAAGGTCCCCAAGAAAGGGTGACGCCGTTCAGGCGTTCTTCATCTTGGCGCGAGAGATGAACCCCTTCTTGTCAAGGAAGTACATGTAGCCGTCTTGACGGGTGATCTTCTCCGTGCCGACGCGTCCCTTCTTGCCGGACTTGTTCAGCTTCGTTGGGGTTTTCCAGAGATACCCGTCCTTGCCGAGATAGTACAGGTAACCCTTCTCTCGCTTGATCTGCTCTTTGCCTACACGCTCCGCCATTTTGGCGACCTCGAGGGCGAGGAGTGGAGCCCCCCTATTTAGAAGTACTGACGGAGTGTCGGCGGAGAAATCGGGTTTCCCTGACGGAAAACCAGAGCCGGAATCACGTCGAAACGGTATCCGAGCTGGTCGACGGAGCGGACCGGGAAGACCGTGAAATCGGCGGGCCGGCCCGCAGCGACCATGCCCGCGTCCTCGAGGCCGACCGCATGCGCCGCGTTCACGGTAGCCGCCGTCAGCGCCTCGGCGGGCGTGAGCCGCGCGGCGTGGACGGCGTGCGCGAGGACGAGGGGCATCGCCTCGACCCAGGAGTTCGGTGAGCAGTCCGTGCCGAGGGCGACCGGGACCCCGGCGTCCACCATCTCCCGACCCGGGCTCCGAACGCCGGGGGAGGCGGTGAGCGCGGTGATGGGGAGGAGCACGGCCGTGACGCCGCTCTTCGCGAGGAGCTCTCGGTCCTCGGCCCGTGCCGCTAGTAAGTGGTCGGCCGACACCGCATGGAGGCGCGAGGCCAGGCGGGCTCCGCCCGAGAGGATGAACTCCTCGGCGTGGATCTTGACGCCGAGCCCGAGCGCGAGGGCGGCTCGGAGGAGCCGCTCGGACTGACGGACGGAGAAGAACCCCGGTTCGCAGAAGACGTCACAGAAGCGGGCGAGCCCCTGCTTCGCGACCCTCGGGAGCGCGTCCTTGACGAGGAGATCGACGTACGCGTCCGGCCGGGTGCGGTACTCGGGCGCGACCGCGTGCGCGCCGAGGAAGGTCGGGACGAGCCGTAGCCCGGTGCGCCGGGCGAGCCGGGGGATGAGGCGGAGGAGCCGCAGCTCTCCCTCGACCGTGAGGGCGTAGCCCGACTTCACCTCGACCGAGGCGGTCCCCCAACTCCCCATGCGGAGGAGTCGGGCGGCGGTCGCCGCGAGCAGCGCCTCGTCGGTGGCCTTTCGGGTCGCCCGAACGGTCGCGAAGAGGCCTCCGCCGGCCCGGGCGATCTCGGCATACCCCATCCCTCGCACCTTGAGCGGGAGCTCGAACGCTCGGTCCCCCGCGAAGAGGACGTGGGTATGAGCGTCCACGAACCCGGGGACCACGACCCCGCCCCCGGCCGAGAGGCGCCGGCCGCCCGGGCGTAGACGGACGGCCGTGGAGAGGGTGCGTTCGCGTCCTACCCAGGCGAAACGGCCCTCGGCGACCGCGAGCGCCGCGTCGGTGAGGACCCCGAGGTCGTCGGCCGCCTTCCCGATGCGCGGCACGGGCCCCCGGGCCAGGGTCGCGAGCTCGCCGATGTCCGTGACGATGGTGTCCGCTCGAATCATGGTTGGAGGATGGGATGGTCGAGGAGGTCCCGCGCGACCTGGGAACCCGGAAAGAGGATCCGCGCCTCGGACTCGAGCCCTTCGAGCTCCTTGTAGCGGGCCGAGAAGTGCGTGAGGAAGAGCGTGGCGACCTCGGCGGCGTTCGCGATCTCGGCCGCCTGGCGGGCCGAGGAGTGGCCCCATTCGTTCGCCTGGGCCTCGAGCTCCTGGGAGACCGTCGCCTCGTGGATGAGGACGGTCGCGCGGTGCGAGAGGCGTCGTACCTCCTCCGACGGCGCCGTGTCCCCCGAATAGACCACCGACCGGCCGGAGCGCGGCGGTCCCATAACGTCCGAGGGGTTCACGACGGTCGAGCCGACCCGAACTGCTTCACCCGCCTCGAGCTTCGCAAAGTCCCGCCCGTGGATCCCCAGGGAGCGGGCCTTTTCGCCGTCGAACCGGCCGCGCTTGGGGCCCTCCTCGACACGGTAGGCCAGGGAGGGAACGGGGTGGATGGCGGCCGCGGTCCGCACCGAGTAGCCGTCGAGCTCTACCGTGGCACCGGGCGAGAGCGCGTGGACCGTGACCGGGAATCGGAGGGTGAAGTATCCCATCCGAAGCGCCCTCCCGACCATCTCCTCGGCATCGGGGGGTCCGTAGATGTCGAGCGGCTCGGTCCGGTTGTTGAGGCACATGCTCTGGATGAGACCGGGGAGGCCGAGGAAGTGGTCCCCGTGGAAGTGGGTCAGGAAGACCCGCCGGACCCGCATGAACGATGCGGACGACTGGAAGAATTGGCGCTGCGTGCCCTCTCCGCAATCGAGGAGGATGAGCTCCTTCTCCGCGTCCAACGCGATCGCGCTCGCCGACCGTTCCTTGGTCGGCCACGAGCCGGCGGTGCCGAGGAAGGTGAGGCGCATCGGACAGCCGCACCTTGTTTCGGGTAAAAGGCCGTTGGGGGACGACCCTCTCGGGGGTTCGGTTCCCTTTCGGGGCAAAAGAGGAAAAGGAGCGTACAACTGGGTCGGTGGATGGTCGACTGGGACCGGGTAGAAGAGCTCCGGTCGAAAGGCTGGGACTGGGACAAGATCGCGGAGGACCCGAAGGTTGGTTTTCACCCCGACACGTCCGTTCAGGAATCCGGTCGCGCCCTCCGGGGACTGTACCATCGCCAGCGCTCGCGTCAGCGGCGGCAGGGCGAGGCCCCCTCGACCCCGGCGGCCCCCTCGAAGGAGGACCGGGAGAAGGCCGAGCGGAAGTGGACGCTCCCCCGCATCGGCTACCTCTTGGTACCGATCTTCGGTATCTGGTTCGTCCTCGCCTACATCGTTCCCTCGCCGGTCGGCTTGGTGCTACCGGCGATCCCGTACCTGGCGCTCGTGCTCGTCATCGTGGCATTCCTCCTGCTCTTCGGGCTACTCCGATCGACCAAGGCGCGCTGGTCGAAGGTCTACCGATTGACGCTGGTGACCGGCATCGTGGTCGGCCTCGTGGTCTCGGGATTGATCGCGCTCACGGGCGTCCTCTTCTTCGGCTGCCCGGTCCTCCCGTCCTCGGGAGCATCGGAACCCGCCGGCTGGATGTCGGTCAGCGTCTCGCCGTGGCATGAGAACGGCCTCCCGACCGTCTACTACTACGGCGCGACGTGGTGCCCGTACTGCTCCGCGAGCAGCTGGGCAATCTGGAAAGCGCTCACCGGGTTCGGGAGCGTGCCGTTAAGCAGCGTCACGTTCACGAATTCCGCCGAGGATGGCATTCCCGAGGTCGTCCTCGCCAACGCGCAGGTCTCCTCCTCCTACGTTTCGTTCGTCGTGAGCGAGGACACCTCGCAGGTCACGGGGACCTTCCCGAGCACCTCCAACTGCATCGAGCAGGCGTACGTCAGCGCCTACTCCGGCAGCTCGATCCCGTTCGTGGTCATCAACGGTCAGTACGTCCATGGGGGCGCGACGCTGATCCAGCCGAACGACGTTTCCTCGTACACCACCGGAACCATGCAAACGGACGTCAGTACGGCGACCGGGACGCCATGGTCGGTCGTCCAGGGACAGACCTGGTGGATGATGGCCTACATTGCCAAATCGAACGGCGCCACTCCTGCCAACCTGGCCACGCAACCGTACTACGCGGGATGGGGCAACGCCGCCATCTGGGGCAGCAACACGCAGAGTTCCGTGGCGGCGGACCTTACCCAGGTCACGTAGAGCTTCGAGATGCGCACGCGGGACATCCGGTCGGTCATCTACCTCGCCGGAGGGTTCGGCCTCATCGTCGCGATCTACACGTACTTCGAGACGGTCGAGGCGTCGCTGCAGAAGTACTGTACCCTCAACGCGTACGTCTCGTGCGGCGCCGTCGCGAACAGTGGGAGGACGACCCTCTTCGGGATCCCGGATTCGTTCATCGGCATCGGGGGTTTCGTCCTCATTCTGCTCGTGGCCGGAATCGCGGAGTCCCGACGCAAGGAGCTCCTCTGGCCCTACCTTCTGCTCCTCCTCACGACGGGTGGAGTGGCCGTCTCCCTCTACTTCCTCTACGAGGAGCTGTTCGAGATCCACGCCCTCTGCCCGGTCTGCCTCGCCGCCTGGGTTCTCGGATGGGTCGCGTGGGGGGCAACGATCGCACTCGTTCGCAAGGCGCGTGCCAGGGCCCGGTCCCGAGCGCTAGAAAACCCGACCGCGACCCCCTCCCCGCCGGACTAGGTTTCTCGGCGGTAGACTGGGCCCCTTCCCGTGGGTCCCGGGTTATATACCCAACCTTGTTCGCCCGCCCGGGTCAGCCATGGATCAGTACGCGACGCTCGCGGCCGGGATCGCCATCGCCGGAGGACTGATTGGAACCGGTATGGCCCAATCGGGAATTGGGGCGGCCGGCATGGGGATCATCGCCGAGAAGCCGGAGAAGTTCGGCCAAGTGCTGTTCTTCTTCGTCATCCCCGAGACGCTCTGGATCATCGGATTCGTGCTGGGGATCATCCTCCTGCTCGGGGTCATCTCGTAGGCCCCTCGCTCGCACCTATGAGCCTCGAAAGCCTCGTCGACGAGATCCGCCGTCGCGGCGAGGCCGACCTCGCCGCCATCACCGCGACCCGCGAGGCCGAGAGCGCGAAGATCCTCGCGGAAACCGACCGACGGCTCGAGGAGGTCCATTCGGAGAGCGCCCGCGCGACCGACACCGAGGTTGCCCACGAGCACGCTCAGCGCCTCGCCGCCGCGAAGCTGCAGTCCCGCAAGCTCCTCCACGAAGCCCGAGAACGAAGGCTCGTGAGCGCGATCGAGGAAACTCGGACCCTCCTCCAGGAGTACACTCGGTCGGCGCAGTACCCGGCCGTGCTGAAGCGGATGGTCGTCGCCGCCAACGAATCGCTCGGAAAACCCGTACGGATATCGGGCCGGGGCGAGGACGCCCCCCTCCTCGCGAAGGTGGCGGGAAAGAGCTTCGACCCGACGCCCCAGCCGATCCTCGGGGGCCTCGTCGCGGAGACCCCGGACGGGAGCCGCCGACTGAACCTCTCGTTCGACGAGCTCCTCCGGTTGCGCGAGGACCGGGTCCGCGGGCTTCTTGCCTAGGCCGGCATCATGGCCGCCTCCCCCTACGCCAGCGCGCTCGGTCGGCTGAACCCGGAGTTCCCCGCCTTCCTTCCGAAGGAGACGTACCCGCTGCTCTTGGCCACCAAGGACCCGAACGAGTTCGCGAAGGTCCTTGAAACGACCCCGTACGCCGAGGACATCGCCCGCGTCCGAGCGACCCATTCCGGTGCCTCCCTGGTCGAGCTCGCGATCAATCGCACGTTCGTGCGGAGGAACCGACACGCGTTCGAGGCGACCCCGTTCGCGGGGCGCTCGGTCGTCGGGGCGTACCTGGGCCGCTGGGACATCCAGAACATCGAGATGATCCTCACGGCGAAGGCGAAGGGGTTGGGGGTCACCGAGACCGAGGACCACCTGATCTCGAGCCGCGAGATCCCCGCGGGTCTCTACGCGGGCGCGATGAACCTGGACGATTTTCGGATTCTCCTCGGCCAGACGACCGTCGAAGCGATGGTCACCTCGCTCGTGAGGTACGGCTACGGGGCGACGATCCTGCCGTTCCTCGAGGCGTTCGAGCGGACCCACAACATCTTCCCCATCCTGCGCGCGCTCGACAAGGAGTACTACCGCAACGTGCTCGCCCAGGCGCGGTTCTTCCAAGGCGACGAGTGGGTGGTGCGCGCCCTCGTTCAGAGCGAGATCGATGCGCGGAACGCCCTCCTCCTCCTCAAGGGAAAGGCCCACCACCTCCCGGTCGACGACGTCGTCGCCCGGTGGACGGACGGGGGCACGTTGACCGCGACGCTCGCCTCGGACCTCTTCTCGGCGCGGACCGTCCCCGACCTCGCCGAGCGCCTCGCGTCCCGGTTCCCCTCCATCGGGGAAGGCGTGACGGAGTTCGAGTCCGCCGGCAGCCTGACGGGGTACGAGGTGGCTCTCGAACGCGAGCGAGCTACGTCCGAGCTGAAGCGGCTGAGGACCTATCCGCTCTCGCTGAGCGTCATCTTCGCCTTCCTGATCCGGAACGAGCTCGAGCGCAGCGACCTGCGCCGAGCGGTGTTCGGCCGCCTGTACGGGGTGCCTGCGGACCGGCTGACCCCGCTGCTCGTGTCGCCCCGCCTTTAGCGCGCTCCGCCCGGGCGGGCTCACTCCCCCGGGGTCCGGACGATCGGTCCGGCGGGGAGCGCTCCGGGGGCTTCGAGGGGCGAGACCGTGTGGGTCCGAGGGGACCCGAACGGCCGGAAGACCTTCCCGTTGCCGGTGTAGAACTTCGAGAAGTACTCGACGAAGATCAGCCGCGCCCCTTGGATCCCCGGCTCGAAGACGCCGATGATGACGTTGAACGACTGGCCGATGACGATGATGACGAGGCCCGCGACGATCCCGACCACCGTCCCGCCGAGGACGAGGCCGCCCCCGATGGTGTTGATGACGAGCGCGAGGATGGCGCTCGCGAGCAGGATCCCGACCAGACGCGTGTAGGAGAGGATGTGACTCACAACCTCGATGAGCCCCATCAGCCCCATCTGAAGGCCCTCGCCGAAGAGGAGCATCGCGAGGCCGACTGCGAGGCAGGCATACCAGACGACGATGAGCGGGTCGGCGGAGACCGAGGTCGCCCGATGGATGACCGCGAGGCCGAAGAACGCGACCCCGAAGGCAAAGAGCACCCCGCCGCTCTTCGCGACCACGCCCCTCGGGTGGTGATGGAAGTACTCCTTCAGGGCTCCCATGACGAAACCGAGGACGACCATCCCGAGGCCGACGAACCCGGCAAAGAGCAGGTAGGTCGGCACGGACTTGTCCAGCGACGGCCCCGCGTAGTGAAAGAGGACGGTCAGGAGCGGGTAGCCGAAGAACTCGTTCGAGTAGAGGCCGAGGCCGATCGCGATCGCGCACCCGGGAAGGAGCGCGTAGGCGAGCTGCTGCATCCCTTTCGGCCCCATGATCATCTTGACGAAGTTCCGGCCGAACTTCGGCAGGTACCGGGCCGCCGGGAATCCGGCGATCATCCAGAGCGAGATCAGCAGGATGACGAGACCGTAGCCCCAGTCGCTGAGCATGAACCCGAAGAAGATGGGGAAGGCGATCGCGAAGACGAGGGTGGGGTCCCACTCGGTCGACTGCGGGAGCGAATAGAAACGCACGAAGAACTCGAACCGACGAACCCCGCGCGGGTTCGACATGAGGGTGGGGGGCTCCTCCGAGGTCGGGACCCGGTAGAAGAACGTTCGGTTCCCGCTCTCCCGCTCTACGACCGCCTCGAGCCGTGCGATGTCCCGCTCGGGGACCCAGGCCTCGAGGGCGAAGGCGGCGCGGCTCGCGCCCAGCTTCGTGACGACCTCCGCCTTCCGGTTCTCGATCTCGAGCGCTTCGGCGACCGCGCTGACCAGCGGGTACCATTCCTGGGAGATCGCGATCAGCCGAGCCGCGATCTCGCCCCGCCGCTGGGCGACCTCGGCCGCTCGAGTGCGGAGCGCCGCGAGCTCTTCGGCGACCGTCCCCGATAGCCGAGGTACCGCCGACAGGTGGACCCCACGGGTCTGCGATAGGCGGGACAGCGTGTCCACGCCCCCCGGGGGGAGAAGGACCAGGAAGCGGACGCTCTCGCCGGGCGGCCCGACCAAGAGTTGGACGTCGTGCTCGGCCGAGAGGGCGGATGCGAACGTCGTGTAGTCCTCGGGCGTCGATTCTCCGTAGAAAGCGTGGAAGCTGCGGGCATCCAGGAACTCGAGCCGGTCGGGATAGAACGAGAGGCGCTCGAGCAGCTGGGCCTGCCCGGCCGTCGCCTTCTCGTCGGTGGCGAGCCGGTCGTCCTCCCGTTTCAACTCCCCGACCTCGGAGTCGATCGGGACGGTCTTCGCGGCCGCGAGGATCTCCGCGATCGAATCGAAACGTCGGGGCGGGCCGGCGTGCCCGGCCGGGAGGGCGCTCAGAAGGCCGCGGAACCGGAGCGTCTCGTCTCCCACTTGGCGCAGCGTCTCGGGCCCCCGCTCGGGTCCGAGCTCGGCCATCGCGTCGGGCGAGAGCGGCTCGACCTGGGCCACCCGGAGGTCGTGAAGGACGGTGAGGATCCGTTCCTCATCCTCCTTGAGACCGAGGAGGCCGACCTTTGCCATACGGACCGGGCGCAGCGCCACTCGCGGCTCCTATTCCTTCCCGAACGACCCGAGAACGACGTCGAGGAGCGCGTCCTTCTTGTCCGCCGGTCGACGGCCTTCGCTGCGCGCAGCCCGTTCCGCGGCCAAGCGGCCGTCGGCGACGATGGCCTCCGCCTCAGCGGCGGTCTCGACCCGGGCGCGGTCGAGCCGGACGGTCCGCCGTCGGTCCGCTTCCGCCTCCGCGGCCTTCACCGCGGCGTCCCGGTCCTCCCGGAGCCGTCGGAGCGTGGCCTCGGCTTCCTGGCGGGCGGCGTTCAGGCGCGCGTCCCACTCGGTCTCGGTCGCTTTCACGCGTTTCAGGGCCTCGAGCGAGCCCGGCGCGGCCGCTCCGGCGGTGGTAGTGACCATCGTTAGTATCCTCCCAGGAGTTTGAGCACGACCAGGAGGAGGACGGCGAGCGCGGCGGCACGGACCGCGATGCTAACCCCCCATACGGCGGTGAACCGCCGGACCGCGGCGTTAGGCTGCGCTCGCACTGCTGCCCTCCTGCTCCATCTTCCGCTTGACGGTCTTGAGCATGCTGAACGAGTCGCGCTCGAGCTCGTCGAATCGGAACTTGATGTAGCGGACCACGCCCTGAAGGCGTGGGATGAGGACGTTCTCGATCGCGCTCGCCCGACGCTTCGTCTTCTCGATCTCCTTGAGGAGGCGCCGTAGGGCGTTCTCCTTCTCGGCGATGTCGAGGACGACCTCGTAGATCCGCTGGAAGCGGCGGATCGCCTCTTGGATCGACACCGGGAGGTCGAGGAGGTCGGGGGTCGGGGTCGGCGCGTAGCCGCCGCGGTCGACCCGGGGAGTGCGGACCCCCATGACGTTCTTGGTCGTGACGGCGACCGGTGCGATGTCGGGGAGGAGGCTCGAGATATTCTCGAGTCGGGTCGGTCCTTCCAGCATCTCGGCCATCCGGATCGATTCGTAGCCCCGGTCGATGCGCGACCGAAGGTCGCCGCGCAACTTCATCGCCTCGCGGGAGAGGGCGAAGAACTCGACGATCAGCGCGGAGCGCTTCAGCTTAAGGAGGTTGAGCCCTTTCGTCGCGACCACGATCCGCCGGCGGGTCCGCAGAAGCTCGAGGCGGGTCGGTCGGACGGTTTCGGCCGGCATCGTCGGTTCGTCGCCGCCTACGAAGGGGGAGCCGCCCGCTTCGGCCGGTACTTCTCGATGAACTCCGGACGGATGCGCTTCAGCTCCGACTCGGGGAAGTCCGCGAGGATGTCCCAGGCGAGGGCGAGGCTCTCGTCGATCGTCCGGTCCTCGTCCGGTCGCTGGTTCACGAACTCGGACTCGAAGCGGTCGGCCGCCTTGAGGTACAGCCGGTCGGTGGCGGTGAGCGCCTCCTCGCCGACGATGGCGGAGAGCGCCCGTTGGTCCTTACCCGTCGCGTAGGTCGCGAAGAGCTGGTCCGAGACCCCGCGGTGGTCTTCCCGCGTCCGTCCCTTGCCGATCCCCTGACCCATGAGGCGCGAGAGCGACGGCAGGATGTCGATCGGCGGGTAGATCCCGCGGCGCTGGAGGTCCCGGCTGATGTACACCTGACCTTCGGTGATGTAGCCCGTAAGGTCCGGGATCGGGTGGGTGACGTCGTCCGCGGGCATCGTGAGGATGGGGATTTGCGTGATCGACCCCTTGCGACCGTGGATCTTCCCCGCCCGTTCGTAGAGGGTCGCAAGGTCGGTGTAGAGGTACCCCGGATAGCCGCGTCGTCCCGGGACCTCCTCCCGCGCGGCGGAGACCTCGCGGAGCGCCTCGCAGTAGTTCGTCATGTCGGTGAGCACGACCAGGATGTGGAGGTCCCGCTCGTAGGCGAGGAACTCGGCGGCGGTGAGCGCCATGCGGGGCGTCACGACCCGTTCCATGGACGGGTCTGACGAGAGGTTCAGGAAGACGACGGCGCGCTCGAGCGCCCCGGTCGATTCGAACTCCCGTAGGAAGTAGTTCGCCTCTTCACTCGTGATCCCCATCGCCGCGAATACGACCGCGAACCCTTCCGAGGAATCGCGGAGCTTCGCCTGGCGGACGATCTGAGCGGCGATCTGGTTGTGCGGAAGGCCTGCCCCCGAGAAGATCGGGAGCTTCTGCCCGCGGACCAGGGTGTTGTTGACGTCGATCGTGGAGATCCCCGTCTGGATGAACTCGCTCGGCTCCTCGCGCGAGTACGGGTTCATGGCGTTCCCGACGATCTCGAGCCGGGTCTCGCTCACGATCCGCGGGCCGCCGTCGCGCGGCTCGCCGAGGCCGGTGAAGACCCGCCCGAGCATCTCGTCCGAGACGGGCAGGGTCGCGACCTCCCCGAGGAACTTCACGCTCGTCCGCTCGAGGTTGATGCCCATCGTTGGGCCGAAGACCTGGACGATCGCGAGGCCCTTGCGCGAGTCGAGGACCTGGCCCTGGCGACGCTCGCCGGTCGGGAGCTGGATCTCGACGATCTCCCCATACGCCGCGTTCGCGACGTCCCGCACGAACAGGAGCGGTCCCGCGACCCGGTCGATCGTCCGGTAGTCGACCGGGACAGCGGGCGACGCGCGGCTGGAGGTCGATTCCTTCGTGGCCATTACGTCCCTCCCGACGCGGTGAGGGCGCCGACGGCGAGGTCGGTCTCACGCTCGAGCTCGTCGAACGCGGTCTGGGTCTCGGCTTCCGGGATCCACTTCATGCGCGAGAGCTTCGTCCGGACCGGGAGTTTCTGCAGGGTGGCGACGGTGGCGCCTTTGCCGATCGCTTCCTGTTCGAGGTCCCCGAACCGAAGGATCGCCCGCAGCATGCGGGCCTGCTTCTGGATCGAAGTGTAGGTATCGACCTCGTCGTAGGCGCTCTGCTGAAGGTAGTCCTCCCGCAGCATCCGGGCGACATCCAGGACGGCCTTCTCCCGCTCGGGGAGCGCGTCCACGCCTACCAGCTGGACGATCTCCTGGAGCTCGGACTCCTTCTGGAGCGTCTCGAGCGCCTTCTGGCGGAGGGCAATGAAGTCCTTCGACAGCGACGCGGTGTACCAGGGCTCGAGGTCGCCTGTGTAGAGCGAGTAGCTCTGGAGCCAGTTGATGGACGGGAAGTGGCGGCGGGAGGCGAGCGAGGCATCGAGCGCCCAGAAGACGCGAGCGATGCGCAGCGTGTTCTGGCTAACGGGTTCCGAGGTGTCCCCACCGGGGGGGGAGACGGCCCCCACGACGGTAATCGAACCGGTCCGCGCGTCGGGAGAGAGGGTGACCACTCGACCGGCGCGCTCGTAGAACTCGGCGATGCGGCGACCGAGGTAGGCCGGGTAGCCTTCCTCGCCGGGCATCTCCTCGAGACGACCCGAGATCTCACGCATCGCCTCGGCCCACCGGCTGGTCGAGTCGGCCATGAGGGCGACGTCGTAGCCCATGTCCCGGTAGTACTCCGCGATCGTGATCCCGGTGTAGACGCTCGCCTCTCGGGCGGCGACCGGCATGTTGGAGGTGTTCGCGATCAGCACGGTCCGCTCCATGAGCGGCCGTCCCGATTTCGGGTCCAAGAGCTTCGGGAACGTGGCGAGCACCTCGGCCATCTCGTTGCCGCGCTCTCCACACCCGACGTAGACGACGATGTCCGAGTCCGCCCATTTCGCGAGCTGCTGCTGAGTAACGGTCTTTCCGGACCCGAACGGCCCGGGGATGCACGCGGTCCCGCCCTTCGCGACCGGGAAGAAGGTGTCGATGGTCCGCTGACCCGTCACGAGCGGGATGTCCGGCGGGAGCTTCTGGGTGACGGGGCGGGGGATCCGCACCACCCACTTGTGGGTCAGCGTGAGGGGAACGGGACCCGAGTCGGTCTCGAGCGTTCCGATGCGGTCTCGGACGGTGTACTTCCCGCTCGATAGGTCGGTAAGGGTCCCTCGAAGCCCGGGCGGGACGAGGATCTTGTGCAGGATGAGGGCGGTCTCCGGGACCGTGCCGAGGATGGTCCCGGGCGTCACGACGCTCCCGACCTTCGCGGTCGCGGTGAACTCCCAGACGGCCTTCTCGTCGAGCGGGGGAGCCGACGTTCCGCGGGTGATGAAATCCCCGACACGCTTCTGAATGACATCGAGCGGGCGCTGAACTCCGTCGTAGATGGACTTCAGGAGCCCGGGACCGAGCTCCACGGTGAGGGCCTGCCCGGTGGTCTCGACCGGGTCTCCCGGGCGGATGCCGGTCGTGTCCTCGTAGACCTGGACCGTCGCGGTCCCTCCGACGAGGCGGATGATCTCCCCGACGAGGCCGAGGGCCCCGACGTGGACGACGTCGTACATCTTCGCGTCGACCAGCCCCTCGGCGATGACGACCGGACCGGACACTCGCGCGACGGAACCTACCATCTCCTTCCCTCCGTTAGGTAGCGACCGAGAGCGTGACTCCCAGGACGCGCTTCGCGAGCGCCTCGATGCTCTCGACATCGTATTCGCCGGTCGGCGTCGGAACGAAGACGACCAGGGGGTCGAGCGAGCCGTCCGCGACCGATCGCTGGGCGTCCGAGAGTCGAGCGCGGATCGACTGGGTCGCGATGATGAGGGTGTAGCCACCGGTCATCGCGCGTTGGAACTCCGCGACCGAATTCTCCGGCGTGACCTCGATGACGTCCTTGAGGCCGATCAAGCGGAACCCGATCGCGAGCTCCCGCTCCCCGACCACGACGGTGCGCCCCGCCTCTTTGGACGTCTCGGGCACGGTTGCGTCGGCGGGGGTTCTGGGCTATTTAAGGGCTTTCGAGACGCGAGTGACGGTGACGCGCGGCCCCCGCCCGGACGACCCGAACCGGAGGGGCCGAGCGGCGGGACGGTCGGGGCGCCACCTCGCCGGGAAGGAGGAGCGCCGTCGGAACCGTCCCCGCGGCCGACGCGCTGAGCAAGGTCTCGAACCGTCGCTCTCTCGTCTCCGGACGCACCGCGCTCATCACCCAGAAGGTCGCTCTGCGCCGGTACCCGCGAGGGCGGGAGCGGAAGAATCGCTCCGCGTCGGGTCGCTTCCGCAGGCGTGCGGCGAACGTCGGAGCCAGGCGGAAGGTCCGCTCGCTCCCGAACTGCATCGTCTCCTTCTTCGGTCGCCGGTCGAACGCACGACGGCCCGATTCGTGGACCCGTCCGGCCTTCTCCAGCTCCGCGAAGAGTCGGCGGTTGACGGTGCTCCATTGACTATCCCGCCGTCGCGGCGTGAAGCGGTTCGCATAGCGGTCGTCGTCGATCCGACGCACGGTCGTGTCGATCCATCCGAAGCAGAGGGCCTCCTCCACCGCCTCGGGATAGACCACCCCCACCCTCCCGGTGTGGGCCTTATGGAAGCCGACCCAGAGCTCCGCGGTGTCCGCGTGGTGGGCCTCGAACCAGTCCCGGAGCTCACGCCTCGACCGAAAGAAACGAGCGGGGACGATCATCGTCAGCGCGGCTACTTGTAGACCGAGAAGTGCACGTGGTTCTCGTCGTCCGTGATGAGGATGCACTCGCCCTCGCACTCGAACAGGCACGCCTCGCAGACGATGCACTCCGGACCGTTGACGGCGAGGGACTTCTCTCCCCGGAACTGGAACTTCGCCCCGACCGCCGGGTCGTCGACCACGTCCGGGACCTGGTCACGGGGACGCAGGTCGAAGACGTTGACCGGGCAAACGTCCTTGCAATGGGAGCAGCCGGTGCACTTGGCAATGTCAATGTCGACCTGGATCATCGCCGGCCCCTTCGCCCGTTCGAGCGAAGCGGCCTATTAGGATTTCGCCGGTGGGGGTTCGGTCCCCTTCGAGGAACGGCGGGGATGCCGCCCCCGCGCGAGCTCCCGCTCGCCCACGAACGGGTTCGGCTCGAGATACCGAGCCCCTCCCATCTCTTCCCGGACCACCTCGGGGATCTCGATGCGTCCGTCGTCGGTCTGGTAGTTCTCGAGGATCGCGATCACGAGCCGGGGGAGCGCCACTCCCGACGCGTTGAGGGTGTGCACCGGCTCGGGCCGGGAAGACTGATGACGGCGCCACCGCACGTTCGCGCGGACCGCCTGGTACGCCTCGAAGTTGGAGATGGAGCTCACCTCGAGCCACCGCTTCCCCCCCGGTGCCCACAATTCGAGGTCGTAGCACTTCGACGCCTTCTCGCCGAGGTCGCCCGTGCACAAGCTTACCGTGCGGAACGGGAGGTCGAGGCGTCGGAGGACCTCTTCGGCCTCGGTCCGAAGCTCCTCGAGCGCGTCATACGAGGACTCGGGGGTCGTGAACTGGACGAGCTCGACCTTGTCGAACTGGTGGACCCGCGCAATCCCCCGCGTCTCCACGCCGTGTCCGCCCGCCTCCCGACGGAAGCACGGGGTGTACGCGAATAACTTGACCGGCAGGTCCTCGGCTAGGAGCACCTCGTCGCGGAAGAGGTTCGTGACGGGAACCTCCGCGGTCGGCACGAGCCACAGGTCGTCGGGTTTCACCTGGTAGGAGTCCTCCGCGAACTTCGGGAGCTGGCCGGTACCGACCATCGATTCGCCCCGAACGAGGATCGGCGGCGCGACCTCGATGTACCCCCGGGAGCGGTGAAGCTCCCGCATGAACCGGATCAGCGCGTACTCGAGCCGGGCCAGGTCGCCCCAGAGCACGTAGAACCCCTCGCCCGCGACCTTCACCCCGCGCTCCTCGTCGAGCAGGTTGAGGTCGTGGCCGACCTCGAAGTGGGGTCGGGGGGCGGACGGCGCCGTCCGGTGGGGTTCGAAGCGCGCCACCTCGACGTTGCCGCTCGCGTCTTTCCCGAGGGGGACGCTCGAATGGGGGTTCTGGGGGAGCAGGAGCAGACGCTCGCGGATCTCGATGTCGAGCGTGTCCGCCCGCGTCTCGAGGTCCCGGATCCGGTCCCGGAGCTCGCCGAGCTGGGTTCGGTCACGGTCGTCCGCGGGCGCGGAGGTCTTCGCGGCCTCGGCCACTCGGTGCGCGCCCCGGTTGCGTTCGGCCCGCAGGCGGTTCGTCTCCTCTCCGACCGCCCGTCGTTCGCGGTCGAGCGCGACGAGGCGGTCGACCTCGGTCGGGTCGCGTCCTCGCGCCACGAGCCCCGCCTTGAGGGCGTCCGCCGATTCTCGCACGTAGCTGATGGGATACACGGCCCGGGGCAGAACCCGGGCCCGTGCCATAACCCTTCGCGTACGGCCCACCTTGCCCTCGGACCGGCGGTTCGCCTCAAGCGCAATCTTTACCGGTAGGAAGGGCGTTCGGTCCGAGAAGAGCGCGGATGAGCGACATCCTGCTGGGGACGAGCGGCTGGGATTACCCGGAGTGGTCGGGGCGCGTCTACCCACGCCGCGGGGCGAGCGACAAGCTCCGCTACTACGCGGGTCTATTCCCGATCGTGGAGGTGAATTCGACGTTCTATCGCCTCCCTCCTCCCTCCGTTACGGCCTCGTGGGTCAAGCGGACCCCCGCGGGGTTCCGGTTCGCGGCGAAGTTCCCGCAGACGATCACCCACGACCTGCGCCTTGTGCGCACGGACGAGGAGCTCGCCCGCTTCCTCGCGGTCCTGAAACCGATCCGCGAGGGAGGGAAGTTCGCCGCGGCGCTCCTCCAGCTCCCGCCGTCCCTCCCGTTCGAACCGACGACCGTACGCCACTTCTACGAAACGCTCCCCCGGGACCTGCCGGTCGCGGTCGAGTTCCGCGAGCGCTCCTGGCTCGCACCGGAATCGATCGACCTCTTGCGGGAGTTCGCTCTCGCCTACGTCACCGTGGACGGTCCGCACCTACCGGTCTCGCTCGAGGTGACCGCTCCGTTCGCGTACATCCGCTGGCACGGGCACGGGAGCCCGCTCTGGTACGATTACACGTACTCCACGACCGAGCTCGCCTCGTGGATTCCACGGGTCCGCGCCCTCACCGAGAACGCCGCCACCCTCTACGGGTTCTTCAACAACCATTTCCGCGGGGACGCGGCGGTGAACTGCCGCACGCTTACCGAGGAGCTGGGCCTCTCCCCGCCGGCCCGCCGCGGACGGCTCGACGCGTAGGACCTCACCGAATCACGAAGGAGCGCTCGAGCGCTCCCCCCGAGCGGCGAGCGACAGCGACCCGAGGGTGGGCGCGCGGACGACCTCGGTCGGGGTGGTAAGGGAACCGCAGCTGACGTCCGTCGACGAGTTCGTGCCGAGGATGTGGCCGCTCGTGGCGTTCAACGTCACGTTGAGCTGGTCGCCCGTCCCGCTCGCCGACGAGCTCAGGGGGCACGTGCTGTATGTGATCGACCACTCGGTCCCCAACCGGAAAGATCCGAAGTGAACTCCTCCGGTCAAGCCATACTCGGCCGAGGCGTTCGGGTGCGTCGCGAGAAACGCCGCGGCGTCCGGCTGGGCGTCCGCGGCGGCCTGGGAGCTGTCGATCACGTCCCCCGGGATCGGTGTGATGAGTTGCGCGTACAACGCGCAATACCCGCCCGAAAGCGTGAGAAGAACCTGCGGGTGGCCGTCGAGCACCGTGACCACCGCGAGGGTGTCCGACTGATTCCGGTAACCGAACATCCATGCCGGCGAGGCCCCGGAGGACCGGCTTCCTGAGTACCCCGCCACCGTGAGGCTGGTGGCCCCGGAGACCAAGAACGCGGGGCAGTAGGAGGTGAGGTTGCTCAGGTTCGTCGAGTTCACCTGCTCCGTCTCGTTCACGGCCGAAACCAAGCCGACAGCGAACACGGGGGTCCAGCCGCCACCCGCAAATCCGGCCACGGCGCCGTTCGCGACGGGAAGAGCCCCGGAGTACGTGAGCACCGCTGCGGCGCTCCCTGAGCTGGTGGGGCCGGGCAGGACGAAGACCACGACCAACAGCACCGCGATCACGACCGCGGCGACGACTCCGACGTAGAGCATCGTTCGGTGGGTAGGTCGGGACGGGACCGCGGGGGATGACGGAGGGGTGGGGGTCGACATGGAGGCCGTTCCTCGTCTACGAGGCCGGTCGTGCGCGATAAATCTTGTTGTTCACCGAGCGGTCTCGTCCCGGAAGGAGCGTCCGCGGTTCGCGAGAGCCGATGAAACCCCTCGTTCTCGGTCCTGTTTCAACGCCTCCCGAGCCGCCGCTTTAGAGCGGCCCGACCGATGATGGCACCGGATCGATCGATGATGGTCGACGCTCTTCTCACCGAGCCCGCGCTCGCGCCGGAGGAGGATCTCCTCACGGAGGAGGCCTTCCGACCCGAGCCGAGGCACCCGTTCCCCTCCTCCCCGCCGGCTCGTCCGAAGCTCGCCCCGCACCCTCGACGGACCCGCGCCACCCCTCTCCTTCCGTCGGAGCCGGCGCTCTTTCCCTGGCTTGCGCGCCGGTTCTCACCCGGCGAGGCGACCGTTTGGACCGGCCCCTCCGTCGCGGTCGAGCCGGTCCTCGAGCTCCTCTACGCGGGGAGCGCGCTCGCCCGGGGCCGGATCTCGCTCCTCGAGGGGGCGAACCGGTTCCACCCGTACCGCATCGGCGAGCTCGGCCGGGCGTTCGGGGTCGATGCGACCGAGACGTTGCGCCGCATCCGCATCGCCCGCGCGTTCACGGCCTACCAGATGGTCGCTCTCGTGGACGGATGGGCTCGGGAGGTCCGTCGCCATCCCCCGACCCTCCTCGTCGGTCACGACCTGCCGACCCTCTTTGCGGACACGGAGATTCCCGACGACGAGCGCTCCGCGCTCCTCGGTCACGTCGCTCGCATCCTCGCCGGGCTCGCTCGCGAGGTCCGCGTCCCGCTGCTCCTGACCCTCACCCCGGACGGGTTCGAACGATTCCGCGTGCTCGCCGACGAGGGGCCCCCCTGGTCCGACCTCATCACGTTCGCCCGGGGGCCGGGCACCCTGCGGTTGCGCGCGCTCCGGGACGATGCCCGGGTCGCCCTCGTGCCTCGCCCGGCCGGTCAGACCGGCATGGAACAGTTCGGCGGAGAGTTCGCCGAGGAGGTGATCGCGTGGGGCGTACCGCTCCGACCTACCACCAGGCGCTCGAGGAGAGGATGAAACGGTGGGACGAGTTCGCGCGGCTCCTCACGAGCCCGGAGGAGCGCGCTGCGTTCGAGATGGTCCGGACCGGGGCCCGCCGCTACGTCGCGCAGGCGACGTACGTCGGGAGCCCGGACCTGCTCGAATCGATCCTCCTCTCCGTCCTCACCGACCTCGCGGTCCGGATCCGGGCCGAACCGTCGACCGCGACCTCCCGTCGCTGACGATGGCGGTGACACCGCCGCCGTTGAGGCCGGACGGCTGGCTCCTCGACATCACCGAGAGCGACGACGGCCGCTCGGTCGTCCTCTGGACGAAGGAGCAACGGACCGGCCGCGTGCGACGGACCGCGGTCGAATACCGTCCCCCCTTCCTCGTCGCGGGGACCCGGAGCGACCTTTCCCTCCTCGCCCGTCGCCTCACCGACCACCCCGACGTGCACTCGGCCACGCTCGGTTCCGGACGCCCGTCGCTCTTCGACCACCGGAGCCGCCCCGTCCTCTCGGTCGTTCCCACGCGGAACCCCGCCCGCCGCGCTCTCGCGCGGAGCGTGGATGCGCTCGGGGGGTACGAGCGGTTCTCCCTCTACGATGTCGACCTCGGCCCCCCCCAGCTCTACCATCTCGCGCACGACCTCTATCCGTTCGCTCCCGTCGTCGGCCGGCCGCCCACGCTCCGGGCGACCGAGCCTCCCGAGACGATCGACTACTCGCCCCCGCCGCTGCGCATCGCCCGGCTCGAGGTCCATCTCGTCGGAGAACGACGGGGCCGCATCCCGCCTCCCGACGGCCGGATCGGAGCGGTCCGCGTCGGGGAGACGACGCTCGAAGGTCCCGAAGAGGAGCTGTTGCGCGCGCTCGTGGACGAGCTCGCGCGAACCGACCCGGACGTCCTCCTCACGAACGGCGGCGACGCGTTCGACCTGCCGTGGCTCTACCGACGCGCCGCGGCGTGCGGGCTCTCGAGCGCAGAGTTTCCGCTGGGACGCGAGCGCGTGCCGTTCCGGCCGAGCCGCCCGGCCCGCTCGTTCGAGTCGTACGGCCGCGTCCTCTACCGGTCCGCGTCGTACCCTCTCCCCGGACGGTTCCATATCGACCGAGAGAACTCGTTCCTCTACGACGATGCGGAGGTCGCCGGGCTCATCGATGCGGCCCGCCTATCGCGTCTCTCGCTCGCGACGGTCGTCCGTCAGTCGCCGGGAACGTGCTTTACCGCGATGGAGATGGCGCGCGCGCTCGAGCTCGGGGCGCATGTGCCCTGGAAGAAGAACCGGCCCGAGGGGTTCCGACGAGCCGACCACTTGGTCGCCGCCGACCGCGGCGGCGTGATCTTCCTCCCGCCGGTCGGCGTCCACGACCACGTGGACGAGTTCGACTTCGCGAGCCTCTACCCGCACATCATGGTCACCAAGAACCTCTCGACCGAGACGCTCGAGTGCCGGTGCTGCCCTGCGAGCCCGGTCCGCGCGCCCGGTCTCGGGTATCGGTCGTGCACGCGCCGGGTCGGTCTCATTCCCCGGACCCTCGCGCCGCTCCTCGAACGCCGCCTCGCCTACAAGGCCGCGCTGAAACGCCCCGGTGTCCCGCCCGAGGAAGCGGCCCGCCTGAAGCGGCGGGTCAAGATGCTGAAGTGGATCCTCGTCACCGCGTTCGGCTACCAGGGGTACCGCAACGCCCGGTTCGGTCGGATCGAGTGCCACGAAGCGATCAATGCCTACGCACGCGACCTCCTCGCTCGGCTCGCCCTCGAGGCGGAGCGGGCCGGCTACTCGGTCCTCCACGGGATTGTCGATTCCCTGTGGCTGCGGCCGAACGACCCAGAGCACCCTCCGGACCCGGAAGCGTTCGCCGCGCGAATGAGCGAGCGGTTCGGTCTCCCGCTGGGCTACGAGGGACGGTACCGCTGGCTGGTCTTCCTGCCGGCGGTGACGACCGGCCTCGGGGTCCCGAACCGCTACTACGGCTACTACGAGCACGGCGAGTTCAAGCTCCGCGGCATCGGGGCCCGTCGGCACGACACCACCGGGCTCGTCCGCCGGTTCGAGGCGGAGGTCCTCGCGCTCTTCCGTACCGCCCGGGATGCGGAGGGGGTCCGCGCCCTCCTTCCGCGTGCTCTCGCGCGCGCCGACCTCTTCGCTTCGGAGGTCCGCGCCGGGACGTGGCCCGTCGACGAGCTCCTCATCGGCCACCGGATCGGTCAGGCGCCCGAGGCGTTCGTCACGTTCACCAACTCGGTCGCCGCGCTCCGCCAGTTGAAGGAAGCGGGGGCGGTCCGGGGGCCGGGAGAGTTCGTGCGGTTTGTCCTCCTCGACCGACGGAGCCGCTCGTTCCGCCACCGAGTGCGGCCGGCGGAGCTCCTCGAGGGGAACGAACGGTACGACGTCGGGGCCTACCTCGAGATTCTCGCCCGCTCCGCGGAGACCCTGCTCGCTCCGCTCGGGGTGGGCCGCGAAGAGCTCCGAGCCCGTTGGGGAGCGGAGCCCGCGCCCGAACGGGACGAGTACCGGTCCCCGGAAGGGCTCGGGCAGCGGCGGCTCGAGGGAAGCGGGCCCGAGAGGAGATATTAGCCCTCGATTCGGTGGACCGGCAGTGGTCGTCCGCTCCCGTCGCGCTCCGCGCAAGGATCCGCCCCATCGGTCCGCGCCTTCTCCGCCCCATCCACCGACCCCCTCCGAGCGCGCGGCGTCGATCCGAGAGAGCGTCCGGCACGGCGGGGTGAAGGACCTCGGCCCCCTCTTGGTCGCGCTGAGCGACCCGGTCCCCGGGGTCCGCGAGACGGCGGCGGTCGCCCTCGGGGTCCTGAAGGATTCCCGGGCCTGCACGACGCTCGGCACCGCAGTCAACGACCCGGACCCTCAGGTCCGGGCGGCCGCAGTCGAGGCGCTCGGGGCGATCCGTCGCGCCGACAGCCGAGCGACGATAGAACGAGCGCTCGACGACCCTGAGGCCGGGGTGCGTGCGAAGGCCGCGCTCGCGCTCGCCGCGCTCGCGGACGCCCGGTCGATCCCCTCGCTCGACCGCAAGACCGACGACCCGGTTCCGGCCGTTCGCCAGGCCGTGGCCGCCGCGCTCGGCCGCATCGGGCCGGAGGAGGCGTTCCGTTCGCTCGAACGGATGTTGAAGGACCCGGTCGACCGGGTCCGCCGCGAGGCGGTTCTCGGGGTCGGAAGGTCCTCGGAGCCGGACCACTGGGCCACCGTCCGCCCGTTCCTCGAGGACCCCGCGCGTCGGGTCCGAGTCGCCGCGGCCGTCGTGGCGGGTCGCCACCGGGACCGCGAGAGCGCCCCGCTCCTCCTCCGCCTCCTAACGACCCCCGAGACGTGGGAGAAGCCGGCGGTCCTCGTGGCCCTCGGTCGTATCGGGGACCCCTCGGCCATCCCGCCGCTCATCTCCTGGGCTGAACACCCTTCTCCATGGATCCGCGTCTGCGCGGTCCACGCGCTCGGGGAGATGGGCATCCCCGAGGCCCGACCCGTCGCGCTCGAGCATCTTCACGACCCGTACTGGTCGGTCCGGGGCGCCGCGGCGGTCGCGCTCGGGACGGTCGGGACCCCGGACGACCTCGCCCCGCTCTTGGAGTGCCTCCGCGACGAGCACCCGTGGGCCCGGCGGGGCGCGACGTACGCGCTGGGGCGTCTCGGTCTCGCCGAGGCTGCGCCCCGTCTGCGTGACGGGCTCCATGACCCGGCGGCCGAGGTCCGGCTCGCGGCGGTCTGGGCGCTCGGGAACCTCCGGGACGACGGCGCGCGAGAGGACCTCGTCCGCCTCCTCTACCAGACCCGGCCCACCGGGGCCATCCCTCCCTCTCCCGAGATGGTCACGGACGACCGCCTCGCGTCGGACGCCGAGAGCCGTCTCTTCGATGCCGCGGTCCAAGCGCTGGGTCGGCTCTCGCACGGCGTCCCGGACCCGCTCATCCACCGCTCGCTCGTGGACGCTCTCGAACGCCTGAGCGAGGAGGAGCTCGACCGATTCGCCCGCCTCCCGCTTCCCGAGCTCCAGCCGGACCAACCGACCCCGACGCTTCGGGCGCTCTTCGAGACCGCGCTGCCCTCTTCGGCCGAGGACGAGGACCTCGGATGATCCGGGACGTCCGGCGCGCGGACATCCCGCACATCTTCCCGCTCATCGACCGGGAGTTCCCCGAGGAATCCGCGCTCCTGGGAAAACGTCCCGAAGAGTTCGAGAAGGTCGTCCGCCGCGTCTTCCGGTGGGACACCCGTTTGATCGTGGGGCTCTTGCAGCTCTTCGGCCGGCCGATCTTCCGCTTTCTGGTCGTCGAGGTCGACGACCGACCGGTGGCGATGACGCTGGTCTCGTTCCCTCGTCGCGCCGCCTACGTGAGCAGCGTGGTCGTGGACCCGACACACCGCCGCCGGGGTTACGCGAAGGGGATGTTGGACGAGGCCCGTCGGACGGCCAGGCGGGCCAAGCGGAGGTACGTCGTGCTGGATGTCCTCGAGACCAACACCCCCGCACGGACCCTCTACGAATCGCTCGGGTACCGAGCGCTCCGGGCGAGGGGCCAGTTCGTCCACGAGTCCCCCGCACAGCTCGGGGCAGGTCCTGCGGGGAACCCCGCGGTCCGCCCGTTCCGCCGAGGGGACGCGTCCGCGCTCGTGGAGCTCCTCCGTCGGCAGACCCCTCCCGCGGTCGAGGAGGTCCTGCCCACGTATGCGGGAATGTTCCTGAGCTCTCCGCTTACGAACCGCATCCTAGGCTCCCAAGAGGCCGCTTGGGTCGTCGACCGCGGCCACGGACCCGAGGCGTACCTCTCGGCGTCGGTCTCGACCGCGACAGAAGCGGCGTACCTGGCCGCGCCGGTCCTCGGAGAATCGGTGGACCCCGAGCTCGCGGGAGCCCTCCTACGGATCGCCGGGGCCTGGTGCACCGCGTGGAAGGCCCCGCGGATCCTCTGCATGATGGCGGACGACAACGTACGGGGGCGCGCCGCCCTCGAAGCCGGGGGGTTCCGGCATGCCTTCGCACTCTGGACGCTCTACCGGACCGTCGACTGAAGCCCCCCCCCGAGCGGGGGGCGTGGATGTCTACCTCTTTCCGGCGGTCGTCGGCGGCGGCCTCGGGGACATCGAGGAGGTCCTCGCCGCGGGACGTCATCTCGCGCGCGTGGGCTTCCGCCTCATCCTCTACCGAGAGCCGGGACGTCCGCTCCCACCGAACGTTGACGGTCCCTGGGAGTGGCCGCCCCTCGAGCGCCGGGACCGGGTCCGCCGTCGCGCGCGGGTGGCGCTGACGGTGGCTCCCTGTTGGCAAGTGAGCGCCGGACCGAGCCAGCCGGTCCGCTTCGGTCGTGGGGGTCCCTGGGAAGTGGAGGCCCGGAACGTCGAGGAGGCGTACGGGCCGGACCAAACATTGCACGTGAGCCTGGAGGAGTTCGCCCGGACGCTCCCGAGCGCGGTGGAGACCCGGGAGCGACTGCGCGAGGGCGGGGTTCCGGCGCGGGCCATCGGGCCGCGGTACCGCGCGGTCAAAGGAGCGCACGAGGTCGAAGCATTCCGCTCGGCGTTCCGAGCGTTCCGGGGATTCGACCGGTCGAACGTCCTCCACGTCTTCGCGACGTTCCGTCCGGACCCGGCGTTCCGGCACGAGTTCCCGGAGGCGGTCCAGACCGGTCCCCTCGGTTCGGGACATCGCCCGCCCTCAGGGACCCCCCACCGGGGGAGACGAGGACGGCGTGAGTGGGTATGGTACGCGAGCCCTTCGAGCGCCGAGCGGGTAGCCCCCGAGGTTCTGCGGGGGCTCTCCGGAGTCCATCCGCCGGTGACGCTCTACGTTCGGTCCCCTCGCCCGTGGCCGAGCGTCGAGGGGGCACCGGGGCTAGCCGTCGTCACGGCCCCGGTCGCCCCTACGACTTGGCGCTCCCGCTTCCGGAGCGCCGAGCTGCGGGTGGTCACCGGCAGCCGCACGCTGATCGAGGCCATGGAGGTCGACGGGCCGTTCCTCTACTTCAACGGGGTACTGGGCCGAGGAGCGAGCCGCCGTCGGCATCGGCCGGAGAAGCTCATCGCGTGGCTCGACCTCGCGCGACGGGCTCGCGTATCGCAGGCCCTGCGGAGCGACCTCGCGGACTTCGCGCGGGGCCGCCGCGTCGCGGAGGTCGTACGAAGAGCGGCCGAACGGGAGGACGGGTGGGCCCGTTTCCCCGGGTCGCTCACGCCGTCCGGGTTCTCCCCCACGCATGTAGACGCCCAGCGGGTCCTGATCGCCGTCGCCCGCGAGCTCTCGCTACCGGGCGCTCGCTCGTCCGAAATCGTGGCTCGCTGGCGGTATTCGAATCCTTAATCGGGAGCCTCTTCTCCTTCGGGGTTACCATGGCCCCCGACGAGGCGACGCCTCCCGCGGTCGCCCGCGCGCTCGTGACGAGCGCGCTCGGCGTGCGACGGGGAGAGCACGTCGTCGTGGTCAGCTGGAACCACACGCTCCCGTGGGCGGCCGCCTGCGTCACCGAGGCGCGTCGTATCGGAGCCCGTGCGTTCCTTCTCCTCGAGGACGAGGCCGCGTTCTGGCGGAGCGTCGAGAGCTCGCCCTCGTCGCGCCGCTGGGCCGGACTGTCCCGGCCCGTCCGCGCGGCGCTCGAACGCGCGGACGCCCTCGTCTACTTCCCGGGCCCGGCCGACCGGCCGCGCCTCCATGCTCTCCCCCCTCCCCTGCTCGCTCCGTTCCTCGGCGCGGACGACGAATGGCTTTCGGCCGCGAGGAGCGCGCATCTGCGCGCGGTCCGCTGCCTTCTTGGCTACGCCTCGGACGCGCAGGCCGAGCACTGGGGGGTGCCGGGAGCGATGTGGCGGAGCCAGCTCATTCGCGGGATCACCGACGTCGATGGCGTGACGCTCCGAAAGGACGGGCGACGCGCGGCGGCCCTCCTCCTCAAGGGTCGCGAGCTTCGCCTCACCGCGGCGAACGGCACCGACCTGAAGCTTCGCTTGCGAGGCCGAGTGCCATGGCTTGACGACGGGTTAGTCGACGCGGACGACCGGCGCCGCGGCCGCGTGATGGTGGCGGCTCCGGCCGGGTCGGTCGTGGTCGCGGTGGACGAGACATCGGCCGAGGGGACGGTGGTCGCCAACCGCCCGAGCTTCCTCTCGCCCGGCCGGGTCGACGGGGGCCAGTGGGAGGTCGAGGGCGGCAAGCTCCGCAATTACTGGTATACGGAGGGGGGAGAGGCGTTCGAGACCGAGTTCGGTCGGGCCCCCCGGGGCCGGGAGACGGTCGCGCTGTTCGCCCTCGGTCTCAACCCGGAGCTCGCGCCCGGCGTTCCGCAGGCCGAGGACGAGGAGGCCGGTACCGTGACCATCGCGGTCGGCGGCAACACGCTCTACGGGGGGCGGAACCGGTGCCGGTTCCTTTCGTGGATCACCGTGGGGGAGGCGACGGTCGCCGTTGACGGAGCACCGCTCTGCGACCGCGGCAAGGTCCTCTAGGGCGGGCGCGGGACCGCGGGCGGGTCGCGGGTTCTTCGACCGGCCGGCGGCCCAGCTCGCCCGGGGCCTCCTCGGCGCTACCCTTACGGTCCGCTCGGGTCGGGTCGTCCGGTCGGTCCGCATCGTGGAGACGGAGGCCTACGTGCGAGACGACCCGGCCAGCCATGCGTTCCGGGGACCGACCCGCCGCAACCGCTCGATGTTCTCCTCGCCGGGCACGCTCTATGTCTACCGGATTCACCAGGTCGTGTGCGCGAACCTCGTCGCACGTCGTGGAGAAGCGGTGCTGCTGCGCGCGGGAGCGGCCGACCGCGCCGCCCCCGAGAGGGCTTCCGGTCCGGGTCGTCTCTGCCGCTTCCTCGACATCACCAAGGAGGACGACGGAACGGACACCGTCGTGGGGGACCGGGTGGTGGTTCGGTTGGCGCTCCGGCGTGCCGGCCCGGTCCGGGCCGGCCCTCGCGTCGGGATTCGAAAGGCGGTGGACCGCCGACTACGCTTCGTGCTCGCGGACGAACCGGCCGTCTCGCGGCCCCGCTTCCGGCGGCCTATTTGAGCTTCTTCCAGTCGTAACCGCGCCGTCGGGCCGTGTTCCCGAACCCGCAGGAGGAGCAGACGTTCTTCTGGCGGTGGTAGGAGTGGCGGCCGCAGCGACGGCAGATGATGTGGACGATCTTTCCTCCGCGGCGGGACGGTGTTCCTTTGGTCATGGTTTCTCTCCTTAGGGCGAGATGTAGATGATCGAATCGCCGCGCACCAGCGTGAGGCCCGAGCGCGGCGTCACCTGGTCCTTCATGACCTCTTCGGCCCCGGAGAGGACCAGGTTCAGGTGCTGGTCGAACGCATCGAGCGTTCCCCGGAACGAGCGTCCGCCCTTGAGCTCCACAAGCACGCGCTTGTGCAGGCTTTGCTGCAGGGCATCGAGCGGCTTCATGGCGAGGGAGCGGAGCAGGCCGGGTGGGCTTCTTAACGGTTGGGGCCGACGTTCGTACGGCGCCCGTTCTGCGCCGGCAGGTGGAGGAGTGCGAGGAGCGCGAGCCCCTCGGTCTTGGACGCGGGGGCGGGGTCCGCCTCGGTGACGAGCGCCCGAAGGGTGGGAACGGGACCGGGCGGTCCCGATCGAGCGCGAAGGATCCGGAACCGGTCGGGTAGAGCCATCGGGAACAGTTCCTCGAAGAACCGCTGCTCGAACGCCCCGACGGCCTCGTGCCGACCGGCCAGAGCGGCCGGGTGGCGCTCGGTGTCGGCCCGAGCGTGGCGGGCGCGTTCCCTCGCCGTTGTCTCCAGGTAGACGGTGAGGTCCGGAAGTCCAAGAGCCCCTCTACGGACGAGCGACCGCGTGCTCCGCTCGACCGCGCGTCCCACCGACGCGGGCGCCCGCTCGAGGGCGACGAGCCCGTGCGTGTACATCAGGGGCCCGAAGAACCCCGTATCGGCGATTACCGTGCGGCCCTGCGCGCATAGGCCGCGCGCCTCCCGATACCGGCGCACCTCCTCGGAGAGGAGGGTCCCTTCGAGAAGGAGGAGTTCGCGCGGGGAACCGTACTCGAGCGAAGGCGCCGGGTCGAGGCGGTCGAACGCCTCCGCGAGCGGCTGCCACCCCAGCTTCGGGGCCGCGGCCCGAACGAGCGTGGTCTTCCCGGCCGCGGAGCGACCCTCGATCGCGATCAACCGACCCCGACGTGCCATCGGCTCTCCCGTCGCGCCATTCCCTCGCTCACGGAAAACCGTGCCGCCGGCTTCAGCGCGCCTTTTTCTCGCCTTGGCCCCTTCCCGACGACGGTGTCCGGACCTTCCCCGCCCTCCCCACCGCGGCCTCGTCACCCGGCCCGGGTTCTGGAGGTGGAGACTCTCGCCGATATCGCCCGCGAGCTCGAGCGGACGGAGAGTGACCCCGAGGGCGTCGCGATCATGACCCGGAAGGGCCGAATCTACCCGGTCCGCCTCGAGAACGTCTCGCTCAAGGCGGCGCCTCTTCTGAAACAGGAGACGCTGTCGGTGGGGGCCGACTCGGCCCACGCGCGGGGGATCGCCGACCATTCGATCGCGACGACCTCGGTCGTCGTCCTGGCCACATGGGGCCAGTACCAACGCCTGCTTCCGAAGCTACGACGCCAGCCGTTCCGCCTCGCGGAAGCGGCCGAGGAGATCGACCGCGCGCTCCGGGCTTACGTCAACCGCTCGCCTCGCACGATCCGCGGTCCCCACCGCACGTTCGTGGTCGGGGACCGCCCGCGCGTCATGGGCGTGGTGAACGTGACCCCGGACTCGTTCTCGGACGGTGGGCTTCACCTCGAAGCGAAGGAGGCGGTCGCGCACGCCGAGCGCCTGGCCGCCGAGGGCGCGGAGATGATCGACATCGGCGGCGAGTCGACCCGGCCGGGCGCGACCCCGGTCTCTCCCGAGGCCGAGTGGGCGCGGGTCGGCCCCGTCCTGACCGGTCTCGCCGGTCGCCTGTCGGTCCCGATCTCGGTCGACACCCGCCACTTCGAGGTCGCCGAGAAGGCGGTCGACGCGGGAGCGGATGTCGTCAACGATGTCGAGGGCCTCCGGTCGGAAGCGATGCGACGCTCGGTCGCGAAGAGCGGGGCCGCGGTGATCGCGATGCACATGCGCGGAGACCCTACGACCATGCAAACGAACCTCGTGTACTCCGACCTCCGGGGAGAGGTCTTCTCCGAGCTCGCCGCGGTCACCGACCGCGCGGTCGCCGAGGGGGTCCCGGCGGAAAGGATCCTCGTCGACCCCGGGATCGGCTTCGGCAAGTCGGCCGAACAATCGCTCGAGCTCCTCTGGCACGTGGGCGAGCTACGGTGCCTCGGCTACCCGGTCGTTCTCGGAGCGTCGCGAAAATCGTTCCTCGGGTGGGCGCTCGGGACCGATGACCCGGCTCGTCGGCTCGAGGCGGGAATCGCCGCCGCGGTCGTCGCGGCCGAGCGGGGGGTCGCCCTCGTACGGACGCACGACGTGGGACCGACCGTGCGCGCCCTCGCGCTCGTCCGGTCCGCGCAGAAGCTCGCGAGCGCCTCCCCGTCGGTCTCGTCCGAGCTCAATGCATCCGAGCCGGACCTAACCTGACCCGACCGAGGTTGACCTGGCCTGCCCCGAACGGGAGCCGCTCGGCCTACCCCTGAGAGATCGGGGTCCCGTCGTCCGCGACGTCGGTCTCGAAGACGAGCGACCCTTGGTAGTCACACTTCTGGCAGTGGTAGACCTGGCCGAGGATCGACCCCGCGATGAGGGAGACCCGGACCGACCCGCACTTCGGGCAGAGGAGGACGGTCTTACCGCGCTTGGGCCGGCGACGCATCTTCGTCCTCCGTGTCGTCATCGGAGTCCGGGTCGTCCTTCCCGGGCTTCTTCTCGGATTTCTCGCTCTCGTCCTCGTCGTCCTCGGCCGGGGGTTCGGGAGCCTCGGGGGCCGTCTTGGCCGGCCCGGCCTTCTCGCCGGAGGTTTCGGAGGGGAGCCCTTCGGGTGGGGGCTCGAGGATCACCGCGTCCCGCACCGTGTCGCCCTCATCGAGCCGGATGACGCGAACGCCGAGGGTGTTACGCGCCTGGGAGCGGATCCCCTTCACGGCCATTCGAATGGTGATCCCGTGCTGGGTCGTGACGAGCACCTCGCTCGCGTCGGTCGTCGGGAGGACGGCCACGACCGTGCCGTTCCGGCCGCCGGTCTTGATCGTCCGGACCCCCTTCGCCCCGCGTCGGGTCCGGCGGTAGTCGGCGGTCGGGCTCCGCTTTCCGTAGCCGGTGGTCGTGAGCGATAGGAGCATCGGGAACCGTTCGCTCACCGGCGCCATCGCGACGACCCGGTCGTCCTTTCCCGCGGTGAGGCGGACCCCGATGACGCCGTACGTCGCCCGACCCATGGGGCGCAGCTCGGAGAGCAGGAAGCGCACGAGCTGGCCCGCCTGCGTCGCGAGCACGAGCTCGGTCGTCTCGTCGGTCACGACGGAGACGTCGACGAGCTCGTCCCCCTCTTCGAGCAGGACCGCCTGGATCCCGTTCGTGCGGATGTTCTGGTACTGGTCGAGGGTCGTCCGCTTCACGAGTCCGCGGCGGCTCGCGAAGACGAGCGATCCCTCGCTCGCGAGGTCGCGGAGCGGGAGCAGGGTCTGGACCCGCTCCCCCTCCTTGAGCTTCGGGAGGAGGTTGATGACCGCCTTCCCCTTCGAGTGGCGGCTTCCTTCGGGAAGCTCGTACGCCTTCAGTTGGTAGACCCGTCCCAGGTTCGTCAGGAACAGAACGTCGCTGTGCGTCCGCGTGACGAAAGTGCGGATGACGAAGTCCTCCTCCTTCGTCTCCATCTGGATCAGCCCACGGCCGCCGCGCCGCTGGCGACGGTACTGGTCGAGGGGCAGGCGCTTCACGTACCCGTCGCGGGTGACCAGGACGACCACGTCCGTGTCGGGGATCAGGTCCTCGAGCGTGCGCTCGGTGAACGCCGGCACGATCCGTGTGCGGCGGGGGTCGCCGAAGCGTTTCTTGAGGTCGGCGAGCTCGTCGGCGATGAGCTGGTCGAGGAGCTTCGGCGAGGCGAGGATCGCTTTGAGGTGCTTCGCGAGCGCCTCCTTTTCGGCCTTCTCCTTCTCGACCGCCTCGCGCTCGAGCGCGGTGAGACGGGCGAGCCGCATGTCGAGGATCGCCTTCGCCTGCTCGCTCGAGAGCAGGAACTTCCCCATCAGGTTCGTTTCCGCGACCTGGACGTCCTTCGACCGTCGGATGATCCGGATCACCTCGTCGATGTGGTCGATGGCGGTGAGGAACCCTTCGAGGAGGTGGAGCCGCTCCTCGGTCTTTCGGAGGTCGAACTTCGTCCGGCGGGTGAGGATCGTCCGGCGGTGCTGAAGGTGCAGCGCGAGCAGCTCGAGGAGCGCGAGGACCTTCGGGTGTCCGTCGACGAGACAGAGGTTGATGACGCCGAAGCTCGTCTCGAGCGGAGTGTGCTCGTAGAGCCGGTTGAGGACGATCTCGGCCGGAGCGTCGCGGCGGAGCTCGAGCACGACGCTGGTCCCATGGCGGTCGGATTCGTCCCGGAGGTCGGTGATCCCGTCGATCCGCTTCCCCTTCACGAGGTCCGCGATCAGCTCGAGGAGGGCGGCCTTGTTCACCTCGTACGGGGTCTCGGTGATGACGATCTCGTCCTTGCCCCCGCGCTCCCGGATCTCCGCGGAGCCGCGGATGTGGATCATGCCGCGTCCCGTCTCGTACGCTTCCCGGATCCCTTCGGTCGAGACGTAGCCCCCGGTCGGGAAGTCCGGCCCGGGAAGGACCTTCATCACGTCGTCCAGCGACGCGTCCGGGTGGCCGAGAAGGAGGAGGAGGGCGTCCGCGACCTCGCCCAGGTTGTGCGGGGGCATGTTGGTCGCCATGCCGACCGCGATCCCGGCGGAGCCGTTGACGAGCAGGTTCGGGACCTTCGACGGCAGGAGCAGCGGCTCCTTGAGCGTCCCATCGAAGTTGTCGATCCATTCGACCGTCTCCTTCTCGATGTCGAGGAGCAGCTCTTCCGCGATCGCGGAGAGCCGGGCCTCGGTGTAGCGCATCGCGGCCGGAGAGTCGCCGTCGATCGAGCCGAAGTTCCCCTGCCCGTCGATGAGCGGATAGCGCAGACTGAACGACTGGGCCATCCGGACGAGGGCGTCGTAGACCGCCATGTCCCCGTGCGGGTGGTACTTGCCGAGCACGTCCCCGACGGTGCGCGCCGACTTTCGGAACGCCCGGTCGTGGGTCGCCCCCGACTCCCACATCGACCAGAGGATCCGCCGGTGGACCGGCTTGAGTCCATCCCCGGCCAGGGGCAACGCCCGGCCGACGATGACGCTCATCGCGTAATCGATGTAGGAATGGTGCATCTCCTGCTCGAGCACCCGGTCGTGGACCCGGTCGACCGGGGTCTCCGGGACTGCGGCGGGAGGAGTGCTCATGGCGCGGTCCCTTCGGTCGGGCCGAGCTGCTCGGCCAGGACCTTGTCCGCTACCTCGAGGAATTTGGGACGGGTGCCGGGAGGGATCGTCGCGCCGCTCGCGACGCGGTGGCCTCCCCCTTCGCCTCCGACCGTGGCGGCCGCGAGGCGGCAGGCCACGGCGAGGTCCATCCCCCGGTCGACCTGGCGAAGGAGCCCCCGCGAGCTCACTTTGGTCGGACCTGCCCCCCCGTCCGAGAAGACGAACACGGGGTGGTCGGGAGGAAGCAGGTAGTTCATCGCGAGGCCCGCCTGAGTGCCCGCGAGGGTGGTCTCGGGGCTCTCGAACCACCGAAGGAATCGCATCGCATTAACGCCGTCGTTCTCGACCCGAAGGAGCCCCCTAAGGATGCCCGTGCGCCACTCGCTCTCGGCCGTCCGGACCCGCTCGGCGGCCTGGGGGTCCCCGAGGGAGTAGGCGACCCCGACCCCGGGAACGCCCGCGCGTCCCGCGGCGTTCTGGAGGTTCGACAGCTCCTCGGCATCGAGGCCGAGGGACGGCAAGAACCAACGCTCCTGGTCGAGGACGTCCGCGGATTCCGGGACCACCCCGCTTACGGCGAGCCGCTCCTTCAGGGTGGCGACCAGCCGGCGGTTCTCCTCCTCGGTCAGCTTCGCGGGCCGCCGGCCGGGGTCGATGCCGAGGCCGTGCAGGAACGGTCCGACCGCGTCCGGGCGGCCCGAGAGGCCTCGCACGAACGGGTCGATGCTGTTCGTGAGCGCCTCGCCGACGGTCGCGCCGAGCAGCGCGACCCCCGGCCGTCGGACGACGAGCGAACGGCGGACCGCCTCGTCGACCAGCCGGTCGTTGAGGCCCTTGAACCCCCCGACGTGCTGCCGGTCGGCGATGGCGCCCGAGAGGCCCCAGGGCGCGTTGTCCCAGTTGACGGGGTCCAGGAAGACCGTGAAGAGCCAGGTCAGGGTGGAGGCGCAGAGCTCGCTCATCCCGTCCACCCCCCAATCGAGGGGGTTCACGAACGCGACGTGGGCGGGGAGGGCAGGTGGGTTGGGAACGCCCGGGTACTTGTGGTGGTCGAGGACGATGACGGGGTCGGGGTGCTGGGAGAAGACGTCGAGCAGGCTCGACCCAGTGTCGACCACCAGGACCGGACCCTTGGTCGCGCTCAGGAGGGCGACGACCTTGTCCCGTTCGATCCCGACGAGTGCCGTCGCCTGGGCCGGGTAGCCGAGACGTTGGAACGCCCTCAGGGCGCTCGACGCGCTCGCGATCCCGTCCCCGTCGTAGTGGTAGATGATGCGCCAGCGTCGCGGGTGGGCGAGGAGGAGGGACCGGGCGCGCTCGAACTCCTGGGTATAGTGCGGGTCGGAAACGAGTCCGTCCGGGCCCGAGGGCATCACTCCACCTGGAGCGCCGCCGTGGTGGCCGTGTACCGCCACGTTTCGGGAATCCGCTTGCGTTGCCGGTAGTACCGGGCGAGGCGGCGGATCCGGGACTCCATCAACGTCAGGCTGCGACGGTTCGAGAGGTCCTTGGGATGGGTCTCGAGGTGCCGCTGCAGGTGGACGACCCGCTTCAGCAGCGCCTGGAGGTCGTCCGGGATCTCGGGCGAGATGCCGCTGCCTCGGAGCAGGACGCCGAGCCGCTTTCCGGTCACCGCCCGTGCGGACGGTATCCCGTAGCTGTCCCGGAGGTGCAGCCCCACCTGAGCGGAGGAGAGCCCCGTCTTCGAAAGCTGGACGGCCTGCGCGACCAGCTCCTCCTGGGACACGGTGACCCACTCGGGCTTGGTGAGGGGGTACGGTCGGTGCGAACCGGCACGTCCCTTGTGTCCGGAGTGGATCCGCGACATGGATTCGCGGGGACACTCGTCCGCTATTTAACGGCTGGCGCGCTCAGGGCTTCGACCGAGGGGGAAACTGCCGTTCCTCCGTCAACGAATGCGGTCCGCTTGCTCGGACGAATCGACCAGGAACCGCTTGCCTTCGGTCGTGATTCGGTAGGAGGCGGGAGAGGGGGTTCGGGAGCGAGCCGGTACGCGGTCGCCGGCCTGGGCCTCGACCATCCCGTTGCGGACCAGGAGGCCGAGGACGAGCGGTATCTTGACGTGGTCGTGTCGGATCGCCCAGAAGTCGGAGAGGAGGCGCTCGATCTCCCGGAGCTCCAGGGTCTGGCGGCGTTCCTGCCCCTCGTGGATCGACTCGGCCCGGTTGAGCTGCTGAAGGATCGCGACCAGCGTCGCGTGGACGGGGTCGCGTTGTTCGTCTTCGGAGGGCATCCCGTGGAAGATTACGCGGGCCGCCCCTACTTAAACTGAGACGGTCCGGCCGACCGGGAGCTAATCGACGCGGCCGTACCGTCGCAGGCGGGACACCAGGAAGGCCTTCCCCTCGGAGGTGATCGTGTACCGGATCGCCACGACCCGCCCCCGCTCCCAGGAGTACTCGGGGGTATCGAGGCACCGGGCGAGCCCGTTCCCGACGAGCACGGTGACGGCCCTCTCGACGTCGGGGGCGGTGACCTGAGGGAGCGGTCCCCGGCCCAGCAGGTGGTGGAGCTCGTCGACCTCGAGACCCGTGTCGGCGCTGGCCTCATTTTCAGAGCGGTTGAGCTGCTTCAGGACCTCGACGAGCTCGTCCCCGAGCTCCAGAGCCGCTTCGAGCGGAGAGAGCGCCATTGGCGCGACTAATTCCTGCAATAGGCATTTGAACGTATCTTTCGAGCGGGCCGGCGGGCTTTTAGGCGAGTTCGGCAGGTACCCCTGCACCCATGGGATGCACCTGCCGCAACCCGGCCCGCTGTCCGATCTGCAACACGCCCGTTCGTGTACCGCTCACGAACCTCGAGAGCAACGCAGGGGCCGCGATCCTCGTGGACAAGTTTGCGCGTCGGGACACTTCCTCGTCGCGAGAGGGGCTCCGCGGACTGATCCAGGGCTCGGCGAGCTGCCCGTCGTGCGGACACACGATCACCTTCGAGCACTCCCGCCAGTGCTTCTCCGGTGCCCTGAGCACGGCGGGTGTTCCGGGGGCCGAACGCGAGGCGATCCTCTCCAAGATCGAGTTCCCTGAGGGCTGACCGGGAAGCGCATGCCCGAACCCGACGACTTCGTCGTTACCCCGTACGAGGTCCGCGGGCACATCGACTACGCGCGGTTGCGGGAGCTGTTCGGGACCCAGGAGCTCTCGGCCGAGCTCCTGGCGAAGTTCCACCACCTTACGGGCGGGGACCTCCACCCGCTCCTGACCCGCGGGGTCTACTACTCGCACCGCGACCTCGCGCCGGTCCTGGACGGATTCGCGAACGGGAAACCGTTCTTCCTCTACTCCGGGCGGGGGCCGTCGGGGCCCCTGCACACCTCCCACCTCGTTCCGTTCGACCTCTGCCAGTGGCTCCAGCGCCGGCTCGGGGTTCCCATGTACATCCAGATCACCGACGACGAGAAGTTCTGGGCGCGTTCGGGGCTCACCCGCGAGGAGACCGTCTTCTGGGGGCTCGAGAACCTCTACGACATCCTCGCCCTCGGCTTCGACCCGAAGCGCACCCACGTCTTCTTCGACTCGCGTTCGATCGCGGCGCTCTACCCGCTCGCGGTCCGCGTCGCCCGGAAGGTCCCCTACTCCACCGTCAAGGCCGTCTTCGGGTTCGAGCCGAGCACCAACATCGGGCTCGTCTTCTACACGGCGCTCCAGAGCGTCCCGTGCTTCTGGCCGTCCTGGGCGGAGGGCCGCTCGATCCCCTGCCTGATCCCGTGCGGGATCGACCAGGACCCGCACTTTCGGGTCACCCGGGACATCGCGGAGGGGCTGGGCTACCCGAAGCCCTCGCTCCTGCACAGCCAGATGATCCCCGGCCTGCTCGGCGAGGCCGCGATGTCGACCTCGGGGGACCGGCCCGACAACGCGCTCTTCCTGAACGACCCACCCGAGGCGGTCGACCGAAAGGTGCGCAACGCGTTCACCGGCGGGCGCTCGACGGTCGAGGAGCAGCGCCGCCTCGGGGCGACCCCCGAGGTCTGCTCGGTCTGGGGGCTCTGGCGCACCCGCTTCGCGGAGTCAGAGGAGAAGTTCCGCGAGGTGACGGCAGGTTGCCGGTCGGGCGCCCTGCTCTGCGGGGAGTGCAAATCCCAGGTGCTCGAGCGGGTCCACGAGTTCTACCGACGTCACGCCGAGGCCCGGGAGAAGGTCAAGAGCTGGGCCGAGTCGACGATCGTGACGGCGGCTCCGAAAGCGCTCTAGGCGCTCCCAGAATCGTCCGTCGGTCTTAGAGGACCTCGGTCCGCGGAGACCGGCGGGGAGCTTCGGGGGGACGACGGGGGTCGTCCGGCCGGGGAAATTCGGGCGCCTCCGCCCCGTCCTGGACCGCGTTCAGCAAGCGAAGCATCGGATGGAAGAGGGAGCGGCGGGCCCGCTCGGGGTCGAGCGTGTAGGCCCGTTCGTAGGCGGCGACCGCCTCGTCCTCGTCACCCAGGCTCAGGAGCGAGAGCGCGAGGTCGAGCCAGCTCTTCGCTTCCCGGGCTCCCTCTCGCTCGCCGGTCTCTTCGAGATGGTCGTCCGCCGCCGGGCGGGAGCGGGAGGCGCTGGGCTGGGAGGACCCCGGAGCCGACGGTTCGGGGGCATCGGGGCTAGTCGAGACCTCTCGGGAGAGGACGAGCGCTCGCTCGAACGCGACCGTGGCGGCCGGTTCGTCCCCGGACTCGGCGAGGGCGACCCCCAGGCGATGCCACGCGACCATGTCGCTCGGAGTGAGCGCGACCGTGCGCTGGTAGGCCTGGGCCGCGGACGCCCACTCATCCCGCAGGGAGCGCGCGACGCCCAGGTGGAACCATGCCTCAGCGTTCTCGGGAGCGAGCGCGATCGACCGACTGAGGGCGCCTTCGGCCTCGACCGCCAGCCCGAGGTGGGCCAGGGCGATGCCGAGGTAGGCCCAGGCCCGTCCGTCCGCGGGGCTCTCCCGGACGACGTCCCGGAACGCCCCCACGGCGTTCTCGTACTCATGTCGGAGGAAGTAATGGACGGCGAGGTCGAAACGATGGGTCACACAGGGTACCCGGCCGCCGAAGGCCCAGAGGACGGAAAAGCCTGCCGTCCGGACTGCAGCCCCCCGGTCCGCTCCCGGCCGAGCGACGCCGGCGCACGGAGACGGCTTTATATCCTACCCCTGGGGTGAGTCGTCCGAGGAATCCCAAGGCCCAGCCCAATCCGAGCGTCCCGCCCGTCCTATTTCTGAGACGAGTGTTCGCGCGAGAAGGGTTGCGCCACGGCTCCTCAAGCAAACGCGAAACGCGAAAGAAGAGGCGACCCGAAATGGTAGACAAACCCCTGACAAAAGTGCGAGACCTGACGCCGAACTCGAAGCAAGTGAACGTGCTGGCCAAAGTGATCAACGTTGGCGAGGCCAAAGAGGTCATGGGCAAGTTCGGCGACCCGAGGAAGGTCTGCGAGGCCGTTGTCGGCGACGACACGGCGACGATCATCCTCTCGTTGTGGAACGAGCAGATCGGATCCATCGCGAAGGATGAGGTCATCCTCGTGGACAACGGATACGTTTCCCTCGTGCGTGGCCACATGCGCCTGAACGTCGGACGCTACGGGAACCTGTCGAAGTCAACCGAGGCGATTCCCGAAGTCAACCAGACGCTCGACATGAGCCAGCAAGAGTTCGAGAGCGAGCGCCGCTCGTTCGGTGGCGGTGGCGGAGGCTACCGTGACCGCGGAGGCGGCGGTGGTGGCGGCGGCGGATACGGCGGCGGCCGCTATGGTGGCGGCGGCGGTGGCGGCAGTGGTGGCGGCGGGGGCGGAGGGCGCGAGCGCTCCGACTCCTACAAGCGCTACTAGGCTAAGCCCCGACTCCGGCCCGATTTGCGCTAACCCTTTCCCCCGCCCTTCCGGGCGGGGGCCCTTCGCGGGGTTTGATTAAATAGCCCCACCGGTTCTTCCCTCGAAGCCATGCCCGAGGATCTCCACGAACTGACGCTCTACGTCCAATCGAAGAAAGCGGTCACGACCTTCTTCCGCCCCTCCACCGCCCAGAGCCAAGAGGCTGCCATGAGCGGCATGGGCGCAGGCCCATCGGCCTCGTCGTCCTCGGGGGACGCGGTCGGCGAATCGGTCTTCTTCCTATCGGACGACCAGGCGCGGTGCCAGGCGATGGTGGAGGAGATCGCCGCCCAGCGGGGGTACCACCTTCGAGTGATCGACATCGAGCGGGTCGGTCGCATCGAGCGCCTCGTGGCCGAGCACCTCCGCGGCGTGCAGAAGTTCCCGGTCCTCATCTCGCCCCTCGGCCGTCGCCTCGAAGGGGTCGAGACGTTCACCGAGGACGAGCTGGCGGCCATCATGCCGGCCGATCTCAAGAGCGTCCGCGCGTTCTCCTATCTCAAGGTCCGCGGCGGCGACCTCGACAAGATCAAACGGCTCCTCGAGACCCTTCCCGAGGTCAAGGAGCTCCACTTCCTGACGGGCGACTGGGACATCCTGGTCGTGCTCGACTTCGAGCCGACCACGGCGAACAAGCGGCGGGTCCTCGAATTCGTGACCGACCGGATCCGGGGCATCCCCGAGGTCATCGACACCTCGACGATCATCCCCGAGTACTCGCTGACGAAGTTCCCGCTGTAGTCGGTCCCGGATTCCCTCGCGCGCCGCGCGCCCGCGCGCGCTCTCGGCGCGGCACGACGGAGGTCCCCGCCGGTCGTTTCCCGGCCGCCGCTCCCGGTTCCGGGGTCCCGTAGAGCGCGTCCACGGTGAGGGGGTGTTCCTCGAGCCACGCAACTCCTTCGACGTACGCGGCGAACGCCTCGAGGCTCGTGAAGAGCGGAATGCCGAGCTCGACCGCCCGACGCCGAAGGACGTACTCGTCCTCGAGCATCCGCTCGAACTTCTCCTGCGTGAGCGAGAGCGGCACGTCGAGGAGAAGGTCGATGTCGCCCCGGTCGAGGGCCTCGAGGACGTTCGGATGTCGGTCGGGCTCGGACACCTTATGGAGGGTCCGGACCCCCACGACCCCCCGACCGCTGAGGAACGCCTGCGTATCCTCCGTCGCGGTAATCCCGATGCCGAGGGAGCGAAGTCGTTGGGCGGTGGGCAGGAGCTGTTCCTTGAGCGTCGGCCCTCCGACCGATAGGAATGCGGTCCCCGGTCGGGGGACGAGCTTCACGCCGGTCGCCACGAGCGCCTTCACGAGAGCGTCCGAGAAGGTCGGTCCGAAGCAGGCGACCTCGCCGGTCGACTGCATCTCGACCCCGAGAAGGGGGTCGGAGCCGGAGAGCTGCAGGAAAGAGAACTGAGGGACCTTCACGCCCCACCGACCCGCCGGGAGCGGAGCGACCCCTTCCCGCGAGAGGGGCTTCCCGAGCATCGCCCGCGCCGCCTCGCGGAGGAGGGGCACACCGGTCGCCTTCGCGAGGAACGGGAGCGACCGGCTCGCTCGGAGGTTGAGCTCGATGACCTGGTAGCCCTGGTCCTTCACGAGGAACTGCACGTTGAACGGACCGCGAATGTGCAGCGTGCGGGCGAGCTGTCCCGCGGCGCGGAGGAGCTGGTCCTGGACCTCGGGCGACGTGTGACGCGGGGGGAGGCAGAAGATCGCATCCCCCGAGTGGACCCCCGCGCGTTCGACGTGCTCTAGGATCCCCGCGACCAGCACCCGCTTCCCATCCGAAACCCCATCGAGCTCGACCTCGTCGGCGCCCTCGACGAACTTCGTGATCACGACGGGATGCTCGGGCGAGACGCGCGCCGCCTCCGACAGGAAGCGACCGAGGTCGTTCCGACCGGCGATGACGCGCATCGCTTGGCCGCTCAGGACGTACGACGGACGGACGAGGACGGGGTAACCGACCTCGTCGGCGAACGTGCTCGCCTCTTCGAGCGTCGTGAACGCTCGCCAGGCCGGCTGCGGGATCGCGAGCGTCTCGAGCAGCCGAGCGAAGCGAGCGCGATCCTCCGCCGTGTCGATCGACTCGGGCGGGGTCCCGAGGATCGGGATCCCGCACATGTGGAGCAGCGGGGTCAGGTTCTGGGCGAGCTGGCTGCCGACGCAGGTGACGACCCCTCCGAACGCCTCGAAGTCGAAGATATCACGGACGCGCTCGAGCGTGATCTCTTCGAAGTAGAGCCGGTCGGAGCGGTCGTAGTCGGTCGAAACGGTCTCGGGGTTCGAATTGAGGACCGCGACCCCGGGGACCTCTTCCGCCTTCAACCCATCCACGAGGTTCATGGTCGACCAGTCGAACTCGACGCTCGAGCCGATCCGGTACGGACCGGCCCCGATGACGAGCACGGAGTCGCTCGGCATCGGAGCGACGTCGTCGGCATGGGCCCGGTACGTCAGGTAGAGGTAGTTGGTCCGTGCGGGCCACTCCCCGGCGAGGGTATCGATCATCTGCACGCGCGGCCGGACCCCGGCCGCGAGTCGACGTCGACGGACCTCCTCCTCGTCGAGCCGCGCGAGGCGGGCGAGGGCGCGGTCGGAGAGCCCGAGCTCCTTGGCCCGACGCAGGAGCGACGGCGAAAGGCCGGAACCCCCGGCCGCCGCGATCGCCCGGTCGACCGACTCGATCTCCCCGAGGGCATCGACGAACCAGCGGTCGATGTAGGAAAGGCGGCTCACCTCCTCCGGCGAGATCCCGACCCGCAACGCCTCGAGGACCCGGAACAGGATCTCGGGCGTCGGGGTCGCGAGGTCCGCACGCACCTCTTCCGCGCGTCGCGGTTCGGCGGGGGGGACGAGGTCCGCGCGGGGGTCCCCCATGCGGACGGCCTTCGAGAGCGCTTCGGGGAACGACGCGCCGATCCCCATCACCTCGCCGACCGACTTCATGGCCGGGCCGAGCCGACGGTCGGCGCGCTCGAACTTGTCGAGGTCCCAGCGCGGCAGCTTCACGACCACGTAGTCGAGCGACGGCTCGAACGCCGCGGTCGTGACCCCCGTGATACGGTTCTTGAGCTCGGGCAAGGTGTAGCCGAGCGCCAGCTTCGCGGCGACGTAGGCGAGCGGGTAGCCGGTCGCCTTGCTCGCGAGGGCGCTCGAGCGCGAGAGGCGAGCGTTCACCTCGATCGCGTAGTACTCCTCGCTCCCGGGGTCGAGGCAGAATTGGATGTTGCATTCGCCGACGATCCCGCACGCTTCGGCCGCCCGCAACGCGGCCTGGCGGAGCATCTGGTACTCGAAGTCGGTAAGCGTCTGGCTCGGGGCGATGACGACGTTATCCCCGGTGTGGACGCGCATCCCGAGGACGTTCTCCATGTTGCAGACCGTGAGCGTATTCCCCCGAGCGTCGCGGACGACCTCGTACTCGAGCTGCTTGAACTCGCCCACGTACCGTTCGAGAAGGAGCTGACCGACGGGGCTCGCCCGCAACCCGCGGACGACGACGTCGCGGAGCTCCTCTTTGGTCCGGGCGACCCCTCCTCCTCGGCCGCCGAGGGTGAAGGCGACCCGGACCATAACCGGGAACCCGAGCGCCTCCACCGCCTCGAGCGCCTCTGGGTAGGAGTAGACCGCCCGGCTCGGCAAGGTCGGGACGCGCGCCTTCGCCATCGTCCGCACGAACTTCGCGCGGTCCTCGGTCGCGCGGATCCCCGCGAGGGGGGTCCCGAGGACCTTGGTTCCGGTCCGACGAAGGACCCCCCGGTCGGAGAGCTGAACGCCGCAGTTGAGCGCGGTCTGGCCCCCGAACGCGAGCAGGATCCCGTCGGGCCGTTCGGCCTCGAGAATCGGCGCCACGAACTCGGGCGTCACGGGCTGGAAGTAGACGCGGCCCCGCTTCGGAGGGTCCGTCTGCAGGGTGGCGATGTTCGGGTTGACGACGACCGCGTAGACCCCCTCCTCGTCCAGGGCCTTCAGGCACTGGCTGCCGGAGTAGTCGAACTCGCCGGCCTCGCCGATCTTGAGCGCCCCGCTCCCGAGCAGGACGACCTTCGAGGGCAGCGAGACCGTCATGCGCGCCGCTTCACCTTCCCCACGAAACGGTCGAAGACGAATCCGGCCTCCTGGGGACCGGGGTGCCCTTCGGGGTGACCCTGCAGGGCGAGAACGCGTCCGGACCGGTCGCGGAACCCCTCGAGCGTCCCGTCGTCGGGGTTGGTCGCCCAGAGGTCGAGGCCGGTGCCGCGGAGCGACCGCAGGTCGACCGCGTAGCCGTGGTTCTCGCTCACGATGAGGGCGCGACCGTCGGCAAAGCAGAGCGTCTTGTTCTGCCCGCGGTGGCCGTACTTGAGCTTGAACGTCGTGCCGCCGCGCGCGAGCGCGAGGAGCTGGTGGCCGAGGCAAATCCCGAGCGTCGGCAGCGCTCGGGTCGACGGTCGGCGGAGCTCGGAGACGGTCGCCTCGAGCTCGGCCGGGTCCCCGGGTCCGTTCCCGACGACCAGGCCAGCGACCGGCCGCCCCTCCCATTTCGTCGGGACCGTCTCGTCGAACGGCAGTCGGAGAATGCCCATCCCCCGGTCCAGCAGGGCCCGCAGGATGCTCGCCTTCACCCCACAGTCCAGGACCGCCACGAGCGGCGCGCGCGCGGGACCGAGGAGCTTCGCTCGCTTCGGGGCGACGTCCGTCATGAACTTCTCCTCGGCATAGGCGGGCGCGTTCGCGATCGCCCTACGGAGATCCTCGTCGCTCGGGAGGTCGTCCGAGTCCCCGACGTGGAGAACCCCACGGAGGACCCCGCCCGAGCGGAGGTGCTGGGTGAGGAGTCGCGTATCGACGCCCCGAACCCCGGGGACCCCCTCGTCCGCGAGCCATTCTTCGAGGGAGCGGTGGCTCGACCAGTGGTTGGGCGCGGTCGTGCCCCGCACCACCACGCCGCGGACTTGGACCTCCCCGCTTTCGAGAGACGGAAGGCCCCAGCGGTCCCGGGTGTCCGTCCGCGGCACCCCGTAATTCCCAATCAGAGGGTAGGTGAACGTCAGGACCTGTCCCCGGAACGACGGGTCGGTGAGCGACTCCGGGTACCCCACCATCCCGGTGGTGAACACGACCTCGCCGACGTGCCGGGTGGGCGCCCCGAACCCCTCCCCTTCGAAGCGAGTACCGTCCTCGAGAAAAAGGGTCCCCCGGAGGCCGGCGGTTCCGGGGCGATTCGGCACGGGCGGTGGCAACCCGAGCGGCCCCGAGGAAGGGATTCGGCCTTAACGCTTACCGTCGCCCCGGAACGGAAACCACTCCGGGCCGCCCGGCGAGGCATCAAATCCCCCCGCCGGCTGCTCGACCGGATAGAATGCCCGGGTTCCCTCGGCTTCAGGACCGCTACGACGTTATCGTGGTCGGGGGCGGGCACGCCGGCCTCCAGGCGGCGGTCAAGGCGGCGCTCCTCCAGCACTCGGTGGCCCTGCTCGACCGCGGGCCGAAGTACTCCCGTTCGTACTACGCTCCCCGCATGGCCAACATCCCCGGTTTCCCCGAGGGGGTGTCAGGGCACCGTCTCCTGGACCAGCAGATCGCCGCCGTCCGAAAGCTCGACGACCGGGTGGGATACTTCACCCCCGCCACCGTGAGGTCCGTCGAGAAGACCCCCGAAGGGTTCGCCGTCACGTTCGAGTGGCTCAAGCAGACCCAGGTTGCGCGGGGGCGGGTCGTCATCCTCGCGATGGGCGTCGTCGACCGGATACCGATCGTCGGAGGGAAGATCGACCCGATCTTCCCCTGGGCGAACCAGGCGATCGTCGATTTCTGCCTCCTGTGCGACGGACACGACCTCGTGGGGAGGTCCGTAGCGGTGCTCGGTCACGACGCGTTCGCCGCTCGCACCGCGCTCGACATCCTCCACTTCCGACCGAAGTCCGTCGAACTTCTCACGCACGGGCGGCCCCTCTTGGACGGGGTCCCCGAACCCGACCGCTCCACCCTCGCGGCGGCGCTAAAGGAACACGGGATCCCCCACGTCACGGCCGAGGTGGTCGGGTTCGACGGGATCCGAGAGAAGCTCTTCGGGGTCCAGTTCGCAGACGGGAGCCACCGGACCTACGAGCGGGGGTTCAGCGGCCTCGGCTGGTACGATATGCACGACGCGATCCCACGCTCGCTCGGGTGTCGGTTCGACACGGACGGGTACGTCGTCACGGACGAGGACTGTCGCGCGATTGCGGACGCTACCGGCGAGCCCATCCCGGGTCTGTACTGCGTCGGCGACCAGCGGAACGGCTGGAACCAGATCCCCGAAGCCTGGGCCACCGCCGAGCGGGCGGTCATCCACGCGTGGGCGTCGTACCTGTAGGTTCCCTCACGGGAGGGGTGGGGGCGTCGCGATGGTGAGGTGGTGGGCGAGCTCCGGCAGGTCCTTCGCGATCGCGGACGCCCCAGCCGCGAGGAAGCGGTCCTCGGTCATGGTCGAATGGGCGGCCTCGGCCTCGGTCGGGTCGGGCATCACCGCGTAGAAGCGTACGCCCGCGGCCCGGGCGCACTCCGCGTCGAGCAGGTGGTCCCCGACGAAGAGAGCCCGATCGATCGGCACCCCCATCTCCTTGAGGAGCAAGAGCAGGGCCTCCGGCGACGGCTTCGTCGGTCCCGCGGTGCTGCGGCTCCTGAGGTAACCGAAGAACGGGGCGAGCTGCGTGCGGACGAGGGCCTGTCGGGCGAAGATCTCCGAGCTCCGGGTCAGGAGCCCGATACGGAACCCTTTCAGGGAGAGGATCTTCAGAAGCTCCGGGGCGCCCGGTCGAGGAATCGTTCTCGGCAAGGCCTCGAGCTCGATCGCATCGATGCTCCGCTGGTAGTCGGCCTCGAACCGGTAGAGGACCCCGTCCGGCGCGCCCGCGTTCCTAAGCTCCTCGCGAGCGGCTTCGACGATCCGATGGATCGGTTCTTGCACCGAGAGATGACCGGGCATGACGCCGTAGTGCTCCGCGAGTCGGATCACCTCCGAGCGCATCCTCCCGAAATCGTGGTGCGAGAGGACGAGCGTTCCATCGAGGTCGAACACGATCCCGAGCAGCGGCTCCAAGAACTTCGGCTGGGACCCTAGGGGTGGCATCTCCCCTCCGTGGCTGGGAAGCGAACGCGCGCCGAGATACGTTAAGTGTTTGCTTCGAGCGGAAAGGTCGGCGCCGGCCGTCAGGGCGCCAGGTGGTACGCGAGTCCGTACCAGGTGCCCTGTTCCTTGTCGAACGTCGTCCCACATTGGAAGCAGAAGAACACCCGGGCCGGGGGTTCCTTCGGCTCGACCTCCATCGAGCCTCCGCAGATGGGGCAGCAGAGCTTCTCCCGGACCTCGGGGAGACCGTGCCAGGCGTCGCGCTTCCGGTCGTAGACCACCCCGTCGTGGCCGCAGACGAACATCGGGAACGGAACGTTCGGGGCGGGGGGTCCGCTCATGACCCGACCGCAGACAGGACAGAACATCGAACGACCGTAGCGCATCCCCGAAGGAAGAACCTAGCGCTGCTCAGCGCGCGGCCTTGGGCCGCTCGAGGGTGACGATCGACTCCCTCAGCTCGAAGCTCCGTCGCTGGCCGCTGCGCCGGCGTCGGGCCACTTCGACCGAGACGATCCGGAACCCCAGCGACGCGCCGAGCCGAGCGAGGAGGAGGTCCCCCGGCACGTAGGCCCCCGCGAGGAGCGAATCCCCGACCACCACGACGAACCGTCCTCCCGGTACGAGAGCCCGGAAGACCCCGTCGAGCACGGGGCTCAGGTCGGAGAAGTATCGGTGGACGACCGCGTGCATGTCGTCCCGACGGTACGTTCCCTTCCGCGCCAGGTTCTCGCGGATCCGGGGCAGGATCTCGGCGAGCCAAGGCTCGGCGACCCGGCTCGTGTCGAGGTACGGCGCGGTCTCCCGTCGAGGAAGGTTATCGCACGCCACTTGGGCTCCCCGTAGCGCCGCGAGGTCGGCATACGAATGGGCGTATCCGAGCCAGGCGAGGTCGACCTTGTAGTTCATCACGTAATCCATGCCGTTCACGTACGGCGGGCTCGTGATGGCCAGCTCGACCGAGCGGGGCGACCAACCTCCGTTGCGAGCGTCGCGAAGCGTGACTTCGGCGGGCGGACCCCAGTGCGAGCGTTCCGCGGAGAGGCCTTCGAGGTCGGCCGCCATCTCGTGCGCCGCCGCGCCGAACCGCTCGAACGGGGTCACCGGGTCGCCCGACGGTATCCGCTTCCCATAGCCCAGACACGGGGACCGATGGAGGCGGCTCGAGGGGATCAGGATGCGGCCGAACGCGAGTCGGAGCGCGTCGGAAAGCGGTCCCCCTTCCGACGGCAGCGCGTCCCGAAGACGCGTAAGGTCCCGGAGGGCCTTGGGGGCGAACTGACGACGGGTCTCTCGGAGGAACGGGAGCGCCCCCGCGCTCCGCCGCTCCGCCCGCTTCAGGACGCGGTCGGCCCCACGGACGAGCGCGCGGGGGTCGAGTTCGAAGTTCGTCTTGACGCGGGCGGCGAGGACGGCAGGGGCGAGGAGTTCGGTGCCGATGGCACGGATCCCGGCCCGACGCCCCTCGACGAGGGTCGTGCCGCTGCCGGCGAACGGGTCGAGCACGGTGGCTCCGCGACGGAGGTCGGCGGCCGCGAGGACCCCGGCAACGAACTCCGCGGAATATCCCTGAACGTAGGGCCACCAGCGGTGGACCGGGATCGCCTCGTTCGACCGGAACGTGATCGGTCCCGCGTAGCGTCCCAGCGCCAGGCCATTCTCCCGCTCGAATCGCTCGACGAAGGCCGCAGGGTCGACGAAGTCGTCGCGTTCCGAGAGGCGTTCGAAGTCCCGGAGAACGAAGAGCCCCCGTCCCATCCGCAGGACGTCGCCCCGGCTACGGAGCGTGTCCAGGACCTCGGCGACACGGTCCGGTCGGTCGTCCAAGCGCGAGGCGATCTGGCGAACGGTGGCGCCTATCGCGCCGGTCTCGCCCAGCACGTAGCGCACGGCCCCGGTGAGGTCGCTCCCATCCGAGGTCGCCACGGGTTCGGGAGACCGTGGCAGGGTAATAACGGAACGATGCCAGATCACGCCGTCTTGGGCCGAGGCCGCCCGTTCTCCGCCGGGATCTTGGCCGCCGACTCGAGCGTCTTCAGGATCTCCCGCCGTCGTCGACGTCGTTCCTCCCGGAGCGCGTCGGCCCACGCGGTCTTGCGGACCTCCTCGTCCAGGCCGACCAAGACCAGGTCGAGGTCGTGGAGGTCCCCGAGGTCCTTTTGAAGACGGGCCAAGGAGCTCGAGAACCCCCGCTCGTGCCGAGGGTCGAGCGCGACCGCGAGGTCGGTGAACTGCCGCGCGCGGCGGATGCGGATCCGAAGCCGGTGGAGCCGTTCCATCGACGGGCTGCGGAGCGCCTTCCGGTGGGCCCTCCTCAGGTTCTCGTGAGTGCGAACATGGGCGAGCACGACGGCGCGATGCGGGTCACGAAACGACCCAGAGCGGGGGAGGCTCCGAAGTCTCTCGGCCACGTCGTCCAGCAGCCGTGCCTGCCGCTCTGAACGAAGGAACGCCCGCAGCAGCTCGCGACCGGTGCGAGCGTCGTCCTGGACCCGGGTACGGTACCGGTCGAGTCGCTCGAGGTCGCGGCGGGAGGTGGTCTTCCCGGCGAATCGCTGGAGGAGCGAGAGGGAGATGTCGCGGTCCCGGATCCGACCGACGAGGCGCGAAAGCCGCTTGATCCGTACGTCGAGCGGGTGAAGGAGCTCGCGTTCCGCGCTCGGGAGCAGGGCTTCCCACAGGGCGAGACCCGTCCGCAGCCGCCGCATCTGTCGGTGCAGGCGGTGGAGGCTCTCGGGGGAGGGATGGGCCGAGGCGACGACATGGTCGACCGCCGTTGTTGCCTCTTCGAGGATCCCTGCGATCTCGCGGGCGACGCGCTCGGGTCGCACCGTACGCCCTCCGCTTACCCGGACCATCTGGCTCTCCTCGTGGGGCAGACCGGGCCCTCCACGTAAATCATTCGGAAGGAACGACCTGTCCGCCGGATTCCACGCGAGTCCTATTAGAGATGAAAGGCTCACGGCGAACATGCCCCGTCGTCCGCCTGCGGACCTCGAGCGGGACCCCCCGACCCGCCGGGCCGCGTCGACGATAGGAGTGATGGACATCGGGTCGAACACGGCCCGGTGCGTCGTATTCGACACCTCCCGCGCTGGGTCCGTGCGGGCGGTCTACCAGACCAAGGACGCGCCTCGTCTCGGCTCGGAGACGGGTGCGGATAGTAGCCTCTCTCCCGAGGCGATGGTCCGGGGCGTCGCCACGGTACGTCGCTTCGCTCGTGCCGTCCGGGCGCTCAAGGTTCCGAAGACCCTAGCGGTGGCGACCAGTGCCGTGCGGGATGCCCCGAACGGACCGGAGTTCGTCCGGGACGTGGCGCGGTCGACCGGAGTATCGCTCCGGACCCTCTCGGGGACCGAGGAGGCTCGCTACGCCTACCTCGGGATCGCCAGTGCCTGGGAGCTCTCGAACGACCTCGTCTGCGACCTGGGGGGCGGCTCGCTCCAGCTCGCCGAGGTCCGGGGCGGCTCGCTCCACAACTCCGTCAGCCTTCCGCTCGGTGTCCTGCGGCTCTCTCAGCGGTTCTTCGACCACGACCCCCCGAAGCGGCGGGAGGTCGACTCCCTGCGCGAACACGTGCGCGGAACGCTCGCCTCGGTGCTCGAAGCGTTCGGCGGGGGACCGTACCGGATCTTCGGCATCGGCGGCACCGTGCGTTCCCTGGCCCGAGCATCGATCGAGTTCCGAGAGTACCCGGTCCGACGCGTTCACGGTTACCTCCTCTACGAGAACGACATCGACGCGTTGGAAGAGCTCCTGAGCGAAATGCCGGCCGTCCGTCGTCGGGCGGTCACGGGGATCGGGGGGGACCGAGCGGACGTTGTCCTGGCAGGGATCGCCGTCTTCTCAGAGCTCCTGCGGGCCGTGAAGGCCGAGGGGATCGTCGTCTCTGGGACGGGGATCCGGGAAGGGATCGCTCTCGAGTCGATAGGAGCGAAGCTGCCCGCCCCCGCCGAGACCCTCGCTCAGCGTTCGACGGTCGCGGCGTCGGAGTCGTTCGCCTTTGACCTCAAGCACGGTCTCGAGGTCGCCGAGACCGCCACCGCCCTCTTTCAGCTCCTGGCGGACCGGTTCGAAGGGGGTCGGAGCGAGGCGCTGGCGCTCCGCGTGGCCGCGTGGATGCACGACGCCGGGGTCGCGATCGACCTGTGGAACCACGCTCGCCACTCCTCCTACCTGATCCAGAACTACCCGATCTGGGGACTCGACCAGCGCGAAGTGCTCCTCGCTGCGATGGCCGCCTACCTGCACGAGGGGAAGAACGCGGTACCCTCCGAATGGAAGAAGGGATTCCTTCCGATCATCGGGCCCTCCGACCTCGAGAAGGCGGTCCGTCTCGGCGCGATTCTCGGGGTCGCCGAAATGCTCGCCCCCGTCCAACCGAAGTTCGGGCTCGCCTCCGACGGGAAAGTTCTCGCGGTGAGCTTTTCTGCTACGAGAGATACGCCTCTCCCCCCCCGCTGGGCCGAGAAGGTTCGAAAGCCGATGGAACGCGTGTTCGAGCTCGAGGTACGCTATCGCGATGCCTGAGACCCCGTCCCCGAACCACGGCTTTCCCGGCCGACTCCTCGTCTTCGAAGGCCTGGACGGTAGCGGAAAGTCGACCCAGGCCGCCCTCCTCGGGAAATGGCTCCAGTCGAAGGGTTACCGCGTCTTCTTCACGGAATGGAACTCGTCGGAGCTCGTTTCGAGCACCATTCGACGTGGCAAGAAGAAAGGCCTTCTCACCCCCACCACGTTCTCGCTGCTGCACGCGGTGGATTTTGCCGACCGCTTCGAGCGGAAGATCCTGCCGCCATTGCGGGCGGGCTACCTCGTGGTCTGCGACCGCTACGCCTACACCGCGTTCGTCCGGGACGCGGCCCGCGGCTGCGACCCGGCATGGGTCCGAACGATCTATTCGTTCGCCCCTCGGCCGGACCGCGTCTTCTACTTCCGAGTGCCGGTCGCGGTGACCCTGAGGCGCAAGCTCGCCTCCCGGCTCAAGATGAACTACTACGAGGCCGGCATGGACCTTGGGCTATCGGACGACCTTGTCGAGAGCTATACCCGGTTCCAGGGTCGGCTGAAGCACGAGTACGACCGACTCTCGAAGTTCGACGATTTCCGAATCATCGACGCGACGCGCTCGGTCGAAGCGATCCAGGCCCAACTGAGGGCCGACCTCAAGCCGATGCTCACGAAGTTCCCAACGGGGGTGCGACTGACCCATGACGGATAGGACGTACGGGACCCGGCTCCCCCGGATGCCCGAAGAGACGCTCGTGGGCAAGCTCATCGTCGTGGAGGGGGCAGACGGTTCGGGACGGACAACCGAGGTCAACCTGTTGCGGGAGTGGCTCGAGGTCGAAGGCCATGCCGTGGTCGACACGGGCCTACGCCGGTCCGACCTCGTGAGCGACGAGATCGACCGGGCGAAGCAGGGGCATACGCTCGCGCCCACGACGATGGCGCTCCTCTACGCCGCGGACTTCGCCGACCAGCTCGAGAACAAGATCATCCCCGCCCTCGCGGCGGGCAGCACGGTCCTCGCCGACCGGTACATCTACACGCTGATGGCGCGGGCGATTGTCCGGGGCGCCTCCCGCGAGTACGCTCGCCACCTCTACGGGTTCGCCGTCCGTCCGGACCTCATCGTCTTCCTGGACGCCCGTCCCGAGATCCTGCTCCACCGCTCGATCGGGAAGTACGGTTCCCTCGACTACTGGGAGTCGGGGATGGACCTCTGCCTCTCCCGGGACCTCTTCGAGAGCTTCTTCCTCTACCAGGAGCTCCTCTCGAAGGAGTTCGCGTGGATGGCGACCGACTACGGGTTCCACTACGTCGACGCGAACCGCATGCCCGAGCAGGTCCACGCGGACTTCCAGCGCCTGGTCGCCCCGCTCTATGGGGCTCGGTCGGTCGCTCCGCGTCGCCCGTCCCGAGGACGCCCCCGGTCGGTCAGTCGCGTTCCGCGGCGAGCTGCTTCCGCGTAAGCAGCCAGACGAGGCGACCCGCGCCCGGGCGGACCGCGTTCGAGAACTCGAGGCAGACGGCGCCTCCCTTCGTGAGATGAACGACGGAGAGGCCCTCGCCCGTGAGCGCCTCGCCCACAAACTCCGCGAGGGTCGGCTCGTGGCCTACCAGTACCACGGTCTCCCGAGGCCGCGCGGAACGGCGGATCCGGTCGAAGATCGGGGTCGCCATGTTCCCGGGGGCGAGCTCTTCCCAGGTCTCCGGCGAAGGCGCCTTCGCCAGCTCCCGGCGGATCAGCTCGGCCGTCTGGAGCGCCCGGTCAGCAGAACTGGATGCGAGACGGTCGGCGGACCGAACGACGTTGGCAAGGCCTCGGGCCGCCCGTCGGGTCTCCGTCTCCCCCTTTCGGGTCAGAGGCCGAAGGTCGTCGTCGGGCCAGCGAGCCGGGTCCCGGACCTCGGCCGGCCCATGGCGCACGGCGATGACGCGAATGCGATTCGTTCGAGCCTGCTTGCGCGGCACGGGTCCGTGAGGGACCAGAGGGGAGGCGTCGAGGTAGAAAATCTCTCCGCCTACTACGGAGAGGGCACCGGATATACGGAAACGCGGCCGGAGTCCGTTCCCTCGCCCTCGACCCTCGGTACCCATCGGTCGAGGGTGACCTGGGCGATGTCCTGTGCATAGGCGACCGTGCGACCGATCGATTCGAGGACTCGCGTGACGGCCGCGGCCGTCGCCGGGGGCATCGTACCGACCCCGACCGCCGGAAGGAGACGGTCCGATAGGGCGCGGCCCGAGGCCTGGAGCGCGTCCCCGAGGTCCAGGAGGTCGTTGGCGGCGGCCCCATCCCTCGCTTCCAGAACCCCCTCGAGGTGTTCCATCGCTTGCCGGTGGAACTGCCGTAGTGACGTCACCGGACCTGCCCCGTTCGGGAGGTCCACGAGGCGTCGACCGACCTCTCCGAGAACGACCGCGTGGTCGGCGATCCGTTCCAGACTGCGGGCGGTCGTCCAAAGACCGAGCCACCCGGGTCCCGGACCGGCGACCCCCAGTCGGATCGCGGCGACCCGTTCGACGTACCAGGCGTCCCGGTCTATCTCATCGTCCCGGTGCTCCCAATACCCGTCTTCCAGGAACGGAAGATGGGACCAGCTATCGACCGCTTCGCGGTGGAAATCTACCACAAGACGTCCCATGCGAGCGATCCTCTGGTCGAGGGGGATTGGGCTCTCGAACGCGAGGTCGCGCAAGCGCAGGACCCCCGCGTCGTCCGAGGTAACCTCCGGCTGACGGGTTCGTCGGCAGAACGTGCGGACGACCTCGCGGGTTCCCGCCGAGATGTTCGGGCGCTGGCGAACCGCGAACTCGCGCGCTCCGGCGAGGTAGGCCCCCAGGAGTCGACGGAACAGGTGTTCGGGCCGTTCTCCCCGACCGACATCGAGGACGGCTACAGCGAACGTATCGATGGTAGGCGGGGTTTCGCGGCGGCGACCGGGGGGGACTCGAGCGGCGGAGGTCGGGCTGGCTCGTTCACCGATCGGAGGAGAGGGAGGTCTTGCCAGGGAGCCGGAGACTCCTCCGCTCGCTCCCGCGCTGCCCCCGGGGGGGTTCTTGGTCTTCATCGGTTCGAAGAAGCAACCCAGTGCATATATAGAGTTTGAATTTAGACTATAGTTAATGCTATAGCTATGGTACATCGCCGTTCCCGCGTTCGCCCCGAGGCGGCGGCGGAGCGGCCCGTCCTCGCCGAATCCGGGGGCTCGGGGGCGTCTCCTCGGCAGGCCCGTGCCGAAAGAATACTCCATAAGAGAGGGGGACATTCCCCCCTTGCGTGGCCGTGAGCTCCCCCCGCCGGTTCACTCGATATCGCCTCACGGAGGGCGAGGTCGCGGGCCGTCGCATGTGGATGGTCCCTCGTGCGGGGCTTTGCCTCTCCGTCTTCGTCCTGGTGGGGGACCCGAAGAACCCGAACCTGGTCGTCCTCGGTCGTCCCTCGCCGTCCGCCCCGTGGACGGAGATCGGGAACCTTGAGCCGACATCCCTCGAGGCCCTCCAAGAACACTGGGTGCTGCCCGCCTCCCACCTCGTCGAGTTCGAAAGCCCCCGGGCGGCGGCCGAGCGGGTCGTCCACGAACAGCTCGGCCTCGAACTCCTTGAGCTGCGGGGTCCCGAGGTCTTCTCCGAGGCGTATCCCTCACGGACGAACCCCGAGACCGGGAACCACTGGGACCTCCACTTCCTCTTCCGGGGCGACTGGCCCCACGGTCGGGAACTGCATTCACCGGCGTTCAAGGAGCTTCGGCTGATCGACACCCGGACCGTCGGCGCTGCGAACCTCGGTCGGGGCCACGGGGACATCCTGATGCTGGCGGGCTACCCGCTCGGCGCTCGTATGGCCTGAGCCCGCACCCTGGGACGTCCTCACGGGCCGACAAGCGAAGCTCTTCGTCGTGCCGTCGACCTTGGCTCGATGGATCCCCTCTAGTTGGGGGTCTCGCCACCTCCCGTTCCCGTCGAACTGTTAAGGTCGGTCGGTGGAATGGGATGCCATGGAACCCCGACGCGAGTGCGGTCGATGTCATCTCGCCCTGGCCGCGGAGGACCCGGCGTACCATTGCGCGAGCGAGTGCACGTTCTGTCCGACGTGCTTTCGCCAACTGAAATTCCGGTGCCCGAACTGCTCGGGTGAGCTGGTCCGTCGACCCCGCTCGGGCCCGTACCCCGGTTCGACGCGACGGCCCATCCCCCCGCCTGACCTTCGGGTCACCATCCGAAGGGCAGGGCGGGAGGACCTGGAGGCGCTTACCCCGCTCTTCGATGCGTACCGACAATTCTACGAACAGCCGACCGACCTGCCGGCCTCTCGTCGGTTCCTTTCGGACCGACTCTCCCACGACGAGTCCGTGGTGCTGGTGGCCGAGGAGAACGGGCTCGCTGTCGGCTTCATCCAGCTGTATCCGTTGTTCTCCTCGATCTCCCTCGGGCGGACCTTCATCCTCAACGACCTCTTCGTACGCCCGGCGGCTCGTCGAAAAGGGGTCGGCGCTCGGCTCCTTGAGGCGGCCCGGTCGTACGGCGACGAGGCCGGGGCCCACTACCTCGAGCTCTCGACCGCGGTCGACAACCCCGCGCAGCGGCTCTACGAGGCGTGCGGCTGGGCACTCGACCGCGAGTTCCTATACTACGAACTGCCGCTCCGGGCGAAGCCCGACGGTTCGTGACGGGAGGGATCCGGCGACCGCCGGGTTACCGTCAGTTCCGTGAGGGCGACTTTCGGGCCCTGCCTCCGAACCGCTGGTCGATGAGCTCGCAGAGACACGCGAGAAGTCGCCGAACCTCGTTCGCCGACCTAGGGGGCGTAGCTCAAGTGCGAGGTGAGCGCGTTCCCACCGATGTAGAGCGTCGCGATCGCCGACCCGAGCGCGAACAGAAGGAAGATGAGGAACAGCCCGAAGAGGACCTTCACCTCAGCCGACATCGCGGCGCTGGGTTTGGAATCGGGCGACGGCCCGCCGGGTGTCGACTCGGGCGAAATGAGCGGGGAAATCACGTACCGGTCGATCCACAGCGTCACCGGGAAGGTGAAGATCGCCATGCACCCCATCGAGACATAGAGGAGGAACATCGCCAGGGGCTCCTTGGTGAGCCCGAGGTTGTACGCGTTGGCACCGTAGTAGATGCTCAGCAGCCCGGTCATGGCCGCGAGGAGGCCAATGTACTGGGTCCTCCATCGGAAGCCGAGACAAACGGCATAGCCGATGAGAACGACCCCAAGAAGCAGGTAGGGGTCGAAGAAGAGGATGTTGTAGCTCCCCGGAAGGGGCCACACGATCTCTCCCCACAACCCGATCGTCGCAATGATGACTCCGAGACCTCCGAGCGGCACGGCTTGCGACCTCAGGTGCTCGAACGTGCGTCGCGGACCGTACCTCAGAAAGGTGACGTAGCCAACGAGTCCCGAGTAGAACAGCGCCGCCGAGACAAAGGCCAGGCTAAACAGCTGGAACGCTAAGGTATCTACAAACGTCATCGTGTTACTCTCGTGCGGTGTCGAGCCGCGAAAGCGGATAACTCCGTGCTACGATTTAGCAATGCCGCTTGCCAGGCCGACCCTTGCGGAAAGGCGCTCTACGCCCCAGGGGAGCGCCATTTCGCGGGCGCCTGGCACGGCCCCTCTTGGCAAGTGGGCCGGGACGGATTCGAACCGTCGATCTCCGCGTTGTAAGCGCGACGTCATCACCGCTAGACTACCGGCCCTGCGTCCGAAGGAGACCGCTCCTCGGTCATGGGGCTGTCGGTCGGAGCGTGCTCACGGTGGCGGACATGGACCGCCAGACCTCGCGTGAGCTCGGTCATCAGCCGGCCGGGGAGGGCCGCCTCGCCGACCGCGGCCAAGCGCCCGTCCCGTACGAGGACCACGGCATCGCCCGTGCGGATTCGCTCATCCGCGTGACGGACCCCCGGGACAAATAGGTCCCCTTCGAGAGGAACGCCCGGGTTGACCTCGACCGCGAGCGGAGGGTCCGGCCAGAGCCGTCGCGCTCCCGCTACCGTGAGGTGGAACAGTCCGCGCTCCTCCCGCCAGGTGGCGAGGTCATTCCGTCCGTCCGTCACGCGCTGGAACCACGGCCGGCCACTCAATCGCACCGGGGGCACGAAGAGCCGGCGGGCCGCCTCGGGGCCGAACTGGACCCCCGCGAGCGCCTCGAGCTCCTCGCGCACCACCGCGAGAGGCCCTCCCGCCACAGGGGTCTCGTCGGCGAGAGCGCGTCCCACCGCGGCCCTCAGCGCGGCGACCGCCTCGTGCGTCGTGGTTCGGTCGTCGGCCAGGGTCCATTGAACCGTATCCGACGGCGGGAGGTCCGGGGACAGGAACGAGTACTCCTGAGGGTCGAGGTGCACCACCACCGACCGATATTTCCCGCTGGCCCGTAGATGGGCGAGCCCGGCCCGGACCAGGACGCGTTCGCTCTCCTCCCAGTCTCCCGTGACGGGGATGTCGTAGTGACGGGCCGGAGGGACATCCTCGAGCTCGCGAGGAACGAGACCGATCGGGGAGCTGACGGAGACGAGATGGACCCGCTCGAGCGCGGAGAGCCCCTCGAGAGCGCCCCAGAACCTACGGTGGCTCCGGGAGCGACGGTACGGCTTCGTCTTCGAGCATGGGACCAGCAGGAGGACCGTTTTGGAGGGAGGCGGACGATATCGCTCGAGGAGGCGGGCCCGGAACCGGACCATCTCGGGACGTCGATGGGACTCGAGGAGGACGTAGTCGCGAGAACCGGAGAACGCGACCGGGGTCCGTTCCTCGAGGAGACCGTGAAGCTCCCGGTCGGCGTAGCGGAGCATCTCGGCGAGCGCCGGCTCGGCCACGAGACGGGATTCCACCAGTTCTCGGAGGCGCCCGGCCCGGGCGGCCGCGACGGCCTCGGCGGTGGCCCGACGGCACGCGGTCACCGCGTGCGTGGATAGAGGGCCGGCCGGGTCCGACGAGCACGCCGGGCAGTCGCACGCCCGCTCGGGCGGAGCGGGAGCCGGCGTTCGAGGGCCGAGCACCGGGTCGAGGAAGATGCCCTGGGACGCCGCGAGGAGAGCTTCGGTCGTGTCGACGAGGTCGACTCCGAGGTACATCAGGAGGGGGATCCGGTGCGGGAGCGCAAGCCGTGGGGTCCAGAGCAGGGGTGCCGCTCCGAACCGGGTCCGCACGTCCCGGATCGCTCGAACGAACGGCAGGCCCTCGGCCCATAGCGAGCGTGCGTTGCCGAGGACGATCAGCTCCGGCCGCTCCGCCGGCGCGACCGCGGCGGCGTCCGGGGTAAAGGGGGGATGGGCCAGGATCGCCCCGGGTCCGATCGGGTAGATACCCGTACCCTCGCCGCTGACCTCGGGCGATAGGATGGGGGTTTCGAACGCGTACCGGGCGACCGTGTCCGCAATCTCGAAACCGCGTCTTCCGACCGGTGCTGAGAGGGCGCGGAGCGAGAGACCTGGCCCGACCTCCCCTTCGACACGGCTCTCGAGGAGCGCCGGGGTCACGACCGAAACGGGACCGAGGTTCGCTCCCCCGAGCAGGGAGAGCCCCTCCAGCCGTTCCACCGTTCGGGGCATCTGGGTCGTTCCCGCCGATGTGGTCCGTGGTCGGGTCGTTCTATCCCTCGGACTTCGAGGCCTTGCGACGGCCGCGCGGGGACGGCGTGGGGGCTGGGAAGAACTCCTCCCACCGCGTCACCATGGCCTCGCGGCGACCGGCCCCCGCTTCCGACCTTCCCCGTCGGCCAAACAGGGGGTCGTGGGTGTCCCGGACGTCCCGGAGGAACCCCGCCGGGTCCGCGCTGGCCTTTTCGAACCCGTACAGGATGAGCTGTCGAAGGAACGACGAGCGGCCCCGCCATCCAATTCGGCGGCGCACGGCGGGGTTCAGGTGGCGCTTGGCCAGGCGCCACACCTCGTTCGTCGTCCGGTAGTCACGGGCCGATAGTCCGATCATCACCTGGGGCATATCGATCGAGTAGGGCGGACTCCCAACGGGTTATTGAGCTATTTCATTCGGCGCAACCTTGGGTTTTAGCTAGAGAACCAACGCCGGGCCTAGCGGAAGGAGTACGGCGAGCGCTACTCCCGCTAGGTAGAACGCGCTCAACGCGAAATGCCGTTCGAATGGCACTCGCGCCTGCGAGGGGTTCCGTGCGAGGTCTCGATCGGTGACTGCGACAAGAACCGCCATCGCGACCAGGGCGACGAAATAGACGACCGTGAGATGGAGGGCTAGCCCGAAGGCGGCGAGAAGGACGAGCGCGGTCGCGTGCAAGACCGGGACCAGTCGCACCGACGCCGGCACCCCCCATCGGACCGGCACGGAGAAGAGGCCGAGCGCGCGGTCGCTCTCTACGTCCCCGAGACTGTGGATGGTCTCGAAGGCGGTACCCCACGCAAGCAGACCCCCGACCGCGAGGAGTACCGCCAGGGGCAGGGTGCCCGTGACGGCGATGTAGACGGCGGCGGGCGTGATCGCCTGGACGAGGCCTAGGAACGCCGTCGTGAACGAGGTGACCCTCTTCGTGTAGCTATAGCCCAGGACGAGAACCAGGGCGACCGGCGCGAGCACGAAAGCGAGGGGGTTGAGCAGGTAGGCCGCGAGGACGAGGACCACGGCGTTCGCTGCGCAGAAGCCGAGCGCGAACCCAGACGAGAGGCGTCCCGTCACCAGCGCCCGGTCCTGGGTGCGTGGGTTCGCCGCGTCCAGCCGTCGGTCCGTCCAGCGGTTGAACGAGTGGCCCGCGTTGCGCGCCGCGACGAACGCGACCACGATCCACAGGAGGGTCCAGAGGCTGGGTCTCCCGTTCGAGGCGAGCAGCAGGAAGGCGAGCGCGAACGCGAGGTTGAGACCCAGGGTCTGGATCTCGAGGAACCGACCGAGGCTCCGGGCCGGGCCCGGATTCGGGGCGGGGTCCGCCGTCACGGCTTCGGCCGACCGAGCAGCCGAGCGAGGACCGGGTTCTCTCGCATCGCCGCTTCCGCGGCGGCGACAGCGGCCGCGTCCGACCGGATCTCCTCGGGCCAGGGTCGCGGGAAGCCGTCCTCGCTTCGCTTACGGGTCGCGTCGATCCCCACCTTCGCCCCGAGGTTCGGAACGGGGTTCGAGATCGACAGTTGGTCGACCGGGCCCTGCGAGAGCTCGAAGTCTCGACCCGGGTCGGCCTGCAGGCCGACGCGGTAGAGGACCTCGGAGAGGTCGTGCACGTCCACGTCCTCGTCCACTACGACGAGGTAGCGCACGAACATCATCTGCCCGAGGCCCCACAGAGCGTGCATCACCTTGCGAGGGTGGTCGGGGTAGGCCTTGCGAATCGAGACGATTCCGACGTTGATGAACAGGCCCTCCATCGGGAGGTTCATGTCGACGATCTCCGGGAGGACCATACGGATCACCGGCCGGAAGATCCGCTCGACGGCCTTCCCGAGGACGGCGTCCTCGGTCGGAGGCTTCCCGGTGACGGTCGTGAGGTAGATGGGCTGGTTCCGGTGGGTCACGCGCGTGACGTGGAAGACCGGGAACGGCTCCGGGGCCGAGTAGTACCCCGTGTGGTCTCCGAACGGACCCTCGACCGCACGCTCGGTGGGGTCGACGTACCCTTCGAGGACGACCTCGGCGTTCGCGGGGACCTCAAGGTCGACCGAGCGGGCCGGAACGAGCTCGACCGGTTCGCCCCGCAGGAACCCGGCAAAGACGAAGTTCGATATTCCCTCGGGAACCGGCGCAAGCCCTGAGAAGACCGTAGCGGGGTCCGCGCCGATCACGGCGGCGATGGGCATTCTCTCGCCTCGGGCGGCCCACTTCCGGTAGTTGTTCGCCCCTACCCGGTGGACCTGGAAGTGCATGCCGAGCGTGTCGGGGCCGTACTGCTGCAGCCGGTAAATCCCCGTGTGGGGCTCGCCGGTCTCCGGGTCCTTCGTGATGACGACCGGGAAGGTGACCGTCCGTCCTCCGTCCTTCGGCCAGCACTTCAAGATCGGGAGACGACCGAGGTCAACCTCCGTCTCCTCGACCTCTTGGCATGGCGCGGACCGTACCCGTTTGGGGGCGAGCGAACGCAGGGTCGAGAGCGCATCGATCGTGCCCGAGAGGTCCCGGACGGCTCCGAGGACTCCGGCGGGCGGCCGGAGGTGGACGAGTCGCTCGACCCGTTCCGCCACTTGTTCCACGGTCTCCGCGCCGAGGGCGGCGGCGATCCGCCGGGGCGACCCAAGAAGGTTCGTGACGACGGGCATGGACGCCCCCGGCACGTTCTCGAACAGGAGCGCAGGTCCGTCGGCCCGGAGCACCCGCTGAGTGACCTCGGTGATCTCGAGGTCCCTCGACACTGGTCGCGTCACCCGGACCAGGTCGCCGCGCGACTCGAGCTCCTTGAGGAACTCCCCGAGGGACCGGAACGTCACGAGGGTCGGCGAATCGCCCGAGTTATTAAACGAGGGGGAGGGGGTCAAGGTTCATATCGGAACCCCCGGTCGGCCCGGGGATGCAGACCGTCACGCTCGAGCTCCGCACCGAGGACCTCGCGCTCCTCGGGCTGATTCCCCCGGGGTTGTTCGAGAAGTACGAGGAGGTCGAGCTCCTCGAGACCCTTCGGCTCGAACAGGGATGGCGCCTCCAGCTGCTGAGGGTCCGACGCCGAGGTCCCCTCAAGACCGCCTCCGAGCTCGAGCGCGAATCCCGCCGCATCCGGGCGATCTACGGCCTCGAGAGCTTCGAGCTGGTCGAGCGACGGCCCCGTACCCACGATTACATCCTGCTCGTCCGCCAGCGCAACCCCGAACGCCTCCGACGACTTCTTTCGCTCGCCGGTGGGGAGATCTCCCCGACCGCTCCGTTCCGCATCAACGCGGAGAAGGTCGTCGCGACGTTCCACGGCCAAGAGCGTGCGTTGCGTCGCGTTCTCAAACGCCTCGACCGCGAGGAGTTCCCGTATCGTGTGGTGCGGGCCTCGGGACGTCCGTACGCCCCGGACGAAGGGACGACGCCGCTCACGCCGCTCCAGTCGCGGCTCCTGGCCCGGGCGTGGGTCATGGGCTACTACGCGGTGCCCCGACGGATCACGCTGACGCGCCTGGCCCAGCAGACCGGCCGAAGCGCTCCCGCGCTCGGAAAGGTCCTCCGTCGGGCCGAAGGTCACATCGTCGCCCGCTGGCTGGCCATGGAAGGAACCGTGCCCGACTCCGAGCCGTCCGAGGGAACTCCCGCGCGGGAACCGTAAAGAGACGGCAGAGCTCGCGAGGGGCGTGCCGCGTCGGTCACGCACGGTCCGTGTGGAACGGGTCCCCGGAGTGAGCGAGGTCCCCCTCCCGGTTCGAGCCACCCGCGGGTCGGCGTGCTTCGACCTCGCGAGCGCGGAGGCCGTCGAGCTCGAACGGGGGCGGGTCACGCTCGTTCGGACCGGGCTCAAGATGCGATGCCCTCCCGGGACGTTCCTCGAGGTCCGGCCCCGTAGCGGGCTCAGCAGCAAAGGGGTCCTGATGGCGAACGCCCCCGGTACGGTCGATTCCGATTACTCGGGAGAGGTCCGCGTTCCCATGACCTACTTGTTCGAAGGCCGTTACCGGATTGAGGCCGGCGACCGGATCGGACAGGTTCGGCTCGTCGCCGACGAGCCCGCCACCTTCCGCCTCGGGAAGGTCGACCCGGTCCGCTCCCGGGCCGGTGGGTTCGGCAGCACGGGCCGCTAGCGGAACTCCGAGAGCAGCCGCTGCACCCGCTTCGGTTCGGGCCGCGGAGGAGCGTGGCCTTTCTCGATCTCGGTCTGGACCTCGACCAGCATCTCGTGCATCCGCCGCTCCCGGGCGAACGCCGAACGGTGAAGCCCGACGTCCCGAGTACCCTCTGCGACGAGGACGATCGCGCGGCCGGTCCGGACGCGGCCGGTGCGTCCGCGTCGTTGGATCGTACGGATCACGTCCGGGACCGGTTCGTAAAAGACGACGAGGTCGGTCGCGGGGATGTCGAGACCCTCTTCGGCCACGGACGTCGCGACGAGGCAGTTCCGCTCGCCCGACCGGAAGCGGTCGAGAATGGACCCCTGCTCGCGCTGAGAGAGGCCTATGTCATTGCCGTGACTCGCCTGACCGACGAACCGGGCGGCTCGCACGCCGGGGTCGTGGAGACGTTCGATCTCCTCCACAACGTGGTCGACGGTGCCGCGGTACTGGGAGAAGACGATCACCCGCGCGTTCGGGTTGCGGTGGAGCTCGTCCCGAACGATCTCCACGGTCTTCGCTAGCTTCGGATGCTCTACCGTGAGGGATTCGAGGCGGCGAACGACCTCCTCGACGTCGGGGTCCCCCAAGAACGCCCGGAGCGACGCCGTCCACCGTCGTCCTTCACCGGGCCGCTGCCGGGCGAGAAACTCCCGGAGGGAATCGACCCCCTGCGTCTCGATCAGCTCGAGCGCGTGGAGCCCTTTCATGGCCGCCGCCTGGGTGGTTCGGGCCTTCCAGACCCATCCCGAGGCGGACCCCGATTGGGCTTCCTCCGCCCCGATCTGCCGGTTCAGGCGGCTGCCCAGGTCGAGCAGGACCCGCCGGCTCGCCTCCCCGGGCGGCAACAGGTCGAGCTTGCGCAGGACGTCGACCTGGCGCTGGACCGCCGCACGGAGGAGGATGGCCAGGTGCCGGACCTCGGGCGGCACCGGCACCTCCACGGTCTCCACTCCGATCCCGTGGATGTACGGCGCGACATCGGGGCTCAGCTCGGTGCGGTACTCGAACTGCTCGATCCCGAGGTTCGCCCAGACCTCCCGAATCCGCCGCCGGCTGCCGCCCGGGGAAGCGGTCATCGCGAGCACCCGTGCGTTGGGTCCGTCGCGGTTCGCCTTCGCGATCGCCACGTACGGATAATCGCCGACCGCCCGGTGGGCCTCGTCGAACACGATGAGCGAGAACGAGTCCAGCGGGAACTCGCCGGCGGCGAGGTCGTTCCCGATCACTTGGGGGGTCGCGGCCACCACCTGAGGAGGTCGCAGGAGCGCGGCTCGGCGTTCCGGCGCGATGGCTCCGGTGAGCGTCAGCGGTTCGGGGGCGAGCAGCGTGCGGGCGACGCTCGCGGCGTGCTGTACGACGAGCGGTCGGGTGGGCGCGAGAAGCAGCACCGATTCGGCCGGCGATCGGAGCAGGTACTCGGCGATGACCCGGAGCGCGATCGCGGTCTTCCCGAGGCCCGTGGGAAGGACCACCAACGTGTTCCGACCGACCGCGACCTCGGCGATGCGCCCCTGATAGACCCGGTCTTCGAGAAGGCCGGGCCGGACCCGAGGATGCTCGACGGTGGCCATCTACGGCGCGCTCCACCCGCCCACCGGCCAGCCCTTTATTAGGGGCGGTCTACGCCGGGTGATGGTCCCTCTCTGGGTCGAGCTCCTCCTCGTAGCCGCTTCGGTCGCCGTGCTCCTGTACCACGGGTTCGCGCTGCTCCTCGCCGCCCAGATGCCCCGACTGGACCCCTCGCCACCGACCTCCTCCCCCGAGACCCTGCCCCGGGTCAGCGTGGTGATCGCCGCGCGCAACGAGGAGCTCGACCTGCCGGCCACGTTGGACGACCTCCTGGCGCAGGACTACCCGAACCTGGAGATCATCGTGGTTGAGGACAGCTCGACCGACCGGACCGGGGAAGTGATCGACGGCCGTGCCCCTCGGGTGCAGCGGGTGAACCCTCCGCCGTTGCCCGCCGGGTGGGTGGGGAAGAACTGGGCGTGTTGGAACGGGGCCCGGGCCGCGACGGGGGAATGGATCCTCTTCGAGGATGCTGACGTCCGGACCCACCCGGCGGCGGTCCGGACCACGCTCGAATGGGCGCAGCGAGAGCATGCCGACCTCGCGACGATCGGGCCGGCGGTCGAGATGCGGAGCTTCTGGGAGCGGCTGGTCCTCCCGTTCTACATCCAGGTGGTCCTCACGTACTTCCGCGCCCCGCACGTGAGCCGGCCCCGTTCGAAGAGCGCGATCGCCAACGGACAGTTCTGGCTCACTCCCCGGACGACGTACTATGCGGTCGGTGGCCACGAAGCCGTCCGGTCGATCGTCCTCGAGGACATCGCCATCGCCCGGCGATATCGAGCCGCCGGCCGCGCGCTGAGGTTCGCGTGGGCTCCCACCCTGGCCCAGACCCGGATGTACCGGAATCGCCCCGAGATGTTCGAGGGCCTCCTCAAGAACGTCCACGGGACCGAGTTCTCGGCCGTGCGCCTCGCCGGGTCGATCGCGGGGCTGGTCGGTTTCTTTCTGCTGCCGCTCGCCCTCCTCCCGTTCGGGCTCCTGGTGGGTTCCCTCGGGCTGACCCTGATGGGCGGGGTCCTCTACCTCGCGCTGTTCGGCAAGCACGTGGTCTTCGCCCGTGCGCTCGGTGCTCCGGCGGCCTACGGGCTCCTATTTCCCGCCGCGGTGGGGTACTATGTGGTGCTTCTCGTGACGTCGTTGAGCCAGGGACTTCGGCGAAAGACGGTGGCTTGGAAGGGCCGCTCCTACTCGATGAGGCCGTAACGGCCCTGGCGTTTCGGGGGATGCCCGAGCGGAATCGCGGTGGAAGGGTGCCGGACGGTTACGCGTCGGAGTTCCGTTCGATGGCCGGGGCTTTCGCGGCAGGGGGCGTGTCGGACCGCTTCAGGTACTCGGGGGGCACCCGGTCGACGAGGTAGACGGTCTTCCCGGCCTTCATGATGACGAGGCCGTCCTCTCGGGCACGCTTCGCGTCCACTTCGAGGATGACCGGTTCGGGAGTCCGCACGGCACCGGCGGCGTGAGCGTCTTCCGCGGTCTTCGACAGGTGGACCTTCTTCCGGTCCGACGGCTTCAGACCGACCTCGAGGACGATCGACACTTCCTCGGCCGTGACCGGGTAGTAGAGGAAGTCAGGGATGTTCTCGGTGGGCAGGTCGAGGTCGAGGTCGACGGTGTGCCCGTAGGTCGCACGGATCCGGTCGTCCCGGACCTCGTAGCGGCCTTTCGCATCGGTCTCGGCGATCGCGACGAGATGCTGGGGACGCAGCCAGTGGTACGCGGGGTGTTTCTGCGAGATCGCCCGGACCATCTGGGGGAGGGGGACCCAACCCTGGGGGTCGATGGGGAGCTGGTAGCGGTCCGGGAAGTGCCGGAGGATCCCGGTCACGATCCGACCGAGGTGGTCGAGCTCCCGGTCGTTCATCAGGAACCGCCCAGGCTGGCCGCAGACGGGGCAGCTCTCCGCCCGGAAGTACCCGTGCTGTGCGCACTCCTTCAGCATCGCCCCGGTTCTCGTCAGGCCTTGACCTTGTCCGCCTTCTTCTCGAAATCCGCGAGAAGGTCCCCGTAGAGGTCCGTGAGGTCCTTCAGCACCCGCTTCAGGACCTGCTGGGGTTTCTCTCCTTTCGTCTTCACGTAGAGCGTGGGCCGGTCGAGGTACGGGTGCCCGAGGTAGTATCGCGCCTCGACGACCTTCTCCTCCTTCTGGAGCGCCTCCACGAGCGGGATGAGCAGGGTCTCCTCACCCTTCGGGAACTCGACCCGGAGGAGGTCGTGCTCCTTTTCGACGACGCGAAGCTCCATCGGTGACCCCGGAGGCCCAGCCACTTGCGAGCGCTTCTTAAAGATGGCGGGAGCGAACGTGGAGCGTCCGCCGCTGACGTCTCCCGCCGACGCCCATAATATAACGTTCATCGACTCCTCCGAAACGCAACCATGCGGTTCCTCGTGGTCGGCGGCGGGGCCCGAGAGCATTCGATCGCGCTCGCCCTCCACCGGGCGGGCTCCGAGCTCCTGGTGGCGAGCTCGAACGCGAACCCCGGTCTCGAACGGATCGCCCAGCGGTCGGTCCGGGTCGACCCGACGGACGCCCCCCGGGTCGTCGCCTTCGCGAAGGACGCGCGGGCCGAAGCCGCGGTGATCGGACCGGAAGCCCCGCTCGCTGCAGGGGTCGCGGATGCGCTTCGCGCCGCGGGGGTCCCGACGGTCGGTCCCGACCGGGCCGCCGCCCAGATCGAGACCTCCAAGCTGTTCTGCCGCGAGCTCCTCCAGCGACATGGGGTCGCCGGTCAGCCGCACTTCGTCGCTCCAGCGACCCCCGACGAGGTCGACCGGGCCGTGGCCGGGTTCCCGGGCCCGTTCGTCGTGAAGCCAAGTGGGCTCACCGCCGGCAAAGGGGTCCGGGTCCAAGGATCCGACTTCACCGAGGTGAAGGAGGGGGCGGACTACGCGAAGTCGATCCTCGCCCAAGGCCAGCGGGTCCTCATCGAGGAGAAGCTCGAGGGCGAGGAGTTCAGTCAGATGGCCTTCGTGACCGACTCCGGCGTGTACCCGATGCCGGCGGTTCAGGACTTCAAGCGGGCGCTCGAGGGGGACCACGGCCGGAACACGGGTGGCATGGGGTCGTACTCCCAGCGGGACCACCTATTGCCGTTCCTTTCGGCGGCCGACCGGGACCTCGCGGTAGGGCTCATCGAGAAGACCGCCTCCGTCCTTCGCGCGGAGGGTCTCCCGTACCGCGGGATCCTCTACGGTGGGTTCATGCTGACCGCGAACGGTCCCCGCCTCGTCGAGTTCAACGCCCGTCTCGGAGACCCCGAAGGGATCAACGCGCTCGCGCTCTACGAGCCGGGGGACTTCGCCGCGCTCCTCTACGGGGTCGCCACCGGCTCGGTCGACCCGAACCTGGTCCGGTTCCGGCTCCGAGCGACGGTCGTGAAGTACATCGTGCCCCCCGGGTACGGGGACAAACCGACGACCGGGGGCTTGGTCGCGGTCGACACCGGCGCCATCGAGGCGGCCGGGGTCCATCTCGTCTACGGCAGCGTGGACGCGGCCGGTCCAGGCGTCGTGCGTCTGAGCTCCTCGCGCGGTCTCGCGCTGGTCGGCGAAGCGAGCGCAATCTACGAGGCCGGGAGCCGAGTCGAGGCAGCGCTGGCCTTCGTCAAGGGCGAGTACTACCTCCGCCACGACATCGGGACGAAGGCGGACCTCAGCCGCCGGGTGGAGCACATGCGCAAGTTGCTTGCCCCCAACGCCAAGCCCTCCCCCATCCCGCTCTCGGTCGCGTCGCCCGAGGCGCCTCCGTCGAGCGCGGGGTCCCCGGACCAGGTCATCGGCTGAGGGGCGGCCAGCGAAGCGTCAAATACCGCACCTCCGCTTTCTCGGACCTCGGACCATGTTCTGTCCTTCCTGCAAGCGATTGATGCGCCCCGACCGCGCCGCGGGCGTCTGGCACTGCTCCGAGTGCGGCAAGAAGGTCCCTCTGGGCCGAGGGGTCGAGGTCCGCCAGACGGACGCGAGCGGGCGGGGGAAGGTCGCGGTCGTGGAGACGCGGCACGTCACGCTGCCGAAGACGGCGGAGACCTGTCCCAAGTGCTCGAACGGCGAAGCGTACTGGGTGCTCCGCCAGACGCGCGGCTCGGACGAGCCCGAGACGCGGATCTTCGAGTGCACGAAGTGCGGCCACAAGTGGCGGGAGTACTCGTGAGCGCCCCGTCGTTCGACGCCGTCGCCCGTGTGTTCGCCCCCGACGCGCTCGGGGCCACCGTTCGACTCCGGGGCTGGGTCCTCCGGACCCGATCGTCGGGCGGGATCCTCTTCCTGGTCCTGAGGGACCGAACGGGGGTCGTCCAGGTGACGGGCCGTCGCGACGCGCTCGGGGACGAGGTGTTCACCGCGGCCGAGCACGTACAGATCGAAGGCGCGGTGTCGGTCGAAGGGACGGTCGCCGAGGACCGGCGGGCTCCGGACGGGCGCGAGGTCCGAGCGAGCCGGATCGCGGTGATCGATTCCGGCGAGCCGTTCCCTATCTTCTCTGGCCAGACCGAGGAGTTCCTGCTGGACCAGCGCCACCTCGCGATCCGTTCGCAGGAGAACGTGGCCATCTTCCGTGTGAAGGCGGAGCTCCTGCGCGCGTTCCGCGAGTTCCTCGACCGCGAGGACGTCCTCGAGATGACCCCGCCGATCCTATCGGGAAACGCCGCAGAGGGCGGCGCCGAGGCGTTCCAGTTCGACTACTTCGGCCGCCCGGGGTATCTCTCCCAGACCGCCCAGCTCTACCTCGAGGCGCTCCTCTTCCCGAGCGAGCGGGTCTACGGGCTCACCCCGTCGTTCCGGGCCGAGAAGTCGCGGACCCCACGGCACCTCACCGAGTTCCTGAACCTTGAGATCGAGCTCGCGTGGTGCGACCTAGACGGCCTCATCGACTTCATCGAGCGGATGATGGTGGCCGTGCTGCACGCGGTGGCGGAACGTCGCCCCAAGGAGCTCAAAGCGCTCGGCCGGCCCCCCGAAGAGCTGCTCGCGATCCGAGCCCCGTTCGAACGGGTCCGTTACTCGGAGGCGATCGACCGGCTCTCCAAGCTCGGCTTCCCCGTTCAGTTCGGAAGCGACCTCGGCACCGCCGAGGAGCGTGCGCTCACGCTCGAGAGCACGTCGCCCCTCTTCGTCACGCACTACCCTCGCGAGTTGAAGGCATTCTACATGCTCCGTTCTCCGGACGACCCGCGGACCGTGGAAGCGACCGACCTCCTCGGCCCCGAAGGATACGGAGAGATCGTCGGCGCTTCCTGCCGCGAGACCGACATCGATCGGCTGAAGGAGCGGATCGGTCAGATCGGCGCGAAGACCGAGGAGTACGAGTGGTACCTTGACCTTCGACGTCACGGTAACATCCCCCACGCCGGCTTCGGTCTCGGGGTGGAACGGGTCCTCCGCTGGATGCTCCGTCGAGAGCACATCCGCGACACGACTCCGTTCCCGCGCACCCCGTCCCGCCACACTCCGTGATGAGCGGAAGCGTCCCGCCGACGTTTTCGGCCGTAGCCGTGGGCAACGTTCAAGAGCGACCGCGCGTGTACCGATGTACACTCCCCCGACGGAGAACCTAGAGTGGCACCAGAGCAGGAAGCGGTCCGGGGAGGAGAGCGCTCGGGTCCCTCGGCCGAGAAGCCGTCGGGCGCCGTTTCGGTCGACCGGGTCACGCATCAGGACGTTCCGGCGATCTGCAGCCTCTACCGCAAGGTCTGGGACCCGGCACCCCCGGGGGTGCCCGGCGAGCTCGTGAAGGCGTGGCAGCCGACACCGCTCGAGTTCACGAGCTGGATGGGAGGAGTGACCTACTTCGCGGCGCGGAAGGACGGTCACTTGGTGGGCGTGGTCGGCTGCGAGTTCCACCACGGGACCTGTCGGATGGTGCATCTCGTGGTCGACCCGGAGGTCCGACGTCACGGCGTGGCGAGCGCGCTCGTCGCGGCCGCGATCGAGTGGGCGAAGAAGGGGAACGTCGCATCGATCTGGGTCGATTCCCTCCACGACCTGGGGCCGGCGACGGCGCTCTTCCAGCGACTCGGGTTCACGCTCGTGGGCGTGCTCCACCAGCACGAGTGGGGCGAGGACGTCAACTTCTGGGAACGGCTGGTCTAAGGCGACAGCATCGAGCGGGAGCCGGGCCGGTTCGGTGGCATGCCGTGCCGTTGCTGGAGACCTCGCAGTCGGCGGATCCCGTCTTCGGGGCGCCCACGGAAGAACTCTCGGGCACCGCGCGCGAGCTCGATCGCCTCGAGCTCGGTCGCGACCCCGTGCGCCCGTTCGCTGAGCAGGTAGTCACCGTACTCGGAGATGTACTGGGGTAGGCCCGCCTTGAGCCGGGTCACGGCCTGGAGCCGGATCGCCCGGATCTGCTGCTTCAGCGCGGCGAGCTTGCCGGCGCGGAGCTCGCTCTCGAGGTCGTCCGCGACCTCGGTCGAGTCCTGCGGCGGCTCGATCCCGAGCGCCTGCATGTCGTGGAGGAGAGCGATGACCCGCTCGAGCTCTTCCCGAGCCTGGTCGAGGTGGCGTTCCTTGAGCGTCACGACCCGGTCGACTTGCTGGAACGAGGAGAGCGCCTGGGCGATGTCACCGGTCCGGGCCGAGTGCAGCGCGTCCTCGATCTGGTCCCGTTCGAGACGGCTATCGACCGCGTAGGCCTCGAGGCGCGTGAGGCGGGCCTTGGTCCGCTTCTCCCACTCCTCGAACGCCCCGACGACCCGCTTCTGGGCGATTCGCTCGATCCCTCGGACGACCTCCGCCCACGGCTCCGGGTTGGAGGCCGTCCGCGCGGACTCCTCGGCCCACGCGGGGAGTCGAGGGAGCTGGACCCCGAGGGCCTGGACCCCCTCCGCCCATTGGTTGAGGCGGGTGAGCCGACGTGCGAGTTCGGCGGCGAACGGGTTCGGCCCCTCGGTGGTGCCGGCCCGCGCGGAGCGTGGAGGGGCCGTGCGCCGGGGTGGGGGCTCGTCCATCGGGGCCGGAGAGGCCCCGCTCGTTGCGGGAGAAGGCACGGACGGTTCGGTGGGCGCGACGGCCGCCGCCAGGGACGGGTCGACCAGGAGACTGTGGCACGAGGGACAAACGATGTTCTCCGCGGGGACCGTCACCCCGCATTTCGGACAAATCACGTCTTCTTCGGCCATCCGAGCGATGATATACAGGCCCGCGAGGTCTTAAAACGCAAGTTGCCCAGGTCCTCCCTGCCCCTCACGGAGTTCTGATGTCATGAGGGCGTCCTCTTCTCGAGAACCACAGAGGATCCCCTCACCGGGCGGGGGTGTGGGAGAGCGCGAGGTTCAACTGGGTCGGCCGGCGCGACGGTGGGCGAAGAACCGCTCGACGACGTTGAGGTGGCGGAGCATGGCTGTCTTCTTCGCCTGGTGCGACTGCATGCGCCGAAGGATGCTGTCGAGGGCGCTGACCGCCACTCCGACGTGGGGACCCTTGTTCAGCATGACGCACTCGGCGCGGACCCCCATCGCGGCGTCTGTCACCTCGGCGCGCGTCGGGAGCCCGGTCTTCGTGAGTCCCTCCAGGACCTGGGTAGCCCAGATCGCGGGGAGGTGGGCCGCCTCGCAAAGCCAGAGGATTTCCTCCTGAACCTCGGCGAGCCGCTCGTAGCCGACCTCGACCGCGAGGTCGCCGCGGGCGATCATCACGCCAACCGGGGGTTGACGGATGGCCGCGAGAAGGATCCCGGGAAGCTCCTCGAACGCCGTTCGGGTCTCGACCTTGAGGACGATGCCCATCCGCGGGCGGCCGAGGTGAGAGAGCTCGTCCCGGAGGCGGGCAATGTCCGACGAGGTGTGGATAAACGAATACCCCACCAGGTCGGCGTGGCGAACGATGAACCGAAGGTCCACGCGGTCCTTCGGAGTGATTGCCGGGATATCGACCTCCGTGTCGGGGAGGTTGATCCCTTTGTCAGCCGCGAGCCACGCCCCCAGCGGGGGCGCATGGGTGACGTCGACCTGGAGGCGTTCCGCGCTCGCCGACCGCACGATGCCTCCGATACGTCCGTCGTCGAACCAGATCATGTCGTCGTGGCGCACGAACCGCAGCGCTTCCGGCGCCGTGCACGCGATGTGGGCGGGCCGGACGACCTGGCCATCGGCGTCCCGTCGGGCGTCCTCGCCGGGGTCCGGGCGCGCGGTGACCGTGATGCGGTCCCCCACGCGCAGGCGGATACGCATCTCCACCGGCGCGACCGGGCCGACCGAGGCCAGGTCCTCCTGTCCGGTCGTCAGGGTCGCGGCGAGCCGTGTCCCCGACGTGATGTAGCAGGTCTTCCCCATCTCGGCCCGGTACCGGGTCCCGGCGCGCTCGACCAGGCGGAGCGAGCGACGGGCGCCCCGCGCGTCGATGAAGTCGACGAGCTCCCGGAGACGGCGGCGGCGCAACCAGCTTCTCGGAACGGTCACGGTGTCCGGACCGAGGGATTCGGATCGAGAGGTCGAGCGAGGAGCGAGCCAGACCGAGGCGGGGATCGTCACGTGTCCGAGGGCGTCGCGCTTGGGCCGCAATTTCACGACGGCCGGCCCGGGACGGATCGTTCCGGTCCGGATCTTCGGACCCGCGAGGTCCATCTCGATGCGGCAGTGACGACCGACCGCGCGTTCGGCCCGATGAAGGTGCGCGATCATCCGGCCCCATTCCGCGGGCCCCTCGTGGGCGCAGTTGATTCGGGCGCAGTCCATCCCTCCCTCGACCAGGTTCCGGACAAGGCCGTAGTCCGTCGCGGCCTCGGCGGGCATGGTGACCATGATGCGCACGCCCCGTCCGGGTCGCGTTGGGCCGAGGAGCGTCCGAGCGTTCCGCGCGAGGATCCTCCGGCCCCGTTCCGGGTCCGGGACTGCCGGAGCCGGACGGACGGCCGGGGGCCGGCCCCGTATCCGGTCGAGCCCACTGAGCACGGCATCGAGGTTGTAGAGGACGTGACTTTCGGACCGGCCGAGCGACGACAGGCCCCAGTGAGAGAGGCGGGTCTGGTCCCGACGGAGGTCGAACCGACGGAAGGCGAGGTAGTGGAGCAGGTTGCGCGCGCTGTCCCGCTGCTTCCCGTACGGGGCGAGGTCGACCGCCCGCTCGAGCTCGATCAGGCTCGCCCGAAGGCGTTCGAGCCGTGTCGCGAGCAGCCCCAGCGAGCTGGCCGCCGGGGAAATAGTGCTGGTGCGCGCGACCATCGCCACGGACCCCAACCGAGCGTGGTAGAAAGTGTCGACGGTGGGCGAACCAGACCGAAGAGAACAGGCTTACCGGTGGCCGATGAACTTACGGACCTTCTGGGGGACGAACTCCTCGATTCCCTCGAGCCGTGACCCGTCGGCCCGGGCGAGCAGGGGCAGCACGTCGTTCGGACCGACCCACCGGTCGACGAGCCCCTGCTGCGCGCTCGCTCGGTTCACGTCCACGACGGTCACCGTTCTCCGCTGGCGACGGGCGGCCCTGAGCACCATGTCAACGCAGAGAAGCTGCTGACGGGGAAGGTGCCACGGACGATCCTCCGTCAGCGACGGGTCGGCCTCACCTATCGCCGGTGGAACATCCCCCGGCGGATGCGATGAGCGAGATATGGGAACGCGCCCCCCGAACGGCAAGACCGTATCCACGACACGGTCGAACACGGTGGTCTTTCCCTTCTGCAATGAGACGACACCAGAATCCGGTTCGCCGGCGACGAAGAGCTCGCCATCACCGGTGGGGGACATCGTTTGAGAATGGGCCTGAGGACCTTAAGCCTCGCGACCGCGCGCTTTCTCCACACCCTTGATCCGAGAACGCGGTCACGCGCCCCGTCCTGAAGCGGATCGGCACCTCACAACTGCCGGCCCCCGAAGGTCGTCCTCCGGTCGGTTCTCGAAATGCCCTGCTCAAGGGGATTGCAGGATCCAGACGGGAGGATGCAGGGGGTGAGATTTGAACTCACGGACTCCTACGAGACTAGGACCTCAACCTAGCGCCTTTGACCAAGCTGGGCCACCCCTGCACGGGCCTCCCGCGCGTAATGGGTTTTGGCGATAACCTTTACGAGCGCGGCCCGCCCCGGCGAGCCGGCCGGGCGGAGGCCGCAAAAGGCCTTGTACGGGGAGGGGGTGCCAGCCCTCCCATGACCGACCACGGACCGACCGGCGCGACCGTGTTTATCGGCCAGAAACCGACCATGACCTACGTATTCCAGGTCGTGAGCCAGCTCAATTCGGGAGCCGGCCCGGTCGTCGTAAAGGCCCGCGGGAACGCGATCGGGAAGGCGGTCGACGTGGTCGAAGTGGTCCGGCGCCGCTTCCTGGAGGGCCAGGTGAGCGTAGGCACGATCCTGATCGACACCGAACGGCTCGTGAACCGCGAGGGACGGGACGCCAACGTCTCGTCGATCGCGATCCCGCTCAGCCGAACGGGCCCGGCCCCGGGGGGCTTGGCGGCGCCCGCGTCCCCTCAGCCCCCGCCCGAACCGCATCCCCACTAGGAGTCTCGGGCAACCGCCGGACCACCCAGGTCCCGGCCCAGAGGTCCCCGAGACGCTGACGTTCGGAGGTCGCGGCGATGAGCACGACCGCTCCCACTCCGAGCAGGGCAATCCCTCCGAGGACGAACGAGAGGACGCCCACGAGCGCGAGGATCCCGACCGGCAACGCGACCCCTCCGAGAGTGAGGGTGGTCGACGTGCCGGCCTTCAGGCCGAACGCCAGGGCGATCGCGACCCCGATGCCGACCACGGTGAGGAGCGGGAGCACGGTCGTGTTGCGGACCAGGGAGGAGAGGCCGCTCGGCGTCGCGAGGGTGCGTTCTCGAACCTCCAGGCCGAGGAGCCGCTTCCCGAGGGTAGTTCCCCAGAACGTCTCCGCGAGAACGAAGTAGAGGAACGCCCAGGCGATGAACCCGAAGATGGCGGCGTTGAACGCCACGTTCGAGAGCGCGTCCGCAAACCCGCCGGGCATCGTCAGGAGCAGGGCGGCCCATACCGCGACCGCCGGTAGGGTCACCACCGCTAGGTCGACCAGGAACGCCGAGATCCGGGCCCCCACGGTGGCAAACCGACCAACGCCGATGTCCCGGGCGATCCAGACGAGCCAGCGGGCGGTCCGCCACGACCGGAACCCTTCTCGCCCGTCCCCGGTCCCGACTCGGGCGCTCGCGTCCAGGTTCGCTTGGTCCGCCACGACCCAGCCGGGGACCCGGAGGTCCTGCCAGGGGCGGTCCTCGGCCGCCGGACCCAGGCCGAGCAGTCCCCGTGCCTGCTCCACGGCGGCGCGGCTCGCGGCGGCGGAGTCGTGAAGCGATTCGGAGAGCCGCCCGTCGAGACCGGCGCGGAACGCCCGTGCGAGCCGGGTGATCGGCGGGAGCACGATGGGTAGAACAGGAGTCCCCACCGGGGTCCAGTCCCGGCCTAGTGCCCGATGGCCCAGGTACGCCGCGACGAAGGCAAGGATCCCCGAGATGTATACGAGGTCGAGAATCCCCGCCCCCCCAATTGTGTACAGACCCGAGGGCCCGGTACCGTAGAGCGGGGGCTGCCGAAGGAGGTCCGCCCCGAGGAGCACCCCGAACGTGCTGCCGAGGAAGGCTGTAGGGATCGCGAACCCTTCCTCCTTCGGGAAGACCCGTCGGGCGAGCCCCGCCGCGGCCAACCCGGCACCCACGGGGGGAATCAGGAAGAACGGGAACGACTCGGTGATCCCGACACCCGGGATGGCGCTCGAAGCGACGAACGTGAGCACGAGGACCGCCGAGGTGAGCGCCACGAGGAACGCCACGCGCCGAGCGAGCGGGTCGTCGGACGCGAGGGCGACCCCCCCAACAACCGCCGAGAAGGCCGTCGCCCCGGCCAGGACTACCAGCTCGTTCCCGACGTAATCCGAGAGGCCGAGCGCCGAGCCGGTGGCATGCGAGAGGCCTGCGGTGACGGGCAGGACCAGCAGGAAGAGCAGCCCGCCCTCCACCGCGAGCAGGACCAGGAGCCGGGATAGTGACCGGGAACGGGGCGGTGCGACCCGACCGAAGGCGAGCAACCCGACCAGGAGCGGGAAGATCGCCCCGGCGAAGCTCACCGTGACCCAGTCGGTGGAGACCGGAGCGATGGGAAGGAGCCCGAACGTCGCGAGGATGGCTCCGGGCAGGAGGAGCCAGAACGACTTCCGCCCGAACCCGATGCTCTCGGCGAACGGTCCTCGCTCCCAGGCGACCAGGAACAGGACCACCCATAGAAGCCCGGGGAGGGCCAGAGAGACAGTGTCCGCGACGATGTCGCTCGTAAGCTGGAAGAGGTCAACCACAGTTCACTCGTTTTCCCTGATCAGGGGGTCTCCCGAGGGGCCCGGGGGGCCTAAACGTTTTGTCGGGTATCCGGCATCGGAACCGCATGACTGCATCCCGTCAAGAGAAGGATTCGCTGGGTCCGCGGGACGTTCCCGAATCGGCGTACTGGGGCATCCAGAGCCTCCGAGGAAAGGAGAACTTCCCGGTGAGCGGTCTCCACGCCTCCAAGCACCTCATCCGGTCGTACGCCTGGCTCAAGCTCGCGTGCTGTCGCGCGAACTTGGAGAAGGGGGGCCTCGACGCCGAGCGCGGGAAGTTCATCGCGCAGGCGGCCGAGGAGATGGCCGCCGGCAAGTTCGATGGCGAGTTCATCGTCGACGTCTTCCAGGCCGGGGCGGGGACCTCGACCAACATGAACGTGAACGAGGTCCTGGCGAACCGTGCGCTCGAGCTCGCGGGAAAGTCCCGCGGCAACTACGAGTACATGAGCCCGAACGACCACGTGAACCGGGGCCAGTCGACGAACGACACCTACCCAGCCGCGGCCCAGGTCGCGGTGATGTTCGCGCTCAAGGACCTGAGGGTCTCGGTCACGACCCTCATCGAGAGCCTGCGTCGCAAGGGTCAGGAGTTCGTCCGGTTCCCGAAGTCGGGACGGACGCACCTCAAGGACGCACCGCCGATCTCGCTGGGGTCGGAGTTCCTCGCGTACGCGACCGTGCTGGAACGGGTCCTCGAGCTTCTCCCGAGCGTCGAGAGCGCCCTCGCGGAGATTCCCCTGGGCGGGAGCGCGGTCGGTACGGGCCTCAACTCCGTCGTCGGCTTCCGCGCCCGCTCCGTCCAAGAGTACGCGCGGCTCACCGGCCTCCCGCTCCGGGTCGCCCGGGACCCGTTCGAGACGATGCAGAGCCGGTTCCCGCTCGGCGCCGCGTCGGGCTGGCTCCGGACGCTCGCGCTCGAGCTGATCCGCATCGCGAACGACCTCCGCCTCCTCTGCAGCGGGCCTGCGACGGGGTTCGACGAGATCCGTCTGCCCGAGATCCAGCCCGGCTCGTCCATCATGCCGGGAAAGGTCAACCCCTCGGCCGCCGAGGCCCTCGACCAGATCGCTTTCCACGTCGTCGGCGCGGACACGGCCACGATGCTCGCGGTCCAGGGGGGCCAGCTCGAGATCAACGTGATGATGCCGCTCGCCGCGTTCGAGGTGATCTTCTCATCCGAGATCCTGACGAACTACCTGCCCGTCTTCGCTCGGACGTGCGTCGACGGCATCACCGCGAACCCGGCGCGCCTCGAGCAGTACATGGTCCGGTCCGCGGCGATCGCGACCATTCTCACGCCCAAGCTCGGCTACATGAAGGTCGCCGAGGTGATCCACGAAGCCGAGCGGACGAGCCGACCGGTGAAGGAGATCCTGGTCGAGCGCAAGCTCCTGACGAAGGACGAGGTCGAGGCCCTGCTCGGGAACGCCGCGCTCCTCAAGCTCACCCAACCCGTGCCCTAGGGAGAGTCGGCCCACCCACCGGGTTAAGTCCCCTCGGTCTGTCCGCGAGCGCACGCCATGGCGACCATCGAGGAGACGGCCGTCGCCCTGGGCAACCAGACCTCGGACGAGTTCCGCAAGGCCGCGGAGGTGCTCGGAAAGGTCGGCCTGACCCAGTACGAGGCCCGCGCCTACATCGCGCTCGTCGCCCGGGGGCTCGGGGACGCCGCCACCCTCGCCACGGCGGCCGGGATCCCGCGCACGAGCGCCTACAAGGTCCTCGAGTCGCTCGCCGAGAAGGGGTACGCCAAACCGACGGGCGGCAAGCCGATCCTGTTCCGTCCGACCCCGCCGCTCGACGTCGCGGAGACGCTGAAGGGCGCGATCCAGGAGGTCTTCGAAAAGCTCGCGACCCTCCACCGCGTCGTGGCCGAGCACGGAGAGCCGCAGCTCGTCTACCTGCTCTCGGGCCGGGAGAAGGTCCTCCAGAAGATCGGGGAGCTTCTCGACCAGTCGACCGGGGCGTTCATCCTGACGACCCCCCAGCTCGCCGACTTGAGGGACGAGCTCGGGAAGAAGATCCAGCACGCCGTGAAGCGCGGGGTCCGCGTGACGTTCATCACCACCCCGCTCCAGCGCATCCCGGAGGGGGTGGAGTTCGTCCCGCGGGAGAACCTCCGCGCGACGGAAGCCCTCTCGGACGGGGCGCACGCCCTGCTCGCGGCCCCCGGCCTGGAGGCGTGCGGCTTCACCGACAACCCGATCCTGATCGCGCACCTGAAGCAGTTCCTCGAGATGGTCCTCGAGAAGGGGCCCGACGAACCGACTCCGTGACGAGACCCTCGGGCCTCGAACACCGGGTCCGACGACCTCCTCCGGCTGAGCGGGTCCGCCGCCGCTTGGCGGCGGTCGCGGGGGACCGGGTGGCTCGCGAGATGCCGAGCGGCTACCACCGGCTCGGCCGGGTCCTCGTCATCCAACGACCCGAGGCGCTCGCCCCGTACGACTCCCTCCTCGGCACCGCCTGGCAGGAGGAGCTGGGTGTCGAGACGGTCCTGGTCAAGTTCGGCCCGATCGAAGGGGAGCTCCGGATCCCCCGGGTCCGATGCGTGGCCGGGGGGCGGACCGAGACCGAGGTCGTCGAGCACGGGGTGCGTTGGCGGTTCGACGCGGCCCGGATCATGTTCGCCGCCGGGAACCGGACCGAACGGATCCGAGCCGGTCGGCTGGTCCGCCCGGGGGAGGCAGTCGTCGATCTCTTCGCGGGGATCGGGTACTTTGCGATCCCCGCCGCGCTCCGCGGCCGGGCCGGGTCCGTCTGGGCCGTGGAGAAGAACCCGCTCTCGGTGCGCTACCTCCGGGAGAACGCGGTCCTGAACGGAGTCGAGGAGCGGGTCCGCGTCGTTCCCGGGGACAACCGAACGGTCTCCCTTCCCGAAGGAGCATTCGACCGCGCGTTCCTCGGCTACCTACCGAGCGCGGTGCCGTGGGTGCCTCGCGCGGTCGCGCTCCTCCGACCGACCGGCGGCTGGTTACACGTCCACACGGTGGCGGAAGTCCGAGCCCCGCTCTCCGAAGCCGCGGCGGCCGTGGAACGCTCGGCCGAGGCGGCTGGGGCCCGTCCCCTCGAGCCCAGCCGGGTGCGGGTCGTGAAGCCGTACAGCCCGGGTCGTAACCACGTCGTAGTGGATGCCCGACTCGTCCAACGTTAGGCGGTCCGCGGGGCTGGCGCACGCGCCCCGAGGGTCTTGATCGTGGCCGGGAACGCCGTCGCGAACCGTTCGATGTCCCCGGGGGGGTTCGAGAACGAGACGCGGACGAACCGCCCTCCGCTCTTGGGCGAAAGGTAGTTGCCGGCCCGCACGAAGACGCCGTGGCGTCGGAGCATCTCGTCCTGCACTGAGTCCGGGCTGACCCCGGTCGGAGCGATGTCGATGACCATCATGTTCGCCCGGGAGGGGTAGACGGGAAGGGTGGCCCCCGAGACCCCCGCGACGACCTCGCGGATACGGGCCCCGTTCGCGCGCGTTTGGCGGACGACGGCGCCGATCCATTGGGGTTTCGTGCGGAGCGCGGCAAGCGCCGCGGCCTGGGAGAGGACGTTGACCCCGAGGTCGTTCGTGTTGAACCGCGTGATCGTCTTGAGAAGCTCGGGACGCGCGAGGAGGCCTCCGAGCCGAAGGCCGGCGAGCCCGCAGTTCTTCGATACCGACCAAACGGTCACGGTCTCCTCTGGGGCGAACTCGGCGGCGAGCGCGTGTCCGTCCGAGAAGTCCCGGTACGTCACGTCGTTGAGCAGGAGGAGGTGGCGGTCGTGGGCGATCTCGGCGATCGCTCGGACCTCGTCGCGCGGGTATCCCGAACCGAGCGGGTTCAGCGGGTCGATGAGCAGGATCATGCGCGTCCGGGGACCGACCGCCTCCTGGACCCGGTCCGCGGTGAGCCGGTAGGGGGGAGCGTAGATGTCGAGGTTCTTCGGGACGGCCCCGCTGAGCTCGACGAACCGGTGGATGATGAGGTAGCTCGGGTCCGAGGCGATGACCTCGTCCCCGGAGGAGAGCAGGGCGCGGGTGGTCATGTACAGCGCCTCCGTGCCGCCGCCCGTGAGGAACGGGTTGAGCCCGGGCATGCCGAAGTCCTTCGCGATTACGTCCAGGAGCTCGGGGTCCCCCGTCGCGAGCGGGTAGCCTTCGTACCGACGGTCACGGACCGCAGCTTCGAGGGCGGTGCGGATGATCTCGTTGGGGACGAGGTGGTTCGTGTTCTGGCTCATCCAGGCAATCTCGTGATGGTGCGCATGCGCGTATCGGAACGCGTCGGAAGCGGGGGTCGACACGATGGAAAGACGGGGGCCCCGAGCTTAACGGCTTTCGTTTGACGGGTTCGACGGCCCGCCGGCCTCGGCGAGGAACGTCGTGACGATGCCGGCCGATTGGAGGCGGGCCGTCATGCGGGGGAATCCGTTCTGAGCGAGGAGCGTCAGGAACGCGGCTCGGTCCGGGAGCGAACGCAGCGACTGGGGCAGGTACCGGTACGGCCCCGCGCTGCCCACTGCGCCGCCGAGCCAGGGGACCACACGGTCGAAGTACGCGTGGAAGAGGCGGCCGACCATCGGTGAGACCGGCTCGGTGATCTCGAGGGTCAGAAAGACCCCTCCCGGTCGGAGGACCCGCCGCACTTCCCGGAAGGCGACGGAGAGGTCGGAGAGGTTGCGGGCCAGAAAGGCGTTCGTCACGACGTCGAAGGCCCCGTCCGCGAACGGGAGCTGGAGCGCCGTCGCCCGGGCAAAGTCGAGACGAGCCCGCTCGGGCCGGCCCGCGGAAACGCGTGTGGCGTTGTCGAGCATCGCGCGCGTGAAATCGGCGCCGACCACCCCGGTCGCCTTGTAGTGACGCGCCAGGAGGCGGGCCAGCTCCCCGGTCCCGCATCCGAGGTCCAAGACCCGGTGAAGCGGACCCGGTCGGCGGAACCGGTCGAGGTCCCACAGGGCGCGCGGCCGCCACAGGAGGTCGTTGCCGAGCGACGCGACGTGGTCGAACCATTCGTAGCCCCTCGCGATATGCGTGAACATCCGACGCACGTCCCGCTCGAAGCTAGGGAGCGAACGGTCGGGGAGCGGCGAGCCATCCGGCGCACTCGGGCCCCCAGTCTCTGCGGACACCATCGGGTCGGCCACCCGGGCGGCCGCCATAACCCTGGGGGTCAGCCGTCGGTCCCGATGGACTTCTCGAGCTGCTCCAACCGCTCGGCGAAATCCGGCCGGAAGTTCGCCACTCCGCTCGCGCGGGCCTCGGTCAGCCACCGTCGCGCCTCGGCCCGCTCGCCCTTCTCGGCGGCGAGGTGGGCCAGTCGGAACAGCATCTCCGCGACCTCGGCCGGCATCTGGAGCTCCCGGGCCTTCGCGAGCGCGACCTGGTAGTGGCCCTCGGCCGTGGGGTAGTCCCGCTCGGCCTCGGCGATCATCCCTTCGGACATCACGAGCTGCTGGTCGCCGAGCAGGTCCCCAATCGGTCCTAGCACCTGATGGGCCCGGGCGAGGGGCGCCCGCGCAAGTTCGGGGTGGTGGCGCTCCGCTTGCCACTGGGAGAGGTTCAGGTTGCAGTACCCGATCCAAATCGGCGAGCGGGAACGGTCGGCCGCCTCAATCGCCTTCGTTAGGTCTCGGATCGCGTCCTCGGGACGCCCGGTGTGATACTCCATGACGGCCTGGTTCATCAGCACCCGCGCGCGGGCGCCGAACTCTCCGGCCGTCTCGAACAGCGCGGCGGCGCGGCCGTAGAGCTCGAGCGCCGGGTCGATCTGGGTGGTGCCGACCGGATAGAGGGTATTCGCGAGGTCCACGAGCGAGTGGCCCAGCTCAAGGGGAGTTCCCTCGCGCTCGGCGATCTCGACGGCTGCACGCTGGTGGAATACCGCCCGGTCGAACTCTCCCCGTCGCCAGCCCACGATCCCGAGGACCCGATGGCCGGCCAGGAGGTCGCGTGGAGTGCCGACCTTCTCGAGCCGCTCGAGCGCTTCGGTCGCGAGGGCCTCGGCCGACTCGAATTCGTTCCGGGTCGCCCGGGTCTGCGCGAGGCCGAGAAGCGCCCGCCCGAGCTCGAGGTCGGCGCCGCCCACGCTCCGGGCCAGGGTGACCGCTTCCGTGAGGAACTGCTCGGAGCGAGGAAGCACTCCGATCTCCTCCAAGAGCCGGCCAATCTCGGTCAGCAGGCGGACCTCCACCCGTGGGTCGCGGTCGGGTCGACGCCGTTCGGCCTCGAGGGCGCGGGCAACGTGTTGTACCGCCGTCTGGAATGCGAAATCGCGAGCCTCCGCGCGGGCCGCCTTCATGTTGTACTCGACCGCTTTCGCGTCCTCACGGCCCAGGTAGAAGTGACGGGCGAGCTCGGAATCGCTGGTGCCCGCCTTCCCTTCTAGGGCGCGGCCCACGCGTGCGTGGAGGATGCGCCTTCGCGTCTCCGTGAGGCTGGCGTACATGTCCCGACGGACCGCCTCGCTCACGAACTCGTAGACCTCCCCGCCCTTCTCGCGGACGAGACCGTCATGGACGAGGTGGTCGAGGCTCTCGGTGACCCCTTCCTCTCCGCTGCCCGCGACCGCCGAGAGGTTGGTGAATTGGAACTCCTTGCCGAGCACCACGGCATAGGTGAGCACCCGACGCTCGCGGTCCCCGAGCGTCTTGACCCGGTCGAGGAGCATCTCGGTAACCCCGTGGACCGCGCAGTCGCGGTCGTTCGTGGGCGTGAAGTACCCTGTGGCCACCCGCACCAGCTGTTCGACAAAGAGCGGGTTCCCGTCGGTCTGGGCGAGCCACCGACGAACGTCATCCTGGTTCGGGGCACGCCCCCCGTGGATCCATCGAACGAACTCCTCCATTTCGGCGATGTTCAACCCTCGAACGGGAATCGTGAGGATGCCGGGGACCCCCGAGAGCGTTTCGA